>Ga0163149_10000002_pt1 | contig 621816 bp, 577 predicted proteins | sample OliLakLV19MP5G1_FD_148604 | JGI IMG/M metagenome (GOLD analysis project Ga0163149, IMG submission 148604) | Freshwater microbial mat bacterial communities from Lake Vanda, McMurdo Dry Valleys, Antarctica - Oligotrophic Lake LV.19.MP5.G1 | ecosystem: Environmental > Aquatic > Freshwater > Lake...
AACTTATAGCATAATAATCTAACAGAATGAACGCACATATACCATATAATAAAAAACTAAAATAAAATCTAAACAATTCCCTGGAAATGAAGGCAGAAAATCCCAAAGAAAAAATTAAATAAATACAAAATTTTCCGATTTTACGGAAAGAATTAAATTGAATGGAGTTCGTATTAAATTTGAGATCTATAGAACGAAAATTATACCAAAACAAAGATCCTAATACAATTCCGTAACAATTGGCTAGATTACATTTACCACCGAACAAATATGTGATGAATATGATTGCATAAAATGTAAAAGGAATTGAAATAAAAAACAAAATAAAGAAAATTTGATTTTGTTTATAATATAAAACAAAAATCATCAAAATAGATATAAGTATGATTACACTAAGACCAAAATATGTATTTGAAATTATTAACGAATCATCTTGGTTATAATCGACATCAAGGCCGATATCATTTTGAACTGAGGTAATCTTTTTGATTTGATTCGCTATATAAAGTGGATCGCCAGATTCATTTTTATATAAAAATATTGAAACTTTTTCGGTAGCATTTAATCTTGCACCAACAAAATCATCTCTCGGAGAATACCCCACAGTAGCAATGTCTTTTAGATAAACATATTTTCCTTTTTGATCTACACTTAACGGAAGTTCATTCAATTCCAATATCTGATTTATTTTTTCACGAAGTGTTAATGAAATTAATTCTATGTTAGTAGATATTTTTCCTAATGATATGCTTGTATTCTTATCTTGAATTTTATTTACAATATCTCGCAAACTAAATTGGTAAGACTCAATCTGATGAGCATCACATGAAATCAATATTTCTCGAATTTTTCCACCCGCCACTATCACCAGGCTTAGTCCATCTATTGATTCATAAGCTCTCTTAAGTTTTTTCTCTACAATTTCTCTCAATTCATCTTGAGTTAAGTTCTCTTTTGAAAATGAAATGACCATCAAAGGGGAATTAGTCGGATCATGTCGAAATACTTGAGGCTTATGTACTTCTTTCGAAAAATTAGAATTAATTAAATCAAGTTTTTCTCGAAATTCCAAAGATTTCAATTTTAAATCAACATTTTCATCCATCTGAATTTGCAAAAGGGAACTACCATCTTCAGAAACGGATGTTATTTTATGAACTCCTCCTACTTGTGATATAACTCTTTCTATAGGAGATGTGATATCACTTTCAATTTTTGAAGCATCAAAGCCATTTGCTTCCGTACGAATGGCAATACCCGGATAAACCTTTTTATCTTCTCGTTTAAAAGTAATTTTCTGGAATGATAAAATACCCAACAGAACCAAAAATAATCCAAACATTAGCATTAAAGTTGGATTTATTTTTTGAATCTTAAGAAATAAATTAACCATTCAAATTGATATCTTTGAACGAGAATACAAGGGGGATGACAAATAACGAAAGAACTGTTGATGTAATGAGCCCAGAAATTACGACAATACCTAGAGGAATTTGAAATTCAGATCCTTTGCTAATGGAAAATATAATTGGAAACATACCTAAAATAGTTGTTGTGTTGTTCATAATCACTGGTCGGAAAATTGTAGATGCGGCGGCAAACATTGCTTTTTCGATATCTCCGATTTCTTTCAAATATAAATTAAAATATTCATAGTATAATGCTGCATTATCTACTACGACGCCCATTAACAAAATAAATCCCATAAATGAACTTATGTTCAAAGATTTACCGGTAATAAATAAGGCCGGAAAAGTTCCAATAAATACTAAAGGAACAGTCGTTAACATTAAAAAAGAGGAAATATAAGATTGGCTAAGACCAGCTAACAACATGAATATAAGTAATAATGCTAAAGAAAATGCAATGGCCATCTCATTTAAAGACTCAGTCAATTTTTCTTTTTCCGATGAGTCTTTTATTTTAATACCCTCGGGTAATTGAGTCTTATTTAATAAATCCAGAATTTGATTTTTAGAATCTGGGGTCTTTGGATCTATAAAAATTTGAATCGGATTGACTTGGGTGTTTCCATGCCTTATTATATTTGATCTAATATTTTTTTTCTGAAAAGAGACGAATTGTTCTAGGGGAACATTTTCGCCGAAGGGAGTTACGATGCGAAGAGATTTGATTTTTTCAATTGTATCCGAAGAATTTTTCTTCATACCAATGCGAATCGGAAGAGAAATTCCTCCTTCTTTTATTTCTGATACTTTAATTCCTTTCAAAGCAATTTTTATAAAAGTTGATATATATACATTCGTTAATCCATATTTAGCTAACTTGTATGCATCATATTTAATTTGATATTCAGGTTTCTCCTCTTCATTTCCTAAAAATATCATTCTGACACCATTGATTTTATAAATTTTGTCCTTCAGATTCTTTGAAAATTCATTTAGAACATTTTCTTCTTCTCCAATGATAAAATAGGAAATCTCGGCTGACTTTTCGGAAAGCAATTCTCCTAACATATTTTCTTTAGGTTCTATCAAATAAGTCACTAAATCAGTATTTTTCAATATCTCTTTCAATTTGATGGAGAAATTAAAAGAAGAAATTCCTATTTCTTCTTTTAACGAAACTTTTACATTTAATTGGCTAAATTCTTCTGAAGAACTTTTATGAATTAAAAAATCTTCTTCTGCTCCCACCATTGTAAGTATGGAATTTATATTCGACTTTATTTCTGGTAATGATTCAATATGTTCTGCATATTTATTTAACAACTGTAAACTTGTCCCAGTTGGCAGTCTTATTTTGATATTAATTTCACCAGTATCTATACGCGGAATATATTCTTTTTCGATAAAAAAAAATAGAGTTAGGCTAGTGAGGAATAGAATCAATATAATCTTTAAAAATAATAATTTATACTCATAAATAAATTTTAATTTCTTTTGATAAATTCTCAGTAATTTCTCTTCATTGAATATATTAAAAAGTATATTTTTTCGAGCTTTATCATTTCGAAATTTATAAAAATAACTCGTAATAAGAGGAATGAAAGTTAATGAAACAATAAAACTCAAAGACAATGTGATCACGATTGATAATGCCATTTCACGAAAAATCATACCTAAAGAACTTTTAATAAATCCAATAGGTAAAAATACGATAACGGTTGTAGCCGTAGCCGCAAATACTGAAGAAAAAACTTCTTGCACTCCATTAGAAATGGATATAAATAAATCTTTTCCGAGCATTCGATGTCTTTCAATTGCAGATAAAACAACATTACTCGAATCAAATAACATTCCAATCCCTAAAGCTAGACCACCTAAGCTCATCATATTGAAGCCAATATCTATATAATCAAAGATCAAAAAACTTGGAAGAAGCGTTGCTGGAATAGCTAAAATAAGAACCATTGGACTTTGATAATTTTTTAATATTAATAATAAAGATAAGAAGGCTAAAAATGCACCTAGAATAAGACTAAAAAATAATCCACGTAATGAATCAGAAATAAATTTAGCTTCGTCATTTATAATTTCACCATGAATTTCTTTGGAAAATAAATTGTTTACATTTTTGCAGACTAGTGAAACTTCACGTGACAATTTAATTGTATTTTTTCCAGGTTCTTTATATAAAGATAGAACTACCGCATCCATTCCGTTATATTTTGCTAAGGAATTTCTTTCTTTATATCTTTCGTTTATTTCTGAAAAAGATTCTAATGAAATATAACCATTATTTTCAAAACCCTTTACAATCATTTTTCCTATATCAAAAACGGAATCATATTCACCAATCATCCGGACAGGGAGTTCTTTATTTCCGAAAGGCAATTGACCTGCTGGATAATTTTTGTTATTCGAATTGATTAGAGATTCCAATTCCATCGGTTGAATTCGATAAGCATTCATGCGATCTGGATCAATCTCAACAAAAACTTCCTTTTCGTAACCACCATTGAGTTCAACGAGAGCGATGCCTTCTATACGCTCAAAATACATTTTAATATATTCGTTCACCCATGATTTTAACTTCTTCGGATCATTCAGTCCTTTAGAATAATATATTATTTGAATAAATGGTGTTGCAGTAGGATCAAATTTTGATATCATTGGTTTGGATGCTTCACTAGGTAAAGCATCTCTAATTAAATCCAATTTTTCTCTAACTTCTAATAAAGAAAACTTCATGTCAGTTTCACTTTTGAACCTCAAGTGAACCTTTGATTTGCCTTCCATAGAATTTGATTCCGTTTTCTCAACACCTTGTATAGTTCCTACTAACTGTTGTATAGGCCTAGAAATAATATTATCAATTTCTTCTGGCGAAGCATTTGGAAATGATGTGACGATTAATAACTGAGGAAAATCTAAGTTTGGCAAAAGACTCAAAGGAATTTCAAAAATAGACAAAAATCCAAAAATAGATACTCCAAAAAAAAACATCAAACTTCCGATTCTGTTTTTAAGAATCTTTTCTGTTATTTTTAAAATCATTTAAATTTAGGATACACAGAGACGCCATCAAACATTCGATTGATGGGACCAAGAATTAAAATGTCACCAGCAATCAAACCATCTTTGATAAATATCTGGTTTTCTCGTTTATCACCTAATTTCACTTTCTTTTTGTATGCTTTTTTATCTTTCAAGATAAAAATATCAGCTTCGGAATCTTGGACACTAACGAGAGTATCGATCGGGATGCTAATTGCTTTTTCTTCATCACCAAGTAAGATTTCAGCTCTAACAAACATTCCTGGTTTTAATTCGTCTGTTTTATTGTCTAATTCAACTTTAGCTTCAACGGTATGCGTTTTTTGATCTACAAGAGGACTAATATTTTTTACTTTTCCTGTGAATTTTTTATTAGGTAAAGAATCGACTCTAACATTCGCTATTTGTTTTTTTTTAAGTTTACTTAGGTCATTTTCATTTATAAAAAAAGTGGCAAAAGATCCTTTGTAGGAAATAACTGTCATTATTGGAGCAACACCACCACTTCCAGCATTTACAAGCTCACCTAAGGAACGACTAACCTTCGCTACAACCCCTTCTATTGGGGAATAAAGCAAACATTCCTTTATTAACATTTCTGTAGATTTTATATTTATCTCACTTGAATTCAAATTGGCAAGAGCGACATCCAACTCAGCTTTTTCCGTCTTTGTATTTATTGTTTTCAACAATTCTATTTTTTCTTTTTTATTTTCTGGAATCGAATAACCTGCACTTACTATATCTTCATCTTTGATACCAATTAGAATCATTTCCAGATCCCTTTTTGCGTTATTCATTAATAATTCTTTAGATTTTAAGTCTAATCTCAGATTCAAAATTTCTTCTTCAGAAATTGCTTTTTGATTCCATAGGATTTCTTTTTTTGCAAGGATTTCCGAAAATCTTTGGAGTTCAAGATTTGAGCGGTTATAAGTAGCGATTCGTTTGTCAGCTTCACCTAACTTCATTTCAATATTATTTTTGGCATTCTGATATTTCACCTTGGTAAGTTCATACATTGCCATCGAAGATTCTTTCGCCGCTTTTTGTTTTGCTAAATCTAACTCAAAAGTTAAACTATCTAATTTTGCTAATAACTGTCCTTTTTTAATTCGATCTCCTTCTTTCAAATAAATCTTTTCGATTCTTCCGCTCACTTTGGAATGTACTTCCACTTTTTCTAATGGCTCAAGAACGGCCGAGAAAGATAAACTAGGTGTAATGATTTCTTCTTCCACTTTCTGAATTTCAACACTGACTCCAAGTGTTGTTAATTCATCAGTCTCATCTTTTATTTTGTTGAAATTTGAATATTGATTTAAAATCGAAAGATTCTTTGAATAAAACATTCGATTAAACAATGGTAATTTGGTTCTTAGACTATCCCAAGTTAAATTACTATATAACATAGAGATCAATAAATATATAACTGAGCTAATTACAACTTTTGAAAAAAAAGGAATTTTTCTCAAAAAATCAAATTTTTCTTTCAACATATTAAATACCAGTCAGGATTCCAAATACAAGATATACAAAAGATAAATAAGGAACGAGCCATGTGATTGCGGCTCTTTTTTTTGGTTTGTCCAAAATACTGTTTCGCTCCGAAAACAAATACTTTTGTTGATAGAAAAACAGAGACGATGAAGGCAATGATCCATACGGAAACAAGAATACTAAATAATACAACACTAACTCTATCATTGAATGGAAATATAGTATTCGCGAGATAAATCATAAGTAAACACATGATGATGCTACTCGTTGCATGAAGGCATAAACCTAAATGAGCTTTAAAATTTTGTCTTTCTTCCTCTAGCATAATAGCTGTAAGGTAACTAAAAGTAGATACGTATACAATCATAATGATAAATGATGCTAAAACATACAAAACATTCCAAGGATAGGAATTTAAAAAAAGACTAAATTCGCTATAATTTTTTTCTTGGAAATTCAGCCTGAGACCATCATTTAAATTTGAAAAATATGAATATCCACATAAAAATATGAATAAATACATCATCAGATAGAGCACAAAAGCGTACGAAAACATTTTTAAACCGAAACCTAAAATTTCCTTGGGTGAATTTTTTGGAATATAATCTAACGAATTCTTTTTATTAAAGAGTAATCCTATCATTTTTTTGTGAAATGCAAAATTTATCAGATTTTTCATATATTTACCTTTAGATGATTTAATTTTATTTCATATATTCTAATTTACGTATATGATAAGAGGCGCGTTCCTTGATTCCCGCTTTTTCGTAAATATCTCTTAATTCTTTATGAGCTACCATAATTTTATCACTCTGATTTATAACGCGTTCAAAATACATGATAGTTTGAGAAACCTTTCCTGATTCAGCATTCAACTTTGCTGCCATGATCAAAAGGTCCAAATTCTCTGGATTGGTTCTTAATAAATCTTCAACTTCTTGTAAAATTTTAATTCTTTCTTTGCGAATCACATATTCAGCCTTTAACTTAAGTAAATTTGCTTGAAAGCTGGAATTTGGATCTTCATACAGTTCTTCCAAAATCAATAATACCTTTTCGAAATTTCCTTGGTAGTATTCAATTTTCGCTAAATATAGAGGTATATCTGCATATTCTGAATTATTATTTTTTAATTTATTAAAATACTTTTTTGCATTTTCTAAATTTCCCTTAGCATATTCTATTTTTGCTTGGGTATATTCATTTTCACTTTTTCCCTTATTCTTTGCACAATGGCCAGAGGAGAAAATGATGAATAAGATAAGAATAATTCTCAAAATTCGATTTGCTTTTCGCTTCATATCATCTAACATTTTTTTTAAATTCGGATGCCAATGCTAATACAACTTTTCTAAGAGGATCTGAATGACCAATAATCTGTTCATCAAAAGAAGAATTGATCATAAGAACGAGTTGGCCCATTTCATCAAAGACGTTTAAAAATATGAAATTTGAATCTTTGTTTTCTAATATTCTATCATTCGAATGTATAGATACTACACCTTGGATAAACAAATCTCTACCTTCGGAATTTAAGATATTTTTTATTTGCAAGGAATCTAAAAGTTTATCTTGAGAATTTAATGTTCCTAAACTTTCACCTACACTTTTTCTAAGACCAATGGGAAGATCCGACAAATTCATTTTTGATTTATCATTTAATAAATTTTGTTCACTAATATTCGAAGTATCATACCCTGAACTCATAAGCTCAAACATTAAAAGTTCTCTTAAATCCTTTGCGATGGATTTAGGTGTTTTATAATCTCTGTTAATGATGGAACCAAAGGTAATTTTTTTAATATTTTCTTTAGACAAAAGACTGCTTTTTACATTGTATTGATTTACTTTGCAAGTGACAAAAAAAGCAAACACCAATAAAGATAAACATACTCTCATTTATTTAGCCTCCATACTAAAATTAAAATGATTTGAAATCGATCTTTGATTCACATCTTTCGCAGAACTATCAACAGTTATCAAATAATATGGATAACCATTAGGAGCATTATTAGATCTTAATAAATTAAAATCCCCTAAGGTATTTGCATCTCCAAAGGAGGAAGAACCCTTACATGATGCCTCTAATTCTGCAAAAATAAGATCAATCACTCGACAACCGAAGGGATACACAGTCTGACAATCATTCCACGACCAACTTGCTAGTTGAATCACCGTGCTCGGTGGGGAGAGCCTTCTTAAACGTATTGCATTGACTACACTATTCAAATCCATATAATTGCTAAAAATTATTCTAAAATTATCTGTATTTACATCCGCACAATCCGTGTTTGTTGCAATTGTTCCTCCACCAGTATCTCCCGAACGAAATCGATATGAAGCTGGAGACAAAACAGACAAACTACTATCCCAAAAACAATTAGGCGATAACCAATCCCCGCCTGTATTACTTCCTGTTCCTGGAAAGTTGTTCGAACATCCTTGCGATTGGACACCTATTGCTTGTATTGTAGGTGCTTCACTTATCGCACCACCAGCAATGAAACTATATGTCATTACAGAGCCCATAGGAATACCTTCAATCGAACTCGCAGATCCCCCAACTGTAACCACATAACGCTGCCCATATGATAATTTAGTATCAGGCGTAAATGTGTAAACTTTTCCATCCTCTGTCCAAATTCCATTTCCAATTATTGATGGAGAGATAGAAATTTGACTTTGTGTTTGTGTCTGATTCATTTTCTTTGAAAAGGTAAAAATCATTGGATTAACGCTGGAGTTTCCTAAACATACATTCTCAATAGAAGTATTGATTATATTCTCTGAAATTCCATTGCCCTCTAAACATTCAGACAATGTGCCACGCGCTAAATGAATCGATTCTAAACTCGGCACTAAATTCCCAGTTCCCACAAGGAAACTACCCGAAGTGGGATTTTGAAATTTTACTCCCAAAACATCGGTCACATTGGATGAAATAGTAAAATTAATACGACTGTTATGTGCGAAAGCAGAATCTGGTTGAACTATTAAATTTGTTTCATTTTCCCAAGAATAAGTGGCAGAAAAATTTGGCGAAAAAACAAGACCACCACTGACTGATGTTTTATCCATAGGTCGTGAAAAATGAAAATTTAATTTGTTTGAATTTGGTGTCCCCATACAAACATTAATTAAATTTTCTCTTAAGATATTTTTTCTTTCAAAAGTATGATGATTACAATCTGATATACTTCCAGTTCCGACTGTGACAGTCAAAATTTCAGGAAAACTACCAGCCACATTGGTGTCTCCGATAGTAAACGAAGCGGAGTAAAGTTCTTTTAAATCTCTCCCTTCTTTTGATTCACAATTCTTTGTTAGTGTATACGTATAGGTTCCATAATTCCATTGTGTACTTGGCGTAAAATCTAAACTATATTCATTTAAATCGTAAAAACCTTGGGTCGCAGGACTTATAGAAAAACTTTGGACACAACTATTTATATTCATAGGTCGATCAAATAAAATTGTAATTTTCTGATTTCGTTTGAGACCTTTGTCACCCATACTTGGTATGGCTGAGGTGATTTTTGGCGCATCATCATCGCCCAAAAATGTTAAAAATTTCTCAGCATCTAGCTTATCATTTTTGCAATTGGTTAAAAAAAAATGGCAGATAATCAATAAAGAAAAAATATATATATTTAAAATTCGATGCATTTCAATTCTCCAAATAAAATTCATATTCATTTTTTTTCTGATGACTCTTTGTTGTTTCATTTCCTTTTTGAAATGAATCATCTTGCGCTTTCGAAGATTTTTCAAATTGGTCTAAATAATAAGATAAAATAGAATTCCCATATCCTCGTTTAATTTCATATATGCGAAGTTCTTCCATGGGAATTCCCATCGCATAACTGCAATCAAAACCTGATTCCATATAATTCAAAAGAGAACCAGCGTAATCTTCAATTACTTTCATTAATTCATGTTCAGACGTTATCAATTCAGATTCTTTGCTAAATCCATTTTTATACTTTAACTGAATTGTTTTCCAAGTTTCTAATGCGAATAGAAATTTTGAGTTTGATAATGAAAGAAGATGCCAAGCATCTTTAAGCCTCTCTTTTGATTTAAAAATCTCTGCTTTTATATTAACTTCTAACAGTTGCTTGCTTCTGATAGCATCCGATAATGCAATTTTTCCTTCATATATTTTTCTTGAGTAAGACAAATCATCAAATAAATTTAATGTATTACTATTAAAGGCATTTTCCCCCCTTCCGACAAATTGAGGTCCGAAACCTGGAATTCTTTGAATACCCGTTCCGTCCGTCTGCACTCCAAAATTTGTATTTGTTTGGTTGGTACTGGAACCTAGTTGAGTTTGTATCGTAAAGTTAAATCCATAAACTTCATTTTTAACTGGTAACGTTCCATTTACATTTTCACCATAGTATCCACCTACTGATAGTTTTGGTTTCCAATAATTATCTGAAATCTCCTTTCTAGTTTTTAAATTTTGAACTGCAATATTTGATTTTTTGAATTCTGGCTTCTGGGTAAAGTCAATGTCCTCTTCATTATTTATACTTTCTGGTGAATAAAAAATATAATCTCGCAATAAAGAATCCTTTAATTGTATTTTTATTTCTAATGGTAAATTGAGTTGTTTTTTTAATTCTAATTCTGCTTGCTTTTTTGTCGATTGAGCTTTGAAAAACAATAATTCAATCTCTTTGAGTTTATTAGATATTTCTAATAGTTGGATTTCAGTGAGGAAGCCTTGTTCCCTTTCTCTTTTACTATCAATAAATTGTTTATATGAACGCTCGTATGAAATTTCTGCCGATAAAATCTTCAAATCCGATAATAGCAAAGAACAAAATGCCTTTCTTATTTCCAATGTCAATTTGTCTTTAACGATTTTCCAATCTTCTTGGTTTAGAAGTTCCTGTAACTTAGCCGATTCTATTTCTAGAGAATTTTCTCCACCATCATATAACAATTGATTTAACTGAATTCGAATATCATTATATTGACTGTCTGGTTGGTTGACATTTGCATTCTTCAGTCCGAAATAACTGAGGCCAATTCGTGGCAAATAATTGCGCCATTTTTCTGTGGCTATCATCTTGAAAACTTCACGGCGATCTTTTAAGCTAGCAAGGATTACACTATTTACAATGCCTATTCCTTCTGCTTCCGCCATATCAATAATTAAGAAATCACTTTTTATCTTTTCAACGGCATTTAAATTAGAAACAAAACCCAAGATTCCAAAAATCATAACTAAACTACCTTTCTTAAACCTAACAAAGTTCAAATTGATCTTTAATATTGGGGTCTGATAAATATCCATATCCTTGCCGAATAAGGTTTTATTAGTCAGAAATGTGCCGAAAAAAATTAGCCGCGAGCAAAATGTTTGCATAAAAGTTCGCACTTTTTTCGCTTGTAACTGCTTACGAAAGTGTTAATACTTCCTTATGAAGCAGGCACTCTACCTTTTTATGATTTGTTTTAGTCTCATTCCAATTTTTGGTGATGAAGTGGAAGTTGTGACATTTGTGCAAGGCAAAGCTAACCTCATTGGCAAAAAGACAAACACCGCCATCAAGATTAACCAAGTTCTTAAAAAAGGTGATACCATAAAAACAGAGGATGGAGCTTGCGAAATCCAATTGGCCACACTCGCCACTGTACGCATGGAAAAATTTTCTTCCCTTTCCTTAGACGATATCTTAAATCCAAAATCAAAACAAACTAATGTTCGCTTGTTGTCTGGCAAATTATTTATCAAAGCTCATAAACATAACAATGGTGGATCTCAAAAACTAATCGTATCTGCACCAAGTTATGTGGCGGGCGTTCGTGGAACTGAATTTATCGTTGCCAGTCCCGACGAAGGTGGAGTAAATACTGAGCTAACATTGCCAGACGGAGTCTATGTCAATGAAGGAACTGTAGCTGTTATCGCTGAAGATAAAAAAGAAGTCGTTGTCAATGCGAATGAAGAAGTGGTTCTAAATGGCAAGGAACTCAAAAAACAAATTCTTGAACAATACGTAAAAGAAAAAATGCAAATATTTGAAAAATTAACGCAAATGAAAGAAGAAAACTACAATCTGATAAAAGATCAATTTCAAAAGAACCAGCAACTATTGGATGATATGCGAGGCAAAAAAGATTTATGAAACGCCTAATTCTAGTTTTAAGTTTAATATCAGTTTGTATTTTTGCAAAAGGCGAAAATGACATTCGACCTGTTCATACCTATGCATTTTTGGCTTTAGAAGAAAATACTGAGTCCATAGAATTACTACAATTTCTTAGAAATCAAATTTTTAGTTCAAAACGTGGTGAAATTGTCCATCAAACAAATCTTAGTATTGATTCTAATTTATTAAAAATGACGGATACTGGTGTGTATGATATCAGTTTATTAAATAAAGAAACTCAAGTCTTAGGCGCTGAAAAATTAATTTTAATAAAGTCATCAAACACAATTACACAAATACAATTGTTAGATTTAGAAACTGGTAAATTAGAATATAAAAATTCACTTCCTGAATCGATCCAAAAAACATTAATACAAGATTTTTATTCCTTCCTAGATAGAAAAAATATTTACCTTGCCATATCCGAAAAAAAATCTTCACCCTCTTCTCCTGTTAAATTTTCCTCTCTAAAATCAAAATATGTTGTTGGGGAATCCATTCGTTTTGAATTAGAAGCAAATGAAGATAACTTCATCTACGTTTTGTTAGTTCCTGAGAACAAAGGCGAAGAGCCTGTCCTTCTTTTCCCAAATCCAAATCAAACTGCAAATTATTTAAAAAAAGGGGAAAAGATTACGATTCCAGAAGGCTTAAATTCGCTTAGAACAGTTTCACCTTACGGTCGTGATAAGATTAAAGCCTTTGCATCTAAGGATGCATGGGATGAATTTCAATACAAAAATCGAAAAGGTGAATCCTTTTTCAAATTATTGCCACCAGCTCTCACTGGATCAAAATCCATTGTCGTTACTGATCTTACTTCAAAATTAATTTCGAATACAAATGTAGCAGAATGGGAGATTCAAATTTCACCGAATTAAATTCATAAAATTAGAAACCAAATATTTCAGTATTTGTGATATAATCAGGAACTCCCACACCAGAGAGTCCACCTAAGACCATGATTTTACCATCTGGTAAAACTAATAGTTTATGCCCTTCCCTACCCTGTTTGGTGGCATTCAGAACGAATCCATCTATTTCTTGTTTGGTCCAATTTTTTTCCACATCTGATAATACGGATGAAGAAGAAGAAACATTCCCACCTTGAATGAGAAAATTTCCATCAGGTAAAACTGCACCCGCATGATCAATTCTGCCCTTTGCCATATAATTATGCAAAGAAACTTTATTCGTAACAACATCTAACTTTTGTATGATGTCAGTAGATAGTGATCCAGATCTACCCCCGATCAGATAATGATTCCCAGAACTATCTTTGAGTGCCACCATCATATCTTGTGCTACAATCAAATCGGGGCCAGCCGAAAAACTATCATTTGACGGATCAAAGATTTCAGTTGTTAGACCAGAACCACCCACAATCCAAAAACGTCCATCTGGTAAGGCCAAACATTGGTGGTTCATCCGAGATGTAGACATACTGGTTATAGATTGAATGGTTCCACCACCTGATCCATTCAAAGTAACAATTTCGGAAGTGGCTACCGCAGAACCCGTATTTGTTGTGCGACCACCTGTAATTAAAATTCGATTTGTAGCAATGAGGCAAGATCCATGACCTATTCTCGCACTACTAAGTGTTGGTCCATTGCCCCAAGTTCCTGTTGTCGGATTATATATATTTGTGCTATTTGTGATTGAACCCGTCAAATTCGTCGTGAATCCACCTGATAATAAAATTCTATCATCTGTTGTTTTTGATAGATTTGCAAATCGTCTTGCAATCGTTAAATTATTGTCTGCTTGAAAAGATCCCGTTACGTGGTTCCACCTTTCGACAAAAAGTAAAGCCGCCGCACTCCCGCTAATGACACCAAGTCCTCCGATGACGAGAGTATCTCCATTTTGCAATGTCGCAATTTGAAAGTCCCTTCGTCCTCTACTCAAACTAGGTCCATCTGTCCATCCTAATATCCGATAGCTGAGAGTATTTTCTAATGGATTACCAGCTAAATCTTTTATACCAGATATTTTTAAACTGAGACTACCGCCCTGCCTTGGATGTGTCCCTTGCCAAAAAATGCGCACAGAGGTCTCACTCAGTTTAGCAATGTTTCTAATCGTTAAACTGCCACCCGCAGAATTTGAAATTGTATAATTAGTTAATTGATCTATGCCCGTGACACTTTCATTAAAATTTAAATCAAATTGATTTGTTAAAAACACAGATATATCATAAATTCCTGAAGGGAAGTTAGCAGTTACATTTGGTGAAAGTGTATCAATCGTAAACGAAAATTCTAGATCATCGCGAATCATTCCTTCACGATCAACTATACCATTCAATTTTATCTTCAGGACTCCAGCGACTAAATCTTCCTCTGATAAGATTCTAATTTGATTTTCTGCAAGATATTGGATTTTAAATCCAGATTGGGTGGCTGTGTCGAGTGATGATAATTGAGTGTAAGTAATCACATCAGAAACGCTTAAACTCGGAATTTTATAACCTAAGGGGCAGTCAATTTGAATGGAACTCCATTCCTTTAAATAGGAATCGGATGAAGGCAAAGCCTTACATGTGTTATTTGATGCATTTGAAATATGAATCCCGAGTTCACCTAACAATAGATCGGAATTTTTATTATTCGAATTTGGGACTTTGCAATTACAGAATATAAAAATAATCAGAAATAAAACTCTATTCATATGAATATTCTTCTATTTGAGAGATAAAACTTGCACTACTTCCACCTATTAAGTATACCTTCCCATTGGGCAAGATAACACCCGTAACATCTATCCTTGGGAATAACAGGCGGTTTCCTAATGTGAAACGATTTGCATTTGGATCGTAATAGTCTATTTTTGGAACATAAGATCCATCTGCTTCACCACCAAACAAAACAGTTTTTCCTTCAGAAAAAGTGATACTTCCAAACTTAGATCTCGGCAATGAAAAACTAGTTGCTGTTCCAAAACTACCTACAGTAGGAATATAAATTTCTGATGTGTTCCCACCTCCAAAAACAAAAATTTTTCCATTCGACAATTCTCGAACAAAAAAAGATGATCTTCCAAAAATTAAATCGTAATTCGTAGAGATAGAAAAGGATTCCAAAGTCTCATCAAAAATTTCTGTTTTATAAATATATTCATCACTCAACAATTTTTTTAAGCCACCAAAAAGGTAAACTTTTCCATCAGATAACCTCTGTAACACAAAATCCCTTCTTTCGAAATTCATGTTATTCCCATTTGCTAAAGTGTTGGTTACAGGATTAAAAATTTCTGTCGTGGAGGTACTTAAAAAAGGAGATGAATTTTCGACTTCTATACCACCAGCAATCAATACCTTTCCATTCGATAATAATATGGCAGAATGATCCATTCTAGCTCTAGATAAAAATGGACCATTTGAAAACATTTCTGTCGATGGGTCAAAAATTTCTGTGTTATTTATCGCATCTGTGGCACTTTGTGTAGTATTTTTATCTCCACCAGCAAAAAACACCTTTCCGTCTTGTAACAAAGTCGCAGTATGCCTTCGCCTAGCGGTAATTAAATTTCCAACGGAACGAGTCAATTTCGTTTCTGGATTATAAATCTCGGCTGTATTAGTAACGCCTGTTGCTGTTACACCTCCCGCAATTAATATTTCCCCAGTTCTTAAAATTACGACAGATGCTCCTGAACGCGCAGTGATAAGATTTCCGGATTGTTTAAATCCATAGACTTGGAATTGTAAAACGGAAGAATGTATCAAATTGCCAGCAGTATCTTTTATATTTGTGACACTAATCTTTAAGATTCCACCGCTACTAGAGGGCAAACCAGTATAAAACAAACGATAGTTATTTGACCGAATCCTAGTCACACTCGACAATCGTAGATTTCCAGTCGCAGTTCCAGAAATTGAATAATTATCCAATAACTCCGCACCATTCACACTTTCATTAAATAATAAATCCAAGTATCCAGAATTAAAAAAACTAGTGTCTAAAATATTTCCATAAACACTCGTTAGAGTCGGTGCCGAAGGATCAAAAACAACATCAATGGATTCAGGATATATCGACTTTCCGACTAAGGTTGCTAATTTGGTAAAATCAATCTTATAGGTGGCCGCAATAGCAGTATCTCGAAACGAAATGGAAATTTTAAAATTATCCATCTGCTCCCAATTTACTTCATCTTCTACACTATTTTGATTTTTAGAAACAGAAACATGATTCTGAAATTGGTTTGTGATGATAGGTTCAGAAAAAGTAAAACTAATGTTACGAGATGAAACTGGCCGACTTACATCCAAATCGGCATTCACCTTGATTTGCGGTCTAAGTAAAAAATTGCCAATCTCACCGACAAATAATTTGTCCAAATTCTCATTTTTTGAACCGCCGAGAATATTGCAGGCATTAATGAATAAAAATGAAATGAATATCCTAAAAAAATTATTCACTTATTTTTATCCTTTGGACTGGATTTTCCCCAGTGATCACTAAAATATCTGTTTTGCTAATTTGGTGAATGCTTGTACAGGTGCTTCTGTAGTTAAGTGCTCCGACCGTATAAATCCTGTTATTCATTAAATTTAGTGATTCCAGTGAATAAGAATTTCCTCCATCTGTATTCCCACCAATAGCTAAAATATGTTTATCATTCCAAAAAGAAAAACCAGCCAGATACCTTTGTTCCGAAAAATTACCAACTAAGGAAACACTTCCATCCTTTGCTATCTTTTCAATTGCTGTAATCTTATCTAAATTTCCTCCGCCTAATATATAATATTCATTCTCTCCATATTTTAAAACCGTATGGAGTCGACGTGTATTTAGAAGGGTCGAAGATTCATTAGTGCCAACAGCAATTGTTGGATCGTACCATTCAAAGGTATTGGCATGAAAACTTTGACTCAAAATTCCCCCTGTGACAAGGATCTTTCCATTAACACCTGCTACTACGTCAAGTCCATCACGTCCACTTGCTAAATTGCGGACATTTTCAAAGGTATTGGAGGCAAGTAAATACCGATCTACACGACTTAAATAAGCGAGGCTATTTCCGGCGGCAGGAGTCCCACGACCACCAAGTATATATAAATTGCCATCCACACCAAATGCAGATTTATGACCGTATCTAACTTGGGCAGGTAAAGTGCCCGTGACGGGGGACTGAATTTCTTCTGGGTCTAAAATTTCAAAGTCACTTAAAAAATTTGTTAGGTTACTTGAAGGTCCTTTCAGTCCAGCGACAACGATTACCTTTCCATTAGACAAGAGGTTCGCTGTAAAATCCGATCTGGATTGGTTAAGAGAAAAGGCATAATTCGAAAATTGATTTGTACTCGGATTAAAAACTTCAATACTGGAGATAGTGACCGCTGGATTTGAATTTGGTTCTATGCCACCTATAATCATAATATTACCATTATTCAATGTGACAAGCCTCGGATAACAACGATTTGTATTCAAATTACCAAGAGATTTAATCATTGGTTGGTAATAGTCGTAAGTTTTTTTGCTTAAAGTCTCTCCTGCTTTGTCAGTAATATTTGTTAGTGTGAGAGATATTTTTGTATAAGATAGATATGGTTTGCCTGACAATACGAGTCTGTACTCATTCGCACTCAATGACAAAACATTAATGATTGCCACCTCATTTGCCATGGGTTCAGAAAAAGAATAATTCTCCTTAATACTTGCTCCATTTACTGGTTCTGAAAATTTGATATCAAGAAATCCATCATCGAGAAAGGAAGGAAAGTCCCCGTCATTAAAATTCAAAGTGGCCGTTGGAGATTTTCTACTTATCACATAACGTAATCTAAACGACTTGTTTTCTTCCCCGAATTTCCCCATATATTTATGATCTGAAATAAGCAGAAAAAATTCACCTTCTTCTGGTTCCCCTTTAAAAACAAGAGTGATATCTTTTTTACTTTGTTCATTGAATTCAATAATTTCTAAACTTCCTTTTGCCTCACCTTCGATTGTGAAATCGTTCCGAGTCATAATTGAAACGATGGGATAGGGAAATTTAATTTTTAATTCCGTAAAATTTGTGAGGACCGATTCAACTTCTGGCGTCGATGAAATTGACGGTTCTATATTTAAGTTTACAATTTCTGAGGCAAGTGCATTTAGCAGTTTATTGTTTTGATTTGAGTCATTCATCGAACAACATAAATTCAAAAATAGGAATGTACCAATGTATATCTTAAAAACGGTACTCATAAACAAATTCATACCGATTGGCTTGGTGATTGGTTAATGTCGAATAAGGAGAACTATCTCTTCGCATGGTAAAGTTAAATTTCTGATTTGATTCTATAGCTTTGTATGGAAAGAGAGCCAAATCTGCGAGATTCCATAAATAAAATAAACCTAACAAGAGTGATGTTTGTTCAAATCGAGTTCTAGTTTCTTCTAAGGCATTTTGTTTCGGTTCAAGTAAATAACTATTGATGATAAATGATTCGCCGAAACGCGTACTAGGTGGTATTCCCACAAAAGAAGAATATTCATCTTTGGCATTTCTATACTGCACATAAGATTCTACGGTCGCTAGTAATAAAATCCCCGCAATTCCCATATACACTTTACCTTTGTTAGAATCGCCTTGATAGTATTGGCCCCAACCAGGATATAGAATAGAGCGAATCCACACAGCTTCACGGTTTTGAACAACAATCGGAACATCCGCCAAACTTACGTCAGGGTTAGTTGGGAATGATAAAACCAAATCACCAGATTTTTCACCAAAGTATTTTGTATAAGGTTTTTGTTGTTTATTTTTTCTCACTGACCAGTCTTTCACGGCAGCAGTAATGTAATTTTCTACTTCACTGAATGTTACTTGTTTATCGCGATTCACATCAGCTCTACCTTCGAGTGCATAAATTAAAAATTTTGTAAATACACCATAAGAACTTTCATCATCTTCATAACTAAAAAAACCAGCTTTTGTAGAATATAAAATTCCGAATATTTCTCCGTCTAAATTATCTTTGACACGAAGCGTATTTGTATTTGCATTTTTAGAAGTGAACATAGCGTCTCGACACGCATCTAAAAATAAAATTGAGTTTTTTATACCTCTAAGACTAATTTTTTCAACTACGCTTTCTACCGACAAAGACGAGTTAAATGGTTTTGAAAGTACAGAATCTTGAGTGAGTAAATATCCTTTTTCTTCGTAATCTGATACTCCGTGACCAGAAAAGAAAAATACGAAAAGATCTTCTGGATTAGCATTTGATAATAGTGAATCCAATTTTTCTTCTATATTCAGTTTGGTGGGAAATAAAGAATCAGGATCATCCTTTGGATTCATTTCATCTGTCATAATCACGACAGAATCAAATTCACCGTTTTGTACTAAAATTTTTGCGATTCCTTTGGCATCATTTCTTGCTTTTTTTAAATCATTCAAACCCACATCTTTGTATTCGTTGATTCCGATGATAAGGGCTATCCGTTTTCCCGATTGTTTTTCCCCAGCTGAGATTCCTTTGTTTTGTGGTTCGGAATAAAGACTACAAATATTGCCTAATAATAGTACAAAAATGGAGAGGTGAATCAATAATACAAACACGGTAGGGCCTTAATCTCAAGTTTCCAGTGCTAGCTTTTTTTTCCACAAAATCTTGCAAAAACTACATACTAGTTTATAAAAGTAGATTATGAACCGTATACTCAAAATCTCATTTCTTATCTTCTTACTTGTTTCGGGCGCTCTCCTTTGCAAAAAGGATGATAAAGATAAAGACAAAAATAGTTTAATACTATTCGGTATTCTATTGAGCCGGGCTTCTTCATCTGCTGCATGTAACCCTCAATCTGGTTTTACAATTTGTATACCACAAGGAATCGCGGAATAGATATGAAATATTTGATTTATCTTTTATTATTTTTGGGTGTGAATCTTCGTTTTTCGGATCGTATCTCACAAAATCATTCAGATACATTCGCAATTTATGATATTACAAAGGTATTAAGTATCAATATGGGTGCAGAACCTGTATTCGCGGATGCAAATTCATGGGGTTTTGTGCGTCAATCTGCCACTTGGGCCAGAGGAAATTCCAATCTGATTGACTTACTTATAGCTGGATTAAAAAAAGCAGGCTATTTTACAAATACAAGTCCCGTCTCCCAGACCCTGGCAAACATCAACCTGGATGGACTAGGCAGTACCACTATACGACTTAAATTAAACCAACAAGCGACACCTATCACTGGTATAACGGCTTCGGCATATTCTGGTTCAAAGTCTTTCAATCATTTTTTGGAAATCACAAAAACGGGAAATTCAACACCAAGTTTACAACTTTTTTTTGACGATCCAAATACACTTTTAGGAAATGACGGGGGACTCATCTACTATCGTATAGGCGACTGGAATAACGCTCAATTTGCAAATGTGGGAAGTGTGATCACAGAAAGTTATACAGCAAACGAATCTAGTTATGGAACCAAATTCCAATCATATACGTGGAAAAATGGTCCTGAAAATTCCTCTTGGCCAAGTGATATCGGTCGTGTAATTTTAACAGAAGTGGATTCGGGAAAACAACTTTGTTTTCGCTCAGTAGTCCGATTGAAATTTAGTAAACTAATAGCGATTAGCCCTAGCCAAACGACAAACTTAAACAATTTAAAAACAGTTTGTGGTGGCAACGATCAAATCTATTACGGACTGGCATATATGCAAAAATTTGATAGTCCCTTTTATACGACGGCCAAAGCAAGTATTTCTCCGCTAACAGCAAATAATGGAGCTTTCCCAGAAACCATTTGCAATTTGTCTTCGTCAATTAGTGGGGCAAAACTTTCCTATGGTATTTTTGATGTGAATGGCTTTGTGAAAGATAATTTATCGGCAAGCGAAGTACCAAGCACTTACCCGAGCCCAACAGTTGGCGGAACAGACTATATGTCCGTTGATGAAGCTTTCACAAGAACAGGAATAGATAACACAACAGTTCTCGGATCTGGGAAACCTGCAGCAAAGGTCTATGAGTATTCTAGCAAAACGTATTTAGATAGTTTAACAGGGACAGAAGGTGACAAATTAAGTTTTAAAACTGTAAACTAGTTTTGACGATAAATAGCATTGGAGATGATCACGCCAGATAGAGTGATGATCTCCAATCTAATGTATGGATCATTTTCTGACATTTGAAACACAGCTTCATTCGTACTGGAATCTATTTGACGAAACTCTCCCCCTTTACCGATCCATCTAATCTCCATATAACGCTCATTTGATGTCAACTGGATTTGATTTTGTTTGTTTAATTTGATATTTGGTAATAATGGATCTTCAGCTTCTCTGAAATGTTTTCTGACACAATAGAATGCACCGTCAAATAATGCTTTTTGGTAATCGCTTCCATTTATTTTTTCAGAGGCAGTCGTTACATAACGTTTCAGGCTCTCACCTTTTCGTCCTCTTTGAAAAAGAACTTTTTGCAATAGATCCTTCCAAATTGGTTGCTCAAATTTTTGTATCGTTTCTTCCGCAAAATAATGTAAGTCATCTGTCGACATACAATGGACATTTCTGCCCGAAGTCAAAAGAGTATCCAATATCTTTGTATCATCGCCAAAAGGAGAAAATACTTCTATGGCATTGTAGTTTTGGATATTGATTAGGTCTTCCTTTGTAAAAGAATCATTTAGTTTTGGGTGAGAAACGACAACATAACTTCCGTTCTTCTGCATTTGTTTAAATGTCCAATTCACATTTTCTCTTCTTGCATAGATTGGAAAATAGTCAGAAACTATTTTTTTACCACCGATACCGAGTGCATGTCTCTTTCTTAAATTCCGTCCCCATTCATAACCTGAAATAAATCCATTCTCTTCGTCGCCAAACTTATCGTAATCTGTAATTCCTAACAAAGAATATCCATTTTTTTGATAAACATCCTTTATCTCTGCTTTGGTATGCCTTTCTGGTGTGTACCAAACCGAGTCAGAATGAAGATGAAGGGCTGATTTTTTTGTATGAGAGATAAAGTCAGAATTTTGGTAGGGATTAATAATCACAGAACCAGAAAAAGGAACAGCGTCACTCTTCTGTTCTCTTAAAAAGGAAACAGTCAATAGCTGAAATATTAAAAAAAGGAAAAATAATGATAAACATATGATCGTTGTGAGTATCAGCTTAGGATTTTTTCTTTCCCCAGTGACTCTATTCACAGTCGATATCTCAGGTATCGATAATAGCATGGAAATAGTCTGACAGATTCATTTTCCATTTGTATTCCATTTGTGTTACAAATTTGAAATAATTAAAATTCTCTTTCGCCTTTCCAGTAGAGCTTAGAAAAATATCTCTGGTTTGTGACTTATTTCAAAAACCTCCCTTCTATCATTTGGCTTAGTTTTTTATTATTTTTCCTTTTACAAATTGGAAATTGGGGGCCTCTTTTTGACCAAGACGAAGCCGCGTACGCAGGATTCGCCAAACAGATGCTCAAAACTGGCGACTATTTCACACAACAATTTCCTTTTTCAGAGCCTCACAGAAAACCGCCCTTACATATTTGGTTCACAGCCCTATCATTTCATATTTTTGGAATCAATGAATTTGTTTTAAGAATTTTCCCTACATTATGGATCACTCTGACTTGTGTATTTACCTACCTGATCACAAAACAGATATTTGATGAAAAGACTGCTCTCCGAAGTTTTTTCATATTAGCAACAACTCTATATTTCCCTTTAAATGGAAAAATCTCTCTTGTGGATAGTTTGTTAACCTTTACTGAGACTTTAGGATTTTACGCATTGGTAATGTTAACTGCTCCAGATAAGAAAAAATCAAATCTCTATATAGCCCTTTTTTGGTTTTCCATTTCCTTAGGAACCTTGGTGAAAGGACCGCCCATCTTAATTTATTTAGGTGGGATCTGTTTTGTTTTTTTATTACATAAGAGAACTAGAAATTTAATTTTTGATCTCAAACCTTGGTTCTTTTTACCAATTGCCCTTTTACCACTTTTTCTCTGGGGTTACATTGCCTGGCAAAAAACAAATGGGGAACTCATTCGATGGATGATAGATTGGTATGTACTTCGTCGGGCTACAGATCCCGTATTTGGCCAGAGTGGACCTCCGGGTGTTTATTTAGTTTTGTTTTTTATCACTTTGTTACCTTGGTCCATATATCTACCATTAGTTGGAAAGAAAATTTGGACGGAAACAAAAAACATTGTATTGTTTTACAAGGGGAAGGTAGAATCAATTAACATAAATTACATGTTAATAGTATCAGGCCTTATCTTTGGTTGGGTATTTTATGAATTTATGTCAAGTAAGCTCCCATCTTATCCTTTGGCCGCCTATCCCATACTTTCTCTTTTGATCGCGAATGCCTCATTATCGATTCAAAATCAGAAACTGTATCATTGGCTTACAAAAATTGCCATTCTACAATTTGTATTTGTAAATATTATTTTTTCTATATATTTCAATACTTTAAAAACTGACACCAAACGAATCGCAGGTGAATGGAACCAAATTCTTTCTGAAAATGATCATATCTATGCTGTTAAAAATTTTGGATTACCTAGTTTGCCATTTTATTTAAATGCTCAAATCATTGAATCTAAAGGCATAGAGTTTTCACATTCTTATAAAAAAGATTCCATACTCTTAATCGATGAGGAAAATTTTCAATTGCTTAATGCTCTCGGGATTAAAATGGATATGATCGCCACCAAACAAAAGATATGGGAATACGATAGAAATAAAAATATATTTTTAATGTTAGTGAAAATCAAATAAAGAAATTTAAATTTTATAAATGAAATTGATAGCCTAAGACAAAAATCGATCTGTATAATTTGGGATGGAGATTAAACAAGAACTACGAGTGCCAAAAATGAAATATCGATACTTGGCTATTATTTGATAAAAAAAATCTCTAATCAATCGTGGAATGATTTTGAAAAAAAATAATAAGTAAAAAGGAAATTTTAGTTCTCTTGTGATTTGTAAAGCTGCATCTGATTTTGAATACAGAATGCCATCTGATAAATACAGAACAGATTCCCTCTTATCTTTTAAGGTAGGAAAGTGTTCTTGGAAATAAACGGATTGTAAGGCCGCAAATTTAAGATTGTTTTTGGCATTTGTTCTAATGAGGAACTGCACAGTTCCCGAACACAAATTGCAATCTCCATCAAAGAAAACTATTTTCTCTTTTTCATTTGCGAGAAGCATCTAATTAAGTACTATGGCAATTGATTCAAATTTCGTCAGTCCAATTTTAAGAGGCATCTATGTTTACCGAATTTATAGAAGATAATTTAGCAGAAAAAGAAAAAGCTATCTATGAAAAAATAGAGGCGAACAAAGAAAAGATTAAGAATCTCCTCCTAGAACCAAATTTAACTTTTGCTAATTTTTTGAAACCTTACCAAACTATTCATACGGAACTCTCTGACCTTAGCACAGAAATCTCTCATTTAAATTCAGTAAAAAATAGCGAAGAATCACAAAAAATCTATGCTAACATTTTACCTAAACTAACAGAGTATTATACGGATTTAGGACAAAATCAAAATATTTTTGATGCACTTATTAAAATCGAAGAAAGCGACAAAAGTTTAAATTCAGAACAAAAAAAAGTCCTTCAAAATGAAATCAGAGATTTTCGATTGTCAGGTGTTGCCCTAGCTCAAGACAAAAAAGATAAATTTAAAGAAATTCGTATCCGCCTTTCCGATCTTTCCAATCAGTTTTCGCAAAACGTTCTGAATGCGACAAATTCTTTTGAATTGATACTTGATCCAAAAGATGTAGAAGGTATGCCCGAAGGAGAACTTATTAGTGCCAAAATGGAGGATGGAAGATATAAGTTCACACTTCATTATCCAAGTTATATTTCTTATATGACCTATGGCCCAAACCGTGAGAAACGAGAGCTTCTTTATAAAGCATCTACCACAAAAGCACCCGAAAATGGGAAGATACTTGAAGAAATTTTGAAACTCAGAAAAGAGGAGGCGGAGATTCTAGGATACGAAACTTTTTCTCACCTAAGTCTTGCAACAAAAGTAGCAGAATCACCTAACCAAGTTTTGACGTTTCTAAGAAATCTAGCATCTAAAGCAAAACCGATTGCAGAAAAAGAATATGTAAGCCTTGCAGAATTCGCCAAAAAAGAAGGAATCCTAGATCTTCAACCTCATGATGTGATCTACTTTAGTGAAAAGTTAAAGAAAAATCTATTTCAATATGAAGAAGAAAAATACCGCCCTTATTTGGAAAAAGAATCCGTAGTCAAAGGAATGTTTGTATTTTTAGAATCACTTCTAGGTATAAAATTCATAGAAGTAAAAACGAGAGTATGGCATCCAACTGTACTCTGTTATGAGATCCAAATCAAAAATGAAATAAGGGCTCGCCTATATCTTGATTTAGAAGCAAGAAAAGAAAAAAAAGGGGGAGCCTGGATGCACAATTGGAAGCCTCATTTTTTTGATGAGAACGGAAAAGAAACCTTACCCATAGCATTTGTGATTGGAAATTTTCCACAAAGTTCTAAAGAACAGGCATCACTTCTAAAGCCTTCAGATGTTGTCACATTATTCCATGAACTCGGACATGCACTTCATCATTTACTTTCCCGCGTTGGCGAAGCTTTTGTGAGTGGTGTGAATGGAGTCGAATGGGATGCAGTCGAGTTTCCTTCACAATTTTTAGAAAACTTTGTTTATGAACCAAAAGTTTTATCTCTATTCGCCAAACATTACCGAACGGGTGAATCTATGCCGAAAGAATTTATTGAAACGATGGTAAATGCGAAAAATTTTCAATCAGCTCTTGGTGTTGTTCGGCAGTTAGAATTTGCCATTTTTGATATTTTGATTCACTTAAAAGCACCAAATGAATCAGAAGTTCAAAACATTTTAGATGAAGTCAGAAAAGAAGTGAGTGTGATTTTCCCACCAAATTACAATAAATTTCAAAATTCTTTTTCACATATTTTTTCTGGTGGTTATGCGGCTGGATATTATTCCTATAAATGGGCAGAGTTATTATCAGCAAATGCATTCTATTCTTTTGTAGATGAAGGTATTTTTTCTGCAACCTTGGCTGAAAAATTCAGAACTACCGTTTTAGAAAAAGGAGGTTCTGAATCTGCGATGATATTATTTAGAAACTTTTATGGCAAGGATCCGGAAATAGAAGCTTTATTACGATTAAATGGAATCGCCGCTTAAAACTTTAATCACTTCCGCATAATGTTCGGCTGATTCATTTGATTTTAGAAGCGCACGAGTTTTTCTCTCCGCGTCCAAGACATAAATATATGTGGAATGATCTATTAGAGATGGATCATTTGCTTTTTCAACATAGGCGGCATATTTTTTTACAATTAATGCCGTTGTACTTTCGTTAAATGAAAGTCCTGTCGCATTGTCAGAATAAAAATCCACATATTTTTGAACTGTATTCGGATCATCACGAGAAGGATCTATAGAAATAAAAACTATTCTAAATTTCGATTCTTCACTTAACAATAACTTTGTTTTTTTTAGTTTTGAAAGAATATTTGGACAAAAATCTGGACATTGCGTATAACCAAAAAAAACGAGAATTACAGGTTCTTTAAAATCTTTTAATGAAATCATTTTTCCTGACTTATCGGAATAACTGAAGTCCCCACCAATTGGTAATGGGCTAAGATCCAATTTTGATTGGCAAGATAGCGCTAAAAGTATGGAAAATAGAATTAATATAAACTTCATTTAACTACCTTCGCTGTGATCTGAGTTTTAGTTTCATTAGAATAAATAAACAGAATCTGAAGCAAGTCCCCTTCTTTCAATTTTCGATTTTTTCCGATTAACATTAAATGATCCCCATTGGGTACAAAGTGAATCTCTTTGTTTTTGACAAGTGAAATGGGAAGATTCTTTTTTCTCATTCGCATAATACCCTTTTCATCTATAACGGTTTGGTGCCATTCTACTTGGTCATAACCTTCGCATTCTATTTTTGACAAGGCAGATTGGTGCGGAAGGAAACTTCCATAAGCAACCGAGGTTTTGGCATTGTCAGGTGCCAAACGAACCGTAAACATTGTTTGGTTTTTGATAAGATCCCCATTCTCACTTTTACACGAAAATGACAAAATGAGTTGAAAAAGAATCAGAATTGCCAAATTTGTAATATTTATCTTTCGAGAAACGAGTAACATCATGAAACTAATTGGAAAATGGCTCGTCGCCATTCTGCTTATCCTTACCGCTTTCCTAGTCTCTACCTACAAATGGCAGATTCCAGAATATACTTATGACCAAAGTGAAACCTTTGCGAATTTTGACGAGTACTACCAAAAAGAATTGGAGATTAGTAAAAAGGAACAAACTCGTCCCGACAACGAAGAGAAATTAGTTCGCTATAGCGATGAAAAAACCCCACTTGCGATTTTGTATGTGCATGGATTTGGAGCGAGTCGTGTGGAAGGGGAAGATATGATCAACCAAGTGGCTGAAACCTTTCAATCAAATTTATATTATGTAAGACTTCCAGGTCACGGCACAAATGTGGAAGATCATAAAAATACTCAATTTCCAAAATACTTACAAGATGCTGAGACTGCTTTACTCATGTCGACTCAGTTAGGTGAAAAAGTAGTTTTAGTCGGCACAAGTATGGGCGGGCTTATCTCAACATATTTAGCCGCCAAACATCCAGACAAAGTAGCGGCAGTTATACTTGCTTCTCCTTTTTATGATTTTACCACTGCGGATTCAAATGTATTTCGTTTTTCATGGGGTGTATCCTTTATACACATGTTACTCGGAGAAATTCGGAAATCTGCAGAACAAGATTCAAAAAATGAATCTTACAACTACTGGTATAGAAACCAATACTATGATGCGATTCAACATATTATGAATTTAAAACGATTTATAGAAAAGGAAGATTCACTTTCAAAAATTGAAGATCCTATACTAATGTTTTATTTTTACAAATCCGAAGCCATCCAAGACAGATCTGCATCCGTGAAAGCGATGTTAACTTCTTTTGATAAAATCCAACATAATGGAAAAGCAAGCCCATTGAATCGGGCCGTCAAAGTAGAAGAAGGTGATCATGTTTTGTTTTCTAGATTTGCCAAAGTAGACAAACCTTTACTTTATAAAGAAATGGTAGACTTTATCACAAAAACTACGGGCGTGGAACCAGCTAAGCCTTCTTCAAAGAAAGTCAAAAGATAAGAGAATAGATTCGTAAAGTTCATCAATGGATATTGGTTTGGAACGAACCAATATCCTTTCTCCTTCCAAAGCCTCAGCATCCAAACCGTCAGCATTGCCCGTATATAAGACCGAAACCAATAGAGGATTTTTTGCTTTTAGTTTTCTAAGGAGAGTCAAACCATTGATATCCTTCATTCGATAATCAGACAAAACAAAATCAGGGGCTTTCGTATTTACCGCCTCCAATGCATCAGGCGATGATTCAAATAAAATTGGTTTGATATTTTTCATAGATAACACAAGTGCCAATGAATCACGAGAAGGTTCATCATCTTCAACAATCCAAAATATTTTACCTTCTAATTTTTTCCAAACATCCTCTCTCTTTAAGTTCAGATCCGATACATAATTTATCTCTTTATCATTCACATGTTTCGTAAGAGGTAATAAAATACGAATCACAACGATATGGTCGTTTATTTTTTCAATCTGACATTCGCCTTGCCAATTTCTGATGTATCTGTGAATCAATTGCAATCCTGCCCATCTTGATTCATCTTCTTCAAATATGGAACTTTGTAATTCCAGAAAGCTAGTAAATGAATCTGCATCAATTCCATTTAATTCTATGGATGTTATGATTCGTGATGAATGCTCATCCTCTTTTGATTCCAAAGATGTGGAAACTTTCACCAAACAATCTTTAGCTTTATCCCATGAGAAGATTGTGCCTGAAATGATTTCTCCGATAATTTTTGAAATGCGAACAGGATCGACTTTTGCCCATAATAAATTTTCTTCAGATAACGAAAATTGAAGGTCAACAAATTTTGGTGCTTCCGCGACTAAAATCGGAATACTCGATTGAATGATCGCAGAAATATCAACGATAGAAATCACTTCGGATTCGTTGATTTTTGAGAACCTCAATATTTTATGAATCATGGAACGTGCGCTACTTGCCGCTTGTGCAATTTTGTAAAAGTAATCTTTTAATTTATCTTTTTGAAATTCTTTTGTTTCTTCTAATAATAAATTTTCTTGGCCTAATTGGGAAAAAACATGAATCGGTTGGAGATAATTATTTAAGTCATGTGCTAAGTTCGCCGCAAGATTTCCTATTGTTTCCATTTTTTGTGAATGGAGTAAATAGGATTCAATTTGTTTTTTTTCAGTTAAGTCATCAAGGATGACATAATAAAAATCTGGTTTGCCTTTCGAATTTTTAAATATATTAGTTCTTTTGTAGATATTAATTTTACGACCATCCTTTCTAGTTAGAGTAGCTTCTCCGATTTCCAAACCATCATCTACGATTTTAAAATATGCCAATTGGTCAGAAGAAAGATGCTCTCCTTTAACGCGCATTAAATTCATATTTGTCAATTCCGCTATCGTATAACCTGTGATTTCGGTAAATCTATCATTGATACGAAAGTATCCACCTTCCCAATCTTGCAATGCCATTCCGATGGAAGCATTTTCAAATAAACCAAGAAACAAACGCATTTGTTCCTGCACATTTTCTTCGGTTACTTTTTCATTTGTCACATCACCGACAAATCCTATCACAAGTGGGCTAGGAGAAATGTTTGGTATACTAACAATTCGTTCATTGAAATGGAACCATTGGAGGTGCGAACGATTAGGAAATTGAAAACGCAAATTCAATTCCCTTTGTTGGTTTAAATGCAAATTGGAAACGAGACGAATTTCATCCTCGAAATATTTGCGATCCAATGGATGAACAAAGGGAATTAGATCTTCGAGACAAGTTTGTGAATTTATATTTCCGCGAAAAAATTCATTCGCAATGTATGGATTGGTATATAGAAATTTATGGGTTTTAGCATCGAAGAGATACACTCCCCCCGAACATACTTGGGGTAGGAGTTCAAAGAATTCCATCATTCCGCTTGCTTCCAGGTTCAACTGCATATTTCTTGTACCAAAGAGGAAAATATGATCCAGATTCCTATCACACTCATTCCACCGCTTGCTTTTTTCAATTTAGGTCCATGGGAAATTGCCCTAATCGTTTTTTTGGCTCTGCTTTTTTTTGGAGGCAAACGCCTTCCTTCCCTTGCCAAAGATTTAGGTTCAGGGATCAAAGAATTTCGGAAATCGCTAATGGGTGCACCCGAAGAAGAAACATCACAAACGATTCCCCAAAATGATCCCATCGTGCAAAAAGAAGCTCCCAAAGCCAAAAAAAAGAAAGTTTAATTTTTAGCATTGGCACGCGCAGTCAAACAACCGAAACTTCTCCCTCCTGAAAATTCAGAAACTCGGGAAAAATTTATGACCCTTGGCGAACACTTAGAAGAGCTTCGCCAGAGGCTTATCTATTCGATACTGGTTGTTTTTTCTTTTATGGTGGTCACTCTATACTTTGGGAGCGAAATCCATTCTATCTTAATCACTCCCTACCGTAACGTCCTTGGACCTGAGGCTCACTTCTTTCAAATCCAACTGATGGCACCGTTTTTGATTTATCTCAAAACGTCCCTACTCTTATCTGTGTTAGTTGCCCTTCCTATTCTCTTATACATTTTATGGGGATTCATAGTACCTGCAGTTGATAAAAAGACGGAGAAGTGGGGAAAGTTTATCATTTTATTTTCAACTTTGCTTTTTTGGTCTGGGCTCGCCTTATGTTGGTTCACTGTTTTCGAAAGTTTTTTGCGAGTATTTTTAGTTGTTCTTAGGCCAGAAGGCATTGATCCTTATTTGCCTATAGATGAATATTATGATTTATTCTTTAACTTACATTTGGTGTTTGGTGCTTCTTTTCAATTACCAATCGTATTAATTTTACTAGGTAGGCTCGGCGTTTTATCATCAAAATTTTTGATTGCAAGGTGGCGGGAAAGTGTTCTCATCATCGCTGTGGTTTCAGCAGTTTTATCTCCAGGGCCAGATGTCTTTTCGATGATGATGTTACTTCTCCCACTTACATTTTTATTTTTTCTCTCTGCTGTGATAATGTTTTTAATGGAAAAGGCAGACTAAGTGAAAATTCAAAACCTACGTCTGCGAGTCAAAATACCTATACTCATTGGATTACTCTCCTTTATTTTATTTTTGTTACATTTTTTGATTACCGAATTTGCCTTTAAACATTTCCAGAACCCTGCTGGGAAAAATCCAATGTCTTTGAAAATGATAGGATTGTATTTATCATTCGCATTTACGGGAATACTTTCTGGATTCACCTATTTTGTATTAGGTTACATTTATCAAATTTTCAATCGTGCGGCAGCAGAAATTCAAGATTTGGAAAATGAAAGTTTAGGTGATGACGGCTCGGAAGAATCCGATTTTTTAAGAAAACTAAAACTCTCCTTATTTCAGGCTCAAAATTCCACTTCTTTTCAAGTCGAAGCGACAAAAGGTCAATGGGAAGAAAGTAGATCCCTTTTAATTAATAAACTTATGCCTGATATGAATCTGCATAAAATTCAAGGTTGGGATGTGGCAATTTTTCCCAGTATGATACGCAGTGCCAATTGTGACTATATTCACATTATCCAAACTAGCGACGGTTTTGTGGGTGTATTGGCAGGCTTTGTGGAAACAGGCATTACGGAATCTGCCCAAAAATTATTTATACACGGACTCTTTAGTGCATTCAAAGAATCTGATAAATCGACAAAAGATCTTATGGAAAATATTGAATCTTCCCTTCATGCCTTAACATTAACTGGCCTAAAGTTGAGCTTATTCGGATTAGGTGAGGAAAGAGATAAGCTACAATTTTTACATTTTATGGACATGCCTATTTTCCAATTTTCTTCGCATGGTATCCAGGTCATCGAAGGATCTGGTGATGATTCATGGCATGCTCTGCACCCGCATGAATTTTCGATCGCAGACGGTATCGAGGTTGGCGATTATTTAGTATGGGGTACAGACAGAGCTTTGAAAGAGTTCAGTTTAACATCCTTTGAAATCATGGAAGAATTTGTAGATTATTTGTTGGACCTTAGCCCGAAATCTTCTCGTGAGATGTTACTTGCCATTGCAAAAAAATTATCCATGATGGGTAAAGAAAAACATTTAATCAATCCACTTGATAATTTAAGTATTATCGTCGTTAAACGAACAAAATAATTTATGATCACACTTAAATTTCCAAAGAACTTCATTTGGGGTACAGCGACTTCCTCCTACCAAATTGAAGGTGGCATACTTGATGATGGCAAAGGACTTTCTAATTGGGATGTATTTTCAAAAAAGAAAGGAAAAATCAAAAATTCAGATCATGGTGATATTGCTTGTGATCATTATCATAAATATAAAGAAGATGTAAATTTATTAAAAAAGCTAAATATACAATCTTATAGGTATTCTATCTCTTGGCCAAGAGTTTTGCCTAATGGTGTGGGCTCTATCAATCAGAAAGGCTTAGATTTTTATGACCGCCTAACCGATGAATTGCTTAAAAACAACATTCTCCCTTTTGTGACTCTCTATCATTGGGACCTTCCGCAAAAATTAGAAGATTTGGGCGGATGGCTAAACCGAGATACAGCAGATTTATTCGGTGATTATACAGAAATTATAGTACGAAAATTAGGAGACCGAGTCAAAAACTGGATCACAATTAACGAACCTTGGATTGTTATGATCGCAGGCTATGTATTAGGTGCTCATGCTCCAGGACTACGACGCCCCTTCTCCGCTTTCAAAGTGGCCCATAATTTACTACTTGCCCATGGTAAAAGTTTAGAAAGGATACGCAGTCTCTCGCCTAAAGCAAAGGCTGGAATCACAAATGCACTATCACCAGTGTATTCCAATCGTCGCGATAAAGAAACAAATGTTGTCAAACGTGCGAATGCCATCATGAACAAACTTTGGTTAGATCCTATTTTCAATGGCAAGTATCCAGATGAAATCGAATCACTAGTTCATTCGCAGAACAAAGGAAATATCAAAGATGGTGATATGAAACTTATATCTGCAAAAACAGATTTTTTAGGGATCAATCATTATTCTAGAATGATAGTTAGGCGGTTTCCGATTCCTGTATTTAAATTTATTCCTGTTTTACCAAAACATACTTCCGCTAAATTTACAACTATGGGTTGGGAAATATATCCAGAAGGATTTTATGATTTATTAAAGTGGGTCAAAGAAAAATACGCAAATCCTCCTATTTACATTACGGAAAACGGAATTAGCTTAAATGATACTCTAAAGGAAAATACTGTGAATGATCCCGATCGCATCCAATACCTAAAAGATTATCTCTTAAGCATGTCAAAGGCGATGGAAGAAGGAGTTGATGTTAGAGGGTATTTTGTCTGGTCATTTTTGGATAATTTTGAATGGCAAGAGGGTTATGAAAAAAAATTCGGAATCGTCTACGTTGACAGAAATGATCCCAATCTGAAACGAATTCCCAAAGATAGTGCCAAGTGGTATGCAAAAGTTTGTAAGGAGAATGGTTTTATTTACTGAAGCACTTGCAATTTTTTCAAATTCCTTTATAGTCTTTCCATGCCTTTGATCAGTATTGTCATCCCCTCACTCAACGAAGAAAAATTCTTACCTTTATTACTAGAATCCATCAAAAAACAAACCTTCAAAGATTTTGAAGTGATAGTCGCAGATGCTGGTTCCAAAGACAAAACGATTGATATCGCCAAAAAGTATGGAGCCAAAGTGGTCCCAGGCGGAATGCCAGGTCCTGGACGAAATCGAGGGGCGGCTGTTGCCACGGGTGAATTTTTATTCTTTTTTGATTCTGATGTCATACTGCCTGAGGATTTTTTAGAAAGCGCCTATCACGAAATGCAAGAGCGATTTTTAGACCTAGCTACATGTGAATTCAAACCACAGTCAGATTTACAACTTGATAAGGTAATGTTCAAACTTGCCAACCTAACAGTAAAATTAAATCAATCCATCAATCCGAGAGCCGCAGGATTTTGTATTTTTATCACAAAAAGACTTTTTAACCGTGTGGGCGGTTTTGATGAAGCAGTCGTTATCGCAGAAGACCATGATCTAGTGGATCGAGCATCAAAGTTTAGACCCTTACGATTTTTAAACTCATGCCATCTAACGGTGAGTATTCGTAGGTTAGAAAAAGAAGGACGATTTGCCTTACTTGAAAAGTACTTTCATGTAGAAATGCATCTGCTCACAAAAGGTAGTGTTAAAGAAGATATCATAGAATATGAATTTGGAAATTTTGACGGCCAGGACAAAAAGGTTAGCACAAAAATTTTGGATGATCTAGAAAGAAATATCATCCAACTCGAAGAAAAATATAATAAATTTTCAGACAATGTAAAATCGGGAATTTCTGAAATGCAATCCACACAAGAAAACTGGAAGAGTGCTTTAGAAAATATCACCACTTCCTTTCAGAATTTATTCAAAAAAGATAAAAAATAAAATTAAGATCACTTCGCTTTTTTATTTTTTTTGGACTTTAGAATATCAGAAGTTTCTTCTCTTACACTATGTGAATCATAAATCAAATTTATAAATGAATTATGCGTTTCGTCATGCTTTTCATGGCCTATGTCGATTTGAATCAACTTGGACAAACGCAATTTTTTCTTAAGCTCTTGATTACCCTTATTTTTTTCATCAAAGTGCAGTAATTTTTCCATAACGATAGGTAAAACTAATCTAGATAAGGCGGTGGCGACGAGTACACCCGCGATCACTACAGTAGCCAATGGACGTTGCACTTCGGCTCCAGCCATAGTTGAAATGGCCATCGGCAAAAATCCAATCGCCGCAATAAATTCAGTCGTTAACACAGGTCGCAATGATAGTATCCCTGCACTTAACACAGATGATTCGATGGATTTTCCAGACTGAATTTCATCCTTTAAAGTCGCAGCGTAAACGACTCCATTTAACACAGCGATCCCACTCACTGCGATAAAACCAACGGCAGCAGGTATGCTAAAAGGGAGTCCTCTCAGAAGTAAACCCAATATTCCCCCAGCCGCAGCCAATGGCACAACCGAGAACACACCTAATGCATAGTAGATGCTATTAAATGCCATAATTAACATAAAAAATATTATGGCAAGAGCTACGGGAACAACCAGAATCAAGCGGTCTCTGGCTCGAACAAAATTATCAAATTGTCCACCCCATTCCATTTCATACCCAAGCGGTAAATTGTCTGAAATGCTTTTGGTTTTTTCTTTTGCTTCGTTGATATACCCTACAAGATCTCGGCCTCTAATATTAACCTCAACAAAAATGCGTCTTTTTAATCCCTCACGATATATAGCGGACGCTGAATCTATAATTTCTATGTCTGCAACTTGGGCCAAGGGAACTGTCGTATTCCTTGAAGTCATTATTGGAATATTCTGAACTTCATATATATCATCGGCTTCCAAATCCAAACGAAAGACCAAATCATACCTTCGCATTCCTTCGAATATTTTTCCTGCATTGGAGCCGACTCTTAACATTTCTACAGTTCTAAGAATTTCAGAAGCTGAAACACCATAACGTGCCATCTTATCATAATTTGTATTGATTTGGAGCATAGGTAGACCAAGGACTCTTTGCACACGTAAATCCCCCGTGCCTTGGATCTTTGACAATACTGAGGCGACCTTTTCTGCCTGGGATTTTATGGTTTTTAAATCATCTCCATAAATTTTGATCACAACATCCGCTTTGGAACCAGTGAGTAAGGAATTCACACGATTTTCTATAGGTTGGGACATACTAAAATAAGTAGAAGGTATATCATTTGTTAGTCTGTCCTTCATAATGGACATCAATTCTTCTCTGTTAGATGCATTTTTCCATTCTGACCTAGGGCGAAGTTTTACCATCACAGACGTCTCTTCTGTGCCAAGAGGCTCTGCAGCTGATTCCCCACGTCCCACACGACCGACGACACTTGCTACCTCAGGGAACTTCTTTAAGGTTTTTTCAATCGCCAAATTTAAGTCTCTAGAATAATCGATAGCGGTGGACGGCAATCGTTTCGCATCTACTTCTATTTCACCTTCGTCTATCCTTGGTAAAAATTCTGAACCTAAAAAATTCCCAAGTAAAAAAGAAAATACCACGATACCTAAGGCTGAAGAAAGGATTTCTTTTTTTCTGGTCCATCCCCATTCGAGCAACCTAACATAGTAATTTTCTATTTTTTCCCATACATAAGCTTTATGGATAAATGGTTTTTTATAAAAGAAAGCAAGACTCGCAGGAAAGACTGTGACAGAAAATATAAGTGCACTTGCCAATGCTAAAGCAACCGTTATCGCCATTGGACGAAACATTCGTCCTTCCACACCTTCCAAAACCATAAGTGGCAGATAAACTAACATGATGATAGCGACAGAAAATACTGCCGCCTTAGCCACTCTTTTACATCTATTTGCGATTATGGATTCAGTTAGTTTTTGTATCTCTTCTTCATTCATCGGATTTTTAAATTCAGAACGGCTAAAATAAAATCCAGCTAACACGGATTCCAACATAACAATGGAACCATCTACGAGTAATCCAAAATCCAAAGCACCAAGAGACATCAAATTTCCGACAACACCGAGATACCTCATAAATATTACGGCGACTAACATAGAGATAGGTATGGCGGCAGCAACAAGGGCTCCGCCTTTGGCAGTTCCAAGCGTAATCACAAGTGCAAAAAATACTAAGAGTGCCCCTTCACCTAAATTCATAAAAACAGTTTTTAAAGCCCTATTGATAAATTCTGATCTATCATAAAATGGTTCTATTTTCATACCTGGCGGTAGGGTTTTCGTAATCTCTGTAATTTTATCTTTTACACTGGCGACTACGTTTCTGGAATTTTGGCCAATTAACATGATAACGGTGGCAGAAACTACTTCTTTTCCATCTTTTGTCGCAATTCCAAATCGAAGTGCTGGCCCAACTTCTACTCTGGCAATCTGACCAAGTAACAAAGGTATACCATCGGCTGATGTGCGAACAGCGACTCTTTTTAACTCTTCGATTCCTTCAAATTGACCTTCTCCTCGTATAACTAGCTGTTCAACGCCTTTTTGCACATAACCACCACCCGTATTAAAATTTGCATTTTTGATATTAGTTAGAATATCTGTGATGGTCAAACTATGGGCTTGTAGTCTTTTGGGATCGATTAAAATCTGGTATTGTTTTAAGGTTCCACCGAGTGTATTGACTTCTATCACTCCAGGAACTGATTTCATTTTTTTTGATAAATCCCAATCGATAAAACTTCGCAATTCCATAGAGGAATGTCTATCTGAAGTTAATACAAATTCATAAATATCACCGAGAGCCGTAGCGACAGGTGCGAGTTCTGGAGATCCATATTCGGGTGGGATAATTGCATCGACTAACTTGAGTCTTTCGTTTACAAGTTGCCTTGCAAACCATATATTTGTATCATCATCAAAGATAACTGAAACTGAACTGACACCAGCACGAGAAATAGAACGAATTTCTTTGGCACCAGGAATACCATTTAACTCTAATTCAATGGGATAAGTGATGAATTGTTCGACTTCGAAGGGAGTTAAGGCAGGGGAAGATGTGACGGCTGTTACTTGGACATTTGTAACATCAGGAACTGCATCGATGGGTAATATAGATGCATTGATAAGACCTATCAAACAAATGATAAGGCATACGATTAAAACTTTTGATTTGTTACGAATTGAAAAATCAACTAAGGTTTCTATCATTCCCACTCCAGATACTAAAAATCATTTGAATGATTCCAGTATCTTGTAGAGAGATATCAATGCAACTAAATTGCACCAAATTCAAGGAACGATTATATTCTAATTAAGCTTTATTAAGCGATCTTCTCTATATCACCTTTCAGAATGGTGACTGGAAATTCACTCTTTAAAACTGTATCTTCTGTGATGATCACTTCCAAAACATCTTTACGAGAAGGTATTTGGAACATGAGATCCATCATGGTTTCTTCAATGATAGCGCGGAGTCCACGAGCACCACTCTCTCGTTTGATGGCGGTTTCTGCAATGGCAGTGATCGCATCTTCTGTAAACTTAAGTTTAACGTTTTCAATATCAAACATCTTTTGGTATTGTTTGAGAAGGGAATTTTTTGGTTCTGTAAAAATGGATTTCAAAGAATCGACGGTTAACTCATCTAAGGTGGCAACAATTGGCAAACGACCAATAAACTCGGGGATGAGACCAAATTTCATAAGATCATCTGGGATCACATGGTGAACTAAATTTCCTGTAACTTCGATCGCTTGCCCCATTTCATTTACGGCTTCCCCAGAATGAAATCCGATTGACTTAACACCTACTCTCTGTTTGATGATTTGGTCCAAACCAACAAAGGCACCACCGCAAATAAAGAGAATGTTTTTTGTTTCTACAGGAATGTATTCTTGGTGTGGGTGTTTACGTCCACCTTGTGGTGGGACATTAGCAATTGTGCCTTCAATGATTTTCAATAGGGCTTGCTGTACGCCTTCGCCTGACACATCACGAGTGATAGACGCCGAATCTGACTTACGAGAAATTTTATCTATCTCATCAATATAGATGATTCCCATTTCAGCGCGTTTGACATCATTATCAGAATTTTGAATGAGTTTAAGAATGATATTTTCTACATCTTCGCCCACATAACCTGCTTCAGTCAATGCCGTCGCATCCACAATGGCAAAAGGAACTTTTAAAATGCGAGCGAGTGTCTGTGCTAGAAGTGTTTTTCCAGAACCGGTAGGTCCAATCAGCATAATGTTTGATTTTTCTAATTCAACATCACCCGCCTTACGGTCGTTATGGAAGATTCTTTTGTAATGATTATACACAGCAACAGCTAAGGCTTTTTTTGCCTGTTCTTGCCCGATGACATACTGGTCTAAGATTTTTTTGATTTCTACTGGTTTTGGAATTTCTCCAACAATAGCGGTCTTTTCACCACCTTGCGGTTCTTCGGCGATGATTTCGTTGCAAAGGGAAATACATTCATCACAAATATAAACACCAGGACCAGCAACAAGTCTACGAACTTCGTCTTGGGCTTTTCCGCAAAAGGAACAATGGAGTTTTTCACGGGAATTGCCGGTGCTCGTAGGTCGCTTGGTCATGGGGGGCTCCTTTAAGCCTGAATTTGTTTTCGCTCTTGGATTACGTTGTCTATGACGCCGTATTCTTTTGCTTCTTCCGCACTCATATACATATTGCGTTCGGTATCTTTTTTGATTTGTTCAGACGTTTTGCCAGTGTGCTTACCATAAAGGTCGATCAATTTGTCCTTTATCTTAACTATTTCTCGAGCTGAGATCTCAATATCAGAGGCTTGTCCACCTGCACCACCGTAAGGTTGGTGTAACATAATGCGTGAATTTGGTAGAGCGGAACGTTTTCCTTTCGCACCACCCGCAAGTAAAAGAGCCGCCATAGAGGATGCTTGGCCAATACAAAGCGTTCTCACTTCTGGTTTGATCAGTTGCATAGTGTCGTAAATCGCCATTCCAGAACTTACATAGCCACCTGGGCTATTGATATAAAGATAAACGTCTCTTTCTGGATTCTCGGCTTCTAAAAATAACAATTGGGCGGAAATGACATTGGCATAAGCCTCATCTATTGCTGACCCAAGGAAAATAATACGATCTTTGAGGAGTCTAGAAAAAATGTCATACTGACGTTCTCCCCGGCTCGTTTGTTCAATTACATAAGGCATTAATGTAGACATGTTTATTCTTTCCCGCTAAGTAATTTCTCTGCATCTTCGGTGGAAACCGCTTTCGGAGATTTCTTATCTACCTCACCATAAACAAACTCGTCGATTTTATCAAACAGGAATTTGTCTCTGTAAAAAGTTTCCGCCTTTTGTTTTTGGACTTCTTTCATCAGGGATTCGACAGGAATTCCTTGCGATAATGCTTCTTTTTCAAATCCTGCGACAATTTCTTCCTCAGAAAGGGTGATTTTGTTGTCTTCGCCGATTTTGTGCTTCAAAAGGTAAGTTTGGATGCGTTTTTCTGCCGCCTGGGCGAAGGAAGCCCGCACTTCGGATTCTTCCTTGCCAAGTCGTTTCGCATACTCTGGAAGAGTCGTATGTGGTAGGCGGAATTCGTGAATGAAATTATGGAAAACTCCATCTGTCTCTTCGTGAATTAAAGATTCAGGGATCAAAAACTTTGTATCTTTGATAATTTCTGCATAGGCTTCTTCGGTAACCTTTCTTTTCAATGCGTTATTGAAAAGTTCTTCCAATTGTTTTTTGGTTTTGTCCTTTAATGCCTGCAAGTTGGCCGATCCATCCACCTCAGATGCGAAATCATCATTGATTTCTGGATAAGTAACGCGGTAAACAGCCGTTACTTTGACATGGTATACGAATTGTTTGCCAGCAGATTCTGGGGAAGCCGGAAAAGAGTCAGGATAACGGAAGTTAAATTCTTTCTCTTCGTTTAGTTTCATGCCAATAAGTTCAGAATCAAAACCTGGTGGGTTTTGAGTGGCACCCATTTGGAATTTACCAGTTTGTGATGCTTCAGGAAATTCTTTTCCTTCTTCTTTGAATTTGTATTGGATTTCTAATAAATCAGTATTTTCAACAGCTTCGCCTTCTTCTTTTAGAATGTTGCGAGCCATATTTTTTTGCATGCCTTCCAATTCTTTTTGGAGGTCAGCATCTGTGATTTTGATTTCTTTTGGTTGGATTTTAATCTTTTTTAATTTTGGTAAAGTGACTTCAGGTTTTGTATCATAGGTAGTCTTTGCCTTAGCACCTGCTTTGCGATCAAAGCTCTCTACTTGAAATTGTGGAATGCGGATCGGTTTGTGTTCTAATTTGTCAAAAAGATCGGACATCGCATTATTTAGCATAATATTAGCCGCATCATCCATCACACTATCGCCCAATACTTTTTCGACCATATGGAGTGGGGCTTTGCCTGGACGAAAGCCTGGAACTTTCACTTTTGAACTCGCACTTTCATAGGCTTTTTTATATGCCGTATCTACTTCAAGGGCAGAAAAAGTAATTGTTAAGTCACAAGAAGCGTTGTTGTTTTTTTTTGCTGTAAATTCCATACCGTGTTCCAATCAAATAATGTGTCATAAGGAGGGATAAAAAGAGCGAAGGACATTTGGCTACTGCAAGGATACTAAAAATTTCGCCCTATGATTCAACCCTCTGTTAGCGGGAAACGGGACTTGAACCCGCGACCCTCTCCTTGGCAAGGAGATGCTCTACCGCTGAGCTATTCCCGCAAGAGGTTTGAGTAAATCCATGATTTTTAGAAATACTTCCCAGGCAAGGAAAAAAGACCTATTTTCTAGCAATTCATACCAAATCGAAGCTTTAGCGAACTTGGACTTTTTTGGCCAATTTTTTGAGATATGGATATACCGATTCAGAAACTAAGACATGCCCCTCTTCTGTGGGATGGATTCCATCTTTTTGGTTTAGTTTGCGATCACTCGCAACTTTCTCTAATAGAAAGGGAACGAGCATCACATTTTCTGATTTTGCTAAATCAGGATAAATCGCATCAAATTCATCACGGTACTTTGATCCGAGATTCGGGGTAGATTTCATTCCGATGAGTAATATCTCACAATTTGGATATGTTTTTTTTACTGTCCGCAATATCGTTGCTAAATTGTCACGAGTGACCTTTGGTGTGATCCCGCGTAACATATCATTGGCACCTAACTCTAAAACAAATATATTTGGTTTTTGACTGAGAACCCAATCGAGTCTCCCTAAACCACCAGAACTTGTATCACCAGATACTCCTGCATTTGTAATCTCAAAAGTATATCCTTCTTTTTTTAACCGAGCGACGATTAGATGAGGCCAAGCTTTTTCATAATCAACTAAACCGTATCCTGCCGTTAATGAATCACCAAAAAATATAATCCGCTGTGACTTTGATTCTGAATTAGGAGCCGTGGGCACTGAGGGATTTGATGTTTCGGCATCATTGCCACAGGAAAAAAATGTAAATATAAGTAAGAGAGGAATCAGTTTCAACATACAAGGGATTTTTATCCGTACGTATTAGACATAGCAAGTAGAATATTTGAAAGTGAATTTGAGTATGGGAAAGAGTTTTTGATAATTTTCAGTCTTAGGGATTCAAAACAATTTTTATCTTATCAGTAAACCCCATCACTATCATAGAAAAAGGAAACACCAGGCATAATGTAAAATTCTGTGACTTGGTGTTTTATGGAACTAGACATTTCCGAAACCCCGATTCCAATACTACGAGCCGAATAATCTGTACGAGGCACATTTCCAATGGTATCACCTAGATACAAAGGGTATGTGCGTTTTACGTCTTGGCGAATGAGACCAAAGTCCAAAGTGAATCGACAATAACGAAAAGAAGATTCTATATTTAAAATCGTTCCTTTGTCTCTGACATTTCCACCATACGCTGGTACAACGCCTGATATGTTAGAAGTGCTGTCGTTAAAAATTTCTTGGACAACTTGTGTTCCGATCACAGAAAAATCACCCTTACGATCGAGGAGTTCGTACCTAGCGCGCACTTCCCACCAATCGCGAAGTTTGATCTTCATAAAGATACCAGGCAAAATTCCTTTCATAGAATATTCCGCATTGGCATCTCCACCGACAGACCAAGTTGTTTTATTGGGAACACTTGCTTCTGGACGACTTGTAGAATAAGAACCGTAGGTAATGTTATTTCTTTCCGAATATCTATGAAAGTTAATCGATGGACCGATCATAAATATCTTTGTTAGTGGGTGAGTATAAGAAAATCTCAAGTGATTGCTCACACCTTCAAAACGAAGGAGACGATTGCCTTCAAAAGCAGATCCCCAATAATTAGCAGTCCTTGGGGAAAAAAACTCATTGGATGCAGGAAGGTCTCGACTGTACACGCCTAAGGTGGTGTCTTCGGCTAACTGGATTTCGTATTTGTTTTTGTAACCGTATCTGATATCCCAAAATTGGGAATTCACGCCTAAGTCTTTGGTTCCTTTGTACGGAATCGCAAGCGGTGCCCCGGGTTCTGCCCCTTGTCTAAAAATGGAATTCGTAAGCCATGCAGGACCTGTTTCATTTAAGATAGCAGGAGATAAATTTCCAATTCCCCATCCTGTGCGAAAGAGCAATCTATGTTCATACACTTGATTGAATTTTTGCATGGGCTCTAAGTTATTTGCATGTTTTTCTAAAGTGGTATTTGTCCTTGGGGTTTCTGTTTCATCCGTATGAGGGGCTTCCTTATGATTCGGATCCGTATGTTTCCCTTTTGTATCTTTATGCAAAGGGTCTTTATGAGTAGCATCTGTGTGTTTGGTGGTTTCTACATTTTTTGTAGAGTCGGTATGTTTGGCAGGATCTATGTGTTTTGTGTGATCCGTATCTTTATTTACTTCGGTATGTTTTACTGGATCTTCAGCGAACAAATAAATAGGAAGAATAAAGGAAATCGTAATTAATATTTTAAATATATTTTTCAATTGTTATTACCTAATATACGATACGAACTGTACCAACATAAATTTCCGTTCGACGGTTTTTCTTTTCAGCTAACATCGTATCTACGATTTTTCGTAAGTCAGCATAACCATCGACTTCCTTAAATCTTTCTTCGACAATATTGTGTTTGTTTTTTAACTCTGTTTTGACGGCAAATGATCTATCCTTACTGAGTTTTAAATTCATTTGGAAAGCACCGACACTATCCGTATGTCCACCGATGCGGCAATTTGTTTCCGGATATGCCGCCAATGCATCGGCAATTTTTGAAATCAATTCTTTCGCTTTCGGTGTGAGTGTAGATTTTCCAGAAGGAAAGGCAACATCTCCATCAATCACAATTAATAATTCACGAAGTCTCTTCTCTGGGTCTTCAATTCTTTTTAATTCCACTCCCCTAGCATGTAAACCTTCAGCTGTTTCTTCAAAGGTAGTACCTGAATGTTCAAAATCATTTCGAATCCCCAAGTATAATTTTTCCATGTAAGGTGGTGTACCCATTTCATCTAAAGCACCAACAGGTAAACTTCCAAGGGGACTATCATTTTTTTCGACTACGGCTTGTTCTACGGGACGAACACATCCACAAAACCTCTCCCAAGCTGTTAAAGAAATTGTTGATGCGTTACTTGTGCTTTGGCAATGAACAAATATTACGGAATAAATAGATAATATAATGATTAAATAAGATTTCAAATGTGTATTCTCGGTTTCAATGACAGCTTATACTCTTTTGATACAAGTTGTTCTGTGGAAATTATTTTTTTAGATTTATGGATAAAATTTAATCTGAGAGGCATATCCCTTTATTGCCATTTCTTTAACATACTATATACGGTTTAATACTAAAGACCTTAGTGTTGTTCCCTAGTGACATGTACGTAAAATCTATTTTTTCTTAGTGAATTGCTAGGTTTTTTGATAAATCCTTGGCACTTTGGGATAGGATTCACATTATTACTTTGAAGTATGTAACTTCACCAGAGAGTATTGACTATGGCAAAACGATTCATCCACCTAACCTACATTATTCTAGTTTTCACAATGGCATTGACTTCTTGCACAGGCGAAAAATCAACCGATGATAACTTTTTATTTGGACTTAGTGAAAGGTATGATCGTTTTTTTGGAACAGAACAAACCACGGCCATTGATACAACGACTTCTGCCTCAACGGCAAGCAATGCCGATACTCCCACTTGCTCAACTGATGTAACGGTCAGTACAAAAATCGTTTCCTTATCTGAAGACGGGGATGTGAATGCTCTATTTAATACAACAAATGACAATGGCCTGGCAGAAACAGATACAGATGGTGGAACGAGTTGGGGATACCGCTCTTATGAAACCTGTGTCTATTTAAATACTACGTTTACTGGCACAGTTGAGATTCCTCTCTCCACTAACAGCACTTATACTGGCCGCATTACAACACAACACTCCTACTATTCTGGTGCAGCACAAACGACAGCCTTACCGACTAAATTATCTTTTACTGCGAGTGGAGTTGCCAATAGACAGTGCATCAAATTCACTAGGGTCATTGACGCCATTCGTAATACGCCTGAGTCCGCCTTCCAAGTGACCCTCGGAAATATGATTCAAAAAAATGGCAGTGGCGATACTGTTACTGGATTTTATACAGATAAAGATGTCTGCGACATCAGTATGACTATGGATGACGATGAAGCCCCAGGGGTTCGTGTATCCAATATCTCACGCATTATGGAAGAGCCTGGAGCTGGTGCCACGGCACCTAACGGGACCTTTCTTGTGGTATTGAGAACAGCACCGACAGCTGATGTGACCATCCCAATGAATGAAAAAGCTGACTCTGTGAATGCCAATAACAGAGAAGGTACGATGAGTCCAACGACTCTCACTTTTACTACTGGGAATTGGAATGTGAATCAAACTGTCACAGTCACATCCGTAGATGATTTAGAGATTGATGGTACCAAAACCTACTTTGTCGTAACCAATAATACATCCAGCACTGATAGTGAATACAATGGAATCAACCCTAGAGATGTCGTGATTTATAACAAAGATTTAAGTGTTCCGGGTTATGCGATTGAAAAATGGAATGCTGCCACCCAAACAACGAATTCGACTGGGGGAAGTATCACAGGCTTTGCCACGGATGAAGCCAATCAAATGGGTACTAGTTATGGGACATTAAAATTAAAACTTAGAACCAAACCCACGGGCGATGTCACAATCAACTTCTCTTCCAATTGCGGGGCAAAATGTTCTATCCAAACTCCAAGTTTGGTATTCACAACAACAAACTGGAATGTTTACCAAGACTTTTCTGTTCGCGGTGCCGCTGATGGTGCTGATGGCGGTAACCAAGATTATACGGTCACTTTAACGGCAAGTTCTACTGATACTACTTACAATACGACCGTTGCAGAACCAAGTATTTCAGTTCGTTCTTGTGATAACGACAATAGCAATCTCATTCAGCCTTGTAATTTTTCAGGCTCATCTTTGGGAACATCGGGGAGTAGATTTTCTGGAGCGGAACCATCAGCAACTTCCAATATCTGGCTAATTACAAAAGCATCTCCTTCCTCCGATGTGACTGTTGGATTGGCAAGCACAGATACGACGGAAGGAACGGTTCCCGCAAACGTCACTGTTACCTCAGCTAACTACAATACTATGGTATCAGGAGGAACAAATGAAATTGTTCTAACACGCGCAGACGATGCAATCGTGGATGGTCCACAAACTTGGACTGTCACAACAGCGGCGGCAACGGGTGGACTCACGTTCAATACTTCAGATATCGAAGCGACAACAACTGACAATGAAAATTATTTTTATGTGAGTGTTTCTGGCAGCACTTCTGAAGCATCGACTGCCACTGTAGCTACTGTGAATGTTTGTCTTGGAGCCAATAACCCAAATCAGCCTGTCACTTTGACTCTTGCTTGTACAAATGCGGGAGATGAATGCGGAACCACATTCACACCTACAAGCATTGTATTTCCTATTAACAGCCAAGTAGATATAGGAAATGCCTCCAACGCCGGATGCGCATCCGATGCCAAAAAACAAAGTTTTACCATCGATGGTTTAGATGATACCTTTGCTGATGGTAGCCAAACATTCACTGTGACTATGACCAAAGTCACAACTGAAACAAATTATTCGAGTGCTCCAGCAACAGTCGCAACTCCATCCATTACAAATGCGGACAATGAACCTGCCGGTAAGGCCGTTTTCGTAACAAGTGCATCTTACAACGGTGAGATGACGGCGCAAGGTGTGCTTGGTGCCGATAGCAATTGCAATTCCAACAAACCAGGTCATGCTCCTTCGGGAACTTATAAGGCTCTCATTGCAAGTGATAGTGCAAGCACAGGTGATTCTCCTGCGGTAAATGCAAGGAAAGTCGGAACGAATTGGGTGATATCGCCTAATTTGTATTATTATCGTTGTGAATCAGGAACCAACAATTGCCGAGATGAAGGGAATAGACTTTTTATCGCTGATGGAACGGGTTCCTTTAACCCAACAGCATTGAGCAATGATTTTTCTTCTACTGGAACGGATGTATTCTGGACCGGGCTTACCAATGCACTTTCACCAGCAACGCAAGCATCAACACCAGCTGGAACTTGCGTTGATGCACCAACGGTTTATCGACACAATTGCCACGGCTTTACCTACCAAACTTGTCCTACAAATGGTGCTACCTATTTCTTTGGAGAAACATGGACACGAAATGCAGCAAATTCTATCGCTTCCAGTGAAACTAGATGCGATGCCACACGTAAACTTATCTGCGTCCAACAATAAAGATTTAGATTTACATGCTTACCAAAATGCGCCAAATGATCATAATGCGGCGCTGAGTTTTTCCTTGAGCATCTTAGCCGCCAAAGCAAAACCACCATCCGCTCCATCTACAAAATGCACTTCTTGGGATTCACCCGCTTTTAAGATACAAGTCATGAGAGAACGATTCGAGACGTGCAATCCGAATTGCAAATTGCCAGCTGTGGACAAGTCTTCCAAAAATTGTTCTAGAGCTTCTCTATTTTTTTTGGATCCATTGATGACCATTTTCAAAGTTCCGTCAAACTTACGAAAGTCGGCAGACATGACTTGGTATTCTTTCAAACGATTCAATTCATAATGTCCTGACCGAAGCGGGAAATTATATTTTAAAGAGATAGCGACAAAAAACATTTCCAATTTTATTTTTAACAATCGTAAATAATATCCTATCCCTTTTTTTCCGCCTGAACGTGCGAGAGCCTCTCGTTTCAAATAAGGCCCTTTGTCAGTTGCGAGTTTTTCAACCGTGATCGGATGATAATCGACTTCTTCGCCAAACTCTGTACGAATGAAATTCAGAACTCGGCTCACGACCTTGGACGATTTTTCATAATCTTGTTCGGCAGGTTGAATGATGAGTGAAATCACTTCGCCTCTTGAACTCGGGATGTCTTCCCAACGACAAGTGAATCCTGTAAAATCAGCACTTGTGATTTTTTCTGTTTCACGCACAAGAAAGGATTCATCTTTTCCCGATTTAATCCATTTTTCCGCAAGTGCCAATCCATCGCCATAAATGGAACACTGGTTATAGTGAGGGGATGCAGTGAACTTACTCACATACAACTTTGCACCCTTCTCATATAACTCTTGTACGGGGACTATACCTGCACGTAATTCTAATCCAAACGTCTGTTTGACTTTTCCAATGGTATCAGCGATCGCAGAACGAATGGGAAATAAAAATTGGATAGGGAGAAGAAAAGTCACACCATCACCACCAAAAACAAAAGGGAAATCCATATGCCCGTAAACATTGGCAACAGCAATGGCAGTCAGTCCCCCCGCAGTATTTACATCTTTGTACTTTCCTGCTTCAATGGCTTTTGTGGACCCTGCGATATCTGTGATTAAGATAAACCAATCATCAGGCACTGGAACAAAATTAGTTCTTTCGAATGAAGATTTAAAATCTGGATTGGGCTTTAGGGTTTGATAGAAATTATCCACGGTGATAGTTAGACTCACGTCTCTTCAGTTTACCAATCATTTTTCTTTCTTGTCATCATGTTCTCTTTTCAGAGTATTGTGGACAAGATTATGAATTCATTGTTACTTCGTGCCGTTTTTTCCTTCCTCTTGATCTTTGGTTTTTTGGGTTCCTCCTACTTTTTTAACTTTTATCTTTCAGAACTTGCGGCAAGTGAAAGAGAATCTTTCTTAAACGAGAAGGCTTGGGAGATAACGAACAAAATGTCCCCTGAAGATTTAGTGGGCCAAACCATTCACATAGCCATACCTTCAAAAACTGTGGATGAGACTGCACTCATAGAAATTAAAAATACACGTCCGGGCGGTATCATTCTATTTGGAAAAAACTTAGGCAAAAAAGAAGAAATCCTGAGTTTGACAACTAACCTACAAAAGACGGCAAAACTAGAAAGTCTTCCTCCCTTTTTAATTTCCACTGACCAAGAGGGTGGTCGCGTATTTCGCGTGCAAGACGGTGTGACTGCCTACCCTGGCGCTATGGCTGTGGGACAAACGGGCAAAGAAGAATGGGGAAAAACAGTAGGCTTTGTTACTTCTTATGAATTAAAAAAAATCGGGATCAATTTTTTATTCGCACCAGTTCTCGATATCAATAACAACCCATTCAATCCTGTGATCAATACCAGATCCTTTGGCTCAGATATCAACCGTGTATCAAACGTAGCAGTTGCCTATGAACAAGGAGCCAGGCTCGGTGGTGCACTTCCAGTAATCAAACATTTCCCAGGACATGGGGATACAAATGTAGATAGCCACTTGGGTCTTCCCATCATAAAAAAAACTCTTAGCGAATTGGAAGCATTGGAACTTATCCCATTTAAAAAAGCCATAGAGTCAGGTGCCGAAGCGGTAATGACAGCTCATATCGTTTATCCATTGATAGACGAAAAATACCCTGCCACCTTATCCAAAAAAATACTCACGGGTATCTTACGAGAAAAACTTCTTTTTGATGGCATCATTATCACAGATGCTATGGAGATGCATGCGATCTCAAAAAATTATGAAAAAGACAGACCTGGAGTTCTTGCCATCAATGCGGGTGCCAATATCGTATTATTGACAAGCTGGGGAGAAACTGCACGCAAGTTTAAAGAACAATTGTTAAATGCCTATACCTTAGGAGATTTTGATTATAAAGATAAAGAAGGAAATATCAGAAATATTCTAAAGGAAGCTGTCTTTAAACAAATTCGAAAAAAAATCGAAATGGGTCTTTTTGATATGGATTCCATATCACCAAACCTTGTTTCGGAAAATAAAAATTTATATGAGTTTCTGAATCAAAAAGAAAAGGAAAGACAAATCACATTTTCCGAATATGAAAAATCAGGATTCTATTTAAAAGAAATCACTCGTGATTCCATACGCGCATTTCCATTCGAGTATTCACCTAAGGGGAACTCAAGTTCTGACTCTATACAATTTGTAAAAAATCCACATCTGAAAAAAGCCCTGGGAAAAATCCCAACGGGAAATATAAAATCATTACAAAAACTAGCTTTCAAAAAAGAAGTTTCCCATTTATTGTTTGATTCGAGTTCGGAAAAAGAAATTGTTTCGATTGCTAATTTAGCAAAAAAATACCCTCAAAAAACTTTTGTTATCTTTCATGGCGGGACACCTTTCGTGAAACTCCCCCAATTAAAAAACATCAATTATATTCTATCTTTTTCGCTGACTTCACATTCATGGGAAGCGATGGGCGAACAGTACATTGAAGGAAAAACATTTCCAAAAGCAGATTTGATATTGTTACCAAAGGATGGAAAAACGCCCACACTCGGAGCGTTTCCACAAGGGATCTAAAATTTAAGTAAGGAGTTCTCTTTGGCCTCCTCTCTTTTTTATCTCTTCATACAATAACTTTCTAAGTGCTTCGTCAGCATCCACAAAACGAAGCATATAAAGATCCGACTTCTGTTTGATGGGAAACATCTTTCCTCTCACATCAATGGCTGGTCCATCTTGAAACGTAAAATGTACCTCCCATAAATCTTGGTGTTTCCAAATATCAGTAGAAATCGTTGGGGGAAATTCAAAAGTTATCCCACGATCTGTGATACGTTCTGATATGGCAGAAAATGAACGTGGGGTTTCTTTGATTTGAAATCTTTCTTCTTTTCCTTTGCTCTGATCTTTAGATATCCGTTTTAACAATTCAAATTGGCGGTCTAAATTTTCTTCAGATAACAGAAGTTTATTTTTATCTAACTCTAAATGATTTTCTTCATTCTCTTTTGGCGGCCAAGGTGAGATTATGAGTGAGTATTTTGCAAGGAGCATTAAATGTGCTTCCCCTTTGCGTTCAATTTGTCCAGTTATCTTAAAGATGATACCTTTGTCATTCATCTTGGTTATGTTACCTGGAAAGAGATAACCACCGCTACTTGGACGAAATACATATAACTTAGCATCTTTTCCAGGAACAAGTAAATCTTTTGATAAAGCTTTCGCAGATAATAAAAGTTCAGTATCTGTTTTTTGCATCACATATGTTAGTTCTTCGCGTCCATCTGTTTCCAACGCACAGACTTCACCAACTGTCACATCTTCTAAACTACGAATTTCTTTTTTAAATTCTGCGGATGAGCGAAATAGTTTATCAAATAAATCCACTTCTTTCTCAGTCGGATTGGAAGGAGCACTTAAAAAATAACGATAGAGTGCATTTTTTAATTTCCCTCGATTTTCAGCAAGTAACAAGTGTTCCGCTGTCTCAGAATCCAATGTGCTATAAAATCCTTTTAGAATATTGATTTCTGATTGGTTACATTTTCTAGCAGTCGCAAATTTTAAAAATTCGTTCCAGAGAGTCGGACTCAAAGTTTGTTTGTTTTGCAAGAAGTTCATGACTCGCAAATAAATATAACCTGCGAGCAAAATTAAAAATAAGTAGAAAAAATAGATGTTGTGAAAGGTGGGGAAAATCCAGGGAACTTGCTCGGCGAGATTCATAAATTACTTTTCCTTAGATAAGCCCGCTTGATTCTGGAAGGTAATCGTGAGCTCATCCTACTTTAAAATTATCGGCAAAAATCCTCTTCATGGAAGCGTAGTTCCGCAAGGAAACAAAAACGAAGCCTTGCCATTACTCGGCGCTCTACTTCTCTGGGAAGAAGATGTCATATTAGAAAACTTACCCCAAATCGCCGACGTTTTAAAACTTATGGAAGTCTTAAAACTGATCGGAGTTGAGATCACTTCCTTAGATACACCAGGATCTTACCTCTTCCATAAAAAAAATACAGTCAAATCCGATTTGCCTTACGAACTTTGTTCGCAGTTGCGGGGAGCCGTAACACTGGCAGGGCCGATACTTGCCCGCACTGGTCGCGTTTTTTTGCCGAAGCCAGGTGGTGACAAAATTGGTAGACGAAGGATGGATACCCATCTCTTAGCGCTCGAAGCACTTGGTGCCAAGATCGAAGTTTTCCCAGACGGGTACGAAATCACAGCAGATCGCCTCGTCGGAAAGGACATTTTACTCGACGAAGCTTCGGTCACAGCGACTGAAAACGCGATTATGGCGGCAGTTTTTGCTGAAGGCACGACCACCATTCGCCATGCGGCCTGCGAACCTCACGTCCAAGGACTTTGTCGGTTTTTGAACGTAGCTGGTGCCAAAATTACTGGCATCGGTACCAATGTGCTTCAAATCGAAGGTGTCACGAGTCTTTCTTCGCCAAATGGCTGCTTAACGCACAGAATTGGCTCAGATTATCTAGAAATAGGTTCTTTTATCAGTCTTGCTGCGGTTACGGGCGGTGAAATCCTGATCCGCGATGTTAACCAGGAAGACATACGTATGATTCGCATGGTGTATTCTCGTTTAGGGATTGAAGTGCGTGCCGTGGAAGGGGGAATTTTGGTTCCCTCAGACCAAAAAATGGAAATCATCCCGGATTACCATGGCGCAACTCCAAAGATTGACGATGCCCCTTGGCCTGGTTTTCCCGCTGATATGACTTCTGTTGCCCTTGTCACAGCCACCCAATGCCGTGGTACAGTTCTTATCCATGAAAAACTCTTTGAATCTAGGCTCTTTTTTGTAGACAATATCATCGCAATGGGTGCGCAAATCATCCTTTGTGATCCACATAGAGCCGTTGTCATTGGCCCTTCGCGCCTTTATGGCCAAAGGGTCGCAAGCCCAGACATTCGTGCAGGTATGGCAATGATCATCGCTGCCCTTTGTGCAGAAGGAACAAGCGAGATCCATAACATTGTCCAAATCGACCGTGGTTTCCAAGCCATAGATACACGACTCAGGTCCCTCGGGGCCCAAATTGAACGGATTAGTGAATAAAAAAACCATATAGGTCAAATTCTAGACCTATATTTTTCAAAAAGATCGCCACGGGAATGGAAACAATTGAATCCAAATTTCATTCCTAGATTGCATTAGGCCTTCCCTAAATCCTTGGCTAAACCCATCAGATAAAAATTTATCCTCATTTCTGTCATTTTAAGCCCCCACTCCACTCTCCTTTTCATTTTTCCATCATGGACAATTTTTGATACGTTGTCTCAATATTGGCTAAAAAACCACCTTCGGAAAAATATCTAACATTAGTTAAAATATTTTCCGAACACAGATTTATCCTCTAAGGAAATCCGCCTAATCAATGTAGGCTATTCCTTGCAAATAATTGTACCCAAGTTGCTCACCTTGTTCGTTAATGTTAAAGTATCATAAAAAGATTAGGGAGATTCCATGAACCGGAAGGATTTATTCAAGAACGGATTCAAATCTGTGTTTAACTTTGCCGCTGAGACGACAGAAGAACTCGGAAAAACGATCCAAGAGGTCTGGACGGAGGAGAAAAAACTACCTTCGGAAAAAAATCTAACGCCAGTTAAAAAGATTTCCGAACACAAAAACAAGACGACCGTTAAATCAAAGTTATTTCGAACCCTCGCCTTACCTCCCGGTGCGAACAAAAATTTTTTTTCATTATGTACTGGATGCAACGAATGTATTTTTTCGTGTCCTTACACCGTCTTATTCCCTGTTATATCACAAAAAGATGAGAGAAGTTTCCCGTTTTTTGATCCAAATGCAAAAGGATGTCATCTATGTTATGATTGGCCATGTATAAATGCCTGTCCTGAAGACGCATTGACCATGTATGATGTTTCAAAAACGACTCCGAAGTTTGGAAAAGCAAAATGCATCGGTAAACATTGCATTAACGATCAAACAAAAGAAAAAACTTGTGATGCTTGTCAATTAGCCTGTCCTATTGAAAAAACAGTGAATTTCCGAGCAAATTTGCCTATTTTTTCAGATTCAACATGTACTGGATGTGGATTATGCGTAGAAGCTTGTCCAACTTTTCCAAAAGCAATCCAGATTAAGACTTTAAACAATATTAGCATTAGCTAATATATATTTTTGTATGATATTCTGATTTTTTTTAAATTAGAACGATGGATTTAATAAAAAATGTTAGTGAATCATCTAATTTAGATAATTAAACATCGAATAACTACTTCCTACTAACGCCTAGCGTCAAAAAAATGTTAATTGAATAAAAAAAAAGTTGAAATAAATCAAAGCTAACCGTCATACTATGCAAAGAGACCCTAAAAAGTTTCATTAAAAAATAAATTACAGATTTTTAAAAAGGAAAAGAAAGCTATGGAACCACTTAAAGTAGGCCCAGGACAAATTGATAAAATTGCGGATGATCTAAAAAAAGATCCAGAGAAATCTATTGGAAATTACCTTTTCAAAGGTTTCCGCATTCAGATTTCTAAATACAAAGCTTCTGGGGCAGAAAGAGTTCAACAACTCTATAAAAGAAGAAGAGCTCAAGGTCTTTGCATCGTTTGTGGAACAAAAGTTACACGTAAGAACCCTCTTACTGGAAAACTTTACAGACTATGTGATGAGCACCGCGCTCAAATCGACCAAAAAAACAAAGAAAAAGCAAAAGCTAAAAAAAGCAAATAAGCCATTCTTCACATTAGAATTAGGGGATCTTCGGATCCCCTTTTTTATGCGAGAGAACTTTTTTCTTTACTTCTTACATTCAAGCCTCTACTTTCTAAGCTATGAAAATTCTTGTTCTAGGTTTACTATTTACACTTTTATTATTAATTGGTTGTTCACAAATGATTTGGAAAGAAACAAATCTCCAACCAGAAGTGATCGCCACAAATGACCCAAACACTGCTGTTGTTGTGGAAGTTCATTACCAAGAAAAGGATCCATGGAATCCGCTAAACGGCACGACTGATAAAAAAAATTACCGCACTGATGTTCTTTTACTCAAAACAGAGACCAAAGAAACAAAAGTGATCAAAAAATGGGAAATCCCATCCTGGGTTCTCGCCAATTCCGTGTTTTACCATTCAGAAAATAAATCCCTCTTCCTTTTGCAAGGTCGCAATGACGAATACGGCACCTTGGATCAGAAATTGACTGTCTATTTCGAAAATAAACCTTCATTTTCTTACCCGGTTACACCTGAAAACCTAGTGATCTTTCAAATCAGCCCTTCGCCTAAGGGAGATAAGATTGCTCTAATTACCGCTCTTTCTGATGCCAATTGGGAATTTTCTGAATTTGAATTGCGTATCCTTGATCCCCAATCCCAAAAAGTAACGTCTCATCCTTTGAGTTTTTGGACTGCTCTCCCTCTTTATGGAATGCGATGGTCAAATGATAGTTCTGCTCTTTATATTCGGACTCCTGACCGCATTTTGGCACTACGTGGTGAGACTCTTAGCCCCACGACGAACTTTCCTGAATGTTTTACACCAAGCACGAATTATGGGAAAGGCGCTTTCTTGGATAGTTTTGTCCAAAGTCAGAATCCTTGGAAATTGGATTTAGGAAAACGCCAGCCAGAACCAAAAATGATCACAAGTATGGACAAAATCAAAAATTGCCCTTAAACTTTATCTTTCTGTGTATTTGAAATAGGAATCTTTCCAAAATAGGAAGGGTTCCTCAAATCGCTTGATTTTATTATGTCGCATTGCTAGGGTACCATAAAGCCCGCTATGATTGAAAAAAAATTTACGGAACACATCGATGCCATTTCAAAATATTTGAATGTCGTCGAAAAAATTGAACCCATTCGTAAAAGTGGGGTCGTTGTTTCCGTTGTCGGCAATGTTATATATTCGCAAGGACCGCCTGACTCAAAAGTAGGTGAAATTTTAGAAATTGAAAGAGGAAGTGATAAGGGTTATTTGGCCTGTGTGTTAGTCGGGTTTAAAGACCAACTTTACACCTTAATGCCACTCGGTGACACGCAAGAGATTTTCCCTAAGGCTTTTGTTTTTTCCTCTGGTCGCAAAATCATGTTAAATGCTGGCAATGAACTTCTTGGTCGAGTTTTAAATGGCCTTGGGAAACCTATTGATAGCAAAGGTCTTTTAATTACAAAAGAAGAGCGCGGTTCAGAACCAAAGTCCTTAAATCCTTTGGATAGACCACCAATCACCGAAATCTTAGAAACAGGAGTTCGTGCCATCGACGGTATGTTAACTGTAGGCCGTGGCCAACGAGTGGGTATATTTTCTGGATCAGGTGTCGGTAAATCAAGTTTACTTGGCATGATCGCTCGTTATACGAACGCTGATGTGAATGTTGTGGCTTTGATAGGTGAACGTGGTCGAGAAGTAAATGAATTTTTAAATATAGAACTTGGTAAAGAAGCATTAATGAAATCAGTAGTTTTTGTTTCGACATCTGATTCTTCAAAAATGGAACAAGTGAGTTGTGCGCATTTAGCCTGTTCTGCGGCTGAATATTTCCGCGATAAAGGAAAAACTGTCAATTTATATATGGATTCCTTAACGCGTTATGCAGAGGCCTTACGCGAATTATCAATCGGTGAACCCGTTGTGACAAAAGGTTATGCATCTAGTGTATTTACTAAAATGGCAAAATTAGTAGAAAGAGCTGGCACATCACATAACGGAGGATCTATTACAGGTTTTTATACGATACTAACAGATGCAGAAGATGACATGGATGATATCGTAGCCGATAAAGTTCGTGGATTTATTGACGGTCACATAGTCTTAACTCGAAAATTAGCCGAAAGAAGCCATTATCCAGCCATAGATGTACCAGCATCTCTTTCCCGGCTTATGCAAAAAATTGTAAATGAAGATCATTATATGCACTCTTCCCTAGTACGGGAATTAATATCTAAATATAAAAGTTCGGAAGATATCATTCTTTTGAATGCTTATGCGCGCGGTGCTGATCCCAAAATTGATATGGCTATTGATAAAAAAGAAATGATAGATGAGTATTTGATCCAACGAATTGAACAAAAATCTTCATACAAAGATGCAACAGCGAAACTATCTCAAATATTAAAATCTCAAAATCGATCTGACGAAGATTTTTAATCTATCTCTAGCATTACCAAAGTTACATCATCTTCTGGAGATCTGCCGCCAGTAAAAGTTTTAATTTCTGAAAGTAAATTTGATTTTGCTGTTTTTAGGTCGTATTTCATAGAACTTTGCAACATTTCTTGCCATTTTTCTTCACCTAGCATCTGTTTTGAAACGCTCATAGCTTCAGTAATTCCATCTGTATAAAGTACAAGCCTATCACCGACATTTAATTTAATCATTTCCGATTTCATATCTAGTTCAGGGATCCATCCGATTAATTTTCCAGAGGGAAGACTTAATTTTGGTTTCAGACCATACTTCCCAAGTATTAAAAGTGGTAAATGGCCACATCTTGCGTGCGTTAGCTCCATTTTTTCTAGATTGATATAAATATAACTGGCAGTAAGAAAAGCTCCCTTTGTTTTTCCGAGCAATGTGCTATTGATCTGAGATAATAAATTCACTGGATCACGAGAAAATCTGAACTGTGTAGAAAAAGCAATCTTTAACATCGCAGATACGAGAGCTGCTGGAATTCCATGTCCAGACACATCTGCAATGATCACACCCAGTTCCGTTGGCGATATTTCGTGGAAGTCAAAAAAATCACCACCCACACTATCCATTGGTTCATAATAAAATTCGGATCGAATGCCTTTCATTTCTGGTGCAGATTCTGGCAATATAGAGCTTTGTAATTTTCGTGCGACATTCAATTCGTTTTGGAATGATTGGTAACGATTTTGTTCTGCAACTGCTTTTTTAAGTGTGATTAAATTTTTAGCTCGAGAGATTAACTCTCGTTTATCGAACGGTTTTGATAAATAATCATTTCCACCCGCTTCTAAAGCTGCCACAATATCTGTGATTTGATTTTTAGCAGTTAAAAATAGAATTGGCAATTCATATAGTGACAAGGATTCTCGAATCACAGAACATACGTCATATCCACTCATTCCAGGCATCATGATGTCGAGTAACATTAACTCAAAAGGGCCCTCGTCCCTAATTTTTTGTATCGCCTCGCCTCCGTTAGCCGCTTCGATCACATCACATCCGATCAAGGTCAAATGATTTCTTAATACTTGTCGGTTGATTGGCTCATCATCTACGACTATTACTCTGATACCATCTCCTTTAACAGATTTGAGATCTTCATCTTCGATAGGTCGGGGGCTAGTTTCATCTGGCAATGAAATCCATAAATCTTTTTGAATGTATGTGGGTTTTTGCAGAGGAATCTCACCTTCTTTTGCAAATGGTAAGGTAAAATAAAAAACAGATCCAGTTCCCAAACTAGACTCTACCCAAATCATTCCACCATGTAGTTCTACCAAACGTTTTGTGATGGCAAGTCCAAGCCCTGTACCACCAAACTGACGTGTTGTGGAAGAATCTACTTGTTCGAAGGAATGAAAAATGGATTCAAATTTATCAAATGGAATGCCGATCCCAGTATCTGAAACTGAAAATTTTGCCATTTTTTCGTTTATTTCTGCTCTAATTTCAATTTTTCCTTTGTCTGTAAATTTTATGGCATTTCCGATAAGATTAAAAAGTATCTGCTGGACCCTAGCTTCATCGCCAAGAATGGGAGGGAAATCCATAGGAATCAAATTTCTAACTTGAAGATTTTTGATTAAAAATAATGGGCGAGAGATCACAATCACTAAGTCCGTGACATGTTGCAAGTTGATGGATCGAAGTTCTAAATTTAAATCCCGATTTTTCATTTTTGAAAAATCCAATATATCATCTACTAGAGAAGCGAGTCTCTTTCCTGAGCTGATGATCATTCCAATATTTTGTCTTTGTTCGCCGTTTAAACTTCCACCGATGCCATCAAACATAGATTCGGCGATACCGATGATACCATTAAGAGGTGTTTTTAATTCGTGTGAAGTGTTTGCGAGAAATTCATCTTTAAGTTTATCCATTGCCAATAATCTTTTTGATAAGGTTTCGACTTCTGAAAAAGTTCTGCTAAATTTTCTGGAAAGAGTTAATGATTGAATTAGGATAAATAAAAATATACCAACAGGTATTGCTTCTATGGAAAACAAAATCTGATATGCATTTAATATATCAATTAAAGTGGCAATCGCCATCACCGATATACCCATGGAAAATAAAATACTGCCTTCTTCCCTATTCCAAACAGCCCGGAAAACACCTTGTAAAATGATGATTATACCATATAACAATACAATGTTGAAAAAAGGATTAGTAGAGGTAAAAAACGTGGTACTAGAAAAAAATAATAAACCAAGGAAAATAATTGTGGGAGTGAGTAAACTCCAAGTCATCCAGTTTGGGTAGTACCTGGGATAGAATGCCTTAAAAAATGCGAAGAACAAATATGGAGATAAATAAAAGGTAAAGTATTCTATTCGTAAACAAATATCCCATGTCAATACAGACTCATACTCATTAAAAATATATCTTTCTCCAGTAACAAGCGTTCGTATACTCAATACAATCGCCGCAAGTCCAAATAAAAGATTTCCCCGATCAATTCTTCGCCAATAATACAAACCTAAATGATATAAGGCGATGATAAAAACAGCGCCAGCCAAAAATAAAGAAGAGGCAATGTCTCTTAAATACAATTTTTGTAATGCCTCCCATTCGCCAAACAATGGCGGCTCCCACATACCACCTTTGTCATGATGAAAATTGGAAACATGGATAATTAATTCATTTTCACCTTGATTCCATATTAAAGGAACCAAATGAAACAAATAAGATGGTTTCGCTTCTTCTTTATGTTTGGCGACAACTCCCGTCTCAGCTATTTTTTTCCCGTTCCAGTAAATCGTGAAAGCCGTCGCCATATCATGGACTTTTAGTCCGAAAATTTTATCTTTTAATGGACCGTTTGGTGAAGGAATACGAAGTCGATACGTACCATAGCCGAGTCCTGTTCCTAATTTTTGGTTCCAAGTTCCAGGAACACTTAGAGGCATCATGGATTCCCCTTGGGACTGCCCAGGTAAAATCAACTGATAAGGATAAAAGTTCCATTCCCCTTCTAGATAAACAGGTTTACCTTGGTGTTTGATGATTAAATCAATCGGGGTCGCAATGATAATTTGCGGTAAGGCCAAGAAGAATAGGCAAAGAAGTGTATATAATTGACCCAAACTAGGTAGTTCGTCTCATATTTTTTTTCAAAGGACAAGTAAAAAAGAGTACAAAAAATATTGAAAAGTAGAGAAATTGTCAGGTGTGAAACGCTTTCGCTATAGTTTAGAGACAGTTTTAAAACTTCGTTCCATTCGTGAAGAAGAAGAGTTGAAACGCCTCTCGATTGTTGTATCTGAATTGAACCTAATCATCACCGAACGAGAATTTAATGAATCTGAAATTCAAAGATCTTACCTTGAAATAGAAAATAGCGCACATGTTGGTACTAGTTTGAATGATTACCTTTCGATTGAAAGATACATTCAAGGTTTGCTCAAAATGAACGAAGATTTAGAATACAAAATCCAAGAAAAAAATAAACAAGTGGATTTAGTTAGGGCAGATGTGTTAATCGCAAGAAAAGATAAAAAAGTTTTAGAAATTCTTAAAGAAAATAGATTCAAAGAATGGAAAAAGAAAGTGAATCGGGTAGAAAGAAGAGAAGTTGAAGAGTATAACGATAGTATGTTGGCACACAAAACGTATGTCGAATCATTGCCAGATGGAAATAAAGGCCAACAAAAAAAGAATCCAAAAACTTTCAAAATTATGAACCGAGAAGACGGTGGTGACGAATTAATGGGCGATTTCAAAAATTTACGCGATTTTTACGAAAAATATTATATGGGACAAGGTAGATAATTTATGGCGAGTGTTTCAGACAATACACGATCCTTCTTTTTAATTTTATTGATTTTTTTCTTGGTCGCTATCGGTTTTTTTATTTTTGATTATTTTCAAGTCATCGATGCAGAAGAATACTTACCATTCCTAAAAAGACAACCGAGCTTAGTAAATCAAGACCTACTCTCACCCACAGAACTTGAAAAACTTGAAATTCAAAAAGCCAAAGAACGCCTGATAGACGATACCGAAGAACTCAACCGATTAAAACAAGAACTTGAAATGGCAAAGTCTTCTTTAGCCACTGATAAAGAAAGATTAGAAGAGTTAAAGGAAGGCATCCAACGCAAAGAACGCGAAATGGCCGAAAAATTAAAACGAGAATCGGCGAGATCTGAAAAAGTAAAAGTTTTAGCTAATAAAGTTGCGAATATGCCGCCAGAATCTGCACGAGATATGCTCTTAAATTGGCCTGATTATGATATCATTGAAGTTTTCGAACAAATGGATAAAGATGCCGAAGAAGAAGGAAGACCCACGATCACCACATACTTGTTAACTTTATTCCCAGCCGAAAGACGATCTGTGATTTCAAATAAATGGTTAGATGCTAGTTCTAAACAAGTCCCTGGTTATGGAAAATCTTTGGATGATGAAGATAATGAACCAAAGTCAGAATAAATAATGGCTTCCACTTCGGCAGTAGCTTTTTCTAATATATCATTGACCACTATATAATCAAAGCTAGGTGCCGCTTCCAGTTCTTTTAAACCATTTTCAATTCGTCTTTCGATGCTCTTTTTTGGATCTGTACCACGTTTTATCAATCTTTCGATCCATATATCTCTGCTAGGTGGTTGAATAAAAATACTTATGGATTCAGGTCTTAATTCCTTAACAGTCTTAGCGCCTTGGACATCAATATCGAGTAAAACCACCTTATTCTTGTTTAATGCATCGATGATAGGTGCAATTGGTGTTCCATAATAATTTCCATGTACAAGAGCCCATTCATAAAAACCACCTTCATCGATTCTCTTTTTAAACTCATCTGGACTTAAGAAATAATAGTTTTTTCCTGGAACATCCCCTGGTCTTACATCACGAGTCGTACAAGAAATAGAAAAATAAAAATCAGGATGCGTTTTTAATATTTTTTCAATGATAGTAGATTTCCCGCCACCCGCAACAGAGGAAATGATATATAAATTCGGGACTGGATTACCTTTCACTTAATCTTCTTCCTCTTCTTCTTTTCCAATATTGTTATCCGCATTTTCTAATCTCTTTGTCAAACTATCCGGTCGTATCGCAGACAGTACAATGTGTCCGGATTCTAAAACAATGATAGACCTAGTTTTTCTTCCTTGAGTAGCGTCTATGAGTCGAGAAACATCTTTTGCCTCGGAACGCAATCGCTTCGCACCTGCTGATTCCGCTTGCAGGATCACAAGAATTTTATCTTTGAAAACAATATTTGAAAACCCGACATTTAAGACGGGAAAGGAAGACATGATTCCAGATTACTATATTCTTCGTGTTCGATCAAGCCGAATCGTTTCGATCAAATGAATTTCATGAATTCCGATATTCATAAAATCTGAAATTTGATCATGAGAGTAGCCTTTTTTTAATAAAAATACTACCTTATCTATTTTACTCGCACTTGAGGGCAATTCCAACATAACCGATTGCATGGATAGATCAATTTGGTCTTCAAAATTATTCTGATACATTGCAAATGCGGGGTCACTTGCCGCAGATAAGGATGTTAAAAATTCTTTCTGAAGTATACCTTCTTTATTTTGATCTCTGATTATGACTGATTTACTCTTCTCTTCCGAAAATGGATTTCCACCAACCGTATAATCCGTCTTAGGTCTGTACTGCGGAAGAACTACATTACTCTTTGCTTCGTCTGTTGGTGTTTGGTTCTCTTCCATTCCCATCATACCTTTCACTGCACGTCCGATTTTTGAAAATACTTGATTCACAGCTCCGTCGGTTGTTTGGATATCACTCTCAGAAATGATATGTTGATTTGCTTGGTAAGCTTGCGCAATACCCGATCTTTGTTCTTTAAGTAAAGAGCTCGGAACTTCCAAAACTTCTGTTTTTTGTTCTAATTTGGATTCTATATTTGAAAGTTCGGATTCCATAGATAAACCCATTTCATAATAGGGTGGAACTTCATCTATTCTTTGTTTTGTGTTAGGTTGTTCAAATTGATCATTCTTTTGATAATGTTTGAATTCTTTAGCCAATAATTCTGCTTTTTCAATCATTGTCCTTAATGCAGAAAGTCTGGATTCGATAATAGAGACAGTTCTATCTAGTTCATTCATCGTTTCCGATGTTGCCATCTCTATAGCACGATTTAATTTTTTATCATAATATTCTGATACAGCTTTTTGGACTTTAGCAGAGATGAATACATAAGTAACACCTAAACAAAGTAAATTGATTAATACGAGAGAAAAAAGCTCCATAAAGAAGTCTCCGCAGGGAACATTTCCAACAACATTCCTGTAGGGCTTTATGAATTAGACTGATGAATCGAAAAAGGAACCCTTCGCCTGATTTACGTTAGCGGATTCTAATCCTTTTCTAGTGTAGGAAATTAACTCTTCTTTCTCACCTTTAGCTTTCAAAACATTTGAGCTGGTGGAAGTTTTTGTTTCTGGAACCACCTGCGATTTATATTGGCTCGTAATTGCCGCTTTTTGCAATTCTACGACTTGGTTTTGGTGCGTGAAAGGAGTCTCACTTTGGGCACGCCTGGCGATCTCAAAATGATGTGTGTTACTGGCAAAAGTTTCGTTTAAAATCATGGCAGTACCTACTCTTTCTTAGGTCTACCACGACCTCGTTTTTTTCTCCAGTCATTTTTATCTTCGTCCGGATCTTCGTAATTTGTACTGCGGACCTGGTTGTCTTCTTCGAAAAAAGTTTTTGCCTTAGTTTCGTGTCTAAGTTTAAAATCAGCATTGCGGATGCGGATGGAAACGCCCGGAAAGATGGTTTTTTCGACAGAAACGCGCCCACTAGCCGCTTGTTCGTCCATATAGGCAGTGAGTGTCTGAATTTCCTTTTCATACTCAGCGATTCGTTTTTCCAATTTTTTTGTCGCCGCTTCATATTTGAGGAGAGAGTCATTATTTTCGGAAGAGAAAGTGGCAGGATCTGAATCTTTTCTAGCTTTCAGAGTCCTCATGGTTTTTGTCAGAGTTTCCAATTTGCCTTGGTTCTCACCCTTCTTCGCTTCATACTCGCCAATTTGTTTTAGAATCTTGGGATTTACACCCACGATCAGATCTGTTTGTGGATTTGCCTGAGAGCCAATGATCTTTGCGGATATCAATTGAGCTGCTTGGATGGTTCCACCTACGATTTGTCCGCGTTTGCCCTTGCAACTGATCTTGCCACCTGCCATGAGATGGGAATGTAGAATTCCTTCTTGGACTACGATATCCTTCTCGGTAATCACTGTGGCATTCTGGATGAACTTGGCAATGATATTGCCCCCAGTGGACTCAACGCGCGCTTCCTCACGTCCAGTGATCCCTTGGCGGACGATGATGTCCCCATCTGCTTCGACGATGGCTTTTTGGACCGTTCCATATATTTCAATGTTACCTGCGGCTTTCACCGAATAATTATCTTCTACGTTTCCTGTAATGACAATGGACCCAAGGAAAGTTACATTTCCAGTGCGTACACCTACATCTCCATTGATACGGTAAACGGTCTCGACCGAGAGTCGTCCCGCGACATACAATACTTGTCCATTTACTTCTGCCGTGAGACGTGATTTGTCTTCTGAAAGGATAGTACCTTTTCCTTGTTTCAGTTCAATGTCATTGCCATCTTTGGCAGGCAAAACCATTCCAAATAAGTTGCGACCTAACTTGGCTTTTTCGGCAGGAATTTTTTCTGCTAATGTTTGACCGACAACAACGTTTTCAATCATATCCAAATCTTTGTAATCGACGCGACCTGATTGGTCTTCTTTGAAATTTATTTTCTTTTCCGTTCGAACAAAGTATTTGATTTCCGCATTCTTTCCGTTAACTGGATAATCACCTTCGGCGGCAACAAATGGAGAATTTGTTTTGTCTTCATCTAAAGCTTTTTTGATATCATCTTCTTTTAAACCGTAAGAAATACCCATATTTTTTAATGCGACGGTGATATCGTTTACTTCTAAATCACGTCCGCCTGGTCTCGCTGGAAATACTGTGACCATGGCTTGCATTTTATCAGAATCAATTTCGACATGGCAACTTGAGTCATTGCCTTGTTTTGGTTTTTGATTTGAAATGAGAACTGGTTCGCCTTTTTGTTCTTTGACGATCTTATTTATAAGGGCCGGATCAGCTCCAGCCACTCCTCTAAAGGCAAGGCGTTTTGAAACATCTGGTAATGTGATGGCCAATCCTTCGCCTTGCGGAGGATAAACAGTAACAAATACTCCGCTTCTATAAATTTTTACAGATACCCTTCCGTCTTTGTTTTTCGGAGTGACTAAATCTTTTAAATCTTTGGATACTAATTTCCCACTACCGCCCGTTAGTTTTTCATCTAGGGCAGACAACTCTTCTAAGATTAAGTCTTCAGGGATTAGTGAAACGCGAATGTGGTAAGGTTCTGAGAAAAAAAGTCTCTTTTTCCCGCGCTTTAAAACAACGTAATCTAATTCGTGAATTTTTTTTCCAAAGTGGTTTGCCGCAAGGGACAAACACTCTTCGATCGAATCAGCTATTACTTCTACTTCTTCGTTTTCTTTTTTTTCGAACTCACTGAGTTCTTCTTTGAGATATCCCGTTAAGGACACGGTAAATTACCTTTTTTGAATGGCGGATTTAACTTTTGATAGTTTGCTTCGCAAACGAGCTACCGCTTTAGTATGGAGTTGTGAAATGCGGGACTCAGTTACTTCCAACACTTCGCCTATCTCTTTTAAGGTGAGATCCTCGTAATAATAAAGAACAATAACTTTTTTTTCTTTTTCGGGAAGCCCTTTGATCGCGTCAACAATCACGTTTTTGATTTCTTCTTTTTCTATGATGTTGTCAGGGTTCATATTCATCGGAGATTCTAAAGTTTCCATAAAAGAAACTTCATCGTTTTCATCCCCGAGAAACCAAATGTCATTTAAAGAAACAAGTGATGTGCCAGATAACTTCGCAAGAAGGGAATTGTATTCTTCCATGGAAACGCCGAGTTCTTTGGCGATCTCTTCGTCTTCGACTTTTTTGCCTTCTTTATTTTCCAACATCGCAATGATGCCTTCCAACTGTTTTGCTTTTTGACGAATGGATCTCGGAATCCAGTCGACTGATCTAAGTTCGTCGAACACTGATCCTCGGATCCGAGTCATGGCATATGTTTTAAATTTTATTTCGCGAGAAGGGTCAAATTTTTCGATAGCGTCTAACAATCCAAAGACACCATAACTGACCAAATCCTCAAACTCTACGTTTTGGGGCATACCGATGGCAATTCTTCCAGCAACGTGTTTTACAAGCGGAGAATACTTCTCCACGAGGTAACTACGTATTTCGGGGTTCTTGTTGACTCGATACTGTTTCCAGAGATCGGTCTCATCGAATTGATTGTATTTGTCTAGCAATCTTGACATAATTGACCGGTTGCCCGGAAACTCTTCACTTTATAGTAGAAATCGTATGAAAAGCAAAATTACAAGAGGATTTTTTTTCTTATGTCATGTAAATGCGATAAAAATTAATTACTCTTGGGGATCGTCCTTAGCAAGCATGGTTCTGATCGCTTCCGCCATCAATTTTGGCTCATTTTTGATGGCAATTTTGTCCACAATGATATGATCTCCAAATTTCCCAGACCTTGCCCGGGCCATACTGGCTTCCATGGCTTGCTCGTGAGGAGAAAGACTGGAGGCCATTTCTTCTTGACTGGCCATTCCGACATCGCCCGCAGCACCTGAATCCATAGATGTGTCATCAAAGTCGCCTTCTCTATCTCGAGTTCCAAATCCACCGAGGGAAAAACCAGTGATGAATTCTAGAAATTCAGGAACCTTGGTTTCAAGGACAGTGTAGATTCCAAATCCCAATCCACCAAAAGCAATCGTAGAAATTCCAGAAACAAACAATATATAGGTAAAACGATTTCCTACAAGAAAACCACTTAAGGTGCTAACAAGGGCACCAATCACTGCAAAGGCGAGTACGAATCCGATTTGCAAGGGTTTTAAACCTCATCGTCCATTTCTTTTTCCATTTCCTTTTCTTTGAAATCTACAAAGCTAAAGAATTTTTTGAAAAAACCAGTGAGACCTTCTTCATCATCAAAACTTCCTTCCGTCTGCAATAGATTATGAGTAACGCGCGTTAAGCAAGCGGCAGCTTTTGATCTTGGTGAATTTAAAAAGAAAGGTTTTTGTTCGCGGATGGACTTTTCTACTTCCTCATCCTGAAAGATAAATCCCAAGTTTTCCACTTGGACTTCTAAAAATTGACCAGATATATCAATCACTCGGTCTGCCACTTTTTTTCCTTCAATGGCACTTCTTACGCGATTCACGATGATCTTGAGATTTTTATCTTTCGATTGAGAAACGATAGATTTGATCAGTCCGTAAGAATCTGTAATCGAAGTGGGCTCAGGCGTTGTCACCACGATGACTTCATCCGCTGGCATCACAAGCCCAATCACATTGGCAGAAATCCCAGCACCAGTATCTATGATCATTACATCATAACGATCCAAGTCCGTGAATCCTTTGATTAAATTATTTCTCTGAGTTTCATTCAAATTTGCAAGTTGGGAATATCCAGATGCACCTGCGATGATGTCCACTCCTTCGGGAGTTGATATCACGATATCTTTGAGTGATTTATGGCCTTTGACTACATGGTATAAATTGTACTTGGGGATGATTCCTAGTAGAACGTTAACATTTGCTAGCCCCAAGTCTCCATCAAAGATCAGAACCTTGAGTCCAGTCCTTGCAATGGCTATGGCTAAGTTGACAGAGACCGTACTTTTTCCGACCCCACCCTTACCTGAAGCTATGGCGATGATTTTAGTTTTTTTCACTGTCCCAGGAGCTTGAACTAATTTCAAGCCTGGGTTTGGGTCTGTAAGTTTTCTTAAATTTGCCGCTTGGTCCATCGCTTTGCACTTCCCCTACTTTCCGCAAGGGATAAACAAAGCGACCTTTAAGTCTTTTCGAAGACTTCGCCTGCTATCCCTTTTAATTTCTCAGGGTAAATTACACACTCTGCAAGAAGTTTTTTCGAAGCATTAAGAATGTCGAAAGGAACATCTTGGCCTACACTAAAGAATGCGTATTCCCTGTGAATAGTATCGGCTAATTCAACCATGGAACCTAAAAAATCTGCTTCATCAAGCTTAGTTAATAAAATTCTTTTATATCCGAGTACTTCGTAGGCCTCTGCAACTGACCTTGCATTCGATGGAGAGACAGTGGAAGAAAGTACTAGAATGTTTTCAATATAGTCTTTTTCCCCAAAAGCTTGGTAGAAATCCTTAAGTTTCAAAATATTTTCGGGATTTTTGTGAGAATACCCTGCTGTATCCACAAGTATCAACTCAGAACCATCACGGTGTAATGCCTCTTTCAATTTCCGAACATCTTTTACTGGATAAAAGGGAAGTCCCATAGCATCAGCATAAAACTTTAATTGGTCAATCGCCGCAATACGGTAGTTATCCGTCGTATAAAGGGAAACTTTTTTACCCATATGCAATGAGTATTTAGCTGCCAATTTAGCAATCGTTGTGGTTTTACCAGCACCCGTTGGCCCAATAAAGAAAATAACTTTTCTTTTGCCTCTAGGTGTTCCGCTAAAAAGATCAAAATCAACTTGGATACGATCTTCAAGTAGAGCCACAGCCTTATCACAGACAGTTGAATACTTTGAAAGATCAACCGAAGAAAGATGACCTTCTAAATTAACGATAAATTCTTCTATATAAGAATCACTCATCCCTTCTTTTTTAAACTTGTCTGCCAACTTATCTAAATTTGGTGATCGTTTGGGAATTTGCGGAATTTCCTTATAAACAGTAGGTTTTTCATAAATTTCAGTAGAGTTCGCCAAGGACAATCCAAGGTTAGAATTTCTACCGACATATTCTTCTTCGTCTATGGCGATTGGTTCGTAACTTTCTACAAGGGTATTGGTTCTTTTTCGTCTTTCAGAATAAGGCCGAACTGCTTCTATGGAACGTGCATATTTTTTTTCAACAAACGCAGATGATTCTTCTGGTTTTTGTTTTTGTTTAATTAGTTCTTTGAGGTCTTTTAATTTCTTCTCGATTCGTTCTTTCGAGTTTTGTGTTTCAGGGACACCTACATCAATTTCGTACATCTTGGAGGCCATAAGTCCAGTGCCGAATAACCCACCTTCGGTGATAACTCGGTGATCATAAATATGAGCCTCTGGCCCATGTTTCATTTTCATCTGCATAATGCAGTCTTGTAAGTCTTTGCCTCGGATTTTCACAAAATCCATGTATTCATTCCCTCTTGTGGGGAAAATTTGCTTCCTAGGCCAAATTTGGAAAGCATTTTTTATGTGACATAATACTGTTATGTTGGCAGGATTGGTGAATCGTAAAAGGGTTAATTTTATGCCACGCAATAATTTAAATCTGAAAACGAATCCCTTTATTTAGGTTTATAATTTATTAAATAGATACGTTAGATGATAAATAAAAGCAAACCAGCATGAATAGGAGAACCATTTTAATCACTGGGGGAAATTCGGGTATTGGATTACAATGTGCATTGCAATTGGTAGAGCAAGGTCATAAAGTGATCATCGCCTGCCGCAATACAGATCGCGCCCAAACAGCAGTTAAAGTCATTCAAGAAATTTCTAAGTCGGAACATATTCACTTTTTAAAAATGGATATGTCTCTCCAATCATCCATTCATACTGCCTGGTCAGAATACCAAAAAGAATATGGAACCTTGGACGTATTAATTCACAATGCAGCAGATTTTGATATCAGTAGGACAAAGGCAGAGTATACGGAAGAAGGAATCGAACGCCTATGGGCGACAAATCACATAGGTCCCATTCTTTTAACCAAACTGGCTCTCCCCTTACTAAAACAAAGTCCAGATGCCAGAATCATTACTATAGCTTCCAAAGGTCTAATGATTCACCCTTTTTTAAAAATTAATTATGAAGATATAAATTTTTTAAGAAAAAAATACAGAGTCGATATAGCTTATTATCAATCCAAATTAGCGCAAATGATGTTTAGTTACTGGCTCGCCAGACAACTAACAAAAGATAATATTTTAGTCAATTGCATCCGCGTGACAAACGTTAAAATAGATTTAAATAGATATCCGAAGTTAAGTAAACTACACAAGTTTTTATATTCCATTAAAAAGATTTTTTCCATTCCACCATCCAAGATGGCAATTATATATACTTATTTAGCCACATCTAACCATGCCTTGGCGACAACTGGAAAATACTTTGATGAGAATGGAAAAATGGTAAGGTCCTCATCCTATTCCTTAGATGAAAACGAACAAAATACATTGGTAAAATTTTCATTCCAATTTTTAATTAACCATACAGAACCATATATTTAATAGTATGACGCATGATTTTAAATCAAAGGAATTTGATGATATATATTTTTCAATCGATGATGGGCTTGCAGAAACAAAATATATATTTATTGATAGCAATCATTTAACAACAAGATGGGATACATTCGCAGAAGAAATTTTTCGTATAGGTGAGCTCGGATTTGGAACGGGGCTAAATTATTTTATCACTCTTGATGAATGGTCTAAACAAAAAAATGTTCCGAACCTAACATTTTATTCATTAGAAAGATATCCACTTATTGTATCAGAATTAATTGCATTGCCGAAACTCTTTCCTTCCCTCAAAGTTTGGGGAAGTGAATTATTACTTAGTTATCAAAATTTTTTAAATCAATATTCAAACCATAAAGATAGTCAAAACCACTTCACATGGGAAACAGCTCATCCCACTCAAAATAAAAAATTCATATTAAATTTATATATTGGAGATATTTTATCAACGCTCCCTCTTTTTGAAACACCGATACACGCATTTTATTTAGATGGATTTGCACCTAAAAAAAATCCAGATATGTGGTCAGAAGAAGTATTTAACTGTATAGATAAACTCTCGTTACCTGGCACGACAGTTGCTACTTTCACTGCGGCTGGATTTGTCAAAAGAAATTTAGAAAAGATTGGTTTTACTGTAAGTAAACAAAAAGGCTATGGCAGAAAACGAGAGATGTTAGTTGGTTTTCATGCATAATAAAAAAAACTATGATGCGATAGTCATAGGTGGTGGTATCGCTGGTCTGTCCATTGCCTATGCTCTATCAAAAAGAAAATTAAAGACTGTCCTACTCGAACGAAGAGAAGATACCGCTCTAGAAGCAAGTGGCAATCCCTCGGGAATGATCTATCCGCTCCTTACAAAAAATAAAACTCCTGAATCCGAATTCTCCATTGCTAGTTTTGATTTTACTTTAAATACAATTTCTGATCTATATGACAGTCAGCATCCAAATTTTACTATTCCCAACCTGAACGGAGCCTTTCTCATCCCTCAAAATGAAACAGAAATCATAAGATACAAATCTGCGATTACTGCGAATCACTTTGGTGATTCAGACTTAACTTTTACAAACGACCCATTTTCCCTTCAAAATGGATTTTATTTTCCCAAAGCAAAAGTGATTTCTCCGCGTCACCTCATTCAATCTTTGTATGAAGCATCTAAAAAATTTACCACCTTACATAAATTTTCAAATATTAGAAGTTTTTCATATAATTCTGAATCCAATATTGAAGTGGATTTAAATCAATTAAATGCCCCATTGTTATTTTTCTGCCATTCAAATTCTATGTCAGAATTTAAGGAAACAAAATGGCTTCCGATTCGCAAAGTCAGGGGTCAATTAGTTATCTTACCTAGTTCTAAAGAATTATCTGAACTACCGTATTCGTATTTGTTTGGCGATTATATAACAAAAGATTTAGGACAGGGTTCGGTACTTGGAGCAAGTTTTGACGAATACAATTGGGAAGAAGAAAAAAGAGATGCAGAGACAATTTCTTTCTTAGAAAAAGCCGAAAAGAATCTCCCGGTTTTATCATCACATTTTAAGTCTTTTTCAAATTCTATTTCGAATCTACAAACAAGAGTTAGTTTTCGTTCTCAATCTCAAGATCGACGTCCCATATTTGGTTCCTTGCCAAATTATGAAGTATTTAAAAATTCGTTTGCAAAATTGCCAAATCCATCTAACAAACAATTACCAAACATTCCTTTTTATAAAGGAATTTATTTACTAGGTGCCCTTGGGTCGAGAGGACTCACCCACTCACTCTTCTGCGCAGAAATTCTAGTACGCGAAGCATTAAAGGAAGATAATATTATATCTTCTGAATTGTTTTCTAATTTTAAACCTGAGAGATTTCTTTTTCGTAATTGGAAACGAGGGAATCTAATAGACGTTTAAGTTTTTCTTCTTCATTTAATTCCATATTGATTTTCAAAACAAATAATGTGTATTTTAAATTTTTAAAAATTTCTATAAATTTATGTAAGGACTTCCATTTAACCCAGTCTTTTTCTGTAGTGACGATCACTTCGCCATCCTTTAAGTTTGAAGTAAGACTAATTAATTCATCATCTGTATACGCATAATGATCGGGGAATGTAATTAGATTCATTTCCATATCGCCAAATGTTTCCAATGCAGATGCGAGAACTGAATTTGGATTTCCAACACCAGTAATAATATTAAGTTTATTTAATTTTTGAACTTCGCCAAAAATTAATTTTTTCGATGCATTGAATGTAGAATAAAAACAAAGTAATTTTGGATTTATCTTTTTCACACTTGATTCAAATGTTTTGGCATTTGAAATATTTGCATCGTTAACCTTTGTAAATACGACAAGATCCGCTCTGAGAAGAGATGTTTTTTTTTCACGCAATGTCCCAAGTGGAATGGTAAATCCATTTCCTTCCGGATCACTGGTATCAATCAAAACAATATCAAAATCTCTCTTTAGTTTGTGATGTTGAAAACCATCATCCAAAATAACTATATGTTTTTTATCATCAATCTGATTGAATTTTTTGAAACTTTCGATTCTATTTTTTCCGATGATGACTTTTACATTTGGATGCGTAATCTTATGTAACAAAGGTTCATCGCCCACTTCATTCGGAAGAGAATCTACTTTTACAATTGCCCCATCTTTTGAATGTAAGGCTTTGTAACCTCGGCTTAGAACGGTTATTTGGTAATTTGGAAATTTTTCATTTATGATTTTGATCAAATATTGAACAAAAGGTGTTTTCCCTGTCCCACCCATAGTTAAATTTCCAACACTGATCACCAAACAAGAGCCTAGCTTTTGCGCATTGGCTCTTTTGCGATCTACAAAAAATAACAGCTGATAAATATAAGATAGGGGGGAAAGTGTCCATAATAAAACTCTAAGAAAGAATGAAATTATGGACTTCATGAAAATTAGAAATTTAGCTATGTCGTTTTTCTAATTCTTTGGATATGATATCTAAGTTAAGACCTTTTTCGACGAGTAAGACTTCGATATGAAAAATAAGGTCTGCGATCTCATGAATTAACTCTTTTTCATTTGTATTTTTGGCGGCAATGATGACTTCACTTGCCTCTTCGCCGATCTTTTTTAAAATTCTATCGACTCCATCGCGAAATAACTCTGCTGTATAAGATTTATCCGGTAACTCGGCTTTACGTTTGCGAAGAACTTCTTCTAATTTGATTAAAAATTCCATAATTTGATTTCTCTCTACCAGTGAAATTCCAGACTAAAAATCCAAAAAGCGAAAATTACCTATTGAGTAGATTTCAAATGGGTCGAGAGTATGCTTATGAGACAATTTTTTAGATTTTTATTGATCTCATTCCTATCCTTCACCCTTCCCATTTTTTCGGATACGAATTGGGAGTCCTCAATCCAATCAGCTATGACTCGGTCAAAGTTGGAAAAAAAACCGATATTGATAGATTTGTATGCAGATTGGTGTACTTATTGCAAAATTCTAGAAAAGGAAATTTTTCCAGATCCAGAAGTCGCCAAAATATTAGAATCTTTTGTGACGGTGCGTTTGGATGGAGAAGAATATCCAAATCTTCGAAAAAAATATGGTGTCGAAGGTTACCCAACGATCTTATTTATAGATAGCGAGACAAATTATCTAAATAAAATCTCGGGGCTCGCCACAAAACCAATGGTAATGAGAGTAGCAAAACTTGTGCTAGCCGAACCAGATATCGAAGTATCCCTCAAAAAAACATTAGAAAAGAATCCCGAGTCAGCCCTAACTTATTTTCGTTTAGGGACACTTTACTACCAAAGAAAGGATTTCCCTTCTGCTAAAAATCAATTTTTAGCAGCTATTCGATTTGCAAAAAATAATGAGCAAAAAATTAAAGAAGACTCGTCATTTAATTTAGGAATTATCTATATTCAAGAAACTGCATGGTCACAGGCCATTGAAATTTGGAAGTCATTTATAGCTAGTTATCCAAAATCAAATAACTTCAATTCTGCGAACATCTATTATGGAATTTCTCTCAAAGAAGCTGGAGAGCGAAAATTAGCATCTCATATCTTACAATCTGTGAGACCCAAACTCACAGATGTGGATGATATCGAAACTGTAGATCAAACTTTGGAAGAAATAAGAAAAGGTTTCTAACGATTTCCGATCGAAAAATAACTGTATCCTATCTCTTTCATATAAGCGGGTTTGTATTGGTTCCTACCATCAAAGATAAGTGGAGTTTTTAATATTGATTTCATTCTATCAAAATCAGGTTCCCTAAACTCTCTCCATTCAGTTAACAAAAGCAAGGCGTCAGCTCCTTGGATCGCCGAATAAGGGTCTTTTTTATATTCAATTTTACCATCAAAATAATACTTTGATGTTTCCATTGCCGCGGGATCAAAAGCTTGGATCTTAGCTCCATTTTTATGAAGTTCATAAATCAATGGAATCGATGGAGCTTCTCGCATATCATCTGTTCCAGGCTTAAAAGAAAGTCCCCAAACTCCAAAAGTTTTTCCCTTCATATCTGAAGTTTTATAATATTCGAAAATTTTATCCGTCAAACGAGTCTTTTGTTTTTCGTTTACATCTTCTACTGATTGAATGATATTCATAGTAGAATTAAATTGTTCTGCAGTACGAAGAAGAGCCCGAACATCCTTTGGAAAACAAGAACCACCATATCCGATTCCTGCATATAAGAACTGCCTGCCAATACGAGAATCAGTTCCCATACCCTTTCTTACATCTTCAAAATTGGCACCAACCGCATCACATAAATTAGCAATTTCATTCACAAAAGAAATTTTGGTAGCAAGAAAGGCGTTACATGCGTACTTTGTGAGCTCAGCACTCCGTATACCCATCGTTAGTATGGGGTTTCCGTTTAATACAAATGGAGAATACAATTCACTCATTTTTTTGGCAGCTTTTTCAGATTCGGCACCGATCACAACTCTTTCTGGGCGCATAAAATCATCAATGGCTGCACCTTCTTTTAAAAATTCAGGATTTGAGACAACATCAAAAGGATGTTTCGTGTGTTTTGCGATGATTTCTTTGACTTGGTCTGCAGTACCCACTGGAACAGTTGATTTATCCACGATTATTTTATAGCCGTTCATCGCTTTTCCCACTTCTTCTGCGACCCCGAATACAAAACGCAAGTCCGCCGAACCATTGTCAGATGTAGGAGTCCCAACAGCGATAAAAACAAATTCTGATTTTTCTACACCATCTTTTAAGGAGGTTGTAAAATGAAGTCTGCCTTCACTATGATTTCGTTTCACAAGTTCCGATAGCCCTGGTTCATAAATGGGGATGATTCCATTTTTCAGATCAGAGATCTTTTTTTCATCTTTATCGATACAGATCACTTCATTACCGTATTCGGCAAAACAAGTACCCGCTACAAGACCTACATAACCAGTTCCAACTACGCAAACTTTCATACTGCCTCCAGACTTTTATATTTTCTTTTTTCGGAAACTGTTTTTCTAAGACAGAATCTGCGATTCTACAGAAACAGGTAGGTAAACAATGCCGACAGAACGAGGCAAATTGACTCGTTCCACTTCAAAATTATATATCGATTCCATCCATAAATAACTACCTTCTACGTGACTTGCACCTTTATGAAGGGCAATGCTGATACTGTATTTTCCTTCTTTAAACTGGACAGGGAAAGAGAATGAAACACGAACCAGATCATTTTTGGCGACAGTCAACTGTGGTGAACCAAGAAGATTTGTATTTGTTCCAAAGATGCGAATCCCTTTCTCATCATCGATATGAAATCCCACAGTCAGCAAATCCATAACTTCTGCCGCCCGAAACAAAATTTCCAATTCTATAGAATCATTTACGAACGTTAGGTTATTTAATTTTTGGCCCGATTTTTTCAAAGAAACATCGAGAGACGTGATATAATTTCCAAATTTTGATTTATCTAATTGTTTATCAGAACTCATTTCTGAATTTCCGAGTAATAACATATACGACTCAATTCCTTTTTTTGTCTCTCCATCAAACAAGAGTTTACCGCGTTCTAATAATATGACCCGCGAACAAAAGTGAGAAACCAAACTCAAATCATGACTGACAAAAAGTACAATCGAACCTGCTTTCAAAAAATTTTCGAATCGTTTGAGACACTTTTGTTGGAACTGTGCATCCCCTACTGCAAGGGCCTCATCCACAATTAGAATATCTGGTCGTACCGCCGTTGCCAGACTAAACCCGAGACGCATCGCCATACCTGAACTATAATTTTTAAGAGGGACATTTCTAAATTCTTGCAAATTTGCAAATTCGAAAATTTCATCCATAAGGCTTTTGATTTGTTTCGGATTGTATCCCCAAACGAGCCCGTTATAATAAATATTTTCTTCACCCGACAATTCGGAATTAAATCCCACACTCAATTCCAATAATGCGCGTATTGATCCACTAACATTGAGTATGCCTTTTTCTGCTTTTGTGACTCCGGCTATTAATTTTAAGAGTGTAGATTTACCAGCACCATTTTTACCAATGATGCCTAATGATTCTCCAGATTTTACGGTTAGGTTAATATTATCTAAGGCAAGAAAATGTGTATCGATGCCAAAGTATCCAAAGGACAATCCAGCGATAATTCTATGAATAGGTTTTGAGAATCCCGAATATTCCTTGGTTAAATTAGATAATTGGATCATTCCCATACTTTTATAAGTGGTCTAGTATGACGGATTGAAATTTTCTCTTAGCGAGTAAAAAAACCAATATAAAAGAAAACAAAAATGGAAAAATTCCTATCCAATCAAATTGAGGTTCATATCCGCGAATTACTAAAGTACGGAAAATATCCAAAGGTACATTTAATGGGTTCAAAATATTGATTTCTCTAAGAAATCCTTTTGGGTAATAGAGCACGGGTATCCCCCAGAACAAAACTTGGCTCACCAAACGGATTAATGGCGATATATCCTTTAGCAATACATTTAGACGTGAAAGATAATGTAAAAAAAGTAAAAGATACATCCCGACAAAAAAAAGACAAATAAGGCCAGTGAAAATACCAGAATAATTTAATTTATCATAATATACTAAAAATATAAATACAGGTATCGAAGTGACAATTACGTGAATTAAGTATTGCACAAATGGTATCCAGATAAATAAATCTAAACCCAAAGATGATCTTTTCAGTAGAGAGCGATTGTCCGTTAATATACTTGTTCCTCTAACCAAAAACTCCTGTAAAGGGATCCAAAACAAAAGTCCGCACAAAAGATAGGCGGTGAAATCATCTTGTGTATTTGGTGTTTTTAGATTTAAAAAAAGAAAAACCACAGCATATAGAGAAATTAAAACCAAATTTTGTAAGAACATCCAAGAGATTCCAAGGAAGGATCCAGCATACTGCAGAGCATAATCCCTTCGGACGAGTGCCCAAAGGATATAGAGTTTTTCCATATATATATTTTCGGAGACTGGGATGCCTATCTGCAATGCCCGTTCACGAAAATCTGTACCGTACGAACTCTGGTCTTGTTTTAGACTTTAAAATGAATTTAAGTGAGACGATAACAAACGTAATTTAAGAATTCGGATGTATTTCTCATTTAGCGAGGCGAAACATTTAGAGTGAACTGCTACCGGGTCGCATATGCCTCTGAAGCGACCTTAAAGCTTGGTACCCCCTACATAGCGGTGTAGAGGGTTCTCATACCAGCCAAATTTGGCTGATTAAAGTCTCTTCAGGTTTCTTTGGCCCATTTCGGAGAGTTTTGGGGAAACCCAATCTCCTTTCTGAACCACTTCCCCTTGGAAGGCTTCTGTCAGATACTCTTCAAAGGTCTTACCCTGAGAAGACTGGGAAAATCCCTTCTTAGGACCTTGTCCTGCGAGGCCACTCTCTTTGTGGCGGTTGTAAGCGGGTTGATGGATGGATCTAACGATCATATTTTATTCCTCCCCGTCGCCTAATTAGACGACATAAAACTAAAAAATAGTACCAATAATTTACTATACGCTTGTTTACACTACTTAACATCCGAGAAGTTAAGTCAATGTTTTTTCGCATTCTTTATCGGTTTCTAAATACTACTTTAGCAATTCGATGAGACAAAATACCGACTTCCGCCTAATTTTTTTTTCAAAGAAGCAAATTATGCCTCATAAGCTTTAGAATAGCAAGTGAATTTAGGGACAAATATAAGAATTTGAACCCTTTTTCAGGGTGAAAGTCTCAAATAAGGCCAATTGGTCTTTGATCCTTGTCTTTATTTTACTTTTATTTTATGAAAGTACGGATCTCTGGTCTGAAAAGATTTACCCATTTTCAGCCAGTTTTTGGTTCAAAGAAGGTTTTAGCCTGGAAGAATCTGCAAAATTAACGCAAGCCAGTGGCAAAACGAAAGAAGAATTCCGAATTTGGCTCGATAGTTGGGAAAACAAAAAAAGAAACAAAGTATTAGCAATCCTTAGGCGAGAAAATATTATTTTAGTAGAACAAAAATCCAGAAATAAAACAGACAAAGATCACCAAAAAAATTCTTCAACTAACGGAAATTTGAATGATAAAAAACTAAATATAAAAAGAGAGGGTTTTTTTTTATCGGAGGGAGTTACCAAAATATTGATTCAAGGTATATGCCTTTGGAATTGAGAAATCATTCCTCTGTATTCATTGGACAACAAACAGAAAGTATACGTTGGAGTCTTGAAAAAAGAGATAACAAATTAGTTGGCAGTGCCAGTTTGGAACACAAAATCTTTCATGTGCATTTGGGAAATCGATATAAACCTTTACCAAATTTTTATTTTGCAAAAGATCAAAATTTTTTTTCCAACTTTGATCATAAAGATTCACACCTTCCTCAGCCATTAAACGAATCCTATTTTGCTGGTATAAAAGTAAGTCCATCAAATCCATTTTTTTTACTTGGTGTTTATTCTGCTAAATCAGTATCCCAGGAACCAGGTGTTTATTTAGTGAGTGTGGATAAAAAATATTCCATGACTTGGTCACCTTACAGTCGTATTGGTAGTTTTTATATAAATGAAACAAAGAATTTTGCAGATTGGAAATTAAATTTGCAAGGCGAAGTTTTTGGTAGAAATGATAATTTTATTGGCTTTGCCTATTTACGGGGCCAATCGGAAAAGCTCAATCTGAAAGTAGATGCCACAACATTTAGAGATAACCAGTTATTATCTGTTCCAACTTCGGAAATGGTGGATAAAAACACAGTCAAACAAGATTTAGGTTATAGTCGATTGCGGTATCGTGAATATTTTGTTCTGGAAGGCCTAACATCCCGCGAAGGATTGCGAATCGAACAGGGATATGGTCTGCAAGTTCCACTCATTTTTGGAGAGTATGGTGCGATTGCGGTAAGATACAGAAATTACAATGAAAATGGATTTTATGAAGATTTACAAATCGGACGTGGACTTTTTTATGAATACAGAAAGGACAAAACAACGATTAGTCTAGGAGGCGAAAAAAGAGGAAACGTCTATCAAAATGAAGGAAAAATTGCTTATGCTCTCAATCAAAATTATTATATCGAATTTAGTTGTATTTATAGAGATTCAGGAATCAAAATGCGTTCATGGTTCGAGAACTGGAGTTATGCGACAGATTTTAATGTAAATTTAATTGACCGAAAAGAAATATGGAAAGTAAAATTTATTGGAAAAGATTTGGCTTTGAATGTAAGTATTTCCGAAAAAATGGATTCACCAACTTATATATATTATGCTAATTTTCAATTTAATTATCGTTTTTGAATTTAAAAAACTTCGCTAATTTGAATGGCAAAACATTTTGAATTGGACAATTTATTTTTAATAAAGCATTTCATCCGAATATATTTCCGTAAAATTAAGCAATTTAAAAATAGGGATCGACTGCAGATCAATAAATTCTTCGGGTTTAGCAGGAAGAAGTTTTTTTTCTGAGAAAGATTTCCTTCGTCCCCTTTCATCAATCGGGAAAAAATAAAAACCAGTCCATTCCCCTTTTATCAAATATGGATTTCCAGGAAATAGATGTTTTACAAATTCTTCGCCATCCGAATCAAATTTGTTTCGCCTATACCTGTAGTGAATCTCATGTCCATTCCAATCGTAAAACACAGCGAAGTCGCCTTCTTTTGCTTTAAAAAATAATTTCCATTCAGAAGGAAAAACACCCTTCTCTTTGAATTCTAATTTTCCATCGGAAATTCTTTTTTCATTCAGAGATATTGGATGCGTATATCTTTCTCCTTTATTCTGAGAAGATAATGGGACTGAGAATTGAAAAATGAATAGATAGAATAGTAAATTATGAAGACTATAAGTCAAAAATTGTCTATTTAAAAGAATTCCGTATAACATAAGTTTCATTTATCAGAAGTTTGGTCTTTTTCGACGGCTTCTTCTTCCTCTTCACTTGGTGTTATCTCTTTGCCTTGGATCTGATCGATAGCTTTTTTGGCCGCTTTTTGTACTTTAGGACTTGGGTCTCTATCGCGTTTGTATTCCAAAAGCTCCAATGCTGCTGGATCTTTCATATTTCCCATATATTCAATGACTCTTAGTCTCACGTACGCATCATCATCGCGCGCAAATTCATTTAACTCTTTAATGATTTCTTTATCACCAAGTAAGACAAGTGCTCCAATCGTATAAATTTTCAGAGATTGGGCTTTTTTTCCATCTAGTTTGCCAGATGTTTTTTTCAAAGAATCCAATAGTTCAAATAACTTGGGTTTCGCGGATTGTGATTTAATTTTACCCAAAGCATTGATAGAGTAACAGCGTAAAGTCGTAGGCATCAAATCATCAAATGCTACATCTTGTAATATAGAATCTGCGCTCCCATCTGCTACAGAACCAAAATACAATGCTATCTGTGCACGCATATCGCTATGATTGAATTTTTCACGGAACTTTGCCTGTAAAAATGGGGAAGCATCCTTTCCATTGGGCAATTCAGAGAGCGCATTGATATATAAAGTAACCGCATTGGAATTTTTTGTAAAATCCTCTTTCTTTAATTTTTCAATCAAAGGTGGTACGGCATCTTGTAATTTTAATTTTTTCGCAGTTGAAACTGCTTGTTTTGAAACATCTTCGTTTGGATCGTCAAACAAAAGTATAACGGAATCCTTGTATTCTACCAAATTTAATTCGGAAACAGTTCGAAGTATGACGATCTTCATACCTAAATCTTTTTCCGTTTTTAACATTTCGCCGAGATAAGTATATAGTTCTTTTGCATGTTCTTTTGGAAAGTGAATGAGCTCAAATAACGCTTGTTTGCGTTCTTGGGATGTGCCATATCTTAATACTTTTGATAGAACAGATTTTTTTTTATCAATTTGTTCCGTACTTAGTTCTTTTGCTTTTGGCTTAGAGCCAGGTTTGGCTTCATCTAACTTGGGTAGAGTAGTCTCATTATCTTTGATTGTAGAAGGTTTTGATTGTGAAAAGATAGGTGCGGAAAAAAGAAGGGATGAGAAAAAAAAGAAATAGATTAGGGTCCTAAGACCCTGATCCTTCCAACTCCATAATCCTGCGATTGAGTGCTTGTATGAGATGTTGGTTTTCCAAATTTTGTCTAAATTTTTCAAGTAAATCACTAATATCCCGAGAGAGTTCTTCGATGTTCCATGGTTTTTCGACATAGCGACTTAAGCCCCCGTGATTCACTGCATAAATCGCGGAATCGAGACCAGCTTGACCAGTGAGTAAAATCTTTATCGCATCAGGAAGTTTTTGGTGAACTTGTTCTAAAAACTTGTCCCCTTTCATCCCTGGCATCACTTGGTCGGAAACTATGAGTTCAACAATATCATTGCCGGACTGGATTTCATCGATGAGAGATAGTGCTTCTTCGGCACTACCAGCTGTCTCAATCGAATGAGAGTCCCCAAATCTAGCATCTAGTTGTTCTGCAAGTGTCTCTAATACCGATACTTCATCATCGACACAAATGATATAACCTTTACTCATTCTGACCCCCTAGTTCCATTATCAGTCCTAGTTCACTGCTTTGTCGATCTACTTTTCACGAAAAGTGTATTTGGTTTTTGGTTCAAGCGTTGGTAACATAGGTACTTTCCAAATGTCTTCCGCGTATTCACGAATCGTACGATCCGAAGAAAACTTGCCTGACCTGGCCACATTATAAATCGACTTTTCTGTCCACAAGTCCACATTCAAAAAATCATGCGCGATACGATCTTGCATTTCATCATACGCCTGAAAATCGGCGAGTAATAGATAGTTATCATTGTACACAAGACTGTCATATATAGGATTAAAAATACCATGTTCTGATTGTGAAAAATAATTCTCCCGAATCATCATAAGCACTCTTTTTAATTCCTCGTTTTGATTTAGATATTCTAGTGGATTATAACCCTTAGCTTTAAGTGCATATACCTCAGGCGTTTTTAATCCAAAAATATAAATATTTTCTTCACCAACTTCTTCTAACATTTCTACATTCGCACCATCTAAAGTGCCAATTGTTAAAGCTCCATTTAACATAAATTTCATATTACTCGTTCCTGAAGCTTCTGTTCCAGCTGTAGAAATTTGTTCTGATAAATTGGTTCCAGGAATAATACATTCAGCAAGAGAAACTCTATAGTTAGGAAGAAACACTACCTTCAATCGATCACGAACATCTGGATCTTTGTTTACAATTTGAGCTACATTATTGATCAGCTTAATAATAAGCTTAGCCATATAATATCCCGGTGCGGCTTTACCACCAAAGATAACAGTACGATTCGTAACACTTATAGAAGGATTTTCCTTGATTCTTCTATATAAGGCAATCACTCGCAAAACATTGAGTAATTGCCTTTTGTATTCATGGAATCTTTTGATTTGAACATCAATTAGTGAATGACTGTCGATGGAAATACCAGTCTCACTTTTGATTAACTTGGAAAGATTATCTTTATTGATTTGTTTGACTCTTGCCCAATCATTTTTGAAATCAGCATCCTTAACAAATTTTTCCAAATCTCTTAATTGATATAAGTCTGTTGCAAATTTATTTCCTATATTTTTTGCAATAAGGTTAGTTAGACTTGGGTTAGATTGAATCAACCATCTTCTAGGTGTTATGCCATTGGTTTTGTTGTTAAATTTCTCTGGGTAAATTTTATAGAAGGATTGAAAGATCGTTTGAACAATGAGTTCAGAGTGCAATGCGGCGACACCATTGACTTTGTGTGAACCGATAACAGCCAGATTTGCCATTCGGATTCTTTTTTCATTTCCTTCTTGGATGATACTCACTTCGCTGATTTCAGAATCTGTAAGTTTCCCAGTCTTTTTTGCAAATTTCAAAAACCTATGATTGATTTCATAAATGATCTCTAAGTGACGAGGCAATAGTCTTTCAAATAGACTCACTTTCCAATTTTCTAATGCTTCAGGCAAAACTGTATGGTTTGTATAGGCAAATATCTTATTTGTAAGTTCCCATGCCCTATCCCATTCCCAATCTTCTTGGTCGAGTAAAACTCTCATCAACTCAGCAATCCCAATACTTGGATGAGTGTCATTTAATTGAATCGCAATTTTATCACCTAAGAAGTCTAAGCTGGCATGGGTCTTTCTATGATTGATCAGGATATCTTGCAAGGAAGAACAGACCATGAAATACTGTTGTTTGAGACGAAGTTCCTTTCCTTGTTCGGTGGTGTCGTTCGGATAAAGTACCTTTGATATATTTTCAGAAATTGATTTATCTTGCACGGCTTTCATATAGTCGCCATGATTAAAATAATCTAAGTTAAATTCTTCCGAAGACTTTGCAGTCCACAAACGAAGGTAATTCACCGTACTCGTGTTAAACCCTGGTATAGGGCAATCATGTGCAGATGCAAGTACTGTTTCACCAGGAACCCAATAATGTTCCGTTTTTCCTTTTCCGGAAATGCGAGTTTCCGTATACCCATAAAATCCTATGGAATGAGTGATGTCGGCTCGAATGACTTCATAAGGTACACCATCTGCATCCCAATGGTCTGGCATTTCCAATTGTGACCCATTAGCAATGATTTGGTTAAATATCCCGTAATCGTATCTAATCCCATACCCAAAGCCTGGTATGTTAAGTGTCGCCATGGAATCCAAAAAACATGCGGCGAGTCTTCCAAGCCCTCCGTTTCCAAGCCCCGCATCCATTTCAAACTCCAAAACTTCAGATAATTGAAATCCAAAGCCGTCTATCATTTCATTGACGACATCGTATAAGCCTAAATTGATGAGAGCATTCAAAAGGGTCCGGCCCATAAGAAATTCTAAGGAAAAATAAAAAACCTGTTTCGGGTTTTCACTGCGATACCTTTCATTTGTTACATTCAATCGATCTATGAGAAAATCGCGGACAGTGTGTCCAAGAGCTTTGTAGATATCTTCGTTTTTTACCGTATACCGACTCTTTCCGATCGTGTATTCTAAATGGTGAGAAAATTGTTTTTCTAGGGAATTTAGGTCAGCCTTTTGTTCTTCAGAAAGGAGAGTGAGTAGACGGGAATTTTCTAAGATCATGGATGCAAATAATACACATCCTTTGATTTGTATTCAAGTAAAAGAAATCGTGAAAATTTAATCTCGAGCGGAAATTTTACGATCCAAAATCAAAACCGCACCCACAGGGATTTTGTTTTTTTCATACCAACCCAAATTGACTTCCAAAGCATAACGGGCAGGATTCAGAGAATTATAAACTTCCGTGGTTTGATTTGGTTTCATATCGTGAGTTTCCAGGAGTTTGAGATTTGCATCAAAATACCCAAGAGATAACGGAATCATTGTATTTTTCATCCAAAAGGAAAGGTATTCCGATTTTGGAAATACAAACAACATCCCTTGGTCTTCACCGAGTTCAGTTCTGTGCATAAGACCGATCGCCCGCGTGGATGGGTTATTTGCCACTTCTAATTTAATCGCTTTTTCGGCTATGGAACCGAATATCATTTCCGTTTGTACTGGCGCGGAATCCGTCGGGCTACAATTTACTAAAATTCCAAAAATTGATAAAAAAATAATTCGTATTAACATAAATTAGCCTCCAAAATTTGGCTTTCTTTTCTCCAAAAATGCACTTAAGCCTTCTTTTGTTTCCATATCTGCGAATCTTCCACCAAACAACTGTTTTTCCCATTCCAAACCACGATCAAGACTTGTCTCAATCCCTTGGCGAATGGCCATTTTTGCTGCACGAATCGCATTTGGTCCACGGCTTAAAATCGTTTGGATCAATTTTTCTGCTTCGTTTAGCAAATCTTCTGATGTAGTCACTCGATTGACAATCCCTAAACGAAAACCCTCTTCTGCAGAAATCATATCTCCAGTAAATATTAATTCGCTAGCACGCCCGACGCCAATTATTCTAGGCAGGCGCTGGGAACCACCGAATCCAGGTAAGAGCCCGAGTGATACTTCAGGTAAACCTAATTTTGCATTTGTTGTAGCAAATCTCATGTCACAAGCCAAAGCCAATTCCAATCCACCTCCAAGCGCAAAACCATTGATTGCTGCGAGAGATACAAGTGGAGATAGTTCCAGTTTTCGAAATACTTCTTGGCCAAGACCTGAAAAATCTCTACCCGCTGGTTCATTAAATTCTTTCATTTTGGCAATATCAGCACCAGCCACAAACGCTTTGCCTTCGCCAGTCAAAATGAATGCACGAATCTGTGGGTCAGTTTCCAATAAGCTAACTGCTTTACCAATTTCTCTGATCACTTCATCATTGAGTGCGTTTAATGCCTCTGGTCTTTTGATCGTCACCAATGCAAAGTTAGTTTTTTTCTGAATATCAATAAATCCCAATTTGGTCTCCGTAATTTTAATCTAATTCTATAAGTAAAAACATCATATCATCTGAAAATGATTCTATGCCGAACTCAGTTTTTAAATCAAGTAAGATTGCCTTTTCTAAATCAGGCAAAAGTTCTATATTTTTGTTTCGATTTAAAATTTGTAAAAATCCGTCCGATCCAAGCTCTTCCCCTTGTGAAGTGGCACATTCAATTAATCCATCAGTATAAATGACAAATCTATCACCTGAACTTAAAGACACAATTTTTTCAGAAACGATCGGCGAACGAATATTAAAACCAAGAATGGCACCTTCGGTTTCAATTTCTACAAATTCTTTTTCGCGAGGGCAATGAATCAAATATGGATGTCCTGCATTTCCAATCGTGAGCCGTTTTTCTAAAAAATCAAAAAACAAATACACTGCCGATGCATGATAACGATTTAAATCTTTTACTAATCTTTCGTCTAAATATTCCAACAACCTAACGGGCGATAATTTGAATCGATATGGGATTGTAGAAACAAGAACTTTCATAATGGAGGCAACCATGGCGGAAGAAATGCCATGTCCTGCAACATCCGTTAAAAATACACCGACGTTCCCTTCCCTGAGTTGTACGAAATCAAAGAAATCACCACCGATCACATTGGGATTTTTTCTATAATATTTATATTTTAAGCCATGAATTTTACTTTCTTTAGGAAAGAGTGCATCTTGTACTTTTTTAGCAAGTTCCAATTCTTGTTGCATTGCCCTTCTTTCTTCGGAATACCTGTAGAGATCTGATAAGTTTCTGCGCTTATTAAAAATAAATACAGATCCTATCACAGATGCCCCTATAAAAGTAATGATAGGGAATATTCGTGAGAACAATTGAGTCTCAGATATGATAGATTGTGGCAATAGTATAACATAAACTATATGAAAAATTACAAAATAAGCCCCTGAAAATACACAGGAAAATTTTTGTAATCGCAAACTATATAATAATATCAAAATACTACTTACCATCAAGTAAGCATTTGTTAAATAAAAATTTTCTATACTTGGGTGAGATTGAATTGTTATTCCAATTATGATATAAAATAAGGCATCAGATATCACACCAGAAATATAAATCGCATAACTTAATTTATATTTTTTCAATAAACTAACAATAACCAAAATTAGACGAACAATCGTTATCGATAATAAATAAGGAATGATACTTGAAATTAATTCAAAAAAAGGCGGGAGGATGATTAGAAAATAAAAGAAAAAATGAATGAAAAAAGTGTAATTTGTATATTCTTTATCATACTTTTCGTTCATTAAATGAAGGATTTCACTTTCAGAACTTCTTCCTGATTTGAAAAGATCTAGAAAACCACGTCCAAATGAGGACCCGTGCATTAGGGCTCTCCCCAAATCAAGGTCTTAATTTCTGAACCCGCGAGAGTGATAGTAAAAGATTTACCACTTTCAAGATATAGATCCAATTGACTCGCTAAATCAATGGCTTTCTTTTGATCTTCCAACCGAAAGAAAAATGGAGAAGAAACAGCTTTATAATTGTAAGGAAATCGCTCGGATACTAATAGTGTGACACGGTAGTGATCAATTCTTGGTTCCAAAACGATATGACTTACTTCTTTACGAGATAAGACTCGTGTGGTAGGGAGTCGGTTCCAAGGATTTGATTCCCCAAAAACAGATAAAAAAAGAAAAAAATAGAGACCTAAGATTCGCATCATATGATAGAATTTTCGGTAAACTCTGTTAAGAGAATAGTACATGATTAAATTAAACGTGCCCTTATACATCCTATTTCTTCTTTCCGTTCCTCTTGTCAACTGTAGACCCGATCCACCACCAATCCCGACCAATCCATATGCTGTCTGGAATTTGAATGATCCAGGTTTACAAAGAAGATCTTTAAATTTTCCTCTTGGTGAAACTTGGGACCAAAGGGCTAAAGAACTAGATGCTGTAAGAAAAAGCACACTCCTTGCGATCAATGAAATCGATGGTATATCAGATATTCCAAGTGGTGCACCAGATGCGAATGTATTTGCTTCAAAGCTTTCAAAAATTCGTCAGTCATTTCCTGACAAAGTAAATGAACAATTTGACCAATACGTTTTTGCCGTATATTTTGTTCGTAATTTAGGTAGCTCAGGTTTAACGGGCATTATTCGATACAACAAAGAACCTATTGGTGGCATTATATTTATTGATACGGAACGTCTTTCCAAAAAAGCAAATGAATGGGCGACTGAAAAAGAGAAAACTGTTTTTTCCTTTGCCCCAGGCCAAGATTTGAAAGTCACTTTAGAAACGGATGAAAATAATACGATAGAAAATAGTCTCGCCTTTATTCTGTTACATGAATTTGGACATATACTTGCAACAGTGGATGCCGTTGCACCTGATTTCAGTTTAATGAAAAGAGATTTCAAATCGTTTCCATACTTCAAGGACTTTTGGTTTACGGAAGTTCATTCTGAATATGATACAGATATCAAAGATAGAACCAAAATTAAATTTTATTCGAAAGAAAAAATTCCGTTTTCACCGAATGGATTGGATCTTTATTCTGAGTTAGAAGATTCTCCTTTTGTCACACTTTATTCGGCAAATAATGCGGATGATAGTTTTGCTGAAGCCTATGCATCTTACGTTCATGTGATTTTACAGAATAAACCTTACGAAGTACATGCGATCCAAGATTCAGAATCAAAACTTATATTTGACAATGGAATCAACCGCAGTGAAGGAAAATCGCAAAGGGAATTCTTAAATAAAATTTTCGGTCGCAAAGAATAATACTGATACCCGAAATGACGGTGTATCAGAAATTTAATTATGATATAATTAGAAAATATTATTTAATAAGTTTTATTTTCCTTTTACATTTACTCCCATTAGGTGCCCAAAGTACAACTAACGAGGTTGTGGCGCCGTCAGAAAAAACCAAATTTGAAGAACCGAAAGTAATTGTTGTTACAAATGTAGAAATTGTGAGTAACTTCGTATGGCGGGGCATTGATATCGGCGGAGATATGATGCATAGAAGGAACGGAGATTCTTACAAATCTGTTTCCTTTGCACCAGCCTTGCAACCCACAATTGACATTTTTTCTCCATCCAAAAATTTCCAATTTCAACTCTTTGGAAGTTTTCAAATTTCCCAAAGACATGACCGGGATTCAGATAAACGTTTATTTCAATCCACACCCGGTGGTGTGGGTCCAAGTTATATAAGTGAAGAGCCAAGGTTTTGGGATCCTTCAAACCAAGACAATTGTGCACAAAATCTCCAGACACAAAGCTTGTCGGGTAACGGTAGTTTTACGGGTTGTGATAGAATTCCAGGTCAAGATATTTCACCGCAAAGAGAACCAAATGGAATGAGGCGAGCCGACGGATTGTTTTCTGGATTTACCTATCATTTTGATGAGGCCAAATGGGGATCCTTGTCTGTAGGGATTTGGTTTTACAATACTTTCAACAAATCACCTGCTTTTGGAATGGCCCCTGCATCCCAAACCCCAAATCCATATGCATCTGGCGGAGTCGGTACACCTTACTCTCCCAATGTATATAACTCTAACAACACAAATGCGATCACTCGACTTTCCTGGCATGAATATTTTATCTTTTATAAATTACCAGTTTTGAAACAATTGGAACCGACAATTTCCTTATATACTCAGTATTCCACCGATAATGGTGGAATTATGGCTGGTCGAAATTATATTTCTTATTCAATGGGATATGAATTTAGAAAAGGAAATTTTTTCCGCAATATGCCATCAATAAACATTGGCTATGCGGCCGCAAATAACCTCATTGATAATCGAAATGGAATTCAAGATATCACTGGATCTTGGAGCTTTTTTTTCGGAGACTTTTTTACAAGAATCACCGGTGTTTATAAACCAGATTTATATATTTGGGATACGAACAATGCGTACGGATATGCAGGCGGTGAACCAAATCGAGCCAATTGGAACAGAACTTCAAAAGATGGCCTGGTGCCAGACCCAAGCAAATTATATGGAGCAGAAAATTCCTTTGTATTAAATAGTATTGAAAGTTTAGATTTTGGAAATGCCGGTCTAAACGCATTAGGGAAAACCTACCTACGCGAAATGTACACTCTCCAAAAAATCCCTGCGTACATTTTGTATTACTCCTTCGGGTATACAAAAACATTTTAATATCGAAATTTATGATACGGATGGATGATTCTTTGGTTCATTTACTAACTAAAAATGAAATTTTCTTGACAGAGATAGAAAACAGATTATAAGTACCCCACTCTTCCTCTAAGGACTTACAACCATGAAATGGTTTAGCAATCTTAAGATTCGTACCAGATTACTTTTGGGATATTTTATCGCGATTTTGTTTATGTTACTGATCGGAGCGGTTTCTCTTCATACCTCTCAACAGATATTATCAAGTTTACATACTGTTTATGCAGACCGAGTGGTTCCTATTAGTCAAATCAAAGAAGTCGGAAATTCATACCTTATTGGTATCATAGATGCTGCTCATAAAGCAAATGCGAAAAAAATATCTTATGACGTTGCCTTAACACAAATTAAAGCATCAGAAACAAAAGCTGATCGCATTTGGGCAACATACTTATCTACCTTTCTTGTGGAAGATGAAAAAGTCCTCATCGCCAAATTGGAAAAAGAATTTCCACCCCTTAAGCTAGGTATACAAAGACTTGAATCTATCTTACTCGCAAAAGATGAAAAAGCACTGGATACATTTGTTCGTGACGAAATGTATCCAGTTTTTGATCCGATTACTGGGCATTTAGAGGAATTAATCCAGGTTCAATTAAAAGTCGCCAAACACGAATCAGAATCTTCCGAACAAGATTTCAGGGAATCAATGGTAATTTTTATTGGGATGTTTCTCCTTATCGTCTTTGTGGTGATTGTTATGGCCGTATTCATGTCTGGATCCATTTCCAATCCTATGAAAGAAATTGTGAAAGCAGCAAATGCGATTGCTATTGGTGATTTGAATGTAAGCATTTCAAAAAAATTGATCACTGACAGTGAAAATATAAATGAACAAATCGTAAGTAAATCAGAAATCAAAATTTTGGTCTCAGCATTTCTTGAACTTGTCCAATTCATTAAAGAAAGATCAGCAATCCTTGAAAAAATTGCAATGAGTGACTTAACTTCAAATGTGGCTCTTCGTTCAGAACAAGACACATTGGGCAAAAGTTTAAAACTCATGTTGTCAAACCTTACATCCATCATAGAAAAATTAAGCTTCACCTCACAAGAAGTAGATTTAGGTGCACAACAACTTGCTGATGCCAGCACCTCCCTTTCCGAAGCGGCCAGTGAACAAGCAAGTGCTGTAGAAGAAATCTCAGCCACTCTCACTGAAATTGGCAATAGTTTTATATCAAATGCTGATAATGCTTCCCGCATGACCCAATTATCCCAAACAACTAGCCAATTTGCGGCAGACGGAAATGAAAAAATGAGAGAACTCATCACAGCAATGCACGAGATTAGTGCAAGCTTTGAGCAAATCTCCAAAATCAATAAGGTCATTAATGATATTGCCTTTCAAACCAATATCTTAGCTTTGAATGCGGCAGTAGAAGCAGCGAGGGCTGGACAACATGGAAAGGGTTTTGCCGTCGTCGCAGATGAAGTTAGAAACCTTGCGCAAAAAAGTGCCAACGCGGCTGATGAAACGACCAATCTCATTGAAAATTCATTACTCAAGGTTAGATCAGGAAATTTAGCGACAGAAAAAGCGGCCGACGTATTACAAAAGATTGGTGAAAGTGCAGAAAGTGTAAATGCTTTAACGAACGATCTTTCCTTATCTATTCATGAACAAAAGTCTGCTGTTATGCAAATTACACAAGGAGTCGACCAGGTGACGACTGTTACTTCTATGACAGCGGCATCTGCCGAAGAAGTTGCTGCATCAAGTGAAACTTTAAAACGACAAGTAGAAGTTATGCGCTCTCTCATTTTGGGATTTAAAATCTCTACAGATCAAAATTCTACTGCCTTAGTTAGGTTAGACTAGGTTTATTTAAATCAATATTATGAAAAATAGATTCAATGCATGGCAAGAAGTGGAGGCGGAAGACACAATGGAAGGATTGTATCTTTCCTTTTCTGTGAATCAAAGAGATTATGCTTTTGAAGTTAGAAATCTTGTCGAGATTGTTGCCCTTCCCAAAATCACATCAATCCCTGGAACTGCTAATTTTTTAAGAGGAGTTATTAATCTTCGAGGCAAAGTGATCCCAGTTATGGATATGCGCCTTAGATTTTTGATCGAAGCTATTGATTATTCAGATCGCACATGTGTACTCATTGTTAAACTCGGGGAAATTCTTCTTGGACTGATTGTAGACAAAGTATTGGAAGTCTTAAGAATTCCCGCAGAACATATTGATCCTGCTCCCAAAATTGGAGAATCACAAGCGAGTCAGTTTATAACTTCCACAGGCAGAGTTGAAGATAAACTAATCATCATCATTGATCTAAACAAACTTCTCAATGATGATGAATCGCAAGTGATCAAACAAGTACCCGTATCAGGTTGACCATGTCCAGGGATAGAAATGATGTATTGGAATTTTTAATCGAGGCGCGTGAGATACTCACCGCTATCGAAGAGGGACTATTATCATTTGAAAAAAATCTCAATTCTGGTGCAAGGCCTGATAAAGAAATTCTAAATACTTTGTTTCGACATTTCCATACGATCAAAGGGAGCTCTGGTTTTTTTGGTCTGACTGGAATTGTTAAAGTGGCGCATGCGGCAGAAAATTTATTGGATTTTCTTAGAAATAATCCAGAAAGTCAAGATAATGAAACGTTAGAATTATTAATTGAAGGCCATGACACCTTGGTCTCGTTAGTTGATGAAGAACAAAATAATCCAAGCGATGGTGATATACATTCGGAAGCACAATTTAGCTACATTACAAAGGTAAATTATAAAAACGAAACCATTCGATCCAATATTCCGATGATTTCTCCATTAAGCAAAGTTGAAACAGAAGAATTTGGTATTTTTTTACCACCTAAGACTGATCAATCAGAAGTGATCAAAGAAGAATTTGGACTCTTCTCTGAGTCAAAAAAAGAGACGGAAGAATTCGGTTTATTTGGAAACAATAATACGCAAAATCAAGAATTTGGATTATTTGAAGCCAAAGTTATACCTCAGAAAGTAGAAGAATTTGGACTATTCACTCAAAATATAACAGAGATTAAGTCAAATTCAAATTCTGAAGCGACAAAAATTTTAAATAATACTCCGATTAAATCAGACATTCGTATTGATACGGACAAATTGGATGCTCTACTCGACATTGTCGGGGAAATCGTGATTAACGAACCGATGGTAACAAATCATCCTGAATTATCGGGATACCATCTTGATAACTTCCACAAAACAGCGATTCAACTAAAAAAATTAGTTAAACAATTACAAGAGATCACTCTCAGCCTAAGAATGGTACCGATTTCTGGTGTTTTTTCTAAAATGGAAAGATTGGTTCGAGATACGGCCAAAAAAACAAATAAGTTAGTCGAGCTTCATATTTCTGGTGAAGATACTGAAATCGATAAAACCATCATCGAAAAAATTTATGACCCTCTTGTGCATATTCTACGTAATGCGATAGATCATGGATTGGAAACTTTGGATGAAAGAAAGGAAGCTGGGAAAAACACAACAGGAAATATTTATTTAGAGGCGATGCAATCCGGTAAGGAAGTTTGGATTTCTGCATCAGATGATGGAAAAGGATTGAGCAAAGAGAAAATTATAAACAAAGCTAAAAAATTAGGTTTGATCCCCTATTCAACTAACGAAGATTCAATGTCAGATAATGAAGTTTGGGATTTTTTATTCAATCCAGGTTTTTCTACTGCAGAATTTGTAACTGATCTATCTGGTCGAGGTGTCGGACTCGATGTAGTGAAAAAAAATGTTACAGCTCTCAATGGGTTTATCAATGTTAGTTCAAGTTTTGGTCAAGGAACCACATTTCTAATCCGACTACCTTTGACATTAGCCATCATAGAAGGCATGGTTGTTCAGAGAAAAGATGATTATTTCATTTTACCTACAATAGATGTCAAAGAGACCCTCTATTTAAAAAACGACCAATTCAAAGAAATATATCACAATAATTTCATGTTTGCTTATCGAAACGAAATGATTCCAATAGCCGACTTAGATCTGTTATTTGGCCTTGAGTCAAGTTTATATAACTTTGAACCAAAAAGTATTTATGTAATAATCGTTGAAAATGGTGATAAAAAAATTGGAATCCCTTTTGATTTAATCATAGGAAACCAATCTATTGTGATCAAACCACTATCTCCTATTTTCAAAAATATCAATGGGTTAGCCGGTTGCACAATTCTTGGGAATGGACAAGCAGGATTAATCCTAGATGTGCGTAAACTTGTAAGCAATTACTTTCAAAGCGATTTATCTAAAGTATTAACACATGAAATATAAAGCAATTATTGTCGATGACCAAAGAAGTGTCCGCCAAATGATAAAAAGGTGGATTGAAAATACTGGTGAATGGGAAGTCGTTGGTGAAGCATCAAATGGAATAGAAGCATCAGAACTTTTAAACACTCAGAATGCAGACGTTATGACTTTAGATGTCCATATGCCTGGAATGAATGGATTGGAATTTTTAAAACAAATATTTCCGAAACACTCACTCAAAGTGATCATGTTTAGTTCTTTAACACAAGAAGGTGCGAGAACTACTTTAGAAGCATTGGAAGCTGGAGCGTTTGACTTTGTCACAAAACCCAATGGAACACCTACAAGTATAGAAGAAACAAAAATAGACCTAATTTCAAAACTAAATGAAGCAGTCAAATCACATAGCTTATATAAGGTGAATACTTCAAACGCAAGCATTAAGAAATATTTTTATCCAACAAATACTCAAACTTCTAAAAAATTAATCGCCATTGCATCATCAACTGGTGGAACAACAGCACTATCAAAAATTTTCTCAGAAATAGATGGCAGTTTACCTCCAATTGTCATTGCACAACACATGCCACCTAACTTTACGGCGATGTTTGCTTCTCGATTAGCCGCGACGTTAGGCTTGAATGTACAGGAAGCAAAGGACAATCAGCTCTTAACAAATGGTAGCATTTTTATTGCGCCAGGAGATTTTCATTTAGGGATAAAAAAGGTCGGTTCAGATTTATATACCCAAATAACCCAATCAGAAAAAGTAAATGGGCACAGACCATCAGCTGATTTTTTATTTGAGTCAATTCTTGAGCAAGGATTGGCTAAATCTACCTTAGGGATCATACTTACTGGAATGGGAGGGGACGGAGCGAAAGGACTGTTAGGCCTTAAAAAAAATGGATCTATCACTATCGGCCAAGACGAAGCCAGTAGTATCGTATATGGCATGCCAAAAGTAGCATTTGATTTAGGTGCAGTTGATTTTCAAGTTTCCTTAGATCAAATATCAGAGAAAATTTACTCATTGGTAAACACATGATTCCGCATATATTAATTTTTGATAATGACAAAGATCTTAAACCTAATTTCACAAATTTAATTATAGAATCAGGTTTTACATCCGAACAAGTAACGACAGAGTCAGAGTTTTGGGAAAGGCTTAAAGTGGAAAGATTTCAAATTATACTCTTTGATCCATTGATTATTAAACCCAGCGGCGAAGCGTTTTTAGATAATATAAAGAAAAGTCATCCGGATCTTTTGGTAATTCTAACATCACATGAATCTAACTGGAAACAGGTGGCACATTTACTTAGAGAACATAGAGCATATGATTTAGTGACAAAACCAATAGATTCTGGTTTATTTAAAATTTCCATAGAAAGAGCTTTTGATTATTTAGAAGTAAGAAATAAAGCAGAAACAGTGCTTCAGGGCGAAAGTTTACTTTATAAAAACATGATTGAAATCTTCAATTGGAAGAATTCTATTTCTAATAAAGGAACAGAAAATATAGCAGGTGATTTAATTCACCAAATGAACATTAGCTTATTTCAAGGTAGCGGAATTGGTACATTAATGAGCATCGTAAGTGTATTGATGAGTAAGGCCAAACTTGATGAATCCGAATCTAACTACATTGTCCCAAAAAATATTTTTGCTTTGCTTGGTGAGAACTATGACGCGGCGCAAGGAATGTTTGATAGTATGTCTATTTCCCAAAGTGTTATTGAAGATTCGAATTTTGTCGAAACGCAAGAATCACCTAACATTTTAAATGATATTGTTGAAAATGAAATAAAGGCATTGCATGGAGCTTTGGAAATCAAAAATCAAAGAATCAAACAGAGTTCAATGCCTATTGGCATATCCAAACATCAGATCGTATTAAGTGTGGAAAAAATGCGAAAAGCCATTCGTGAAATTCTTGTTAATGCTTTGAAGTATTCGAGAGAGAATGATCAAATATTTATATTATATTTTCTAAAAGATAATTTTTTTGAACTAAAAGTAATTAACCCTGCCTATACAAATGATGATGGAACTATCGGAATCTCAGGTAAACAAGAACAATTGGTATTCGAACCTTTTTATCGTCTATCATCCGTTATGAATGACAATTATGTTAAATATGAGTATTTCAGATTTGGCCTTGGATTACCATTAGCAAAAAAAATTGTAGAGCAGCACAAAGCAAATATTGAAATTTACACAATTGACAACAATATCCGAGATCAAAGAGCCAAAGATATTTGTCTTACCATTCGATTTCCATTAAAACAAAAAGCCTAGGAGAATTATATGGCAAAAATATTAACAGTAGATGATGCACCGGCTGTTCTAAAGATACTTAATTTAGTTTTAACTACTGAAGGACATGATGTCGTATCGGCACCTAACGGCATGGAGGCTCTAAAAATACTTGAATCACAAAAATTTGACATTGGAATTTTTGATGTGAATATGCCTGGTATCACAGGTATAGAACTGACAGGGAAAGTTTTGTCGGATCCTAAACATAATGATATGAATATTATCATGTTAACTACTGAGTCAAGTGAAGAAATGAAAAAAAAAGGACAAGAGGCAGGTGCTATCGGTTGGCTTGTAAAACCGTTTGCAAATGAATCGCTAGCGAAGTTAATTCAACAGATTACATCTTAATATTTTAATTATGGATTCGCTCATCTTATTTTGGGCGGTAACGTTCAATTTAATTATAACAATTGCTCTTTTTTTTACATATCGAATTCAAAATAACCATCCAGAAATTAAACCTTTAGCGATTTCGTTTTTCATAGCAGAGATACGCTATTTTTTAATCTTATCATTTAATAATGGTAATTTTGAAATTGAAAATTTTATATTTTTATTATCCGAGATTCTACAAAACCTTTCTGGAATTTATGTGATAGAAGCATACTTAAAAAATTCAAATATCATAATTTCTTTATATAAAAAGATTATCTTGTTTTTTTTGTTATGCGCAGTAACTTTATTTTTTATAATTTTCACAAAAAACACAATGTATGCAAGCATTCCAAGCACATTATGTTTGGCGATAGGATACTTACTCTTTGCTATCTCCATTTTAAAAACCCCAAAATATACTCGTGGATTAAGTATTTTAATCGGAATTTTGGCGATAATTTTGTGTCTACATAGATTGGATTTCCCCTACTTTTTCTTTAATCCACATCTACGTAGTATTGGAATACTCATCAATTGTTCTCTATTATTAGCATTCGGAATTTCGATTATCATCGGCAGCTTTATACAGCAACATCATGAATTAGAATCGACATTCAAATCATTGTTAAGTACAAGAATTGCCCTAAAAGAAAATGCTAAAAAATTAGAAGTGATAAATAATTTTTTACCGGCAATAATCTATAGCATTGATATTAGAGAAATTCCAAAGTTTTTATATATCAACAAACGCGGCGAACAATTGCTCGGATATACCTTTGTCGAATTTTTAAACCGAAAACATTTTTTAGAAGAGATCACTCATCCTGAAGATCGCGATAAAATAGTAAACATGATAAATGGAGAAAGTTCCATTCTTATGCGATGGATATGCAAAAATGGAAAAGTTATTTGGTTAGAACATTTCATAACTTGTTCTCAGGAATTGAATGAAGGTATAAAAACCATAGAAGGTATCGCCATTGATATTACTCGATCAATAGAAACCGAATCATCTCTGTTAACTGAAAGAAATTTCAATATAACAATTTTTGAAAATACCGCAAGCCTTATCATCCTCACTGATTTACAAGGGAAGGTTTTAAATTTTAATACTGCCGCGGAAAAATTGACTGGTTATTCTAAAGCTGACGCCATCGGAAATTTCTTTTATGATTTATTGGTATTGGAATCAGAAAGAAATAATTTTAAAGAAATCATTAGTGAAATAGATGAATTTAAAGATATTGCAGATGGTATCACTCTTCGGTTTCAATCCTCAAATGGTGAAATGAAATATCTGGAGTGGAGAATCGGAACTGTCAGTGATACAAAAAGTAAGATAACAAATATTATTTGGCTAGGTATCGATCAAACTAAAAAAAGGAAAGCTGAATATGATTTAAAAGAGTTAAATAAATCATTGGAAAGTAAGGTTGAACAAAGGACATTAGAAATCAATAAATCAAATCTAGAATTACGAGAAACACTTTCTACATTAAAAGAAACACAATCAAAGTTGATTCAATCGGAAAAATTGGCCTCACTTGGTCAATTAATTTCTGGTCTATCACATGAAATCAACAACCCCATTGGTGCCATCAAAGCATCGAATGAGTACTTATCGCAAGAATGGAAAGAAAGATTGGACCTTGACCTAAAAAAATCAGACATAAAATCAAATTTGATTCAATTCATAAATGATGGTAATCTGGGAGATAATCCAGCGACTGGTTTAAAAAATAGAAAGCTACGATTAGAATTAATTGAAAAATTAAAAGAATTAGATTTTAATTTTCCAGAACTTTATGCAGAATTATTTGTAGATAACGCGCTTCAAAACATTCCTGATAATTTTTTAAATTTAATCAAATCAAATGACACAATGGAAACATTTCAAGAAATTCGTAAGTTATTATTTACCGAAAGGTCACTTCAGAATACTAGAAAATCAATAGATCGATTAACGAGAATTACATATGCGTTAAAAAATTTTACGGGGATGCAAGGAAATACAGAACTTACTCCGAATAACTTAGAAGATACGATTCTCTCTGCAATAGCAATTTATAAAGATTTTTTTCAGAAAGGAATCAAACTACAAACAAATTTTTCTTTTACTGGACATTTTCATTGTAGTCCATCCGATCTAACACAGGCTTGGTCACAATTAATTTGGAATTCAATTCAATCTATGAATCAAGTAGGCACTTTAAAAATAATTACCTATGTCAGTGACGATAAAATCAATATAGATTTTATAGATAACGGACCAGGAATTGCCCAAGAAATCATACCAAATCTTTTTAAACCATTTTATAGCACAAAATCAGCTGGGGATGGGCTAGGTCTCGGTCTTTACTTAGTTAAACAAATTATCGATAGACATAGTGGTTTTATTCAGGTCAGCACAGATACGGACCAAACTAAGTTTAATATTTCATTTCCTAATTGATATTTACTTTTCCCGAATGATCCACTTCACCGATTACAAATGCTTCTTCACCTAACATTTTTAATTTCTTCAAAATAGAATCTTCATCATTTTTCGAAACAATCAAAACAAATCCTACACCCATATTAAAAGTTGAAAACATATCGTTTCTATCAAGTTTGTAGTCTTTTTCTAATTTTTCAAAAACTATGGATTTTGGAATTTGATCAAAATGAATTGTTACGCCCATTCCTTTTGGCAAAACACGAGGGATATTTTCATAAAATCCACCACCCGTGATATGAACCATACCTTTAATAATTTCAGATTCCAAAAGCGATAAGATTGATTTAACATAAATTTTTGTAGGCACAAATACATGTTCTTTTAAAAAATCTAAAGCCGATCCATTTGGTAATTTACCATCCGGCAATAACAACTTTCGGATCAGAGAAAAACCATTGCTATGCGGTCCAGAAGATTTTAGACCGATCACTGTATCTCCGACCACAATATTTTTGCCATCGATCATTTTATCTTTTTCTACGACGCCAACGACAAAACCAGCTAAATCATATTCATCAATGCCCATTAAACCTGGATGTTCCGCCGTTTCACCACCTACCAGCGAACAGTCAGCTTGGCGGCACCCTTCAACAATACCTGACACGATTTTTTCCATTTTTTGAACATTTAACTTTCCACATGCGATATAATCTTGAAAAAATAAAGATTTTCCTCCATTAACAAGTATATCGTTCACACACATTGCGACCAAATCGATGCCTATTGTATTATGAATATCCAATAATCGTGCGATTTCTAGTTTTGTTCCCACTCCATCAGTTCCAGATAATAAAATAGGTTGATTGTAAGATTTCAAAAAACTAACATCATAACAGGCGGCAAACCCGCCAAGTCCACCCAAAACATTCTTTGAATGAGTAGAAGCTACATTTTCCTTAATTCTTTGAATAAATACTTGTCCCTTTTCTGTATCAACACCGGCTTCTTTATATGAAATATTTATATTTTCAGACATTTATTTGATTTCCCATAGTTTGATTTAGTGAAATAGTATATGATTTTGCAAATTCAGAGACAATATCTTCTGTTATACGAACATACTTTGAATCTAAAGTATTTAGAAAAATATCTAAGGTATTATTTCCTTCACCAAATAGTTTAAGTGAATTTTTTATATGTGATGAAGTACCAAAATTTCCATCATAGATAAGAATTTGTGGATATTTTTTTCTAATTTTATCTTTTAAAAATATATAGTGAGTACATCCGAGGACTATGATATTTGTTTTTTCAAGGATAGATTGGATTTTAGAATCTAAGTAGTCCCATGCTTCCTCCCATTTCCCATCATCGATCAATTTTGCGAGTCCCTCACAAGGGACTGGTATGTACTCGTTATTTTTTTCTAATTGTTCTAATAGACTTTTGAACTTTTCTTCTTTTAACGTAAGCTTGGTGGCAAAAACCGCAATGGCTTTCCCTGGATTGTCACTGGAAGCTGGTTTGACTGCGGGTTCCATCCCGAATATAGGCACCTTATGTGTTTCGCGTAGAAAATTAGCCGCAGCGGAAGTAGCAGAATTACAGGCAAAAAGTATCGCATCCGAATTCTTTTCTAATAAAAAATCGAAAGCTGATTTTGAAATTTGTATCACTTCTTCTTTCGTTAAATTCCCATAAGGGCCATTTTCTAAATCAGCAAAATAAATAAAATGACATCCCGTAGTCATTGACCAAAGAGTTTTTAATACGGAAAGTCCTCCGAGGCCTGAGTCAAACAATCCGATTGAATGTTTACCATTTAACACAAAACTACGATCCTAAATACTTCCGAATCGAATTTGATAAAGTTTCATAAATCCATTTGAATTTTTCAGGATTTTCTTCTAAAAGCGTAACTCTAAATCCGTTTCTCGAACAACAAAATGAGCTTAAAGGTACAACACAAATTCCGGTAGAAGCTAATAGGTGCAATACGAACCTTCTATCTAGTGCGGCTTTTGATAACAGAGGCTCTACATAAGCTTTCACATCTGCATTATCGATCGGTAAAGACATTGTATTTTTCAACGCCCCTTCTTCAAAGAGCACAGTTAGATAAAAAGCCCCTTTGGGTTCAATGACTTTAACTCCTGGAATTCCTTGGAATGCCATTGTCGCTTGGTGTGCCCTTTTTTTAAACTTTTCATTTCTCTCTTTTAAATGTGTGATAAATTGGGGATGCGAGTATACTTTTGGGATAGATAATTGAGGAAGAGTTGTAGAACAAACTTCCAACATTTTAGCATCTAACAAAGACTTTATGTATCTATCAAATGTAGCATCATTCTTTCTATTAAAAATTTCTAACCATCCACATCTCGCGCCTGGCCAAGGAAATTCTTTAGAAATGGATCGTAAGGCAAACCCACATACTTTGTCACCTATCACTTCAGATAAATGAACAGAACCCCACTCAGAATAATTTACATGAGCATAGGTTTCATCACAAATAAGTATGATATCATACTTTTCGCAAAGTTTAACGATTTCTCGCATTACATCTTTTGAATATACTGCACCAGTCGGATTATCTGGATTTATAAGTAAAATTCCTGCGATAGAATCATTGTACTTAATTTTATTTTCAATATCTTCTAAATCCGGCATCCAATCGTTATTAGGATTTAATTCATACGTTAGGTGTTCGTAACCAGAGTGAGCGGCTTCTGCAGAAGATAACGTAGAATAGGCGGGAGATGGTCCGAGAATTCGTGCTTCTCTGCGCATAAATCCAAAAATTTTTGCTACAGCATCTCCGAGACCGTTAAAGAAAAGAATATCATCAGATGATATTTGGGCTCCACCTCTTTCATTCACTCTTTCGCTTAAAAATTTTCTAGTTTCTTCGTCACCTTGTGTGGCAGTGTAGGCCCATGAACGATTTTCTTCGACTAAGCCTTGTACGATGGCCTTCATCCAAGATGGTACAGATTCGCCCTTTTGGATCGGGTCTCCAATATTTTCCCAAGTAATGGGAACGCCTAGGTCTTGAATTTTTTTTGCGATGCCTACAATTTGACGAATTTCATAAATCAATGCGTCAGCACCTGAATGGACAATATTTCTTCTCATTATGCTTCTAACTTAATTCCCTTTTCGGTAGACAACCTCCACCAAAGGGATGGATAATTCCAAGTCTTGGCCCTCCCTCAATATCTTCAACCGTAAGACTCCGCCAAGTCCGACAAGACCCACTTGTTCGCGGAGGTCGTTGATATTTCGCACAATCACTCCATTGGCGGATTGGATAAAGTCGTATCGCCGAAGTCCCCCTCTATCCGAAGAAGACCCAGGTTCAATATCATAAACAAGTACACCAATGAGCTGTTTGGGAATGCCGAGGGATTTTCTATGATCAGGCAGGGGAATCGTCGCCATAACTCCGAGAGTGGCCGGTCGAATATTTTGCCCTACGTTTTGTTCAATTTGACGAAGAACCTTTTTTACATAATTGATCGGAATGGCAAAACCTATGCCCGCACTAGCCCCAGTTCCCGAGCGAATCATACGGTTGATTCCGATAACTTCGCCATAGATGTTTAGAAGCGGTCCCCCACTCGACCCAGGATTAATCGTAGTATCGGTCTGGATGTGAGTCTGTCCCGTTTCATCCAAGTCTTCTCTGGACTTCGTCGAGACAACACCAACAGTGAATGTCTTCTCCAATCCATAAGGAGAGCCTACAGCGATGGCCCAATCCCCAACTTCGATCTCGTCTGAGTTCCCTAAAAACGCAGGAATAAATTTATCATCACTAGGGATTTTTAAAAGGGCAATGTCTGCTCGTTCATGACTGCCAATATATCTCGCAGGAAAAATTTTTCCATCTGGCATGATGATTTCTATAATCTCAGCATTTTTTATGACATGATAATTTGTGACGACAAAGCCCCTTTCATCTATAACAAATCCACTACCCAATGATGAAAGTCTTTCGTCTCGCCTATCGCCAAACGCATAGGGATGGAATAACATTTCTGTTTTTTTTGTGCGGATAGATACGACAAATTCTTGTGCAACTTTGTAAACACCGCGAAAACTATTTTGAATTTGAATGGCTTGGTTTTGTTTGCTTGCAGATATGGGTTTCGGAACTGCAAATAATTTTGTAACAGAAGATCTGATCTCAGGAAAAAAAATAATAAACAGAAGAAAGAAAACCAAGCCAAAGTTAAGGTAGACGACTGTGGGAATTGAATATTTTCTTTCCATAGAATGCTGAAATCACCTCCATTTTCGTTTGCGAGTTTACTTTGTCGAATCAAAAAGCAATACTTGATGCTGCCAATGATGTATTTCACTTTTAACGGATGTATTCCGTATTTATTTCATGTAGGAAGTGAACAAGGAAGAATTCTTTGGCATCGTGAAAAAATCGATACAATCATAAAAAATGAAACTTTGGATACCGAAGGAATTCAAAAATTAAAATTAATCCAGAAAGCACGCGAATTTAGTATCTCCAAACTTGCATTAAATGAAAAAGGAGGATTTGAATATTTTACAAAATTGGATCGGGAAGAAATCGGATGGAATGTAAGTGCTTGTGAACAACTTGCATTTAAATCCTATACATGGTGGTTTCCTATTGCTGGAACAGTTCCCTACAAAGGCTATTTTGATAAAAGCTTAGCCATCGAAGAAGAAAATAATCTGAAATCCAAAGGTTATGATACTCGCGTACGTGCAATTGGTGGTTATTCAACGTTAGGTTGGTTTTCAGATCCTGTCCTTTCACCACAATTAAAATGGGAAAATTTTAGATTAGTCGGTTTAGTCATTCATGAAATGGCACATGCGACTGCATATTTGCCGGGTGACAGTAATTTAAATGAATCTTACGCCAGTTTTGTGGAAGAGAAAGGAATGGAGATGTATTATGAATTGTTAGAAGGAAAAAATAGTAAAACATTACAAGAAGCTAAAAAATCAAAATCGCGCAGAAAAGAAATTTTTTCCATCTTGAAAAAACACGCGAATCTATTAGAATTATTGTATAATTCAAACCAAACCAAAGAAGAAAAGTTATTTCAAAAACAAAAAATCATTTCTGAATTTAAAGAAGAAATTTTAAAATTGAAAATCATTCCCGAAGATAAAATGAATGAATTTCGCAAACGTGAATGGAATAACGAAGACTTCTTAGGTGTTTTGCGGTATCATTCGGGTTCTGAAGAATTTGAATTATTATTTCAAAAATCAGACAGGGATTTTAAAACCTTCCACATGGAAGTTAAAAAAATATTTTCATTACCAACAGAAGAGAGAAAAAAAATTCTCAACCTACCAGATTAACACATTGAAAATTATACTTATCATCGAACGATTAAATTTTAATCGTCGGTGATTAGCGCAGATGTATAAAGTCTATACCCAGTCCAATACAGATCTTCTGGTGCTTCATTCCTTGCAGCCTCTTTCGCCTCATCCATTCTTAAATGAATGGGTTTATCCGATTCGAATTTTTCAAAAAACTTTTTTATAAATTTGATATTGTGGGTACCAGGTTGAATGCCTGAATGCAAGACAAACAATCCATCCAAGTTTTTTCCCAAGAAATAACCGGCAGCCGAATAATCATTCGAATAATAAGTTGATTCACCTAGTCTATTGTTTGAAAACAAAGTGAACAATTTTTTACTTAGTAAGCCTTCTTTTGCAAGGGGAAAATTTCCATATTGAACTAGGTTTTTCTCCGAAAGATAAATTTGAGTATCATCAATTAAAAAATCTGTCTTTTCTTTTTTGGAGCCAAGTTCCCAGGCGATTAAATCCATCATAATTTTTTGATCAGCAGATACATTTTCTGAGTGATTGTAAATACTCGTAATCTTTTCTTGAAAGTTTATTTTTGATTTTTTAATATTATTATTTTCTAAAAATGATTTTGCAGAAGATACAAAGTAATATTCTATATCTGGAAAAACTAAAGGTACTTTAGAATGTATACCTTTGAAATACAGATAATGCCTTTTACCCTTTGTTAAACGAAGCGTATTTTTGTATTTATCAGAGATGGCATCCCTCTGCAATGTTTCCATACCACCCGCCTCAACCTCTACCGAATAACGCAGAATATCTTTCGTTAATTCTTTGTTATCCAAGAACAATTCTTTGCCAGTTGATTTTTTATCACTAAAGCTCAATAAATATGACTTTTTGCCAATGTCCACAATGGCAGAGAATTCTTGACCCTTGGGCATTTTTTCTTTAAGTCTTTCGCCTAATAAATCAAACTTGGGAAGTGAACTAACGAATACTTTTTCGCCAAGGTAGCGATCCTTATAAGAACGGAACAGATCCCTTGCCACAGCAAGGTCAAAAAATACTTCTGAGGAATTTTTCCTTAAGGAGTTATTTAACATATGTAAGAATAGAAATTCAATTTCCATTCTATATTGTTCAGATAAATACTCATTCTTTTCATTCTTCATTAGATCATTTAAAAATCCAATGTACAAAGCTGGTGAACTACTCTGAACCTTTGGATAAAGGTCAGCGATATTTTTTGGAATCGTATGATTGGATGGAAATTCCTTCTGATAAATATAAGCTATTTTGAATTTTAGATTATTGTACTTTTCATCCAAAAATGAATTTCCAAAACCTAATTTAGAATAACCTTTCTCAAATAATGATAAATACCGATCAGCATGATCGATGTCACCCCGCAAGAATAAAGTTTCGGCATTTAATAATTGAAAAACGAGAATTCTCATAGGCCGATTTTCTCTTTCTTCCTCTTCGATAATCAAATCTATCAAAGAATTAACTTCCGTTTGCTTCTGGAAATCGATAGAATTTTTTAATAGTGAAAACATCAAAGTTCGATTTAAATGTGATAATTTTCCGAGGACGGAATCTCCCGTTGTTAAGTATTCTGGCGTTAAGACCAATGGATCAAAATAACCTTTCGTTTGTTGCATTTTCCAACTTTGATACAATTTTTTACGGTATTGATCATAAATAGAATCTGCGTAACCATACTTTGTAAACTCACGAGAATAAATTTTTTCATCGTATTGTTTCCATAATTTACGAAATCCCAAACTATAAGCAGAAGTTGATGTTAAGGAAGTTAAATGAATCGCCCCATCACCGAGTAACATTCCTTTGTGGAAAAGAATTTCCAGTTCCCGATTTTTTGCTGTATTCTTTTCTTTTGGCGATTTTGCGAAACGATAGGATTTTTCTAATTCAAGATTTGCTTCTTTCAAAAGATAATTTTGGATATATAAGGTTCCAAGTCGATATGCTTGTAAGAATGGATCTTCATTTTTTTCTAATTCTTTGCGAGCCAAGTCAAATTCTGACAAATTTGCCACCTGACCAAAACGTAACTTCGCATAAAATTTAGATGCCTTTGAATACAAATCACTTTTTTCACCTATCCACTGTTCCTTCAAATCTCCACATTCAACATAATTTTTGTCCGAATAACAACTAACAAAAAAATCATATCGAATCTTATTTTGAAACTCCGAATTAGCATATTTTTTCCATAATGGTTCGAAAAAGATTCTTTTTGGAAAATTGGGAAACAGTTCTACTTTTATTTTTGCAAGTTTTAACTCGAGTTCTGGAAGTTGTGGATCAGTATTTTCCAATAATGTTGAAGCCGAATAATATTTATCATATGCCTCTTCATAATCTTTATTGCGTTCGAATAAGAAAGCAGACTGAATAAGTTCTTTAGCTCTTGTTTGTTGATCTATGATTTTTTTATCTGACAACCAATTACCAAAAAGAAATACAGAAGAGTTTTTACTAAATTTTGATAATTCTGGATTTCCAGATAACAATTGATTTTCTTGAGATTCTGTAGTATACCCGACTAAATTTTGAATACGTTTCGAACGTAATACTTCGAAAAAATAACCTAACCTAGTCCAATCTGCAGGCTCAGACAAATTATCAATCCGAATACCGGTAACAGAAATTTCAGAACCAGACGTTGTAAAAATTTCACGGAGTGGTAACATTTCTGAAACTGAATCAGAAAACAAACTCCCATTAAACTTTCTTATTTTATTAGAAACTAATACATCTGTATCAAAAATGAGGGGACCAAGATTTTTATCTTTGGCAATTCTAACCGTAGATTGAGAATACTCCTTTTCTTTGTCAGAAATGATGGTGCTCCATTTCCAATTACGCTCATTTTTCTCTGCAAATAATTCCAAATGGGATCTATCAAATATGAAAGTTGCCTCTTTTTCATTTTGAAGAAACATTGCGGAAATTTCTAAAGCCATCTTATGTGAAAAATGATTTCCCAAACTTTGAATATAAAATTTGTTTCCTGCAATTCTTTCCAAGCAAGCACTTAACGATTGTTCTATATCACAATTGATTCGATTGAGTTTACCATTTTCAAAATTTAATACAAAATTGAAATTTTCACTTGTATAAATACCAAGCCAGCCATTGACAAAATTATTATATTTTGTTCTAAAAGGTTGGATAAAAGCAGACCTTTGTTCGGTAACGGAATTTATTTTAGTTAAAACTTCTGGGAATTTTTTAAGTTCTTTTTCTTGGCTTTTCAGAATGTTTGCTAAATTTTCACGCCTTTCTGATTTTTGTTCAAGTGCTTGTTTTAAAATTTTATAATTCTTTACCCACACAAGAACATCAGAATATGCTAAATTTACTTTAGAATCTTCGAATTCAAATTGTGCGCCGATCATTTCGCGAAAAAGATCGATACTTCTTCTTTCTTCCCAAAGAGAAGGTATTTCAGAAATGTTTTGATTTTTAATATAATAATTTGTAATAGTATTTGCAAATTTATCCAATCTCAATCTTGGAGCATAAAGTCTTATTTCGGGCTTTGTCGTCCAAGAGGACATCAGACTTTCAAAAGTATTTTTTATTTCCGAGGAATTTTCTTTAGAAGAATTAGATGAATCATCCAATGCATTTTGCAATTTCAAATGAGTCAACCAAAACGATTCTTCGTCTAATCGAAATTCATATACCAATTCATTTGCTTCTTTCCATTTCTTCTGATAAAGATCAATATCACCTAATCTATGATAAATAACAGATAAATTATATAATATTCTAATTCTTTCCTTTCTTCTTAAAGGATCTGAAGATAAGCCCACTTCACGAGGGTCAATTTCACCTGGATTTTCTAAAAGTTCGGCAGCATTTGCGTAATTTAATTGAGCCTCTTCAGGTGAAATATTTCTTTTATACTCCCCTAAATAAAAATATGCAATGGCTTTAATTATATCGTATCGAATATTTGATTGTCTAAATTTTAAATCACATAGTAGATCATTACAATTTCCTAATACTGATTTTTTCCAATCTTCAAGTTCAATAAGTAACTCATTTAACTTTCCAACGGCTAATTCGGGATTTGATTGAGTTGTTTCTATAAGTGAAAAAACAGAAGCCGCATAGCGAGCGATAGCTTTATCCTTTGATTCTTTGTTCGCTCCTTTGATTACCATTTTTACAAGATTTTCAAAAGATTCTAATGCTCTGAGTGGCTCTTTATTTTCGTAATGAATTTGAGCTTCAATTTGTTTTGATTTTGCAAGTATACTTGCACCCATTATCGTTTTATCTAATGATCTATCTTTTATAAATTCATTTCTTTTATTTAGTTTATCAAGTGCTAAACCAAATTCTCTTTGTTCAATATGATTTTCAATTCCAATTCCCAGTGTAAGTAAATGTTTAAAATCATTTGGAAATTCTCCTGGGAATCTTCCTTCTCCAATCACGCGCACATCATTCGATAAAATTAAATTCCAAAAAGACCAAGATCGTAATTTAGCAAAAAAACCTGTTTTTAATTTTTCATATTCCAAATTTGCATAAGACAACATTTCATAAGAATCACGAAATCTTCCTGATTTCTGGAATGCTATGGCCAAATAATTATAAAGATTAATCGGATTTATAAAATCAATTTGTTTATTATATGCAATAGCCGTTTGAAACGATTCAACGGCGTTCAGATAGTTTTGACTCTCTAATTCAGATAAACCCTTTAATGAAAACAATAATGCCAACTTTGATCTAACGTTAATTAATCGATCACGGTTGATCTGATTATCATCAGAAGTTTTGGCATTTACGGCTTGGTAATATTCATTTTTGAAATATATATCGATTGAGATATTAAATTGTTCGATAGCTTGTTTGTACTGGCTTTGGTAAATGAGGGATCTACCATAATTGTATCTAAATACTGCTTCCTGCCTATAATTCTCAAATTGATTCTTTGATAATAATAATTTTGAATTTGATTCTACTTTCGAATAACATTCATTTGCTTTTGGGTAATTGTTTAATAAAAAATAATTATTCCCAAGATTTAGATTTAAATCTGAAACCACTTTCGGATCAGAATTTTTTTCGCCCAAAAACACGAGTATCTGTGAATATAATTCTACATTTTCTTCTAAATTTTTCTCAGGAAAAAATCTTTTATAAAGTGAAGCGTATTTTTCTTCATCCGTTTCTGAGTCTGATGATTTTTTACGTAACTTTAATAAATCAACGTATTGATAAAGCCAACCTAATAATTGATATGCGTCGTGATAAGTTGGATCTGCAAAAATTATCCATTTCAATTCCCATTCTGCTTTTTTGAAATTTTCTAATATTTCTTTTTTTCGAGCATCAGTCATCGTATCTGTTGCATAATAGTAAGATTCATAAATTACATATTTATTTATTAAAAAATACGCATAACCATAGAGTGTGGCTAAATCCAAATGTGGTCTGGCACGCGGAACTGCTTGTTTATAATATAACTCGGTCCATCGAAGTGCTTCACTTGAAAGAACCTCGATCTGTTCCAAATCTTTTAAATCGACAATGCTTCTCAAATATTTATTGTCCGTTACTATAGAAGTCGCATCAGAAATATTTCCGATTATATTGAGTTTATCTTTTCCTAAAATGTTGATTTGATTCAGAAGAGCTTTCTCTTCTTCTTCTCTTAATTTTTTTCCATAATTAAATATGGTATCGACCATCTTTCTCTGATAATAGACCGCATACTCTTTGTAAAGCGTATCCAAATACAAATTTCTAGTTTTAACTAAAAACATATTTTGATTATTAAAAAAGTAATGAAATGATGATTGAAGCAAATTACCAGTTCTTTCAAATTCCAATGCTTTGTTTTCAAAATAAAAAAAAGCGTTTTCTATTTCTGTTGCCTTTAGATCTACTCCTAATGTTGGATCATAGAATTCTAAATAAATTTTCATATTGCGAAGAGCATCAGAAGTATTTCCCGTGACCTTCTGATTTTGGTATTTTAGTAAATTAGCTCTTAGTAATATAGGATTTTTGTAAGCTGATTGAAATTGTACAATTTCAAACACAGATGGTTTGCCTGGCGGCTCAAGATCAATGTTTGTGGGAATCGGAATCACTGCATCCAAAATCGCATTTGACTCAGGGAAATTACGCATTTCGCTGTAAGCTTTCGCCTTTAGAAAATTTAAAAGCTGATAAAACAGTGCTTCATTTTTATTTTCAGGAATCTCTGCTAATTCTTCACACCAACGGACAATTTCCTCGGCTTTACGATTCTCTTCAATTTTGATAATTAAATCATCAACTACATAGCGAAGATCACGTTTGATATCCAAATTAAATGGCCTTGAAGGGTTATTGATAAATTGATTTGATTCTAATTTCCAATTGGAAATTATCTCTTTATACACATTAGGCAAAGTTTTAGAATTTGAAGCGAATTCATAACCACCTAACCTACGTTTCATTTCAGAAGCTTGGTGGTATTTTGGAAATTTTGATGTAATTTCTCTTAAATAATTGGCAGTTTTGATTAAATCTTTTGTATTTTCATAATCATCAATTAAGATGTGTATTAAACTAGGGATGGTATCTATACTAACATTTGTTTCATCCAATTTATGAATAAAGGAATCCAATTCATTGTTTCTTAAATTTTTATTTCCGCTTATCCATTTTCCAAGGCCAATTTCATATGCCGAATATGGATTTATCGACTGATTTGTCATTTGTTGGATTATTTTCTTTGCATCTGAACTTCGACCCAATTTTTCAAAAGCGGCTATTTTCAATGCTTTGGTTTTAGCAAGATAAATTGGATATAAAGGATCTTCTGAAAAAAACAACTCGATGGAATCAAGACCAAGAAGATACGATTCTATGTTCTGGTTTTCTTGAAAAATTTTTGCATATTGGTATTGTTCTGCGATACTTTCTTGTTTTGGTATCGAACCACTTTCAGGAATAAAATAAATATTGATAGAATTGTAAAATGGTGCAGAGAATAAAATAGAACCACCATTAAATGCAGAGTATCTAATATCAAAATAAGATGCTTCACCAGAAGAAAGGACTCTTTCCTTTCCGGTTAACAAATTTCGCATGATAAGAAAATTTGTATCTCTCTCATCCAAAAGTCCATTTGCATTTGTATCTTTACGAATCGAAGAATAATATAGAAATATTCCTTTACTATCAACTGTAGGAGTAAAATCCAAAAAAGTATCTTCAGTTATACGAGAAGTAACTTTTGAAATCAAATCCAATTGATAAATTTCCCCACGTTTTTCATCTTTGTATGATACAAAAAATACTTTGTCACCATTCTTTGAGAAGGATGGATTTACTGCTCCGTCTGTTGTTAGTTGACGAATGTCATTAGGTTTTTTTGGATCTATAAAGGCTAAATTAGGCAAACCTGGAGAAAATTTATCAGTCACGAATAAAATAAATTTCCCATCAGGAGACCAAACCGGATCCGTATCAATGACACGCTGCTTAGAACTTTTTTTGATAGCCTCAGGATTCGTTAGATTGAATGTTTCCGTTTCTATAAATCGATTCCCGGCGAGTAATTCTTCGACCCATTCATCGATATTCATTTCTAAAAGTACTAAGTCTCCTTCCGAATCATATTCTTCAGAAACAAAAACTAAATACTTACCATCTGGCGAAATTGCAGGTTTTGATTCAGAAAAGGAATTCATGGTCACAGGAACCACAATTGAACTCTGTAAATCACGAAACCATATATCATAATTGCCATTTTGATCCGTGGTATAAAATAGATACCTTCCATCTGCCGTTGTGGAACTAAATAAGTTATTTCCTCTTTGAACTGTTAGTGGGAAGGGCTTAGATTGATTAGGCGAAAAATAATTATTAGCGATCGCTTTGTAATCAAACGTTACTGGTGAAATTTTCACCGATCTTTGCAAAAGCGTACATTGAACTAAAAGTATGATGGATAGAAAAAATAAATAATTAAATTTTCCGATCATTCACAATCTCTCCCAATTCCCAGACGATACTTCATAAAACTCACCTTTGGTGACATTTTTCTGATATCCATCGTATAAGCTTTGTTTAATAACTTTGAGTTCTTCCTCTCTTTTGCCTTTTTTCTTTTCTTGTTCAATTTGCCGTTCGATTACAATTTTTCTAGATTCATTAACTAAACGTACTACATCTTCCACTCGTTTCTTTCTCGCGGCTGTTTCATATTCTATAAAAAATGGAGATGTATTTGCTAATGGATTTTGTTTTAAAACTCCACCTAAACCTTCACCAATGATACCATGAATTTTATAACGTTTCACTTCGACTGAAAGATAATTGATTCTTTGAATGTGACCTGAATATTCTGGATCCGTATTATCTGATCCACTCATCGGCTTTGTTTGATTACGAGATCCAGAAGAGGATTGGATTGAGGAGACAAGCCATCCATCCTTTTCCAAATCTCGATCTTCACCAACCATTTGTTTTTCGGCGGCCGTTTGAGCATTTGTAATAGTGAATGGAGGAACTTTGAAATTGATTAAGGCTTGGCAATTCCAAATGGGAATGATAATAAATAAAATAAGTTTTAATTTCATTGGATATTCCTTTATTGGTACGTCTGGATTTCCGATTGAGCTCGTTTTAAAAAATTGGCCAATGGCATCCTTTGTTGCGAAATCTTACTATCTTCTAAATTTACAAATATAGAAAGTAAAGATCTTCTGAAATACACATCCGCATATACTAGGCCTTTTGATAAAGAAACATCTATCGTATTTACAGCATAACTATCAGCTATACGATCTATTAGAAAGTTTTGCGGTGAGATGACATTCAATGCACTTTTGCCAAAATCACTTCCGATTTGAAAAATTGAGAAAAATAAATCCATATTGGCGATTGGTTCTGTTAAATCTCTTACAGAAATATTAAGATCGGCTTTTAATTTTCCATCTTCAATTTTATCTCTTACCTTTGGAGCCATGAGTTGCCTTAAATCGATATCTCTAATTTGAACATTTCCTCGAAATTCCATGGAAGCAGGGTCAGCCGAACCTACGTTAAATATCATATTTTTTCCAAGGACAATGCCATCTAACGAATATGCTTTTAAATCTTCTATCGTCGCATAATTTTCACGATAATTGATTCGAGCCGACAAACCTGGAGCATTGCCTTGTTTTTTTACATATTCAAAGGCTAGATCATCAATACTTGGATGTGTACCAATAATTTGACTGATTTTTAAATTTGGTTCTCCAGTCCTACCATACGTTTTTATAAAAACTGATTTATCACCAACAATCAGACTATCCTGTTTTTTCCAAGCAAGGCTATGATGAAATGGGATATTGGCTTCCAAATCCTCGATTAAAAACACCTTACAGTCGCTACCTGGACATTTTTGATTGGTCTGAAAAAGATGAGAGTGATTTGAAATCAAATTTCCTGTGATATCAAAATCTTTTATGTCGGCATTCAAAGTCAAATCACCCAAAAATGAAATGCCTCTTAGTAAATATTTTTTTTCTGGGGATTTGATAGATAATTTTGAATTAATCAAACCAAAATATGGACCTAACGGAGCTTTGGCTACCCCTGCCCTCTCTTCTAATAATCCACTTATATTGATTGAAATAATTTTTTGAAATGCAGTCAGAGACAAATTATTAATTTTGATTTTACTATCTTTGCCTTTTAAAATTTGCAAATCGGCAATCAGATTCAAATCTTTAATCTCTAAACCAGGAATAACCCCCGTTACATTGGCTTCGATTTTTTGTCCAGAGTCAGACAATGAAATATGTGACTTTGCTTTGAGAGTCGGATCATTTCCTAGAGTACTTTGCAAGGGTGCAATTTTTTCTTTCAAAACGAGAGGGAGAGTTTGTAAGAGAGAAGGAATGTTTAGAGAAATATTTAAAGGATTTGTTTGGATCTCTGTGGAAGATCCGAGTCCGACAGAGCCAGTTAAATCAAGACCTAAGGCTTTTCCACCCGAAAGTGTTTTTTGCGAAAGGTTTAAACCTTCCAAGTTAATCTTTGTTAAACCAAAAGGTTTATTGAATAATAATCCTACATTGCCATTCAAAAATAACTTTGAAGAAGGAGAGCGAGAACGATCAAGTGCATAGCGAAAACCATCCACAATGATATCCAAATTTAAAGGCAAATAGGAAAAATCTGATGCAGCTACTTTGACACTTGCTTTTGCTTTCCCGCCAACTGCAGATGTAAATTCAGAAAAATTTAAATTTTCTATGAACAAATCTAAATTTAGATTTTCTTCGGCATCATAAAAACCAACCAAGTTAACAACGATTTCATTATAGATTATATTTATTTTTTCAAAGACAAAAGACTTAAGAATAGGAATCGGATTCTTTGCCGTTTTTTCTTGTTTATTTCCAAAATCCAAATTAGCAGATAGTACTAAATCCAATAATCGTACAGAATGTTTTTTGGCATTTCCCATAACAAAAGAAAGGTTTTGGCCTGTGATGCGAAGAAACATTAATGCCTCTTTCCAGGTTCCTTTGATTTTTGTATCCTGAAGAGATACATTCCCATTTACATTCATTTTTGGAAGTATGCCTTCCAATTGACCTAAGAGTTGATTGACGGCTCCGAGTTTTATATTTGATTCTATAACGGAAATATCAATACTACGATTTTCGTTTTCAATATCTTTGATATTTCCTTTAAGGCTAAGCCATGTATCACCCATGATTCGAAGGGAGAATTTTTTAATATTTAATTCATCTTTGTCTGGTAAAAATTCAATGTGATGTGTTAAATTACATCCTAAGAGTATAGGACGTTTTTTATATTCTAATTGGATCTGGTCTGTACCTATGTTAGATGAAGATAAAAATACTGGTGAGGAAGTATCGTTTTTCCAATCAAATAACAAACTTAATGGTAGCGTTTGTTTCCAATTGAGATCTTTTGATTCGATTTCAATAGGAACTGACCTGTCAGGATTCAAAGCGATAAAAAGACTATCAATTTGATCCAATATATCCGCGTTAAGCGGGAGTGAAGTAAATCGGTTTGAAACAAAATCGAATCTAAAGTTGAGATCATAGATATCAGCTATCAGTTTTTTTTCGGACTCTTTTAGGATACGAAAATGAAGTTGGCTAATATTTAAATGTGCTTCCGCCGCAAAAGGCAAATAGGTGCGTATCACTTCCAGAGGTTCAGAAATTTCTTCGGGTAGCTCTTGTTCAACTACCGAAGGTTTGGCGATACTTACATAATTCCATACATTATCTTTTTCATGCAAAAATATCGTCCCAGACTCAATGGCAATTTCGCTGATCTTTAATTTTAAAATGATAAGTGAAAGAAGATTGTATCGTAGAGCTAATCGTTTCGCTTCGAACAGGGATTCGTTGGCAAATGGTGCTTTTGTTTTAAGTCGCACATCTTTGGCATCGAGACCGAAAAACAACGAAAAGGTTTTAACATTTATTTCTAATTCTGCATTTGTGAATTGAGAGACAAGTCTAGGGATTAGATAGTCGCCTGTAAAGGGATTGAAAATGGATTTATAGATTAAAAAAAAGACTAAGAAAAAACGAAACCAGGTTTTACTGGCGATGCTTCGGAGATTTTCCAAAAAAAAGGAAGCCACACCCGAAATCGCCCCAATAAAATTTAATATTCGAAAGAGTCTTCCGCCTCTTCCAATGTTTTATATATCTCAAAAACGCTAGATAACTTTGTGATTTCCATCAAATTTTCAATATCTGAATTTAAGTTAGCAAAGACAAGACGGCCATTCAAACCATCAATATGTTTATAAATATTTAAAAACGTACCTAAGCCCGCTGAATTGATAAACGGAACTTTCTTAAGATCAATGATGAATTTAGGAACTTGGCCTTTTTTGATGTACTGTTCGATTTTCTCGGACAATTCAAACTCATTTCCTGCTTTGATGGCACCCTCGATCTTAATGATGTGCACGTCGTTTTTACTAGTAACTTTGATTTTCATAACCCTTCGGTAGGTGGTATAGGCAGTAAAATTCTAGGAAAAAACGACTTTGTAAAGCAAATTTTTTATGCACAGTGCAATAAATCTTTTTTATGCATTTTCAATCGTCTTTTGGCATTGGATAGGTGCACTCTCACTTCCTTTCTGGACATTCCAAGGAGTCGAGCCACCTCTCGTTCTGAGAAAAAACTTTTGTTAACTGCTTTTTCTCGCGCAAGAACCCATTCTTTTTTCTTTCTTAAATACCAGCTTCTTTTCTCATTCTGCGAGGCTTCCATTAGAAGTCTAGTATATCGCAATATCCTGGAGGTACATAATTCTATTTTCTTATTTCCCTTCTCCTTCTTTTTGTCATAAATGTGCTCAAAATCAGCAAACTTTTGCCCTAAATGATTTAAGCTCCATTCCAATGCTTTTCTATGTTTACCTAATATAGGAAAATCAAATTTCAAACATACCACCAAACCTGTTTTGATGGGCATTGAGTCCAAGTGCAATTCGACTTGGTCCGAAACCTTTGGATTCAATAGGTAACTCGCGTCAGGTTCAAATTTTGATTCCTGCCAAAGTTCCAAAAAATTTACCCTTTCATCAAATTCTATGACTTTACGATTTTGATTTCTAAATAAATTGAATGCATATGTTACAAAAAATCCGAGAACCACATTAATATCGTATTTTAAAGACATACGCCACATAACATCAAATTTTTCAAGAATGGTAAGCACAAGTTCTGCTTTGTCATCTTCACTTAATCTTCGTTTGCGTTCAATTTTCATTCCCATCCATATTGGCAAAATGGAAAGTAGTATGCATTTGTTATCTGTGATTCGTGCCGTATTTACAAGAGCTTTAATTTCTTCTTCGGTTTTTATTGGAAACATAGAAATAGTATAAGCGAATCAATTTTGTTTTAAATTCCAATTATATTTGGCGAACTAAGTATTGGGAAGAAATACGAATTGAAACGGAAGTAAGGCGAACTTATTTGGAAATTTCTTTTTTCCTTTTGATAACTACTAAGAATATAGCGAAAAGAATATGGATGAGATTGAACCAAACATAGGGCAAATAGGAAAGTGTTGAAACTCCGAGTGAGGTCGCCATAAAGGCACCACAACTATTCCAAGGCACAAGCGGAGAAGAAATCGTTCCCGAATCTTCGAGGCTACGAGAGACTTCCTTGGCGTCTAACTCGTATTCTGTTGCTAAATGTTTAAACGCACGCGCTGGTATGACAAGGGAAAGGTATTGATCGGCAGTTGTGAGATTTAATAAAAATGAAGAACCCATAGTGGCGAGTAGTACATCCGATTTTACTAATATCCATTTTTTAAATTTTTGTAATATCTCTTGGAGGTAACCCATTCCTTCCAATATCCCGCCGAACCAAACTGCTGATAGAATCAGTGCTTCTGTGGAAATAATGGCACTGACTCCACCCCCACTCAAAAAAACATCTAGGTTCTTATTACCAGTATCTGATATAAAACCAAAAATCAAATTTTGAAGGATAACGAGTACAAACGGCAAACGAATATAGGTTAAAATTGAGGCGGATACGATACCGAGGCCCAGGGAAATTAAAGGATGCAAGCCAAACATCGAAGCTCCAAAAACTAAGGCCACAGGTAACAAATTCCAGAGGTCATAGACCAATTGGTTTGACTGCAGTATGGACAGGGAACCAAACTTTGGTTCTGTGAGTCCGGGCAATGTGTACACATTCCAAATATAATATAAAAACAAACAGACCAAAAAACTAGGGATTGTGGTTCGCATCATATGTTTTATGTGCACAAAAAGTCCAACGCCAGCAAGGGAGGATGCCAGATTTGTCGTATCCGATAAAGGTGAAAGTTTATCCCCGAAGTAACAACCAGAAACAATCGCACCAGCAGAGACTTCCAATGGAAATCCAAACACTTGACCTACGCCCATCAAGGCAACACCAATTGTACCTGCTGTCGTCCATGAACTTCCAGATACAATCGCTGCCATACCAGAGACAATCGTAATCGCAGGGAGAAAAAATTCTTTGGATGTGAGTTTCATTCCTAAAAAAATAAGTGTACTAAGAACACCTGCACTTGCCCAGGCGGCAATGAGCATGCCCACAAAAAAAAGAATTAACATTGCTGGCAAAACAGATTGGAAATTTTTTTTAATCGAAAGGAATGTCGCAGATCTTACGTGAGGTCTGCCCATCCTTTGGATAAAAGAAAACAATCCTGCCAAAACTAATGCTAGTTGGTGTGAACCATCCAAGGGATCATTTTGAAAAAATAATTTTAATACAAATATGAAAAAAATTAAATATAGTAAGGGTGAAAAACTAAGGATGACTTTTATTCTCTTTCTTATATAAAATTATTCTTTGGCATGCAAATTTAGGAAAAAAATCGCATTTGTAAAAAGTAGATAGAAAATCCAAATAAAAATAAAATCCCAAACGATGATAACAAATTCATCATTGGCCCTGGTCTTTGATCATGTGGTATATCTTTTCCAAACAATATAAAATGGTGGATCACAGCCAAGATAGGAGCATTTAAAAAACTAACAGTTGTCGCAAAATCCACCAGACCCCGCATACTCGTAAGAAAGAATGCAAGTATAACAATTGCTCCGACGCCTACAACGAGTATCCACATCCAGTATAATTTTTCTGTATTTACATCTTTTAGTTTAGGGAACACTCGTTTGGTGGAATTTGCCACGACGCGAGGATAAGCATCAAAACAAGTCAAGGTGGTAGAAAACATAGTAAAAAATGCCGCGATCAAAATGATAGGATATGACCACGAACCAATGGCTGTGGTATAAAGATCAATCAGTTCACCAGCGAATGTTGCAGGAGCACTTGAGAATTCTTTGCCAGTATTGTACATCATATTGGAACCGAGTAACACAAAGAATACGGCAAGTATGGTAGTTCCCCAATAGCCAATTTTAAAATCCAACATAGCCCATTTCATCGGAGGCAATTCTCCGTTTTGTTCTTTTTTTGCCAAGGTCCAATCCGATTGCCAAACAGCCGCTTCGATTGGGATAGGCATCCATCCCATAAGTGCGATGAGAAAGGAAATGTCACGAGCATCGGTGAGCGAAAAACTTTTACCAACTGATGTTGATCGTGGAACATTTGCAAAAAAAGAAAAGAATACTGCCAAAATCGTCGAAAGAGTAAGACCTATTACGATCCATTTCATCAAATTGTCTAGTGCCGCAAATTTTCCAATAAATAACAAACCAAAACAAAATACTAAGATGATTGAACATAAAATCCAAGGTTCAATTTGTACACCGAGCATAATACCAAATAAACCAGATGTAACCAGCGTTACTGTGGACACAACAATACACATAGTCCCCACAGAGATGATAAAAAATAACCAAATCGGCAATCGTCCTAAATTTTCATAGCCATCTAGTAGGGATTTACCAGTCACGATCGTATAACGAGTACCAATTTCAAAGAAGGGATATTTTATAATATTGGCAAAAATGACAACGCCTAGTAATTCCAATCCGTAAACGGCACCGGCTCTTGTAGATTGAACCAGGTGGGACACACCCACAGCGGCACCAGCATACATAAGACCTGGACCTAAGTATTTAAAAAATGAGAGTTTGGAAATCGACATGATTTTTCAGATAAAAAGGAAAGCGGTAAACTGGCAAATCATTTCACTTTCGATGGAAATGTAAATGGCCGAGTTGGAAAAGTAGGAAATGTTCACATAACATCAGTACAGGCGAAAGAGCTTAGTTCCAAAAGTATTTTCTGGAACCAAGCATAAACAGATTAAATTTAAAACGACGAGTAACCGACTGGGCAGGCACCAATGGTTGTCGTCGCGGAAAAACCAGTTCCATAACCGCATTGGACAGGAGCAAGAGGGTTAGTTTTTAAGGTCGTTACGGCATCCACATCTGCTTGGTTGACTCCGAATGCAGTAGCCAGCCCCGAAGTGCTTGCGATAAAAGCTTTGAGTAATGTGTCTGACTCAACAACTTGTTTCGCACAAGCAGAAACAGAACTACTAAAGGCATATGCCAAATAATTGATGGAAGAAACGGCAGTGGCTTCTGTTACACCATCTGGTTCTAAAGTGAGGATTTGTGCATCGGTAAAACCGTTTGTGGTTTTGAGGAGTGTCAAACTAGATCTTTTGGAAGTAAGACTTGTCACCATATCACTCGAGGCACTGGTAATCGGTAAATAGTCAGAGAGTGCTTTAACTGCCGTAATGCTAGCTTCATCTTTACAAATAAAAACACTGGACCACTTATTGCCTGATATACGGTAGCTATATGTCCCAACATTCGCACAACCCGTGTTCCCACTCATCAATGCATTTTGGGTAGTGGTGATCGTAGCTTCTGTCACTTGCGTTTTTGCCGCTACAAAGGCAGTGCCAAGACTTGTGCAAGAAGAGTGTCTATCATATACGGCTTTTATATTATCATAAAAAGTATCCACTGCCGCTTTTGCTGTCGCAGGGCTTGTCGTATAAAGTGCAGTATTCAGAGTAGCTGCATTGCATCCGCCTTTGGGAATTTTTGAGCCAGAAGCAGTAAATACTGTGCCAGCAGTGTTTTTTGTGATTTTAGCGCAATTGCCAGAGGTTTGGTCGAGTAAATAACCGAACAAAAGTGTGTTACTCGTATCATCTTCTTTTTCTTTATGACAGCTCGCAGTAAAAAGCAAAGCAAGTATCATCAGCACAGAGTATATATATTGATTTTTCATAAATGATTCCTTAAAAATTTTTATCCCTTTTAGATTAACATGTAAAACAATTCAGATCTTTATATAGAGAATAGTTTCGCGCTTCAACTATTTTCGCATTCTTAATATTCAAAAATCTCTACATCAAAAAAAAACCCCAAGGCGAACCTCGGGGTCTTTCAAAAACAAATTAAGAAATAAATTTCTTAGTTTGTATTTGGGAAGTCTGTAGAAGTTGTTCCCATTTCAGCAAAAATGGTAGCGTGTTTAGCAAGTTCTGCTTTGTAGAAAGCAGTATTTGCACTACCACATTCCGTGATGTTTGCTTGCGCTAATCCCAAGCCAGTTGCAAGAGTGCCTTGCAATCTACCTCGTTTAGTATATGTACTGCCATAAACGCAAAGAGATAATAAGCTAGTTGCACCACCATCTCCAGAAGTTCCTGTGATCACTGGCAATTTTCCACCACCAAGAGCCATAGAAATTGGCGACTTGCTACGGAAAGATGTGTTACATGCTTGGGCATCAGCTGCTACTGGACCTGCGTATACAGTTGTGTTTGGAGCAGAGTCAATGGACGTGCCACCAACTGTAGCTGCATATGCTGCTGCTGCTAAACCATTAGTTGATAGTGCGTATGCGACTTCAGCCGGAGGAGTCAAAGCCTTTCTAGTAGAATCAGGGGTATCAGGAGTTGTTCCTGCAAAAAGTCCTAATGAGTCACAGCTTGGTACTGGCACTACTGAAAGATTTTTTCCACCTTTGAAAGCATCAACTGTCGTAGATGTTGTGTCAGTTGGAAATGCTGTTCCAGCGTCTGCCATTGGCATTAAAATTCCAAAACCTAAACCTACGAGCGATCCAAATTTAGGATATGCTTTTTCTGCCAAAATAGTAGCAGTCGTTGCAATTCCAGTTGTTGATGTAGGTGTGCCATTCGTAGATGTGTTTGTAAAACTTCCAGTAGATAAAGAAATCGTCTGTGAGTCTGGAGCACCTCTAAAAATAGTTTTTGCTAGCGCTGAGTTATATGAATAACCAGGCTTTCTGCAATCCGTATTTGCTTGGATAGCTTCATAAATGGCAGTCGAATTCGTAATATCGATCGCTCTTGTTGCAGTCGTAACACCAGCAACACTACAAGAAGTTTTCGGGATACGAGCACAAGCTAGGACACCCGTTCCAACGTGGTTCGCCCATGCATTACCAGTAGCTGTATCCAACGCTGTCTTTGTAGTCGCCAAACGTGCGTTTCTTTGAGTAGTTCCCCAAGAACTTGTATCTGAATAGAACGCATCATATTTTACGTTTTGTGGAACAAGTGCAAATGCTGTAGCATCTAAGCTTTTTCCAGTTGCAGCGTTATAATCTGCAAGAACGAAAGTAGCTCCAAGTCCAAAGCCTGCACAACCATTTATAGCACAATGCTGAATTTGACCATAGTATAGACCAGATGCATTGATACTAATTGCACAAGCACCGCTCGCAGCAGAGGATATCGCATTCGAAAGGATCAAAGCCATAACAGGCTCATCCTTGATTTTGTCGGGATGGCAAGCAGTGAGAGCTAGTGAGCTAACAAGTGCTATGCCAGTAAGTTTTAAAAAATTACGTTTCATCTATATCTCCTAGATTATAACTCGAGTTTGTAACCAACACGGTATGTTTGGCCACCAACGATCACTGGATATGCCGCAATTGGAGCGATTGCAGATGCACCACCCACAGATTGTGTACCACCAGTTCCCATGCCGCCTGAAAGGATAGTTTCTAATTCGAAGAAAATATGTCCTTTCGCCGCAACTTTTGTTTGAGCTCCCACTAACCAGTTTAAGCCAAAACCACTAGCACCAAATTTAATGTTTTCTTTGTAGATTCCAGGAGTAGGAGCATCAGACAAGAAAGCACCACCAGGACCAGCAAGGCCAGGAAGCATAGTTTTAAGTGCATCGCCATCAACAGTTCCAGCAACACCCCATCCACCTTTAAAGTAGTTCGCACCAGCTGCAACATAGACTGCTGTGTCATTAGTAGCATTGAACAATTTTACCCCGATGTAAGCAGGGATAGTCCAAGCAGTATATGACCATTCTTGTTGTAACCATTTGTAACCTGCTACAGTAGACTCAGTGTAACCACCAGCCGCTTTTGTAGTATAGTTTACGTTCACTCTATAAAATAGAGAATTAAAACCAAAAAGACCTTCTTTCTCATATCCGAGGTTTAAATTGACACCTAACATAGCGCCATTTTCTTTAACCCCTACGAAACCGTTTGTAGAACGATTAAGTCCAACTAGCGTATTTTCAGCATAGATAGCTTGTTGCGTTCCGCCGGTAACATTACCTTGTGAGTTAGTTACTGGTCTAGAAGAATCAAGACCGTCTTTTAGGATCGTTCCGCCCAATCCTGCTAAGTCAAATTGGCCCCCGAGGCCAAAAGTGACGTAAGATCGAGGACCAGCTTGTGCGCTAAGGCTAGAAGCCGCAGCTACGAACACGATCCCCATAATTCCGATGCGAAGTGATTTCAACATTCGATGGTTACTCCTTGTGAGTTTGTTTCCTGATATTTTTATCCTGTGGACACAACCCAACATAGGTTAGGAAAATGGTTCCCACAATTGAAAGGAATTAAGACAGAATTTAACTTTCTGTCAAATTAAAATTGCATTATTGTGACGAAATTAATGTTTTTTATGGAAAATTGAATGCATTACACAAAAAAAAGCGCAAATCTTACCTTTTTTAGGACAAAAACCAAAAATTATAGGAACCATTTCCTCTTTCTCATCGTCGTCATGCTTATGTCAGATCAGACCTATACGCAAGGGTCAAAAATGGTTAGGTATTCAGGCTCACTCCTAAAAATCGAACTGAACCAAACTCCTGTTTATTTTGAATATAAGGACTCATCGACAAGCAGATCCAGGCGGATTTATTGCGATGCGCGAACTTTGTCCGATTGGAAATCTTATGTGGGAAAAGAGGAAGGAATCCAAGTGCGTGGTAAGGCAAACTTTACAGGAAAGGACACTGATTCTTTATATTGTTTGGGCAAACCCGTATTGCACAGACCTTTCCAAGTGGGGAGACTGCCTGAATCTAATTCCCAATTAAGGTATGTTTCCGGTCAAGTCTTGGAGGCAGATCCAAAAACGGGGCAGATCGTGTATAGTCAACCAAATGGGAGGCGGGCCTATTTAACGGTTTCGCTAGAGGAAGCGGAAGGGTATAAGGCACGAATTGATAAGATGGAAGTTGTGGAATTGGATGGGAATTATAAGTACAATCGGTTGAAGCGGTATTTTGAGAGGGATTGAGGGGGTTATGTCGGATTAGGGCGGGTCCCCCGCCCGTTCTAGGGTGGGGGGTGTGGATCGTGGGCGACCCGCCCTCTTGCAAAATCCTTCATAGCATACACCGCGCTTTTTGCCAAGAAATCGTTCTAATTTTTTTCTTTATGTTCGCCCTTTTGGTCCCATATTTTGGAATGGAAATCGATGAAAGCTTTCTTAGTTTTAGAAAATGGACAAATATTCGAAGGCACCTCGTTTGGTGCTGAAACTTCCTCCCTCGGAGAGGTTGTATTCAACACATCAATGGCGGGATATCAGGAAATTTTAACTGACCCTTCATATAAAGGCCAAATGATCAATTTAACTTATCCTATGATAGGAAATTACGGCATTAACGCAGATGATATGGAATCAGATAAAATTCATGCCAGTGGTCTCATCGTCAAAGAATATGTAGCCAGGCCATCTAACTTCAAATCAACGGAGACTTTAAGGGATTTTTTAATACGATTCAATGTCCCAGGTATCGAAGGCATAGACACACGAAAACTAACTCGCGTTATAAGAAATTCGGGCGCTATGTCTGCCGGAATTTTCGTATCAGAAAGTTATTCGGAAGATTTTTTAACAAAAGTCAAAGCTGCACCTAGTATGATAGGAGCTGACTTAGCAAAAGTCGTCAGCACTACAACAAAATATACATTCGGGACACACTCGCCTGAAAAATTCAAATTGGCAGTTTATGATTTTGGTGTCAAAACAAACATCTTACGCCTATTAGATGCCGCAGGATTTAATGTAAATGTTTATCCAGCCGAAACCGATGCATCACTTTTATTAAAAGAAAATTTTGATGCGTATTTTCTTTCCAATGGCCCAGGGGATCCAGAACCACTTTCTTATGCCATAAATTCTGCCAAAAAAATAATGGATGCAAAGAAACCACTTTTTGGAATTTGCCTTGGACATCAAATCATTGGATTAGCTCTCGGAAAAAAGACAGGCAAACTCAAGTTTGGTCACAGAGGCGGAAATCATCCAGTTAGAAATGAAGAAACCAAAAAAATTGAAATCACAAGTCAAAATCACGGCTTCCATGTGCTTGGCGAATCTTCCGAAGATATGCCTGTTACTCGGTTAAATTTATTTGACAATACTGTTGCTGGATTGAAGAAAAAAGGGCTTCCTGTAATGGCAGTGCAATACCACCCCGAAGCTTGTCCAGGGCCACACGATTCTGCGTATCATTTTAAAGAATTTTTTGAAATGGTGAAAAATACAAAAACCGACTAATAGGAGTTAGTGAATGAACAATCAAGACGAAAAAAATTTCTGGGGAATTCCGTATGCAACTGAGATATCTACGGAAGCATTTGTTAAAGACATCTGGGATCCGACTACAGAAGAAATCATTAAACCGAAAAACTTTCTTGGCATAGGTTGGGGTTTAAATCTTCATGCGATCGCAAAAAAAGTGGGAATCATAAGATAAACTATTTCATCTTCCCACTTAACAAGTAAGACTTTACGACTTCTCGACCTTGCTGGTTAAGATGAGTAAAGTCTGAAAAATAATTATTTTTATCTAAAATAGTTTTCGGTATGGATATTAATTTATCAAATTTCAATTCCATCAGTTCAATTTGTAATATTTTTCTTACACCATGAATCTGCATATCCTCTTCTAAAGGCGGTGAAAATGGTATATCAAAACAAACAGTTGCTATATTAGCAACTTTAAATTCTTCAATCAGCTTTTTAAAAATCAAAACAGACAATTCTCTTCTCTTTGCAAATGCCAATGAACTTCCTTTAGGAAATAAAACTTCTTCTTCTAATTCCTTCTCGGTTCCAAAAGTTTTCCATGTCCATTCGCTATTTCGATTAAAATGATTCGTAAAAAAGTCAGTTTGCTCTTTTCTTTTTTTTATTAAGTAGATAGTAGGATTTATATTTAGACTATCTCTGGAACGAATCATATCCTCTTCATAAAACAAAGATGAAGTGGGAAGAATGCCCAATACAATGGAAGAATTTTGATTCAATCCAAAATATGGAAAAATTTCTATCACCAATTTCCAAAAGATATCATATTTATTTTGGAAATAAGCCTTTCTTAGCAATGGTTCTAGGATGGCATTGATTGAAAATGGAGCAAAGTCAAAATATAATTGTTTATGTGTATCGGTAACAGAATTTTGCGAAACGGAAATAGGTGAAATATTTAAATAAACTTTCTTTAAATTTGGTAAATGATTTTTTATTCGTAAAAATTGTTCATAATAACCTTCTGGATGTTCGCTTGGTCGGACTAAATAAAGTATTTTATGTTCATTAATTCTTTCTAACTTTGAAATCGTCTCCAAGGAAATGCCACTTAATATCTGACTATCACCTAACACCAAAACTTCGACATTCGAATTAATATCTTTTTTTCCATTCAGATACCAAAGATAGGAAGATATTTCGGTAAATTTAACCAATTCTCCAAAACTTAAGTGCATTAAAAGTGAAACTATAAACAAAATAGAAAATATATATTTAATTTTCATAATATTAAAATTGGAAATAAAAAAACTCTTGTTTTGCGAATGGAGATACCAATGCGAAAATTGAAAAAAATAAAATAAATATCACAGAAAAAATGATTGGTCTTTCTTTAATAGCCCTATCCGTTTCGATAGTTTTTATTTTTGCTTGCCATAGGTCAAAGGCAATAATTGGAATAAAAAATAATAATACTGAAGACCATTTGAAAATATCCTTATCTAACAAAAATAAATTCTTAATAAATTCAAAAAGCTGGGTTGAATCCTTTACTCTAAAAAGTAATAAACCAAATGCAAATGAATAAAATGTTACGAATATTCCAATACCTTTATATAGCATTTCGAATTTACTGGAAAGATTGATTAGAAAATATTTCTTTATAATATTATATACTATAATACAAAGCCCTAAATAAAACCCCCAAACCAAATATCCATAGGTGGCTCCATGCCACAATCCTCCCAAAATCCATACGATTAATATATTGATATTTTGTTTTAGAAAACCATCCCTATTCCCACCTAAGGGAATATATACGTAATCTCTTAACCAACTTGACAAAGATATATGCCATCTTTGCCAAAACATTACAGGGTTAGATGCAAAGAAAGGTCGATGAAAATTATTCATTAAGTTAAACCCCATCATATACGCAAGGCCCCTGGCACAATTTGAATATCCAGAAAAATCTGCATACACTTGAAATGCAAAAGCTGGAGCAACTATCAATAAAATGCCGCCAGGTAAATTTCCGTTATGCGAAAGTGATCCATCAACGAAGCGAGCAAGTGGATCAGCAATCACTGTTTTTTGAAATACACCCCATACAAAAATGGACAATCCCTTGAATACTTTTTCCCGATTAAGAATACGTTCATTCTGTAATTGAGGTATGAGCGAATTTGGCCTTTCTATTGGACCAGCTAACAAGAGTGGAAAAAAAATATCATACACAGAGAAATCAATAATGCTTCGCGAGGCAGCTATATTTCTTTTCTTAATTTCAATTAAATAACTTATATTATGAAAAGTATAGAAAGAAATCCCGACTGGAAGTAAGATTTCGGGACGCCATATTGTAATTTGCTCACCAAAGAGAGATGGTATATCACGAAATAAATCCAAAATGAAAATCGTATATTTAAAAAATCCAAGTAAACATAAATTTACAATCACACCGAAAGCCATCGCTCGCTTTCTTAGTCTTACATCCGTTAATTTTTCAATGTGAATTCCAATTAAAAAATTGAATATGATTGAGGCGCCTAGCAACAAACTCATTTTCCAATTCCAATAGGAATAAAAATAAAATCCGTAAACTAAGAGCAAAACATTCTGAGTTCTACGCTTACAAAAACTATAAATTAAAAAGAAAAAGGTAAAGCTTACTAAAAAAGGAATTGAATTGAATAACACAATTTTTTGTTAAAATTTAAGCTTCTTCTATCATTTCCAAAAATTGATTTTTATCTTTCGTATCATTTGGATATGAGAGACTTAGAATTCTGTATGAAGGTTTAAATGTAGAACTAAAAAACTCCTCTTTTTTCAAAAAGGCCGCTTTTATTTTTTTAATTACAATTTCTGTTTCTTCTCTATCTTTTCCATGAAGCACAATTGCAAATTTCCCTTGGCCAACTCTAGTAAAAAAATCATTTTCGCTAATGTGTTCCATGATCGTTTTTCTAAGAGTATCAGCATATCGTGCGAATTTTCCGGCACCAAACAGATGTGTAATTCTTGCTACGTTTTGAATTTTAAATAAAGAACATGTGAAAGATAATTTTAATTGTTCTGCTTTTTCAATTTCAGATAAAATTTTTGATTCTAAAGGATTAAATGGATTTCGAAAGAGTGCTTCTTTTTCTGAAAGAATTAATAAATTCGCAAGGACGGGGGCAGATGTCTCCATTATAGCTACAGCAACATCGCGAGTCATATCTGTCCAAGGTGTCGAAGTTGAATGAATGATTATCATTCCGACTAACCAATTCAAATTTATAATTGGCAAAATGGTAAATTCGGACATGATTGCAAGTTCATCATTTGTAAAAATAGATTTTAATTCTGAGTCTTCTCTGAAATTTTCTAAACGATAAACGCCTGCTACATTGGATACCATCCCAACAATATCAGAATCTTTCCCTAATTTGAAATCCTTAGCACGATCAGGCAAAATAAAATTTGATCCAAAAACAATATAATCAGACCTAGATTCAGAATCCAAAACTAAGAACGAAAATTGTTTAACGCCAAGTTTCTTTTTTATATTATCAATTAACAGGTCATATGCATCATCCATTTTCCGAATGCTTGCGAAATCTCTTGCAGATTTTAAAACTGATTCGTTAACTTCGATGACTTGCTTTAGATGTATAACTTCATCCGTTTGTTTTTCGAGTTCTGCAACCCTCGAGAATACTGATCCAGCTATATCACCAATCACTTTCACAAATTCAAGATCATCTACAATGTATTCTTCATTATTGATAAGTTTACCCAAAGATAAGATCCCATAACATGTTTCTTTGTGGCGAATTGGAACTAATATTTCGGATTCCATTTCATTTAGAATTTTAGATTCTCTTTCAGGTAATTTCCTTTGTTTGAGTTCACCTGCATATATGACAGTATCAGTATCACTTAATCGTTGATAGACTTCATCTCCTGCCATAAAAGACCAATTGTCTTGCAATTCGACTCCTTCGGCATTTAAGGCATCCCACTTTTCTGATTCGGGATTAGTAGAAGTTAAAATTACAACGGAAGAACATCCCACTTGACCAATAATACTAAAAACCAAATTATCAAAAAAATCTGCGAAATCTTTTGATGCTGCAATTTCTTTAGTAATTTCAAAGACAGCTTGATAATTTTCGATACGTTTTTTGGAAGCAATATATTGCCCCATAGGAGCCGTAGAAAAATCTGACTCATCATCAAATAAGAAATTTTTATCCTGAGGAACTTTATCTTCTTCGACAGGTTGTATCGGTTGTTTGGCGGCCTCTTGAACCGCATCTTTTTCCCAATCTTCAAAAATATCAACTTCTGGCAAAGAAGCTTTCGGTTCATCCGTAGTTTCAATCAGACTATCGTTAGTTGGGTCGATTTCAGAATCGGACGATGGTTTCTCGTCTGATAGCATAGGATCATCAATAGTATCCTGTGTGTTTGTTTCTTCGTCTAATGGAATGGAATTATCATCATGGTTTTCTTCGAAAGGTTCTGAATTTTCTAGAGCATCATCTTCAAAATCAATAAGATCATCATTCTGCAAATCAGAAATTTCATCGTCTAATTTTGAATTAGACGATTCTTCTTCAAAGTCAGACGGAAAGTCACCTAATTCACTTAAATCAAATTCTTCTTCCCCGTCCGGAATAGGTAAATCATCAGGGATTTCTTCAGCAGGGATATCAGAAAGATCCCCTATCCAGTCCTGATCGACATCTTCTTTTAAAAACTTTTTTGCTTTTTCTAATAAGGAGGTAGTTTTGGGCTCAGATGAACTTACTCCAGATTGATTCGGAGCAGATGTTACAATTTTCTCGGCTTTGTCGAGAAGTCCCACGTCACAATCCCAATTCTTTCATTAGTTTTTTATACAAATCAAAATACTGCGATTTTGAAAATTCTTTGATTACATCATCGGGTAAATTGCCAAGAAGATTATCAAGATAACCTAACACTTTTTTACGATCAGTTACAGATAATTCAGAACCAGCATCTGCCAAAGCATTTTCAGCAACCTCAGTCGTAGAAGGTTTATCTAGTTCAATTGGTTTTTGAGCAGCTCTTAATTCTTCAAGAGCAGATAATTTTCCTTCCGGTGCATACTCATCTAAATCTATGGATACGCCTTCGGAATCATCATTGCCAAGAGTTGGTTCTTTAGTATCTGCTAATGTTGGAATGTCAGAAAACTCTACTAAATCATCATTTTCAACTAAGTCTGGTTTGTCGCCAAAACTAACCCCCGCTTCTTCCATTGGGAGATCTGCAATGTCTTCTAAATCATCGCCTGGGATTTGATCACCAATCAAATCATCTATTTTTTTCCCACTAACCGTTTCGAATTCTGGTTCAGCTTCGGTTTCAGGTTCAGGCAAAGTTTCAAGATCTGCTTCAGTATCAGTTTCGGGTTCAAAATTAATTTCAGAATCTAGCTCAAATTCATCCTCGGATTCAGAACCAGTTTCTATTTCTGAATCTGTTTCCGATTCAGTATCTTCTTCTGCTGTTATATTTTCTAATTCTTCCATTGAAAGTGCAATGGATTCATCTTCTAAATCTTCTTCTAAAAGATCAGATTTGGTTTTATCTTCTTCATAAGGAAGTGGAGCGCGGTCGAGACTATCAACTAATTCTTCATCAGATGATTCTTCCGCCTCTGCCGCAATACTTTCCAATTCATCCATAGAAAGTGCAAGTGGGCCATCATCATCTTCTTCTGGCAGTGCGGAAGGATTAGCTTCTTCGTATTCACCTTCTAAACCAGATACAGCTTCCGCTTCCTCAGTCTCGGATTCATCATCATCGCCAAATATATCAAAGGCGATTTCATCTGCCTCATCGGCATCATTTTCTTTATTTACTTTTTCTGATTCTTCAGCTTCTTCCAACGAATCTGTGGCTTCACCGGTGTGCTCTTCTTCGTCTGTGCCAATGATACTACCAAGTTCATCTGGGCTCAGTGTGATCGTTTCATCTTCTGGTTCTTCATCCAGAATATTTAGTTCTGTTTCTTCTTCTGATCCTATGTTTTCTAGCTCTTCCATTGAGAGTGTAATTGGACCATCATCATCTTCATCAGCTGTTATATGTTCCGATTCCCCAAGATCACCGATATCTGGCAAATCTTCCGTCTGCATAAAATCTTCTTCTGAGCCCAATGACTCTTCGAGACTTTCCTGATCTGATCCTAATATATTGCCAAGTTCGTCATCAGATAGAGTTAGATTTTCGTCTTCCTTAGTTTGCCCAAATAATTCTTCTTCTTCTGGATCTCTCAAAGGTGCAAAATTCGGAGATTCTGTATCATCATCGTCTAATACAAGTTCAGGTTGTCCAGACTCATCAAAGGATAATTTAGTATCTACTTCCGAATCATCCAAATCAAGTTCTAAATCCGAATGGTCATCAGATAACAAATGTTCGTCATCTAAATTTGCAGTCTCAGGTAAAATTACTTCTTCTTCATCACTTAGATTCTCATCAATGTGCTCATCAGAAAAATCTTCTTCTTCGACAAGTCCGCCTGTAATATTTTCAAGCTCTTCCATGGAAAGAGCAATAGGGCCTTCTTCATCTTCATCCGATGGTTCAAAATGACCCGCACCATCATCACTAGTTGTAGTCTGCTTTGATTTATTGGTAAGTATACCATCTTCGCCATTTAATATAGCTTCGATCTCTTGATCTAAATCGATGATATCATCATCAAATTCTAATTCTAAATCATCTTGGAAATTTGAATTCGAAGATGTTTGAATTGTTTCATCAGTTTCTATAAAATCATTATGTAAGTCATCATCATGGAGAACAGGATCCTCTTCTCCTAACAAGTTTAAGTCGGAATCTAAATCTATTTCTAATAAATCTTCATCATCATTATCAGAAGATGAAACAACTAGATTTCCAATTCCTGAATCATCATCTTCTTCAAAACTTGCAACATCATCTAATGACGGAGGTTCAAGACCAGGAGATTCTTCAAGATCATCATCCCCCAAATCAAAATCATCAAGATCAAGTGAGAATGTATCTTCGTCAAGTACTGGGTCGAGATTATCCAACTCTTCTTTATTGTTATTTTCCTGATCCGCCATTCTTTACGATTACCGTTTCCCTAAATCTATAGCCTGTCCATCAACTAACAGTTGATCCAAGCTATTCTCCTCTACAGATATCGAAGCATTTGGAAGAATTCCACCTGCCTTTTCGATCAAATCTTTTCCCGTAGAACCTGATTCCAAGTGATAAATACCGGGGTTTTTTACAGGACCGGTTATCTCAACCTGAATGATTTCTGGGGAATAGATTGTTTTTCCAAATTCGGGGTGTTCCTTCAAGTAAAATGCAAACATAGTTAGACATAGAAGTAATCCGATACTAATGATTGATTTTTGGTTCAAAGAAATAGTCCCCCTCTCCATTATTTTCGGCAAGTAGAGGGGAAAAAAATTAACGTTGGTGAAGTAAAATGCGAACTTTTGCTTTCTTTAGTGAATTTTCTCGCTCTTTTGAGGCAGGCATAGCTTCCACTTGGTTTAAAACTTCTAGAGCGTGGTCATGAGAGATCTCGTCTTCAGAATCACCACCTTCCGTAAGGACTCGGATTTCATTGTTTTTCACTTCACAAAAACCGCCATCAATCGCGATTCGGAATTCTTTATTTCCAGTATGAAGTTTAATCACTCCAAAATCCAGCTGGGATACGAGAGTAGCATGCCCTGGCAGAATCCCAAAATAACCAACCGCACCGGGCAGAATTACGGATTCTGCCTTTCCTTGGTAAAGGATTCTATCTGGAGAAATGATGGTTAATGTAAGACTCTTTTCCATGGATTTTTTCCTTCGATTAGCCTTTCAATTGTTTCGCGGCTTCTACCACTTCATCAATTGAACCCACCATATAGAAGGCTTGTTCTGGAAGATCATCATATTTCCCTTCGATAATGCCTTTGAAGGAGCGAATTGTATCTTCTAGTTTTACGTATTTTCCGGGACGACCAGTAAAAACTTCCGCAACCGAGAATGGTTGAGAAAGAAATTTTTCTAATCTTCTAGCACGAGATACTAGGATCTTATCATCTTCTGATAATTCATCCATACCTAGAATTGCGATAATATCTTGTAAATCTTTGTATCTTTGGAGGATTCTTTGGACTTCACGGGCAACCGAATAATGTTCATCACCAAGGATCTGTGGGTTCATAATTCGTGATGTAGAGTCCAATGGATCCACAGCAGGATAAATACCTTTTTCAGAGATGGCACGAGAAAGAACCGTTGTCGCATCTAAGTGCGTGAAAGCTGTTGCCGGAGCTGGGTCTGTTAAGTCATCGGCAGGAACATAGATCGCTTGGACAGAAGTAATGGAACCTCTGGTAGTCGATGTTATTCGTTCTTGCAAACCACCCATTTCTGTAGAAAGAGTTGGTTGGTATCCCACAGCAGATGGCATACGACCAAGAAGAGCTGATACCTCAGATCCCGCTTGAGAGAAACGGAAAATATTATCTACGAATAGAAGAATGTCTGATCCTGATTCGTCACGGAAATTTTCAGCCATTGTCAATGCTGAAAGAGCCACTCGAAGACGAGCACCTGGGGGCTCATTCATCTGACCATAACAAAGAACTGTCTTGTCGATAACTCCAGATTCTTTCATCTCATTCCAAAGGTCGTTTCCTTCGCGAGTTCTTTCCCCTACCCCAGCAAACACGGAATAACCACCATGTTGTTTGGCGATGTTGTTAATTAGTTCTTGGATGAGTACTGTTTTACCCACTCCAGCACCACCGAAAAGTCCCGTCTTACCGCCCTTAATGTAAGGAGCAAGTAAATCGATAACCTTGATACCTGTTTCAAAAATTTCTGTTTTTGGTTTGAGTTCTTCGTATGAAGGTGGGTCTCTGTGAATTGGTTTACGTACGATGTCTTTTGGCATATCGCCCATTTCATCAATGGTTTCACCAAGTACGTTAAAAATGCGACCGAGGGTTTTTAAACCAACAGGAACAGTGATTGGACCACCAGTATCAACTACATCCAATCCCCTTTTCAAACCATCAGTGGATTGAAGAGAGATGGCACGTATAGTGTTGTCACCTATGTGCTGTTGCACTTCAGCAGTGATTTTTACATCCTGACCATTGACCTTTGTCGAAATTGTTACTGAATTGTATATTTCAGGAAGTTGCCCGTTCTCAAAACTGATATCCAAGACGGATCCGATGATTTGTTTGATTTTACCTGTATTCATAAATTACTCCGAATGATCTAATTAAGAGATCGCTTCCGCTCCCCCGACGATTTCTGAAATTTCCTGTGTGATTTTTGCCTGTCTCACTCTGTTATAACCACGTGTAAGAAGTTTGATCATCTCACCTGCAGCATCGGTCGCAGCCTTCATTGCGATTCTACGTGCAATGTGTTCGGACGCAACTGATTCCAATATAACTTTAACAAATGATGTCCTGATGACTAGAGGCAATAAATTTGCCAATATAGTAGCAGGATCTGGTTCGTAAATTACCTCTGGTCCTGAACTATTTGCTGTATCTTCAGATTTGACTTCCAAAGGCAAAACAGCTGTTATTTCAGGCTTTTGTGTTGCCGCTGAATAATAATGAGTCGAAATAATTTCTACTCGATCTACTTCTTCAGAGGCAAAACGTTCCATAAAATAATTTGCTAATTGAATCGCTTCCGCTGACCCAGATTTATCATCTAAATTTGTATAACTTGTCGTAGTCGGTATCTTAGAGAATTTGAAAAACCCGATGGCTTTTTTACCAGCCGCATGAATTTCAACTTCGATGCCTTGTTTTTTATATTCTTCAATACGATGTCTTACCATTTTGAGAATATTAGAATTAAAACCGCCACAAAGACCACGATTTGCTGTCATTGCAAGGATAGCCACCTTGCGGACCTTAGTTGGTTTTCTTAAATAAGGACTCTGAACAACACTTGCTAAGCTTGATAGAGATGAAACCAAAACTCTTGTCAGATCAGCATAAGGTTTTGCCGCATTGACTTTGTTTGTCGCTCTTTTAGCCTTCGCAGTCGAGACCATCTCCATTGTGCGAGTGATCTTTCTTGTGTTTTTTACAGAGGTGATCCTCTTTTTTATCTCACGCGGTGTCGCCAAGATCTTTCCCCTTACCGAGTTTTGCTAAGAAAATGTTCAACAATGGACTTCACCGTTTTTTGAACGGCAGCTTCAGCTTTGATTTCTTTGGCAGTTCTGATTTCTTCCAAAATTTCAGGGTGTTGTTCTCTGATGGTTTGGATTAAGAATTTTTCGAACTCTCTCACTCTTGCCACAGGAATTTGATCAACAAATCCTTTTGTTACGGCAAATATGGAGATCACTTGTTCTTCCACAGGGCTTGGTGAACCGTTTGGTTGCTTTAAAATTTCGAGAATGCGATAACCACGGTCAAGTTGGGATTGAGTTACAGAATCTAGTTCCGATCCGAGTTGAGCAAAAGCTTCCAAGTCACGAAACTGTGCTAGGTCAGATTTTAATGTTCCTGCAACTTTTTTCATCGCTTTGATTTGAGCGGCAGATCCAACGCGAGATACAGAGATACCAACGTCAACCGCAGGACGAAGACCAGATGCAAACAAGTTTGATTGTAAATAAATCTGACCATCGGTAATCGAGATTACGTTAGTCGGGATATAGGCAGAAACTTCCCCTTCTTGAGTCTCGATAATTGGCAATGCAGTCATTGACCCACCACCAAATTTATCATCTAACTTTGCGGCTCTTTCAAGCAAACGAGAGTGAAGATAGAATACATCACCAGGGTATGCTTCACGACCTGGGGGGCGGCGAAGTAAAAGACACATTTGTCTGTATGCGACCGCCTGTTTAGAAAGATCATCATAAACGATAAGTGTCGCTTTCCCTTCTTCATACATAAAATATTCTGCCATGGATGCGCCAGAATAAGGTGCAATGAATAATAGTGGAGCAGGTTCAGATGCGTTTGCTGTTACTACAATCGTATATGCAAGTGCTCCCTTTTCGCGTAACACTTCTATGGTGGATGCAACTGTAGATGCCTTCTGACCAATGGCTACGTAAACACAAATGACATCTTTACCTTTTTGGTTGATGATGGTGTCGATCGCGATGGAGGATTTTCCTGTTCCGCGGTCACCAATGATAAGTTCTCTTTGTCCACGACCAATTGGTATCATAGCATCAATTGCTTTAATACCTGTTTGCATTGGTTCATGAACTGATTTTCTCATCGCAATACCAGGAGCCGGAGACTCAACTGGTCTTTTCTTTTTGGCATTTAACGGGCCTTTGCCGTCAATTGGTTCACCAAGTGGGTTTACCACACGGCCGAGTAACTCTGGTCCCACAGGAACTTCAAAGATTTTACCTACTCGTTTAACACTAAAGCCTTCTTGAATTTTTGTATAATCACCGAAAATTACAACCCCAACTGAGTTTTCCTCTAAGTTGAAAGCTTGGCCTCGAACTCCGTTTTGGAATTCTACGAGCTCACCCGCCATTACATTGCTAAGTCCGTAAACTCTGGCAATACCGTCCCCGACTTCAAGTACTGATCCTACTTCGTCGACTTTCAGGTCTTTGTTGAAGTTCTTTATTTCTTGTTTGAGTACCGATGTTACTTCGTCTGTTTTAATTTTCATACATTGCTCCGACAGGGATTTTCTTTTGGAGGAGAGCCTCTTCAATTCCGTCTAGTTTATAGCGGATGGAGGCATCGATTAAATAATCATCAACGAACAGTTTAAATCCGCCGATTAAATGCGAATCTAAAGTTTCCATAACGCGAAATTCACGTTTGAAACTATTAGTGAGTGTTTTGATGATTTTTTCTTTTTGTTCTGGAGACAGAGATTCCTTAGAAATGATTTTAAGGGCACTGCGATTTTTTAATTTATCAACGCCGGCTCGAAAAGCCTCAGCAATATCTGGAAGAAAAAGATATCTATTTTTGCTTACCACGAGGGATACAAAATTGACAACAATTTCGGATGCTCGTCCACTCATTGCTTTGAACACAGCTTTCTCTTTCTGAATGGGGTCAACAACTGGAGATAAGAAATAATGACGAATGGATTCGTCCTCGGAAAACGCATTTACGATTTCACTGAGTTCTTGTTCCGTCGCCTCTACAGAGTTAGCTTCAATTGCTAACTCGAGAAGAGCAGTGGCGTAAACCTTTGGTACTTTACTTAGGCTCATTTTACTTTAAGTTTTTCTAGCTTCGATATTTCTTTTTCGACGAAAGAAGAATAATCTTCTTTTTTGAGTTGTTTTTCCAATATTTCACCAGCGATCAGAACAGACATTTCTACAATTTGATGTTGCATTTCATTTAGAGCTTTGCCTTTCGCAAGTTCGATCTCGCGTACAGCTTGTTCTTTGGTGTGTTTGATCTCATTGTTTGTGTCTTCCATCATTTTTTGACGGAGAACGCCAGCATCACGTTTCGCTTCTTCGATGATCTTGTGAGCTTCATCGATGGCTCCGCGTAATTTATCTTGGTAGTCTTTGAGGGACTTTTCAGCTTCTTTTCTTAGGGCCTCAGCTTTATCGATATCCCCTTGAATCCCCGAAGATCTCTCTTCAAGGGCATGAAGAATTTTATCCCAGGCAAACTTTTTAAGGACGAGAACAACAATAAGGAAAGTAAACAGGGTCCAGACAACTAGACCCGGGTTGACTTTCAGCAAATTGAAGCCTGAAGCCGGAAGGAGTACCAAGACTATTTTCCTTGTTCTACGTTAGTTGCAGGAGCTACAGCAGCAGGGATTGTTTTATCAATCGAGCCGTTGAGTTTAAGTGCAATAAGAAGAGCGATAACCACTGCGAAAAGTGCCGCACCTTCGATCATACCAGCTGCTACGTAAAGTACTAACTGAATTTTTCCAGCTGCTTCTGGTTGGCGGCTAATGCTTTCTGCCACTGATCCACCAATTCTACCAATTCCAATACCTGCGCCAAGCAATGCAAGGCCAGCTGCGAGTCCTACTCCGATGTATCCTAGACCGAATTCCATTTTTTTCGTTTCACTCCTATGTGTTTTATAATATAAATAAAACCAAAATCTAATGTCGGTGCATCACTGTTCCAATAAAAACAGTTGTTAGCAACGAGAATATAAACGCCTGTAAGAAGGCGACAAGTAACTCTAAAAAGTAAATCATCACTGAACTGAGAACGGAAACGGGAGCAATGAAATAACTTTGGCTCATAAAAATAAAGCCGAGTAAGGCAAGAATCATAACGTGTCCTGCTGTCATATTCGCAAGTAACCTCATCGTGAGGGCAAAGGAACGAGCGATGTGAGTGACCGCAAATTCCAAAACCCACATAAGTGGCCAGAGCGGAAGAGGAACACCTTTTGGTACGGCATGTGCCACAAAGGAAACACCTTGGTAAGAAAATGCAGTCCCATAAATAATCAAAAGAGTTAATGAGGCAAGTGCCAGTGTGACACCGATGTCTCCAGTGGGAGTGATCCCTGACCAAACTTCACCAAATGTATGGAGTGCATGTGGCGTATGCGCAATGACACCAAACGAAACGAGAAGGTCCGAACCAGCTACTGTCAATTCCCCAACGGAAGGAATCAGGCCAAAGAGATTACAAAAAAGGATAAAGAAAAACAAACTGAAGATGTAATGGTAATAGGAATGCCCGTGGTGCTCTAAAGAGGAATCCACAACATTTTCTTTTAAGTAAGATATAAAGGCTTCTACGCCCGAAGCAAATTTATTTCCTACTTTTCGTGGATTTTTGGAAATCAAACTAGCCGCAGGAATGAATACGAGAAAAAGGAAAAACGAAGCAATCCACATCATAGTGACTCGCTTTGTAATGTGCATATCAAAACCACCTAGGTAGTGGTATTTTTTTCCATGCTCATCGAACACATCGTAGTGTTCCGCATCAAAGCCAGATTGGCCCTCGAAGACTTTCTCTCCACCAAAATTAAGAGGAAATATAGGTGCGTCTCCCAAATGGTGCGCCATGACTTCGCTGAAATCAAAGGATTCCTCGGAATCGGCTCCCGATGGAGTCGCACTCAAACTTGAGAAAGTTAAAAAAAAGATAAAGGAAAGTGTTAAAAAAAACCGATTTTTATAGTTATTTTCCACTGAAATAGCTCGCTATTACAAGGAATAGAAGGTGTAAGAAATAGGCAATTAAAAATCCAAGTATTGATTCAAAAGGATACTCCAAGAAAACCATTGCCGAAAGAACTCCGAGATTGATGAAAAAAAAGAGAGGGACTGTAAATAAAGGAAATCCCGATTCACCGAGACTTGGTTTAAAGCGAGGCAAAAACCTGAGTTCCGTTGCCAATAATTGTATGAAAAATGAGATACCAATACCTAAATAAAATACAAAAACAAATGCTGGCAAAACCCAAATATTTACGAGCGGATAAGAGGCAAGAGCAACAAATAAAAGATAGGTGAAGTAATGAAGATGAAATTTTTTAAGATTAATAGTGTATAAGTCCACATGCAAAACGTTTCGAAATTTGAAATGGAAGTCAAGGACAAACTTATTTAAAATTAACTTTGATTTGGTGAAATCAGTTCCAATATTTTTTTTAAGTTTATTGCTTCCGATTCAACCAATCCAGATTTACAAAAAATTTGAAACGGAATTTCTACTGCCTTATCTTTCAATGACATACCTTTTTTAGTGGCGCTAACTATAAGTTGTCTTTTGTCTAAATGGCTCTGTTTCCTTGAAACGTAACCTAGCTTTTCTAGGCGTTTTAAAAGAGGCGTGAGCGTTCCCGAATCAAGTGATAACCTCTCACCCAGACCATTTACAGTGACAGGATGAGACTCCCACATAACTAACATTACAAGATATTGTGGGTAAGTGAGTTTTAGTGCCTTTAATATCGGACGATACAATCGTATCATCCGATTTGCGGCAGTATAAAGAGCAAAACAAATTTGATTTTCTAATTTTAAGCTATTATCTTCAATCTTTACCAATCAATGCCTCTATGTCCTTCTCTATATCTTCCGGTTTGGTGATTGGCGCATAACGTTTAACAACCTTGCCATTTTTATCCACTAAAAATTTAGTGAAATTCCACTTTATATCATTAAATCCCAATAATCCAGGTGCACTCTTTTTTAAATGATTAAAGAGTGGATCCGTATTTGGTCCATTGACTTCAATTTTAGAAAAAATGGGAAATGTAGTATTAAATGTCCGTTCACAAAATAATTTGATTTCACTGTCCGAACCCGGTTCTTGTTCTCCAAATTGGTTGCAAGGAAAGGCCAAAATTTCTAATCCCTTTGGATTAAATCTTTCATAAGTTTCTTGCAAGCCTTTGTATTGTGGTGTGAACCCGCACTGGCTTGCTGTATTGACTATGAGTAATACTTTGTCTTTGTATTTTGATAATGGAACTTGTTCTGGTCCTCTTTTGACTTCGATATCGTAAATGTTTTCTTTCATGGTAGCTCCGATAAATTAGACTTTCAGAAATTAGATTGTGCACAACTTAATTTTTAAAATTGGGGGAGAATACTTGAGGCATTGCGGAATTTGGTTGGATGTGCTTATCCCCGCCCGATTTGGGTGGGGAACTAGACCCGCCACCCAATGACATCTCTCTAACATAATATTTACCCTTTTACAAGCAAAAGGGTAAAATTCATAAAATTAAATAAATTAGATTCGCCTTTCTGCCTAATTAATTTAAGACCTCTTCTCTAAGAAGAAATTCCTGATTGGACTTTCCACCGGGAACAAATGGAAAAACACCATCTCCCTCTGGAATAGAAATCTCAATTAATCTAGGCCCAATTTCATTAATAGCAGAAATTAATTTTTCCTCGCTTTCACCTAATGTGCATGATATGGCAGGTATTCCGAAACTTTCCGCTAGGGCTATAAAATTTGGTTGGAATTCAAATAATGAGCCAGATTTTCTATCTCCATAAAAAAGCTCCTGTTGTTGGCGTACGAGTCCCAAATGTTTGTTATTTAAAATTATGATTTTTACATTGGCGTTTAATTCGCGTAATGTGGCAAGTTCCTGGATGTTCATCATGATAGATCCATCTCCCGTGATACAATAAACATTTGCTTCCGTATTTTCTATAGCTACGCCGATCGCTGTCGGCAATCCAAATCCCATAGTACCTTGTCCGCCAGAGGTGATCCAACATTTAGCAGAAGGAAACGGAAAAAATTGCGCTGTCCACATTTGGTGTTGTCCAACATCGGTTAAAATAAAATCTCCCTTTTTAAATAATTCGCCTAAGCTTAATAAAAATTTTTCAATTGGCAATTTAGCATTTGTTTTACGACTAAAATAATTTTCATTGAGTCTATTTTTATTTGTCCAAGGTTCCTTTTTAGCAAAATTCTCAATTGATAATTTTGTATTTTTTAAAAAGAATCCTATATCACCTAACCAAGATAAATCTGGAATTTTATTTTTACCGATTTCTTTTCTGTCAATATCAATATGTACAATCTTTGCTTGAGGACAAAAAGTATCTATATTGCCTGTGGCTCTATCATCAAAACGAACTCCCAGAGCGATTAACAAATCACATTCTCCGAGTGCCAGATTCGCTTCAATAGAACCATGCATACCCATCATTCCTAAAAATAATGGATCATGGGAAGAAAATATCCCTAGTCCCATAAGAGTGGAAACGACTGGAATATTCATTTGATTTATAAAATCATACATTTGATCTGCGTATTTTTTGGCACCTCCACCGATATAAAATAAAGGTTTATTTGCTTCTAACAGATATTTATCGAAGTGATTCAAAAATGCATTAAACATAATTTCCGTTTCATGAAGAGGAATGGCATCAATTTTTAATTCAATTGGTTTATATTTCAAATCCTGAAAGAAGGAGATATCTAAACTTGCATTTTGAATGTCTTTGGGTAAATCAATCCAAACAGGACCAGGTCTCCCTTCTTTCGCCAATTGATACGCCTCTTCCAAAATATATGGAACGAGACTCGGATCAGTAATACAATAGTTAGCTTTTGTAAAATGACTTACGATTGATTTTGTTGGTAATTCTTGAAAGGCATTGGTTCCGATTAAATTTGTGGGTACCTGTCCTGAAAAAATCAATAAGGGAACTGAATCACTATAGGCATCAGAAACGGCTGTTAAGAGATTCGCAACTCCAGGTCCAGAGGATACCAAACAAGCGGCGACTTTTCCTGTGGAACGAGCCATTCCTTGGGCGATAAAACCAGCTCCTTGTTCATGCCTTGCTAAAATATGCCTTAATTTGCTTTTTGCTAAGGCGTCATAGATAGGTAATATGGTTCCTCCAGGGATTCCTGGAATTGTCGTTATACCTTTTGATAATAAAAATTGAATGATATATTCTGCAACGGTCTCTTCCATCACCTACTCCTTTTTTTCTCCCCACGAGGAATCGCTTCCTGTCTTGTGGGGAGCGAATTAAAAGGCTCTTAAAGTGACAGAAAGCTAAGGGTTATAGGTAGAGTGACGACGACGAGAAGTGTGAGGGCATAGGACAACATTACGAGAGATACGTTTGTAAAAACGGTATTTTGTAATGATGATGTAAACATACTTAGGATTAGCATTTTGTTATATGGATTTTGGTCAATATTTTTTCCCTCTTAACGCAAGCGATCAACGCGGAAATCCCTTCCGAATTTAAACTAAATCTTTGTTTCAGTGAATGAATGTATTTGTTTTTAGAAATTTCTGGAAGGATTGTAGCGGCGAGCGCGGTCGGTATTAGGCGAGATAATTGTATTCTAAAAATTCGATGCGCCCAGATATGTGAACTATTCTTCGTTTTCTTTAGCGCGTTTGATTAGAATATAAAATGCGTAGGCAAAACCGATAAAAAAATTAATGAGCAAACAAAAAGGCGTAGTTTTAAAATATTCATCTGCGTAATATCCAATCACGACAAATAATGCAATGGAACTGACAAATTCAAATCCCACGCCCGCCATAGCCATGGGAGATTTGTTTTTATTGTCGCCTGACATACGTTTATTTTAGAAGGCGCCCAATTCGATTCCAGCGAACTTGCAATCTCCATAGGCGATATTGAAGTGTTCTTCCAATCCAACCAAAACGAGATTCTTCGACTTGGTATCTATCTTCATCATAACGAGAGGAATATACTTCACTTGGATGGCATCTCTTCTCTAGTTCTTCGCCTTCATAGCGTTCTGCGATCTCTTTGCCTTTTTCTGCCAATTCTTTGCCATCTTTGTATTCACAGGTAAAGTCTTTCCAATCGATGGAAAAATAAATGATAAGTGCTTTTCCAAGAATATCTTCCCTGGGCACGAAACCCCAAGCACGGGAATCATGTGAATCATCCCGATTATCTCCCATCACCATATAGTGGCCTTCTGGGATTAAACATCCTTTATCAAAATCACAATTATAACCAGAGCGAAATAAATGACGATCATCCTCTGAAGTTTCTAAAACAAGATGTTCAAAGTCGCGTTTTTTTTCGAGAAATAAGGATCCTTGAGTCGCATCTACGTTATCTAAGTCGTTAAGCTCTTCGCCTATCGGAACAGAAGTTGGTGAATAATTTTTAAATTCGTTACTACCGTTCTCTTTGTATTCAATCTGAGCATAAATGACTGATCTTCTTCCTTTAACAGGAATTTCATTTCGAGTTATTCGTATCGAATCGCCCGGGATTCCAATCACACGTTTTACGAAACGTTTTGCAAAAATGCCAGATCTGGATTCTTCACTAGGCAATGCGTTAGCTGGAGGGATAAAAGTGACGATATCACCTCGCTTCGGTTCGTCGATACGAATCAATTCCTTTTCCGTAAATGGCATTCGAATCGAATAACGCATTTTATTTACAAATAAAAAATCCCCGATTTTTAAAGTAGGAATCATGGAACCAGATGGAATGTTATTTGCGTCTAGAATGGATGATTTAAAAGCGAAGACTAAGACAACGATCATAACGAAGGACAAAGTGGAGGCGATTACCCCTTCTTTAGGTTCTTCTTTTTTGGTTTGTTTTGGTATAGTTTGATTTTTTGAGGAAAAAATTCCCATACTGGTGAGGCTAGATTTACGGAAAAATCTGTCAACCCGAGGAAAAAAAGAGAGAAAGACTTGTACTATTCTTTGTAATTTCCGATACCTACCTTGAGGCAATGTATGGAAAAGAACCTTCTCTCTCTGCGTAAAACATTGAATGAAATGAAGGAAAGTTATGCCTTCGTTTGTTTGAAAACAGGTACAGAAACCGAAGACATGGGAGAGGCCGAAATCTTCCTATTACAGACCATTGCCAATGGAATTCTGCCACTTTCAGTGAAAATTGGTGGCCCCGAAGCAAGAAATGATATCCGCATTTGCCAAAGAATCGGGGTTTCGGGAATTTCAGCACCTATGGTTGAATCTGAGTATGCACTTAAAAATTTTATCGGGACTTTAAAAAATCTAATCCCCAGTCATGAGTATGAAAAATTAAAAAAAGCCATTAATTTAGAAACTATTACTGGATATAGAAATTTATTGGATATATTTGATTCCCCTGCTTTTTCGGATTTAACACAAGTAACAGCTGCTCGTTCCGATTTATCGGCTAGCATGGACAAAAAGCCGGATGATCCAGATGTGACTCGCATTTCAAAAAAGATCATCCAAGAAGCTAAAAGTCGTGGTAAGATAACATCCGTTGGTGGCACAATAACCAAAACAAATTTGTCATTGATCGCCGAAGAGATCCAACCCGATTTCATAAATTCCCGTCATGTGATGGTTGATACACAAAGAGCCATGTCGATCGGTGCCAGTGACGTCGCCGAATGTATGCTTGTATTCGAAATGGACCTATATGAGACCTTCTCCAAGGCATTTCCCGAAAAAGGTTATTATTATAGAAATAGAGTCGAAATCAATCGTGAACGAATCGGGGAAAGAAAAGTTCTTTACTTTATTCGTTAGGTGATTTATTTATTTGTTTTAGTTAGCTTTTATTCGAGTCTCCTTTTTTTTCTACCAATTTCACTTCACAAGCCCTTCCATGCAGGGCTTTTTCTTTTTTTAGTCCTTATCTCGGGGTATACATATTTTAGATCCAAAAAAGATAAACAAGGCCTTGTCTTAGATTTTTTTTATTCGATTGATAGACAAATTTTATCTTCCAGTAAAGGGAACATAAAATCCGTGTTCATTTTTACTCTTATATGTTACATTCTATCATTTAGCTGGCATTATTATCAATTATGTTTAGCCTTTGCGAATTCGCTTTCCTTTCATGATGCAGATTATGTTGGTATGCAAGAAGTTATCCGTAGTTTGGGCCGAAGAGATTTTTACCTTTCCAGATATTATTCTAATTCGGGAGAAGGATCTTACCTCAGTCATCATTTTGCACCAGCCCTGGTATTGTTTTTACCTTTCGAATATATAATGCCTGATAGATGGGGTTATGCCATTGGGATACTTTTTTATTATTTGTTTGGAATCCTACTTTGGGCAAGTATACTTTGGAAAAAATTTAATGCCCAATTCTTAACGATAAACGATGACAGCCATTATAAAAAACTGAGTATGGATGTTGAAAATAAATCACAAAATTATATTCATCAAATTCCTATATTTTTCCTTATTATTTTTTGTTTATTCAATTCCGTTTATCTTTATAGACTGGGAACAAGTTTTCATTTTGAAGTACTTGTGATACCCCTCTCCGCTTTATTCTTTGCTTCTTATGAAAGATGGAAACATGATAAAACTAAAAAAAGATTAACTAGCGTCATACTATCATTAACATTCTTTCTTATGATAAAGGAAGATATAAGTATCTATTTGATGCTCTTTTTGATACCTTTTATATGTAAGGAAAGTTTTGATCTCAGCAAACAAAAGATTTTTTATAAAATCAAATTTCAATTTTCCAAATTCTATACCTCTCCTGTGACACTTATTTTTATTTTCTGCTTACTATATTCTAGTTTTACAATGTTTGTTCTTCCATATTTTTTTCATCCAACTGATAGGATGACTTGGATCGGTGCTTTAACTCAAAATTATGGCGAGGAATATAAAAAAGTAACTGGCTTTAGCAAAACGATACGTATTTTTTTTGAACTTATGATCAGTGCTGGCTTTGGTTTTGTAAGTAATGTAAATATATTTATAGGACTTACTTCAATTTATTTAACCCATGTTTTTTCCGAAAGGCCATGGCACCATGAAGTTTATTCTTATTACTGTTATACGATAGTTCCATTTTTATTGTATTCTAGTTATTTGTGGATAAAAGAGAAAAAAAATATTCCTCATTGGATGGCCTTAGTCATTTTAGCTTTGGTGGTATGGAAAAATAGCCAAGATACCAATTATCCTTTAAATCCAACACAAGTACAGAACCGAATGATGGTAAATTCGGGAATTCAGACTAAGGGCAATTTAAAAAATCAGATCAAAGAAGAATTAGATGAGCAAATGCAAACCCTCGTTGTATCAAAAGATGCTTATCTTTTTTCACAATACAATCTATCATTTTTTCTACCCAAAGAAAATGCACTCCTCCCCTTATCAAAATTGGAATTACAAGATAAATTGTGTCAAAAAAAAGAGTGTTATTTGATTTTGGCGCCTAAGCTAACATTTGATATATTGGTTACTGAGAAAAAATTAAAAACCATTAGCGAAAATATACATAATGGTAATAAATTGTATCAAGGTGAAATGATTGAAATATGGAAGCTAAACTAAATGGAAAATTTCATATCCATTCTCTCGTCGTTCGATGCGAATCAATCCTTCCAAAACTAACTTTTGTATGATGGAATAAATCAATCCTAGCGCCGTTGGTAGATGCCCACCATTATGGACTTTTTTTCCGATCGCGGCTTCCATTAAGTGCAATAAGTCTGACGATGATTCTTTCAGTCGGCGAAGCACTCCCTTCTCTAAAATAGATAGAGTTTTTTTCACAAGGAGGATGGTCTTTTTGGGATCTTCAATCTCATGTCCATGTGCCGGGAGAAGTCTTTTGATAGGCTCTTCTAATAATTTTGAAAGTGTAAAATGATAATCACCAAGGCTTCCATCTAACTGAGAGTATATTGCTGTTAAATTTGCGATAATCAAATCCCCAGAAAAATATACACCTGTTTCTGGCTGAACAGGCGTGATGTGATAAAGATTATGACCAGGAGTATATAAAAAACGAAAGTTACGCCCGCCAAGTTCTAAGGCATCATTGTGATCTATTGCCACATCAATTTGAAGCATAGGATTGCCTTTTTTAGTTTCTTTGAACTTACTATAAAAAGTATTCCAACCTTTGCGTGATTCGTTGAGGATACGTTCCAGTTCATCTTTATCACCAAAGGCTTTTTGAAATAAATCTTCCGTCGCCTCTTCGAAAAGATACATGGACTCTAAATAATTTCCGACCCCCGTTTGCATGGCTCGGTATCCATAAAAGATAGCTTTGGGTGCGTAAGATTTCAAAACTAAGGATGAAGAAATGTGATCTAGATGATTGTGAGTGTATATGACATGACGAATGTCTTTAAGCGAAAATCCCTTTGTTTTTAAAGAAGCCTGTAACATAGGGACTGACTCAATATATCCAGAATCGATGAGTACCAATCCATCATTTGCGAGATACAAATAGATATTGTTAGGTGCGTAGAATGGTTGTGGAAGTATTATTTTATGAATCTCATCACCGATTTCCTCCATAGGAGGAATCTTCGCGGGGGTGGTGATGATCATATGATAAGGTTCATGTTGAATGCGTTAGGGGGCCGAAGGGTTTAGTCCTACACAATCGCAGATTGAGTAGGACCGACATCTTATGGTTGTTTTTTAATAAGGAGTCTTCTTTCAATTTCAAAGATCTTTTCTGGAATTTTTTCCTTTCCCAATTTCTTTTTGTCGTTTTCCTTCAAAAATAAATCAGCACCAAACTTATCTAATGCGTCATTGGCTTTAATGTTTTTTAAGCCTATCAATTGCATTTGAACTTCGCCTGCCGCAATTCCGTATTCGTTTCCTTTGTCTTCTGTGGAAAGAATACGAGTGATACAAGTTACAGTGTCCCCTGAGAATGCTGGTTGTGTGTGATACCCTTCTGTGAATCCGATTTCCCAGAGTGCATTTTCGGAAATATCACGTGATGCCATACCAACTAACCATCCAAATACGAGTCCACCGTATACCACAGGTTCTCCGCCCATTGGCCCAGAAATTCCTGCAGAATATAATTTGTCGTAATGAAGTGGATGAGTGTTACCAACTCGAAATGTCCATTGGTAATGTTCATCTGTGATGGTTCGACCATTTTGATGAACATAGATTTGACCTGCTTCAAAATTTTCGAAGTAAGTATGTCCCCATGTAACATCCTTTAATGCAGTCGGGAAAGTTAATTTTGGAAGTTCTAGTTTTGGTGTATTTGATTCTGGGAAGTAGGCAGCTTTGTCACCAGGTTTTGAATTTCCCTTTGGTTTGCCATTTGACTGATAGATCATAATCTTACGTTCATATTGTAAAACGACTTCATTTTTTTGGTTCATACAAAGTGTTCTGACATGAACAATACCTGGTTTATCTGGCCCTTTATCATCTACACCAAGTATCTTTGTGCGAGATGACAATGTATCACCTGGATACACTGGTTTTAAAAATTGTGCATTGTAATAACCAAGGTTAGCTAAAGCTTTTTCACTATTGTTTTGTACACCTATGGAAAGAGCGAGATTGAAAACCATAAGTGGAGGGACTAGCAAATCTTGGAAGCCATGTGCTTTTGCGTATTCGCTAGAAAGATAGAGAGGATTGGCATCCATAAATACAGTCGCAAACTCTTGTGCAAAGGAACGATCCACTGTGTACTGTCTTGGGTGAACATAAATATCACCGACATTGAATTCTTCTAAGTAACGTCCGTAGATATTTTTTTTAATTTTGTCCAGTGTGGCGGGAGTCTTTGGAGATAGTTCTCCAAACGGGGTCATAGCTTTTTCTACCATAAGTCAAAATTCCTAGGAAGCCATCCTAGGAAAAGAGTTTTTCGTAATAAATTTCTAAGCTTAACTGATGAAAAGCTCAGAGAGAATACTTTTTCATATTTTCACAACCAGAGATTTTCAATTGCCCAGTTGTGCCTGTGTATTCCTCACAAGATGTTTTTTCCAAAGCACTGATGCAGGATTCGTAATCATCCAAAATGGCATTTGTCATTTTGAAATTTTTCTCTATTTGTTTCTTTTCAGCTTCTTCAAACTTCGTTTTGAAAAAAGACAAACAAGCTGATTCAGATTGCATAAAAGCGGGAATCATATTTCTATGTGCCAATGGAATTTTTGAAATTTCTTGTTTCGCACAATCTATCGTTTTTGTACAAATTGTTTTTTCTAAATCCGATTTCAGTTCGCGTAACCTAGCTTCAATTTGTGAAGATGAGTTTGTGCAATGATTTAACGAAAAGAATGCGATAGAAACAAACATTAATATATAAAATTTCATTTTTTTTAATGGCCCTTACTTATTGAATTTAGCCACGAATAGGACATATGGATTATATGAAAATATATTTTTAATTAACAAACGTTAGCACAATATTCCGATTATGCGAGAATTAAAAAAATTAATTTTGGGATATTTTTTAGATTTTTAGGGATAATTCAAGATAGTATTGTAGTAAAACAGACGACAGGTGATATAGTTTCTATGGGTAAAGGAAATTGATAACAGATATATCTCCAGTTGAAAATCCTGTTCTTTGAGAGTCGACGGCACTTCCATCACTTTTCTTTGTAATCGTAGGCTTAGCATTCTTAGAAAATGAATACCCGTCATAATGCATAATAGAATTAAAATCATAGGCTCCAAAATTAATTCCATATTCTGTATAAATATTGAAAGCAGAAGCATACCCATCTTCTATATTTTCAGTTAAAATATTAACATACGTATCACGATCAAGCCTACCTTGTTCATGAAAAAGCCCAGCCGCATGTCCTATTTCGTGTAAGATTGATCCTGTATTACAAGCTGTGCCCAAAGCGATGTTTTGTTTGCTTCCAATCATTCCCACATAAGAAGTGCAAACGTTTTGATTCCCACTTTTATTTGTAAAATATACATAGTTTGACTCACCATTGCGAGGAATCATTTTTAAATTTGTATATTTATTTACATGATCAACAGCAGCCTTAATCCTACATCGATCTATATATAAATTTGGATCAATTTCGTATGGCATTGTATTATTAGTCCATTTGCTTAATTTATTATAATATACAGATTTTGAAAGATCCTTTGTATTAATATTGTGATTTAATTCTAATGCGGAGTCTTTTGTGAACATAATATCCAAATGCAAATAATGATCACCCATGTCCTCCAATGGTAATTCTGCCTGACCGTAAGGAGTTAAAATTATTTTATGAATATCCGCATTGATAGACGGTACACTCGGTCTTGCTTGTGTGAATGTACAATTCTGAATGGCGAGGCCTAATAAAAGAATTGCAGTGGTATCATCAAATTTTTCTTTTTTAGAAATTTTACATTGGAATAAAATTCCAAATAATAAACAAAACAATATTGAATGATTCGAAATTCTAAAAAATTGAATGCGTCTAACTTGCTTCGCGCGCTTGTTTCCATTCTTCATGGTATTTATACCACTCTTCTCTGACGATACGGTAAGTCTCAAGATCGGATCTGACTTCGTCCATCAGTTCTTCCAATTCACGCACCCTTTTAAAAAGACGTTCCGTAAGGATTGTCCATTGCGCAGATTCTTGGTTTGTGTAGGATTCCACATTCTAAATATCGGGAAAACTCTTCCGAATTCCTTGCATTTTTATGGAGATAAGAAACGATTTCCAGTATGACTTTTAACCTTTCTCGAAAAGAAGATATCCCTACAGAATTCCAATTGGAACCGATAGAACAAAAAAAATACCTTATCGATGGGGAATTGCGTGAATGGAACGGAGATAAGGTGACAGTTCATTCACCAATTTTCTTAATTGAAGATGGAAAACCAAAACAAGTCAAAATTGGTAGTTACCCTTCCTTCGGGACAAAGGAAGCCTTAGAAGCACTAAATTCATGTGAAAAAGCGTATGATGGTGGGATCGGCGAATGGCCACAAATGTCCATCGAAGGCAGAATCAAAGCCATACAAAACTTCACCAAACTCATGCTCACCAAGAGAGACCAGATCATCAAACTTTTAATGTGGGAAATTGGAAAATCATTAAAAGATAGCACAAAGGAATTTGATAGAACGATAGAATATATCAATGATACGATCAATGCCCTTAAAACTGGTGATAGGTCAGCCTCAAGATTTGTTTTTGAAAAAGGTATTTTCGCTCAAATCAAAAGAGCTCCATATGGTATCGTTCTTTGTATGGGCCCATTTAACTATCCGTTAAACGAAACTTTTTGCACCTTGATTCCCGCGATCGCTATGGGAAATACGGTTTTATTCAAACCTGCTAAATTTGGTGTGCTCTTATTGGAACCGCTACTTGAATGTTTCCAAAAGGCTTTTCCTAAAGGAGTCATCAATACTTTGTACGGCGATGGCTCAACAGTCATTTCACCCATTATGGAAACGGGAAAAATAGATGTTCTGGCTTTCATAGGTTCAAGCACAACTGCCAATTTGATTACCAAAAAACATCCTAGACTGAATCGTTTGCGTTCTGTCTTAGGTTTGAATGCCAAAAACCCAGCGATCATATTGGATGATTGTGATTTGGACAAAGCGATACCCGAAATACTTGCGGGGAGCTTAACCTATAACGGACAAAGGTGTACAGCTTTAAAAATAATCTTTGTACCTGAAGCATTAGCAAATTCATTTTTAGAAAAATATACCAGTGCTTTAAAAAATTGGAAATCAGGAATGCCTTGGGACAAGGATGTAATGTTTACTCCTCTGCCTGAAGAAGGAAAAACAAAGTGGCTTGGTGAACTTATCACCGACGCCCTTGCCAATGGGGCAAAAATCGTGAACGAAGGTGGCGGGCAAGTGACCGAGTCTTTTATGTACCCAGCAGTGCTTTACCCAGTAAATAAAAAAGCTAGAATTTATCATGAAGAACAATTTGGACCCATAGTTCCCATAGTGCCTTATAAAGAACTAAGCGAAACTTTAACATACATTAAAGATTCACATTTAGGCCAACAAGCAAGTATCTTTGGAAAAAATCCACTGATCATCGGTAAACTAACGGACGTTTTAGTGAATCAAGTAGCCAGAGTCAATATCAATACCCAATGCCAACGTGGGCCTGACACTTTCCCTTTTACAGGAAGAAAGGATTCAGCCGATGGAACACTGTCAGTGAGCGATGCTTTGAGAGTTTTTTCTATTCGAAGTTTAGTCGCGGCAAAAGAAGATGAAGAAAGTAAGGATCTATTTCGAGCTATTTTAGAAACAAAATCTTCAAACTTTATTAGTACAAACTTCATACTTTAAGCAATGTAGGTGAAAAATTGACATTTTCTATGATTTAGCTTGTAAAAGCCATTTCATAGACGATAATTAACATAGGTTGCTCGTCTGAGCAAATGGTATGAAACGATTTTCCATTATGATATTTCTTCCTGTCTTACTCAGCTTCACAGCTTGTAAAAACGTGAAAGAGAGTACATTGTTTATACCTCTCATATCAAATACTTCGAGCACAGACACATCTGCAAGTACTGGCCAAACTACAATCAACTTAGGTTCGAGTGTCACCGCAACAGATCCAGAAACCATCCCACCCGTACTTTCTGGAAATATCCAATTTGACCAAGTGACACTTTCTGCTTCCACAAATTACACATTAGGAACGGCAGTCTCCGCCAACTCCGCGTTTGTTGTCTGCACATTCCAAACTTCATCCTCTAGCGTAGAAAATACACCTTCATGCCAATTATCAAGTGATGGAACGCAAGTTCAGGTTAGTAAAAATGGAGGGAGTTCTGTAAATGTAAATTATTCTGTTTTGAATTTTTCTTCCGGTATGACAGTCCAGCGTGGTTCATCCACTTTCACTGCGGGTACCGCTCAAGCTACTTTGACTACGGCAGTGAATACAGCTAGATCCTTTCTAGTTCTCAGCACAAGAACCTCAGAAACAACTAGTGCAAGTGACGCAAGAAGACTTGTTCGCGGAGTCATTACAAATTCTACAACTCTTGATTTTACTTGTTACCAATGTACAAATACAAGCACAGTCGAATGGCAAGTGGTCCAATGGAACGCATCCTCAGTCATCACAAATAGCCTAACGATAGCAGACGGGAATAGTTCTGGAACAGCCACCTTACCAAGCTCAGTTGACTTAACAAAATCATTCCTGATTTCAAATTATACATATACGACAGGAGCCAACGTTGGTTTTGAAGATAACTATATGTTACATGGTCGCTTTAGTTCTAGTTCAGAATTGACCTTCCAAAGAGGTTCTAGTGCCGGTTCATTAAATATTCAATATTATGTAGTTTCGGTAAGCTCTGGAATCAGTGTTAAATCAAATTCTTATAGTTTGACAGACACACAACTTACGTTATGTGATACAATTCCGTCTAGTGGTGTGACAAATTATTTAAAAACAATGCTGATAGCTTCGAATCGAATCGGAAACGAAGGACCCTCAGTTAGCAATTTTGACTCAGGAAGTATAAGGTATGCATTTGGCGTTGCCGGTTGCGGTTCTCTCGGTAATACTCATATTTCAATGACAAGACATACTTTAGGTGAAGGTTCTCCAAATCATACAATTTCTGGCTCTTATTTTCTAATCGAATTTAATTAATTTTTTAGAAAAATTTTAAAACGAAGAATAATAAATCGATGATTTCATCCTAAAATCAGATACAATCCAATTGTGATTCAAATATTTTTGCAATCGATCGTTGGTCGAGCCGTACAAGTTTCCCAAAAATCCGCAGATTCTCTCCTAAAAGGTGTCCAGTTACTCGTCAATGGTAGCCTCAGTGGAACAAGCACTGGACTCGAACTTTTATCAAATGCCTTTTTTTACAAACCAGAATGGCGAGCCGCATTGCAAAATGCTGGCATTTCTATCCGGGAAACTGGTGAAAAATCCCATGAAAACTTACAACAAATTATCGATGCCACAAATTCCAATTTCGAAAAAGCTTTCTTTGCTGTCGAATCGGTAGGGAAAAAGGGAGATCAACTTATCTTTGATAACCGAGTCATTTCTAGTATCATTGGAAGTACTCATAACCAAAGTTTTAAACTTTCAAAAATTGATATGAGCTTCCGCACTATTGGGGCAGACGTATCTGCCAAAGAAGTTGTCGCAGATTATAGAGCATCTAACAAAGAAAAAATGGTTCTATTCATTCCAGGATTATTTACTGATGAAACAGTCTGGATTGAAAAATGGATTCCTTACAAAAAAAAGAAAATCCGATCTCTAGGCATTGCGACTGAGCTAATGAAAAAGGATTATTATCCAGTTTACTTACGATTCAATCACGGATTACCGATCCACGAGAACGGTAGAAAATTAATGCATCTATTGGATATCTTTTTTAATGAATGTCCAGAGGCAAAACCGAATATCGTATGCTACAGTTTAGGCGGACTAGTGCTTAGAAGTTGTTTATATTATGCAAATATCGAAAATAAAGAATGGAGACAACATTTCCAAAAAGTTGTTTCTATTGCCACACCAAACCGTGGTTCGTATCTAGAAAAAATCGGATTTTGGTTGGGTTTAATTCTTGAAAGAAGTCCTGTGATTGCTTTAAAAATCATAGGGATGGTTGGGAATTTGCGCAGTGATGCGATCAAAGACCTTTCTTTTGGACTTGTTAAAGACGAGCCCAAAACTCTTTGGTCACCGATTTCCCAATACTTTCAAGATACATATCATGGTGAATTAGATGAAATTGATGCTTATGAGGCTTATGCGGTAATTGATACCATAGACAATCCAATTCAAAATTTTTTGGGAGATGGAATTGTGGAAAAACCAAGTTTAAGGTATTTATCCGACAGAGTTTATTCAAAAAAAACTAATCCAAGTTTACGGACATTGGAAATCATGAAGGCCACACATTTTTCCATTCTAAACTCAAAAAAACTATTTCATTGGTTAGATCAAATTTTTGATTAATTTTTCATGAATTAGAATAATAAATGATAAGCAAATAAAGTTTCATTGTAATGTGGATGGGATGTAAATTCCAAACGCAATTCATGATCTGGCGCGATCGCATAACGTAATTTCAAACTATTTTGAAAGTAATTTTCATTTTTGCTGGGATTCAAATAGGCATAGGATGCGAACCATAATACTTTGAAATCTCCTATCTCTATTGTATAATTGATACCTCCTTGGGGACCATAACGCATACCATAACGAAAGTCAGAATTAGTTTGTGATTTTGCACCAACAAGAAATGATATATTCCCAAAATTAAATCCATTTGAGAATTCTCTGGCAAAGGAATAACCCGCCATCAAATCTATGTTACCTACTTGCTTTCTAACTTCAGTTTCTTTGAAAGTTACAGTTTGACTTCCTATATCAATAAGATAAGAAAACTTTTTAGATAAGGAATTATATGGGGTTAAAGAAAGCAAACGAACCAAATTTATGGAAGTTATTTCTGGTTTTTTGTTTTCATAATTGCGAATTTGAACATTTAAGAATTGTATTTCTGAATTGGAAAGTAGTCCATTGGATTTATTTAGAATATCATGATATGCGACTCTAATCCCTGTTTCCATAAAATTCCCATAACTCGAGTTTCCATATCCAATCAAAACCCTAGAAGAACTATGTGCATTATGCGGAGAATCAAAATAATTTATCTTATTTAGCTCACTTGTTTTCTGTGGTGTTTCTATTTTGGTTTGTAATCTCAATAATTGAAAATAATTTTCATTCGAATTTAAAATTTCAGAATCGGGATATTTATATCTATAAAAATCAAGAAGTGCAGAAATTACTTTTTCATTTTCAACTTTTTTTTCAACTTCATCTTTTTTAATCTGAAATAAATCTGAAGATACATTTGTATCATTGATATTTGAAATTATATTAAAAAATAATTCTTTTTCTTCCTCATTCATTTCTTGTATTTGAAATCTGAATTGATTCCAGAGGGAAGGTCTATAGATCGGATTTTTCTTAATTGATTCTTTATCACTAACTACAAATTTGAGTAAATCAATAGGCGCATATGTAAACCTATAATAGTTAAAGGTATTCTGATTTGATTTAGCAATATCTAATATTTTTTCTATCTGATAGGCACAGTTTTCTTTTTGAAAATAGTAATCAAATTCTGCATCACCCATTTCCCAAAGTTGGCGTAACAAACTTTCTCTTTCACTATCATTTAAATTGATATCGTATTCCCAAAGATCTCGATTTTCTAAATCATTATATTCATTTACCTTCATATAATAAGGATAAATAGAAAATTTTCCTTTGTATCCGCCTGTTACACCACCAATCACATAACGAATCCAATCGATGTTTCCAGGATCTGCTGCATATCCCACTCCGTAATCAAGCAGTTCTGAATTTTGATTTAAATCTTGCCTGAGTTTTAAAAAAGTATGACCAAACATAGATGCGGGTGCTTGCAAGTAATGCGCGGCAAATACGAGACGAACTTGTATTACGTTTAAAGTGGATCTCCATTTTTGGAACCTGGGACATTTTTCAAATTCAAAGAATTCTTTTCCCATTTCTAATTTTTCACGTAGCCAATGGTAACGTTCTGGAAATTTACATTTTGGTAAAGAATCCAAGTCACTTTGGGTAGAAAACAAAGCTCTTATTGTTGCCATTAATTCAGATCGAGGTTTATTTCTTCCCACTTCTGATAAAAAATAACTAGCGCTCGTTATCTCAGATTTATAGTTTCCAAAGATAGATTTGTGATAACGAAGTAATTTTATCCAATGGGGATCTTTATAAAGTGATATTGAATCTACCTTTTCCAAGTAAGACCTCATAACATTCCTTACATGGAGGTCCGGAGGTTCAAAGAAATCATAGTACACTTTGTGCGTTTGATTGTTTGAATCTTTTGGCACTTCTAACCTTTCTATAGGTTCATATATTTCATCCGAAGGAATATCGATGGCAAAAAGTGGAAAGATTGAAAAGAAAATACAAAAATTTAAAATAAAGCGAAAGTTCAATTTTCTAATTATGATCTGCCAATACTTCTAAATGTATTTTCACTGATTCTGAAAGTGCATTAAAATCATAGCCACCTTCTAGAAAAGAAATCACTCGTCCTTTGGAATATAATTTTGCTTCTTCCAATATTTTCTTTGTAAATTCTTCAAAACTGGATGTTTCAAGTAACATTCCACCTAACGGATCATCACGATGTGCATCAAAGCCAGCTGATATTAGAATAAATTCTGGTTGGAATGTTTCCATTTCTTTTTGAAGTATTGGCCATAACTTTAAATAGTCACTTTCTATAGAATTTCTAGGCAATGGCAAATTTAAAGTAAAACCTTTTCCCTTACCGATACCTGTTTCTGTTTGTGCGCCACTTCCTGGATAAAATGGATATTGATGGAATGATATAAAGTAAACTGAGTCATCATGATAAAATTGGTTTTGGGTACCATTGCCGTGATGTACATCCCAATCCAATATCATAATTTTTTTAATACCATTTGATTGTAAGTATTTTGCGGTGATTGCGATATTATTGAACAAACAAAATCCCATGGCATGAGTGGCTTCCGCATGGTGACCTGGAGGTCGGTCCATCGCAAATCCATTTTTAATTTGACCACATAAGATTAAATTGGCGAGATGAATGCCTGCTCCTGCTGCAAGATTCGCTGCCTCAAAACTATGTTTAGAAAATGGAGTATCCCCATCAAAAAAGCCTTTGTTATTTACTAAACAGGATGACTCAACCAAACGAATATAAGTTGGATCATGAATCAAACTTATATTTTCTATACCAGCGCTCAAAAAATCCTTTTCCCATTGAAATTTACTACTACTTAAATCACCTAAACTATTTAGTATGGCGCTTAAGCGACCGCTGGTTTCGGGATGACCCATACCTGTATCATGTAATAAAAATTTTTCAGTAAATGCGATGGCCGTTTTCATAAATCAGAATATATCACTATTCGAATTTCATAAATCGTTCTATATGAACAATCATTTCAACTATCTCTATCGCAATATTATCTAAACTCTCTGCGATACCTAATTTTTCTTCAGATGAAATTTCTCTATCAAGTGAAGCATTGCCATATTCTGTGAGAAAGGCTCTTATTTTTTCACTTAGGATCTCATTAAACCATTCTTTGAAATTATTGATTTTGATTTTATATTCAGGTGCCAGAGATCCGCTTAACTCCCAAATAGATTTTTCGAGAAATCTAAATTGTATGCGAAAGTGTCCTTTCCCCTTCTCAGCTACCGCTATCGATTGTTCTGGAACAAAATCAAGTCGCCTCATCATGACAACTATGGTGAGCAGTTTCTCTAAAGAATCGATCAGTTGGCGTTTTTCTTGCCCCGTAATTTTAAAATCAGGCCCGAGTGAATTTAGATATGTAGCCGCAATGCCTTTAAATTGTCCTGTGAGTGATTGAATTCGCTCTTTGAATTGGCCTTCCTGGCTCAGTTCCTCGTCAAAACGACCAAAAGATTTCAAAACGTAATCGGAAGAAATTTCTATCATGTTAATTACCAATTGAAAATACTAGTCAGCTTTTTTGCAATCGTCAATCGAATCGATTGGATTTCCTGGTTCTTTTTTCCATTCTGTCCAAAAGAGTCGTTCGATACCTTATGCAAAAATATATTTTACTTCCATTCATTTCAATTCTCCTGCTATTCCCTTCATGTTCTACATCGCAAGAATTTGGGGAAAAAAACACTCGTTACACACTTGCAAAGAACAAGGATGTTCCTTCTTTTATCGAAGGGCTATATATTAATACCAAAACCATTCGTGATAAAAAGTATTGGAACGTTTTATTTACAGCGATGCAAGAACATGGAATGAATGCCGCCGTCTTGGATATGCAGCCCTACCCCCCATCCAAAGAACAAGTAGAAGATTTAAAAACCAGAGGTATTTATCCAATTGCCCGCGTTGTTAATTTCGAAGGGGGTCTCATTGAAAAATCACCGAATCAGAATCTCATGACTTCCATCCAAAAAGCAATTCGTACTGCCTGCCAAAACGGATTTAAAGAAATTCAGTTGGATTACATTCGTTATGCGGATGGCGGGACAAATTTTAGCTTGAGTTATGAAAAACGATATGAGAGTATTTTAAAGATTATAAATGAACATAAAGAAAAAACCAAAGATGTATGTGGATCTGATGTGGAATGGTCTGCTGATATTTTTGGTCGAGTGCCGTTCATTGAAAATGATGTGATAGGCCAAAGAGTTGAACCCTTCAGTGAAAATCTGGAAGCACTCTATCCAATGTTATATCCGTCTCATTTTTATGGTCTTTCAAAACGAGTTGCCGATCCTTATGGAACTATCAAAGACGGTTTGGATCTGACAATCAAAAGGGCCAAACCAGGCACACGTGCCCTTGCATGGATCCAAGGATTCAAAATGATGATCGGACCGAGTAAACTTAGTTACAAAGATTACATTAAAGTACAGATGCTAGGTGCCAAAGATTCGACCGGCCACGGCTTTATCGTTTGGAATGCTGGAAATGATTATTTGGAAACTTTCCAAGCATACGCAGACTACCAATTAGAAAAAAATAGCCCGCGTAATAAAAAGGAAGAATGAAATTCAAATACAATTGAAATATGTATGATTAATTAGTTTCTTCTTCCAAAAGTCTTCTACGAGAATAGGCCTCTGCTTCTTCTGTCCCGAAAAATTTAACTCGCAGATCGTTTAGCTTTTTTTCTTTTTCCTTTTCACTTATGGAAGGATTAGCAGATAAAAAATCGCGTTCTTGTTTTTCATACTCAGAAATTCGATTTTTTGCTTCGACTTCATCTTTTCTAAGTTTGGATAATTCTAATGCCTTTTCTTTGCCAAAATATTTTGTTTCCAAAGTATTTAACTTTTTCTCTTTATCTTCTGGAGAAAGACCAGCACCAAATTCGCGTTCTCTTAAAGCTATCTCAGTTTGATAATGATCATATTTGTCTTCACGCCCGACGACAGATTCATAATAGGATCCATATGTTTTTTTCTTAAGTTCTTCAAATTTTCGAACTCTATCATCTGGATTCATATTTTTTGTGGACTGGATAAAATTAGATGAGCCTTCTAAAAATTGCACTTGGGCTTCTTCCATCCCAAATATTAAATCCGATTTTTCATCCCCCATAATTTCTCGGCGTTTGTTTTTGAGAATATCATAACGGTCTTCAAATTTTACATCCGAGGAAATTTCTAATTTGTGAATGGTTTGTTCATATTTAAAATAACTTTCAAAAAGTTCTCTCAGTTTTTCTTTGCTCGGTGATTCATAATTGGCATCAATATAAGCAAGCAAAGTCTGATTGCACTGATCTGCCGTATAACTTTTGTCACACTTTTCTCTGAGAGCCCAAATCTCCCAAACAAAATTAATCTTTCCAGTTTTTAAATCTTCAATGATTTCGAGATAACTTTTTGGGTCTTCGTCGCGAAACGGAGACAATGCCTCATCCCAAAATTGAGAATTGTTTCCTAGAGGGTGTAAATTTGGATCTTGATTCAAAGCTTCTCCATCCTTGCCATTTATTCCATTTGTGATAGAGGAATCTACAGTGAGAGATCTTGTGATCAAAAATAAGACTAAGATAGCAACAATTCCGATGCTAGTATAAATGATTAGATTTTTTTTGTTCATTGCTTGTTAAATAGAAAAGGTTGTGCAAAATGCACAACCTTTCTTTCCAAAATGGAATTTTAGTTTTTCTTAAAGAGCAGCTTTTGCGTTTTTCGCAATGTTCAAGTACCAGCCTGTCACATTGAAAAAACCTTGTCCACTCCACTCTAGGTTTGTCGCTTGCAAATGGTCGATGCCAGTAGCATACCAATAAGAAGGCGCCTCACCTTTGTAAGCTCCCCATTTTTGAGAAGACAATGGTACCACACCATCATTCGCACCGCCCATACCATAGAACAATCCACCTGCCCATGTGATTGGGTGAGTGAGTGCCATAATCGGGTGTTGGATGAGGTCTGCCCAAGCCATTGCGTTGCCATAAGAATAATATTTCATACCCGACACGTTTGGTGAAGCAGTATTAAATGTTTTCAAGTAGCTTACTGTTAGAGATTTTCCCATAGCGATTACGTCTTGAGGACGACCATCGCGGTATACAAGTCTAGCGAGTAATGATAACGCTGAATTTGCGAAAGGCTGTAACCAACCAGGTATGATTCCGAGTACGATATCTGCCATAGGTGCACCTTTGTGAAGTGAATCTACCGTAGTTACCGTTGCTGTTTTGGAAGCAAATCCGAGATTTGAAACCATATAGCGTATCACGAGTCCACCTTGAGAGTGACCAACCAACTGAACCTTAGAACAACCGTTTGCAGTCATCCAAGAACTTACTGCAGATTTAATCTGATCAGCACGAACGGGAATGCTGTTAGTTGCCGAACTTCCAGGAGTCGTTACTTTAGCACCTTGTGATCTAAGGTAGGCATCTAATCCACCCCAATACTTCACAAGACCACCAGCAAGACCTTTCGTATCATCAAAGCCGAGAATCCCATGAACAAGCGCTATGCACTGGCCATCAAGTGGTCCAGCAAATAGGCCCGCAGAGGGAGCCACCAAAAATAGGGTTAAAATTCCAGTTACGATTTTCTTTTTCATATACTCATCCTTTTTTTCTTTCAATTGCCAAAAGTGTGTCATGTGACCAAAGATTGTCAAGGAAATTCCACAAAAACTTATCCAAATGGATAAAGTCTGAACTTTTCGGGATTTTTGTTCATTTTAGATACCAAAATGTATGTAAAATGTGGCAAAGTGTTTAGCTGAACAGCATTAGTTTATACCGAAATTGCGCTCTTCTGGGGAGCGAAAGTAACCGGAGGCTTCTTCATTTTTGATTATTTCTGCCTCTTCGCCAAAAAGTTTTGTGCGCATAACATCGATTTCTTTTTGTTGCTCTGGGCTAATCGTTGTTTTGTTGCCATAAAGTTTGGTTCTTAGTTCTTTGTATTTTTCCAAATTTTGCCATTTGGTCTCTCTTTCATCCTCCAAAGCATCCCAACGATTCAGAGCAGCTTGGTCCATTCCCATGGCTTCACGAATATCCCGGAGAGTCGATTTTCTGGAATCGTAGGACATGGTCTTGAGATCTTTTTGAACTGAACTAATAAAACCTTCGGTGAGAGTTTGTTGTCTTTTTTCTAAGACTTGTGGTAATTCTTTTCCAAAATTTTCTTTTAAAGTTGATTTGAAAGAATTGAGTTTGGCATCCACATTTCCAGTAGGACTTTCCTCAATCCGCTTGAGGGCATCAGAAACATTTTGCATTTTCTTTTCCATAGCCCAAATCTCATCTGCTTTTTCACCAAACAGACGATAACGCTCTTTCCACATTTCTTTTTTTCGATCAGAGTCAGACATAAGTCCAAGGCGAGTCATATTGTTTTCGCGAAATTTATTATAAGAATATAATTTTTCCGACATTCGAAATAATTCTAATGCTCGATCTGGAAAGGCAAGATTCAATATTTCGTGCAATTTTTCTACCCAATTGTCTGGATATAATTTGGGAAGATCTTTCATTAACTCTTCCAGAAGTGCAATTTGTACACGAGCATTGTCTATATTTTTACCATACTTTTCCAGCATAATGCGAGCAATTTGCTCAGGCGTTAGTTGATTGAAATCTATGTCTTCATAATTTTCGGGCAATTCTGGCAAGTTACTGCTATCATATACTTTTTTTGATTCAGATAATTCTTTAAATTTATTTGTCGTTTCATCATTGCGATTGCGAAGGAAGAGTATCGACAGGCAAAGGATTGTAATAAGCGCTAAGCTAATATAGATTAGATTTTTTTTTTGGAACATATGTATTTATATTTTTATTCACCAATAGAAAAGAAACAGGCGGTAATTTTTTACCGCCCGGAAGAGGAATTAACCGCCTTTAGTCACAATGAATTCTAAGATAGAAGCATAGAATTCGTTTTCATCAAATGTATCTGGTGGAATACCAACTACATCCAAATGATCTTGGCTGATTACAGATGCTTTTGAAGTCATCTGAGTTGAAGTTGGAGCATTTAGATTACTTACATAACCTGGCGCTGTATTCACAGTAATCGTATCAAATGATAGAAGATTTTCATTGTATTGTAGTCGATCTCCCATTTGTTGAGAATTGATACCAACAAGCCCGTCATCATCGTTGTTAGTTTTATTTCCGTCGCCTTTTCCTGCTGCACCATCATTATCGCAATCATCTAAACAATATCCATCACCATCAATATTGTAAAAAGCTTGTTTCACAAGGAAGAGTGCTGGATTCACATTGATCCCTTCTTGTGCTGTGATCAAAGAACCATGGTAAGCTGCATTTGTAGAACTCACGTTGTAATTTGTGTTAAATGCTTTCATTCCAGTGGTTATACCATCAGTTGATGAATAGTCATTGTATACTAATTGTTTCGCGGCTGCAATGCCATCACTACCAGAATTATAGATCGTGTTTCCAAAAAGAGTCGCAAGTGCATTGATCACAGACACAACACCTGGCTTGAGATCCAAAATGTACTTAGCCATTGGAGATCCTCTATGCGGACTAGAAACTGAAATCAAGGCATGAACCACTTGACGACCGTATCTCGCACGTAAAACAGAAGCCGCTTTTCTCGCATCAATTCCACCTTGTGAGTGACCAATGATGTTTACTTTCGTTGCACCAGTTGAAGTCATATAGTTTTGGATTTTATCAGCTAACTGAGTTCCACGAACTTCTGAAGATTGGAAAGGAGTGACGGAAGCCGCCAAAGCTTTTTGACCTGAATGAATGCTTCCATTGCAACTAACTTCTAGAAATTCATCACAAGGATCGCCTACGAACACGCCGTAGTCGTCTCCAAAGTAAAAATATCCAAGTAAGTTATCAAATCCCGAAAGTCCATGAGCGAAGACAACCGGGTATAACGTCTTTCTCGCACCAGCACTCAAACTCGTAGCTAACGAGAGCAGTGCGATCGAGAGTAACAAAAGTTTTTTTATGTGACTCATAATTCACCTCAGGCGCAATCATGTAGCCAATTGACCCACAAATCAAGTTAATTTTGTTAATTATGCAACACTTTTGACTTATTTTTCGATATTTGTGTCATTTTGCTTCCGTTCGGGCTTTTTTCGGACATACATTTAGGGATTTCGATAAATATAAAGTGGAATTGAAAGTTGGTTTTTCCAAAGACTTAAAATTCAAAATTCTGAATTTGGGAATAAAACTTTGTAATTTTCTACTTGGGGGATGCCCTATTAAGCGCCAATTATCTAAAAATTCAGGTTATTGGAAGTAAACCTCTAAAATTATTTATATTAAAATTTAATTCAAAATTCAGCCAATCATTTAACTTAATTTAGACGAACGTACGCTTTACAAGATAGGACTTTGAATATTTGGATGGAGAGCTTAAATATTTAAATATTGGACTTACTCACAATGAAAAACGAAAATTACATATGAATATTTACTTATTTTAATATACGGAAATTCAATTATCTGTTGTCAGCTTGGATTGTATTATCCACCTAGAAGAATGGGAATATTGAAAGATAATATGATAATGGATATGAAAGTCCACGGGTATTCTGAAAAGACGATTAAAACGTACACGAATTGCATTCAAAGACTCGCATACTATCACAAGAAGTCTCCTTTGGATATGAATGAAAAGCATATTTATGATTTTTTTCTCTTTCTAAGAGAAAAGGAACTTACGGAAGCCTCAATAGGTATTTATTACAGCGCCATCCATCTGTTTTGTGTATTTTTTGAAAAAAAAGGGATAATGGAGAAGATACCTGTTCCGAAAAGGAGGAACAAAGTAGTCGTTGTATTGAGTCAAAATGAAATGGTATCAATTTTAAATCATTGTAAAAGTTTAAAAGAAAAAGTAATATTCACGATACTTTACTCCACTGGAATTCGCATAGGTGAATTAGCCAAATTAATAGTAGGTGATATCGATTATGATAATCAATCAATTCTTATCAGAGAAGGAAAGGGCAATAAACAACGTTATGCTCTCTTGTCAAACTCTACTGCAATCTTGTTAAAACAATTTATCGCTTACTCAAATCCTTCATCCTATTTGTTTTACTCAACGAAAAAAGGAAAAGAATTTCCCATCAATGTGCGCTGGATTCAAATGCGACTCAAAGAAATCGCCAAAATGGCAGGTATTAAAAAAAGAATAAAGGTGCATACTTTGCGACACACCTTCGCCACTCATCTGTTAGAAGATGGATACAATATTTTTTATATTCAGAAATTACTTGGTCATAGTACAATCAATAGCACTATGGTGTATTTGCATGTAAATCCCAATCACCTATTACAAATACCCAGTCCCATAGAAAAAATTAGAAATGCAAAAATGAATATATTCGAAAACCAAACAGATTATGGACTTAATTTAGAAATAAATTATTAAGTGCAAATCTTGTTCCCATATCACTTCCCTCTCACTTCCGTGTTCGAAGGAAGGATTTCGATATGCATGTCTCCGTTACCGATGGAAACGAGATTTGCTAACCGAAGAAGGATCGATTAACTATATTTTTATTTAAAAAAAACGTCTAAGAATAATTAAATTTATGTACAATTTGTTGTTAGCCTCGAGGAAAAAAATCCCAATCTAATAAGGTGGATTTTATCGTAGTACGTATAAACGTCGGTTACGCGTATTGTTTGCAAAACCTAACTAAAATTTAAAGTAGTATCAGATTAGAAAGGCAGAAAAATGTCTTGAATTATACGAAGTAGTATCGTATCGTCGATCGTATGAAAGTAACTGCAATATTACCAGATGAATTAGTGCTAGATATTCAAAAATATACAGATGGAAAAAACATTACTGATTCGCTTCAAAAAGCTTTATCCGAATGGCTAAAACTAGCAAAAGTCAAAAAACTGAATGAAAAATTGAAAAAAATTCCTCTACAGTTTACAGATGGCTATTCCGCTGAGAAAGTCAGAAAGATTAATAGAACTAAATGATTTTAGTTGATACATCTGTATGGATTGAATTTTTCCGAGGTAATGAACCCTATTTTACAAAATTAAAGGAATTGATAGAATCATCTGATGTCTTAGCTCATGAAGTAATCTTTGGTGAACTATTACAGGGTTGCAAAAATAAGGCTGAATTAAATTTCATTTTAGAATATTGGGAAAGTTTAAGCAACATTGTATCAAATGGATCCTTCATTCTAGCTGGGAAAATTTCATTTGAAAACAAACATTTAGATAAAGGTATTGGAATCATTGATTCAATTTTAATCAATGAAACGAGACAGAATAATTTAAAAATTTGGACGTTAGATAAGAAGATATTAAAATTACTTGAACCTAAATACGTCTTCGAAAAAAAGCCAACAATTCCTTTGGCTTATTAAAACTTTCACGAATCAAACCCGGCGATCTTCGGAGGAAACGGAGCAAGACACCTTGCTCTGGTTCCGAGAAGGGGACCACGATAGCGAGTCCCGGACTTGCCGGACACGCTTGCAAATTGCAAACCTCGTTCCCATCTCCCTTCCCTCTCACCTCCGTGTTTGAAGGAAAGACTCCGACATCCATGTCTCTGTTACCGATGGAAACAAGGTTTGCATGCCAAGGAGAAAGATTGAAAAGCTGGATCTGTATTATTAGCTAGGGCACCTCGGATGTGTTATATGGATGTAGCATTTTCGAAAGACCCGATCCCGCTCTCCGCTACAATCTTTCGCATAACTTTATGAATATGTATTTTATTTTAATCGGGAAAGGATTTCCGCTTCGATCGGTGGTTTCCATATGCGTCCTTCGGAGATTGAAGTCGAAAGTCCTTTTCGTCTTACTTATGTTCGATTCGCTTCGCTCCTCCACCAAGTCAAACTTTCAGTTTGCTTGAATCCTCGCTCCTATTGTCGCTACGGAACGATCGGTGGTGCGTTGCGTTTAATCGTATTGCGTAAAACACACAAAAATATTTTAAACCAGTATCCCGTTCTTGGAGGTCTTTACCCGGCAAACACTCGTTCCCATCTCGGGGCTTTCTCGCACTCCTGCTCGAATGCCCCCGCTTTGCCTTGCTGGCTTTGCTAACTATGGAAACAAGGTTTGCTTGCCCGAAGAAAGATTGGTTACCTATATTTTTATTATTAATAATTTCACCTAGCATGAACTTTATTGATGAAACATAAGTTGGTAAACCTGAAGGGCTTTTTGATGAATTGGATTTTATCCAATTGCGAATAAACGCATGTTAGCCGGCATTTCAGTAGACCCATTTATTGAGAAATTGTAAAAGGAAGAAAAGTATTACTTTTGGAGCAGACGAAAGGGCAATCGAAAAAGCTCGAATTAAAGCAAGTACGCAAAAAAGATCCTTAAATGACTTATTCAATGATTGGCTTCGTAGATATTCTGATTCTGAACCGAAAGGCATTGATTTAGATAGTTATTTAAAAAAATTCGAATATGTAAAAATATATAAAAAAATCACATGTGAATAAGCAAATGAAAGGTAAGGTTTTCATTGATACATATATCTTGATTTACATCTTCTCTAGAACGGATTTAGAAAAAAAAGAAATCTCTTCAAATATCATAAAAGCATCATTCAAATCTGATAAGTTTTACATAAGCTACCAAGTCATCCAAGAATTTAGTAATGTTATGCTCACAAAAGGTAAACCACCAATAAAGAAAGATGATATTTCAAGTTTTATTGCTAAAATTCTTGAACCGATGTGCTCATTTTATCCATACATAGATTTTTATAAAAATGCATTAAAATTAAGAGAAAAAAATAAATTGTCTTACTATAACTCTTTAATATCATTAGCGGTATTAGAACTTGATTGTGATTTCCTATTATCTGAAGATTTTCAGGATGGAGTTAAGATAAATAAACTCAAAGTTCTTAACCTCTTTAAAAACAGTAATCAAAAGGTATAAAATTCTCTTTTATAATGCAGATACGTCGGCTAATACGCTCCGCTCGGGACGGTCGCCCTAGTTCGTTATGCGCCATTGCATTAAAAATATTTAATGATTTATTTTACAAGAAGAAGACCAAAAACTTTAACTAGGAGATATAAATGAGGAATTCAATAATCAGAGGATTATTCCGACATTCAATTGAATTTTGAAAATGCTATACAGAAGGACGACGGAAAAGAATTCTATATGATTAATCTTGAAACAGAAAAACTTGATCCTAATGCTAAAACATCTGATCTTTCGTATGCAAAATTAGTTCTACCCATGCTAATCAAGAGAGGGTCTTTTCCTATTTATGTTGGTTCATTCTTTTCTACTATTATAGGGGATTTTGGAAAAGGAATTACAAGAGTAGCAATCGTGAGATATAGATCATTGCGCGATTTCCTTGATATGAATGCTGATCCAGATATGGTAAAAGGTGCCCCCTTCAAATTCGCGTCTCTTCAGCACACTGAAGTATTTGCTACAAAACCAACAATTACTTTATTAACTATTCGTACTACTTTTGCTAGTTTATTGATTTTTGTTTATTTACTCGTTCTAAAATTATTAAAAAAGAGTAAATGAATTTTTGTCTACCTTATCGAGTTTTAATGCGACGGCGCATAACGGCGGCTAACACCCTGCGCTCGGGATTTATGCCCTAGTTCAGTTATAAATAAAGCCAACTCTTCTGTTGCCTTATTAAATCTAATAAGGATTAACACGGCGACCTTCGGAGGAAACAGAGCAAAACATCTTGCAAATTGCAAACCTTGTTCCCATCTCGGGGCTGTCTCGCACTCCTGCTCGAATGCCCCCGCTTCGACATCCATGTCTCCGTTACCGATGGAAACGAGATTTGCTAACCGAAGAAGGATCGATTAACTATATTTTATTTTAAATAATGGCACCACTTGCTTGTTAGTTGAATTGGCATATTTTACTTATAAACAAGTTCTTTTACCAAATGACGGAATGCTTAATTAATGGAGGTGGTTTTGCGGGGCGTTTTATCGTATTGCGTAAAACACTCGCGAATATTATCAAATAACCTTCATACCGTTAGCGAAGGATTTCTTATGTAAGAAGAAACAAATCTTTTGGAAAATTAGTTTCAAATTATTTATAAAATCGAAATCTAATACTTGATTTGCGGACGATCAAGGAATAAAAAATTTTAGTGTTTCGTGAAAATTTATGTATAAACGAATAAAACATCTGCCATTGTAATTTTTTCGAGGTTCAGTTAAGTCTCAAAGCTTTTCACTCGAATGAAAAAGAATACAAAAAGCATTTTTCTCGAAATCCATTTGGACAGCGAAACATAAAATCAACATTCCTAGATGATGTATTCGGTTTGGAGTATCTTCCTCCGAAAAATGCAACGTTAACTTTTCTGCCATTGCCAGCAGAGGTTTCATCCATAGCTATGAATCGAATTTCTGGCGACTTTTCTAGCCAATAAGAAGGGGATTGAAAATAATTGTTCTTTTTATTTGTGCCATCTAATACAGAAATTCGCTCTTGAAGAATGTCTGAATCAAAGAATAAGTCACACAATGAGATGTTATATGTTTTCTCCTGGTGATTATTTGACTGACTGAATTCACCGGCTATTCCCTCTCCTAAACTAAAATATACTTTTTCATCTAGAACTTTCTTAATGAGATTACAATCCCTAATCTTTATAATATTGAGAAACTCATTGAATTTCTCCCCTTCACCTAACTCTTTATCGATAATAATTTGTTGAGTCTTTGGGGCACTTTGTAAATCCTGCGCATCTTTTGATTTCGAGCAAAAAGTGAAGCAGAGCATATAAATTAATGTTAAAGTTAATCGTTTCATTGTTTATTTCCTATCCAGTGATCGTAAAAATCCCTAAGTAACAACTTTGTTTTTCCATGTGGCTCAAAGGACTTTATATGGTTTTAGGTCTTTCATTCAATCCAATTTTCTTTGGTGTAGCTCCCAAAAAGGTTCCTGTTGGTAAAAATTGTTTGGCGGGGTCCTTGCCCGAAGAAAGATCGAATAGCTATATTTTTACTATAAAAAATAACGTCTGACAAATGTTAAATTTATGCACAATTTGTTGTTAGCCTCGAGGAAAAAAATCCCAATCTAATAAGGTGGATTTTATCGTAGTGCGTATAAATGCCCGTACATATAAAAGCCAACTTAAATTTGGCTTTTATACACTTATAAGTTCAAACCCGGCGACCTTCGGAGGAAACGGAGCAAGACACCTTGCTCTGGTTCCAAGAAGGGGACCGCGATAGCGAGTCCCGGACTTGCCGGACACGCTTGCAAATTGCAAACCTCGTTACCATCTCGGGGCTGTCTCACACTCCTGCTCGAATGCCCCCGCTTCGCCGTCCTGGCTTCGCTTCCGATGGAAACAAGGTTTGCTTACCGAAGAAAGATCGATTAACTATATTTTAATTTAAAAAAACGACTAACAAACATTACATTTACTTAATATTTGTTGTTAGCCTCAATGAAGAAAAATCCCATTCTTATAAGGTGGATTTTATCGTAGTGCGTATAAATGCCCGAACATAAAAAAAGCCAACTATCCAATTGGCTTTTAAACACTTATAAGTTCAAACCCGGCGACCTTCGGAGGAAACGGAGCAAGACACCTTGCTCTGGTTCCGAGAAGGGGACTGCGATAGCGAGTCCCGGACTTGCCGGACACGCTTGCACGCTCTTCAAACAAAAAAAGCGAAGTTCTGCAACCTCGCTTTCTTAAACAATAATGACGAACCCGGCGATGTCCTACTTCCACCCCCACTCGCTAATCCGCTCCGCGGGCGAGTGTCCAAGCCTTGCTCCCTATGGGTCGCAAGTCTGTCAATTCGCGAACCATAGGTTTTTAGTAAATTGGGTTCGCTCAATGAATTTGATTTTGTACATAAAAAAGCCAACTAGAAGTTGGCTTTTTTACACTTATGATTGCTAACCCGGCGATGTCCTACTCTCCCATTGAGCGAACCCAATAGTACCATCGGCGATGAGAAGCTTGACTTCCGTGTTCGGAATGGGAACGGGTATTGCCTTCTCTCCATAATCACCAGGAGTGATTACCATAGTTCTTAGCGACGCTTGAAAGTCAAACATTTCATAATAAAAGAATTTGAAAATGGAAAATATTCAGTCATAAATCATTGAAATGTGGGAAGATGGGTAAGGAACGAGAAAGGATTGCATAATCCTATTGGTCCCTACATTCTGCATCCTATGTCGGAAATAAGCGAGCCATTAGTCGGAACTGAGGCATTCTCTGTCATGGGCCTACGAATACGTACTTCGAACGCTGTGATAGATGCGCCAAAAGACATTCCAGCAGTCTACTCTCGCTTTTATAAAGAAGATATTCCCAAAAAATTAGAAGTGATCCGAAGATTTGATCCATTGTTTGCTGTTTATTTTAATTATGAAAAAGATGAAACAGGCAAATACGATTTTTTATTGGGATATTGTGTCAAAGAAAATGAAGGTTTATTACCTGGTTTAGAAATTGTGCATATCGGACCACAAAACGGACGTTATTTTGCGATCCAACCAGGTGCGCCAGAAGATGTTGTACCCAAATTTTGGGCAGAAATTTGGAGCCGTAAAGAAATTCATTCTATTCGGTCATACTCTTATGATTGGGAAGAATACTCAGAAGCAGGAATCAGAGTTTTTTTATCTTCTATCTGAGGGCTTAGATACTTTCTCCAATCTCGCACTACCCAAACCCAAATTCCAACAAAGAGTGCAGTTGATATCCATTGGCCAAAGAGTGCTCCTGGGATCAAAAGAAAATCCACAACTCCGTGTTGCAAAATCGCAAGAATTAATGCAGAAGCTAAATAACCAATCTTTTCTTTTGAAGGTTTTGGATTTGATTTGATCATAAAAAAACCAAAACATAGATTGATCAGCAAATGTATGTTACTCGAATGGATGCTTCTCGCTAAAAATATTTCAATTTTTTTATCGGGAATTTCACGTGCTATGTATTGAGTGTTTTCAACAAGGGCAAATCCAAGGGCAACAAAACCAGCAAACAAAACATTTTCAGGTTTAAACTTTTTGTTTTCATAATCAAAACCAAAAGCAAAGGATAGAAATAAAATAAATCCTATTTTAAAAGTTTCTTCCATCATACCAGCTTGGATGAAAGCCAAATGTGCTGTCGATGTTAATAGACTTACCTTTTTTTTCGGTACAAAATCCGTTTGTGGCCAAAGGATGGGATGAAGCCAAATAATCAATACAGTTGAAACCCAGCCAAGTAACAAAGCAAAGATGATACCAAATCTTGTAGAATTAGTTTTTGGAAGTTGGTAGGCTTTATAAATAGCGATAGACCAGGGCAATACGGATAGTATGCCCATTATATAATCCCAAGTCTCAATTTTTAGTTCTGTCACTCAGGAACCTCTTCCATATATCTTCCGTCAAACATGTGTACCATTTCTTTTTGCAATGCTGTAGGAACAAAATCTGGATCAATGGGACCATTCCAGAAAAGTTCTGTCACTCGAATGTCCCCTTCCGTGTTTGGTGGTGGGATCATCGGTGCGAGGCTTTCTATTAATTCCAAGGTTAAGCGATCTTGTTCGGGATAATTTGAACCTTCTATCATTTCAATATCGATGATATCACCTTCTTGGGTAATCGTATAAGAAACAACGCTAGAATAAGGATGAGGAGCTTTCGCCCAATATTCCATATAACTTTCAGGAATTCTCATTTTTGCGGATATATAATTTGAATAAGTGGCAGGAACCTTTTTCCCGCGAATTTTTTTTACATATCCAGCTTTTGGGCCATTATCAGCTGTTTTTTCATTCGAAATTTTTTCACCTTGATCCTTGTTAGTCGTGTCAGTTCCTGTAATGACACCACCATTCAGACCTTGCATCTCATCCGGGATATTCGGATCGATAAAGTAAAATTCCATTTTTTCTGGTTGGAAATGTTTGGATTTATCTGCCGAGTTATTTTTTTTAGAAGAGTTTCTTTGGATAGAGATAGGTATAATAAAAACCAGACAAAGTATGATTAGGTGAAACAATAGCGAAATGGGTAAAATATTTTTAAAACCACGTCTGAGTCCAAAGGCAAATACTGGTTCTTTTTCATCTGGATCTATAGCTTTCCTATAACCCAGATTTTCTAGAGTAAAACTTTGATTTAAAAGACGTAATGAATAAACATAAACAAATATAAGGGCGATGATACTAAGGATCAGATAAGCGATGTTTTGTGATGCGACAAAAAAATCTTTATCTGCAATGCCTGGTTTTAAACCCATACTTCCCAAAAACTGAATTCCAAAAACGGGAGAAATAAATGAGAATGTCCAAACACTTAAAAACAACCATAACAAAAGTCCTACAAATAATATAGGAAACCCGCGCCAAAAGTCTTCTAGATAAATATGTCCATACCCAGGTAACAAACGTTCTCTGAAAAGTGCCTTCTTTTTAACTATCATTTCTTTCAAAAAAGCTATCTTTTCATTCTTTACATATTTTTCTTTCCATGCCTCGCGAAGATGTATGCCCGACTGATAATTTAACATAAATCTTGCAAATAAGGATGGTATCTTTCCCCGATTGAAACCCAAGAGTAAGATGGAAACAGAAACCAAATAATTGAAAACGAATTGGTGGATATCACTGAGCGCCGCAAGTGGGTTATGCGGATTCATAGGATATACTTTTTCGAGTAACAAATCAAATGCGACGGCTAGAAACAAAGCTAGAAAAAATACAAGAAGGAAGGTATCAAATTTTGCATCCCGAATGATGTTCCCTTTTCTCAAACTTGATCCTGGAAAATGTTGATTTAAACTAATTTGTCTTTTTTCTTTTCGTTTCGATTGTCTAGAAGATGAATGAATATAATTCAGAAACAATAAAATACCGATTAACAGTATGAAGATGCCTTTGATCGTATCAACATTTGACTTATCAGAAAGAAATCCATTGATCAGCATCTCATTGTCTAGACTCGCACGATGGATGAGTTCAATCGGAAAGAATAGAACCCAGGTGATCACATAAATCCAAATGATGGCCAGCGCTTTTGTGCGAAGCCGTAACTCACGAGGATAGGCAAAGAGCACTCCGAGAGGGAAAAAAAGACTCAATGAAAAAAGAGGAGAGAGCCAAATCAAAAAACTCAGAGATTTTTTGACCCAGGGTGAAACTTGGTTATGATTTAATGAGCTCATTCTTGACTATCTCTAGGAAAATACTTTGAATTTTCATGGAAAACAAAAAATTTGGCGGATATGGCACAGCCGAAAGAGAAAGAAGAACAATCATTAAAATCCATCGTAGCAGTCTCCAAAAGGAGAGGCTTTGTATTCCCAGGTTCCGAAATCTATGGCGGTCTCTCTAATACCTTTGACTACGGCCCGAACGGAGTGGAAGTCTTAAATAATTTAAAAAGGCTCTGGTGGGAATATTTTGTGCACCGAAGAGATGATATTCTCGGCCTTGACTCATCCATTCTTCTGCATCCTCGCGTTTGGGAAGCATCTGGTCATGTTTCCAATTTTAATGACCCACTCATGGATTGCAAAAAGTGCAAGGCTCGCGTGCGAGTGGACAAGTTTCTTGAGGATAAAGAGGGCGAAGATGCGGCTACTGGTAAAACTCTCGAACAATTGACAGCTCGGATTATCGAAAAGGCGTATGCCTGCCCTACTTGCGGGACGGTCGGCTCTTTTACGGAAGCTCGCCAGTTCAACCTAATGTTCAAAACCGCACATGGTGCCTCCGAAGAAGGATCAACGGATATCTACCTTCGACCAGAAACGGCCCAAGGTATTTTTATCAATTTTAAAAATGTAAACCAAATCGCCCGTAAAAAAATCCCCTTCGGGATCGCCCAAATTGGTAAGTCATTTCGTAACGAAATCATGGCACGACAATTTATATTTAGGACTCGCGAATTTGAACAAATGGAAATGGAATTTTTCTGCGAGCCTGGCACCCAAAAAGAATGGTTCAAGTATTGGGTTGATTATTGTATGAACTGGCTTGTGAATGTTGTGGGTTTGAAAAAGGAAAATCTGCGAGTCAGAGAACACGCTAAAGAGGAACTTTCTTTTTATAGTGATTCCACAAGCGATATCGAATACAAATACCCGTTTGGTTGGGGTGAACTTTGGGGTGTTGCCTCTCGGACAGATTATGATCTGACGCAACACGAAAAATTTTCTTCCGAAGATCTGAAATATCATGATTTAGAAGAAAAGAAAAAGTATCTTCCATATGTCGTTGAACCAGCATTAGGCTTAAATCGTCTCTTTCTTGCTGTACTTTGCGATGCCTATGAAGAAGAAAAATTAGAAAAAGACGAAATCCGCACTGTTCTTCGTTTTGGAAAACGTGTTTCACCTATGAAAGTCGCCATATTCCCATTGATGAAAAAAGATGGTTTGGATGAAAAGGCAAAGGAAATTTATAAAGACCTTCTTCCTCATTGGTACGTTGACTATGATGAAGGTGGTGCGATCGGAAAAAGGTATCGTCGCCATGATGAAATTGGAACGCCCTATTGCATCACTGTTGATTATGATACAATCAAAGATGGCACGGTGACCATTCGCGAAAGAGATTCTATGAAACAAGATCGTATCCCTGTTTCGTCAATAAAATCTTATCTTTTTGAACGAATTGTATAGTGCTAAGAGAACTTGTTGAATCTGACCGCAATCAGGTGATTGAACTCGTAAATCAATTTTTCAGAAAAGTTAATGAACTACCGTTAGACGGGGTCTTTCGCATAAGGCCCCGAGCCGCCACAAAATTTACTGACATCTACTTCAAAATTCTAGGAACAGGCAAAGTTTATATGAAAGGGATCTTTGAAGGAGAGGAGTTAGTTTCTTTACTTATTGGAAGGGTAGAAGAAAAACCACATTTAGAAGAAGGACAGTCCTTATTTATTGATTTAGCTGTTACCAAAAATGGGAAAAAGAACAAAGGCTTCATGAAAGTATTGTTAGATGATGTAGAGAATTGGTGTCATGAAAAAATGATACCAAGCATTGAACTTAGAGCCATTCTAGCAAATTCAGATGCCATTTCTTTTTGGGATCATTCTGATTTTGAAAGATTTTATATCCGCTACCGAAAAACACTTCGCAAAGTCCCGAAAAATCCTTAGTAAATTAATTGGAATCTTCGCCGATAGTGGAATTGTAATAAAAAAACAAATTGAAATTTCCCTAGGGAAAGAAAGGCTATTCGAATATGGAATGGGAAAAAGTACTCCGAGACGCAGTAAAAGAAGGCTCTATCAAAGAATTGCACTTAAGGAAGGTGCCTTCGCTAAAAACCTGTGAAGATTGGAACAAAGTCTCAGAACTCGGCCTTGTGGACCACAAAACAAAATACGCCTACTATAAAGGTGGCCTTGTAAAATACGGAGATCGGCTCTTTTTTGTTTCGCAAGAAAGACTCGATGCAGTCTCACCGTTTCGCAAATGGGACTTTAAATCAAAAATAAAAATTACAGATCCAGAAGCAGTTGTAGAAAAAAAATAATTCTGATTTAGCGATTCAAGCGGATGATCATGTTGAGTTTTTCCGCTATCGCTATGACTTCCATGACTTTCGACTTTTCAATAATGATTCCAGTCGGGCTCACTTCTTCCAAAACAAATTTTTTACCTTTGATTTGACCAAGGAGTAACTCCATAACAAGAGCATCTTTGGTTCTTAGTAATACCGAGTCTTCTGTGATCGTAACAATCGGAAGGTTATTTCCCCAATCATCGAGTAAGAATAGTAAATTTTGTGCAAGTTCAGCTTTACTTGATTCACGTAAAAATTGTATGAAAGTATCTTTTTCATAACCAAGTAAGATCCCCAATTGGAAGGAATCCTTAGTCAGAATAAAAGTATAAACACGATCATAGTCTTTCAGTTCACAAAATGCTTTGAGTAAATGAATGCCATTTAAAGAAACTCGATCCGGAAATGCAATGATCGAGAAGTCAGGGTTAATTGTGATCCCACCCTTCTCTGTCGGAGTGGTAAGAGGATCATGATTAAAATAATGTTTTCCTAGTTCGGCAAGGCTCAAATTTCTTTGAGGGTATTCTACTTCGATCAAACCAAACAGTTGTAAGTAAAATATTGCTGAGATGATTTCTTTACGTAGGTCGGCTAGATCTTCTTCATACGTTTTTATCTGAAACGTAGGTGCGAAAACCAAATGGTCACGAACGATATGTGAAAAAATAACGGATACATTGATTTTGCCATGGGCCATAATCAATTTCACTGTTTTATCAAGGATGCTTTTTTCGTAGAACGGAACTTCGGCGGCAGTAAAGACCTCCGGAGGACTGAGCCTTCTTGTTCTTGCTTCATTCACTTCATGGATAACGATCTTCATTATCTCGAAGATATCTTTTTTCAAAAATTCATCGGTTTCACTTGTTAGGATAACATTTTCGCCCTTAATGTCTACGTAACCAAGAAGTTTTAAAATTGGAAGGATGAGTTCGATTTGATATACTTGGCTTTTTTCAGGAAATATTTCTATATCAGGAGAAAGTAATTCTGTTTCTGTACGTTTGTGATCCGCTTGTTTGATTTTACCAGATTTTGCTAGGTTTAGCCCTTTTCTGGAAATATAAGAAACGAGCTTTTTGACGTTTAAGTAAAAGTCGAGACCATTGGCACTGATCTTTTCTTGGCGAACTCTCGTTCCTTTTTTGACAGGCGGCAAAATCGGTGAATACTGAAGGTGATCTAAAATTTCTTTCGGTATCACCACGACACGAATGAATTTATCTTCTACGTAATAAATATCTCGAATTAAATATAAAGACGTTAGGTGAGGGATACAGACTTCAAATTTTCCGCGATTCACTGTGATATAATTGCGAATCGTTTCCATTTCAATCACACCACCATGTGTGTAAATCTTATGCAATACATCACGATCAAAATCGCCTAATGAGTCTAATACGGCTTGGATAGATTCTCCCGAAAGTGCGACTTTGAGAAAGTTCTCTACAGAGTCTTGCTTTTTGGCACCGATAGCTTCTTTCCATTCATTGGGAATTTCTGCATAGGTAGCTTTGTGTAAGGCTCTCTCGGTTGAAAATTTGAATTTTTCGCCTTTTTGATTTATATCAACTTTGATGAGTTTTACGAATTCATCATAAGCATGGTATTTATCTAGGTTATTTGTAAGTCGTTCTCTGTTCTTTCTTTGGTAAACAAGATAGTATTTTCTGAGAACATTTAGCTCCATCTCAATATTGATGGGAGGAATGTTTACTTTACGAGCGATTTCACCAAGAGTCATCACACCCTTATTTTTAAGAATCGAAGTGATGATATTTACCTGGAGTGGTGAAAATTTCTCCAAAACGCCTTTAAGGTAAAACTCGCTTTGGAAAACTTCCATGAGGCCATGGATTGTGGATTTTTTGTCCTTTCCTGGTAACTTTTGAATGTTCCAAAGAGTCGCGATCTTCTTAATTTCGTTCAAATCGAGCTTTTCTAGCTCTTGGTACAGGACACTCTCTTGGCTCATGGGGATGTTTTGATAGGTTTTTAGAACTTGGCTAATCCTGCAACTCTATTTCAATTAGACCTTCGGAACTGATTTTGTCGTTTTCTCTCTTATTGCGACCTAGAGATTTGACCCATGGAATCTTTATCCGATTATTTCTCTTTTGGCTTTCATTCGAGTGCTAGAGTCCTTCATTCCAGTTTTGTATTTACCACCAAATCGGCAGCGATTCTTAAAATGTTCGCAAGCGGTAGACCCAATCACAAAGAAGTGGCGGTCATTTTGCGAGAGTTATTTGAATCGTTAGGTGCCACCTACATAAAGTTAGGCCAATTCATTGCAAGTGCACCTTCTCTTTTCCTAGAGGAATATGTAGAAGAGATGCAAAAATGTTTGGATTCAGTTAGACCAGTTCCCTATTCAGATATCAGGCGAGTCGTTGAACAGGAGCTAGGTGATAGTATACAAAATATATTTTACAATTTTGATAAAAAACCACTTGCATCTGCATCCATAGCTCAAGTTCATTCTGCTATTACCAAAGAAGGCTTGGATGTAGTTGTCAAAGTCCAAAGACCAGATGTGCATATTACTTTAAAGACAGATATGCAAATTTTAGCACTCCTAACTCGCGTTTTAGAGTGGATTGCACCAGAATTTAAAAAATCAGGTCTCACAGGAATGTTCTCAGAGTTCCAAATCTCCATACTCCAAGAAATAGATTTTATCAAAGAAGCAGCCAATATAGAAGAATTTGAGAACTATTTATTGGATATTGGTGAAGAACGAGCTAGAGTTCCACGAGTGTACCACAGTCTTTCCACCAAACGCGTGCTTACTATGGAAAGGTTTTATGGAGTTCCCATCACAGATGAAGTGGGGCTACGGCAATATACAAACAATCCAAGGAAAGTTTTAAATGATGCATTGGAAATCTGGTTTTCCTCACTTGCCACTAGAGGTTTTTTTCATGCGGATGTACATGCAGGAAACGTAATGATATTGAAAGACGGCCAAATTGGTTTTATCGATTTTGGAATCGTGGGACGCATTTCACCAAATGTTTGGAAAGGACTTCTTTTATTTACACAAGGCCTCGGTCTCGGCGAAGCCACTATGGTCGCTGAAGGACTAATCGCTATGGATTCTACCGACAAAGGTGTGGATAAAAATATCCTCGCCAAACAATTGGGTGGAGTTTTTACGGAAATGGAAACTCTTTATTCGGCGATGGCCATTGGCGATGTATCAAATTTTGATGAATCAAAAATCAATCATATGATGTACGATTTAAAAGACATCGCAGAAAAGAGTGGACTTAAAATCCCAAGAGAATTCGCACTTCTCATGAAACAGATGTTATATTTTGATAGATACGTAAAAACTATGGCACCTGAAATCAATTTATTTAGGGATACACAAAAGTTCGTTACTAAATGAAAAAACTATCGGATTTAAAAGAAAAATCAAAAGGGAAAATCATTAGTCTAGAAAGGCCAGCCATTTCTGATTCTCAGATCACTGAATTACTTGAGCTCGGCTTTTATCCTGGGGCAATTGTAGAATGCCAATCCTACCAGCCCTCACTTGAGAAAATGGTATTGATGATTGGAGGGACCATTGTGGGACTAAGAGTCGAAGATTGTAAGCATATAATTATAGAATCAAATTGAAGCAGATGAAACATACAGTTTATTTAGTTGGAAATCCAAATTGTGGTAAAACAACTTTATTTAATCAACTAACAGGACTTCGTCAGAAGACTGGAAATTTCAGTGGTGTCACAGTAGAACAAAAATCTGGGATCATATATTCAGGTGATAATGTAATGAACCTTGTCGATCTTCCCGGCACTTATGGCATGGGTGGAAAAACGGAAGATAAAAGAATCACATATGAAATACTTTTAAAAAGAAATCCGAATGATAAAATAATCTATGTAATCGATGCTCTTAATTTAGAACGCGGTTTGCAATTCCTTTTGCAGGTATTAGATATGGGTGCATCTGTTTTTGTTGTTATGACGATGAAAGATGTTCTCGAAAAAAAGAATGTAAAACTAGATATAGATTTATTAGAAAAAATACTTGGTTTAAATATCCATTTAATCAATGCTAAATCAGACGATGGAATTACAGATTTAAAACAATATTTGTTCCATGAAGATAAATTTCAATCACCTGGTAGAAAGTGGGAATGGGAAAATAAAGAAGAAAGTTTATTGATATCTTATAAAAAATCTTTAGGTATCAATAATACATTAGGTGAATTTTTCCTTTGTCAAAGTTTGAAATTTTTATCCAATGACCCTAGCCAAACAGAAATTAGATATTTAGATACCTTTCCACAAGAGTCTGTAACTTGGCTTAAAACAAATTTTATATCAAAGGATTTTAATTTTTCCTATCAAGAAGAAATTATAAGAAAATCATTCTATATCAAACAAATTTTGGCTAAAGTTATAATGACTGGTGGAAACATAAATCGGAAGTTTGATACAAAACTAGATTCGGTATTACTTCATCCCTTCTTTGGTTTTGTATTTTTTTTCACTATCATGGGTTTATTATTCCAAACTTTATTTACATTCGCAGAATATCCAATGGATATGATTGAGAATGGCATATCAGCATTACAGAATTTTGCATCAGTTCATCTAACGGACGGATTATTTAAAGCTTTATTAGTAGAAGGAATTCTCGGTGGTGTTGGCAGTGTTATCGTTTTTGTTCCACAAATTGCACTACTTTTTACATTTTTAGGTATACTGGAAGAATCAGGATATTTAGCACGCGCTAGCTTTTTGATGGATAAAACTATGGGTAAATTTGGATTATCTGGCAAATCTTTTATCCCCTTACTTTCATCGGCTGCGTGTGCTGTACCTGCGATTATGGGAACAAGGACGATTGAAAATAAATCAGACCGTCTGACGACGATTATGATATCACCTTTGATCATGTGTTCTGCACGATATCCCGTTTACATTCTGATAGTCGGAACCATATTTCAATCTCCACCTCTTTTTGATTTTATCAATGTCCAAGGTTTAGTTCTTTTCGGAATGTTTCTCTTGGGAATGACTGTTTCACTCGTGATCGGGCTTATATTTCGAAAATCAGTTTTCAAAGAAGATTCTTCTTATTTTATCATGGAACTTCCTAGATATCTGATGCCATCCCTTCGTAGTCTAGGGTATAGTGTGTACCAAAAAGTAAAAGCATTCCTTCAATCAGCAGGACAGATCATTCTTTACATTTCCATATTACTTTGGTTTTTATCCTCATTTCCTGTAACAAAAACAGGTGACGAATGGAAAACGAGTCTAATAGAAAATTCTTATATAGGTTATACAGGGAAATTCATTGAGCCCGTATTGACTCCGTTAGGTTTTGATTGGAAGATCGGAATTTCTATTATCACTTCATTTGCCGCAAGGGAAGTTATGGTTTCTACACTAGCCGTACTTTATGGAACTGAAGATGATGCTGAAAGTTCTAGTCTTCGGGAAAAATTGCGAGAGGAAAAAAAATCAGATGGGACTAAACTTTGGTCTCCACTGACAGGTATTTCTCTCTTACTTTTTTTCGCCTTCGCTAGTCAGTGTATGTCAACTCTTGCCATCGTTAGAAAAGAAACGCAAAGTATTTTTTGGCCCACAATTCAATTTTTTTATATGACGGGGCTTGCTGTCATTAGTTCCTTATTAGTTTTTCAAATTGGAAAATTTTTGGGTTTTTCTTAATCTGCCGATACTTTTAGTAGAGGTTCACTTTGGATTTACAAATTGGTCAGAATTTAATTACTAGAAACTCAAAACCTTATTTAATTGCTGAAATTGGACTAAACCATAACAACAGTTTGGAGATCGGAACAAAGACTATACTCGCCGCAAAGAAAGCGGGAGCGGATGCGGTCAAATTTCAAACTTTTGTGACAGAAGAATTTATTTCAGAAACAGAAAATGATACAAAATTTCTTTTTGATATCTTTAAAAAATACCAATTATCCAAAACATTTCATGAAGAATTTCAAAAAATCGCAAAGAGTGAGGGATTAGATTTTTTCTCTACACCACTTGACTTATCATCTATAGATCTTCTAACTTCAATTAAAGTCCCGATATTAAAAATTGCCTCAGGTGATATCGTCAATCTTCCCTTACTACAAAAAGCCATGGAAACCAAATTGCCCTTAATGATTTCCACGGGCGCCGCATTGGCTGAAGAAGTCACTCGTGCAGTAGAATTATTTAAAAAAAATAATTATCCCATTGCCCTACTACATTGCGTATCGATGTACCCAACTCCTGAAAATAAAGCAAATTTAAAAACAATACCCTATTATCTAGAAACAACTCCTTATGTTGTTGGATTCTCTGATCATACATCAGGAACGCTAGCACCTTCCATAGCGGTGGGTTTAGGTGCAAGTATCATTGAAAAACATTTCACTTTAGATAAAAACTTAGATGGACCAGATCATACTATTTCTATGGATCCAGAAGGTTTCACAAAGTTAAGAACAGAGATAAATCTAGCTTATCAAATGAGAGGTGAGTCTGGAAAAATTGCGCATAACGAGGAACTAAGCGGTTGGTATTATGGTCGAAGGTCTTTATATAAAAAAGGGAATCAAATATTTGCTATGCGACCTGCCCTACATACCAGAGATTCCGATGTACTCGAAGCTTGGGATATAAATAAAATAAAAAGCCCATCTTCTATCAAAGAAAATGGGCCCATTCGAAAAACGTTTAAGTAATTTTAAAGTTTGTTGATCAATCGATCAAGCAAGGCTTTTAAGAATACTGGATTTGGTGTTCCGCTATCAATTCGTTTGTCATTTATGTAAAGAGATGGAGTGGCCTGGATATTTAATTTTTCAGCTACATCTATTTCTTTATTTAATTGTGTTTGCGCTTCTTTCGAACTCATACAAGCCTTAAGTTGATTTGTATTTAATCCGAGAGTATTTCCTAAATTGAGAACAGTGGAGGCTGAATGAGTTATACCTTTTTCCGTATTTTCATAAAGGCCATGATACATCTCTGCGAATTTCCCTTGTTTATCGGCACAGATAGAGGCCATTGCCGCGATACATGAACTAGCTCCTGGTCGTGGTTCACTCACCAAACGGTTACAAGTCCCATCTAATGGGAAGTTTTTATATACCACTTTTACCATTCCATCATAATCAGCCAAAACTTTTTGAAGAATATGGGAAGTATGTAAACAATGGCCACAATTAAAATCAGCATACTTAACAATGGTTATCGGAGCATTTGCCTTACCAATGGAAGCAGAACCAGTTAAGTCGATATTTAATTTTTGTCCTTCTTCATAGATTTTGATTTTGTTTGTAATCTCTGCATTATCCATATCTGAGCTTGTGGACAAAGAATTTGATTTCGGAGAAGCGATCATCTTCGAAGTGGCAAATGCGACAGAAAAATTGAAAAAGAAAACTACAAAAAGTGTACCAATGCCAGAGACAATGCTACGTGTAATATCAGTTAGTGAAATAGCACTTGTTTTCAATAGCACATAACTGATTCCGATAAGTGCGATCGTTACAAAATAGGTGATCGCACATAGTTGACAAACAGTGCCAATGACCCAAATTGAAATCGTAAGTAATGCTAAGTCCAATAATAATGCAAGTATCGATAAACCAAATATGACATTGATTCTATCTTTATTTTCTAATTCATTTCCTGATTTAACATTTAGACCAAAAAGATAAAGTATCGTAGCATAAAACCCAAATCCAAAAGCCGCAATTGGTACATTGCCGAGCACAGGGAAAGTGATAAAGCTATATTTACTTTCTGCAACTTTTGTACAAGAACCATCACCACCTAATGCGGAACAAGCTCCCTCTGCAATATTTGATGTGCCAAGACCAAAGTATTCGATAGCAAGTAAAAAGGAGACAACGATGCCAACAAAGGCAACAATCGCACCGATAATATTAAGTTTCTTTTGATCCATGATCACTCCTAAATATTTTAATTTTTAAACATTAAAAATGCTTCTTTTAAATCTATCTTACCTTCGTAGATAGCTTTGCCAGTAATGGCACCGAATAACCTTCCATTTGTTAGCTCATCAAGCCGTTTAACATCTTCAAGGGAAGACACACCGCCAGAAGCAATCACCTTCATATCCGGAAATTTTTCAATTATATCTTTATAAATTTTAAAATTGGGTCCTTCCATCATTCCGTCCTTAGAAATATCAGTAAAAATGATATGGCGAACTCCTAATTTATACATTCTTTCTAAAAAAGAAAAAACTTCAAGGCCTGAATTTGTTTCCCAACCTTTGGTTCGCACGATTCCATCTTTAGCGTCAATTCCGAGAACGATTCGATCAACCCCATAAAGATTCAATCCTTCTTCCACAACTCTAGGGTCCTCAACAGCAATCGTACCTAAAATGAATCTATCAATGCCCAAATCATTATAAAAGGCCATAGAATCCAAAGAACGAATCCCACCACCTAATTCCAATTTCATCTTGCAAACTGAGCGAATACTTTGAATGGCTTTTTGATTTTTTGAGATACCAGTTCTTGCCGCATTCAAATCGACTATATGTAATAGTTTAGTGCCTTCTTCTTCAAATTTTTTTGTTAGCTGTTCTGGATGCGATGAATAAACAGTTTTTTTATCATAGTCACCTTGTTTGAGACGAACAGCTTCATTATCAAGTAAATCGATAGCAGGGATAACTAACATAGGTTAAATTTCGATAAAATTATTAAGGATTGTTAATCCCAATTTGTCTGATTTTTCTGGATGAAATTGTGTTCCCATAATTGGGCCTTTTTCGATGACAGAGGGAAAAGATTCACCATAATAGCGACAAGTGGCAGTGGTATCTAAACGATCAACCCCTGTTGGTCGATAGGAATGAATAAAATACATAAAGGATTCATTTTGAATACCTTTCAATAGTTTTGTGGACTTAGATTTAATTTCAAAAAGTTTATTCCAACCCATATGAGGAACTTTGATCGTGGGTTTACCATCAAACTTTCTAATTTTTCCACGAACGAGTCCAAGTCCACCTATTACATGATTCTTTTTTGAAGTTTCATCAGAATCTTCAAATAACACTTGATATCCGATACAAATTCCAAGTAAGGGTCTATCTTTTTTAATATGTTCTTTGATAGGTTCTATAAACCCACCTTGGTTTAGATTTTCCATGGCTTTATCAAAGTGACCATCACCCGGTAATATGATTTTATCAGCTTTTTTTATATCATCAGGATTATTAGTAAATTTGAAATTATCAGTTGATAGTGATATAGCTTTTAGAAGGGAATGAATATTTCCCATTCCAAAATCTAAAACAGCGATCACTCTAACATACCTTTGGTGGAAGGGATTTGTCCAATTGATTTTTCATCTATGGACATAGCTTGTCTAAGTGCTTTTCCAAGCCCCTTAAAAATAGACTCATGAATATGGTGACGATTTTCACCATAATGTACGACGACATGAAGATTCATCTTTGCATTCAAAGCAAATTTTTGTAAAAACTCTAATGTGAGTTCAGCATCATAAATTCCGAATTTTCCATTTAATTCTGGACCTGTATATTTAAAGAAAAATCTTCCACCTAAGTCGCATGCAACGGTAGTGAGAACTTCATCCATTGGCAAAGTAAAATGACCATAACGAAAAATCCCTTTTTTATCGCCTAAAGTCTTATGTACCATTTGTCCCATCAGTATGGCTGTGTCTTCCACTGAGTGGTGGCAATCGATACCAATGTCCCCTCTTAAATGAAGATCCATATCGATCAAACCATGTTTGGAGATATGCGAAAGCATATGTTCAAAGAAAGGGATCTCGGTATCAAAGAGATAATTCCCTGATCCGTAAATATTCATATCAAGTCGAATATCGGTTTCCGAGGTTTTGCGGGATTCGATCATAAATAAGATGCTTTTGTAGAAAACATCTCTGTCAACTGCGAAAGGAATGCTTTTGTATGGGTTAAATAAGTCTATTTGCCAAACTGTTGACTGAACATAGTCACAAGCTCGAGTATAGAATCTTCCACATACTTAAAGTATTTTGGCTTCATAGGTTCTAAAGGAAGCAAACTATGAATTTTTTTATACCTTTCGAATGATTCTCTAACGTATTCTAAAAATTTTCTGCCGTTGATTCCGTATCTTTTAAGAACAGCTTCATTTTGTTGGAAAAGTTCTTTCAAACGGTTTCCATATTCAGCATCGTTTAAAAAATAATAACGAAGGTCTTGGCGAGTTTGTGAGAGGGCCATATCAAAAGAACTGATAAACCTTGCTGAGTGAGCAGGTGCCGTTCCAGGAGAAGCTTTACTTGCTTCGGCGATCTTTTGAGCCGCAATTTGAATGGTCTTATTTTCAGTAGAATTTTTTTCACGTTCAAAATCTTTTGCAAGTTTTTCCCGTTTCAAAACTTCGTTGATTGCACTCTGCTTATTGTCCGCCATAGTTTTATTGTCACTATCTCAGACAAATGTCAAGAAATTACGGAAAAAATTAACCTTTCGCTCTTCTTAATGCACAATTAGGTAACCATTCACAGCGTAAACAGATAGGATCTGCGGGATTATACGTAGATGGAGGACAAATATTTGCGGAGCTAATTTGTTTATCAGAGAGGAATTTTTCTATATCTGATAGATCTCTAAGCTTTGCTAATTTTTCAAGTAGGTCTTGGTTTAATTTCTTTTGGTCTAAAAATAAATCTTCGATCGTAACGGTATCTTTTTTAGCCTCTCGGGGAATGATTCGTTCGGACTCTTGCCATTCCATTCCTGGTATCGAAGGGATATTAGCTTTATTTAAATGTTTGTTATAGATTCGAAAGAATAATAAACCAACAAGAGCACCACCTAAGTGGCATGTGTTGGAGATCCCTGTATTTGAAATGAGTGTAAGGCCGTAACCAATTGCAAGAGAAACCCAAATCGCATTTTTTGCTTTTACTCTAAAAACTAATAAGAACAATTCTGAATTTGGATACAATTCACCAAAGACAGCGAGAAGTCCAAATACAGCTCCCGATGCGCCAATTGTTGGTATCGCCGAATGATCTAATATAATCACATTGCCACCGAGGTAAGAATTTGCCAGTGCGGAAAATAAAACTAAAAGTCCACCACCTAACTGAGATGCGAAATACAATATTACAAATTTATTTTTACCGATTACGGGAATGATATATGTTCCAAGCATATACATGCCATACATATTAAACATAAGATGCACTGGTATAAGAAACCCTATGGAATGTAAAAATCCATAGGTAAAAACTTGCCAAATGGCACCGGAAAAAACGAGATCTGGTATTAAACCAAAACGATAAACTAACTGTTCATTGGCGAAGTGTTGGAGAATAAAAACTAAACAATTAACAATTAGAATGATATTTAGCGGATGGGTAATGGGATGACCGAATAATTGTGAGCCTTGTTTGTCTCTCATATCTTACTCCAATATTTAATCTTGAGGCAAAGAAACAAGGGAAATAAAAAAAGGGGGTTCCGTTTGGTTCCCCCCGGGAGTGACATTGACAAAGTCAGGCAACAGACTTTGTCTCGATTATCAATCACTCTCAAAGATCGGAAATTCTAGGGTTTGAGTTAATAGGATCGAAAAAAATTATGCGATTTTAGAGAGTGAAAAAAGAGCCTCTCTATTCAAAATATCGATACGGTTTTTATCTATGGAAATAAAATCGCGAGCCTTTAAGTCGGATAGAGCACGAACAAGAGTTTCCGTTTGAGTGCCAATAAAGGATGCGAGTACATCACGCGTGATTTTCAAGTCCACTCGGTTGCGAGCACCTTGCGCATTGTCTAATACGATGATGATTTCAGCTAATTTTTCATGAACTTGCTTAGTACCGAGAGAAATGATTTGTTCGTCCGATTCTCGCCATTCCTTGGCCATTTGGCGAAAGACTTCTTTTTGGAAACTGGCGTCATCATGAACTAAGGTTTCAATCAGCTCACCTGTGATAAAACAAGTTTGAGTTTCTTCTACAGCGATGGCATCGTGATTGAAGCTACTCGTAGAAATACAATCTCGAAATCCTACCCAATCGCCCGAGGATTTCAAAGAAAAAGTTTGTTCTTTGCCTGAGGCAAGGTGACTAAAAGTACGAACGAGACCCTTTTTGATAAAGAAAAAGCCATTTGCCTTTTCACCAGAGCGATACAGATACTGCCCTTTCTTATAAATTTGGTAACCTTTTTCCGCATTGATGCGGGCGATCGTTTCATGCGTAGCGCACAATAAAACATTGTGATTGCGATAATCGCAGTCAAAACAGTCAGGTTTTTCTAATTCTTCCATGGCAAGTGAGATGATATTCTTATTTTCTCTGCCCTTTGAACCTGCTGTCGAGTGGAAAATTTAGAAATCTTCTAATTTTTGAAAGTCTTACTTGCCGAGGAATACAGGATTTCTTTTTTCGATAACACTTGTCAGGGTTTCTTTAAAATCTTGTGAGATAAAATTCCTAGCTTGTGATTCGGCTTCTTTTTTTAAAGCTTTGTCCAATGATTTCCAATGGTATAGGTTTTTCTTTAGTTCTTGCAAAGCAAGCGGAGCTCCGTCTGCCATATACTTCGCAAATTCCATAGCACGGGTATAAACTTCGGATTTTGGCACCGAGTATGAAGCAAGTCCCCAATTCTTTGCATCGACCCCCGAAAATGTTTCGCCTGTTAGAAGAAGTCGCCCGCCAAGACTTTTTCCTAGAAGTTCCGGGGCAAGAAAACTGCTTCCCATTCCTGGATGAATTCCGAGTCTCACAAAGTTAAAGGAATACTTCCCATCATCAGCGAACACGCGTAAGTCACACGCAAAAGCCAAAGACAAACCTGCTCCGATGGCATGACCATTGAGTGCTGCTATGACTGGGCATTTTAAATTTCGTACTGATAAGAAAAAACTGTAAAATTTTCTCATATCTCTTTTGTTTTGTGCAAATGTTTTTTCAGAAAAGGATCTAAGTAAATTGAGATCACCACCAGCACAAAAAACATCGTTCCTTCCAGATACAATAACCGCACGTGGAAGAATTTTTTGTTTTGAGATGGAGAGTATAACTTTTTGAAATTCAACGCCCATTTTCCAAGTCATAGAGTTGCGAGAAGTTGGATTGTTTAAAAATATCGAAATCAATTCTCCATTTGTGAGAGGAGTCCTTTGAATTTCTAAAAATTCGTACATATCTTTGTTAGATGGCGACATCACTTACGTTAAAACCTTCATACCAAATTTTATCTTGTAAAGAAAGTGGGATCTCAGATAATCCAAGATTTTCGAAATAATCGAGAAGTATTTCTAAATGTATCGATTCTTCATCTTCTGCTTTCAAAAAGGAAGCATCTATACCCTTACTAACGAGCGCTTCTCCACGAACTCTATTTTTGTAATATTCAGGCTTTCCTGAAAAAATTAAATGTGCAGAAATTAAATCAAAGCGAATTGTATCGACAATTTTACGAAATGAATCTTCGTTTTCTAAAAAGTAACGAGATGCTACTTCAGTTTGAAAATAATCACCCCAAGTGATGATATCAGGAAGCACACCGAATTGATCCTTCAATTTAATTTGAGTTTCCTCATCTGTAAAAAGGGTTGTAGAGAATCTGTCTACGATGTCATACAATTCCACAAGAAGTGCTAATTTTTCAGGGGAAAGAAGTCCCTGTTTGATCATAGGAAGAAGTTCTGGGTTTACCTTATTTGGAATCAGTACAGCCATATACTTCCTCTTTCGGCGTATTCTGTCGTTTCCCATTCAATTTTTCCGCGATCCATCTTCCATTTTCGCATTTCGAAACACGATAATTAAGGTATGGCCATCGGCAGAACAGATAGTATGCAGGAATTAATTACGGTTCTTGAGTCTCTTTTTGAGGAGACTATCATCGGTTCCGATGTAAATGTCGTAAAACATCTGTTTTATTATTTAAAAGCAGACAATCGAGAATTTGAATTTATTTACGAAGAAGAAATTTTAATCGCAGCAGTTGAAGACATTCGAACGGATACTGTGATTCTTACTATACCAGATCTTGAGGAAAAAGGTTCAAGACGGGCTCGCGTTCGATTTGAGGTTATGAATATCAACTACCAATTTGAGGTAGTAATCAATGACATACACCAAGAACAAATAACAATTCGTACACCCACCGAATTACAATCCTACCAACTAAGAACGAATCGTCGAATTCCTGTAGATGATTTATTTATGAATTTTATCATTCTGTTCAGATCACTCGCTGGTGGTTCAAGAGAGGTAGGTAAAAATCTTTATGCTGAAAGCAGATTTCCTCACCTAATGAAGGAAATTCGAAAAGATAGACCTGATGTAAAACTATTAAATTTAATTCTCACAGAAGCAATTCAAAAAGTTTCGAAAGATTATGATTTGAAATTTTTTGATGAGAATGAGTTTCTTTCGGAATCGGATTCGTTTTTGAAAAATACCTTACAAAATACAGGGAAAACTATTTATATTTCAGATTGCAATCGCATCGAATCTTATATTCAAGAAACCAAAAGCGAATACCTTTTCAATTATAATTCCGAATATACTAAAATGTCAATGGAATTCGATGAAGAATTTACTATAGAATTCTTTGAAACAATGAGAAAGGCTGAGTCTAGAGATTTTTTTGTTTCATATGTCATTGCACCAATTCGATTGTATGAAGATGTTGTAGGTTATATAAAGGCATATTCTACAGCAATGGATCGTTTTACCATTTCACATGCTCAGGCAATTTATATACATGAACTTAGTGAAATTGTAAGTTATGCATTTACAAAAATTGCCATACAGGCAGGAAGTTATGAGACTATGCAAAGCACAACTCGCGTTGTTGATATTTCTTTAGATGGGCTCCTCTTCGAAATCCAAGACAAACGATTGTTTCATTATTTAAAAAGGCATAATATTATAAAGATGTTCATTCCTTTGCAAAAGGATAGAATGTTAATTTTACGTGGAGAAATCATCAGATATTTGGATCGTGGAGATCATTATCATCTGGGAGTTAACTATTTTAGCTCAGCGCCAGACGATATGTTATATTTGGAAGAATTTTTGTTTGAAAAAAGTATGAAAATCTTATCGGAATAAGCCCGTTTCTTTTTCTGCTCTACGAATAGCAGATAATAATTCATCCGGGATTGTAGTATCACCTGTATAATAAAGTCTTAACATTTTTCCATGATAAGCAACCTTATCTCGGTTATCTTTTTCATCTTGCGAGCCCCGAGCTGAGTCTTTCCACTTTGAATGATAAAATTCACATGCTAATTTTTGAAGATAAAAATCTGATTTTCTAATTGTTAAAGCTTTATCTAATGATCTTTGTGCTTCTTCTAACCAAATATCTTTTTCTTTGCGTGAGTCAATTCCAGAAGCCATATCGCCAGACCTTTTATAATTAAGGAAAGCTGATTCAAAACTATACAACCAAACCTCGAAGTTTTTTGGATTTATCATCCTGGCTTCTTTAGCAATTTGTGGCAAAAGTTCAATTGTTTTCTTATTTTCCTTACCCTCAGTTTTATAATGATACATTAGAAATCTCATATATTCTAATAAAAAAATAAGTTTTTCTTGCTGGTTAGAAAACCGTTCCCTGTTTTTCCAAGCTTGTGAAAATTCGTATGCAGCAGATATATAGCCCTCACCGTCTTGCCAGTGAACTTTGCCCAAGGCGAAATGAGTATCAGGATATTTGGTATCCAATGAAATTGATTTTTTATATAACCGAATAGCTTCATCTAACTTGCCTTTAGCCACAAAATAATCGCCTTGCCGTTTTGCAAGTATGGCTTCTTCATACTTAGTCGTATCGATAGGAAGAGCCGCTGTCATTGGCCTATCTTCAATTAGGCGAAGATAGCCTTCACCTCGAACCTGCCATCCAAAAAATGTTGTTTGGAATACAGACTTAACGGTAATCATACCAACAATATTTCCATCGCGGTATGTTTTATGATCTAAATTCTTTTCCAATAAGTATAATGTTTGTCCTGGACGTATTCCTTTCGGGTTTAGAACTTTGATGGTCACTGTGTCTGGCCGAGTATCAACTTCCAATTCTGCAGCTACTTGGTCCGCTTCAAAGAAACTAGGTTTCTCCACGCCAATGACGTCCCCTACGACAATCATTCTGGTGGGATCGAGACTGTCTTGGCTGCGGAAAGCAAACGCTAGAGGAGCCTCTGTAGATTGTGGGAACAAGGCCTCACAAAAAAACGTCTGCATCAGAATCACTAGTAACAATAAACGGAACGACATACTATCATTCCTATCGGACAAATTAAGCGGTTTAGGGGAAAAAATAAGAATGGGGGGAATTTGGGGGGAATTTTTCGACCCCCCACCCTGTCTTGGGAGGGGGGTGTGGATCGTGGGCGACCCGCTTTGCCCTTCCGCCAAGGCATACATGATTCGCACAAACATGGCAAGTTTGATTTTAAAAAATTTAAAATTGGTTCGGAGATTTGCCTTGTTTGATTTCCGCAAAACAGCGAAGCAAGGAATTTATATCTTCCGTTTTCAGTTTTGCATTTAAACTAACGCGAAGTCTCGGTGTGGGAACTGTCGGAGGACGAATGGCTCGAATGTCATATCCTTTATCCTTTAGTATATCAGAATATTCTAAAGCTATTTCCTCTGTATCCATGAGGACGGGTATGATATGCGAACTACTAGGAGAGAGAGAGTATCCCAATTTTATCATCTCCATGCGAAAAGTTTCTGCTATAAATTTCAGATGGGTTCTTTCCCTATTTGCCATCTTTAACATTTGCAAACTTTTTGAAGCTGTCGCAGAAATAATTGGCATGGGTGCTGTACTATAGATAAATGCTCTCATTCGATTTACCAAGAATTCGCGACCAATCATTGAAGTAGAAATAATGCCCCCTTCGAGTCCCAGAGATTTCCCAAGTGTATAAATTCTATATTCAATATTTTTAATTTCTTCCGATTCCAATTGTTCAAAGCACATGCCGCGCCCACTGTCACCAAACACTCCCAATGCGTGCGCTTCATCTAAAATAAGTGTACAATCAAATCTTCGTTTAATTTTCATTAGCCGCTTTAAGTCGGGAGAGTCACCATCCATACTAAATAAAGTTTCTGAAACTATAATCTTTTTCTTTTTTGAATAATTAGGCTCGAGTGAAATAGACTCCAACAGAAATTCTAGATGATCCATATCCAAGTGGTGATAATATTTTTTAATTCCACCAGAAATTCGAATCCCATCAAGTATTGATGCATGATTGAGTCTATCGGTAAATATTATAGTCTGCGAATCGGCGATCGTATCAATCAATCCCATATTTGCCACATAACCTGTAGATACGATTAAACTTGCTTCTGTGCCAACAAACTCCGAAAAGTTTTGTTCAAAGGTCGTCATTTCTTTCCTGTGACCTTTCACCAAACGAGAAGCAGTTGAACCTGTCGTGTGTAAACGAGCATTTTTTATGAATTCTTCTTTCAATTCATCATTACTTGCCAGTCCCAAATAATCATTTGAACAAAAATCAATCCCAGAAGTTTCTACGCATTTGCGATAGAGACTCTTTTTTTTGATAATGTCGATTTGATTTTGAAGGTCCTCCCAATGTGTGTTCATATCACCATACCAAAAGAAATGGTTATATTTTCCGATTTCTTTTTATCAAACTGATTGAATTTACTAGTAATTTAAATTTTTCTGTAATTTATGCTCACTGTAATCCTTTTATTTTTTTCCAATTTATTTATGACTTTTGCATGGTATGGACATTTAAAATACGCTAAATCAAACCATCTATTTACGGTGATAATGTTTTCTTGGGGAATAGCATTTTTTGAATATGTGCTAATGGTTCCTGCAAATCGGATCGGCTATTCTCAATATAAATTTGAAGGATTCCAATTAAAGATCATTCAAGAAATAATTACCATAGTAGTATTTATGGGTTTTGCTGTTTTTATTCTGGGAGAAAAAGTAAAATGGAATTATATTATAAGTTTCGCATTTATACTACTCGCGGGTTATTTTGCCTTTGCTTTCAATACAAATTCAGAAAGCCAGTAAATACTCTACCAATTGTTTGGCGATATCTTCCTTTGAAAGTGGCCCGATAGATTTAATAAGTCCGCTTAACGCATAAATGTTGACTGAACTATCTATTTCACCGAATCCTTTTCCATTACCGACAAAGTTTCCAACGATCAGATTTAAATTCTTTTTTATAATTTTTGAAATCGCATTTTTATCTAAGTCTTGAGTTTCGGCGGCAAACCCAACTCGAATCACATTTTCAATGTTATTTGATTTAATATGTTCTGAAACCTGAACCAATACATCTGGATTTTCTTCTAATTCTAAGAGTAACCCTTGTTTTTCGCCAGATTGATCTTCTTTTTTAATTTTATGTTTTGCCGTCATAATTGGCCGGAAATCGGCAGGAGCAGCAGCCATGACTAGCAAACTATCGCCTGTTAGTTCTTTTAAAACTGCATCACGCAATTGAATCGTAGTTTCTACAGAAATATTATTTGCATTTGGAACATTTGCAAATTTTTCTAAAGTGTTTCCATGTATATAGATTACTTCGAAGTTTCCTTTTTTTACAAATTCTTCGGCAATATGAAAACCCATTTTACCAGATGATGCATTTGAAATATATCGAACTGGGTCAATCCATTCCCTTGTCGGCCCAGATGTAACAATCACCTTACGAAACGTTGCCATGAAATCTATTTACCGATTAAGTGAAGTTTGATAATTTCTTCTTCTATGACTTCAATAGATGCTAATTTTCCGTAACCTTCATCACCACATACCACAACACCCTTGTCAGGTGAAACGATAGAAGCACCATCATTTTTTAAAATTTGCAAATTTCTTTGAACAGCTTTGTGCATGTACATTCCAGGGTTCATGGAAGGAGCGATTAAAACTGGACTTGTATTGGCTAAGTAAGTCGAAGTCACCAGATCATCAGCGATCCCATTGGCCAATTTTCCGATGATATTTGCAGACGCAGGTACAACTGCAAAGACGGAGGCAAGATTTTTAATTTCTATATGGGCCATACCTGTATCATATTCATCTATGCGAACTGGTTTGCCAGTTAATGCTTCGAATGTTATTTTTCCAATGAATTGAGTGGCATTTTTTGTCATTATGACTCTTACTGGAAAACCTTTTTTTATTAGGTTACGAACCAATTCGCACGACTTGTATGCCGCGATGGAACCTGTGACAGCGATAATAATTTCTTTGTCCGACATTATCTGTCCTCGGAGTTGGAATCCTTTTCATTATCCGGTGATTCTTCCGCCATGATGTTATCTTTTGGAGTAAAAGATATGGAAACTATTTTGTTTCCATCCATTTTTTTGACTTTAAGGATTCCTTTTTTAATCTGAACGACACTTCCTTCCTTTGGCATATCTTCATTTTTATCCAAGAAAAAACCTGCAATAGTTCTTACTTCTTCTAAGTCGGCAGGCTCTTCGCCTTCTAATATATAGGTGAGACTATCTATTTCCGTTTCGCCGTCTAAAACTATCGTTTTTGCACGTTTGACGAGAGGAGTATCTTTTTCGTCCGTATCTGTTTCGTCGCGTATTTCACCAAAAAATTCTTCGATTATATCTTCTAAGGTAAGTAATCCCGCAACACCACCGTACTCATCCACAACAATGGCCATATGTTGTTTTTTTTCGCGTAATTTTTTCATTACTCGTTCGATGGACATTGACTCAGGCACAAAGGCAAAATCTTTCTGCATGATAGAAGTGATCTTTTCTTTTTTACCTTTACTGGATGTGTGTTCTGCTTGCCATTTTAAATACTTTTGAACGTGTATAATGCCTGTTATTTTGTCTAATGTTTGATCATAAACTGGGTATCTTGAAAAGTTATGCTCAGCAATGACTGGTAACATTTTATCAATTGTCGAATCTTGTGGAATTCCGACGATTGAAAGTCTATGTGTCATCACATCTCTTGCCGTATGTTCAGAAAAATCAAAAGTTTTTTGTATCAGTCGCATCTCTTCATTGTCAATGCGACCTTGTTTTCTCTGTTCTTCAATAATGATCATCAATTCTTCCGCAGAATGGACATATTTATCGCCTGTTCGCTGAAGCCTAAATAATGTTAGCACACCGCCAGAAATTGAATTCATTATGAAAGTAACAGGAAAAAACAAATAATAAAAAAGCCACATGGGTGCGGCGACTCCCAAAGCAATACTTTCTGTATTTTGAATCGCTAATGTTTTAGGAACTAATTCACCAAGTATCACATGAAATAATGTTATCAGAGTAAATGCCACACCAATAGAGATACTATGGATTGTTACTTGATCAATTGGTAAATTTAGTAAATGAAAAATGCTACTTACAATTTTCGAAAAGTATTCTTCACCAATCCAACCCAAAAGTAAGCTAGCAATTGTTATTCCGACCTGGCAAACAGAAAGCATATCGTCCAATTTTGTTACGGCCTTTTTCGTAAGTAAGGCCATCGATCGGTTTTCTTTGACGAGTTCTTCCAACCTAGAAGGTCGTAAAGAAACCATGGAGAATTCGGCGGCTACGAAGAATCCATTGACAAAAACTAAGAGAAGTATAAAAAATATGCCAATCAATTCCACGGTTGTTTCATACCAAAAAATGTTGGAGTGGGAGAAAAAGAAATAATCAAAAGCGTACTATCAGGGTCCATTGCGGATGTAGAGATCTTCCTCCAAAGAAGATGAATTCAAAGGTAAGTATTCTGCTAGTGGGAGTTGTGTCAGCCTATATTTTTAAGAAAATTTGTCAATTGTCGGAGTAATTTATTATTATGTCAGATTTATTGAGGCACCTGCGTGATCCAAAAGCCTTCTTCCTTCAAAATATTCTGATCGAAATAACCGCTAGTTCCAGTAATTTCAGAGTAAGGCCAATTTGGCAGATAAACAGTGGATTTTACACCAGCACGAAACCAAAATTGGTTCCAATCATAATGCTCTGAAAAACCATCTGTAATTCCCTTTTTTAAAACTTTTTGAGAATATAGGATCACTTTCGGAACAGTTCGGTAATCAATCCTGCGATACATTCTTGTCAGTGTAATTTGATCAAAAGTACCAGCTAAATTTTTGCAAGACCAACTTAAATCCGTTAAGTTGGAATTTGTGGATTGATTTGAATCAAAATCCCATAAATGCGCCCTATCTTTATCTTTAAGTATGCGAGTACCTTCAAAATAACTTCTATCAACTAATGTAATTCCTTTTATCTTATATGACGTTTCCCTAAATGGACAATCCCAACTAACCACCGTCTGTGGCTTAACTATATCATTTGAAGGAAACATAAAGGCAAATAAACTAAAATTTTTATCTTTAAAATCTCTTCGCAAATTTTTTAGGGCTACAACTCCAGCTTCATTGAAATAAAATTGTAAAGACTCGGATTCTTTTGTTAAATGATAAAAGTCGTTTATCGATTCCGATACTTCCAGTGAATCGATGCGAGTGTTTCGAATTTCTTTCCATGAAAGGGCATTCTTTTTAGTTTCTTTTGGATGATAAAAAAACAAAAATATGGATTCTTTTTGAGGAATTAATATTACAGCAGGAACTTTCGCAGTTTCCAAAGATTTAATTACGGATTCTTCTTCTTGTTTGGTAAGTAAACTTGCTTCGTTTTGTCTTGCATCTACGTATGTTGAATCAAAAAATTTTGATTCACGTGGAGATTGAAATCCAGACAGATATTTTAATTGTTGGTCAATGAACTTTACCTGCGCTAATGCGGAGGGTTTATTTGAATTTGTTACTATTTTTTTGATATTTTCTTTTCGATAGAGTGCATCTAACAATCCCCATCCATCTGTTTCTTCTCTTAAAAATTGCAGAGAATATTCAAAAAATTGTTCCGTCGAAAATGATAATGGACGGTAGTTTCTAATATAAAATAAATCTTCGTAATTAACTTGGTTTTGATAATCACTGATACCTTCTCTGATATTTCCAGCGATAGGACCTCTTTTTCCAGAGGCAGTATGCGCAAAAATAAAACCAAAATTTCTTATAAATTCTGTGGCAAAAAATTGATTTTCAATATTAAGAATTCCCCTACTTTTTGTTAATTCTATTGTTGATCTACGAAATTCCTTTCGGTATATTTGCGTATAGCCCTGCATTACAGTAGCCGCATATTCTAATCTTCGCCAACCTTTCCCCTGCGCCATATATATTATTTCGTCAGTGATGCGAGAAGCAAGCTCTGGATTTTGATCCATTAATATTTGTGCCATACGTAATTTTGGCCAAATGTCATCTTCTGTAAGTTTTTCTGGATCTTGGATCTTTTGCAATGCTTTGATTGCCGCCTCAGCTCCTTGCGCTCTCCAAATGCTAACAGCGATCAAATCCTTAGCGCCCGTTATACTCAACGGCTCATTCAAAATTGGATGTATTACATTTGTAGACCAATTGGAAATATCTAGTTTTAAATAATAGTCTACGGACTTATCATATTTTTTTTGCAAATAGGCAAGAACGCCTAACTTAACGTAAATACGATTCGTAAATGAAGATTTTTTTCCTTTGGTGATATTTAAATAACGCAATAAAGAAGCCTCCGCTTCCACATAATCACCGGAAAGAACTTGAAAGAAAGATAACCTTTCTAATGAATTTTCTGTTACATCACCATCTGCGATAAATTCAAGATCCATAATCATTTTTTGAAAATAATTCGCTTCTTTAATAAGTCCCAAAAATGCTAATTTACTTGGAAGATCTTCATCTATTTGCTCGAGAAGTGGTATCCATTCGAGCTGAGGATCTTCAAAAAATGGAGAAGCTACACGCATAATATTTACAAAATGTTTCTGCATTTCCTTTTCTTTGCCGGTAGGAAGATCTATATAGTATTGTAAACGAAAAGTCCTACAAAGAGAATAGTATGGCTTTGATTTAACACAATCCATACGAATGATAGATTTTTTTTCATCTTCGCCAGCTTGAAATAAATTCGTTCGCATATTTTTCGCTAAATTGCGATAATATATGTTAATTTCTTTTTGAATATAAGTATCCAAAACTTTTACAGCCTGTGTTTCTTCTCCTTGGGCTTGTTTCCAGAGTGAAGTAAGGATGGCATCTGCAAAAACATAATCACCTTTTTTGATACGAAGATCATATAGAATATTTGCGATTCCAACTTTATCTTTCTTTCTAAGATACAATTCACCAAGACTCAAATAATAATCAATCTCCTGGTTAGGCGTTAGGTTGACAGGCGAGTGGAATCGAAATCCATCACGCGAGGAAATGGTATCGAACCCTCCGATCATTAAACTATTTATATCAGAAGAAGATGACCATCCATGATTGCGCCTTGTTTGAGCAAAAATGGGGAATGAGAATAGTAAAAAAATGACAAAAAATTTGAATGGTTGATACGATAGCATCTGCTCCATCAATCTTCCAGATTTATAAAATTTGGTCAAGTGACATAACACTATGGTTTGCAATTTAAAGGAATTGAGTGAGTATGGTTTTAAATCGTCCAAGGAACCGCCATTGTTACTCTCACTCTCAAAACTCACAAGAATCATCGGAGAAAAGGTCTTATTCAAAGATTTGGATTTTAGCATATCTGAAGGAGAAAAGATTGCCATCGTCGGAGTCAATGGTGCGGGAAAATCGACACTCTTAAAATCAATTTTAAAAAAAGAAGAATTGGATTCTGGAAGTATCGTTCCAAATAAAAATCTAAAAATCTCTGTCCTGGAACAAAACCCTACCTTCGATCCAAAGGAAAAAATTCTAGACCATATATATAAAGGTGGAGGTAAACTGGTTCAACTAATACATGATTATACTGAGGCATGCGACGGACTTGAATCTGGAACAGAAGAATCAGAAGAGAAATATACAAGACTATTACATGAAATGGACAGGCTTGCGGCATGGGATTATGAGGCTCAGATAACTTCGATTTTGCGAGAATTGGGCGTAGAAAAACTCGATCGAACGATGTCAGAACTTTCGGGCGGGATGTTAAAAAAAGTCGAACTAGCAAAATCATTAATCGAAGAAAGTAATCTTCTGATTCTTGATGAGCCGACCAACCATTTGGATGTGAGTTCCATTCAATGGTTAGAAGAATTTTTAATGCAAACAGATAAAGCTATTATTCTAATTACTCACGATAGATATTTTTTAGATCGAGTTGTGGGTAAAATTTTAGAAATTGATAGAGGAAAATATTTTCTTTATGAAGGCAATTATTCAGAATATTTACAAAGAAAATTAGAACGCGAAGAAACACTTCTCAAACAAGAAGACAAAGCCAGACAACATCTCAAACAAGAACTCAAATGGTTGAAACGCCAACCAAAAGCTCGATCGACAAAACAAAAAGCAAGAATTGATAGAGCAGAAGAATTGAGCAGTCGCGAAGTTTTTGAATTACAAAAAGAACTGGAACTAAGTGTTATTAGTAAACGTCAAGGTAAAACAATACTCGAAATTCATGGACTCATGAAAAGTTTCTCTAACCGAACTATAGTTAAAGATTTTAATTATTTTTTTAAAGCCAAAGAAAGACTTGGAATCATTGGGCCAAATGGTGTAGGTAAATCTACTTTGTTAAATTTATTTGCAGGAACTCTTGCACCTGATTCTGGTTTTGTGAAACCTGGTATCAATACAAAAATTGGTTATTTTGATCAAATTAGCCGTGAACTACCCCTCCATATGAATGTGTTAGATTATATAAAAGAATATGCAGGCGAATATATTTTAAATGATGAAGGAGAAAAAATAACAGCCTCTAAAGTTTTGGAACGGTTTTTATTTGATGGAAAAACACAATACACACCCATATCAAAATTGTCAGGTGGTGAAAAAAGACGACTTTATTTAGTTCAAATTCTTATGTGTGGACCCAATTTTTTGATTTTGGACGAACCAACTAACGATTTAGATATCCAAACGCTTTCCATATTGGAGAATTTTCTTGATGATTTCCCAGGAACAGTTGTAACTGTTTCGCATGACAGATATTTTATGGACCGAGTAGCTGAAAGCCTATTAATATTTGAATCTGATGGTCAAATTTCCACTTATATTGGGACTTTTTCTTCCTATTTAGAAAAATCCTTAGAAAAAAAAGAAACTAATAAACCAATTAAGGAAATCCCTATAGTAAATTTAGCGACAGAAAAAACGAATTCCAAAGCTGAAAAAGAGAAGAAAAAAATAGAAAAAGAAATTGAATTATTGGAGAAAGAAAAATCCGTTAGGGAGAGCGATTTAGCTTTTTTCGCACATGACCATCAAAAGCTAATCGAAATTGGAAATCATATTGCAGAATTGGAAACACAAATTGCGGAAAAATATAAAATTTGGGATACTTTATCTAACTAGGTCTCTCCTATTATCTTTTTTCTTACTCCTATGTTCTAAGTGTTCTATGAACTTAGACAATGCAGGAGATCCGAATTCCGGCGCCTTTTGGCGTGCTAGGTTTTTGGAATGTTTACTCCTTGGTCCAAATTGCGGCAGAGGATTTGAATTACTTTCCTTATCTCCGACTGACGGAAGTTCGAATGTTCCAGCTGGAATACCCATTCGACTTCAATTTTCTACTCCTGTAAACTTACGCTCATTAAGCATGCAATCTGAGAATGGAAATTGCTCAGGCACGTTTCAAATATCAAAAGATGACTTTAACAGTTGTTTAGGAGGTGTCATCGATTCGAGCAGTAATCCGATCATCTCAATATCGCCCTATCCTGGAAATGTATGTATATCAACAAACAATATCAAGATAAAAGTTTCTTCAGAGATTGAGGGTTTAAATGGAACTAAATTGTCACAAGCCGTTCAATACCAAAACGGATATAATACGGGTGAGCCAAAGATTATTGAATTCCCAGCCTTAGTCAATTCGTCATTTCGTTCCATCGAAGTCTATTGCAATCATCTCTTTATGGCAGGAAACTTTAATGGAATCGGTAATTATGAGCCTTATTTTGCAATCGTATCTAAATCTTCCAATACAAGTGGACTAAACATGCCATCACCAAATTCAGCTGTCGACAGAATGGTGGCAGATCCAGATGGAGGATTGTGGTTAGCTGGATCATTTACTTCGATAAGTGATAAGGGCACAAATTATGGACGAACCTACTTAGCTAAGATAAATGCTGATGGTTCACTTTCTGATGCTAGTTTTAATATCAGTGGCCAAGTTACGGCGATGGCAATCAACGGAGATCGACTTATCATTGGCGGTAACTTTACAACCGTTAATGGGTCAGCTCGTAATTATTTGGCAGAAATCAATCGTGCGAGTAATACCTTGACTTCATGGAATCCAGGTGCAGGCACTAATGTTGTCGATATTGAATTCTATGGAGGAAATATTTATGCTTTACTCGCTTCATTAAGTACTTGCGGATCAAATGTGCATAATACAGGAATAGTATGTCGTTTAACACCCGATAGCAATACAGCCGATGTTGGATTTGCGGTAACAGCCTACGGGACCACCGAAAATCCTCGTGATTTTGCTGTTTCTGAATATGGTATCTTTATTGCCGCCGATGATGTTTTCGGATCAAATTATGGAATTGGCAAATTTTCCGTTTCAACAGGTGCCCAAGATGCAAGTTTCAATCCATTTATATCGGGAGAATCTGCAAATTCAGTTTATATAAACAACTCTTCACTTTACGTCGTAGGAAATTTTAATTCTGCTTTTTCAACACCAAGAAAATTTTTTATGGCTTACAATCTTCTCACAGGTTACCTAGTTTCTGGTGATCCTATCGCTAACAAAACAGATGTGGGATCTTCGATAGAAAAAATTCACTTTAGTAATGGAAATCTCTATTTGAGTGGAAGCAATTTAATATATAATAAAACTGATGAACAAACCATAAAAAATTTATTAAAAGTTAACTTAACAGATCTTAGCATAGACCAATCCTTTGAATTGAATCCAAATAGTTATGTTCAATCATTGATAGAATCACAAAATAACATCATTCTGGCTGGTGGATTTTTATATCCACGAATGCATTCGACATCCCATTTTGGAGCTATTGACCTTTCTACAGGTCTTGCTGATAAAACTATTTATGCAAACCTAAGTGCTGAATTATTTGCAATGATTCGGGTAAATGATCGTCTCTACCTAGGAGGTGGATTCCAAAAAGTAAATAATAAAACACAACCCTTGCTTGCAGCATATAACATCAAACAAAGAAAAATGGACTCTTGGAATGCAAACATTTCCGCAGGTGGAGCAGGCTTTGTTCTGGGGATGTATGCTACTGGTGAAGATCTATATGTCGGAGGGAATTTTTCAAGTGTAGGTGGTGAATCTCATTCTTGCCTTGCTAAAGTAAAAGAAGCCAATGGCGCTGTAGATTCCAATTTTACTGCCACTGCTCCATCCAATGTTAGGAGTTTTTATAAAACAGGAAATTTATTGTATGTAGGTGGAGATTTTCCCACATTAAATGCGCAGGCAAATAGAGGTTATTTGGGAGTTGTCACAGCTGATACAGGAACACTCGATCCTTTGTTATATCAGCCAAATTCTACTGTGTTTATCTTAAAAGAAGGACCTAACAGCAACTTGTTTGTGGGAGGAACTTTCGCAACAATTCTATCCACAGCTCGTGCAGGTCTTGCTTCCATTCAAATTGGTGCCGCAAACCTACTTGCACCGAATATAGCGATTACCCCTGCAGGTAGCATCTATGATTTTTTAGTCGATGGAAGGAACATATATGTAGGAGGGGGTTCATTTACAAGTTTCAATGCAGAATCGCGTTCTTACTTTGCATCATTTACCTTAAACTCGGACAATTCTATGTCTTTAAAATCTTTGATCGCAAATACAAACGGCGAAGTCAGAAGTATCAAAAAGAATGGCAATTATCTTTACTTAGGTGGTCTTTTCACAACCGTGAATGGTCTTCCAAATCGTTCTATTTATCAAATGAAATTAACTGAATAATTGGAGAAAATGTCGACGTTTACGGATTTCATGCTATCCTTGACATCCGTGAAAGCGTATCTCTCCCCAAAAGCTATTCTTTGGACATTCCTTTTGGCTATTGGTTACGTCGTATTTTCCAAAATTGGATTCCAACTCGCTTTCTTAAACAGTCAAGTGTCCCCTGTTTGGCCACCAGAAGGAATGGCTCTCACAGCCTTACTAATCTTAGGGAGAATTTCTATTCCTGGAATTTTTTTGGGAGCCTTTGCAGCAAATTATTTAAACAATCCTCATCTTCCTACAGCTTTACTTATTGGTATTGGAAATACACTAAGCTCTTCAATAAATTTTTACCTTCTCCTTCGCTTTACGGGCGTTAAAGACCCATTGTATTCCACGAGAGGACTTATTTATTTTCTCACTTTATGCACTGTTCCTGGTGCCGCGGTCTCCGCATTTATTGGAGTCACAAGTTTACTCGTTTGGAATTTTTTACCTATTGAAGCGTATTGGAATGTTTTGTTCACTTGGTTCTCTGGTGAGATGCAAGGTTTTCTCATTGTTGCCCCACTACTTTTTGTTTGGTTAAATCCAATGGATAAATTAAACCAACGATGGTATAAAAAAATCGAACTACTGATTTGGTGTTTTCTTGTTTATACTTCAGGTAGAATCGCATTTTCTGATGAACTCCCCCTTTTATTTTTACCGATTCCATTTGTTATTTTAACAAGTCTTAGGTTCAGGCAATACGGCGCCACATTGGCAAGTGCCATTTTGAGTTTTACGGCTGTTACACAAACGATCAATGGTGTTGGTGTTTTTGCTAGAAGAAACGGTGGAGATCTATCTATCAACGATTCACTCATATTCTTAGATGCATTTTTGTTCAGTGTCAATGGAATTGCATTTTTTCTTGTTACAGTGTCTAGAGAAAGAGAGAGAGCACAAAAAGAATCGCTCGAGTCCTTAGAAATTTTGAATCGATTGAAAGAATTGGCCAACGAAGAATTGGAAAGAAAAGTCACAGAAAGGACTTTGGTGATCGAATTACAAAAAGCTGAAATCGACAAACAGCTAGATATGGCAAAACGAATTCAAGAATCATTGTTTCCTTCCAAACCAGAAGGAACAGAGCCTATGGAAATTAGTTTTCGAAATGTTCCTATGATGAAAGTCGGTGGTGATCTTTTTGATATCTACTGGAATCCAGAAACAAAAGAAATGGGAGCATTTATCGGAGATGTCTCTGGTCATGGAATCCCTGCAGCTTTTTTATCTGCACTCGTAAAAATGTCTCTTGATTTTTGGGTAAGAAATCCAAAGAAACTGATTGAAAGTTTGGAACAAATACGAATTCAGCTAACACCTAATCTTAAGGATCATTTTCTAACTGCGAGTCTTTTACATATTGATACAAAAACTGGGATCATAACATTTGCAAGAGCGGGTCACTTCCCTTTATATATTATCAGAAAATCTGGCAGTCTTATTATTTTAAAACCAACGGGAAGACTGATCACACCATTTTTTCCCTTACTTGCAACAGATGAATCATTCAAACTAGAAAGTGGGGATTTGATAGTTTTATTAACTGATGGTTTGACAGAAGCCACAAAACCAGAGCAAATCGAAATGTATGGCGAAGAAAAATTATTAGAAGATATTACGGAAATGAGATTTCAAAGCCTAGATTTTATTCGGGATCAAGTTTTTAAAACAATACTTGACTATTCTGGTGGAATCGAGTTAATTCAGGATGACCTAACTCTCGTTTTACTAAGATACAATTTAAATTAATAATAAAAATTATATCTTAGATCAAAGCGCACATGATTGGGATCATTCGTACGAGATAAGATCGTCTGTTCTTCCGGTCGAATTCCTATATGAAATGTTTGTTTATTCGCTTCTGGCATTTTTCTCGTATAACCAGTGATAAGTATATGAGCCAATGAAGTTACATACACCAAACCCACAACTGATAGTGAAGAATTGATTCGTTTACCTCTTTCATCCACCTTTGTGGAATAATAATCTTCAACTATGGTTGTTGCAAAAAATGGGAATATTGCAGCATCGGGATCTAAGGCACGTATACTTTCTAAATAATTCTGTTGTGTTCGAAATTCTAGTAACTGGGATCTGTATTCTAAATATTCGTTTATCGTATAAAGTGATGTTATCCCAAAAATAGACATATAAGCATATGCAGTTTTTTTATCACCGATATAATAATGCCCCCAACCTGGCAATAATGCTTGGCGCCAAAACATAGGCCATATATTATTTCTACGAGAAGATTCGCTTAATGGTGTAATTTCTGATGTATGTTTTTCTGCCGTTTGGTCTTCCCAAACAGCCGTTTGTTTGCCTACAATCGGAACTTCGATAGGATCAAAATTCGGATTTTCTAGAGTTACCTTATAATTTTTCTTCTTGTCGACTAACTTAGTATCAATGGTAACAACACTAACTTTTCCATCGCGACTTGTTTGAATGGTTGCTGGAATTTTTTTCCCATCTTGAATCACATAGGCCTTCGTGCCTTCGTAAATATTATCTCCGTTAAATGTGATTTTTTCAGAATTCCCAATGGTTTGAACTTCCGAAGTTGCCGTGTTTACAACAGGTATAGCGACTGGGCGAATTTCTAAATCATTCCAAGCTGACCATTTTTCAATGCGTTTGAATTTATTAATGACTGCAATTCTGTAATTGTATTTTCCTATAGGCAATTTAACTTTAACATTTGGTTCTTTCGTATTTTCGAATATTGTTTTTCCCGCTTCGTCTTTTATCTCTATCGTATAACCACCAGCGTTTTCAATCGCATTCCACTTGATCGTACTATAGGCATCTGCAAATAATAAACAAGGTAAACAAACAAACAGAAGGATTAAAATGTGCTTATGTCTACTTTTCATTTGCAATAAAATCCCAGGAAACTTTAAAATTCACCTAGTATTACTTGATTTCGTAATACACCGATTTAATCCAGAATGATTTTGATTCATTCTGAGAGTTTTCCCGTCTTAAATCTAATAAAAAAAACTGTAACGAATATCAGCACGCATTTGGTTGGAATCAATCGTACGGGAAAGTGTTACTGGCTCGTCTGGCCTTAATCCAAAACTGAAATTGCCAGCAGTAGAATCTGTGTATTTTTTAAAATGTGCCGTCACAATGATATGTAAAATTGATGTCAAATAAACTGCCCCTACTGCCGTGAAAGCATTGTTAACTCGACTCCTTTGGTCGCGGATATTCTCAGCTTTAGAATCTAACAAAAGAGGAAATAAAAGATTAGAAGGATCAAAAGCATAAATTGATTCAGCCATATCTTTTTGCGTTCGATACTCATCCAATTGATTACGGTATAAATAATTTTGATATGCTACATTAACAGTCGTTGCACCAAGCAAACCGAAATACATATAGGCTGTTTTTTCCTCACCTATGGCATAATGACCCCAACCTGGCAAAACTGCTTGGCGCCAAAACATTTCCCAAAATGAAAGTTTTCGAGTTCCCATTGAATTTTTGGTGCCAGTAAAAATAATATGTAAAATCGCAGTCCCGTACACTGCTCCGACAGCTGCGACAGATTGATTCAGTCGGTTTCTTTGTTCTGCAACTCGAGAATCCAAACCATTCATATAAATTGGTACTAACAGATTTGTTTGGTCCGTACCAGCACGTATTCCTTCTGCATAATCTTCGGCTGTTCTGAAACTAGCCAACTTAGCTTCATAGTTAGAATGTTGAACAGATGCATTAATTAATGTTCCACCAAGGAGCGCATAATACGTGTAAGCTGTTTTGTCGTGACCAATATACTGATGACCCCAACCAGGAATTACAGATTGTCGCCAAAACATAGACCAAAAACTTTTGTTAGTTTCTGAATGAAACTGGACACTATCTTTGTCCTTAGTATCTGATTTATCAGAATCTGGTTTAAGAATCGTGTCAGGTGGATGACTGATCAGTTCACCTGAAATGGCTACACGAATCGGTTCATATTTTGGATTTTCAAGAGTGACAGTATGATCTTTTGTCGGGTCTACCAATTTTTTATCAACAGTCACTATACTTGTTTTTCCATCCGCACTAGTTTCAATTTTTGCTGGATACTTTTTACCATTTTGAATGATAAAAGCCTTCGTTCCTTCGTAAATATTTTCACTAGTAAAAGTGATTTTTTCATTTTTTCCATCAGTCTGTACTACGGAAGTATCAGAATCAACGATAGGCGGTGCAACGGGTTTCACTTCTAATTCATGCCAATCCGACCATTTTTCGACATGATTTAATTTATTTAGAACAGCGATTCTATAATTGTATTTGCCTTTGTTGAGTTTGATGGTAACTGTCGGCTTTTTTATATTTTGAGTAATGACTTTTCCTGATTCATCCTTTACCTCTACCGCATAACCCAAAGCTGACGAGATTCCTTTCCATCGAATCGTATGATAGGATTCAGCAGAAATCGATAAATTCAGAAAGATACTGATTACAAGTATGAAAAGAAAATTATTCTTCATATTGTACATCCGGTGAAATAATCTCTATATCTTCCTTTATTGCATCTAGCTCAATTTTGAAATTGCCCGAAGTTTCCTCATTTGAAGTATTTTTATCAATTGGGCTCACTGACCATTTGAAAGTTTTTCTATCTAGGACTTCTAATTTACTAAATTTATATTCTGCTTTAGTGGTAGTAGTGTTAAAAATTTCTTTTTTACCATCGCTTAACGTTAATTTGTATTGTTTGATTCCAGGAATAGGACTCCATCGGAATTGAATCTCATTTAACTTTGATATGTTGATTGATTGTCCTTCAATTGGTGAAATGAGTGTAACGATCCTACTCACGGGAATATCTACCACTTTTTCTGCAACTTCTGGTAAAATTTGAAATCTGGAAATCGTCTCCGAACTTCTTGCGCCACCTTCACCAAGCCCGACAACTATCCATTCATAATTTCCAGAACTTAACATTTGATCTTTTTCTATCGTATACTCATTTGTTGTTAATGTTTTATTCAAAATTTCTTTAAATTTATCATCTTCTTTGATTAAGATTTTAAACTCATAATTTGGTGTATTTCCCTTACTCCACTGGAATTTAATCGAGTTTACATTTGACGGCAAACTCGTGTTTGGTTTTGGAGAATATAACTTCAGACTTTCAGGAGTATAACGAATGCTAAATGAATTGACAGAGGATGTAAGATAAGGTTCCCCTGCCGCAGAATTTAAAGACACTCGCCAATAATAAGATCCAGCATTTATCTCTTTTAGAATGTATCTATTGTTTGCGACGGGTACATTTTTTATTACTTTCTGAAAGTTCTGATCTTCAGAAATTTGTAATGAGTATTTCCCATTAATAGGAAGTTTTTCCCATGAAAACAATATACCTTTACTCGTGACTTCAGTGGCTGGTATATTGGCAGATACTTCAGGTGAAAAAGTTTTTAATGAACTTATGTCTTTAACATCAAAAATCGAAACATTTGAAAAATCTGTTTCTTTTCCATCAGAAGATTTTCCAGAGACTCGCCAGTAATACGTTCCAGAATTTAATTTTTCTTTAAGTTCAAAAAAATTTGAAGTCACATTTTTTTTCACTATTATAGAATCAAAACGAGGGTTAGTTGCTAATTGAAATTCATAAGCATTCAATGAAGTTTCGTTTGACCAATTGAACAATATTCCTTTTTTCTCAATCAAAATAGAATATGTAACTGATTTTAAACCTGGATTGAAAAGTTTGGGTGGTTTTGCTTTTTCTGGATCAACCACTTCAAAACTTTGATTTCCTGAAAATACGTAAGCCGATCCCCCAGAGCCAGTTGGTAAATTTGCACCCACTCGCCAAAAATACTTACCTTTGTTAATTGGCAGTGAAACATAATTAACGGTCGAAACGGAAGACTGAACATTCGCCGCAAATTCTGGATCCGGTGAAATATCTAATTTATAATTTGATGCGAGGTCACTTTTTGTCCAAGAAAAGCTGATGTAAGCTGTCGATCCAGGTACTGCCGTTTTGAACCCGTTAGATGGTGAAATCTGATTGACAGGACGATTTTGTAAAATCGTAAATTTTCGAATCGGGCTCGACTCTTTCCCAGATAGAACTCTCCAGTAATATGACCCATCAGCCAAAGAGACGGATACTTGTTTATCGGATGTTTTTTTGGAAGATATAATTTTCTTAAAATCGCTAGTATGCGATATTTCTAAATTAATATTCGGTAAGGATGCATCTTTCGTGTATTCAAAGTTAACCGCTATACTCTTTTCCTTGGAAAAAAACCTAGCATTGTCTTGTGGGCTCACAAGTTTCAAATCAACTTTTTTGATTTCCACCTTTCCGGAATCGGCACCGAAGGATGCCTTTTGGTCGGCACCGATTTTTTGTGCTTCTTTGCCAGAGGAAGATATTTCTGCGAAACCTTTTTCGACTGTCACGCTCAAATCTTTGTTTTCAGTTTTGGAAAGTTTGACATCTCCATTTCCGACGGAAATAGAATTATCACCTGACTTGATACTCAGGGAGGATGCACCACTGGCACCTTCATTTTTAGCAGACACTGCTCCATAAGCAAAATCGATACTAGTTTTATCTTCATCTAGGTTGAGAAGAATCATACTGTTTTCGCTTAGATTGATTTTGGTTCCGTCATTTAACGTAATCTCGGCGTCAGCCTCAGTTGCAGTGCGAATGGAATCTTTGTTATGTAATGGAAAATTTTGTTCTAAATCTTCCCAAACAACATGACTCGCATATTTTCTTTGAACCGTCCTTTGTTTAAAAGTGATCGAACCAATCACTTTTTCACCTTCGACTTCTATTCTCTTATTAATATCATAATAGAGCAAAGAAGATAAAAGTATCAAAACGATTACTTGAGCAAATATCCAAATCTTTTCACTGAGACTATAGATCATATAAACTACTTATGTGTTCTTGTAAATACTCCATCCCAATCTGCATCAGGAGGAGAGACCTTATACTCTTCACAACGTTCAATCAACATCAAAGCGGCTTTGTCTTTTCCAAATTTTGATGCTTTGATTTTGTTTGCTTCATTTAAAGTAGCAATCGCTTTCGAAAAGTTTTTCTTTAAATATAGATCAAAGCCCTTCTCATAAGCTTCCGCACTTTCTTTTAAAATAGAATCTAAATCGGAATGAGCGGCAATTAATTCAAAAAGTTTAACAGGTTCGTTTTTTCCTTTAACACGTACTAAATCAAGTTTTCGCGTAAAAAGTTCATGATCCACTTTTTCTTTAGTCGATTCACTGATAAGAATATTGACTCCGTAATCTTTTCCAGCGGCTTCTAAACGTGCTGCCAAGTTAACAGTATCGCCCATCATAGTATAGGAAGCGAGTGCATCGGTTCCCATAAAACCAACCTTAGCTGGTCCAGTATTTAGGCCAATACGAGCATCCATTTCTCGAGCTTCTTGGGTATAAAGCTGGTTAGTTGTCCAATATTCGCGTAAATCTTTTAATTTGCGTACCATTGCAATGGACGCGCGAGCTGCTTTCAACGGATGATCTTTCACATCTACCGGAGCATTGAAAATACCTACGATCGCATCCCCTATATATTTATCCAAAACGCCATCATATTCCTTAAGGATAATGGTCATGGCTGACAAATATTCATTTAAAAGGGCCGCCAAATCCTGTGACTTTAATTGTTCGCTGATAGTTGAAAAGCCAGCGACATCGGAGAAAAAAGCTGTGATTGGTTTTTCACTACCACGTTTTAATGCGGCCATATCAATCATGGCTTCTTGTACCACAACAGGATCGATCATGGAACCAAGAATGCTTTTTACTTTTTCTCTTTCTTCAAGTCCGTGCGCCATGCCGAGGAAGGAATTTGTCAAAACACCAACCTCATCAGAAGTTGTGGGTCTAATTTGTACATGAAAATCACCACCTTCAATTTGCTTGGTTGCCGACACCAAACGAATAATAGGAGATGAAATCGTTCTGGAAAAAAAGAAAACGATGATAACGGAAATATTTAAAATGATAAGTAGAATATAAACGTTTCTTCTTTGAATATTATATACCTCAACAAATGCATCATCTTCTTTAACAGTTGATACAATGCCAAGACCACCAAGTCCCATTTTTTTGTAAGAGCCTAAGTGAAAGAATCCATCTCGTTCATACCTCTTTTGACCATTATCCGTTTTACTCTCTAGTAAACTTTTAACAATAGGTATATCAATCATGTTCTTTGATGCAAGAACTACATCTCTATCTGGATGGGCTAATAAATCAGCCCTTTCATTGATAAGATAAGTTGTGGTAATACCTGCAGACTGGAACGCTTTTAAGAAGTTACTGGCATCCATATAGAGTAAGATCAATTTCTTTTGACCTGGATTACCGTAGGGAATACTAATACCTAAACATGGACTCAAACAAATAGAGCTTACATTGAGTACAACTGTCGCGCCTGACTCAGATCTTGTAAAGTCAGCCCCAAATACATCATTCATTTGAGTTAGGGTATCAGCACTTAAATTGTTTTCTGAAAGAAACTTCTCATTTACGATTTTATTCTTAATTAACAGTTGCTCGCCTTTAGCTTCCGCAATCGCCATGTAAACAAAGTCTTCATTATTTTTGAAAAACAAATCTACGAAAAGTGCAGTTTGTTCTTTCTTTAAGGATTGGTCCAAAATAATGGCCATATTGTTAATTTTATAAGCTATCGAATAAAATTCATCTTCTACTTTTTGCCCAATAACATCCGCTAGCTGTAAGTTATTTTCTTGGATTCTTTTTTCAGAATCGTCCTTAAAATAACGCGATGCCAAAAAAATCATCGCAGATAAACCAGAAATAATAATAAAGGAAATGATGCTGATTAGCTTAATTCGGATGGTCATCCGAGATGGCTTAAATTCAGTCTGCTCGTTCATTGATGCCTCTTTTAAGTTCACACAACCATCACTTTCATACAAGTTCTTTGATTGTTCAATGTGAGACAAAGTTTACTGACTAGCAAGACAACGCCAACACAATTAAATTTTATACAAGGCCAGATTTAAAAGACTAGCCTCCCATTTATCTAAATTGTCTATGAAAAATCCAGTCTTTTCAAATTCTGTAAGTCGAATTATGACGTATTGGCCTAAAAATATAAAATGAATCTGGAGGTATTTTTAGAATCAAACCAGAAATTGGACAAATGAATCTCGTTCAAAGGAAATTCCAAAATAAATCATTTATAATAAATTTTTATAATTTTGGATTCCCAAAGTGAAAGCGTAAGGATAATGGATGCATCCACCATAAAGAAAATATTTCCAAATACCGTCGCTTGTTTGAAATAATAAATAAACAAACAGATACATAATAATCCATAACTAGCATTAGCAGATACCAATCCATATAGGAAATATTTTTTTGTTACATTCAACAAGGCTAAGGTAATTGAATACAAAGAGAACACTAAACCAATCATGGATAAAAGCAAAAACAGATCCAAAGGTAAGTTAAACCAATTGGTAAACACATTTCGAAATAAAAAATTTACTAGAGCGGAAAGAAGTGCCCCTGCCGCATCTATCCATAATAAAGTCCGAAGCGATGGAATAAATTTCAAATTATATAACCCCAAATAAATAATAAAGATAGATTCCCTTGAAGGAAAAATAAACAAAAAAAACAGAAATCATAATCATCATAAACTCTGCCGTGAGTCCCGTCCCAAGAAAACACCAAGCAAAAAGTATAGATAAAGAAGCAATCAAACTGATAAAACATGATACCCATGCTTTATCAATGGATTTGCTAATGGCAATAAACAAAAGTGAGGCGGAAATCAACCCCCATTTCAACCAAGTAGCAAGATATAAATTTTTCAAATGGTCAGCTGTGTTCATTCCCATTTGTAGAGCAAATAATATCTCGTCTAAAATTTTGTTTTCATATAAATCACTCGGTATTATGCTAAGTGCCAAGGCCATTCCTGGTAACAAAAATTTTCTACCTTTAGGAAGATCTCCAGCTAACAAGAAAAAAATAAGTCCCGCATAGATAAAAGGGAAAAGCATATCTAACTTTTGACCAGCCAACATTTTTTCTCTATTTTTACTTTCAATCTCTCCATTGCCCGTCAAAAAACTCAGTTCATCTGTCGATTGTGCAAGCTCCAAAGCAATAACAGGTGTGTGGTAACCATTTTTCAGATTTGCCTCGGCAGGATAAACTAAAAGCATGATACATGAAAAAATCAAAGTCAATAAAGCAAAAATTGCCGTAAGTGAGTATGTATATTTTTGTTCCATGGATCGCTATGGCTCCTAAATTTAATCAGAGGGTATAGAATCTTTAAAATACTTTCGATTCAATAGCAAACAAAATTTTTATAAATGATAAGGATTCAAAGAAATCAAAAAATCATAGCCAAACAAATAGAAACAAACAATCTGAGAAATTACCAGGAAACACAAATATGTATAAAAAAATAATCTCACTTCTTACGATAGGTTTTCTCTTTGCCTATTGCTCGACATCACCTACAAAAAGTCGAGTTTCAGAGCTCGATTCTATCGAAATTAAAGGAAAAAGTGTCTTCACAATTTCCATACCTCACTTAACAGAAGCAAGCGAAGTCGGAGCATTTACTTCTGGATTAACACTTGTCACTGGATCCATGAAAGTTCTTCCAACAGTGCCAGAGGATATCAAAGCAAAAACCAAAGAGTTGGTAGACTCAACTCTTACAGAATCAAATTCAACTGTAGAAACTATAATCACAGTCGCAAATAAATTAGGAAAGTTTGATTACTTATTACTCGTGACTTCCGAAGAAGCGGATATTGCTACAGTTATTTTCGGAATTCCTATTTCTTCACAAAAAGGTATGCTAGTAAAAACAAAGTTATATGATGCCTCTGTCAAAGCATTTGTTTCACAAGCTTCTGTTCCGAGCATAACAGCGATTCCTGCAGGGATCCCAGATGCTGATAAAGCGAAATTGGCTATCATAAGTGATGCGGCAAGAAAAGGTGTAACCACCCTAATCAAAAAATAAAATTTAGAAAATATCTTGCGAAGGGAAAAATTAATTTTAATTCTTCGCAAGAATTTTATAGATTTGGTTTTACAAATAGGAAATCAGAATGTTAATCAACAAAATATCGGTATATAATTTTGAAAATATTTTCTAAAGTCCTACTTATCATTTTCGCAGCTTTGTTTTTTTTATCTGCAGCCCTTCAATACAATGACCCTGACCCCATACATTGGATCTTTCTTTATGGTTTAGCAGCCGTCTTATGTTCAATGGCTGTCTTCGGTAAATTCAATCAAAATCTAGTTTATATTTGTATAGGAGCGACCATCTTACAGGTGCTTATCGTAACAGAAGGTACCATTTTATGGTATCTCAGAGGAATGGAAAATATACTTTCCACTCCCATGGCAAAAGATAAACCCTATATCGAGGAAGTGAGGGAATTTTTTGGCTCACTGATTGTTTTATTTGCCAATTTGTATTTATTGTATTTCCACAGAAATAAAAAATAAATACAAATGATAACTTTACTTAAACAATGCGAGTAAATCGGAAAAAGCTTCTCTCTTTATATCTTTGGGCATCAAAAATTGAATTTGTGTCATAGTTTCATAATTGCCATAAATTTCTATGGCAAGCGGTGGTACAATACCACTTTGGTTTAAGACCTTATCCATTTGTGGATAAACTTTCATTGGCCCGATCATAAATGACATTTTATTTTTAAAAGGGAAAGTAGCATGTAGCGCTTTGTTAGCTGGGACTTTGAATGTTTTGAAATTTTCATACACTTTTGCTAGTTTATCTTTTGGCACTAATTTCAAATCACAAGCTAACACAGATCTTAGTTCATCTTCTGGTGTTCCTGGAGGATCAAAATACAGTGAGAGCATGAGACACTTTTCACCAATTTTTTCTTTCCATTCTTTATCAAATTTATCCCAACTCTCCCCTATCTTTTGGTAGCTTCCTTTATGTAAATAAATCGCTATCTCAGTCGAAGAGAAATCCACTTCGTCAACAGCGATCGATTGGAAACCACCTAAGTAAGCATAAAAACTTACAATCAATATTCCGATTGCAACAATTGTTATCCCAAAACGTTTTAATATTTTCATACTATTTATCTATTTGATTCCTTTAATTTGATTCTAAATTCTTTTGTTTTCAATGATACAAAAAACATGATTTCATTTTGTTAAAATCTTTTTTTACTTTTTGGGAAGACAATATTTTTTTTTCCAATTTAGAGTTTTAGAACTCCAGAGGTGATCATAACGCAAACTTTTGGGACCAGGCATTTCTGTCGTATTTGCGAATGCGAAATACTTTAAAACTAGTTTGCCCTTTATATCTTGATCACAAAATAGACTCCGATGCCAACGAAGTGATAGATTATGTTTTCCTTTTTGCAAAACACTTGTTATTTGAGAGTTTCCGATAGGAAGACCAGAGGCAGTATATAAGCTACCTGAAAAATAATAAGTTCCAGTTTTCGCTACTTCGACTTCAAAATTGAGTGCCATATCATTCTTAAGTAATTTTTCTTTGAAACTTTTTGGCAAAAGAGAAATATTTAAACTACCATAATTGATAGAATTACTGGCAATAAGATTAAGAGTTTCTTCATTGTATAAAATTTGGATTTGATAATTGTATGGATCTTTTTGTAAAAGTGCCGTGTCAAAGGAAGCAGTATAAATAAAATCATTGGCAATATCATAACTGCCACCGGTATCAAACATTTCAATCCTTTGCAATTCTTTCAACTTACCATTGTTTGTCTCATTTATAGAAACATACAATGGATTCACTTTATTTTTGATCCCTCGAGTATTGATTATATAGGCATGGTAGATAATTTTTTCACCGGGATAATAATTATTTTTTTCTGGGTAATGTACAAGCACCGATCCATCAATAAGCGGAGTATTGATTTCCTCTTTTTTGTAGACTATGGAATGATTTTTTAATGGGTCGGCATATTCTCCATCGATGAAAGGGATTTTTGTGCAATAATCAAACGACTGTTTACTATCAGAATTTTTTAGATGTTCATCAGCCCTTGGCATCAAGGGCTCTTCGGAAAATATGCTGTTTAGGTGGGAAAGGCCGAAACAAATCAAAAAAATAAATAAAAAATGAATTCGATTCATTCTTTTCAAAATATTTATTTTTGTTTTTCTAATTCTTTTTCTAAAGCATCCGCCTTTTCACTGTAAAACGGATCATTAAAAGGCTCACAAGTAAATTCTTTCACATTGTAAGGGCCAGTCTCATATACATTTTCCAATCTTTGCCCTCTAGGCCCTGGCATTTCTGAAACATTGGCGATTAAAAAATACCGCATTTGATATGGCCCATTTTCACCCACGTCACATAATAGTTTCCCATACCATTTCAATTCAATATTTTGAACCCCAGGCTGTAAGGTTTGTCTAGACTGTGCGCGACCAATTGGACTTCCAGATGAAGTATATAAACTCGCTTGAAAATGATAAGTTCCTGCTTTTTCAATTTTTACGGATTGTGTGATGATTAAATCTATTCCAGAAGATTTATCTCCAAAACCAAAGGGGGGCCCTGAGCCAAGTGTTCCAAAGTTGAATGAATTTGTAGTTACTAATTCTTTTTTTGGTTCATCATATTTTAATATGATCATATAATTATGAGGCACATCTTTGAAACCAGAAGTGGAAAATGTTGCTGTATAAATTAAATCGCCATCAGTATCATACTTTCCACCATTATCTTTCATCGTTTGCACAGATAAAATTTTACCATTGATCCCACCACTTTCGCTCAATGTCGCAGTAAGTTTGGAACTTGGTTTAATTTTGTTTCCAGCACCATCAACTAAATAGGCATGTATAACAACTGTTTCATTTGGTTGGTAATTGTTTTTTTCTAAATAATGAACCATAAAAGGTCCAGCAGGGAAATTTGGATTGTTCACTTTTGCCGGATAAATGGTTGTTTCGTTTTTGATTGAATCATTCGGAACACCATTGATCACGGGAATCGGATCAGAATACTCTGGATACTGGGCAAGTCTTCTGTATTCGCTGATCGTATGTTTCAATGTGTGCTTGGGATCAAGTCTTGTGTCACCATTGGAAAGAATTTCTGGTTCGGATTCATCACGTTGCAATGAGAATCCATCCCACATAGAGTTTGAATCCGTTTTTGAATTTGAATTTTTTTCTACCGTTTCGGTTTCGGAAGAAGATTCAGAAAAACTAAAATAAAGAATTCCGATTAGGATGAATAAACCAGCACCGATAAGGGCATACTTTTGTTTCGCAGTCATGTAAGGTTCCGTCTTTGGAAAAAGTTTTTAGAAAATACTGGGGATGAAATAAATAAACCTATAATCTTTCCATAAGTTCAAGAAAGATTATAGGTGGTAAGAGAAAAATATTTTAGTTACAAGAAGCGTCGCCAGATGGCTTGTATGCCCAAACGCAACGGATTAGCTCAGCTGTGCTCATGCTATTTCTTACGTTCGAACCAGCTGAAGTAGAACCCCAAATGCCATTGCCAAGAGACTTTCTAACATCTCTGTCTGAATCATCACGTCCATTGCTATGATCTTCATCACTTTGGTCACCATTATAAAAACCTGATGTTTCTTGTTTCGCAGAACAGATATTCGTTGTGCTATATGATGCGGAAGGATTGCCCGCACATGCAAGAGAGCTACCATATTGAATCACGCCATCATCTTCACCAGTTAGGCAAGAACTAGATGCCATCGCTTCGTATCCAGCGATCACGTATGTTGCCGCCTTAGGTCCGTTTGCATAAGTATCAACTGTTTGAGATGCCGAAGTTTGTAAAGAGGCAGTTCCTGCATCACATGAAGCCACAAAATAAGCTACCGTATTGCAAAACCAGCTAGCTCCACCACAAACCGCATTTGCCGATTCTGCACCTCTATGTGCTCCTTGAACCGCAGCAACTGTGCTTACTTTCAAACCAATGTTATAAAAATTGGCACCTTTGTAATTATAATAAGGATCAGTTGATCTAGAATTTCCCATAATAAAATCCATGACCGCATTTCCCATGCTATGTGGAACGACTACGAAATTGGTTTCTCCAACGCAGTTTTTTCCACCACCGTCATTGCCACCATTGAGAACAGTATTGATTTTTCCTGCGACTTCTACAGATGCATCCCAATAAGGAACTAGTGAATTCCAGTTAATGACCGCATATTTATTGTTTGCTGATATCGTGGCTACCATATCCGAAGTAACAGAACCTAGCCAATTTTTATATTTCCAGTAGTCGCGAGCTTGTGTATAAGTTTGATTTGAATCACGATGACCGTGAACGAAAATAAAGCAGGTTGCTTCTGCTTCGGTTGTAAATACACCCATTGTTAGGGTAGCGAAAAGGATGCTTAAACCCAGATTCTTCATTTTTAAAATTTTCATATTTCTCTCCTATTTACGATGCAAGGGAAGGTTGGCACTTTGACATATTTATGCCAATTGAGTGAACCCTTGACCACCTTTTCGCAATATAAGTCAAATATGAGGCAATTATTGTTTTGAACGCAAGCTTTTTTTTGAATCTGGTTCACGGAATAGTATTTTTTTTCGGGTTCTCCCTCAAATTCTCCAAATTTTGATTCTGGTTGCCAATTTTGGGTTTAGAAAGATAGAATACGGATCAATGAAACAGACTTTTCCACTCTCACTCTTCGCCATTTTATTATGGATACAAAGTTTTTTGATCCTAAGCTATCTCGGCTATGTTCATACCTCTGTGGAAAACGTCCCGGACTTCGTTTATTTGTTATTTTTACCGATCTTACAAATGATTTTCGGGATTTGGGCATGGAAAGGAAGTGCAAGCCCTGTTTTTTCCAAAGTCTTTTGTATCATTCGCATTCCATTTTTAATTTATGTATCAGGGCAATACATAGTTTCCCTCTATCCTTCCTCGATCATTCACTTTAGTTTGCGGAGTATTTTGATTTTCGCAAGTATCATAGAAATTACGATATTCATTTTAACCTTAACAAACATTAGAAAAACTTGGTGGAAAGAAACCAATGTGTTTCCTCCTAAAAAAAGAATTTGGACTTTTGAAGAAAAGAACCGTCTGTTATTTGGAACTTATATTATTTCGCTCGGATTATTTTTGTTAGTTTGTCCAAATTGTTTATTAACTTATTTATTTATGCCAGAAGTTTATCAAATTCAGATCACAAACATTGTCGCGATGCAATTGGTCATACTTGGAATTTATAATCTAATCGCAAGTTTTCATGGTATCAAAGCTTTGATTGATGCAGGCATTCATGGTGGTATTTTTACAAGTATCGTTTTTGTTATCCTCGTGTCTTTCGGATACCTTCATCCCATTACACTTCTGATACCTATGATTGATATTATGAGCATACTATTTACTATCATTAAAAGATTCAAAAATAATGAATCGATTTAGAAATATATCTAATAATAGATGAGTAACGCCAAATTTAGATTTACTATATTGATAATAAATTTATGCAATTGAATCACTTAATTAAACTTCAATCACGCTAGATTTAATTTGTATCCTTACATAATATCCCGGAAGTGACAATGTTTAAAATTTTTTTAGCTTCCAATTCATCGTCTAACATAGAATGGGGAGCTAATACAAATCTAAAAATAAGATAAGAAAGATGAATGCCAAAGGATGTGCGCACATAATTGGGAACATCAATATCGTTTCGGATTTCTCCTATTTTTTGAAAGTGTTCAACAGCCATAATAGCAGGAAGGTACAATTTTTCTTTCCATACCTTTCCAAAAAAAGTACCAAATTCTTTGTTTTGTAAAAGAGCCGAAACAAGGATGCGAATCTTATGAGGATTTTCTTTGGCAACTTTGACGCGATCATGAAAAATATACAAAAACCAATCCGAAAATTTTGCCTCCCGAGCCTCTAACATAGTTTTTAATTGAATCATCTGAGTTTGGAAGGCAAAATCATAAACAATTCCAGAAAGAATTCTCAAATACAATTCGTTCTTAGAAGCAAAATATCTAAATAATGTCCGTTCGGTGACACCTGCTTTCTGTGCGAGTTCTTTTGTAGTGGTTAAATCAAATCCCTTTTCACCAAATACTTTTTCCGCCGCTCGCAAGATATCCCTCTCTTTCTCGGAACTAGGGTTTGCGAATTTTTGGTATTCTTTTTCTAGAAATTTTTCGGTAAATCGCATATTTGTAAAATCATTTCATCCAAAGTTCTTTCGAAAGCAAGCGAAATGATAAAAAAAATGGTTCAGAATGAAAAAAAGTATAGTGCTTACTTTACCTCCAAATTTCCTTGGTATAGTGAACGCTATACCAAGGATAGAAACAAAATGAAATCTGTGAACACCAAATTACGCACCATTCTTCCCATTGTTTGGAATAAAAAACCCGTCTCATCCGCCGAATCGGGAATGGAAATTCTAAATGATGGACGCATATCCTATTGGATCAAACACCAACACTTAACAAATATTACTCCTAAAATGTTAGCATGGTGGTTTCAGAATTTAGAGGGTGATATCGAACACCAGGGCCAAATTTTCAATAGATACCATGTGTGGCATCCTGAAGACCATGTTCATAATTCTTATGTCAAAAGGCGAAATGACGGATCAGTGGGACCGGGTGCGATTATCCGAATTGTAGAATATTTTGGAAGAAATCTCAAATACCAAGTCAATGTCGAAACAGATATTGAAAAATTGGATGAAACTGGATTTATCCATAACCCACGTTATTTGGGAATTTTACCAATTGCTCGAATGGAGTATGTTTTCGAAGCGAAAGGGAATGGCACACAGTACAACAACCGTCTTATTATTGGTTGGAGACACTGGTCTTGGAAAATTTTTCGCCCTCTCATTGTAAAATTCTTTTTTGATTCAAAACATGGGGAAGCTTGGATCAAACATAATATTGAAGAAGTGGGACAATTTGAAGATTTTTTGCCTGCATTGTATTTTAAGGAAAATAAAAACACATCGAAATAATCGATAACGAATGTATGCAGATTTAGGGATTGGGATTTATGAATGTATCGATCGATTCTTCTGTCTTTTTCACTACCTGAAAATCAATGGATTCAGGATAAAAAGAACCAGAATAACCCATTCGAATCTTATACAAACCAGTGCCATACGATTCTTTGGGAACAAAAGATAGGGTAAAACGATTTTCTTCCATCCGGATAGGATCGACCTTTGCCACTCCTGTATAAAAGGATCCATTCGGCATTTTGTAATGGGCACTACGATTTTTAAGTTCTATAAAAATTGTTAGTTTGTCTCGCGGCTTAGTCCCTAGGTATTGAAATTCTAAATCCAGTTTTTCATCAAAAGAATAAGCGCCCTTTTTCTTTGAAGTCAGTTCTGATGTAAGGGTGCCAAAATTTTGAGTGCCATAGAACCTTCCTTTTGATTCAACTATCCCAACTCCCAAATGAGAATAGGCTCCTGACAAAATATTTTTTCTATGCCCAGGGGATTTCATCCAAGCAGTCATTAAATTTGTGGCGACTGCCTCTTCCGTTTTACCAAAGTTATATGCTATGTTTTCTCCCACACCACCAAGTACATCCGGGTGGTATTTTTGCATACGACCTCCAGGACCTAATCCTTCATTGTCTTTATGCGAAAAAAAATTAAATTTGATCATATTTGCAGAGTGAATCCTGGCAATACTTTCAAGAGAGGAATTTGGAAGATAAGCAGGTAATGACCGACTGGTTCTTTCCTTATTTGTTTGATCAAAGATTAATTTTTCAATGCGTGCCAGATCTAAAGCTGAAACTGCACTAACGAATATTAAATTAGAAATTAGTAATAAACTAAATTTTTTCATAAATATATTTCAAAACACCCATTCTGATTTTATACTCAATTCTTTGAGTATAAAACTTTCTAAAATTTCGCCGTCTCTTTTTTTCCACTCGGTATGATTTGAATTGAACCAAACACTCATTTGCGATATTTTTGGCTCAAGTATCCAATATTCTTTCACACCATTCATTAGATAACGATCTGCCTTTGTCCCCAAGTCACGTTTGCGAGTAAATTCACTTAACACTTCACAAACGAGATCAGGAACTCCATGAATGTGGCCTTTGACAATAGAAAGATTTTGATTTAATATAAGAGTGATATCAGGACGGATTACATCCCCCGCATCAGGAAGAAAAACGTCCACCTTTGTGACCACTTTACCGATTTTGTGATTACTTAAATAATTTCCCAGAATGCGAATCAATTTTGATTGGCAAAGTCCATGATCAAAGTTGCCACTTGGGCTCACAACTAACACTCCATCAACCATATCGTATTTAAATCCGTCATCAGGGAGGCTTAAATACTCTTCCCTTGTGACTTTCCACCCGCTGTATTTGGGAGTCTCTTTTGTGAGAAGTAAATCAGACATGGTCTTAGTTTAAACTATATGTGTAAGGTTTGTCAAATCGTAAGTGGTCCTTAAAAATAATCCCGCTTATTCGATGCGCCCTTGATCCGCAGGGCGAAGGTCCGAACATTTGCAAAGCAAATGGAAGGACGGAAGCGTAAGCGGACCCCAAAGGAGCAAGAAATGGCGCCCTAATTCCTTCTTGTTTCCCCTGCCCTTTGCAAAAAAAATGGACAAATCAGTTAAATCATCCACTAGGAAGTGTGCCCCTCCATGGCAAATATCTATTACGACGACAGTTGCGATCTAAATATCCTCAAAGGCAAAACCATCGCGGTCATTGGCTACGGTAGCCAAGGCCATGCCCAAGCTCAAAATATGAAAGACTCTGGTCTTAAAGTGATCATCGGATTACGTGACGGATCAAAATCTGTATCCGAAGCTAAAGAAGCAGGCTTTGAAGTGGTCTCAGTGAGTGAAGCGGCAAAAAAAGCAGACATCATCCAAATCCTTGCACCTGACACGATTCAGGCGGATATGTATAAAAAAGAAATTGAACCTCATCTAACAGAAGGTAAAGCCCTTGTGTTCTCCCACGGATTCAATATTCATTATGATTTGATTTTACCTCCAAAAAACGTAGACGTTTATATGGTAGCACCGAAAGGTCCAGGCCATTTGGTTCGTCGCGTGTTTACTGAAGGTGGTGGTGTTCCTTGTCTTATTGCAGTTTACCAAGATGCGACTGGTTCGGCGAAAACTCGTGCCCTTGCTCATGCGGCAGGTGTAGGTGGTGGACGCGCTGGAATTTTGGAAACATCATTTCGTGAAGAAACAGAAACCGACCTTTTTGGCGAACAAGTTGTACTTTGTGGTGGTGTAGCGAATCTCATCATGAAGGGATTTGAAACCCTAACAGAAGCAGGTTATGATCCTGAAATCGCATACTTCGAATGTTTACATGAAGTAAAACTCATCACAGATTTAATTTATGAAGGTGGCCTTGCACGTATGCGTTTTTCCATATCTGACACAGCAGAGTATGGTGATTATGTAAGTGGTCCACGTATCATTGATGCAGGTGTCAAAGCTCGCATGAAAGAAGTGTTAAACGACATCCAAAAAGACAAAGGCGCTGCTTTTGCTAAACGTTGGATGGCAGACACAAAAGCGGGATATCCGGAATATAAAAAATTGAAAGAGCAAAATGCCGCTCACCCAATTGAAGCAGTTGGGACCAAACTTCGTTCTATGATGAAGTGGTTAGCAAAGTAGTAGTTAGAAGCCAAGAAAAGGAACAAAAAAAATGAAAGTAACACAAAAGATCGTTCTCTCAAGCCCAGCAAGAACTCCGTTTGCACAAATCGGTAAAGCCTTAGCTGGATACGCAGGCCACCACTTAGGTAAACTAGTAGGTGATGAAGTGATGAAACGCAGTGGTTTAAAACCAACTGATATAGACGGAGTTATTGTAGGAGAAGGATTTGCTAATGCACCTAACTCTGCTCGTGTGATCGCAAACCTTATGGGTCTACCACTTGACATCCCTTGCCTTACAGTTGCTAACAACTGTGTGTCGGGACTAGAAGCAGTGGCAGAAGCGACTCGTCGCATTATGCTTGGTGAAGGAAAAGTTTTCCTTGTGATCGGTGAAGAATCACAAACATCAATGCCTTTCGTTGTTAAAAACGCACGTCTCAATAAAAAAACAAATAGTTTAGAAGCACTTTTAAAAGTTCTCCCGAACGAACTACCAGAAGGTGTGGAAGTTCGTGATACTTTGGAAGATGGACTTGGTGATGGGGAAACAAGTTACGGGATGCAAGTGACAGCTGAAATCCTTGCACAAAACTATGCGATCCCTCGTGAAACACAGGACAAAGTAGCTTACGAATCTTTCAAAAGAGCGTTTGAAGCGACTGGCGAAGGTCGTTACAAACCGTACATTATGCCTGTGAAAGACGATGAGGGCAATATGTTAGAAGCTGACGAAGCAGTTCTGTTACGCGAAGGACTTGTAAAAAATCCTACTCGTATGGGCCGTGCTATGTTAATGTTTGATAACCCTGGAATCAAATTTGATGCTTGGAAAGCTAAGTATGGTAAAGATTTGAAAAAATCACATGGCCCTACTGTTTCTATTTTTAATGCAAGCCCTCGTTCTGATGGAGCGGCTGGTATCATCGTAGCTTCGGAAGAAGCGGCGAAAAAACTGGGTCTCAAAGCAGAAGCTTATGTGACAGGTTTCAAAATGAAAGGCGTTGATCCAAACCTTATGGGCCTTGGACAAGCTGAAGCCACTCTTGGACTCCTCGAAGAAGTAGGCGATAAAATCGAAAATATGGATGTGATCGAAATTCACGAAGCCTTTGCCGCAACTGCTGTTGCCGCTTTGGAAGAAATTAAAATCAGAACTGGTTTTGATTGGGAAAAGAATTTTGATGCTAAAAAAATCAATCCGAATGGTGGATCAATCGCCATAGGACACCCCTTTGGTGCGACAGGCGTAAGACTTCTTCACAATGCGATTATGGATTTCCATGAAAACAAAGATGCTAAGAAAGTTTTAGTAACAGCTTGTGCACATGGTGGAATCGCAGGATCGATGATCGTAGAAAGAGCATAAAAGTTTCTTTTAGGAGATGTGTCGCCTCGCACACGTAAAGCGACACACTACTTAAAACGACAACCCGAGGGATTTATCCTTCGGGTTTTTTTATGTGAAAATCAATTATTTGTTTTGGATGAATTATTGTTTATAATGGTTAGCTTTTATATTTAGGGAAGCAAGCTTCACAGTCTCTTCTATTCTTTTCTTTCGAGTCTCTTCTCTTTTCGCATTCATTATCCATTCTAAAATTCCACGCTTAGATGAACGTGAAAAGTTTTCCCAATTTTTATAGGCAGTTTTATTTTTTAAGAATAAATCATTTAGTTCATTTGGAATTGTTAGATTTTCGACTCCATCTAAGGCATCCCATGTCCCACTTTGTTTTGCCAATTCTATCATCTCATAACCTGAACTATGCATTAAACCTTTTTCAATGAGTCTAGAAACTTTTTCTTTGTTTACTTTACTCCAATTGCTTTTTGGATTTCTTTTAGAAAAAAACTGATAATAACTTTCCTCATCACGTTTGTTAGGTTTGCTATCGATCCATCCGAAACATAATGCCTCATCAACAGCTTCTGGATAATATACGCTAGGAATTTTGCTATTTTTTTTGTAAATGATTAACCAAACAGACTTTTCAGATTTGTGATTCTTTTTTAACCATTTACGCCAAGCTTCTCTCGTCTCGGCATAAAAGGTTGGTATTCCATTGTATATTTCCATAATCAGTTCGATGTGGGTAATCAATTATATTATTCTATATTCAGATACCCATTTGGATTCTAATAATTTAATATCCGATTGATATTAAGTTACGTTACTATTTATGCTCTATTTTTTTTTAACAATTATGTGAGTTGCATTTGGAGAGGATACATATGACTCCACAATGTAACCTAATTCACTAAAATTCATATCTGTAAATAAATTCTCACCTGATCCGAGTAATACGGGAGATTGAGCTATGTGCAATTCGTCGATCATGCCTTTTTTTAGATATTGTTTGATTGTTGCCGTGCCCCCACCTAACCGAACATCTTTTCCATTTGCTGCTTTCCGAGCCTTGTCCCATGCGCTTTCAATCCCATCGGTTATAAAATGAAAGACTGTCCCACCTTCCATAACGATAGACTCACGAGGATGATGAGTCAAAACGAAAACAGGAGTGTGGTAAGGAGGGTTTGGACCCCACCAACCCTTCCATTCATCATTAGTCCAGGGCCCACGAATAGGGCCAAACATATGTCGTCCTAGAATCCAAGCACCAATGTTTTCAAAGCCTTTCTCTGCAAAATCATTATCAATCCCTTCCTCTCCACCAGTCCCGTCACCATGCATGGCGCGAAAAGACTTTGTATCAAAGACCCATCGATGTAAATCCATACCACCAATGCCCATAGGTTGTTCCAGGCTTTGGCTCGGGCCTGCGCCGAATCCATCAAGAGAGATCGAAAAACATTTTACTACGAGCTTTGACATAAATTGTATTTTATAAATTTCATATTGATTGAGGCAAGTATGAATTTTGTTGTTTGGAGTATTGGAAAACTAATATTAAATATTGTCAAAAAATGAACCACAAGGAACAAAATTTAAATCCAAATTGCACAAAGCTTGTAAAAAAACGATTTGAAAATTTAATATGATTCTTTGAAATCTAATAGTAAACTATGATTGTACTTAATTAAGTAAACTTTCCTTATCATCTAAGTCATATAATATAACAATGAAAATTCTAGCAATCTCTGGTTCTATCGGAACTAAATCTAGTAACCAACTGATCCTTCAAAATCTTTTGCGCCTAACACCAAATGATATCACCTTTGAGATTTTTAACAGCATAGACAAATTTCCTTTTTTTGACCCGGCATTAGATTCTGAAGGATCTGTCCCTCCAATCTATGTTAAAGAACTTCGAGATAAAATAATCGTATCGGATGCTGTAATGATTGCAACGCCAGAGTATGCACACGGAATTCCAGGAGTTCTAAAAAACGCATTGGATTGGTTAGTGAGTACACCATGCCTAGTTAATAAATCAGTAGGTTTGATTTTCGGCTCGAGTTCTGAAAGTGTTTATGCCGAATCTTCCCTGAAAGAAATTTTAAAGACAATGTCTGCCAATATACTAGAAAAAGCAGTATTGAAAATTTCCGGCATCAAAGGCAAATTTGATGCCAACGGGAAAATAAATAATACAGATTTAGAAAATCAACTTCTTGTTATACTGGAAGCATTAAAGAATCAAGAAATTTCAAAATAACATGCGTATATTCGATTTTACTCAATTAGCCTCTACATATTCCTTAAAACTATTAAGTATGGATTGCCAACCACCAATTTGCATATCCTTTGGATTTTCATTTTCGGCGTCGAATTTTACGATCACTTCCGTCTTATTTTCTAAATTCGTGAAAGTAACTATGGCTTTCCTACCGTCACCCATAGTATATACCAATTTCTCTTTAACCAAAACTTCATCGTAAAATGCGATAAAATCAAATCCGAAACTCCCGTCCCTAGCTTCCATTCGAGCAAAGTATTTGCCACCGGGTCTTAAATCGTTTTCCGCATTCGGACAATGCCAAGAAGGATCAGCAAAATTCCATTTAGTTATATGCTCCGGACTTGTATAATAGTCCCAAACTTTTTTAACATCAGCCGAAACTATACATTTGACTTCTAATTGTTCATTTTTCATGAGAATATACAAAGCTTTACAATTCTAATGTCTAGCATTTAAAGATTAATTATATTACTCAAAAGTAATTGTGGGGTTATTAGAAGTATTTTTGCACTTATGGGTTTTGTCTGAAAAAAGACAATAGGACAATAAGTCATTCAATTTGAATCCTAGCTTTTCTGTCGAAGAAGACGTAATTAATCCCATGATAGGACCATAACAAATAGTTTTTGTATTTTCTTTATAAGCATTATCGTGGCAAACTTCCTTTTTAGTCGTAGCTTCATCACGACGGTTACTTTTCCTGAAATTATTCTTAAGAGAATAATTAAATAAAATAAATTCAATTAATAAGTAACATTGCTTATCAGTTAATTAAATTGACAGGTAGTATAATGCTAGTTATCTTTCAATAATGAGATTGCCCCATATAAATATTAAATTTATTTATACGATGATTTCTCTAACTATTCTATTTTTTGCTTGTGAAATTGATTTTGAAAGGAATTGATGCCAAGAAAAATTAGATAGAGCGCAAAGAAATAATACATTATCTGATCCATTTTTAATGAATCAATTTATTTGTTATAAGCGCAAACAAAGAGAGTCAGAAACACTTGAAGATTATAATTCATACCTTGAAAACTATTTAAAGACATGTTCCGATTCAGCAAATCTTCAAATTCTAAATTTCTATCTTGAATTGCAAAAGGCAGAAAAATGCAAAAAAATAAATCGTCTCAAGCCTACGATTCATGAACCTACCTAATAAAATAAAATTGTATCGCTAAATTACCGTTATATCAAATAATAAATATACTATATCCTATTTTCCAATTCAAGAGACTGATTTTTTGCAAGGTCTAATTCGTTACTTGTTCCAAATATTCCATACTTACTTAATAAAATTGAGGCTATAATAAGATCATTTGGAACAATTGAGAATCCTTTTGATCCTAAATGGAAACAAATTTCAGAATAGATATCGGATTCAACTTCATTCGATTAGGCTACACGACCCTGTCCATAACTGAGTCTGTATCGCAGGTCTTAGCGTCGGCGCGTCTTCATGCAGAGCAAGAAGCGGGACGGAGGACAATGTGCCTTTAGGCCGAGCGAGGGCCGGGGTCCCCGAGCGTAGCGTGTCAGCCGTTGTTATACGCCGTGGCGTTCCTGAATAGTATTCAATATATAAGATATCCATGGACCATTTTTTGATTTGCCATCAAAGGAAATGTATCCATTAGATTTGTAAGAATAATCAACTCCCCACATTCCGTTCTCATTCTTTTTTTTGTTGATGTAGTCTATTGAATCTTGGACTCTTGAGTCTTTTCCATACTTAGTATTTGTAAGAAACCAGAGCAATTCAAGAATTGTAATGTTGTAATTTTCTGGAAAGTATAAATCTAAAATATGGGGAGAGATAGGATTCTGATTAGTTAATCTTTTATATAGATGATGCTGAAGAATATAATCAATTCCCTTATCAATTGTAAATTGTATGCTATCATCAAATTTGAATTTGTTATATTCATGTAGAGCGAGAATCGATTTTGTCAAGCCGATATAACAAGGAGTTGATTTGAGGCAACCGCCATGCTTAAGAATTTCTTTTTCATTCCAAATTGATTTGTGGAATCTCTCAAAAGATTGGTATTTTAGAATCCACATAATTCCATTTTTGACAATCGGATTTGAATGAAGACCTAATTTGCAAAATGCTTTTATTAAGATAGCGTTATAGCACGGTAATAAATTTTCCTTTTTTCCAGTGTATGAAAAACCTTCAGACGTTCCAAGATTATTCAAGATTAATTCTATTAAATTTTTTGTGTAAGGTAACCGTGATGAATACGGGATTTCACTAAGAGCAATTATTCTCCAAATTAGGAAGAAAAGGTTATCATTGATTTCAAGTGTTAATTTTTGAACTAATTTGGATTGATAAAGTAATGAATCTATTTCAGTTTCTGAAATATTTATTCCTTTATCATGTTTTATTCTTAATTCTAAGGCTGTATCCATTTTGTTCAATCAAAATTAAAGGTTAAAACGTTATGGCGTATAACGAGTTTACTATTGTTATGTGTATAAATACTCTCAGCAGGCGTTTTATAGAACACCAATAAATTCTCTCAAATGAGTTTTTATCGCCTTCCAATAAAATCCGAACAGTAATCCAAAATATTACATCATACGTTTTACAGATATTATACAATATTTTAGAAATTTATTTATAAGAAAAATATGTTTTCAATATTTTTTAGCATAATCTATATGCTATTAATTTTTTAATTCAGATATCTTTCTGCAAAGTGGATATAAAACAATTCCCTACGTCAGGTTATTGGCTCTCGACAAATGTTCAAAAGATATTTCAAATTATTTTCGTTATTTAAAATAATTAGCAAACATGGATATATTTCAATTCCAGCACATTCATTGAATGATTCAGAAGATTGCCAAATTGAATATTTCAAGGCTCGACACCGATGCTTGTCTTACCTTATCCACAATTTCAAAATAAAAAAATATAGATTTAATTCAAAAAGAATACGAATTAAAACATTGCCAATAATTTTCATTTAGTTCATATTTATCTTTAGAAATATTGCATTAAGGATAATCGTTACATGTCAGACAAAATTAAAAGAATATCTTATTGGTTTTTTACCTTATGGCTTTGTTTAGGAATGGTATCAACCGCCATTGTGCAATTATTAAACCAAAAAGAAGAAATAGAAATGATAACTCGTTTAGGATATCCAATTTACTTTCTAACTTTACTTGGCATATGGAAATTGCTTGGAGTCTTGGCTGTCCTAATTCCAAAATTTTTATTACTTAAGGAATGGGCATATGCCGGATTCTTTTTCGCAATGACCGGAGCTGCTTATTCACATATAGCAAATAAAAATCCTATAAATGATATTTTTCCATCTCTACTTCTTCTTACTTTAACAATTCTGTCTTGGTTCTTGCGTCCGAAGGAAAGAAAAATAGTATAAGTTTTCATACATTATAAAAATAAATATTTTGGTCTAAAAAATCATTTATTATGTTGTATGCTTTGTAACATTTTGCGAAGAGCATCAAATGATAACGGTTTGGTGATGACATCATTCATTCCAGATTTTAAACAAGCCTCGATATCTTCTGCCATAGCAGAGGCAGTCAAAGCCACTATCGGAATATTGGCAACATTTGAAGGCAGTTTTCGAATTTGTCTTGTTGCCTCAAAACCATCCATTACAGGCATATGACAATCCATAAGTACTAAATCAAAATATTCGGATTGCACTACCTCGAGTGCCTCTTTGCCATTCGATCTAGATTCCACTTTGCATCCACATCGTTTGAGCATTCCAAGTGCTACGAATAAATTGACATCGTTATCCTCAACTAACAACACTTTTTTGGGATTATTGGTCTCAGGCTTTTCAATACTATTTTTTTTATTTACTAACTCGGTATTAATCGGAGTAAATTCAAAATCGAAACTAAAAATACTTCCGTTTCCTTCGTTGGAACGAAGAGATAATTTTCCACCCATGAGTGCCACTAATCTTTGTGATATGGCGAGGCCCAAGCCGCTTCCGCCGTATCTTCTAGTGAAAGAAACATCAGCCTGCTCAAACGGAAAAAAAATTCGCTCTCTCACTTCTTCTGAAATACCGATTCCAGTATCTATGATTTGAATTTGAATTTTTTCGTTCAATTTTTGAGCTTTTAGAGTGACATATCCATTAGGTGTAAACTTAACTGCATTTCCTATCAGGTTTGTAATGATTTGTTTGAGACGCAATGGATCCGCCAAACATACGTCAGGTACAGTTGATTCAATTTCAGCCGATAGAGTAATCTGTTTTTGATCTGCCGTTGGCTTCAATAGTGCAATCACATCTTCAATAATGTCTTTTATACTAATCGGTAAGCTCTCTAATGTTAATTTCATACTTTCTAATCGTGTGAGATCTAGAATATTATTAATTAAAACTAACATCTGTGAACCGCTCCGATGAACAAGTGCCAACTGATTTCTAATTTCATCAGGAACTGAACCTGATAAAATTAATTCTGTTATACCTATTACACCATTCATTGGAGTTCTTAATTCATGTGACATGTTTGCGAGAAATAATGTCCGAGCATTTGCTGCTTGTTCAGCTTGACTCATTGCTTCCATACGAAGTGCATTAAATACAGCAGTTATAATAAAAATCGCAATCATGAAAGAGACGCCTCTTTCAAAGGAAAGAATTTCTGAGACAGGAACTCTTTCAAATGGTGAATACGATTCTAAAAGATACATACCAATTCCCAATAAAAAAGAATATCCGATACCAAATAGTCCATGACGAAAACCACCATATAACAAACGCAAGATTGGAAATATGGTTAGCCACACAGCCAATGGCCAATCAATTCGATCTTGCATAGCTCGACATAATAAGAAATGAATTCCGGTCGATATTTCTAGAATCACAAAACAAATGGATGTTTCGAGACCTAATCTAAAGGCTATTAACAAAATAAGTATAAAAATGCCGAATCCAAAAGTTACAAACCCAGATGGATCACCTAACATCAATATCAAAGGGATTCCAGTTGCAAACGCCGTGACACTTGCTATAACTAGGACTGCAGCCACCAATCTTGCCTGAAATAAATTCCTATTTTTAGTATAAACCCGATGATTTAAGAGCCTTCCAAGAAGAGATTCTAGTAAAGAGGCTTTCATATTAAGTAGAATAGCATATTAGATTAAAAAGTCGTGTAATTTAAATAAAAACTTATGTAATCCTTGATAAACTTTAAAATATTTTTTTATCTATGTATAAGTAATTATGATCATGCCTATCCCCCCTCAAGACTATACAAATAAATAATCAATAAAAACAATACTGAAAAGTAATAAAAAATACCTAAAAACTATTCTTTTTGAAGTGATTCAATCAAAAGATGAGAATATTTTCTTAGGGATTGGAAGGATTTTGAAGGCTAGAAAGTAGGCATTTGCTGACGTTTTATCATCCCTTTTAAGGATTCTATCACGCCTTGAACCTCAAAACGAGATAGTTTATCGAATGATTTCTTATACATTCTATAGGATTGAGTATCTAATGTTATTCCGGAAGGAGATAATTTATGTAGTGAATCGAGAAGCTCTTTCGCATGTTCTTTTTGTTTATAAGAAGGAAGAACAAATAAGCCATCTGCTTTCGTTGTTAATGATCTCTTCCTCGGTATAGATTTTGATTTAGATATTTTGAGATTAGGAAACATTTGAATCATCTGAAATTTCACTTTGTCTCTCTGTCCAGGAGTTAAATCTTTAGTGCTCTCCTTATTAGAGAAAGAAAAACATAAGCTACGAAAATCTTCATCACTCATGCCAGCATTTGATTTTAAAGTCCATAGTTGTTTAAGTGATGTCATGAACTCTCACCGTTTCTTTATAGAAAATTCCTTTATCGATCTTTGTAAATTTACAGCAATGTTCGCATTTAGTTCGATTCAAAGTAACAATCTTTCGTTTCAATTCTTCGATCTCTTCTTTTAAGTTTTGAATCCTGAAAGTTCTATGAGACTCGTCTTTTGCAGTATGAACTAGCCACCAAATTGGATCAAGTATGGAGTTGCAATCTCTACATTCAATTGTCCAAGTCGATTCAGTTACTAAAATTCTGCGGTGCTTACATTCTAATATTCCTTTATAATTTTCCTTAATAGAGATTGTTTTAAGATCATGAAAATCAATAATGTTATCTTCATCTTTCACTCTTTGCACCTCTAGTAAGATTATAATTTCTTAATGCCTCTTCCTTTTGAGCTTTGATCGCTTTTCTATTTCGCATGGTTATACTAACAATTTGTTGTGGTTTTATAGAGTAAGTATTACAGAGATAAGTGATTATTTGAGATATAGGATAAGTTTTTGAAAAACCGATTTCAATTGAAATGCCGTCTTGGATAAAAGTAACTCTACCGGTTATAGGATGGTTCATTCTTTATTCTTTCCTAAAATAATCGTAGTTGATTTTTGTTTTTTGAAATTGAAAGTTCGCGCTTTGGGTAAATGTATGAAGTTATCTGCCAATAATCATTGGCCTTTTCCTCACAACCAGGACACCAATTAATAAAGCATCCAATTGAACGCTTAGGATCTTCTTCTTGCTTTTTAAAATTGATTTTTGATTTACATATTTTACAAATAGCAAAGTAAGAATTCATTTTGATTAGGGTTCCCACTCTGGTAAATTTTGAATTGTTTCTTCAAGCATTAATAGCTCTTCACCTATTGGAAATGGATAACTTGAGTCATCGGGATCTGAGAAATATTGATATGAATCCTCTTTTGTATTCTCTATATCACCTCGTAAAACAAGAGTCGGATGAAATGGGTGTGACCATTTTGTCGCAAGACAGAATCCATTTATATACTTTTGAAAAATATCTTTGTTTGATTCGCGATTCCAAAGCATCATAAGGTAATTTGAGGCATCCACAAATTTTCCATTGAGCAAAGCTTGAATACACTCATCTGCTAGAAATTGATCTTGGCACTTTTCGGGATCATACCATCCCGTCTTCCCTTTTGAGCGAGCTAAATCCATTCGTTCTTGCATCTGTTCAAAGAAATTCTTCAGACCAAAAAAATCTTTTCTTGATTCAGAAAAATTTGGATTTAGAAAATCTATTAATTTGTTTTCAGTGTTCATATTTGACCTCAAAAAAATTCAACGCACCTTTGTAAGGAACAAAATCAATTCGACAACTATCCCTTAACACAAATCCATATTTTCCAATAAACCATCCGGAAGGATAACACGTTACACAATCGATGAGTGTGCTTTTCCCAACAATACCACCTAGCAAGAAATCAGATTTAGTCATTCCTTTGAAGTGGCCACCATAAATAGAGAGATATTTGAAAGCTGCATTATCAAATTTTTTGCTGGCATGAATGAAGAATTCTCCTCGAAATTTAGTTGCCCAATCACGGTTCTCTATGTCCTTTATTCCAGAAACTATCAACTCTGCGTAAGGTTGTTGAATAGATAAAGCTTTCATTTGATCCCCAATTCCAAATCATTCTTTGCGTAGTAAACGTTGATTGCTGCTCGATTCATTTGAATGGCGAGCTCTTTCGTATAACAAGATTCACAGAAATAACTTTTGCTTAATATATAATCTGCATAAGATGAGCAACGGTGGCAGAGGCTTGATTTCATTAGCTTACTCATCCTTCTTAAATTTGGAATCGAAAGATTTTTGAAATAGAATTGAATTAAGATCATAAAGAAAATCATGAACTACGGCTAAAAGTAAAAATACAATTGTTAAGGGACCTGCGATTGTCGAAATGATAAACGTATAACAATCTGCTAAAGAAATTTCAAATTTCTGAGAGTATCTATAATGGCTTCGCGAATCTAAAATCTTATCCAATTCGTATGCTTTGTAAAAAATTGGAGGTATGCATCCTATGAAAAGCCATACGATTATGAATAAAAAATCAATTTGAATTGAAAATTGCAATGTTTCCATTTATCTTACCTTTTTCTCTGGAGGGTTTGCCTCTAACCATTCCAGTGCTTTCTTTAGTTTATCTGTGCGAAATTCATCAGGGAAGTTTTCAAATTTTAAATTGAGTGATCTACCTAACTTATACGTCCTTCGCAAAACATTTAATAAATATGGTTCAGTTTGTTTACCTTGAGTTGTTGCCATGAAGCGACAGTGGTTTGCAAGAATGCGCTCAGGGAGAACTTCCTTTTTCTCCTGAATCACTAAATCGTCAGCCGATTCCATTTTAATTTTCACTCTCCAAGGCATCGACAGCTAACTGGTGTATTTCGTCAGCATTGTCTCCGTGGTTATCGGAAGCTGCGAGGTCTTGGATTTCCTCCAAGACTTCGCGATATCGATTTACTTTTCCAAGTGAATCTGAACTTTTCTCGCTCACGCAGCTACCTCTGTATCGATCTCTACATCAATTGAATCTGGTCGAATATAGAGTCGTTCTGATTCTTCATTCAATTCAATTCCGCTCTTTGATTTAGCATTGATAGGATCTGCTAGAATTGCTTCTTTATTCAGTTCTATCTTGATGCGAAGAAAGTTCTTGGAAAGCTTTGTGCTAAGGTTTGTGAAAGCTTTCAATAAGCCTGATTTCTCTAATACCTTTTCCAAAAACGAAGCTGTTACTTTAGTCTTTACACTCGCAGGAACCTTTCTAATCTGCAATGATCCAGTTGTAAGTTTATGCGTTTTATACTCTGGATCAGGAAACAAATTAGCTTTGTGTGATATAACAAAATGAACGATACCTGCTGTTATGTGGGTGATCTTTGCATCTAAAGGAGCTATCATTTCTTGTAGCTCTTCTTGAATTTTTGTTATTTTAATCTGCGCTTCTGCTGTTAATCGATCTTTCGAAGCACTATAATCACCGATTGACCCCACCGCTTTGGTGAGGTCGTTTCGATCGTTGTAGTTGTTATTCGGAAGATCCGTTAACACCGGTTTTGTAGTTTTCTTTGCCATTGAAAATTTCCTTAAGCCGCTGATGGATGGCTTGGTTCAGAAATATCTGCAACAACGCCGGTTCCTGTTGATGGAACTAACTTTGCAGGTGGAATAGGATTTGCTTTCTTTGAAGATTTCCTAGCTACTGTTTTCTTTTTAGCGGCCTTTTTTACGGGCTTCTTTATTGCTTTCTTCTTTGCTACCATTACAAATTCCTTAAGCAGCTAACGCTTCTTTTACTATATACTCACCAAGACCCGCTTGAATCTTAGCTAGCTCATTTTTTAGTTCCTTCTCTTTCCCTTTCCTTGCATCCTTCAAGGTCTTCATTTCTTCTTTCAAAGAATTGATTTTTTTATCAAATTCTTTTATCGCCTCAGCTTTCTCCTCTTCAACGAGTGCAAGATCATCGGCCAAGCTATCGAGTTGTTTATCAGATAGTTGTTGGTTAATTTCTCTTACTCTTTGTAGGGCTTCTTGCTTTTGTTCTGGTGATTCGATTTTCATTTTTACTCCTGTGTGTTATTTTAAAAAAATCGCGTTTTGTTTATTGGCCCATCGCCATGTCATGGACCAAACTTTGAGCAGAGCTAAAATCCGTATCAGACTTACTTCGCTCCCGAATTATATCGAGTGTAGCATCTAATATGTTAGATGATGTTGTGCTATCGATCTTACTTGCGGTCGATTCTCCTGCTAATACATTCGAAATTGTGGTTTTTGATATCGGTCGACCTGTCATTTCTTGGAACCTGCGTCCAATAAGTGAAAGAGTTATGCCATTCTTTTTAGTGATGTCGCCGATTGATTGAGGGAAAACAGATTTCGCAAGTTCGTATGTGATTACTCCATTTTGATTCGAACGAGTAACAGTTTCTAAATAGATTGGATTTCTTTTAAGTTTGGAAATTTGATCTCGTATAACAAGAGGCGAATTATCACCTACATGTTTTAGAAAAATTTGTTTTGCCTTTTCGCCTTTATCTCCGGATTCCCAAGAAAGGTTAAAAGCACGATTAGCAAAATCCAATACTTCAGAACGCTTGAGTGTTTCGAGCATTGTCTTGCGAACTCTTAGCCCAATTTCATTTCCTCGAAGAGATTTTACCCATGGTCCTTCATTCTTACCGAACATAATGATCGAAAATAAATTGGATTGCGTAGGTGAACTGATTTCATGGATCTTTTTTAAGTCACGGAGGAGCGAAAGTTTCAGAACTTGCGCTTCATCTAACATCAAAATGATTTTTTTTCTTTTCGCTGATTCAGATAGCAGAAGCTCTTTCAAGATTGCGAGCTTTGCATGTGCATTGCCGGGGATGGATGCATCGGGTGCAAGCTCTTGAATCATCATTTTCATTATGAAATTGATAGAGATCGAAAAAGATTCGAATGATCTTTGTAAGTCGATGACTGTAAATTTGCTCGGATGGTCTTTGTAAAAGTGTTTCAACTTTTCAAAGAGAGTTGTTTTGCCTGCACCTACTTGCCCAAATACGGCCAGCCATGCATTTTCATTTACTGATTCACGAACAGATCTAATCACTCGGTTGGTGTAGTTTGTATCTACGAAATTCGGATTCATTTGATTCCCTCTTCTAATTCTATTTCTTGCAGATAATTGTTTAACAAATTATGCATTTTATATACCTCTGTATCTGGTATGTGACCCGCTTCTTTGATCCGTAAATTGAAGAGGCCATCGATCTCTTGTTTTAGTATCTCTGGAAGATCTAATCTATTGAAGAGCAGGCGTCTCTCGATGTAGCTCCAAGCTTCATCATGATTCTTGAATTCCTTAGGTGCGATCGTAGGATCTGTTTCGACTGCAATGGATGAAGCTGGAAAATAACGTAAGTTAGCAGAATCAGGTAGGATATCTAAAATCGTTCTCTCTGCACGTGCCGTTTTTGCTTGTTCAATAACAGATTCGCGATTTTTCATTCGGTCGGTTTTTCTGAAATTTTCACTCGGATTTATGATTGAGTAACCAGTTTCATTTGATATCTCACGAGCTCCGGTAGGATCACAGATGTAAAAATTTCCCATCACATCTTCTGCAACGAGATTTCCTGTAGCATCTTTGAATAGAGAAACCTTTTGACCGCAAAGATCCATAGCGACCGCATAGCGATGGTTATGATAGCTAATGCAGCCCCAATTATCCACAACACGAGCATCAAAGGAAACCATCGCATCATAGAAATTTTGCTCGGTTACTTTTTTAACCGGTTTGATTTTTGTCCCAGCTAACCAAATGTCATAACGTCCGCTGATTTGATTTTGATGGATGCAGTATTTGTGTAGGAAATCATTTAAGTCTTCAATGGTTTCGAGTTGGATTCCATCCAGGGCCGGTTCTATATCATTTTTGAATATACCGATTCTTCTTTCCACAGCTCCTTTGGCTCTTGAGTTACCTGGAAAATGGTTTCTAACATCCGTTACGCCTAATCTTTTCAAGATATTCTTCGTTGCCATAATCCCTGAGCCTTTATCACAATATACGAATTCAGGGATTCCAAACACTGGCATTCTCCTATCATCTTTTTCTAGAAAACAGTATTGGAAAAAATCTAGATAATCAGCTTTGTTTTCGCCTCGGTGCTTTGAGCCATTAGTGATCGCCTTGCCACCGTAAGCTTTCAGAAAGAAGGACTTTGAATAGATATCTACACCTGCGTATAACCAAATCTTAATGAGGCCATCTCTTTCCATTCCAGTCTCTTCATCTTTGATATCGAGATAGGATCTTTTTTTGATTTTACCTTGCTTTGGATTTAAGAAGTATCTTCGAAATCCAGAGGCATCAAACATCCATGTGCTGTTAGAGTAAGGTTCTTTCCATTTGAGAGCAGCAGTCGGTGATTGCATCTCTGCTGCTGTGCAACCGATTCGTTTCAGCCATCTGTCCGCTGTGGCGACAGTCCAGTGAAGTGATATGTTTCCTCTATTCTTTGCAATTTGGATGGCAAACTCGGTGGAGATGGATCTTGGATTTTTACCAGATACATTTGCAAATTTCTCAGCTGCTATTGCATTGATTTCTTGCATTCGCAAATCGTATCGAATGTCTGTTAGTTTAGAGGCAGTTTTCTTTTTCTTCTCTCCCGATATGATGGCAAGGTCTTCTCCTGTCTCGTATTTTGCGATACGACGATAGAGTGCGTCCTTACTTAAACCAAATAGTTTCATCATGGACCGGAGCATTTCCCCTTTCGCCTTCCGAGAAGGGGAATTTTTCCAAGCTAGATAAGACTCATGGAAAAGATCTTTATCAAACTGCCTCGCCATTATTGGTTATCCTGAACGATGAAACTACCCCAATCCATTTTAAGAGCTTTCAATTGGATTTCCATAGTAGCTATGGTTCGCATGAGATAAATACCAAGAGAGTTGCTTCTCGCTTCATCTGGAATCTCTGTTAGGTTCCGTAAAGCCTTGGTGATCTCATTGTTTTGATCGTCTATGACTCGTTCTAACTCTCGTTGTTCTTTGATGGATTGGAGACGAAGCGGATCAATATCTTTTGATTGTTTTAAGGTATCAACTTCGGTCTCTTTGGCCTTTACTTTATCCTTGAGAGTTTTGATTTTACCCTGAGCATCGGCCACATCTGATTTTGTATTTTCCAATTCACGGTTGAGGGCTTTATTCTTTTTACGAAGCTCTGCTAGCTCTTCGGAGATTCTTTCTTCCAGATATTCTGTTGCAGAAATTTCTTCACCAGTGGCAAGGACAAGAACTTCTCCATTCATTTTCTTTTTACGGATCTCTTTGGAAACTTGGAGAAACTTAGTAGGCGAAGCGTCCATCAATTGTTTGATTTTGTCCCCAGCACCAAACTCAGAAATTGCCTCAACTAACTCGAATGCACGATCTCTAGAGATATTACATTCTATTTTTGCAAATTCGTAGAACGATTCAAAACCAAGTTCTTTATGTAATTCCATTCGTTTGATGGAAGCCAAGGCAAGTGCCATTTGGAAAGTGCTTATTTTGATTTGAGTCGTATAAAGCGTTGCCAATTGGACTCTTTGCTCTTTGGTCAAGTTTGATGCATCGAAGTTCTCATCTAAAACCGATTCTTCGGTTGCAATGATTGCAGGCGTTACTTCACCTAACTCTTTTTCGTATTCGTTAAATTCTGATTTGACTTCCATTTAATCCCTCTCTTTGGTTTTTATAAATTGCGTCTGCTTGATCACGATTGCGTTTTCTCATCGCCAACAACTCTCGCTGTTCACCGATAGGCATACGGTATTCCGATTCAAGGATTTCAATTAGGTGTTTGGTGTTTCTTTTACCGGAAAGAACCTCTGATAAATGTCCTTTCGAAATATTATATGCTTTTGCAATTGCCGAGAGCGTGTTTTTGCCTTCTCTGATTTTGGCTTTCCCGATCAGAGCCGGGGGAAGTTTTCGACCTCGGGCAAATCTTGCCTGGGAACTTAAGTTTGCTTTCTTAAGTTCCCTTGTGACTTTAGGTTCTGTATCTGTTATGTGGTGCCCACAGTTCGGGCATATGATGGAATCTTTGTTACTTTCCATACATAGCTCCCATTCTCGCTCGGATTTTTTGGGACAGTATGAGTTTGGAATATAGATTGCTATTGAGCCAAATCTGCGGATTTTCTTTCTTAAGAAAAAGATCATTGTCTGAAGCGAACGAGATTATCTCAGCCCGATTTAGTTTTTGAAGATGTCGTGTCGTGATTTTTGGGAGAAGAATCTTTAATTCGGCAAGAGTAAAAGAAGATCCAGAAAATAATGCCAGGATAATGGCCAATACAGGAGGACAGATTTGCGATCGGATGAGAGGTGGTTTTACTGTCGCCTTTTCGTTGACCCAGTAGGTGCCATACGATTCCTTCATTAATTCGAAACGACGTAATATATCCAAACAGCGATAAACTGATTTAAGATTTATTTGAAGGTGATACGATATAAACTTTGGTCGAAAACTTATATCAGAATGCTGAATTGTAAACTTTAAAACTTCAAGTATCGTCATCGCCTTACCTCGTCAATGATCGCAATGGATTTTTTTAAACGCGACTGAGCGCATTTTTTACAAAGTCCAAATTGGTAAGTGTCATTTGTTTGGTGGCATTTGAAATCATCGGACAAACTAGCAACGCTTAGCCCCAATTCAATCAGCTTGTCTACTGTCTCTGCATGTGAGCAGGGAAAAAGCTCCTGATGGGATGTGGGGTCTTCCTCAGGTAAGAGTAAACTTTTCGGAGAATCAACAATGGATAAGGACATTTTAAGCTCTATACTCCTTTGTGTGAGGGGATCGGAAGTTGAATCCGTATTGGGTTTCTTTTCCAAAAACGGGAATGTCTACAGTCGGGACGATATGAAGACGAATGTAATCGTATAACTCGTTTGAATTGAGTTTCTTCTTCATTCCATCTGGAACCTTTGCCCAACATTTTTCGAAGGCAGATCGTAACCTTGCTGGAACATATTTCTTTTCTTCTACAAGTTTGATCACAAAGAGGTGCCGAACTTTTTCTTCTTTATTTGTGTTGGCCATTAACTCCACTCCAGATTTGTTTTTGGCAGACCGCGTTCTTTGCGGTCTTCATTGTTTCTCTTGCTCGCCCAAAATTTGAAACTAGCATCTAACTCTTCTGCTTCGAGAAAAATTTCATAGATCGCGATGCGAACGAGTAGCTTGTGAATGAAAGGAACTCGTTTGATGGAGTCGCCAATGCACTGATTCTTTGCGAGTTCCTCAATTTTCATTTCTACTTGTTCGCCTCGTGTCATGCGGCAACCTTACGGGTATTTGTTTTTCTTGTCTTCGCTGTTGGTATCAAGCGATAGGGAATTTTTAATCGATCAAACGCTTCACGAATTGAAGTGTAAGTGTGTTGGCCGTTTAAACTTTTGGAAAGATAGTTGTAGTTGAGGCCTTCTTCTTTGGCGAAGAGAGCTAATGATTTTTTCTTTAGTGTAAAGAAAATAAACTCCTTGATTTCATCTCCGTTTTCAATGATCATGATAAGACTCCTTTTGTTGTGGAGTCAGTAGAAATGAAAAATATACACTCAATGCATTCAACGAAGCTGGTTATTGATTTCTTCTCATCAATTATCAGTGAGTTTAATTTTTTCATATTTCGTTCCGATACTCCCTTTGGTAGGGTGAGTCCTGGCTCACCCAAAAGAACCATTGTAGGTAACCTACAATTTGTCAAATAAAAAATGTCAGAAACAGACGAAAAAAAATATATCGATTTAGCTCAGAGATTTTCTGTTTTCTTTAAAGCTGTGAATTTAACGCAGGAAGAATTTGCAGATAAGGTTGGCGTTGCTCGTTCTAACGTTAGCTCTTGGCAGAGCGGTAAGCATGGAATCTCAAGTTCGTCTATAAGGGTTATGGAGCATGAATTTAAACTAAATCCTATCTGGCTTTTAACTGGCGAAGGGGAAATGTTCAAACATGAATCAACCTTGCTGAATGAAAAAGAGAATGAAGAATTTTTTCATGTTACTCGCTACCTACATCAAAACAGAGAAACATTTGAGTTTATTCAAAATTTACAGAAAGAACCACGAAAGAGCCAGGCGAAGATACGAAGTATGGTGAGTAAGCTTCTAGGCTTGTCTACGAAGGATCTGGAGCGTTTGGAGGCGTATCTGGATGGGATGGGGAAGTGATTTAAAGTATTTTAAAATAACTTGTTGTTTTTTTATCAATGTTTTAATAAAAAATTGACGATTCATGAGACAAAATAGAAAACATGGTCTTATTCCATTTACTGGAATCGCTTGCTTCTTGGCTGAGTAAGTGTCTAATATATATAAAGAATTTTAACGTTGGAGTCGAGCCGATTTTTTGAGCTCAATACGGTGCGAAGGAGCATCGAGAACAGGACGGTATGGTAAATCTTCCATTCAATAGCCAAGGAACTAATATCCAAATTCACCTCACAGGAAATCCAAAAGAAATTTTTCCTGTTCAAGGGATAACTTGGTATTATGACAAGGAAGACTTATATCATTATATTCTGATTGGTTCGAATTTTAATCCACTTTCCAAAACATATGAAAAAATATTTATAATACATATTTCTCCTGTATCTGCTCGAAAATTTTATGAGCATTCTAAGGATTTTTTTGATAGGACTCCTGAGATTCAAAATCGTGAATTATTTAAAAAATTAGAGAAGCAATCCGAATATCTTAAAAGTCAGTTATTTACTTTAAGTAAAAATTATATGAGCTTTCACTCTAATTGTTTTAGAATTACTTTGATGGAAGGAGAAGCAGAACTAACTTGCTTTTATTTAGATCCATTCGGAGTTAGGGAACATGTCACAAACCGTTCAAAGTTAAAAGCAGAACCAATCGTCAAGTTCACTATGGGGGTAGAATCAATGATTTATTTTATCACTAAGATCAAAGAGACCAAAGATGTTTTAATGAATATTAAAGATGTCAAAATAGAAGAAAGAAAAGGAATATCAGCATGAGAATTACTATCGACGAAATTTTTATATCCGCCAAAGGAATATCTGATTTCAAAAAGTTAGTGGAAGGAAAAGAATTCAACAAAACTCTTCATTCGGACATTAACAAATTTTCCGTTGACGGTTTAAATAATATGGCTTCCATAACAGGAAAAATTGATTTAGCAGAGTTTATCTCTCCTGATCAGGAACCTGGAAGTTCTCGCATTCTAGGTATTTTTTCAAATAAATTAAAAAATGAAATTCCAACTTTAAAAAAACATTTTAGTTATGTTTGATGCTTTTTCTTCCTCTAATAATTGTAAGGAGTCCAGAGGTAAACCGAAAAATTAAGGCATTAGATATCCATAATAGAGGCATGGCTAATCATATTCATGAAAAAATAAATGAAATAGCGGCCTCGGATACTAAATTAAGGGAAAATATTATTACTATTGGAGATTATACAATTAGTTATCAGATAAGGTATAAATACATAATCTTTCGGAGAGAGCTAATAATTGAAAATATCCATGTTGAAGGCTTTGAATTCTAATAAATCGTTTATTTTATTAATAAAATTTTACAATCTCCATTGCATACCGATGGATCAAAATTTCCATCGGCTCCTTTCCTTCTCGATAGTCCTTTAAAAACCATCTTAACTTTTCTCTAATCTGAAATTCCAAAACCAAATTTTCAATCTCTTCTCCTTCCTCAACATCCATGTTTTTCTCCAACATTTATCTATACCGTCGTTTGTATAGTATGTTGATCGTGGGACAATTTTGGCGACTAAAAACCTGTTAGCTCAAAAAAACTTCTGCCTGAATTCCGGACTCCAGGCAGAGATTTTATTTCATTTTAAACTTTTTTTTAGATTGGGATGCAATAAATCGAAATTGAATCCGAAACAAAAATCGCAAACGAGCTGAGAAAAGTATTTTCTTGTTCATATGAACCTCTTGGCCTTCGTTGGGATTTTTCTCTTTCGAGAAAGCAAAGGCGTTCTACTTAGTTAGTAGTAGAGATTCATTCTGTTTTCAGTTTTGAAAACTCGATCGATAGCAAATCCAACAGCCTTTCCCAGATCAATTATTTGGTTCAAATGATGTTAGAATGGAGTGGAAAGATTTGAATCGGAGAATTTCGAGAGCGCATGTAAGAAAATCAGAACGCTCACCTGACTTTCAGTTTACTGAAGTTTTTTATCATCCAAAAGAAGTTCTTCTAGTATCCAATTCGATCCTTTTTTTGAAACTACACATGAATATTTTGAATTAAAATTTACTCCAAATGCATTTTTATATTCCACCGTTCCCCGATAGCGGATTTTCAAAGGGTCTTCCGATCCATCAGACATCACAAAACCAAGTGCTGATTCAAAATAAGAAAAATTAATCGAATCTTTGATCGCAATTTTCTTGGTTAACAATTCCTTGCAGAATTTGTTTACTTCTCTTTTTTCAAATTCGAAAGGATCTTTATCGCCACTCCTACTACAAATTACGAATATTATGCTAAAGGCAAATATCCCTATCCACAATTTCCAAGATTTAAAAATTAAATATGGTGATGGTTTATCATTCATACACTGCTCCAATTAATTGATTTTATTAAATACAAATCCTTCGTTATGTGCTTTCGCTTGACAAGCGTAATTACATAAAAATCCATGGCGGCATGATTAAAGCAGGACATACCTACGAAGGCAGCCTTTTCGAGAAACAACCACTAAGTCTAGTTAAAACCCAAGGTGATCCGCAATCATCAGATGATGCGATCCCGCGTGATCCTAGTGAGACGATGACTTGCGCGGAAGTTGCAGCATTTTTAAAATGCGCCGATCGGACTGTAACGAATTACAGGCGCGAAGGGAAACTTGGTAAATACTGGAAGCTTTCTCAAACTCACTTTTTATATTCCAGGAAAGGCATTGAAGAATTTTTCAAAAATTCTTTTCACATTTCTTATGATGAAGAACAGGAAGCGAAGATCAAAAAACCATATTTGGTGAAACGGAAACTAAAACAAGCCTGACCTGACCTTGGCTTAATTCTAAATTTTTGTTAGGCTAGTCTTATCATGAGACTAGCTAAAATTCTTTTCATATTTTTTCTAACCTTTCAAAATATCTTCTGTTTCGCCAAAGAATCAAAAGAGACTGATCGCAATCTTCTCCTACTCGGAATTCTTTATAACCAACAATATCAAATCTATGAACCTGCGAATTGTCAGCTTTCCTATCAGCTAAATTCTTCATACGTCCCCGGTGGTTTCGCAGAAAGATTTTTATCAGACTTCAAACAATATGAGAATAGCTTACTCGGCGATTCGACAGCTACAATCTATTCGACCTTTGAAGGTTTCTTAGATACAACGAATACTCAGAATAACGCAGTGCCGGGTGATATGCTTTGTGATTATCGATCTCGTTTCAAAAAATCAATAAGGATCGCTCCTAAACATATTGTTATCTCTACAGTTGGAGGTAATGATCTCCTTTCTAAAAGAACAAATTCAACAATCATTGAAACTTTTGATGATCTTCATAAATCTCTTCGTTCTTGGTTTCCAAATACAAAATTATCGTATGTTGAAGTTCATAAAACCTTCGTTGAATATGCAAACTTAAATAGAAAAATCATTTCTTCTGCAATGCGAACCCGATCACAAGACGCGTGTTGGGTTGATCCCGATGTTTGTTTTTCCAATCCATTATCTGAATCAGAAATGTTGGATGCGATACATCCAAATAAGACACCAGCAGTCTGTATTAAAGAACTCTTAAGAATTCAATGTGGGGTTTTACTGTAATGAGTGAAATTGTAAAATCTATTTCAAAAGATTTGAGCTTGAAGGATTTGCTCTACGTCATGGGGCTTGGAATCTCTTTTGTCTTTCAATACCAGACTATGTATCGAGATCACGAAGTTCGAATTGTGGTTCTTGAAACTCAAATGTTTTCCATAGGCAAAGTTATGGAAGAAGTCCGGTTGGATGTGAAAACACTTTTGCAGAGAAAGCAAAGAGGAAACTAAATTGATTCCGAAACTTCACACTGCAAAATTTGCGTCCGATTATCTAACGCAAAGAGATAACGCTCTCGCCATACAAGTCATAGATGGTTATGTCTGGAACTATGAAACAAAAAAGAAATTGTTTCCAGTTACCGAGATGGACAAACGAGAGTCCGAACTTTTTGACAGGGTGACTGAATGTTTCGTCTCCGCCGGTTCCATGTTTTCAGGTTGTTTACACAATGCAGGAATACTTCCAACGATAATCGATGAACTGACTTATAAAATCAATGTCATAGATAACCTTGAAAAGAAAGAATCTAGATACTTTTGGGAAGCACATAAAAGAGTTTTTAACGAATTCTACCTCAAAGATTCCGAGTATGAATTCGTTTATCAAAAAGCAAAAAACAATGAACAGAAGATAAAAGAGTCCATTGATTTAGGATTTGTTGTTATCTGTTCGATTTGGATTCGTCCTTGGTATCCGTCAGGTCGAGGCCACCTTATTGTGATTAAGGGATATGTGTTAGATGAGAATGGAAACGTAATAGCATGGATTTGTGATGATCCCTTTGGTGACTGTTTGACCAAATATATAAACCATAACGGAAACAATGTCAGATACGATATGAACAACTGGCACAAGATGATGGGCTCTCCCGAAGATAAGCCGCGATTTTTTGGATACGTGAGGAAAAAAGTAAAATGAGCGAAGAAGAAATTTCAAGATTAAAAGCTGAGATCGAAAAACTCAAGCGACCGATGTTCACTAAGAATGATTTTTGGAGACTCTTGTCAGTCGGGATGATCTTTGCCGGTCAACACTATCCAAAATTTGAAACTACATTTGGTCTCTTCCAGGGAAGCTTTCTAGGAAAAACAAATGAAATCATTTTAGCAGGACTTGCTGGATTTGTTTTCATTCCGCTCGTCTTTCGTTGGTTGGATAATAAAAAAGCCAAACAGTTCCAAGATAAAATTCAAGAATGAAAATCGTATATTCCATTTTGATTTTGTTATTTGTATCCAATGGATGTAGCAGTCTACCTATTTCGGAGCCTGCTACAAATGCCTATGCAAATTCTCTAAAAGAAAAAGCTAAATCGATAAAGGAAAAGCCGAACGCGACGGAAGAAGAAATCGCAACTGCAAACGAATTGGAAAGAGCGGCTAATTTGATTCAGATCACAGGAAGACAATCCGGTGAGAACCAAGAAGAAATCCAAAACTTGACCTATAAAGCAGGTCAGATTGATTTTCTGTATTGGTTCGTTGGCATTTTGTTATTCGGTGCCTTAATATATTTTGTAGGTCCAATACTTTTGAAGAGGTTTGGATGACACCTGAGATCATTCGTGAACGTGCCTTCTTTATGTTTTTGGTTAGTGGGGAATCTTATAATTCCATAGCACTCGCTTTGCGAACAGAATTTGGAACACGAACTACTGCTAAGTCAGTTCAAGCATGGGCTACAAAAAAAGATTCAGTTGGGATGAATTGGGAAGATCGAAGGAAGGTTGTCACTCAGAAAGCTGAAAGTCGAATCGAAGTTGTTGCAGAAAATCGTTTAGTAGAGATTCGTTCGAGAACTAAAAAAATCATAGATACAATTTATGATTCGATGATTGCTGCAGGAGCACCAGGCATCAAGACGCTTGAAGGTGCTGCTTATGCATTCAAGACTTTGGCAGAATTTGAAACCAAACTTGCAGACATAGAAGATTCCAAACTTTCACCAATGATGCTCATCCAATCTTTTTTCAATGCACTCATGAAATGTAAGCCTGTGTCTGTAGTGATTGAAAAACATTGGGACGAGATTAACAAAATCATTCGAGATGATTTCATTCACGTTTCCTCTTCCAATACTCCTTCTATAAAAAATGTTACCGATAGATAAAAATATCTACCAACAACTTTCTGAGGAAGGAACCAAAAGATTCTCCAAAATCAGAAAAGATGATCGAATTCATTATGGAAAAGAATTTGGTCAAAAGTCTTTGCTCGCTTTCGCAAGATATATAGATCCTAAATTCCAATCACCTAAGCATATCAAAACCATCATCGACTTATTAGAATATATGGAAAAAGGAAAGATACTCCGAGCCATTTTAAATTTGCCACCTAGACATGGTAAGTCGCAAATTTGCACTCGCATTTTTCCCACATGGTTTTTAGGAAAACATCCTGAAACCGAAGTCATCATTGCATCATATTCAAATAAAAAAGCAGAACGATTTACTGGTTGGATACGTGACCGAATTGAAGCTCCTGCTTTCTCAGCAGTCTTCCCTGATGTTGCCGTTCGAGATGACGTCAGAGCTCGGAGTGATTGGCAAACAACCGCCGGTGGTGTGGTGATAGGTGCTGGTCTCTCCGGTGGATTAACAGGTGAAGGCGCAGGACTTCTTATCATAGATGATCCATACAAAAATATGGAAGAAGCAACATCGGAAACGATGAATGAAAAAATATGGGAGAACTATCTCAGTGTTGCGGAAGCTCGTTTAGCTCCAGACGCAAGAGTTCTAATTGTTCATACGAGGTGGACTAGGAATGATCTCACAGGCCGTCTCTTAGGCGAAGATAAGGACGAAGAATGAAACTCGAAACGATTGGCGATTGGAAAGTTTTACGATTGCCTGCCATAGATGTAGAAGGCAATGCGCTTTGGCCAGAACGATATCCAATTGAACGTTTGCAAAAGATCAGAGCTCTTTACAACGAGAAAAGATTTAGCGGAATTTATCAACAGATCCCTATGGACACCGTTGGAACTTGGTTTGTCGATCCCGTTTTTGCTGAGCCACCTGACGACCTTAAGATGGTTGGTTGGTGGGATCCTGCTTTCAAAAAGGAATCGAAGAAAAAAGACTTTAATGGTTTCGGTGCCGGCAATGTTCACGAAGATCTTTTCTTTTTAAAAAAAGGAGAGATATGGAGATCTGATCTTCGATCTACCTATGATCGAGTTGAAAAGCACTATCATCAATCTGGAATTGAACTACTTCATGTAGAAATCAACCAAGGCCAAGATGCATTGATCATTGAGTTAGAAAATCGAGGACTCAGAGTGAAGCCACATTACTCTTCTGATTCAAAAGAATTTCGAATCGAGAACTATGTGAAGTTGAATTGGCCGAAAATCCGATTCAGTCATTCCGTTAGTTCTGAATTTATCAAACAAATTCTAAAATATACTGAACTCGTAAAACATGATGATGCGCCTGATACTTTAGCCTGTCTTATAAAAATTCTAGGTTTTGGAATAAAAGCAAAATCGATCAAAAACAGAATGAATTTCTTCGACTTACTTCTCGGAGGTGATTGGTGAGAAGATCCAAAAACAATAAACAAAATCGTGAAGCAAAAATTATTCCATCAACAAATGATATGGAGTCTAGGCTTGACACGCTAATTCATACTGGAACAGGGAAAGGAATTTTAGGACGAGATAAACTTAGAGACACAGCTCCGAATCCAACAAGATTTTTTCCTTCGGAAGCTCGGAAATATTATGAGTCAAATGGTTTCATAGCGAACATCATCGACTCAGTGGCTGATGATGCCACACGCGAAGGAATCGACTTACAAACAAATCGCGATAAAGATAATTTAGTTACCGGTGAAAAGACATTAGGAATTTCAAGGATTCTCTTGAATCGTATGGAAGAAATGAAACTGATGGGTCGCGTTCGTGAACACATTCGAAATTCTAGGTTACATTCCAATGGTTCACTTTTGTTTTGGGGAATTCTTGCAGACCTTCCACAAACAGATTCTCAGTTGGCACTAAAAATGCCAGACACGATTCGGAAATTACAATTCATAAATGTAATTGAGCCGGATCGTTATTCAGTGAATCGTCTTTCCTATGATCCGCTATCTAGCCTCTGGCATGAACCATCAATTTCCATTGGAGGCACCACTCTCGATCCATCAAGATTCCATTGGCTAGTGAACAGTTGGGTTTGGGATAACATGCGCGGTGTATCTGTATTAGAAAAAATCTATGACGGTATCATGGCAATCGATACGGCTCTTTGGTCTGTCACTTCGGTGTTATTCGAGCTCGCAGTCAAAGTTTTGAAAACAGATAAAATTGATTCCTCTCCACAACAAATGATGGACTACCTTCGTTTAATGAGAAGATCACTTTCAACTCAATCAACTGCGATGTTAGGAGAAAAAGAATCTCTTGAAAGGCTTGGCAATACTGGAATCTCAGATTCCAATTTGGATAGTCTTCTTAATTTCGTTTTTGAAGTTTTATCTGGTCTTTCTAAAATTCCAAAATCCAAAATTTTAGGGAAGACTCAATCAGTAATCAACATTGGCGGTGGATCTGATGGAGATGATATCAGTTACAATGAAATGGTTCATACATTTCGCGAGTTGGAAGTAAGGCCAATCATCAATCGATTCATAGAATTAGAAATTAGATCCACTCAAGGTGAAATTTATCGACTGCTCGGTGGAAACTATAAAGCGCTCGATTGGGAATTCAAATTTAAACCTCTCTACAAAGCGACACCGAACTCTGAGGCAGACACGTATTTGAAAAATGCACAAGCAGATCAAATATACATCACTACTGGAGTGCTAGGCGCGGACTCAACGAAGCAAATGAGATTTCCACAGATGGAAAAATTCTCTGATTACACATCTGAAAATAACAATGGACTCAAATTTGGGACGCCAGAACTACCTGAGACCGTTTAACAATGAGAAATGATGGTTTTCTGGATTTTCAAAAAACGCAGGGAATGCCCTTTTCCGCCGTTTTATTGTCAGGGGGTAGTAAAGGTATGGGTTTTGAATTACTAAACAAAACTAAACACCTTTGCTGGGTTTCTAGAGGCATTCCAGTTATTGGTTTAAGACCATTATGTCTCGAATCGCCAGAAAAGGGGTAAAATCATGTATCCTTTGGCCTTGGAACAGCAATATGGTGAGTTGTTTCGAGATGAATTTGGAGTCTTTGCCGCTGAACTAAACCGAAAGTTCCTTTCTCTTGCTAAAAAATACATTCGCGAGAACCCAAACTCTGATCCAAGACTAGATTCAGTCATTCAACCTGGTCAAAATCATACCGAAGTGAAACATGATGTCTCTGATTTACTCAAATCTCTCTTTGCACTTCGAGATGAGTATGGAGATTTTCCTCCGAGACCAAAATTTGAATCTCAAATCAAACGCAACATCCATCAAATCGATGCTTGGACTCGCGACAAAACAGGTGCGCTCATTCAAGGACAAAATGAAATGATGGGAAGTCCTCCAAGAGCAGGAGTGAGCGGTGGTGATCGCTCCCAATTTCGAGTTCCGGCAGTGACATTGCCAACGAATGAATCTCCTCTGATCTGGGATCGAGTAAATGAGACGATAAGCAAAAATAGAAAGATCGCTTCGAGTGCTTTTAAAACTCATTTCTCAGATGTTCAATCGCAAATTGAAGACGGAATTAGAAACGGAACCTCCTACCAAGACATTGCTAAGAAAATTACTGAGACAACTGATGTTTCTCAGTCAAGAGCTGAGTTTTGGGCAAAGGATCAGGCGAAGAATTTCTTTGGTGAACAGAGTAAGATCCGCCAATCAGCCGCAGGCTTTCCAGGCTTCATCTGGAAAACACAAAAAGACTCAAGGGTTCGTGATACTCACTCCCATCTACAAGATAAATATTTCAGTTGGGATGAATTGCCTTTTGTAAATAGAAAAGGTATAGGACTAGTGCGGACAAAACCTGGAGACGAATGGGGTTGTCGGTGTTGGGCAGAGCCTGCGCGTGGACCAAAAGAAAAAAAGGCAAATAATCCCACCGAACAATCGATACAGGTTCAATCGAGAGAACCAAATCCCAGCAATTTATTAGTTGAAAAAATTCAATTTAACTCTAAAGAAATTTTCGTTCCAAAGGTTAGTCAGTCAGTTAAAGATTTAGCAGATGTATATAAAGTTCCCGTGAGCATGGCATCTTTAAAAATCAATACGATGAATCAGACGTATCAAAAAAAGAATGTGGTTGGATATTATGATCCGAATAATTCTGTTATTGCTTTAAATCCATCACCAATTTTTACGGATGTTATTCAGTCCACCTTCATCCATGAATTTGGTCATATGGTCGACTTTCAAATGTTGGGACCAAGTGGAACCTTTGGAACGAAATCTGCCGCTCTCGCTAGTTTCAAAACAGCTGTTATCGGCACCAAGCTTTATGATAAATTGAAGATGGCATATAAGACAGGCATTGTCAAAAATTCAGGAGGAATTATCACCTTACCAAAAAAATTAAGAGATAATCTACCTTATCTTTTGAGCGAGGAAGAGTTTTTCGCCAGAGCACATGAAATGTATATAGCTCGAAAATTGGGTTCAAGTGAACTACTTCGCCAAATTCGCAAAAAGGAAGAAATGAATTTTATTTCTCATTATTGGGATGACGACGATTTTAAAAAGGTTGAACAAGTTTTGGAGAAATTATTTACTGAACATGGAATTCTAAAATGAGCCCAAATGAAATTAAAGAATCTCTGACCGAGGAACAAGCTCTCAAAATTTTTGACAAGCTTGGTGAATCTGAATTTTCACGAGATCAACTCATTGCATCTGTTATGTTTGTTCTGAAAATGGGAGAAGAAAAAGCAACTGAGTATGTCGATTGGAATCTTGCAGAGCTTGGACAGATGGAAGTTGATCTTGAAATTCGAAGCAAATTTGATTCTGAAAATTCTAATGCTCTCTACCTTTGATTTTTCCAAAATTTTTCCTCACTCGAAACCTCCTCTCTCCTTAACGTAAGGCGACCTTGGTTCTAAATCAAATCAATCGTATGATTGATTCAGATGAGAACATCACCAGAAGCGATTCGATATGACAGTGCTACGGTAGAGCTCGTTAGCTCTTCTGAGAAAGAACAATTTCTCAGGTTCCGCGTTGCATTCGCTCGTGCTGGTGTTTTTCCTTATTACCATCTGAACGGATCCATCAGACGTGAAGCGAAACTCCCGGAAGATTTATTTTCTGAGGACGCCATTGCTTCTGCTCGCGGTATTCCTGCCACAGATGATCACCCCCCAGTAACTGAAAATCAAGGACTCCTAACAACTGCCAATGCGACTCGTTTTGCCAAAGGTGCATTAGGTGATTCTATCGAAGTCGGCGAAGGAGAAATCCTTTGGGGCAATGAAACAGTTTGGGATGAAGATTTAAAAGCTTCATTGTTAAGGGGTGAGAAGCTCGAAGTCAGTGTTGGTTCTCGATGTAAAATCGACGATACACCTGGAGAGTATAAGGGACAGCCGTATGATGTTCGACAGACGAATATTCGATTTAACCATTTGGCCCATGTTATCAAAGGTCGTGCAGGTTCTGAGGTGCGAGCCTATCTAGATCATGCAAATCCAGACCTAAACATTGCCATACGAATCGATTCCAACGATAAGGAAAACCAACGAATGAAGAAACCAGAATTTTTGGCTAAGGCCGAAGCGTTCTTAAAGAGTGTTGGAGTGAAATTGGATAGTGCAGATGGCACTGTCGAAGATCCAACAAAACAAACTGCTCAACCTAATGCACAGGAACCAAAGAAGGATGATGTGGTTCCAACTCAGACACCAGCTCCAACAAACAATGATAGTGTTCTTATAAAAGCCTTGCAAGACCAAGTGAAACTTCTCGAAGAAACTTTGAAAGCAACAAGAGCAATTTTAGAGCAGGCACTTTCACCTGCAACGCAAGATTCCATAGCACGTCGAAGACTTTCTCTAATTGATTCTGTTCGCTCTGTTGATCCGGAAGCAAAGACAGATTCTTTAACAGAAAGAGAGATAAAACTCTTAGTCGTGACCAAACTCATGCCACCAGCCGAGGGCGTGAAATTGGATTCGTTAGACGACGTAAATCTCAACGCTCGTTACGAGGCCTCCATGGAACTTGCCCGTCAAAGTGCAGCTACTCGAAACCTTGCGGGCAAAGAAGGCAAAGGCCATACTCAGGCTAATCTGGATGCAGATCAAGAGATTGCCAAAATCAAACAAGACCGCCTTCAAATGGCTCAAACTAAGGAGAAAGTGTAATGAAACGAAGTCTTATTTTTCTAACGTCTATTCTGTTCTTTTCGCTGATTGGGATTTCGTGCCTTTACATCGCACCTGAAAGTCTTGGCCAATACATCCCATTTCAAAAAAGCGATTTAGTTGCTTTGTTCTCAGGAGTTACTCTTGCAATCAGTGGAGTGATGCCAGACGGCGGACTTTATAATGAGAAAGCCGGATTATTTGGAACAGTTGCTAGAGACTCTGCAAGCTTATATCGAGTTGGTGGCAAGGTCGCTATTGGTCGAGTTCCTTTCGGCTTCGGTATTGCACTTGTTGCAGATGGTGAAGGTATCTCTGTAGTCGGTGCCGATGCTGTAGTTGATAAATTAGAATCTGGTTCTGGCAATGCAGGGTTACGAATCCTAACCAAGGCAATTGCAACTTGGGTAAGGTTTGCTATTGTCAATCCAGGAACAAACAACGCAGCACTTGCTCTTACCTTAGAAGGTGAAGGAACTCAAGATGATCCTTATGTGATCACTGTTAGCACTGCAACAAACGGATCTGCACAAATCACATCCACAGCCTCTCTCGTAAAAACTGCTTTAGAAGCTGATGCGAATATTAACGCAATCATCGCTGTTGAACTTTTGGGAACTGGTGGGAGTGCTGTCGTTGCACAAGCAGAAGCTCCTTTAACTAAAAGCATTGCTGATCTTAGATTTGATGGCGTTGCCGCTCAATCCAGTGCCGGAGGTGATTTAGAGAATGGAGCTTATCACGATTCTCAACTAGCTACTTTCATAAATAAGGGAAATGTTTTTGTCCCTTGTGAAGAAGCTACCAAGGAACTTGATACAGTTCGTATTCGCCTTGTTACCGAAGGGGCAAACCTTGCAGGTCAATTTAGAAAAACGGCAATCGTCGGTATCACTGCCGTTATCAAGGGAGTCAAATTTGGTTCTCAGCAAGAAACAGGTGCCGCTGAACTAGACTTATCCTCCGGTTTCTATGAACTCACACTCGACGTATAAGGAAAAAGAAAATGGCAAGAGCACTATTTAGAAAGGAAGACTTTAATCACATACAAAAACGAATTCTTACACCAAGAAAGAATGAGTTAGTATTAAGAAGCATCTTCCCAATCAATAACGAGACACCGACTTACTCACATACTTTCGAAGTTGAGCATGTAACTGATACTGGATCTGCTCAAATCGTAGAGTCGGGTGCCGATTCAGATAACATACCTTTTGTGGGAGAGTCTGTCGGTTCCTTAAAAGGAAATCTTTTCAAAATTCGAGATGCAATTCGAATTACTGAGGATGATCTCGAAGCTGCGGATGCAAGACGCCAGTCTGGAAAGGGTTCTGAATATCCGGTTCAGGAAAAAAGATTAGATGCAGCGCGAAGGTTTGTATCTGAGACAGAAAATAAACTTGGCATTCACGGTTATACAAAAGCTGGAAAAATTGTTCAGCCTGGTCTCTTAAACTGGCCAGGTGTTGATATTCAGCCAGTTGCAGGAGCAAATACTGATGCTCGCCTCTTCTCTGGAAAAACTCCGCAAGCGATTCTGAAGGATATTATCGATGCAAAAAAACAACTAGAAGGAACTGGTAAATACAAAGCGTCAGGCATTCTGATTTCGGATGAAGATTATCTTACACTTCTAAATCCATATTCAGATGCCGTCACATTTACCATTCTTCAATGGCTGTTAACGCATCAAGAGATGATCTTTCCAAAAGGCTTTGTAAGATCTCAAGATATCACTCCAGCTAACTCGGGCTTCAAAGATGGCAATACTAAAATCGGTGGATTCTGTATGTTTGATGATTCTGCTGATGTCGCAGAGCTAATCATTGCCCGTGATCTAGAAGTTGTTCAGACTCCTTGGGATGAATATAAGGGTGAATTGAAAATCAAATGTCATGAGAAAGTTGGTGGTATCTTCGTTTACCAACCAAAAGGAATCGTGATTAGAACTGGGTCATCTAAGGCCGTTTAAGCGAACCAAATTTAAAGTAAATAGGTTTAAGGAAACACCATCGTGGGAATAGCAACAGTTAACGAACTAAAAGTCTTTCTAAGAGATAAGGTGCAAGGAGTCAGCGATGACACATTGCAAATCTATCTTGATGATGCGGAAGGTTCGGTATTCTCCGGTGGTGTTTCTGTTTCTCATAAGAGATTTGCAGAATTACAAAGATACTATGCAGCACACCTTTTAGATTCGGCAGGTATTTTACTTAATCAAGTCACCTCCGAATCCGCTGATGGAATATCAAGATCATTCGATACAGCCTTCGTTCAAGGATCCATGGAAACATACTTGGATCTTTATAAAAGAAAATTATACGAAGTAAACGGATTCAAAGGAAGGATTTTCTAATGCCTGGTAGCGTAAAAGACATTGGAAGCATATCTGATTTGATTAATGGACTTCGAATGGTCGAAACCAAATCGGTGTATGTTGGTATCCTTGCAAACGTCGATTCAGAATTTATCAAGATAGCTGCTGCAAATGAATTTGGAGCCATCATCAAACCAAAAAAAGGAAAGTTCTTAGCGATCCCACTTGTTCCGGAAGCAAAAGGTAAATCGCCAAAAGCCTTCGGAGATTTGAAGCTGATCCGAAAGAAAGGATCTAAAGGCGAAGCCGGTGGAATTCTTGCGCGAGTCAGTGGAGCAAACATTGAACCAATTTTTGCTCTCGTGAAACAAGTGATAATTCCCGAAAGAAGTTTCTTAAGAGAAACATTCGAACAGACTTCTGTATTAGATGCGATTCGAGAAGAAGCAACTTTTGCAATCGAAGATTATTTTGCCGGTAAAATAGAGGCAATTCAAATTCTTCATAGGATTGGACTTCGTATGGTTGCCGAAATTAGAAATCGGATTGTAGACAATGATCCTGCTTTGGCACCAAACTCACCTTTGACACTCAAACTAAAGAAAGGTTCGGGTCCACTTCGTGATTCACTAAGGCTCTTTCAATCTATATCCTATTCTATTGATGGAGAAATCTATTCTGTGTCAGGTGGTGTTGCATGATGCTTTCCTCACTGGCACAATCGCTTCTTCCACATAGAAAAAATGTTTCCCTTTTTCTAAAAGCACCGAAAGGCAAAGACGACAATGGAGAATGGCAAGATGGCATTGCCGTTCGACATGATGACTTATTTTGGCCAACAACAAATGTATCTGCTAGGCAGTTTCAGTTGTCAGCTGATGGATCTTATACGACAGAAGACAGAAACTTCTTTCAACTGATTACAGAAGAACCTTTGTTTGATATTAAACAAGGCGATGAGTTCTTATATAAGACCACATACTTTGTTGTGAAGGATATAAAGGATGTGACCGATGAGGCCGGTTATCTTCGGTATATTTCCAAAAAGAAAATCCCTCAAACTCCTCCAAGGACTTCCTAATGATCACAAAAGAAATCACAGAAATTTTTACACATCTTGGCACCGAACTCGGAAAAGAGTTAGCAAGAATTAAAGGAACACCTGTTGAGGAATCAGTAAGTCTTGTCATTGATCGCGTGGATCAAGTAGCTGATAGACCATCTTATCCCTACGGAACCTATCGACTCGGAAGCATCAAACGAATGCCAACGAAAAGTTCTTTTTATGTGGATGAAGACATTGTTGAAGGTGAAGAAATTGATTCCGAAAAATTCAAACGAACACAGAAGAAGCGAGCCTCTGCTTTCATTTCCTTTTCTATTTTACATGAGAAATCTTTGGCGACTGCAATTGCTCTCGCAGATTTTGCCTTGGAATACTTTGATTCAGAAGAAGGTATGGCCTTTTGTGAAACCAAAGGAATCACTCCCACACTTATAAGCGATGCCGTTGAGGATCGCACCGTTGTTTTCGACAATGCTAGATACGATTACAAAGCAGGTTTCGATTTGAATTTCAGTTTTTATCGAACCAAAGAATCAGAGATACCTCTGATGCAACCACCTAATAGCAATTCTATTCAAATTCAGGAAGAGGAAACTTAATGCAGTCTATCATTGAACCAATTGTAGTTAATATCAGTTTGGCAAACGCGGCCGTTGCTCAAACAAATTTTGGTTTGGCCTTACTTTTGGACACGAAAGCTCCATTGTATTTTGCTAATCTTTTGAGCGGTGAATCAGGACTGAACTGGAAAGCAAAAGCAGCTGGACCTGTTTTTATAAATATTGTTTATGTAGTCTCTGGAAACAATACTGCCCTTTCGGTTGCGTTAACAGGTTTGGGAACGTCGGAGTCACCTTACTTAATTACAGTCAATTTAGCAACTAACGGCGGTGGCGTTGCAACATCGACGGCATCAGCTGTCAAAACAGCAGCGGAAGCGGTGGCGGAAGTTGCAGCTCTTGTTACGATAGCCCTAATTGGAACAACTGGCAACGTTGCCTTAGTAGCTGTTGCTTCAACACCACTCGCATATGAACGTTATATGGAAATACTTGGTGCTGATGATCTCTTAGCTCTCGGATTCTTAAGTTCAGATGCCGCTTACAAAAAAGCACAAGCTTTCTTTGAACAAGATGATGCGCCTGGAAAATTAGCCGTTTATCTTTTGACTGCATGGTCGGCGATCGAAACAGAAATTGCAGCTCTGCGAAATAATGGATTCAATTCGTGGTATAAAGTATTTGGAACAACAAATACTAAATCCGAGATCATTTTGAACTCGAACTATATGGCATCCATTAGAAAAAGATATGTTGGTTTAACTAGTGATATCACAATTCTAGCTGGAAGAAATCAGTCACGAGAAATACTGATCTTACATAGTGATCCTAGCAATCATACAGATGCTAGGCTACTAGGAGCGACTGTCGCTTTAGAGCCTGGAACATTTAACTATGCTTATCTTCGTTTATCCGGTGCTACAAACTCGGCATTTACTAATTCACAAGTGAGTTCGATCATTGAGGATAAAGGAAATCTCATAGTAAATTTTAGTGGCTTTCAAGTTTTTTGGAAAGGAATGACAACTAGTGGTGCGTGGGCTGATATTATCGATCTAAAAGATTGGCTCGAAACACGTTTGTTAGAAGACGTTTCTGCTTTGTTCTTAAACAATAGAAAAATCGGCTACACATTGACTGATGTGAGTAAAGTCGAATCGACAATGAGAACAAGATTGGATTCATCAGCAAAGGCTGGTAAGATTGCACCTGTTGAAAGCGATGACGATAGAACAAGATCAGATATGGGTGCATATCAATACAAAATTGATCTACCAAATTCAATTGCGGAAATTCCAGCTAACGAAATAAACAACCGAAATTTTCCCGAAATCAAGTTTAGTGCTAGGTTAGTTGGTGCTATCAACGAAATGGATATTCAAGGTGTATTTACCTAAGGAGGATTAAATGAACGGATTATGGAACCCAAAAAAACATTCTGTATCAATTGCGTTAGATGAAGTAACTGGTTTCGGGGCAGATAACCATTTCAAAGTAGAACGTATGACAGCCGATTTGATATCTTCGCAGTCCGGTGTCAAAGGTGAAGCGAATGTATCAAAGATTCACGATGCCCGAGTCAAGATAACGATTGTTTTGCTTGGTGACTCACCAACGAATAAAAAATTTGACCTTCTCGCTAAGGCAGGTATCGCAGTCCCTTTCTTATGGAAAGATACATCGGATGGTGGAGAGATTGGTTTTTCTGAAAAGTGTTACTTGATGACACCTGCCAACTCTGAACGTGGGAAGGAATACAAAGATAAAACGTGGGTATTCTTAGGTCTTGATTATAACGGAGCGTATACAGCATGAGCGAAATTAAAAGTCCAACAGAAGAGAATAAATCAAAACCTCTTCCTAAAAATCCTATTTTGAAAAAGGTATCAGATGATGGCCGGAAGGCCGAGATCACTTTTATCGACGGTCTTGATTATAGATTGGAACATCCAGGTAACAGGAAAGCCGATGAATGGCGTGGAGTAAGTCTCACCGAGAAAATCTCTAACGGAGATTTGATGGACAACTTTTTAGAGCATTGTGTTTTCCCTATGGGGGCTCATTCCAAACCAAATTTTGACTCACTCCATCCTTATTCTGCGGAGGTGTGGTCTAAGATGGCTCATCGGTTTCTTGCAGGGAAGCTGGACAAATAAATTTCCGTTATTCGATAGGAGTCCGAGTCCAGATAAATATCAAAAGTATATTTATGAATTGTATAAAAAAAATAGATCGTATTGGCAACCATTTGTTTTGGGTGTTAGTTCTTTCTCACAATCTGATATAGATGCGATGCCTGATTTATGGTATCGCGTTTTTCTGGAGGCTCTTTCCGAAAGGATCGAATATGAAAACAAAAAGTTAGAAGCGATGAAATCGGGAGTATAACTTGGCTTTACGTTCATTAAACATTGAAATCAATTTGAGTGGTGACGCCTCTGACGAGATGTCTGCACTCGATGAACGTGTAGAAGGACTTCGCGAAACATTTGGCGATCTAACTGATAGAGTCGATATGTTTACAGTCGAGGCTGCAAATTCTTTTAATGAGTTTGGAGCTTCGATCGCAGATAATATTTCAAATAAATCAAATCCTCAAATTGCAGAGATGGCAAGACTACTCGGTAAAACAGAAGTTGAAGTTGCAAAGTTAATTTCCCAAACTAAAAATGATTTAAAACTTGAGACTGATTTAGTAAATGCGGCTAAGGCAGCTGGACTTTCTGATAAAGAATTCAATAAACTCAATCAGACTATAGGTAAAACTTCTCAATCAGCTAATGGTTTCGGCAATGTTCTTAAGGTAGTTGCTGCTACCGGTGCTATTGCGATGATGTCAAGTTTCGCTAGTTCTTCTCTCGATGCCTATTCTGCGTTAGAGAAAGAAAGGACTATGCTTGTAAACTTAGCGGAAGATGAATTTCCGAAGTTAGAATCATCGATCAATAAAGCTATGGATGCATCGGGTGGTCTGATGTCTGAAGGATCTCTCAAAGAAGCGGCTAACGCGGCTTTGAAGATGGGTGCAACGGTCGACTTTGTATCTAATTCTTTATCCGGGATGCAACAAGCTGCTGCCGTTACAGGTGGTTCTCTAAATGGAATCATGGAACAAGCCCAAGGTGCCATCCTAACAGGTTCAACCAAATTCTTTAAAGAGAACGGTGCTATCTTTGCTCAATATCGTGAGCAATTCAAAAAAATTGGATCAGGAGCCGATCAAACTTCTATTAAACTCAGAGAAGCTTTAATAACCAAAGCATTGTCACAAAACACTGCATTGACGGAACAATATGGCAAGCACATGCAAACAGCTGGGGCTCGTGCAGAGATCATGTCGCAACGTGTTGGTGATTTAAAAGAAACTATTGGCGAACTATTAACGATGGGACTAAAACCGTTACAGCTTGCAATCATTCCAATTCTGAATTACTTTACGGATTCTGAAAAGGGAATGGGACGTGTAAAAGTTGCTCTGATTTTTCTGTCATCTGTTATAGCAACTATGGTTGTTCCAAATTTAGGTGCTATGGCAATAGCAGCATGGGCAGCTGTAGTTCCATGGGTTATAATGATGGCTCCAATTCTAGCAATTGGTGCGGGACTAACTTTTCTTGTGTTAGTTATTGAAGATCTACTTTCATGGATGGATGGAGGCGAATCAATTATCGGAGATTTCCTTGGGCCATTTAAAGATTTTGATTTAGGAAAAATTTTCAAGGGAATGTTAGATCGAGTTCTCAATTTAGTTAAGACATATGGTAAATGGATCATCATCGCGATGTTTCCGATTTCTGCTTTGTATTTCTTTTGGGATGAGATCGTGGCATTCATATCTAGTATCCCTGATAAAATTATTGGCTTCTTTGTCTCAATGAAAGATTCTATCAGAGCATTGTTAAAGGATATTCTACCAGAATCATTTATCAATGGACTCAAATCAATTGGCATCGATTTGGGATCCAACTCAGAACGAGTAAACGATGCAATCATAACTAAAGACGGGAAAGTAATCCACACACATCCCGATGATAATATCTATGCGTTTAAAAAATTGCCCGGCGCAACAGGAGCTCCAGATAGTTCAGCTAAACAAGGTTCTGTTAAAACCCAAGCTGGAGGGATCACTTTTAAAATCGAGATCGATAAAATCATACTCGGCAACGGAAATTTACAGGAAGATGCATATAAATTTCTCGAAATGATAGAATCATTATTAGACGAAAAGGTTGCACCTAAACTACGTCAGATGTTAGGAGTCCCGGAGGTAGAATATTAATGGGATTGATTACTGGTCGTGAAACGATAGCACTCAAGGCAGGCGATGAAGAAGTTGAACTAAATGTCACGACTAATATTGATTATGCTTATCCTGCCGAAGTAACAAAGCATCCTATCGAAAAAGAAGACGGCACCAAACAAACGGTTTCTGATCACGTGATCCTTGGAGATCGAGCAATAAATTTGCAATGCGTATTATCAACTTCAACCGAAATATTCTCTCTAAAACGAATGACTGTCGATGCGAAAATGAAACAATTAATCGTATGGCAATCAAAAGGGCAACTTGTAACCCTTCTTGGTTATACGACGAATGGTATCATTTCTAAAATACTAGCTTTCCTTCCTTCTTTATTTCAGTATCTAGAACCAGACGACGAAATGAATCGTTATCTAGGACGATCAACCGATGAAATCCCAAATTTGTTATTAGGTTCTATAAACTTTGGAGAATCTCCAGATACTGGGGACGATATGACAGCAACGATACCTCTATTTCCTGTAATTATCTCGGAAGCAAAAACTAGAACTCTAACGAGAGTGCCGAGTAAAGGAAAAGTCGCAAAACAAAAAGAAGACAAAAGCACAGAGCCACCACCTAGCAAAAAACTTTCTTGGGGAAAATCACTTTTATAATGCCTGAATTTGAATCTATACCTTTTGAATTCGATGAACTGCCAATTTCAAAAACAGTTTCGTTAGGTAATGCGGATTATCTTTTTGAATTCCATTTCAATTCATTCGGAAACTTTTTCACAATGATCGCAAAGGATCCATTTGACCAAATCATTTTTTCAACCAAACTAGTATATGGTGTCAATGCAAATCATTTTATCGTTGATGGATTTCCATTTGATATCACTTTAATTCCTGCTGATCTGAATGATATCTATTCGGAAGAAATTAAGGAATATACATTTACGAAAGACACTATCGGAAGCATTAAACTCTATTTGGGTAAAGTAAATGAGTAAGAAATTATTCGGCCGTGTTGCGAGTATAGATTTACGTCCAACACGAGGACTTGCTAAAACATTTGTATATCCTCCATTCCGAATAGATTTCGAAACCGATTTCGATAGATTTGCATCTACTAAAATTAGATTATATAATCCAAATAAAGAAACGATTGAATCCGTTGCTCCAAGTAAAATTGCAAATGGATATAGCTATACAGATCTAGTTTTAACAGCTGGATATATGGATACCAATGGAATTGTATGTGGAGGAAAAATATATCAAAACAAATTAGTAAATTCAGGAACAGATAAAATATTAGAACTGAGTGTTTCTGAAAAGGCTGGCATCTGGTCAGAATCAAATATTCTAAAATCATATAAACAAATGCAGGTATCAGCAATACTAGCTGACATTTGTTCAACTGCAAACTTTCAAATTGGGAAAATAACTCCTGGCGAAGATAAATTAATGTCCTACGGAGCAACGTCTTTACGAAAGTCTATTGATGATTTGTGTAACTTAACGAAATCAGAATATTATTTTGATGACGGGAAAATATATATCATTGCAAAAGATGGATCACTTGCACCTTCTCAGATTTATATAGATTATACTTCGGGGCTAATAGGACGCCCAGAGAAGCTAGACAAAAAACGATGGAAGATTCGAAGTTTGTTCAGACATGAATTCAGGTTTAATCAATTAATTTTTGTTAAAGGTGGAGATTTAAACTCTCAAATTAAAATACTAAAAGGTAAAAACAAGTTTTCAACTCATTCAAATGAAGCATATGCAGATATCGAAGGAATTGAAGCATGAATGAATTGGCAAAATTATTAGACGATCTTACAAAGAATCGATTATCTGAAATTTTGATTGGTTGTCCTGCAATGATACAATCATATAGCAAGTCAAAGGCGACCGCTTCCGTTAAATTACTCTTAAAAAAGAAAAAGCAATTTGAATTTTTACCTTTCCCTGTTTTGTCTGATATCCCAGTAAACATAAATTACTCAGGAGGATTCTTTATTTCCCCAGATTATAAAACGGGTGATATCGTTTGGATGACTTTTGCAACTCACTCTATTCAAAATTCTCTCTTAGGTCAAAGCGATGAAACGAGTTCATCGGGATTTAACATTCATGATGCATTTATCGTCGGTTCATTTAAATCAAAGAAAAATTTGAAACCAAAATTAATCTCACTACTCGGAAAGGAAGGAATCGTTTTAGGGCATGAAGATGGCGATGCCTTTATCAATATAAAGAAAGATGAAATCATCTTCCAAGTCGGAGGGGATAGCGGGCATAAGATGACAATGACTGATGATAAGCTTGAATCAAATAAAGATATTGAAACAGAAAAAGATGTTATCGTTGAATCAAAAATTAGACGAATCTCTGGAATCAAGCACGGACACGTATCATCGGCAGGTTCGTCGATATCCAAAATTGCAATTGGAGAAGCCTAATGTTAGATAAAGATTCTGCGTTGCCGAAACTTCGTGAATTTATGGATCCATCCTTTGACGATTATCTTGGAGATTCTACATCAAAGGAACAAGCAAATGAAAGAGCCATTGATTCCTGGTCAGAAGCATGGTATGAAATGGCAAAAGCTGTAACACCACCGTCTACTACTGCCAATGCAGCAAAAATAGCTTTTGAAGGTACAGCATTAGCAATGAATCTGGATCCGACTGGGTTAGTATTTAAACTCGCATGTGATGCGTTTGCTGAAACCTTATGTAATGGTATCGCAGGCCACACTCTCGTTCCACACATTGGTCAATTTCAGGAAGTTATTCCACCCGGATTGACTCATGAAGAAGAATGTGAGCTAAGAACCGATTTGATGGATGCCTGGTTACGGTCATGGAAAGTTTTAAACATTACTACTAGCGTTGAGGTTCCTTTATCATGAAAGGTTTGCTCATTCAAAATAATGATACCGTTAGACGAAATGGTCGCCTTGTTACAATAGAAGGAAAAGATTATTATAAACAACGAATTTCAATTGCAATAAAATCACATTATCGAGAAAACATATACGCCCCTGAAAAAGGAATCAATTGGACTCAAATCTTTTCAGACAAAGTGTCCAATGAAAGAATTTTAAGTGAAATTCGAAAAGTAATACTAAAAGATCCCGAAACACTTGCTGTCCTAAGCCTTGAAATTTTTGAATTTAACCGTGATAATAGATACTTATCAATCAAGTTTCAAGTTAAGAGTATTTATGGAGATGTAACATTCTCTGAGGATTTATAATGGCTTACGGAGTCACCGAACAAGGATTTATACGAAAAACTAAATCGGAAATTCTGCGTGACATCAAAGCAAGAGCCGAAGTGACGTTAGGTTCAGATGTGGATTTATCTGACTCATCAGAAGATGGAATTCGAATCCTAATGCAAGCTGATATAATTGATGAGATGTGGCAAAAGCTTGAAGATGTTTTCTATAGTAATTTTCTTGATACAGCCACTGGGATTTCGCTCGATCGTGTTGTTGGTGAAGGTGGAGTGGAAAGAGCTAAACCCAAACGTTCGGTAGTTCTATTAGAATTTGAAGGTGTTGAAGATGCCATAATCCCTATTGGAATCATATGCCAAACACCTCAGGGAATTCAATTCATAACAATAGAATCTGGTGAAATCGGATCCGATGGTAAAGGAACTGTCCTTGCACAAGCGATCCAATTTGGTGAGATCGGAAATGTAGATCAAGAATCTATTTCAGAAATTAATACTCCTCAAGTAGGTATCACAGCTGTTACTAACAATGAGAAGGCTACATTAGGAAGAATTCGGGAAACAGATCCTGAATTAGTATTGAGATATAAAGAGCGCGGAACTTCCGGTGGTAGCTCTGCCGTTACACTTCAAACTTTATTAAAGAATCAACAGAATATTATAACTGCAAGAGTATATGAAAACGCGACTAAACTCGAAGATGCAGATGGTCGACCACCTAGTTCAATGGAAGCGGTAATTGAAGGCGGAACAGGTGAACAAATTGCAGAACTCTTTGTAAGAAATTGGCCAGGTGGAATAGAGTCAGTCGGAGAAGAGAGTGCAACGATAATTGATAACGAAAATATTCCAAGAACGTATTTTTATAATCGTCCGCAAGATGTAGGTTTATTTGTTAAAATTACTATTGAGACAACGGCTTCCTGGATAGAAGGATCCGAATCAATAGTAAAAACAAATTGTATTAAAATTGTCGGTGGAACAGATACAATCGGAGTAATTCAAACAATCTATGCCGGAAAAGGATTGGGCGAGGCGTTAGCAAAATGGGAGTTAGAAGCTGCTCAATATGGTGTAGACGAATTTAAAACTGTAAAGGTCTCAGGAATAAAATCTATCTCAATCTTAATTGGAACCACTGAACCACCTGCTTTAGATTATGTTACCGCAACGGGAAGACAAAGACTTAAACTAATCACCGAAAATATTGAGGTTGAATTCGTATGATTAGTGCCGTTGAAACCATTTCAAAATATCCTGTCTCATATTTGAATCAAAAATCAGACTCTGACACAGGCAAACGCTGGCTAATCGTTTTCCCTGAGTATAATGAATTAAGTGAAGCATTAGATTCTATGTATGAATTAAAGGATTTTTCATCTAAATCTGGTTTAGTGTTGGATTTTATCGGTCAAAATTTACGACAGTCGAGAAATGGTCTTGATGATGAAAAATATAAGATATTTCTTTCGATTGCTAATTCAAAACGTCAATCAAAGGGTGATTTATTTTCACTCAATGAAATTGGAAATAGAATTGTAGCAGGCCAAGGCAATTTATTTGAGATACGCGAGTTATGCTATCAGTCCGGGACGAGATTCCTGGATGGAACTTGGTTATTAAATGGTGATATTCCATTGTCTGGTTCACTTAAACAACCTGCTACTATAGAAATTATACTCAATGGTAGAGTTGAAAGTTTAAAAGTTATTTCCGAATTCAATCAAGCTATGTCCGAAGTTCGAGCTGGTGGGGTTGAAGCAATTATCTCATACCGATTTGAAATATATCTTTCGGAAATGCTTCATTTCAATTTTAGAAATACTGATCTAGATGGTTCATGGAATCTCGATGGTTCGACATTGCTTTCTGGTGATGTATTAGAGTTGATTCCATTTGAAATTGCAGTAGGGACCGGTGCAGAACCTGGCGGAAATTTAAGAGCACCTGAATTTGAAGACACTGGATTACAAACAGAAGTTCTGCGAAAGCTATGTTCCATCAGAAGAACTAGTGAAGGTTTACAAGAATTCAGTATGAAAATTAAACCAGGTGAAGTGATCGGAGATTCAATTAATGAAATTGGAATCTTTCGTGAATCAGGAGAGCCATTCGCTCTCTTTTCTTTTTCAGGAAAACCAAAAGATCGTTATATTAATTATGAATTTGTCATAAGGGAAGGACTTTAATGATATTTACTTTGATAAGAGAAACTTATATCGAGTTACCCGATGTTGGAAAAAGATGTATTGATAGATTACCGACGATCTCCTTTAGTTCGTTGGAGTCTCTCTTTAACTATACTAATGCGGAAGGTCTTTCGAAAATTTCAGGGACTGGCTCGGACTCAATATTGATTCGAAATTCTGATTTGTCTAACACCAAACAATCATTAAAGAATTTTTTCAAAATTCATTCTCCAATGAAAATCACAGAACAATTTGTAGTTTTTGAACAGGAATTGAGGGAGTAAATTATGGTATTTGTTGCAACCCCAACCCGGACTTGGAATCGCAATACTCCAGGTGATGGAGATCTAGTAAATCCAGAGATACAAAGGATTTATAATAACCTAAATCATCTCAAAGATGGGCAGGATAATCCTGTCGTAAATTTTACACAATTAAATGATGCACCTTCGTCTTACACAGGTAAGAAAGGTATGCTTCCTGTTGTGAATGCAGATGAAGATGGTTTAGATTTTGTTGATCATTTTGGACTTCTCGATTATAAATGGTCAGGGAGAAAATTCTCTCCATCCCCCTTAGAACCATGGTTTCGAGCAGATTTAGATCATACACTCTTACTTGAAAACTGGCCTTTATTAGTTCCCCAATTAAGAAACACTAAAATTGAATTTGGTTCAGCAAGCATCTTTAATGTTATAGGTTTTTCAACTGGAACTACTACTCGTTTGCAATTAGAGGATACTTTGGTTGCAAGGAATTTGATGAGAGCATTACTCGGAGATTATCGATTTTCTAAATCTTATAATGCTACAACAAATGCTGATGGAACGGACGATGATACAGCTTTTTCTAATTGGGCTTACATAGTTCGTATAACAACAGATATTGGGACAGGAGATAATGCGCCGAAGGCAGGTCAAGAATTTCGAATTAGATATTTAACTTCACTTGCTGAAACTCTATCAGTTACCAATCGATATATTAGAATAGATAAAGACACCTCGTCCTTAGCAACGACTGGAACTGGAACAATAGAGATTTTTCCTTATCGAATTGCTTCTGGTGGAACTCCTACTACGAACTCTGCTAAATGGCGTAAAATTGGCGAGGCCGGATTAATGACTCCAGGAGCTACGTTTTACTCGGGAACCGATTTAATGGAAGTCCCAGCAAATGTTAGAGTAGAAGATAGGTCTCAAGGTCACTGGAAAGAATTAGCATTTTCCTCCGATGTTTCAGATGGCAATTCGTCTACTGTTTCGTCAGCAAATGCAATATCTACACGTTCGCAAGCGAGTGCTGCCCAATTACATACAACACGCTCACAAAATGCAGTAAATATTGTGCGAGATTCAGTCACCAACGAGTTGGATGGTGCGCCGAGAGTTGGACCAAATACGAGGGAAAGGAACGGGGTCGCACTATTATATGGAAATGGAAAAGTATTCGTAGTTTAGGAAAATCAAATGTATTACTTAATTAAAAATGAAACTTTAATCGAGCAGTCCGTAAGTAAATCGGATCTTGAGCTGGTGATTGAACCAGGGATGATTATATCTGATTCTTGGCCTATCATTGGTAAGAAATTTGAGAACGGCGAATATCGAGATAAAACTGAAAGTGAGATGGTTATTGATAATGAGATAAATCTGAATGATAGAAAATCCCAATTAAAATCAAAAATTAAGTCTTACTTATGGAAAAAACTTGAAGATGGTGTTGAGTTTCAAAATTCAAATTTTCAAACAAGGGAAGAGGATCTAGTTCGAATGTCACTCGCACTGAAGAAAATTGAGCTCGGTGGGAAATGGTCTGGTTATTGGCGCGATAGTGAAAATCGATGGCGAGAAATTTCGGCTGAACAGTTAGCTCAACTTGCGTTAGTAGCTGGAAATTACTGGGAAAATTGTTTTCGAAAGTCTAGAAACATGATCGATGATATTGAAAGTAATAATAATAAAACACAACTTGCGAACTATGAAATCCAAATAGAATGGGACAAAATTGATTAAATATTGATAGTTGCAAATTTGGTGCGTATTTTACATTTCAGTCTTGCGCGCGAATACATGCCTTCGGTCTTATAACTGTATTTAAGAAAATTTATAATTTCTGTTGAAGCTACTTTTTCAGAGATACATTTAGATTATATGAATTTCTAAATTTTGATTTTTATTATCACAAAAACTTTCAATAGAAATCTAAAAACAAGATAACATATTTAAAACAGTTTTAAAATAAAGACTAAAATTTATTCCCTTTCAGCAACAACAATGATCATGTTCTGAAATTTTTTTTGTAAGATTACTTTAAAACCACCGTCTTTCACAAACGATAATATCTCAGATTCAATAAGACGCACTTTAAAATAAGAACTTATTTTCATCACCCAATTTGAATTAATTTTTTGGTATAATTGATCGGTTACCCGAACTCTGTCGATCTCATAATCCAATATGCAAGTATGAATTTGAGTTTCCTCAGACTTAACAGGGATAAACCGGCTGTCCCCTTCTAATGTATTTGAATAATCACGAAAAGATAATATAATTTTTCCAGACAAATCTAATGATTCATGAAATTGAATTATTATTTTCCGAATCTCTTCCTTGGATTCAAGATGAGAAATTGTATCCCCACAACATACTATCAAACTAGGTTTACTATTTATATATTTATCATATTCACGGATATCAGCTTCTATAACCTTCACTTCGAATTCGGATGTATTTTTCTTTAATTCATCTAACAATTGAGGATTAAAATCAATGGCAGTCACAGAATATCCTAACTTAGCTAATGCGATAGTTTGCAATCCGTTACCTGCTCCTAAATCAATGGCTAAAGCATTCTTTCCGGGAACCAATGAATTTTCTTTTAGAAAATTATAAAATTCATCTGTCTTCTCAATCCAATTACCCAACATCCAAGAATAAAAATTACCCAAATGATTGTTGTAATGTTCTTTAGTACTCATTAAATCTATTCCTTACTTATTAAAAATATTTATGTATGTTTATAATTCTCTACAAGTCAAGAAACGTCAAAAATTATAGACAAAATATAAGAATCTCACTTGCAATCTAATAAGCGAATTGAAAAAACACAAACTAACATGCGAGACTACAAGCACACAAATCTGACTAAGATTCCAATATAGGATATTAAATCCTTTTTCGCAAAAATCGACTAAACAACAATAGCTTTATACATAAATCTTCCAATGTAAATATTTCAATTTTTATTCGAATACCATTCTAATGCATTTTTGAAAAATATATTTTCAAGTTCATTTGTATTAAAATTTTCTTCAATTAAAAGCACGTCATTATTTGTAAAAGGAATATTTGCACGCGTTGATGGTAAATCAGTGCCAAACATTAATGCATTTGGATTAATTTGATAGATTTTTTTCATAGCTAACATTGGGTCAAAGTCTATTCTTCCAAAACCAGTAGCTTTAATTTTGATTCCGTTTTCAACCCAATAATAAATATCATCTAAGCCTTCCTTAGATAAACCTAAATGATCGATAGAGAATTTAGGTATTTGTAATAAAACGGATTTTAAACTGCTTAAGTCTTTGCTATCAATATATAATTCAGTATGCCAATTATATTTTTCATAAAGAAAATTTGATAATCTAATAATGTATTGAATTTTTTCTGAACCTCCCCTTTTTAAATTAAATCGAACTGCTACAACATTCGCTTGATTTAATCGATCTAATTCAGTGACAGAGATGCCAATGGGGATATTGGCAACAGCATAGAAATTTTTTCCTAGAATATTCAAAGCATCAATTAAATATTCTTGGTCAAATGCTTGAAAAGACCCAGATACAATTGTGCCACCAATGATATTATAATCTTTAGTAGTATTAAGATAGTTTGCTACTGTAAATTCAGGTGGAAGGTACCCGTTGTTTTCAACGAGAGGAAACTTTGAATTAATAATATGAAAGTGTGAATCAAATATTTTCATAATAAATTCATTTTATTTAATTATAATAGTCTTTTTCCATAATTAATCATAAATCTTATCCAGATCTATTTAGTTAAAACTAAATTCGAAAGTTAATTGTAAATAAAATATAATGTTGATTATCTAGTGCAAACCCACTCATCTTCCCAATCACTAACATCTTCGTTTTTCCAATGACCACGCAAATGAGTAGGTTTTGGAGTCATCCTTTCAAACGAAATTTCCCATTCAAAATCTCCCTTCGAACCATCTTTCTCAGTCCAAGTTCCGGTTACAGAATTTCCATTGGAAACACCTTTCACCTTACCGCCATTTGTTGCGTAAGTTCCAGAAATTTGATTTCCGTTTTGTTTGAGAACCATAGTTCCTAGTTCGCCACATTTCCAAGTACCCGCGATATTTTTGGAAAATCCACCTGCAGGTCGAGCTTCCATATCAGCACCTTTTTGTGCCTCTAGAGAGAAATAAAATAAACAAATGGAAATAAGAAAAACTATTTTAGATTTTTGAAACATATTTACTCCGTGTTACATTCTCGAATATTATACTTTTAAAATATATTGTAAAGATAAAAATTCTCGCTATTACTTTGGCGCCTCGCATCTGACCAATAGCATGATACTATCAAATACACGACCCCGCTTTTCGTTTCAATCCTTCGGATTTCCACTACAATCGGTGGCGCATAGAATTATTTTATACATTAAATTGTAACAATCCTTCTATTTTAATAATTTTTATGATTGCGAATGCGAAAATATTAATCATAAACATTACTTTGGGATTAATAATTAAATGAAAAAGATTAAATTTATTTTTTACCTATTTCTGATCTGTAATCAATTATATTCTTATGATGGAACTAACATTGAAAAATTATTGAATCAAAAAGAATGGATCAAAGCAGAACTGGAATTAAAAAAAGCAATTAAAGATAGTCCAAATACTGAATGGTTATATTCATCTTTGTTGTACGTGTTTAATTCTCAATCCAAGGACACAGAAGCCATCGATTTTGGTAGAAAAGCATTATCCATATTCCCAAACTCTAAACCAATAAAGGAATCATTATCTTTATCATTAAGCATTCAATGCAGTAAATTATTATCAACACAAGAGACTCTGGTGCAAGCTTTAGAACTTTGCAAAGAATCATATGAACTCACTCAATCAGAAGTAAGTACGATTTGGTATGGTACAGTGCTAAAACAAAACAAGTATTTTCAAAAATCTATCGAAGTATTAGAAGAAGGAAAAAGTAAATTTCCGACGAATGATCAAATCCAAAACAATTTAGCCTATTGTTATTTTGAATATGGAATGGAATTTTTAAATCGAAAACAATTCATTGAAGCCGAAAAATATTTGAGTTCCGCTTATTCAATACTAGAAAAAGATTTTATCTTATATCAATTGGCTGTAGCATACCGTGAACAAAAAAAATATACACTTGCTTTGGAGTTATTGGAAAAAGGGCAAATTAAATTTCCTGAGAATAAATTCATCATGGAAACTTATCCATATACTAGATTTCTTAGATTTAAAGAAATGTTGATTACTGAACTCCCACCATTCAATAATATCAAATCAGAAATCAGTAAGACCATATCATTATTGGATAAAAAAAAGAATTTCCGAAACCAATATTATTATCAGAATATTATCGTTAAAGGGATAAACCATATATCAGATGTCAAATATCATGAAGATACATATCAGAAATTGATCCAACTTTTTCCAAATGATCCAGATGCGTATGACAATTTTGGATTTTCTTATTATACAATTAAATCAAAAAAAGAAAATTTCGTTACGAAAGAGGACCGCGAGAGGGCGATCAAATTACGCCGTAAGGCGATAGAACTTTATGAAAAAGAATTTCCAAACCGGAAATCTTTAACACAAATTTCTCATCCGTTACAAGGAAAATATTTCGTATTATCTGAATTTGGTGGAACAGCGATGACACACAACGGGTTAGCAAAATATTGTTATGATTTTATGGCAGTGAATGAAAAGGGAGAATTCATAAAAGAAAATACTTCGGGAAAATCAAATTTAGATTATTTAAATTTTGATCAATCCTTACTTGCAATCGATGACGGAGAAGTGATTGATCTCTTAAATACAGAACCTGATAATGAGCCTGGACAAATTGCCTATAATGGAAATTATATTACGATCCAACATAAAGGATATTCTTCCTTTTATGCACATACAAAACAATACTCAATTCCCTTCTCAATTGGTGCGAAAATAAAAAGAGGTGATGTCATTGGTAGGTCAGGTAACAGCGGTATGTCGCGAGAGTCACATTTACATTTTTGTTTAAACGATGAAAACTGGGTTAGTTTACCATTTTTATTCAAAGCACAAAGAAAATGGAAAAATCAAACAATGATATTAAATGATCGCCCTTTGAAAGAAGGTGAAATTGTAGAATTTGTTAAAGAATGAATTTAAAAGAAAAAAATATTATTAAAATACTTTTTATCGATAATCAAATACTTCGTCGAAACATGGTAACACCATTCTCATCTTTATACAATTGATTGGTAAAATTATTGTTAAATATTTCTCCAAAAGATCCATTTGCATCCAATAACAATGTTTTTGCTGAGATCTCTTTACAAATCCTTCCGATTAGAAAAAGTTCTTCCATAGAAATTCCAGGAAAATAAATAGAAAAGGTATCTCCGCCTTCTGTCATATATAATATATTTTTTCCAAATCGTATCGCAGATTGGCCTTCGTAATCACCCGCCGCAATTGTTTCTGCTTTTCCTTCTCCGATACTCTTTCTAAGAAATTCTTTAAAATTTTTACAAGAAAGAGCCGGTGGTATTTTATGAGTTAAATATCCATCAAATACAAAACCAGTGAATTTTTTATATTTCACTTCTACCCAATGTCCAGTAATACCGTCCGAGGAATATTGATTAGCTTTGTTTTTTGATATGATGGTAAGTTCGGATGCAAATGGAATCAATGTCACTTTTTTACCATTTGCATTTGGTTTATCTCTAAGATTTAAACCTTTCTCACTAAGGGTGAAAAGTTTTTCTCCTGGCTCATAATCGCCTATCGCTTGGATAGAAAAAGTGAACATTAGAATAGAAAATAATACTACATTCCATTTTTGGTATATTATGATATTTTTAAATAATTTCATTCCTGATAACCTATGCCGCTTTTAATATTTATTTTTTTGAAATTTCTTTTCCAGCTCGATTGATAAAACCTGTGACAGCATTGTCTTCAACAATTCTTGTGTGTTCACCTTCTTTCTTAAATGTACAACCATTACAAAATTTAGCTGACCCTTTTTCGAAAGGCCAAACGAAATCGTATTTAGGCGGAATCACAACTTTTCCTTTTTCGTTGGCAAAACCCATTTTTCCATTTTCGATGATTCTATACATTCCATCGCTTACATAATCAGGGCCATTATCAAACATAAATACTTTATGTAAGACCTTTTTCTTTTTATCGATTACGACCCAACCATCTTCGGTCACTATCGAAGCGAGGCCATATTTATTATAAGATACTTCTCCAAAATTATTTTTGTGATATGTGGTGATATCTTTAGCTGATAGGTAATTCATTGAAAAAAGAATTAAACCTGCAATAACTCTTAGATTATAATTTTTTAGAATCGACATTTAGCTTCACATTTGTTATACGAATTTTTTTCTTTTATACAGACATTCATACATTTTATATCCATTTCATTCTCAAGAGGTGCATGACTTGTGTCTCTATCTTTTTCGATTTGCGATTTATTGCCTTGGCACTTATTTTCGCAGTAATGGTATTGATATCCTTTGTTACGGCAAACTTCCGCACACTTCTGATCTACTGTTTCCGAACCAATCGAAAAAGACCACACAAGTGAAAAAATCGTTAAAAGAAAGTATCTATTCATAACAAAGGAAAACTAAATTAGATTTCGAATTTGTCAATCCGTAGTCTTGTCGTTTTTTCAATTTCTTACAAATAAAATGCTATTACTTAATGATTTTATTTTCGATTGCTGTTTCCCAAACAGTTACTTCTGGTAAATTTACTTTTTCTTTTTCAAGGAATGCTTGGATTTTTGATCGATCAAGTAACGTAGGATCGTAATCCATTCGGAATTCGTATGAAGAAAGTTTTGCGGCCAATTTACTTACAATTTCGTTCTTTAGAATATTTTGCCATTCGAGTGAACCAAATTTTTCAAAATACTCATAAAATTTATATTGATCTTTAAATGTGGGAAGTGTCACAGATTGAATTTTTGATTTAGGTAAAGAGATAGCAGCGCCTGCTTCTTCATTTCCTTTGGTGCGTTTGATGATATTCTGAATTTCATTAATAAGAAAAGTTTTTACCTTAACATCACCTTTGAAGAGAAATTTGCTTAAATCCTCCATGCCATCAAACTCTGGTTTAGCGAGATGCGTGGTTAAATATTCATCTCGATTCATCCCCATCTCTTTCGCTTTCGCATCCGTTTCTTCACCATCCAGAATATCAGCAATAACATTGGCGACATCCTTTCTAAAACAGATTTTTCCAGATTTTGATTTGGAAAGCATGGCGAAAGTGTGAATAGCTTGGACAAAAGTTTTAGGGGAAATCTTTTCATACCCGCCTTCGGCTAGAATGAGTTTTTCAATTTCGAGAATATTCCCTTTATAATTTTCCTTAGCCTGCATCTCTTTTAATTTCAGAGATAGATTGTCTTCATACGCATAACCGTTGTCACCTGGCACCAAAATCCCATATGCGACAAGCCCATTCCATAATCTTGCCGGATTTAGATAATTCAATGTTCTCATTGGATCGGGAAAATATTTGGCGTCTTCTAAAGGATGGTTAAAACAATGAAGAGGATGACTTCTTTCCGCCATTAACGCATGATAATCATTTACAGAAGAAGAAAGGCTACTGATTTTAAAAATGGGATATCCGAGTAATATACCAATCGATATCATTTCATACGGCTTACACACAGTAGGTGCTTCAAAAGTTTCTACACTTATATCAGGACTGGCATTGGATCTTTTTGTATAATGATCCATTCTAGTAGGCAAATCATTCGCTTGTGAATCTTCTACTTTATCCCCTTCCTCATATGTATTTAGCGGAAAATTTGTAACTGTCCGATAATACTCCATAGCATCCGTGCCATTCGAATCTATTTTAATGTACGGCCTAGAATAAACATCCAGTTTTTCTAGAAGTTTTTTCAAAGTAATTTTTTTCTCTTCTAATACTTGTTTAATGGAGATTGACTCAAAATTAAACCCTTGTAACTTTGAATAGATGATTTGGAAAAGTTTTGATCGAATATTTTCAATCTCAATTTTTGTTTGTGTGGCATCAGAAACTTCCAGTTTGTCTTCATCGTCTTGTGCTTCAGATGCCAGTGCTTCTTTCACTTCTGCAGCATTTTTCCCTAAAAGATGTGAATAAGTGGATTTAAGAATATCCATAATCTCATCTTGTTTTTTTTCAAGAATCTTAAGACCGCGAGTTGCGATTAAATGAGTGGTGAGTATCTGGACCGCATCATCCTCTCTGTCCATTTTGAGAAAATTAATTTCATTGGAAAGGTCTTCGATAGACAGTCTTGCATAGAAGTATTTCTTTAAAAACAAATCAATTTCATCAGGATTTATTAGATAGAAAAAGAGTGGATTTTTCTTTTCTAGAATTTCGAATTTACCATCTTGAATTTCTGTTTCTAAATTCTTTTTTAATTCAAATAATTTTTCTTTTAATATTACAATTTCATTATTTTTAATTTCAAATAGAGATGCTTTCAAATCTCGAACAAAATTTTCCGCCGCAGTTAACATAGATTCATAAACTAACTGACGATAGTTAAAATCTTGCATGGTTATAAATTGTTGAAAAATTTCAGGATTCGCAAGCCCTTGTTTTTCACAGGCTTCTATACATTTTGAAAAATCTTCTACCGAATAACGTGATAATGCGACTTTCTCGTTATAGTATTTTTTTTGATAAAGCTCTAATTTATCCAATATCAGAGTGATTACAGACTCAGCGAATAAAAATCCGCGCATAGGATCATTGATATATTTATGTATCTCACCAGTGATGATGTTTTTTAGTTTTTCATTTTCGAGCCCTGATCGTTTACTGATTCGAGATAAGAAATTATTTTTTATCTTTTCTTGCTCTTCGGGACCATAATCACGCCCGAGCATTTCTAAAAGAGCAACTGCTCCTCTGGCATCTTTTTTTTCGAGCAAGCCATCAAGCCTAGTTTTGTATGATTTAAACTCAACTCCCATATCCAATTCATAATCAGGATGTAATCTTTCAAAGAAAGAAAGACAATTCAAACGAATTGCACGAACAAGTCCACGATTAAGATCGCCAATTGTTTCAAGTAACAATTTTGGAGTGATATCTTTGACGAAATTTTCGATTAGCTTAACTGCGGTTATTTTATAACCCAGTTGCGCCATTTTATCGACAGGATAAACTACGCGTGAAATTCCAAAGGAATTATAACAAGCCTTACGTTTTGATGTTTCATCCTTAGGTAAATAAACAGAAACTCGCGTCGAATCGTTTACCATTCGTTCTTCGATGGCTCCTCCCACCGTGGATGCGACAAAGGTTGAAATAAATTGTCCTGTTAATTCTTGGACTTGGTCTCTTCCTTGCAAAGAATTGGAAGCCATATTCTCTATATCTAAAAGGTAAAGCATACCATTATCAAATATCTGATCATTGACAATGACTTCTCTCCCGCCCGGATACGTAGCCTTAAAGGAATTGCCGCTCATAAAATAATCGATTTCCTTTAGAGCAGCATAAGCATTCCCACGAGCGTTTCGGTTATACACAACTTTTTGAAACGCAGCGGGTAGGATAAGAATTCCATAAATTCTTGGCGTTGGCCAAAAATCTTTAAAGATGTCTTTCACCATAGCCGCTAAATCCAATATCATACCATTGCCAGTACCACCTACAATCGAACAGGTAATAAATATAGAAATTTGCGCCGAACTACGCATATGCGAAGTTTTAAACTTAAAAGTTTGTCCCACAAAATGGGCAGGGTTAACTTGGAAATAATATCCATTCTCATCTAACGGAAACGAATCGATCGTTAAAGGTTTGTCAGATTGCGGGGCAAGAATCGCTCTAGCGGTAGAATCTGGATCAAGAGAAATAAACTGACGACCAGGAGCGATTTTATCTTTAAAATAATACTTACCAACACCTTTTTTGATCTCAAAACTGATCTCTTCTTCTTTACGATCTTCCTCTTTGACATCGAGTAATTGGAAATATTTTGGATTCGTAGAAAAACTAGCTAAACGATCTCTTTCTTTAATTAATGTTTCACGAATGATACTTTCATTATAAAAAAATGCTAACCTACCAAGTGGTCTAGTTTGATTGGCTCCTTGCCCGGCTCTCGTGGAAATATCGTAAACATCTGGATTGGGTAACCATTTGAAGGCTGGATCGTTTTTGTATTTATCACGTAAAAAATCTAACGATAGTTCTGCTGGCGTAGGAGCAGGAATGTACAACATCCGACTTTCTTCTTGAAAGAATTGATTGGAAGGAAATCTATATTTTGCGCCTTTTGCTTCAATGCTTGTTTCAATATCAGTTGTATCTATACCAATGTATCTCAGGTATCTAAATGCTTCATTTGGCAAACTAGATTCCATCCATTTTTTTACGGAAAGTACACCTTTCATTCCAGATCCACCCACACCGATGATGAGTGATTTACGAACAGCTGGTTTATCGCCAGACAGTACTCTTTGGATTGATGTTTGAATATTTGCCATATTAAAATTAAGCCTTTGCGAATGGATCAATCATTGGGAAAAGACCATCAGCGGTTTGTTTTGCGGTGTCATAACCAGGATATATCTTAAACAAACGCAAGAAAAATTGTTTTTCAATTTTTACAATCCCTGCTTTTGTTTTTGTCTCTACATCTTTCGTATACAAATGAAATTCAAAATAACCAGCCCTAAATTTTCCTTCTTGGCTCAATCTATCACCTAACCGAAAGCGTATCGGTTGGTTTTGTTCTAAAGTAGGGTAATTTGCATCGCCCGCTTCATCTGCCGCTTCTTGAATATAAATTCTCTCACGTGAACCCATTTCTTTTACTTCTTTAGAATTTGGAAGTACGATAAGAGCCTTTCCTTCACGACGAAAGTCAAGGACATAGGTTTCCATGATGCGATCGGGAAGGTTATAGATATCTTGTCCTCTGGATGCATCTAAAGCTCGTATCATTATCGTTAAATGATGATCGATGATTTCAGTAGAATAGGTTTTGATAGTTCCTTCTCTTTGACCGATGGTAATGATTTTTTCTGCGGGTTCACCGGAGATCACATATTTAAAAATCAATCCTGGGTCTGGTAAATCTTTTGATTTTGGAAGATTGTCATTTATATGAGTAGGAGTCGTTTGTGTAATCGTATTCACATCAGGAAGATTGGTTTCATCTTTACTTGGAGATTTTTCTTTTTCTTCTTTGGGTTTGATATTTTTGTGATAATATTTTATGTCTGTTGGGTCTTTGGCTCTCAGTTTATTGATAGCTAACCTTTGCAAGATGACGGCTAAAGCCAATCCTGCCGAAACAAAAACCATAAAAAATACCCATGTCTCATATGAGTTTACTTTATCTTCTAGAGCTTTGATCTGTTCTATTGAATACGGGTTTACTAATTGGGCAAAAAACATAAATGACTCCATTAAATATATATACCATGCACAAACGAATCTGTTGAACCAATATAAAGTCGATTACCGCATATCGCTGGCTTGCCGTTCAAATTGCCATCTGTATTGTATTTCAAATACAGTTGACCTGTCACAATTTTTAATCCATAAAGATGATTGTCTTCCGAACCAAAGTAAACAACATCCCCTTCTACTAAAGCTTCACTACGAATGCGACCATTAGTCTTAAAGGTCCATTGTTGTTTTCCATACACATTGAGGCAAAAGAATGTACCATCATCATTACCAAATAGAAAAAATTCATCATTACCTAAAACATAAGAAACGATATCAGAATGAACGGCACTTCTTGCAGGAAAGGACCAAACCATAGTTCCATTGACTCTATCAAAACAATATACAAATCCATCAAGAGAGCCAACTAACACAAAATTACCTTTTTGAGAAACACAAGGTTTGCTTCTAACTGGACCTTCCGTTTTATAAGACCAAAGTGTGCTTGCCCCTTCTCCACCGTAACGCAAAGCATACAGGTGTTTGTCTTCACTTCCGATAAACAATATACTTCCATCTATGGATGGCGAAGAAACAATTCCTTCCAATCGATGTTCCCATACTCGTTTGCCAAAAGTTCCCGTTTCACCTTCGCCTGAAAAATAACAATCGTAAGCATGAATGCCATTGATAGTGGCAACAATGACTATACGTCCTGTAGTGATAAGTTTCGAAAATACCGTTAAACCGATATTACGTTGCCAAATGATGGTCCCAGGAATAGCTTTCCCTTTCTCATCAAATTTAATCGATACCGCAGCAATTAACCCTTGCTTGGTGACAATAAAAGCATTATCTCCTATGATTACAGGTGTCCTATAAATAGTTCCTGGAATTGTGATATTCCAAACTGCGGACACTTTATCCTCCAATAATTGGAGTAATATCATTTCCCCTTTATGATTCACCACGAGTAAAAAATCGGAGCCGTCAGGTGATTTGATAGGAACTAGACCCGCTGTGATATGTGCCTTGGTTCTAAAATTAAGAAAACCAGTTCCTGGTGCCATTTTCGGATCATGTGATGCACTTTCTAATTCGGCGAGAGTGTCATCTGTTTTAGTTACGGCACCTTCTAGTTTAAACGTCTCATCGACACGCAAATTATCTTTTGGGGAAAACGCTTTTAATTCTTTATATACAAATGCCATTGGGAACCTAGTTCTATATTACTATTTTCGGACACGAAGGGAAGAAAAAAAAACCGATTTGCACAGTCCTAATTTTTAATTGAACTATATTTGATTGACCGAGTGCTTCTTTCCATTGAAGTTCAGGTATGAAATGGATAGTTTTAATCCTTATACAGTTCTTCATTGGGAACTCTGTAATTTTTTCCGAAGGCCATTGGGACGATGTAATTCCTGAAAAAACGGAGGGACAAAATTATTTTGTGTTTGGTGAAAATGTAAATGTTCGCAAAAGCACAGATACTAAATCAGAAGTCATAACTAAATTACAACCTGGTGATGAAGTCACTATTGTTAAAAAGACAAACGAACTTTTAACTCAGGGCAAAACAAAAGAATTTTGGTATTTGATCCAGTTCAATGACAAACAAGGATATGTATGGGGATCTTTGCTTGCTGATGGGTATACTGCGGTTAAGGGACATACTATACTTGTTCGAAACCCTGGTGTGAATGCGAGAAAACTGGAAATCAAAGTTATTAAAGAAAATAAAATTATTTCCAAACTGAACATAGCAGATGGTCCCGTTTCCAATGAAAATTGGGAATTCAAAATTTACGATAGTAAACCGTTCACACCAAGTCCAGGTACATTGATCGGATTTAAGTATTTGGTATTTTCTGAAATCGAATATGGTTATTCGGAGGAAACGATTCTTAGCCTAACAGAGGATGGTAAAATTGCCAATTTTTATTCATGGCATCCTGGCGGTTGTGATCCCCCTTCTTGCGGAGATACTTGGCTACTTTTTCCAAACGATACTCTTGCGGAAGATAAAGAAATTAAAAGAAAAAAGTATGTCGGAGAACCCAACACCGTGATAGAGATTACTCGTACTTATGATGTGGAAGATACCTCAATCAATGAATACTCAGTTTACAAACGCAAATGGAATGGAAAAACATTCATGGACAAAAAATGAAAACACTTAAATCAATATTTCTGATTAGTATCTCCTTATTACTTATAGCTCCAATCAATGGTTGGAACAACCACGCTGGTTTAACTTACATAATATTAAAAGATTATTGGAAGACAAATTCCCCGACTAAAGTCAAAGCCGAATCATTATCTAGTTTTATCGCAAAAGAAAAAGACAAACTTCCCATAGTCTTAAGTGAAATAGATACTTTTATCGAAACTAAATTACCTCACTTTCAAAAACCAAAAGCAGAACTTATCTTTGATCCCACATCCATTGATAAAAAAAATGCCGAGTTGACTTTCTATCGAGCGCTTCGTGTCAACCCAAACCATAAAGCATTCCTCTACACCCAAGCCGTACAAACCATTGCGAAAAAACCATCGCCGATATTGGATAGTATCACAACTTTAAATGAAAAAGGAAAACTTCCACTTGAATCATTTCTCCCTTTGACAGAAGGCAGTTCGGTCTCACCACTTGAGATTTTAGTAACAGCGGTCGACGAACCAGATTATGATCTTGATTTGTATTTGTTTGAAGACAATAATTCGGAGGTAGGAAAAATCTATGGATTCGGAGAACAATCGTTTGGTAATCCTGCCTATGAATATTCTTCACAAGCACCATTTCATATGGGATTTTATCATGAATCGGGAATCGTTTTTACCTTAGCAGGTTTTTTAAAACGAACCTATCCAGAATTTCGTTATTACCAATTTACAAAACTCTCAGAATTTGCATTTAAAACAGGTCATCCATATTGGGGTTACAGATTTGCAGGTTGGGCCTTACATTATTTACAAGACTTAACTCAGCCTTATCATTCTTCCGTATTACCAAGAATAGGTGTAGGAAAATTATTAAGAGTCGAAATACTTGCAAAAATCGGATTTTCAAAATCGAAAGAAGAAATGGTCGATTATGTAACGGCTAGACATACCATGATCGAAGAATATCAATACTATCTAATCAAAGATCTGATTAAATCAAATGCGAAAGACCACTTAGTTTTCAAAGCATTGCAAACTTCTTCACTTCCCACTGAGACTATCAAAATGGATTATGATTCGATCAGAAGTCTCGTCACCAAACAAGCATTTGATACTGCAATCGAAGCGGATATGGAATTGGAACATTTGGGTATACCAAAATATGAAAAATTATATGAACCAGACCACCCAATACACCATACTCTTGCGAAGTTACTCACAAAAACTTCTATTTTCACCAGAGCTTATTTAGATGGTCTGAATACTCGTTAGTAAGATTCTGTCTCCGCTGCAAATCGCTCTAGAGTCTCCAATGGAATGATCTCTAGCGCGCGTTTGTGGGTGGATTCTAAAAATACTCTCGGAGCCACACCATTTCGATACGCCTCAAGCCATCGACTCGCGCATAAACACCATCTCTCCCCTGGTTTGACACCCAGAAAATTGTATTCTGGTCTAGGTGTCATAAGGTCATTTCCAGATTCTTTCTGAGACAATAAAAATGATTCGTTTGCCTCGATGCAAACGGTGTGAGAGCCGAAATCTTCATCGGAAGTATTGCAACAAGAATCTCGAAAGAATCCTGTTAAGGGATTTTCAGAGCAGGGTAATAATTTTTCTCCAAATACATTTTCTGATTTATCCATATTCATTTGTCTGTAGCATCCTTTGCTTTTAACTCTAAGAATTGAAGATGTTTTTTAATCTCAGCTTGTCTTGCAGAAAAATTGGCCCTGGATTTATTTTCTTGGATCCCTTTCATCACATTGGAAAAACCTAAAGTGATAAATGTTGCAAAAATATCAATCGCACCATAATGAGATTGACCTTGAATATAAGCCTCATCAGCCATCCGTTGAATGCATGTTATATTCTTTATATCTTGAAAAGGGATTAAATTTTCTGCCGCTGTCATTCTTGTTTCTTGCACTTTTGCTTTTTTAGCAAGTTCACATATTGAACCTCTGATGGATTCATTTCGAAATTCTTTAAATAATATCATCGCATATTCTTTGGAACTTTCACCTAATGTGCGACTTTCTAAGGTTTTCGCGTATTCCGTTTCTTGTTCTAGATACGTCCCCCATTTTTTGATCCCTCCTAATGCCCAAATCAATTCCTGATCACCTGTTTTCGGATCTTTTAATACTTCGAGCATCAAATCCTTATCTGCTTTATTGCCCGTTTCTAATATATACTTCAATACCATAGATTTCAGATCTTTGTCACCTAACTTTGACCTGATGTATTCATTTTCATTATTTGATTTTTTACTTGCCAATATTTGGAATGCTTTGATGCGAAAGGGAGATGTTTTGTCTTCTATTTCATCACGAATGATTTTTACCGCCGAATCAGAATTTGACTCACCAATAATTGTTAGTATTCTTTCACGATCTACTTTTTTTCGGGAAGACTCCCATTCCAAAATGAGTATTGGCATATACCGATTTACATTTTCTTTTAAAACTCTTTCTGCCTCAGAATCAGTCATATGATCTTCCAAATACAAATTCACCAACTTCTTGTTAACTGGAGGTGAATTGAATTTCAAACAGGCTTCAATACCAGCATGACGTTCCCAATAACTATCATGATTCAAAAGTTTTAAAATATAACTTTCAGCTGGTGCACCCATACCCCCTAAGCGACGGCCCAATTCTTTTTTTTCTTCCAACCAACCATTTTTAAGAATCGCCTGGTATAAAGATTCAGCCTTTTTCGCATCGGCAAATAGGGTGACAGGAAAATGAAAAATGAACAAAAGGAGAAGGGAGATTTGAAACATGCGCCATTTCATATGCACATCATCATAAACAAATCTAAAAAAAAGCTAGCCTAAAGGTAGGTTCTGACAGGGAAAAAAAGGGGGGCTATAGGGAATAAATTTTGCCTAAAGCCCCCGATCAAATGGTTGGAAAGCCCGAGTTCAAAATACTATACATACGTTTCCTTGTCAAGCGCTTACTTAATTTTTCTAACAAATTTAGATTTTATTAAATCCTTGGGCGCCTCGGATCTTTTTCAATTTTCCCATTTTTTACTGTCACCGACCGGACTCTCCGCTACAATCCTCCTGAAAAATCTGGGGATTCCACCTTAATCCATTTCTCCTTGGAGGGATTTCCGCTTCGATTCCTGGCGCAGGAAAAATTCAATGTATAAACAAATCTACTTTTTTATACATTGCCACATATCAAAGTCTAAACTTGTTTGTTTATTTTTTGCCAGCATATTTGAGTTTCCATCACATAGATAAAGCTCTATAACTTGATCTTTTTCAGGAAGAAATTAATTTCCAAATATTAAATCTTCATTTTCTGCAAATAATGAGACGGATAGAAGTGAAAACATGATAGTAAATATTTTAATCATTGTAATTTTACATTTCTTAAATTAATAGATAACAGTAGTTAAAATGAATCCGATGCTAAACAAGAACAGCGTCAACAAAAATCCGACATACAAAGGTTTAACACCTACTTGAAGTATTTTTTTAAAGTTAGTTTCCAATCCTAGTGCGGCCATTGATACTGACATCAAATTCATACCGATTTGACTTAAACCAGTATTTATGTTAGTTGGTATTTGGTAAAAAGAATTTATGGCAGCGATCCCAATAAAAAACAAAACAAACCATGGAATTTTAATTTGTTCTGTTTGGTTCAATTTATATTCTGATTTTTTTGCTATATAAAAACTTAATATAAATAAAAACGGAGCAAGTAACATAACTCTTGCTAATTTTACTAACAAGGCAGTATTTCCTGAAATTGCCGAAACGGCAAATCCTGCCGATATCACTTGTCCTATTTCATGAATCGAAGCGCCCACAAATATGCCCAAGCTGATCTCATCAAATCCAGGTAGGAATCCAAATTGAAATAGAAGTGGATAGGAAAACATGGATATTGTCCCAAAAACCGTCACGAGAGCCACCGCTATTGTATTATTATGATTCTGAGATTTTAAAATTGGAGCCGTGGCGAGAATGGCGGATGCGCCACATATAGCAGAACCCGCAGCAATCAAATAAGCCAATTCGCGTTCTAATTTAAAAACTTTTAATGACAACCACATCGCGAAAAAAAAAGTAAGTATGACAACTAACAAATCAATGACGATTCCAGCTAAACCAATTTCGATAATTTCTTGAAAGGTAATCCTAAATCCTAAAAATATAACAGCTAGACGAAGGATATTTCTAAGTGAAAAGAGTATCCCTGCTTGCATAATATTCGGAATTTTGATAGTATTTCCAAAAATGATACCGATCAATATTGCCAATGTCATAGCAGGTATATTATTTCCAGTCAGATTATAAATTATATTTGCTACCCAAGCGATAAAAAGACAAAACCCGATCCCAGGACTTAATAATATTAGGTTTTTAAAAAAGATCATATTCCAACTAACTTTGAGAATTTTTCTTCAGCCCCGCTAAACCTGAAATACTTGTATCTGCATTTGCTAGTAATCCCGTTAGATCTTCTGGAATGGCTCTCCGTGCAAGGATTGGCATATTGGCGCTACCAGTATTCCCTATTGGAACACGATTCAGAAGGCTTCCAAACCATCCAACTAACAGTCGCAACGTTTGACCTACAATTTCATTTGTATCCCAATTTTTCAGAGCAAAAACTAACATACGAAAATGAATACCCGTATGAGGTACCGGATGGTATTGACCGATAATATGCGCTCTTTCTAAATAAAGCCATGCATCCTGTTTACGATTTTCTATTAACGCAGTTTTGTATTTATCTAGTTCTACAAAATAAGCCTTTTTGAAATTTGATGGCATTTTAAAATTCATACGAATCTCCTCTTTCTTAGTTATTTTTAAATTAATTATAATAGTATAAGTGATACTTTCATTTAGTCTTGAATGATTGGGCTATATGTATCCATTTTCCGACAAGTATCCTATGAAATTTATGTCCAAAGGTTTCCTTGAATTTGGAAATCACTTCATCACTGCTATCATGACCGCCTAGACCAATCGCCCCCAAATTTAATTCTTTCAGTGAGTTGATTTCTGATTCAATTTCTTCTGATGATATAGGTTGAAATGGATCTGTTCCGGAAGCAAATAAAAGTTGGGCATTTAGGCCAAGGATATTCAACCTTCCATTTGGTACAGGGTAATGTAAGTCCCCAATGATTCCATATATAGGTTCAGAGAAGGATTCTTTTACCCTTTGCAAAATTTTCAGTAGTGTTTGGTGACCACATCCAGAGATGATTACGAGGCCTTTATTCTTTACATTGATAACTAACGCCTGCTCATCGATTCTTCCAATAAATAGTTTTCTTGGAATAGGTCCAAGACTTGCGACACCCTCAAATAACAGTGAAGGTTCAAGAATTTCTTTCACGACAGCACCTGGGTATTGAAGCGCAGATGAAGCAAAAATCAATTTTCTACTTAAGTCTCTTTGCAGATTTCCAAAAGAAAATGTATGAGCCTTCTCCCATTTTCTTCCGCCTACATGATCAAAATGTCCGTGTGATATAAATATTGAATCTATATCATTGTAATCGATGTTAAGTAAATTCATATTATGTTCAAGAGGGGACGGATCTTCTTCTAATCTGTTCTGACCTAAATCAAAAAGTATATTGTGATTATCTATTTTAATTAAATATGAAACTCCCAATTCCGTTTTCAAATTCGAATTAAAACTATGCCAATTGATGAGAGGTAATATTGATAGAGTCTCTGTTGTTCCTATATGTAAAGGAATTGGAATTTTTCGCAAATTCCACTCTTTCTCAACTAATTCTAATTTGTTTTTATGAACAAAATAATAAACACCGAGTAAAAAAAAGCAAATAACGATAGATAGACTGAAACCTAAAAATATTTTTTTGAATATTGCTTTAATACAATATGGATTCTTGGATTTACTCATGATCCATCATAGCAAAAATTTAAATACAGTTCTTGAAGGAAAAGGCTATTCCTTAAAAATTTTAATCGTGAAAGATTTATTTTTTTGGAACTCGCTCGGATTTAATCCGAAAGACCTGCGAAATATTCGACTAAAATGCGCCTGATCAGAAAAACCCCCTTCGTATGCGGCTTCTATTAATTTTTGATTCTCCACGAGATATAAAATGGCCTTTCTAGTTTTTAACCAAAGTTGATACGCAGATAAAGGAATTCCTATTTGCTCTTTAAAAAGATGACGGAATCGGCTTGTGGATATATTTGCTCTTTTAGCAAGTTCGGTTAGCGTTAGTCGATCAGAAGAAAGATAAAGCTTTTCAATACTATCTAAAATTCTTTTATCTGTAGAAAAATCATTACCCAATCCTATCTTGCTTAATTGCGTGATTAGCTTGGAACGAAAATATTCAGGTTCATTTAAATATATATTATAATATTTATCTATTTCTGAATGCGTGAAAAATAGCGATACATCACAGGCAGGCTCTCCATCTATTACGGAAACTTCAGAAAATAAATTGAGTCCAAAAGATAATGGATCAACAAGTAGAATTATAAAATTTGTATCAGTTCCAATCGTTTCGTGGCTAGTTCCCGATGGAATATATGCGCTCTGATAAGAATACAATTTTTCATCTTTTCCTTTAAGCTGAAAAGGTCCATCAATGCCTAAACAAATTTGATGAAAAAAATGGCTATGACGGTGAGTGGAAAAAGATGGACCCGCATACACTGCAAAGTCTTTCCAAATTAACAAAGAATTCATTCTAATTTCCTAATTTTTCAAAGATTCACATACATTAATTGTCATGAATTTCAAATCTGGAATAGAAAGAATTTCAAATTTTAAACCTCAAAAATAATAATAAATTTTGTACCTGAATCGTTCTCCATAGTAATTGTTCCATTTATTTGAGAAACTAACAAGGATATAAGTTGTAGACCAAAGCCTGTACTATTTTCAAAAGTAAGATTTTTTGGGATACCTAAACCATTGTCTTTGTATATTATTTGGATTTTTTGGTTCTCTCGACTTATTCCAAAATGAATATTTCCTTTTGAAGCTGGCGGAAATGCATGCTTCATACTATTTGTAATTAGTTCATTAATTATAATACCAAGAGGTGAAAGTAATTTAGGGCTTAATTCAAAATCTTCATCTGGTATTTCCAAATTTAATAAAATTTCATTTGGAAAAATATCCAATATTTCTTTAAATATATCTGGAAAATATTCCTTCAATGAAACACTGTTATCTGTTGATGAATGATAGAGTTTGTCATAGAGAACAATCATACTCTTCACACGACTTGCAGCTTCTAATAGAATGGTTTTAACACCAGAATCACTTTGTGCCCGAGATTGGAGAGTTAACAAAGTATAAATCGCACTCATATTATTTTTTACTCTATGATGGATTTCTTTGAGTATATTCTCTTTTTCTTTGAGTAATTTTTTAATTTTTTCTTCACTATTGTTTCTGAGAGTCACATCCCTTAAAATAACTGTATAAATTTTTTCATTTGTTAGCCTGATTTGAGAAATCGAGGCCTCAATAGGAAAAATTTCACCATTAGATCTCATCCCATGAATTTGTCCAAGTTCACCCATCGCTCTTCGACTAACGCCCGTATTGCCAAAATTATCAATATGTTTGTCATGATTTGGTCTAAACTCTAGAGGAATTAATTTATCCAGGGGTGAACCTATCATTTCAGAAGATGAATATCCGAACATACGTTCGGCGGCATCGTTAAATAATATAATGTTTTTATTTTTATCTATACTAATAATAGCATCCATCGCAGATTCAATGATTTCCATAAATCGTTCTTGGGAAGCTATGAGTTGTTGTTTTGCGAAGTTTTTTTCTGTGATGTCCCTATTTACGGAAAGATAACCTATTTTTTGACCATCATCATCTTTTAATAATATTGTATTAGCTTCTATTTCGATATAAGTATTGTCTTTTCGAATCTGTTTGGCCTCTGTGCGAACAATGCCAGAATTATTTAGTCGATCAATAATCTCTTCGCGTGAAATATTTAAAAATTCTGTTTTTAAAACTTCCTTGGAATTTTTACCAATCACTTCTTCTTCACTCCAACCATACATATAATTGGCGGCCTGATTCCAATAAGTTATATTTAAGAAAGCATCTGTAGCAATGATTGCATCCATTACATGGTTTAGCATATTTGCTTGTTCTGCGATGTGTTTCTGAATTTGATATTCTTTTGAGACATCACGAAATACCAGTACAACACCTTTAGTTTCTCCATTTAAATCTTTAATGGGAGATCCTGAATCGGCTATTTGAAATTCATTATTATTTTTAGAAATCAGAACTGTGTGATTTGCAAGTCCTACGATTTTATCTGTTTTTAATACTATATCTACTGGATTTTCTACTTCTAATCTAGTTTTTGCATTAATTATTTTAAAAATCTCTTTTAGCTTTTTACCTTGTCCTTCATCAAATTTCCAACCTGTCAAATATTCTGCAACTGGATTCATTTTAACAACGATTCCTTCTTTATCTGTCGCTATCACAGCATCACCTATCGAATGCAATACTGTCTCCAAATGTTCTTTTTTATTTTTGATATTTTCGTGAGCATCAAATAATTTAAACGCCATCTTAATACTCGCATCAAGTACCGTGAACCCAGAATTTTTCACCACATAACCATAAGATGTGATCGTTTCTGTTTTTCTTACAACTGCACGTTCAGTATGAGAGGATAAAAATAATATTGGTACTTCTAACTGTTTTAAAATTTGAGTGGCGGTTTCTGTACCATCGATCCCATTTCCAAGATCAATATCCAACAATATGAGATCAAAAATTTCCCGTTTTCCGAAAACCAAATCTAGTGCTTTTTCCCCACTCGTTACATGGCTTACACGGTATCCTTCTTCGAGTAATTGTTTTTTTTCCAGAAGAGCCAAAATAGCATCATCTTCAACTAGTAAAATAGATTTTCCAAATGTAGCTATCATATAGTACCTTTACTAATCAAATCCAAATAAAAAACATAATATTTATAAAAGTGCAGAGGTAATCATAACAATGCTCATACGAAAGGCAATCAATATTCTAATTTTAGAGTATTTTTAAATACTACGATAGTGTGAAAAATTAATTTATTTTGTAACTTTTTTCTTCTTAAAACGAAATCATTATTGAAACTAGAAATATAAAAGGATTATTTATAAAAAATGAAAAAAATTCGTTGTTCAATTGTTTTTTTCCTAATTAGTACATATTTTTTACAATGTCACATTTTTCCTGAAAAGGATGGTAGTATCACAAAACTACCGCTCACGCCTGAAAAAGGAAAAGCAATTGCAGCGTTTGCCGAAGGATGTTTTTGGTGCAGTGAGCATATTTTTGAATCTGTGCTAGGAGTAGAAGAAGTTATTTCTGGTTACGCGGGCGGTCATACAGCTGACCCAACATACGATAGCGTTAACACGGAAACTACGGGACATGCCGAAACTGTCTATGTTATTTATGATCCGAAAATTATTTCTTACAAAGAACTTTGCCGTGTGTTTTTTGATTCGCACGATCCGACTACCTTAGATAGACAAGGTCCAGATTCTGGAAATTCGTATCGCTCCATTTTGTTTTATCTAACAGAAGAAGAAAAAAATATCGCTTACGAAATCAAAAGAAATTATGAATCGGAAAAGCGCTTTCCAAGTCCTATAGTGACGGAAATTAAAAAATTGGAAGCTTTTTATCAAGCCGAATCATATCACCAAGATTTTATCAAAAAAAATCCTAACCAATCTTATGTTGTCAATGTATCAATACCGAGGTATCAATTGTTCCGACAAACTTACAAAGGTAAATTAAAACACTAATCCATTTGAAATTGTTCTTTAATTTTAGTTCGAAAGGAATCAAATTCTCCCTTGGAAGAAAATTTACAAAATTTTAATATTTCTTCCGGAATTTCCGAAGAACGAGCTTCTTTGTGATTGATGAGAATCATCATATCTGCTAAATAAATCGGGAAGATAATTTCTTGATAAAAATCTTCCGCAAGTAGAGGTCTGTGATGATATTCCATAGCGCGAATGTAAATATCCGGAAAATTCCATTTACTTCCTACGAGAGCACCTAATTTAGAATGCGTGATACCAAAGGCAGATTCTTCTAAAGAAATCGCGGATGCAATTTCTTTAGACGTCGAATAATTTTTAATGCGACCCATTTTTTCCGATTCAAAAGAAAGTAATAAAATTTCTCCAATGTCATGTAACAAAGCCGATGCGAGAAGATTACTCTGAGCATTTTTATTCATTCCCATTTTTTGAGCAATAGCTTTGCAATAGAATGCAGATTCATTTGACTTTTCCCAGATAGCATTGAAAACGGGAAATTTATCTTCCAAAATTTGTTTTGTTCCGAGTGAATAAAGTAATGCCTGCAATTCTTTTAATCCGATCAGTTGAATCGCTCGATCAAGTGATTCAACTTTAGCACCACGACGAAATGCCGCCGAATTTGAGAGTTTTAGAATATTTGCAGATAGTGAAATATCTTTTTTGATCATTTCTGCGATTTGACCAATACTCGAATTTGGTTTGTCTATTGCGGTTTGGATATCTTGTATGGTTTTAGGAAAAGTAGGCAAATTATCGACTTCATCCACAAGACGATCAATTTTTGATTCATTTGGTGACTCTTTTGAAATTTGAGCCGGAACATCTATAGTAAAAATAGTTTTATTGCCTGAACTTTCAAATTTAAATGCAGAATCTCCCAATCCATCATTCTTTAACATCATCAAAGTCATAATCAATCCTAGACCAGCACCTTCTTGTTCGTTAGATGCATCCATAAATGCTTCAGCTAGGTCATTGTATGTTTTAGCACGCTCAATCCTGAATTTAATTCTTTCGATTTCTTCGGGAGTCAGTTCAATGTTGTTCATAATTCGAATCCGCATCAAACTCTTGTTATGTATAAATGAAACATATACTCCATAATTGTGTTTCAAAAGACCTTCTTCAAATTCGGTTCTATTTTCTAAATAATCTTTTTTGAAATCATTCATCTTATCTGAATAATCTTCTTCACTTTGAATATTGGCTTGTTGGGAATGAAAATATACCCTTTTGACATTGGCACGCACGGCATTTGTCACCATCTCTTTCACAGCGGCAATGACAGATTCACGGATGGATAGAACATCCATCTGTAGTAAAAATCGATCTAATGTTTGGTATAAGGTATTTTCAATATTATCATTTATATTGAAAAATTTAAAATGGAATGGTTGGTTTTCTTGGATAGGATGATTGATATCGGGAATATTAGCGTGAAGTCCTAACTGTTCTCTAAATTCCAATTGCATGGGTTTCGCTTGGGACATATCCTAACTCCTAAAATATACACTTAAGAGTAGATTTCTAATCCTAAAATAGAGTAAATAACTTTCCGACAATAAGATAATTTTAATCTAACCCATGTAAGTATTTAAACTAATCTTTCGATCTGATTAGAACAATTCCGAAACACATAATTAGGATAAATACGAAAAGTTGTAGTGAATACCCCTTTTCTATATATTGAAAGTTTATATTTTGGGTAGATTGATTTTGGGGAGACTTAAATTATATCTAACTGCCGCTATACGAATGGCAACAACGATTAAAGTAGATAGGGAAGTATTCCAATTCTCAGGAAGTCCCATTTTGGAAAAGAATATATAAGCAAGGGCTCCTGTGATACAAGCCGTCGCATATATTTCTTTTCTAAATATAAAGGGGACCTGGTTCATCAATGTGTCTCGAATCACCCCACCAAAAATCGCAGAAACCATTCCAAGTATAACAGCCGCAAATGGATTAACTCCATTTGCCAATGAAATTTTTGTTCCTATAACAGTATAAATCCCGATTCCAATGGTATCAAAAATAAAAAGCTCTTTTCGTAAGTTCAATAAAAATTTTGTAAATAGAGAAACGATCAAAAACCCAATAAAAATCGACCACAACACATTCTCATCTCTTACCCACGAAACTGGATAGTTTCCGAGTGTCATGTCACGAAGAGTCCCTCCACCAATTGCCGTAATAAATCCAGTGAAAAAAACGCTAAAAAAATCATGATGATGTTCTTTTTTTTCTAGGGCAGCTAGGGCACCAGAAATTGCAAAAACCATTATACCACCTAACTCGATAAAGTAAGAAAAATTCATCATAGAAACTAAATGGATGGCAACAACTCGCGAAGAGTTTTATCTTTTTGTTCCCACCTTTCATCGATCCAACGTTTCATTTTCTTTGACATGGCAGCATACTGTGGGTTATCCTCGATAGGTACATCTGTAATCGGAATAAATTCAATTTTAACTTTGATTGCACGAACATCTCCTTTCATTAAATCATAAAAAGTAGATTTATCATCAGGATAAATTAAAGTTAAATCAATGATACCATGCAGTTCATCTTTTAATTCTGTCGCAACGACAGAAATTCCTCCGCTATGCGCTCTAAGTAAATATTGATACGGATTTTTTTTGAGAATTTTTTTCATTCTTTCCGGTGTTCGTCTATGTCCTTCTACGAAATTCAAAATACAAAAAGGAATCCCACGAAATTTAGAACAAACATCTCTTACATTTTGCAAATCGCGATTTGCTAGTTCTGGATTTTTTTGGATATCTTCTCTTTTACTTCGACGAACAAAAGGAAAATCTAGTCCAACCCAAGCCTGACCTAAAATCGGAATCCATTTAAGTGAATTTTTTATAAAAAAACGAATGAAGGGAACCTTTCTATTTAATATAGATTGGATCACATAAATATCAGCCCATGATTGATGGTTGCTTATTATCAAATAACTTTTATTATTCGAAATTTCTGGATTCTCCAATCCTTCCACTTCAAATTTGATACCATACATAAGGACTGACAGCCTATAATTATTGGCAATCCAAGATTCTGCTAAGGATATCAATACTTTATTCGCTAGCGATTTACATGATTTGTATGGTAAAAGTTTCAACAAAAGAAAGGGATATAAAATCGGAATGAGCCAGATTAAATTTAATATAAATAAAATGTATGTGATGAAAAGTTTCATATTTTGAATTAAACTCTGAATGAAATTTGAATTATATCAATGAGAAAAGTGTCCGCTTAAATATAATTAAGATAGATCCAAAGATCATTAGGGCCCACTAACACAAAGAGAAGCATAAACATTCACAGTAGTTTTTGGGGCACTCGATATGGAAGGAGAAGTAGAACTAAAGAATACTGTTTTACCTGTAGTCGTTATTCCTGTGGAGGACCAAAACCCATACGAGCCTGCACTATTTCCGACTGTCGGAAAAAAAGTTGGATTGATATAATTGGAAAAACTTGGATCAAATAAACTTGCCAATTCATTGATATTTGGAGGTCTCCAGGTTTTACCGAGAAAAGTGGAAGCCGTGCAATTTGTAAGTGCGATGTCCCACATAGGAATGGTTATCGTTCCTGTACAAGTACCTCCTCCATAGGTTTGTCCAATCGGACATTTTTGCCAGAGCAGGCCTGTCGATATATCTAAAATTGATCCATCTAAATTATCAACAAACATATTTTTCGAAGAAATACTAGAACCTGACACGCATTTTGTGATCCCACTATTTCCATCCAATGATTCTCCAATGTTTACAGTTGTGTTGATCAAAATGAAATGCCCGACCGGTGATACATTCGAAGTCCAATAACTTCCATTTTCAATGGCAAATGGGGAGAAAAAACCTGTGTTATTATCCATTTTTGAAATGGAGCGTATTTCAAAGAGGGAAGGAAGGCGGTATCCTGTTATTGCAGAGCACCCAGTAGATGAGGCAGTAAAATTTCCAAGTGTACCTGCCACTGTACAGGAATTTGATCCCACAGTGTATGTTCCACCCAATTCACACTTTTTCCATAGTAGACCCGTTATATTGTCTTTTACCGATCCATCTGCATTGTCCGTTAATAAAGTGCTACTGCCCTTTTGATATTCAGCATCCTGGCCTGTTCCTGTGCAAGCCATGATGTTTCCAAGATTATCGCGGCAATTGATTTGACCTGTTATTAGAGGCTCTTTTCCAAAAGATATAATTTTTATAGAAACAGATGTCGATCCATGAATGTTTGTCGCTTTTACTGTATAATTTGATGAGGAACCATTAAAGGAGGTGTAGTTCCCATATATGCTTCCTGTATTTGTATCTATTGCAATTCCTGAGGGCAAACCAGGTTCGATGGTGTAGGTAACTGGTGAGCCGGTGATGTTGGGAGAAATACTATTTGGAATATCATTCTTAAAAATAATGGAATTGGGATAAGTCAAATCTGTGGGGGGATTTGAAGACACAGCGGAAGAACTTTGACAAATGCGATTCTCACCGAGCAGACATCGCAGAATTTGGGTGGCAATATTTGATTTATCACCTAATGCACCAGGATTGTCGAGTATGAGATTACATGATTCTAAGGTGAGTGAAATAAGAATCATGAGAAATATTCTTTTTTGCATAAATTTTGATAATATGTATCCCATTTGGGAAATTTCAATTGAATCGCATTGTCAAATTAAACAATCGAAGGTCAATTTATTATCAAATTTTGAGAAATGGTAAGAAAAAATTTATTTTATAATTTACAATCTTATCGAGGTTAATTGTCTTCTCGGTTGACTTCCGAGAGTGAAAATGCCGGTTTACAAACGGACCAATATTCTGCTTCTTCTTGAAACGGATTGGAGTATCTAACCTTAGTACCTTTTAGAATTTGCAAAGATTCCCCAGCCCGCAAAACAATGACTTCACCATTTATTTCAATTTGTTTCCTGCCACGAATCATAAGTGTATATTCATCAAAGTTAGGCGTTTGAAAAGGTTCACCCCATCCAGGAGGAGCAATCATATGCGCAATAGAAATATCATCGTTTGAAGTTGAAGGGATTCCAAAATGTTCATCAATGGTTTTCCCGCCAGGAACAGGGATGGAAATAGGATTCTTTTGATGAATATAAGTCATATAAATCAATTTACCTGAAAGAAACTGAGGGTCTTGTTTAATTTGGTCGATTGGTCTTGCAAATCGGTAGCTACATTTTGATTTTCTTCTGCCGCAGTGACCAAATAATTTGTATTCTCAGCTACCTTTTCTACCGCATTTGAAATTTGATTAAGAATTCTTGCTTGTTCTTTGTTTTCTATGACAATATCTTCTGTAAAATCGAATAAAGCTTGTGCGTGTTTTGCGACCACGCCGCTTAATTCAGCTTGGTCTTGGCTAATATTTTGTATCTTTTTAATATTAGAAATGGCTTCTTCCACACTCGTTAGTATCGTATTCATTGCTTGGTTTAAATCATTCATAGAACTCGTTCCAAAGTTAACCATTTTGACAGCTTGAGTCACTAGGCCATCAATTTCTTTAGAACTCTTTTGAGTCGATTCACCTAACTTTGATATTTCTTGAGCCACCACAGCAAAACCTCTTCCCGCTTCACCTGCTCTCGCTGCTTCTATCGATGCATTTAATGATAACAATCCAACGCGATCAGCAATCTCTGACACAAGTGACGAGATACCTTGAATTTTAAGAGTGATCTCTCTTATATCATTCATGTGACCAATGCTAATTTGAATTCTCTCACTACCCATGTGCGCGAGTGATTCCATTGTTTCTGATTGTAAACCTGCTTCTTTACTCGTGACTTCTATTTCTGAAATTTTTGATCCTAATGATTTAAGTGATTCATTTGACTGAACCATTTGTTTCATTTGATCATCGGTTTTGTGCAAAATCAATTCCGCACTTTGAATCAATCCTTTGCTAGCTGCCGACATTTCTTCGGTTGATGTTGCTTGTTCTATTAACTTTTCGGTTGTTTGGCGAGATCGCGAATTTAGAGTATTTGAAAATTGTAATAATCTATCTGACTCTTTCCCAATATCCAATACAATTTTTCTGAGCCGAAGATTAAAATGGTTTAAAGAATTTTTGACCGCACCGATTTCATCAGAACTTATCATAGGTGCATTCGTTCCTATTTGGCCTTCCGAAAGTTTAATAAGATTTTTAATCAAATCCCTACTATTCTTTGTTGTCGAATAAGAAAATAAATACGTCACAAGCCCAACGACAACTAATAGCTGTAATCCTAGGACTGGTATAAAATAAAAAATATTTTCTAGGTGAATGATTTTTTGATTCTCAAGTAAAATCATATAACCAAACATCAAAAAACATAGCCAAACAACTGATAGAACTGAGAAAAATATGCGACGACGCAATGAAACTATTTTAATATTTGTGGCATTTACATTTTCCCAAATTTTATGTTCTAGCTCATTTCCGATCAGAATTTCACAAGTGAAAAAATGTGTAACCACATTGATAAAACTAATCATCAAAAAAGCGATTAGGTAACTAAAATAATGCCAAAATCCATACCCTATAAAATAACTACCTATTATCGCGGCGATAGGAACACCAATTCCCCATTGAAAATTAACATAAATATTTTCTATCACAGGAAATCTGAGTAATTTTGATTTTAAGGCACCCATTTTTTCCGGATTCTGAATAAAAGAAGAATCATTTAACGGTTGCACCATTTTACTTAAATGAAACCACCGAATGCTAGGAAAAATAAAAAGTGTTACAGTACTTGCAATTAAAGCACCGACCATAAAAAAGCCAGATTGAATTAAATCGAAACCATTGACGAATATAACAAATAAACATACAAATGGAACGACCACAACATAAGTGATTAACTCAAGTCGGATCGTGATAGACTTCAAAAAATCTTTGTTGAACATTCTAATTGCCTAATATAGATTTTGCAATTTTTTCAGAATAATCCCACAAATATTCGCGATCTGCTGCAATGTGGGATTGTTTGGAGCTTTTGGATTCTTTTGATTTAACAAAGTATTTTCCAGTCACAGCTTCAATATCTTTCGAATCAGCCAAATAAATTGATGTCGCAGCCCCTTTGTCCTCATTGATGGCAAATAGATTTTGCCCAATGGCGACTAGAGTTTTCGCTAAACCTTCGTTATTGTGCCCAAATTTTGTTTTTACAAAACCAGGATGCAAACAATTTACTGTGATACCTTTTGTTTTTACTTTTTCACTCAAACTTTGTGTGAAATAAATATTCATCAGTTTGGATCTTTGGTATTGTTTCCAGCCAGAATAATTTTTCTCAGCTAACAAATCTTCTTTATCCAATGTTACTCCAACGTGTGCTCCCGAAGCAACATTCACAATCCTAGCTTTACCATGATTCTGTAAGGCGGGAAGTAACTCATGACTCAAAATAAAATAATTCATATGGTTCAGTGCAAATGTGGATTCTAATCCTTCAGTAGTCAATGTACGATCAGCAAAAAAGGCTCCCGCATTATTTAATAAACAATAAATTTTCGGGAATTTATTTAAAATTTCTTTGCCTACCCTTTTTGTTTCTTTCAACAAAGAAAGGTCAGCTTGAAATATTGTGATCAAGGCTTGTGGATTTAGTTTTAAAAATTCTTCTTTCGTACTTTCTAATTTACGAATATTTCTTCCGACAAGTACTGTTGCATACCCTTTTTTGGACAATTCTCTTGCGGCAACTTTTCCAATTCCATCCGTCGCACCAGTAATGACAATGACTTGATCTTTCATATTTCCCTCAGACTATCAATTTTCAGATTTTGCTTTAGGAAGTCTAATGGAAAAAATAGATCCGTTCAAACCGTCCGATTTTGCCATTATCTCCCCTTCATTTTTATCAATAAATTCTTTAGAAAGCAATAGACCAACTCCATTGCCATTCTCACCTTGCGTCCCGATTGACTTGACTACTTCTCCAACTTGAAAGAGTTTACTGATTGTCGATTCGGACATACCAACTCCAGAGTCTTTTATATCAAGTGACCATTTAGCTCCTAAATCTTTTACAGAGATTTCAATCTTTGAACCTTGGTGGCTAAATTTTATCGCATTTGATATTAGATTTCGAATCACAGTAAATATCATTCGTTCATCAGCATATACAAATGCAAATGTAGGAACATTTAAAATAAAGTTAATATTCTTATTTTCTGAATTTAAAGAAAATAAATTTACTGCCTCATTTACTATTGAGCTGAGAGAAAAGTTTGTGGGACTAAATTCTTCTTGTCCTCTTTGCAATTTGGACCATTCTAATAAATTTTCGAGTAAGGAAAAAATAGATTCAGTTGCGTCTACTAATGACTGAGTCATTTCTGAAATTTCCTTATCTTTTGAAGTTATTTTTTCATTTAATATTTTCAACAACGTCTTAATGCCCGTTAATGGGCCACGCAAGTCATGTGAAATGATTGAAAGAAATCTATCTTTTGTGGAATTACCAATTTGAAGAGCTCGATTCGCTTCTCCCATTTTAAACTCTAATAATTTTTGTTCTGTGATATCGCGAAAAACCAAAACCAAACCAATATTGGTTCTATTTTTATCTCTGATTCTTTTTGCTTTAACTTCCCAGTTTCTGGGAGGAGATTTAGAGTCCCATAGCCATTTGTTATCGGTTCTCTTTTCTGGAAGATTTTTAATTTTTAAAGCTAAATCGGGGTTTGTAATAAAAAATTTATCAATGGAAGTTAATGCTAAATATTTTCTATCGCCAACAAACATATGCTCAGCGGCAATATTCCAATCCACTACTCTGTCTCTTGAATCAATAATTACCACAGGCTCATCCAATTCATCTACGATTTCTCCCCGAACCAGAGGAATCAAATCATACATTCTATAATAACCGATCGATAAAAAAATCCATAGAACATGAAACGACAAAGATACAGGAGTTAGGTTTAAGCCAGGGAGTGGCCTAAGCCCCAGTATATGCGATACAGAAACAGTCCAAACAACTATATATGGAAATAAAAATATATAGTATTTTGCTCTCTGTGTTGGCATCTCAGATTTTGCCGATTGATAAACCAATTTCAATATAAAAATAGACCAAAGAGAAGAACCGCCATACTCCACGAAGTAAGTCAATAGGCTAACTTCTTGAACCCATTGTATTCGGCCATTGATCGTATTGATATATGTATCATTTAATAATGTATGAAAAAGTGGATCAAGGATTGCGGTAATGATAATAAGCAAAGGAAGTAATATTAACAATAACCATATATTTCTTGTTAGAAGATGTTGGTTTTGCGTAAATTCTATTCCTGATAAAACGGCTCCAACACAGGCGATCATAACTCCAATATGTATAAAAGATATAAATATCTTATGCCAATCTTGGTTTATGAAAATAAAATCTATGGAATAGAATCCGCTCCAAAGCAGACATCCAAATACCATAACCAGTAAGTACTTAGCAATATTTAGGCGAATGGAGCGTAATAAAAAAAGTCCCAAAAAAAGATTGAGACAAAATGTAAACCCAAGTAATAAACTATAGGGATGGAACTGCCACAAAACTAAGTTTCTTCGCTTTGAATCATTTCGCAATTGCCATCAAATACAACTCCATCAGCAATTTGTAATTTGGCTGTGCGAATATTTCCTTGTACTTTACCAGAGGCAAGCATTTCCAATCTTTGCGTAGCTGTCACATTTCCGATGATGGTTCCGCCAACTACAACAGTTCCTGCTTTAATATTTGCTTTGACGCGCGCGCCTTCGCTCACAACCAAATAACCGTCAGAAATAATTTCGCCTACGAAATCTCCCGATATCTGTAATGGCTTTTTGAACACCAAAGTTCCGTTAAATGCAGTTTCTTTTCCAAAAATAGTGGCAATTACACCGTGTTCTGTTACGATAGGTTGGTTATTTTTTTTTGTCATAGTTCTCTATTTTGTTTTCATATTGTAAACGCCATCCCAATCTTCAGGAGGAGGCTCAGCAATATAATCATCACATCTTTCTACATATAATTTCGATGGTCCATCGTTTGGTTCAATTTGTAATCCTTTCAGAAAACATTCCTTTGCTTCTTTGAACTTTCTATCTTTGTACAATGCCAATCCTTGGTTATACAGTGCCAATACTTGAGTCATCTTCTCTGATACAATCATAGTTTCTCCTTATACAATATAACAACCGCAGTCGAATAATGATCAGCATGACTGATCGAAACCGAACTTCCAGTGAATCCTTTTTCTTTGAAAAATTTTTCAGTTTTCCCGTGGATGACGAGCGTTTTTTTACCAAATCCCGTGCCAGCTAATTCTATCTCTTTCATATCCAAAACTTCACCAGGTGCCAAGGCCATAGCCTTGATCATTGCCTCTTTGCAAGCAAATCGGCCAGCCAGATATGGAACTGGGTCTTTATGCGTATGGCAATAGGAAACTTCTTCGTCTGTAAAAACACGCTTTAGAAAACGATCCCCATGTTTTTCTAGCAGGTCTCTGATGCGTTCATTTTCGACAATGTCATTACCTACGGAGATCATCGTTCTCACGAGTTTCATACTTTGGCCAATTTGGTCGAGTCAGATTTGCTTAAGGCTTTGTCTAAGCTTCCAAAAACATACAGATCCTTGACTCATTTAGGATTCTCAGAGAGAAGAAAGTTAGCGAAAGAATCACTTGCAGACTAATTAGCCATTGCCAAATTTAAAATAATGAAACTATTTTTCTATGTCGTCACTGCCCTCATCTCTTTTGCGATTTTCTCTGCTGAACAAGTAACAAGCCTTTATCAAAAAATTACCACGCCAGAAACTTATCTCTCTGCAGATGCCACACTATTCGTAAATGAATATTATAAACTGAATTGGGAAAAGGGCGAAGCGAACGCTTCTTATTTTTTCAGGTGGAATGACGAAACTTGGTCAAAATTTTCTGAACCAGTTTATCCGCCCAATGCAGGCTGGAATGAATTGCACTACTATGCTGAAGATGTTCTAGAAAATCGCGAATCCGAACAAAAGTTAAATCTATACGTTGACCGCACATCTCCAAAAATCAATATTATTTGGCGCAATTTACCAAAAACATGGAATGACCAATTTATGGTTCAGGCAAATAATGAATTAACATTACGCGCATTAGATGATGAAAGTGGAGTGCGCAATTTGTATGTTTCCCTTGATGGAGGAATTGAAAATTCGATCGAAACAGGCAAAGATTGGACAATGACTACCAAAGAAGAAGGCAAACATTATATCAGTGCATTTGCCTATGACAATGTAAAAAACATTTCTAAACGAATCGAATTGTCTTGGGTTGTAGATTCCACACCCCCTTCCCTCAGTATCAATAGTTTACCAAAACTGATGACTTCCAATGACAAATCCATTTGTGCTCGTAACACCAAATTGGAAATCACAGCAAAAGATAATTTTTCTGAAGCAAAGGATTTATATTGGAGAAAGTCTGGAATGGATAATTGGAACCTAACGGAAAGAATATTTGAAATCGAAAAACTTTTTCCTTATGAAAAAACGATTCGTATTGAGTTTAAAGCGAAAGATTTTTCTGGCAATGAATCTTTGCCATTAGCCTTCACATGTGACATCGACCGCATTGCACCAGAAACGATGATCAAAATTCAAAAATAAAAAAGGCAAATTGTAAACATATACCTTTTTTCTGAAAATCTATGTGATTTTTATTTTTTCTCTGTCTCTGATTCTTTAGTTAAAAAGTATGCGGCCAAAATCGGTAATGTCGTCACAAGGATCACAAAAACAGCCACAACATTTGTGACAGGCCTCTGCCTTGGTCGTATAAATTCTGTTAACATCCAAATAGGCACTGTGGATTGTTGACCTGCTGTAAATGTTGTGACTATGACTTCATCAAAGGACAAGGCAAAAGATAACATCCCTCCAGCTAACAAAGCCGTGGCGATATTTGGTAAAATCACATACCTAAAGGTTTGGAAAGGTGTGGCTCCTAAATCCATAGATGCTTCGACAAGTGAATGCGAACTCCGCCGAAGCCTTGCTAATACATTGTTGTAAACTGTTACTATACAAAAGGTCGCATGTGCGATAACAATTGTCCATGTACTAAATGGAATGCCAAATAAATTCATCGCCGAACGTAGAGAAATTCCAGTGACAATACCTGGAAGTGCAATGGGTAGTATCACCAAAAATGAAATCACTTCTTTGCCAAAAAATTGGCTTCGATAAACACCGAGTGTGGCAAGTGTTCCAAGGATAAGTGCGAGCAAAGTAGAGATACTTGCAACTTGGACTGATAACCATATCGCATCCCATATATCCTTTCTCTCCCAAGCCACACCAAACCATTTCAAGGTGAAGCCAGGAATCGGGAACTGGAATGTTTTTTCATCCGTGGAAAACGCATATAGGATGATAAAAACAATAGGTATATGAATGAATAAAAATACCAAGAGTGTGGCGAATTTAAGACCTATGTTTTTTGGTAGGAATTTAGAGAGCATCGAAAGCTCCTAATCGTTTGGCGATCATAAGATAGACCATCATAATAATGATAGGGATCACAGAAAAGGCTGCCGCCAAAGGGATGTTACCCGCTGTTCCTTGGTGAGTATAAACTGCCATACCGATAAAATAACTAGAATTTCCAATGATGGTGGGAATGATATAATCACCAAGTGTCAATGAAAATGTAAAAATGGAACCTGCGACAACACCTGGAAACGCTAAAGGTAAAATCACTTTGCGAAATGTGACGGATGGCCCAGCTCCTAAATCGGATGATGCTTCTAAAAGTGACTTAGGGATTCTTTCCAAGGATGCCTGGATAGGTAGGATCATAAATGGCAACCAAAGGTAGAGGAAAACAAGAAACATCCCAATATAAGAAAAAGACAGAGAGGTTCCACCTATCACAGGAATGGACAATATAACATCGAGTAAATGAGTAAGCCCGATTTGATCCAAAGACCAAGTAATGATTCCTTCTTTGGCCATTAACAATTTCCATGCATATACTTTTACAAGATAACTAGACCAAAGTGGTAACATGATCCCTAAATACAATACAGGCTTTAACTTAGGTCCAGCATACATTGCCATATAATAAGCAACGGGAAATGCCAAAATAGCACTAACAAAAGTTACAGTTCCCGCCATACCCGAAGTTCTTAAAAAGATATCCCAATTTGTAGGTTGGCGAAATAGATCAATATATGTATCGAATGTAAACTCGTGTTTGATCACCCCAGAAAAAGAATCGATAGAAAAAAAACTCTGAATCAATAGAGTGAATAAAGAACCAATATATATGACACCTAACCAAATGATCAGGGGTGTGAGTAATAGAAAAATTGCTAAACTTTTTCTATAAAATAAAAATGTAATCAGTTTGTCAAAGGTAGTAGTCATAAATTTATTTTGAGATAACGTGCATATCTGACTCTTTCCAAACGACCACCACATCTTGTGAAGGAGTTAGCAGACTCTCATTTTGATTTTGTTTGGCGACGATGATTCGTTGTCCCGTTTTTGATTGGAGTAAAATTTTTGAAGTGGCTCCTGAATAAACAAAATTTTGTAAATTTGCTTCTAAACTTAGATAACCTTCCGTTGATTCTCCTTTTGAGAGGATTTTCATTTTTTCTGGTCGTACCATTATTTTTTGCGATTTACCAGTCAATTTACTTGCTATATCTGCTTCAAAGATATTTGAATTGCCGACGAAATTGGCAACGAATTCAGTATTTGGGTGCTCATAAATCTCATTGGGAGTGCCAATTTGTTCCACCTTACCTTTGTTAAAAACAGCTATACGATCTGACATAGACAAGGCTTCTTCTTGGTCATGAGTGACAAATATAAATGTGATGCCGATTTTTTTCTGAATGCTTTTCAGTTCAATTTGCATCTCTTCTCTAAGTTTGAGATCCAGTGCACCTAGAGGTTCATCTAACAATAAAATTTGTGGTTGGTTAATGAGCGCTCGTGCAAGAGCGATTCTTTGTCTTTGTCCACCAGAAAGTTCAGATGGTTTTCTATGACCTACATTTGGCAATCGAACGAGTTCCAACATAGAGGAAACGCGCGCTAATATCTCTTTTTTCGGAACGTTTTTCACCATCAGGCCGTAACCAATATTTTCAGCAATGGTCATATGTGGAAATAAGGCATAATCCTGAAACACCGTATTCACATTTCTTTTGTAAGGTGGGACTCCCGAGACATCAGAGCCACCTAACAATACTGAGCCCGAACTTGGATCGTAAAAACCTGCCACCATACGGAGGCAGGTAGTTTTGCCTGAACCCGAAGGTCCAAGCATAGAAAAAAACTCACCTTTTAAAATTCCAAAGGAAACATTGTCGACGGCGATAAAATCACCAAATCTTTTTGTAACATTTTTTAATTCTACGTCGTATAATTCGCCCAATGAATCCCTCCGAATTTAAAACTTATTTGCTACCAATGATAGCTATGTAATCTTCAGCCCACTTTTTGTAAGGAACACATTTTCTTCCACCAGAACAATTTTCAACTGGTGTTCTCCAAAAAGATATTTTTTCGAAATTGTTAAAACCATTCGTAGCACAACCTGAATCAGTAAGTAATGCATTGCCTTTACATGCCGCAGGTACTGATGGAACAGAACCAAACCAAGAAGCGAGATCACCTTGTACTTTTGGTTGGATAGAATGCTCTAACCATTTGTAGGCGCAATTTACATGTTTTGAATCTTTGTGAAGCATAGTCGTATCTGCCCAACCCGTAGCTCCTTCTTTTGGAACCACAGAACCTACTGCTTGTTTTTCGCTAAGTAACAAGTTTACTTGAAACGGCCATGTAGAGGATGCGACTAAACCTTCTTTTTTAAAGTCATCCACTTGTACCATTGCATCATGCCAATACTTTGGAACTAATTGTCTTTGTTTTTTTAAAATCTCAATAGCCGCAGCGTATTGTTTTTCATCCAATTCGTAAGGATCATTGATGCCTAACTCTGGTTTTGCGGATTTTAAGTAAAGTGCCGCATCTGCAATATAAATTGGACCATCAAACGCTTGCACACGACCTTTGTTGGATTTTCCATCCGGAAGGTTTTGTTCTTCAAAAACGACACTCCAGGATGTAGGTGCAGACTTAAATACTTTTGTATTGTACATAAGAACATTTGGACCCCACTGGTAAGGAACACCATAATGTTTTCCGTCTACTGTGTGCCATGCGGCATTTTGAAGTCTTGAATCTACATTTTTCCAGCTTGGGACTAAATCAATGTTAACTTCTTGGACTTTTCCACCGGCAATCAAACGTAAGGAAGCATCACCAGAAGCCGTGACAAGATCAAAGCCTCCCTCGTTCATTAATGCAACCATTTCATCCGAAGTCGCTGCAGTTTTAATGTTCACTTTACAACCGCTAGATTTTTCAAATTCGCTTACCCAATCGTAAGCCTTATCTGTTTCACCTCTTTCGATATAACCAGGCCAAGCGACGATAGAAACTTCGCCTTCTGTTTGCCCAATTGTTGTTAGTTTTTGTTCTTTCTTACCGCATGCAGTTACAAGTGCGATGGCAATGATAATCGCTATCGCCATGAGCTTTTTCAAAAACGATTTTGTCATTTGATTGTGTACTCCTCTCGGAATTGATCCGTTTCAATGCAAAAACATAATAAATAGAAAACTCATGGCAAGCATTTACACAGAATTTTAAAAAATGGTGGGATTTTTATTTCAAGAATTTATACAAGCATTAGAAATGAACGAGATGAAAGAACTGTCCCTCTTTCGGGACTTAAACTATATCTCTGGAACTTGGATCGGTGCAAGTTCTGGCCAAACCTTGGATGTCACCAATCCCGCGACAAATAAAAAGATCGGTACAATTCCGAATTCTGGCAAAGCGGAAACAGAAAAAGCCATCCAAGCAGCAAAATTAGCCTTTCCAGAATGGAAAAAAACTCCTGCCAAAGAACGTGCAATTATTTTACGGAAATGGTTCCATCTCATCCTGGAAAATGCAGATGAGCTAGCAAAAATATTAACGATGGAACAAGGCAAACCTTTAGCCGAGGCCAAAGGGGAAATAACCTATGCTGCATCATATATTGAATGGTTTTCAGAAGAAGCCAAACGTGTGTATGGTGACATTATTCCTTCTCATAGAAAAGACACACGGATTTTTGTTTTAAAAGAGCCAATTGGAGTCGTCGCAACCATCACCCCTTGGAATTTTCCATCGGCCATGCTTGCAAGAAAAGTTGCGCCAGCTCTTGCCGCTGGTTGTACTGTTGTTTCCAAACCCAGTGAATTGACACCTTACTCTGCTTTTGCGCTCGCAGTGCTTGCTGAACGAGCCGGATTACCAAAGGGTGTGTGGAATCTTGTCACAGGAGATCATATCGCAATTGGTGAAGAAATTTTAAATGCAAAAGATGTACGGAAATTAAGTTTTACTGGGTCCACTCGCACAGGAATGTATTTAATGGAAAGATCGGCCAAAACTTTAAAAAAACTTTCACTAGAGTTAGGTGGCAATGCTCCCTTTATCGTTTTTAAAGATGCTGATTTGGATGAAGCTCTGAAAGGTGCCATGCTTTCGAAATATCGCAACACAGGTCAAACTTGTGTTTGCGTAAATCGTTTTATAGTTGAAGAATCCATTGCCTCGGAATTTGCAAACAGATTGTCAGACCTTGCCTCCAAACTAAAGGTAGGTGATGGACTAAATACGGAAGTCCAACAAGGGCCTTTGATAAACGAAGCGGCTTTGGAAAAAGTAGAACTCCATATAAAGGATGCGAAAGACAAAGGTGCCAAAGTATTGACAGGTGGAAAGAAACACAGCCTTGGTGGTACATTTTTTGAGCCGACTGTATTATTCCCCGTCAACAATCAAATGTTAGTCTGTCAAGAAGAGACTTTCGGTCCAGTATCCTCTATACAAACCTTTAGAACCGAGGAAGAAGCAATACATCTGGCAAACGATACAGATTTTGGTTTGGCATCCTATCTTTATACCAAAGATATCGCCAAACTTTTCCGAGTTGCAGAGAGTTTAGAATACGGAATGGTGGGAATCAATGAAGGTCTAATTTCCTCCGAACAAGTACCGTTTGGTGGAGTTAAATTCTCTGGAATGGGCCGTGAGGGCTCTAAGTATGGTATCGATGATTATATAGTTACCAAGTATTTATGTCTTGGAGGAATCACATGACAATAGGTGAAACGTTAACAAATAAATCTCTTTGGGAAAGAAGAGTGGCAAATGTTCCAAGAGGCGTGACCACCGCCTATCCAATCTTTGCCGAAAGAGCAAAAAATGCAGAAATTTGGGATGTGGAAGGAAATCGGTTTATTGATTTCGGTGGTGGGATCGGTGTGATGAACACAGGACATTGCCATCCCAAAGTCATTGCCGCCATACATAAACAAGTCGATGTGTATTTACATACAGCTTTCCAAATCATGCCATATGAACCTTATGTAAAGTTATGTGAGAAATTAAATCAAAAAGCACCTATCGCTGGTCCCAAAAAAACGATCCTCTTTTCTTCCGGCGCCGAGGCACTCGAAAATGCGGTAAAAATTGCTCGGGTCGCCACGGGACGTAGCGGTTTCATTTCATTTATTGGTGGTTTCCATGGTCGAACCATGATGGCTTTAGCACTGACTGGAAAAGTTGTACCATACAAAAAAGGATTTGGTCCCTTCCCAGGGGATGTTTATCACATACCTTTTCCAATGGATTACCATGGTGTCACAGAAGATGATTCCATCAAAGCATTGTTAAATCTTTTTAAAGCAGATATTGATCCTTCAAAAATTGCCGCGATCGCCATTGAACCTGTACAAGGTGAAGGAGGTTTTTATATTGCCTCAGCTTCTTTTTTAACAAGACTTAGAGCTATTTGTGATGAACACGGTATTTTACTTATCGCCGATGAAGTACAGTCTGGATTTGCAAGGACAGGAAAACTCTTTGCGATTGAACATAGCGGTATTCACCCTGATCTGATCACAACCGCCAAATCTCTGGCAGGTGGCATGCCCCTATCAGCCGTGATAGGAAAAGCATCCATAATGGACTCTGTAGAACCTGGTGGACTTGGTGGAACCTATGCTGGGAATCCAGTGGCATGCACGGCGGCAATTGCCATAATGGATTTAATTGAAGAAGAAAATATTTTAGATAAATCAAAGAATCTCGGTGCACATTTAGTTTCTAAATTATATGAGATGAAAAAACAATTTAATTCCATCGGTGAGATTAGAGGGCTTGGTGGAATGGTGGCATTTGAATTAGTTGAGAATGGAAATGCAGAAAAACCTTCCGCAGATTTGGCAAAAAAATTAACTTCTAAAGCTCTTGAAAATGGATTGGTTTTATTATCTTGCGGAGTTTATGGAAACGTTATCCGGATTCTAGTTCCTATCACTGCAGAAGAACATATATTAAACGAAGGTTTGCTAATAATAGAAAAATCGCTCAAGGAAATTAAAGGCTAATTATGAAAAAATACAATCATTGGATAGACGGAAAGTGGGTAGAATCAAAATCAAAGTTATATTCAAAAATAGAAAATCCGGCTAATGGTGAATACTTTGCCGAAGTTAGTTTAGGAGATGCGAGCGATATAGATTATGCGGTGACGGTAGCGGATAATGCATGGTCTGATGGGCGCTGGTCCCAATTAACACCTAGCGAGCGTTCTATAGCTTTATTTCGATTGGCAGATTTATTGGCATCCAAAACAGAAGAATTTGCAAAAGTCGAGTCTGAGAATGTGGGAAAACCTTACAAAAACTTAAGTTTGGCGGGAGATATCCCATTTGCAGTTGATAATTTAAGATTTTTTGCGAGTGCCGCAAGAGATATTCATGGATCTAAGTCTGGGGAATTTGCCCCCGGATACACTTCCCTATTTAGACGAGAACCTGTGGGAGTCGTCGGTCAAATCACTCCTTGGAATTATCCCATTCTTATGGCTGTTTGGAAATTTGCACCTGCACTAGCGGCAGGATGCACAGTCGTTTTAAAACCTGCTCCCAATACTCCTCTCACCACTCTCATGTTAGCTGAATTGAGTAAAGAAGCTGGTATTCCTGACGGCGTGTTCAATGTTGTGGCCGGTGGCAACGATGCAGGCCAGGCTCTCGTAGATCATACAAAGATTCGCATGGTTTCACTAACAGGATCCACAGGTACAGGCAAAAAAATTATGAAGAGTGCCGCTGATTCACTCAAACGCGTGCATTTAGAGTTAGGTGGAAAGGCTCCTTTACTTGTATTCGATGATGCAGACTTAGACTTATTTGCCGCAAAAGCCATGTTTGGTGCGACTTGCAATTCTGGTCAAGATTGTACCGCCGCCACACGCGTCTATGTTCACAAAGATCTATTGAAAAAAGCAACAGATCAACTTGTAGAAGCGATGAAAAATGTTAAAGTGGGGATGCCATTTGACGATCTCACTGAAATGGGTTCTATCGTTTCGGGAAAACAGAGAGATAATATCCTCGGATTTATCCAAAGGGCCAAAAATGAAGGCGGCAAAATATTAACTGGCGGTAGCATTCCCAAAGGTTTAGAAAAAGGATATTTTATTGAACCTACTGTTATCAGTGAGATCAATCAGAAGTCAGAAGTTGTTCAAAATGAAATCTTTGGACCTGTTCTAACTATTTTACCTTTTTCTACTGAAGAAGAAGCGATACAATTAGCCAATGATGTCAATTACGGATTAGCATCATCTATTTGGACAAACGACATAGCACGTGCTATGCGAGTAGCAAAGAAACTGGAATTTGGAACCGTTTGGGTCAATGATCATTTGCCTTTAGCATCAGAGGCACCACACGGTGGTTTTAAACAATCAGGATTTGGGAAAGATCTTTCCCAAGAATCAGTCGGAGACTATTTGATCACAAAACATATTATGATCGGGGGTGTTTAATATAAATACCTATTGATAAAAGAAATTAAGGATTCATTTATTAGCTTGAATCTTTATTAAAATGTGCTTTAGTATGTTTCGATAATATAACTATGGAAGAAAATTATTCCAATAATAGTATGAAACGTCTGAGGCATATGATCAATGCCTTTGGTGAAAGGTCCAAAGAAATCGGGACCGTCGCCTCAGCCATTCAACAAGTAGCCAAACAAACAAATCTCTTGGCACTTAACGCCGCGATAGAGGCTGCTCGTGCTGGTGAATATGGAAAAGGTTTTGAGGTTGTCGCCAATGAAGTCTCAAAACTTTCGTATCGCACCTCCGAAGCCACAAAAAAAATCTCTGATATTTTACAACGTATCAATCATGAAACGATGTCAGCTTCCTCTGAAGTTGAACATTTTGAAATGGAAGCAGTCATAGAATTTGCCAAACTTTGGGCATCGCAAGTCGCTTCCGAATTAGAAGCAAAGTTCTATATTATGGCAACATCACTTTACGGATTAAAATTTCTTATCCAAAGTATGATCCAATCTGAAAGTGGGCTCACTCGTTCTCAAATATTAATTTTACTCAAAGAGTATCTAGATCAAAATCCTCAACAACTCGCTTATGCCTGTTGTTTTGAATCAAATGTAGTTGATCCAAATGACAAGGATTATATGGGCGAAATGGGTCACGACAAAAATGGTCGATTTGTTCCCTACTGCAATCGTCATACTGGTCAAATCGCCATAGAACCTTTACAAGGTTATGATGTTGAAGGCGAAAACGATTGGTATGAATTACCCAGAGCTCTTGGTAAAGATGTCATGATGGAACCTTATATATATCCGATTAACGGCAAACAGGTGCGTATGACGAGTCTTATGACAAATCTTTTTATCCATGGAAAATTTTCAGGGATCATGGGTGCTGATTTTTCTTTAGAGCAACTACAATCAAATATTTCGATTAAAAAAGTTTTTGGATTGGGAAAAACTTGTCTTCTTTCAAATGAATCAGTGTATGCTGCAAGTCCTGATACAAATCAACTCGGCAAAAAAGCAGAAGAGATTTCCAATGAAGCAACCATTGCCATTATGGAAGGTAGAAATTTTCAATATATTGATAAAGAAAACACAGCACATATTTTTGTACCAGTAAAAATCGGAAACAGTACAAACGCGTGGTCAATTTATGTAGAATTTCCCATCAAAGAAGCGATCAAAGCTTAGATTTAAGAAGAAAAATTTTATCCGATATTCGATTCGAAAAAATCACATAATCCATTTGTAATTTGTCTGTTAACAAATAACATGAATTATGTGATTTAATTTTTGAATTTAATAATCTATAAAGTTAATAGATACAAACGAATGGATTTTAATTCCGTATCGGTCATATGAGCCATATTTTGCCAAGGCATAGGTGGCTTCATCACAGAACCATCAGGACGTTTACCCGTACGGATCGCATTCAAAAATTGAGCCTCCGAATACTTTTCGATCCCCACCTTGGTAATGTTTTGTGCCTCTGGCCATTCAGGTGGAGCACCGGCAATTGGTCCACCAGTCAATTTTTCTCCATGACATCCTGTGCAACCCGCTGCGAGGTATTTTCCGTAAGCAACGGATACTTCAACAGTTTGTTGTTTTTCACTTTGCATTTCATGGTCAATTTTTTCCGCGGTTACAAGTAGTGGCATCTTTCCCAATACAAATAAAACACGAGCAAGCGGGCCTACTTGTTGAGGTTCATACGGTTTATCGACTGGAGGAACAGAACGAACATATTGAAAGATAGTTCCTAATTCAACATCGGTCATCCCATGAAAATCTGAGGAAGGCATAAACAAGAGTGGTTTTCCATCTTCACCAACTCCGTGTCTTACGGCGTTCGAGAAAGATGTAAAATCTCTATCTTTACTAAATCCACCCTTCCCACTAGTTAAGTTTTTTCCGGTATATTTTCCTATCGCAGGATCATCAATGAAAGTCGCACCAGACAGATTTTCTCCATGACAATCCACACAACCTCGGGAAATAAATAAACGTTTCCCTTCCTTCAGATCATTCGTATTTGATGGTAAAGTTAAACCATGATCAACTAACTTAAAAGTTTGATTCATTCGAGAAGAACTGTTTATATAAACAAATAAACCAAAGAGTAAGATGATAGAAAAAAGGATTCCAAATCCGATTCCCAAAAATTTGAATATTGACTTCATAATCAGTAGTTAAATCAAATTTAAAAATATATTGTCAATCAAAAACAAATATTTAGTTACAAACTTCAATTTATAGTTCAATATGTTCGGAAATAAAAAACTTAAGCTAACAAAAGGCGTATATTCATTCCCATTGGGATAAAAAACTTTTATAGACCAGAATTTTTAAGAATTTTTTTTACAACTATCAAATGTTATTACAATTGATAGTTGTTGAAGATAAATTATATTTTGTATTTAAATAACAAAATACTTTGTTCACTTCCGTCTGGGACAAAAATGTATTAAAATATAAAAATTCTGCCACTTCCATATCGCTATTACCACTTGATAGAAACGCATTAACTGGATTTCCAGCATACATTGAATCGATTGTACTCGCAGGGTTTAATTCCGCTTTCAAATCGCCGTTCCAGATTTCATTTTTGCTTACCTGGAGATTTTGAACAGTCCCAAAAGCCACAAATTCAGTTGGAAAAACAAACGACGAAAAATAATCCCATCCAGAATTATTCCTACCTAACCAAACATTAGCTGGAGAAGAGGTCATATCAAATTGCCGCCCGTCTGTTCCTCCGATATTAAAAATAGTCTGAGCTCCGCCTGCATTTGTATAAAATTTCATAACGATAAAATAAGAGGCACTGTTGTCTATATAGAGACCAGTGGCTGTCGTAATTCCAAGTGAGCTAACACCAGATTGTGTAAAATTGAGAGCAGGTAAGCCATTGATTCTTGATGTTTGATAGATTGGCTGAGCGGGAACATTAACATTTGTAAAATGGTTTCCATAACCACTATCGTCTGTCCAACTTGCCACCGATGAACCGTTGCCCGCTGTAATTGAATCTGCTTTTAACCAAATGCGCAACGAAGATCCGCCATACGATCGTGGCGCTGTTAGAGAAACATAGTAATTTTTTGTACTTCCGTCTGCAGCTGTTACAGTATATGTCAAATTTGATGTATAGAAATTGCTGGTAACACCGCTTATTTGTTCCACTCCAGAAATGGTGACTCTTTGGCCTGTGGTTGTAAAATTTGCAGTATAGGAAGAAATACTGGTTAAAGTATCTGATACTAATGAAATTTTATCCCCAGAAATGTTTCCAGTTAAGTTCAATGATGGAATCGAATAAGATGTAATATCTTTATTTGACGAAATGGTGGATTCATTAAGTTCAGTCGCTGATGTAGGATTGGTCATACCAGCTAAGAAAAGAAAATTTAGATTAGAATTATTTTTTTCAGAGAATAACAAAGCGCGGATGATAGGATTTAACAAACAAGCGTTAAAGAAAAATGTACAAAATAGAAGTATCAAAATTTTCAAAAACAAATCTCTACAAATCCGAGTTCGATTGATATTTTCCATCGCGACAATGCCAATTAGCCTAATTCATACAGAATCAATCAATATTTTATTTTAAAGATAGGAAATCGAAATTTACCAAATTTATACGAAGATTCTCATTTAAATATGCAATATTTTAAAGACAAAATGATCGTTAATAATTACTTATTATATCAATGACCCCTCTCCTTTACATCTTCCCCATCTCCCATTTTTCAGAAAAAGCAAGGTTTGCTTTGGATCTTGCGAAATTTGACTATGAATTAAAAACATTGGTTCCTGGGGAACACATCCAAATATTAAAAGAAATCACTACAGAATCTTTTGTCCCCGTCTTACAAATGAAAGATGGAGTCATACAAGGATCTTCAAAAATATTAGATCTCATTGATTCTGATTCTTTCCAAGCAGCATCTAGTGAAGAAGAAAGAGAAATGGAAAAAAAAATCGATGACCAATTAGGTAAAGGTCTACAAACTATTTTATATCATTTTATTTTAGCATACCCTGAAATCATTGGAAAATTATTTTTAACAAGACAGCCGACAAAAGAAGAAATCATCCCTCCTCCAGAACGATTTGATCTTATTTCCCTCGTACTCAGAAAACGTTATAAAATAAATCCCAAAAATGTAGAGCTGGTTATGACCAATGTGAAAACTTTGGGTTCGGAAATACAAGAGATATATAAATCAAAAAAATTCTTTAATGGTAAAAGTTTCGGAAGAGTAGACCTAACGGTCGCTACATTATTTTCTGCTTTGGCTATGCCAAAAGAAGCACCAGGAACTGCATGGTTTGAGGCGGTAACACTTCCAAAAGATTTTCATGAATGGAGAGATTCTCTTGGCTTTGAAATTCTATTTGAACGTATCCGAGAATTTTATAGAGAGTTCCGAATCCAATCCAGATAAACTTCATTTGACTCCCCTGCTTTATAACTCACAATGCAGGGAACAGTATACGAATGTAATTCTTTTGTTCTCTGGATTAGGTCTTTCACCAAACTTTGTTTAGTCTTTAGCAAAAGGAGGGCCTCGGATTCTTTTTCCAATTTTCCTTCCCATTCATAAATACTGAGCATTTGCGGAAGGATGTTCGCACAGGCAGCCAATTTTTCTTTCACCAAAATCGTTCCAATTTTTTCAGCTTCTTCGGCATTCTTAGTCGTAATATAGATTAAATGGATATCTTCCATAATTGTTTAATTTTCTTTCTTGCTCTTTCCACGTATAGAATATCATTTTACCAAGATGAATCGATCTTTTTATTTTACTTTTCTGGCCATTAGTTTTTTGGCAATCACGGCTCAATCCGTAAACTTACCTACCATAACATCGAGTAGTTTTCGTTCCAATTCAAAAGAAAAATTTCCTCCGGCTTATGCCTTGGATGGAAGATTGGATTCTAGTTGGGTGGAAGGAACTGAAGGTGACGGGATTGGAGAATCCATTTCTATCAGTTATAAATCTGATATTAGTTTCCAAACACTTGCCATATACAATGGATTTGGCGATCCCAAAGAATGGGGCAATCATAACCGAATCAAAAAACTCAAACTAACAACAGATAATGGACAAGAAGAAATTTTCACCCTAAAGGATGCTTTATCTGCTCAAAAATTAAGCCTCAAAAAAGAATTTAAGGCAAAAAAAGTCACCTTGACGATTTTAGATATTTATAAAGGAAAATTAGCCAAAGACACATCCATCGCCGAAGTTAAGTTACTTGCTGACCAAGCAGGCTCCATACTCACTCCGCCGAAAAATACCTGGGCCATAGGAAAATGGAAAACAGAATCAAACATAGCAAAAATCAGCTTACACAATGATGGTACTTGTGAAATGGGATATGATACAGCCCGTATGTTATGTACTTGGACTGAAAAAGGGGAGAAGGTTTTAGTAAATTTAGAAGCCACATTACCTCTTACAAATACCGATACACTTGAGTTACGTTTAGATCGTAAATCAGGTGAACCAGTCATCGAAATCAACGGTAAACATAGATTCATTCGAAATAATGAAGAAGTTTAATTAATTATTAAATTTCTCCACGCCTCTCCCAACCAAGTGACAAGTTCATTTGATTGTTGGGAGTTTTGTTTCTCCTCATAATAAAGACCTACATTCTGAAAGTATTTTCCCTTCGCATCTTTTGTTGGTGTGACAAAAAAAACTTCTGCTCCAGTTTCTTTTTTAACAACGCTTAACCATTCTTTTTCATTGAATTTTTTAATTTGATTTAATGGCAAAAATAATAAGCCGGATTCTAACATTCTTAAATTTTTATATTTTCGAATTTCAAACAAAATTCGTCCAATCGAATAGCGAAAGTTAATCTCAGAAAAGTTCTGAACTCTTAGTTCATGATTCACTTTATATAGAAAGCCATCCATTGCCGCAGGTCCAATCGGTTTAAATTCCGAAGCATCTAAAATGGATTTCATTATTTGAAGGCAATCAGGCAATATATGAACTAACCTTTGTTCAATATTTGCACTCATGCGAATGCCACGAAAACTTCCATCCGCTTCAACTAACATTTCCGTAATGCCTAAAAATGAAGGTCCTGATTCTGTAAAATCCCAAAGTGTAGAAAAATCAAAAATTCGATCTTTGCCAACCCACTCTTCACAAAATACAGGATAGTTATATAATTTTTTGGGAATCTGCTGTAACTTCCATCCTTGCGAAGGAGATTCAATAATGATATGATTGCGACCGGCGATACCATAAGCGCCTTTTAATACAATGGGCCTTTGGCACTCATTCAAATAATCAATTAACAAATCTTCGGATGAAATTAACTTACTTTTTAGAGGACTTAAGGAAAAGTCTTCCTTCCATTGCCTTTGGACAAGTTTTGAGTTTAGATATTTTGAATATTCAATTTTTCCTTCATTTGGAATAAGGTAAGGCGAATTTAGATCATGATACTGACCCCATTCCACAAGATTCATTTCACTTGTAATGAACTCACCTTCTATCCAGGGAGTGCCTATTGCAAATCCAAGTTTGTCAAATTGAGATAAAAAGTCTTCTGATGGAAATTCAGTGACATGAACCAAATCACCAGGCTTTGTTAAAAAAAAGAAGAGCTTTTCTAATGAAAAGCGCCTTCTTAATGTTTGTTTGTCAATGGTTAATGGCGGATTTACAAACCTATACTCAAATAAAGGATCTAAAGAATATAAGTTCGTGGCCTTACCTATTAATAAATGCGTCTAATCGCTGTTGCAATCCTTTGGACATTATCTTTTGTTAGATTCGGATAGACAGGTATACAATGCCCACGTTGGAACAATCTTTCTGCATTCGGGTAGTCTTGTTTATTTTCTTCCAATACAGAATGCAATGGTTCTTCTATGGTCCTTTTGGTTCCAATATGAATGGATTTAAAATACCTTTGTACTTCCTCATAACCTTGGTTAGATATTATGATCGGAAATCTATGAAAGGTATCTTCCGTTGGGTTTGAAAAATAAGTTTCTAGCCTCGAATTTTGAACCGCTTGCATGTAAGCAAGGGCAATTTTTTTCTGGCGTTCTAATATGACACCGAGTTTTGAGAGTTGCTCAATCCCCAATGCTGCTTGGTAATCCACCAAACTATAGTCAAACTTTGGTTCACCTAAGGTTCGTTTAGAGGAAACACCAGATTTTAAAGAACGAATGACCTGTGCTAAATTTGTATCACTGGTTGTGATCATCGCACCATTCCCAGTTGTAATCATATTTTCAGCATTTAGGCCACAAATAGAAAGATTACTTTGTCTACTTACAGGAATTACTTCCGATACAGCACCAATTGCCTCTGAATAATCTTCGATTACCTTCGTTTCACCTAATTCATATTTTGCTATATTAATAAGAGATCCAAATGTATGATCAAAAATGGCAACCTTGGCTTGCGTTTCATTTCTTTTTTTATTAAACGATTCAATGTCTGGATGAAATGAGTTTTTGCCCAAATCAACTAATACCGGTTTTGCTCTCAATAGAAAAATTGCATCCAATGCAGCAATGGGTGCAAAACTAGAAAGTATTACATGATCACCAGATTGCACACCAAGTCCAAGCAAACCTAAATGGTATGCGGAAGTTAGTGAATTGGTTGAAATGGATTGTTTAAATTTAAACGTATGACAGAAAGATTTTTCAAATCTCTCAACGATCTCGCCACTCGATAAATGTTCGTCCACAAGGCATTCTAAAACGCCTTTTAAATCCTCTCTCGAAAGAGTGGGTTTATGGAATTCGATTTCTTTTTGTTTTTTTAACGGTCTTTGTAATGTTTCCGTGCTCATCCAACAGGTATCCTTTATTATGTCTCTTTACATAGGCAATACCGAATTATGTCACTTCCTTTTTCATTTATGCGAACATAATTTTTAAATTTAGTAGAAAAACGGCAAAAAATGAATTCTGAATGAGAATTTGACCAGAAAACTGGCAGAAATTATGCTCCTATCTCGCCTTTCCGCTAAAATTTCACAAAATAACGGCATCCAAAGTTTGATGGCAGATTTGAGCGATGCCCTCTCGGAGCAAGGATCTGAAATATCTTTTTTGGGCGGGGGCAATCCAGCCAAAATCAAAGAGGCAGAAGATATCTTCTATCAAACTCTACAAAAAATTGTTTCAAATAGAGATACCGTTGATACTATGTTTGGTGACTATTCTGGACCCATTGGCAATGAAGATATCCTAAACAAAACGGCAGAATACCTTGGCCCAAAGTTTGGCGCAAATCTAAACGCAAAAAATATAGGATTCTTCAATGGGAGTCAAAACGCATTTTCATTTTTATTGAATGCTTTTTCTGGTAGAATGTCTGATGGAAGTTTTAAAAAAATTTGTTTGCCAATTGTTCCAGAATATATTGGTTATGCGGACCAAACAATCGATGAAGATGTTTTTCAATCACATTTACCACTGATAGAAAATATCTCTGAAAATAGATTTAAATACAAAATAGATCGTAACAATATAGATCTTTCAAACGTAGGAATAATTACAATTTCTAGGCCCACAAATCCTACGGGGAATGTAATCACCTTAGACGAATTGCAATTCCTTTACCAAAAATCCAAACAAACAAAAATTCCCCTTCTCGTTGATCTCGCCTATGGTAATCCTTTCCCCAACTTAATCGGCAATAAAAAACCCATAACTTATAGTGATGGAATGATACTGTCTTTGAGTTTTTCGAAAATTGGACTGCCAGGAGTTCGTTTTGGAATTGTTGTAGCGAATGAAGAAGTGATCAGTCTGTTATCTTCATTTGGTGCCACAAACAATTTGAGTTCTGGAAACCTTGGTGCTCAAATGGCAAAAATATTTTGGGAAGACGATACATTAGTCCAACTTTCGAATAACATATTACGACCGTACTACGAAGAAAAACTCAAAGATGCGCTAATGATTTTGGAAGAAATCTTTCAGAATCATAAAATTCGCTACTCTATTCACTTACCAGACGGCGGATTTTTTCTTTGGATTCATTTTCCCGACTTAAAAATACAGAACAGGGACTTATATGAACTTTGCAAAGAGAAACAGGTGTATATTGTTTCAGGACATTATTTTTTTCCAGGGCTGACAGAAACATTTTCCCACAAGGAAAAATGCATACGTTTGACATATTGTCGCGCTAAACAAGAAATAGCTCGTGGGGCAAAAATTATAGCCCAATTAGTCTCCCACAACTGTGCGTAAAATATGAACGATTCGGATACATTAGACATCAATATTGGAAAGAGTGAAGAACCCCCTTCGCCTGCCGATGTTCAAGCACCTACCTCACAATCTTATATCCAGCTCTCTGATGCAATAGGTAGTTTGACACCTACTGCCCGTTGTATTTTAGATGAATTGAAAGATTGGCATAAACGTGTCGAAAAACACGGAAGTAAAGAAATTCATCCTTCCTATTTACTAACACTCGATAAAGTTCCAGAAGCTCTCGGGAAATACAATAACCTTGGTGGACAAGGTAAAAGTGAAAGTGCGATTCATCACGCCTTACGTCTATTACTCGACCTTGATCATAGAGGCGCCAATAGAGTAATTTATGCGTATCCATATCTAATAAAAAACGGAAACAAAATCGCGAGTAAAATCGCTTTAGTGGCACCACAAAAAGAAAACAAAACCGATACCATTCCCTATAGACAAGCTTGTTTTCGTTATTCCCAAGAGCTCATCAAAGTGCTTTTGGACAATAGGTCAAAGAAAGGCAGAAATTGGGATGAACAAAATCCAGGAAGTTTACTCATCCAAAACAACAAAGAAGGTCAACCTTGGCTGTATCCAAAGTTAGGCAGTCTCGAATCTGAAGTTTCCTCTTTGGTCCGCAAAGGATTTGGCTCAGTCCCCTATATTCCTATGACTGACTTTTTAATTGATTTTGTTAATTTTGCCAAAGAACAAGGCCTCGCCTTATCTATATTAAGTGATTATCATATAGTTATTGACGAATTAGACATTCATCCTGACGGAAAATTTAAAAAACTTCCCGAAGTAGTAAATCAAATTCTAGCTCACTTGGATTCTCTTGAAAATTTCACAAAGGATCATTTATTACGAATCGCAAAAGAAGCAAAGTATGATGCTTTTGTAGAAAAAATGAATTCCTATTTCCAAGAAGAAAAATTTGCCTCTGTGGATGAAAAAATGAATCCAGAGGAACAAGTAAAAAAGTTTTTATCACTTGTTGAAAGTTATCCATTCTCTTCGCAAAAAGGTAACCAAGCGCAATTGATTCGAGAGACAGTTGATACCAGCATAAAAATACTCAAACGATTGTGTGAAGAGAAAGGTTCCGTCTTACACAGAAAAGACGATAATATATATACAACTGTTCAAAAAACAGTAATGACAAAAATCCCTGAATTCACAAAAAACAATCATACACTACTTCGGATTAATTTTGAAGACGAAGTAGCTAGTGCTGGCATCACTTCCGAAGAAAAGGCAAATGAATACATCAAACGTTTGAAAGACGATGTTTTTTCTGAATTTTCATATTACGAAGAAAAACAATCCAATGGTAAATCAGTATATTATGTTTTAGATCATGGTTATATGGCGGCAGTGATTCACAAACTTGCTTTTGAAGGTAAGGGTAACCCCGAGTTACAAAAACAATTGGATTACGCAAAATCAATCAACCATCGTCTTTCCAATCCCAAACACCCAGAACTAAATAACAAACTAAGGCCAGATGCCATTGCCAAAATGAATGCTGGCGTTCGGGAATTAGAACTGCAAGAAGCAGAACGAGCCAAGTCCGCTGATATTAGCAGCAAATTCAATGTCCCAGCTGGAATATTGACTTTTATTGTGGGAACGATGATATTTATAACAGCGGCGTATTATCTTCGTTCAGCGGTGCCTCTCTTTTTTGGAGTCCCTTTTTCTGTTGTTGCTGGATTTATGGCCGCTTTATTTTTCCGAGAAAAAACAACAGAAGAAATAAGAGAAGATATTAAAAACTCAGGTAAATTTGGCAATGTAGGAGATTGGGGGAAACCAAGTTCTTCTTCGCCTGCCGTTTCATCGTCATCTGGTACAAGTGAAGAAGGAACTAGTAGCCAAAAGGAAGAAAAAATTGCCAATATCTATCGTGCGGCAGACAATTTTGTTTTTCCCAAAAGGTTCAACAAAATCACAGATAAAGTATTGGATCCCAAGTCCTTACGATCTCGAATTTATGAAAATTTAGATAATATTAAAAGAAACAACCTAACTCTCGCTAAAGAGCAAAATGACGACAAAGTTGCATCAACAGTTGAATATGCAGTCTTACAATCAGTTGCAACGATTCAGATTCCCGATGATGTTGCAGTGAAAGACATGCCTTCCACAATACTTATCAATCGCACTGATTTAAAAGCGGCCTTATTTCGTGGACAACTCGCAGACTTCTACCGAGAAGAAATGAATAAAAAGAAATTTGATAAAAAACTCGTCAAGTATTACACGTTTCTTATCAATACAGTAGAAATGGAATATTATAAATATCTACCGAAAAAACGAATCTAGATTTTTAATAAATAGTTTAATCAAAAATCTTTAACATTGCATCTCGCCAATAAAGACAGTGCACATCCCCAATCTTCAGATTACTTTTATCTTGAGAAATGAACAATAATTCAACATTTGGGATATCACTTGCTAAACGCTCAAAAGTTCGCACTTTAATTTCTTCAACGATTGAGTTGGACTTGATTTCGATCGCACATATATTTTTGGGAGACTTCTCAATGATTAAATCAATCTCGTTTCCTTCCTTAGTGGATAGGTAGGAAAACTTCCAATTTTTATCATACGCTTTTGCGAGTCGAATAATTTCAGTTATAATATATTGCTCAAACTGCTTTCCATATTCAGAGGTTTTTGGATGGATTGGGATTTCAAGTGAATTGGATAAAGCGCGTGTTACACCATTGTCAAAAAAATAAAATTTGGGATTTGTTCTTTGTCTCTTTCGAATCGATAAACGAAAAGGCTGTAGCTCGAATCCAATGAGAGTATCAATCAAAATCTCAAAGTAGGACTGAATCGTTGTTATATCAACACCACAATCGTTCGCGAATTTAGAATAGTTAATGATCTGCGCATTCTGCAGAGCGACTAACTCAAGGAAGTTTCGAAAAGGCTGAACTTTTCTTACCAATTGCTCTGCTACAATTTCCTCTTTCAGATAGATGTTAGCATATGCTTTTAAAAATCTATAACGGTCCTCATCTGATAATTCAAATATTTCGGGTAAACTACCCCATTGTAACACGAGATTTAGATCAAATTTTTTTCCAAGTTCAATGTGACTTAGTGAAGACAGTTCAAACCAAGAAGCCCTCCCACCAAGAAGATCAGCATTATTTCTTTTTAATTTTCTAGCGCTGGAACCAGTAAGTGCAAAAAAGAATTTTGATTTTTGAATGTATTTATGAACAACTGTTAGTAGTTCAGGTACTTTTTGAACTTCGTCAATGACAACCCATTTTCGTTTGCGATTTGAAGCCAATTCACCTTCTAATATAGTCGCTAGTCGGGACGGTGATTTTGCCAATTCGCGTTCTGTGTCAGGATCAAGTAAATCAATCCAAAGCGCGGCGGATTCGGGAAGCATCTCATTCAATAGAGTTGATTTACCCGTTGATCGAGGACCAAAAAGAAAAAAACTCCTAGTCAAACTCGGTTTCAATATCCTCTTGAACATACCCAATAAATGTCCGCCTTTTTTTGGATATAGTCAAGCTAAATTATATATGAGAAAACCCTCAAATTGAAATCAATTCGCATATCCATCATTCCCATTCTATCATTCGCACTACATCTTTAAAACAATCCTCACGTACTAAGGATTCGCCTTTCATTTGCGGAAGTCCAGAAAACCAAGATCCGTTCGTATAACGTAAATCAATCCAATAGGAAAATACATTTGCACTTCCGTTATTATTTTTGATGGATAAATTTAATAATTTTAAATCGGCAAGGCCAGTATCCTTGTAAAAGACTTCCCCATTTCTGGTTCTGATCCGGACTTTTTTGGGGAATGCTTCAAACGAAATTCCTTTTTTTTCTTCCTTCTTTTGTTTCAATTCCCAGCTATCTATTTTAATGGATTCGATTTCCTCCCATTTCAATTTTTTGCGGTATTCGATTCCATCTTTGGTATGAACGAGGGTAAAACCTTCTCCTAAAACTTCCCCTTCCCCGCGAATGGTTCTGCCATCACATAACGTAAGAGTTTGCACATTGGTTCGTTTTTCTCTTATCTCACCTCTAGCGTCTCGTTCGTCTTTTTTTTCTTCTACAGGCATTTGCGGAAGGGTCGGATCCTTTGGCAATTTGGGATCCGCATATAAAAATGTAGGTAGAGAAAGAGTGAAGAGAATAAGAAAGACTCGATAATGAATTGGGTAGATCATAGATTGGCGTTTATCCATGGATGAATTTTTACATAATAGCTTTCAAGCATTTCCTCTCCCACTTCTGATCCTTGTGATCATTGCGTCCATTCTTTGTTTGGGCAAAGCCGCTGATGTCCTTGTGGACGAAGCAGTTTCCCTTTCTTTGCGATGGGGCGTTCCTAAAATGATCATCGGTGCGACACTTGTCAGCCTTGGGACAACCTTGCCTGAAGTTTCGGTTTCTGTCATTTCCGCATTGGAAGGAAATCCTGGGATTGCCCTCGGAAACGCTGTAGGTTCTATCATCTGTGATACGGGATTGATTTTGGGTATCGCCATTTTGATTTCACCACCTAGCATTGATAAAAGGTTGGTGAATCGTCAAGGTTGGATCCAAGTCGGTGCTGGTTTCCTTTTGGTATTTGCCGCAACACCTTGGTTGGATTTTGGTTCCGCTTTCAAAGATGGCGGAAGGATCACACAAGGCACGGGAATATTCTTTTTATTTTTATTAGGTTTGTACATTTACTTAAGTATCCGTTGGTCACGAACAAAACCAGGAGATACAGAGGCAGGCATTGACGATACAACCGAAATTGATAACTCATCCCTTGCGATCATTATCGTTAAATTAGTAATCGCGATAGCTATCGTCATTTTATCTTCCCAAGTTTTAATTCCCGCTGTAGAAATTACGGCACGCATTCTTTATATTCCTGACTCAATCATTGGGGCAACACTCGTAGCTTTTGGAACATCTCTTCCTGAGCTTGTAACGGCCGTTCAAGCATCCAGAAGAGGACACTCCGAACTTGCCATAGGTAATATCATCGGTGCTGATATATTAAATGTACTTTTTGTTTCAGGCGCGGCGGCGGCGGTCACTACCTCAGGACTTTTTGCTCCAAAAAATTTCTTCCAATTCTATTTTCCTGCGATGATACTCGTTTTACTCGTGTTTCGTGCTGGAATCTTTTTTTCCAAAGATACAATCAAAAGACCTATCGGGATTCTACTATTAGTCATTTATGTGATCGCTACAGCCGCTGGTTATTTCTTTAAGGAGTAGCCACCCAATAAACGCCCTGTCCTAGGGGCGTTTTATTTCCCGATCTTTGATAAAGGATTTCTTTAAACCGCGCCTCTTTCCACTCTACATCATTATAAATTTTTCGAGATGAATAGAATTCTGGTTTTTCCAAAAAACCTTTGTTATGTGAAATAAATTCAAACTTAAGTTCTTCCGCACCATCACGGAGCAAACTTTTTCCACCTTCATTATCCAATTGCAACGGATGATTGAATACATGGATATCTCGATTTTGAGAAAGGGCGCTCATTGCAGTAGAGAGAGTTCCAGATTTTTTTCCAGATTCCATAATGTATATGTCAGATGAAAGACCAGATATCAAACGATTGCGTTTCGGAAAGGTCCAACGAGCAGGCGTCGTCGGAAGAATATATTCCGATAGAAACAAAGCATTATTTGATGCCTTCATCCGCAGGTACAGATCACGATTCCCAGGAGGGTATTCCTCTGTCACACTTGTCCCAAGTAGGCCAACCACAGACAGATCCAATTTCATAGCTTCCGTAAAAGCTTCTCTATCAATTCCCAGCGCCATTCCTGAAACAATGCCGATATCAGGATCAAAATCCTTAATTTTTTGAATTAATAAACGTGTTCCAAGAAGGGATATTTTCGATGCTTTTCTTGTCCCTACGACACCGAGCAATTTTTTTTTTAATAATTTGATATTTCCCAAATAACTAAGAACTAGCGGTGGATCGTAAATTTCACGTAATTGTTCGGGATAGTCTTCTGAATAAATATCCACCATTTCTGGAAGTGGATTTTTATTCAAAATCAAACATTCAGATTCAAATCGTTTCTTTTCTTTCCTGTCAATGAGTTGAATCAAAAGTTTACTTAATTCATTTATAGAGCTCACATTTCGCCAAATATTTGTTCTATGGCAAAAAGAAGCAATCCTCGGATGAGAAAAATATTCTCTTGGATACACCAAAAGAAAGGTTTAAGGTTCTGTAGTTTGGTTCCGTAACTTATTTAAATTTTTAATTGCATTTTGGTAGGATGAATTTTCTTCTAATGATTCTTTGATCGCCCCATTTGCCTTCATCTCTTCCAATATCCCTTTGATACGAATGTATTCATTGATGGAGGAATTGCCCTTACCAATCTGATATAAAAAATTTGCCCGAGCAAATCTTGCTGGCACATTATAAGGTTCTATTTTTAAAATCTGATCCAAGAGAATAAATGCATCGTTCAATTCATCATAACCCGCATTTACCTTGCCACCCCAAGCTTCGCCTTTCAAGGAAGAATCAAAATATATCAAAGCCAATTGAAAGGGAAAACGAGTATCTTTATTATCAAGTCGCGCAAGTTGTTTGAAAAGTGAAATCGCCTTTTTTCGTCGTTCCGGTTCCCATCCCATATCTTTCGATGCATTCGCAAAAGCGAGAGCCGACTCATATAACAATTGTTTATCGAGTTTCCCATTCGCCATAGCTTTTTCAAAATAAGGTAGAGCCGATTCGAAATTATGAAGCTCGTATTCTTGTTTTTTCATCTCCTCGCCTATCGCCTCTTGGTAATAACGAGAGCTAATTTCAAACGAACCAGAACGCATATAGCCTCGCGCGATTTTCCAGGCAAGTGCTCCCGCTTGGTTTGACTTTTGGACCATTTTACGGATTTTCTGATCCATTTCTTCAATTTCTGCTTCTTCTAAGGCCAGTTTTTCAGCCCAATGCGTTAATTCTGATTCTTTCGGTGGTTTGTTTAGATTATTTTTTTGATAACGAGATTTGGTTAAGTTGGTAATTTGTTCACAAGAAAGGGAAATAAAAACCAAGGCCAAAAAAAGCCCTACTTTTCTTTTCATAATGTTCGAATTTAGTTTCTTTCTTTTGCCTGGCTAGAAAAAAATGAGATTATGTCTCCTAATTTTCAGTTAATTTCAGAAACGGATTTACCTGAACTGATTCAGCTAGAATCAATCTGTTTTCCTTCTGAAACTTGGACAGAAAAAATGCTACGAACGCATCTTGAATTTCATGCGGCATATTTTTGGAGAGACAATGATTTGAAAGGTTATGCCTTGATTTGTGAAACACCATGGGAAGTTGAAATTTTTCGAATTGCCACTGCTCCCACCTATCAAAGGCAAGGTGTTGGCCAATTCTTATTCACAAATTTATTTGAAACATTTCCTAAAAAAGATTTTTTTTTGGAAGTAAAAGAATCTAATGAAAGTGCAATTCAATTGTATAAAAAAATGGGTTTTACCGTTTTGGAAACCCGCAAGAATTATTATCCCGACAAATCAACAGCGATCATAATGATAAGGAAACCACAAACATGAAAAATGCTTACGTCACTGGAGCTTCACAAGGTATTGGAAAAGAATTTGTACGTGCATTATGCAAAGACTACAACGTGTTTCTCGTCTCACGTTCGTTATCTGATTTGAATAAGGTGATTGCAGAATTTGAACCAACTTCAAGAGGCATATTAAAAGCAATATCCTTTGATTTATCTAAAAAGAAATCTCAAGAAGAATTATCCGAGATAATTTCAAAAGATAAAGATTTTGAACTCCTCGTAAACAATGCTGGATTTGGTACAGTGGGTGAATTCGCAAATCTTGATCTGGAAAAAGAATTAGATCAGATAAATTTGAATGTAAAAGCACTTGTCACACTTTCCCACACAGCACTTCGTGAATTCAAAAAAAGAAAAAGAGGATTTATCATAAATGTAGCATCGATTGCTGGGTTTTTACCCGCACCAGGTAGCGCGACTTATGCGGCGACTAAAGCTTATGTAAAATCATTTACGGAAGCCATTCACGAAGAGGCATTGCCGTATGGAATCAACGTACAGGCATTATGCCCAGGTCTTACCCATTCCGACTTTCACCAACGTGCAGGGATAGAAAAATCAAAATACCCAGGATTTATGTGGCAAACCGCCGCCGAAGTTGTTTCTGAATCACTACGTGGCTTACGTTATAACCAAGCCGTTTGCATTACGGGGGCAGTTAATCAAGGTGTTGTGGGCCTTGCTGGATTATTGCCAAGGTCTTGGATTCGAAAAGGTGCAGGCAAGTTTATGGATACAGACGGAAAATAAAATGGATGTAGCTAAATTAGATTCCTGGTACCGCAAACTTCTTGTTATATTTTCTGTAATTGCTGGTATCGCCCAAATTTATTGGGAAGGGAACATTTGGGTTAATGCCTGTTTTGTGATTCTTATGGCAGGAGTGGTCGGATATTTTACAAATTTTCTTGCGATCAAAATGTTATTTCAGCCAAAACACGGCAAAGTACTCGGTTGGTCTGGACTTGTTCCCAAAAACAAACCAAAAATTGCAAAGTCTTTAGGTGAAAGTATTCAGACAAACCTTTTACATCCAGACATTATTCTCGCATATATTTATGAACGAAATCTCGTAGAATCAGGCCTTCAAAAAATTGCCAAAGAGATTGATGAAGCCTTACATAATGATGATATACGAGAAATTTTAGTCACAAAGATCGTCACCTTACTAAAAGAACGTGGTCCGGAAATATTAGAAGTTATCTTTGACTTTTCAGAAGAAACCATAAAAAAGATGGCACAAAGACCTGAAGAAGTCCAAAAACTTTGGATCTATACTCGCACTAAAGTTATGGAATACCTCACCGAACAAACAAACCGCGAAGAAATTGGAAATCAATTGCGCGTTCTTCTTTTAGAAGAAATGCCGAAGTTGGCGAACATGTTAAACGAAGGTTTGGAAGAATATCTTAGAAGCCGCAACACATTAGGCAAAATTGGAATTGGTGTGAAAAAGATTTTTTCCTTTAACGATGAAGCAATTCGCGAATTATTAGAAAGATTCATTCAAGATCCAGAAACTTCTGGCCAATTTATGGGATTGATGGATGAAGCAATGGGAAGATTGCAAGAACGTCTGAATTCAAAAGAAACACAAGATTTTATTACTGCAAAAATTTCAGATTGGTTATCAGCTAGCGGTGATTACGCGAGACAAAACCTTTTACCGACAGGGATAGAAAGATTACAGCAGTATCTAGATGATCCAAACAACTGGGAAGAAATTGATAAAAATTTCTTACGAGCGATGGATTGGGTTATTAGAAGAGTGCTTGAATTTATGAATAGTGAAGAAGGAAAAGTTTATCTGAAAAAGAACATTGAAAAATTTGTCCACAAAATCAATGTTACAGCCCTTGTAGAAGAGCGAGTTATGGAACTTGACACTGACGAACTTGAAAAAATGATTTTAGACAATACTGGCGGGAATCTTGTCGTTATACAGTTTTTAGGTGGGATACTCGGTATGATCGCGGGTCTAATCCAAGTGCATATTTATTTTGCAGTTCCCGTAGGTGCATTGATAGGTGTTACCTATATCGCACATTACAGAAATAAGAAAAATTTTCCATAGAAAATCTGATATTTGACTTTATATTTAAGAGTCAAAATTTGGAAGAGAATATTCTGAGCCAAAAATAAATATATTCTCCATCATCCAAATATTTTGGCGAGGATTTACAATCTTACGAAGATTTTAGCAGATTATTACAATTTCTGGCTCCTAAATCTGCCAAAGAATTGAATGAAAATGAACTCGGGAGAGAACTCGGCTTCCACCGTAAAATAGCTGTAAGTGTATATAACTTGCAAAGATTACCATCTCCAATTAGTCTCATGGTTAATCCTGAATTTGGAATTATCTTTGAAATTTATATATATATATAGAATTCTATAAATCATTACCAAGTTTACCACTACTACCTGGGCATTCGCATTACAGATCCTATGGTGGGCAGAAATGGTTCGATAGATTTACCTTCTCCAAAAACGAATGTCGGTCACCGCCTTACAGAATTATACAATATATTATAATATGAAAAAATGTTTTACTTTTTAAACAAACACCTAATCGTTCGTCACACAGGGGTTAAAATGAAAATAGTAAAAATTTTGATGATTTGTTTTACACTAAGTCAGTTTGTTAATTGCGGTACCTTATTGAATTCTTTGGAACCAACAAAAGGGATTCATGGGTACGATAATGCAGGGGCAATTTATACGAGTACAGTTAGGTCCGAGGATATTACTCCAGACTTAGGTGGCAAAAAAGGAGAGGCTTGCCAATCTCAAGCACTATATCTTTTTGCTTGGGGCGATGCCTCTTTACCAACGGCAATGAGGTCTGGAGCTATGACAAAAGTAAAGCATGTTTCTTATGAAAGGATGAGGATTTTACAAACTCCTTTTACTGCGTACATTCCATTATTTTCAAAAGATTGCATCATAGCTTCAGGAGATTAAAAATATGAAAAATATTTTAAAGCTTGTTATCTTAGCGGCTTTGACTTTTTCAGTTTTTAATTGTACGACTATGGTTACGCCAGCTATTATTGTTAAGGCAAATGGGAACAGTTGGGTAACTTCAAACGATATAGGAACTAAGAAAGAAAAAGGCTGTCGTACTGGATTTTTTTATCTCTATGAGATCGGTGATGCTGGTGTAGGGCATGTCGCTGAGAAAGGTGGAATTAAAAAAATATCCGTGGTAGACTACGAGATTGAATCTTATTTTTGGTTCTTTCACCGTACTTGTACGATTGTTTACGGGGAATAATTCGAATTAACTTTCCATAAGCTAACTCAATTATTTAAAAAGGGATTCTAGTTAAACCAAGGATCCCTTTTTTTTCTGGTGAAAACTTAGGATTTCTTCCCATCATTGAATTAATCATTTAAAGATTTGATGGAAAGGTGCTGTAGTTTAAAAAAATCCAGTCTAACATTCGAAATGAATCTGATTAATCTTGGATCACACTCATCGCATACTCAGAGATAGCTTCTCTTCTCTTCTCCGCATAATCTTTGTGAAACCAAAGTTCTTGGATATTTTTGGCACTTTTTTTATTGGCGATGGTAATAACTGTCATACAATGATCTACTGCGTACTTCATAGCTTCTTTGCCGGTTTCGCCGAGACCTTTATTCCGTTTTTTACGTGTAATCTCAGAGCCTGATTTGGCGACCTTTGCAACTAACTTATCATAGTCGGAATCATCGATACAAAATACGGTTTCTTTTTTGCCATCTTTCCACTTAACATCTACTTCAAAAAGTGGAGCCGCGGATACAGCGATAAAACCTAAATCATAAAGTTCTGGCCAATACTCATAGAAAAAAGATAACATCAGTGATCTGATCGCATAACCGTCAAAATCGGCATCCGTGATAATACTTAATTTATCATAATTGAGTTCATCTACAGATTTTACCTTCGTATCAAGTGGTAAACCTACGATCGCTACGATGTTTTTCATTTCTTCGTTCTGCATAGCTTTCGCAAGTGACATTCCCTTACAATTCAAGGGCTTGCCCCGAAGAGGAAATAAACCGTGCAGTTTTGGGTTTCGTGCTGGTCTTAGTCCTGCAATCGCCGAGTCCCCTTCCGCCACAAATAAAATCCGTCCATCATCGTTTGGTTTTCCTGTCGGAGGCATAAGCTTAGGAATGTTGTTCCGAGATGCCTTACGGAGGCCTTTCTGCGCGTCCTCGAGCTGTTTTAGCTGAGTTCTACGCTCCATCACCATTTTGATTTCTTCGATCAGCCCCGTTTTTTTCAATAATTTGTCGAGATGTTTGTCTACAGCCTTACGGATGTCTTCGTTCAGATCGTTAATGAGATAAGACTTGTCTTGGGATTTAAAACGAGGATTTAGAATGCGAAGGTTCACATACATATGAAAACAACTTCTGACATCGTTTCTTGTACATTGCGTATTGAGCTTTTTTTCTAAAGATACTATTTGAGATTTTTTTCTAATCTCGTCGCACAATCTGTTTTCCAAATATTCAATGGCAGATCCGCCTTGCGGACAAAAAATAGAGTTAACCCAAGTTAATGTTTTGTTTTGACCCACAACCACATATGTATCCATATTAATCTGTGAAGCCGAAGTTTTATCCGTATAATCTAATTTATAGTAAATCATCTCAGAATTACTAAAAATCTCATCAAAACCTTTTTTAAATTTATACTTTTCTTTTCCAGATTTATGAATGAATACAACTTCTAAACCGGGATTTGACATAGCTATGTCTTGTAAGTATTGCTTCACCAAATTGATATTAAATGAAGTGTCCAAATTATTAAAGTAGGCTGGATTTAATTCAAATTCTACCGTCGTTCCATGGTCTTCTTTTTTGGCATTTTCTACAACAGCGGTCATTCCTGTTTTTTCGGAAGGGGCTTTTAGTTGTTTGATTTGTTCAGGAGTAAGAGATGGGCAATCGGTAAAATGGCCATGTTCATCAAAGTATAAAAAGACACGTTCGGTATCATCTTTTGATAATTTAAAACCTCGGATTACTTTTTTCACTTCATCATGAATGGTAAAAGTTTTTTTGTACGCCTTGCCGCCGTTAATTGTTCTGACTTTGAAAAATGAAGATACCATGCGAACCAGAGAAATACCAACTCCGTTTTGTCCTGCAACATGGTCTTCTTTGACTTTATCATCAAAATTTTCACCATACATCAAATGCAGATACACTCCCTCTGCATTGTCAGCCGGAATCCCTCGACCATTATCTTCAATCGTAACTCGTTTGCGATCCGATGAAAGTTGGATGATAAGTTTATTCATCTTATCTTTTTCAGGAATATTTTTATCGTTTAGATTTTTGCGGTATTCATCTACGCAGTTCATACATGCTTCATCAAGGCATTTGATTTTTGCGGGAATATCTGCTAACTCTTCGTGAGAAATATCATAGTATCCAGAACTATCTTTTTTAAAAAAATGTTGCTCAAATGTCGAAAGGGAATTTTGACCAAGCCACATCCCTGTCCGCATGCGAACATGTTCCACATTTGAGAGTTTTTTAAAATTACGCGAATTAGCTGAATTTGCTTTTTCTGGTTTCGCTGCTGCCATAATTATTTAGGATCCCATTTGGTTTTAAGTTCATCGAGTTCATCGATCATAAAACCTGTTAATTTTTTATCATCTTTTTGAAGAGCTGTGTATTCTGTGTATTTTGTTTTTGCTTCGACGATAGCCTCTTCGCATTTACGAACTTCTTCCAAAGTCATGCGATACACAGGAATCGAAGATAACCATTCAAAGTAGATAAATTTTGCTGCTTTTAGTTTATCTTCAAACTCTTTCTTTGATTTAATACCTGTTACTTTTTCATTCCAACGTTCTTTGATAAACCGAATGAGCTCTGAATTTCTATCGATTTTTTCTTTTTCTAAACCTGCGAGGCGTTTGAACCTACGAATCAAGTGGATCTTTCTAAAATCACAGAAGTGTTTGATGATTTCTTCTGGTGTGTGATTTTTTAATTTTCCTTCATGAGTGATGACATTGATTGTTAGAACTTCGTTATTTTCTTTAGAAAATAATTCTTTAATCTCTTTTTCGGAAGGTATATCACCTTTCCGTGCAATTAGTTCAATTTTGAATGTTTGGCTAGAATGATCTACATAATCCTTTAACCAATTGTCCTTTCGCTCTATCAAATCATCCAAATAGAGAATCACTTTCTCTCGGTTCCAATTCATAGGAGCATCGGATAGAAATAATTTACCATCTTCTTTTCTAAAAGCAAATGTCGTAGACATGACAGTAGAGCCATTGTCATTTTTTGACATTTTTACTTCGCCACCATAACCCTTGTACCACGGAGTCACTTTTTTAGGTTTGGTGGTTTTTAAATATGCTACTTGTGAATCAATAACTTCAGATAATTTATGTCCTGGAATAAAACATCTAAAACCTGTGGCAATACCTTGAATGCTATTAAGAAGAACAACAGGAACTTTACCTACGAAATGTATAGGTTCATCTTCAGTCTCATCGTAGTTTTTCACATAATCAATGTCAGGCAAACTCTCAAAAAACCCCAAATCTTTAGCAAAATCAGATAATTTAACTTCAGTATAACGAGGTGATGCAATCGCATTTGGATCAAGAACATCCCCGAAAGTACCTTCCCCATGTACTAGTGGGTAGTTATTGGCAAAAGCAAAGTCTTGTGCCATTTGTGAAAGTGCATCTTGAATGGATTTGTCACCGTGTGGATGATACCCCATGGCAAGACCTGCGACTTTCACAGTTTTTGTGTGTCGATTTCTGGCATCAGAGTTCCACATTGCCCATAAAATTCGTCGTTGAACAGGCTTTAGTCCATCAATTTCATGAGGTATAGCGCGCGAATCGCATACATAGCGTGAGTATTTTCTTTGGTCGTCGTGGACCTGATCTTCAAAGGGACGTCGTGGATATTGATCTTCGTTCTTCATGATGCCAATTGACACAGAGAACGGGTGAATTGACTTGTCAATCCGTTTTCCCTTTTTAGATTGACAGTACGGTCTTATCTATGTCCCCAAAAGTGCCATTTTCCCCCCGAATCTATTGGCTAATCTTCACACTTACATTTTTTTTACTTTTGGGATGTTCCTATACCAAATCCCTACTTCGCAAAGGGGAAAATGTCTCTGGAAAGACCGCAATTCTATACAACAAATACCCTAAAAAATTGAATTCAAAATTCTACGCTGAAGGCTCTTCTTATTACCGATTTATTGAGAGAAATTTGTTATCTGAAGACAGAAAGGTCATAGATTGGGAGCTAACATTTCTCGTTTTTGAAAAGGAATTTGTGAATTCTGTAAAAACTGAATATCCAAATGCGGACACTAAATTATATAAAATTCTTTGGCGAAAAAAACAAGGTACTTATGTATTGGCTGATAACAAAAAAGATTTCATTGCCAACTACACCTCGTTAACCTTAGGTGAAACAAAGGCTGATTCCCTAAATGAATTAGCGATGCTTCTCAAAAAGGAAAATGGTTTAACCACAAAAATACAAGAATCGGCGAATTTTTTCATTAACGATGAGATAGCATACCAAGTATCGGAATCTATCACAGTACAAGACTCATTAAAGTATGAATGGAAAAATGAAATTTCTACTTCTGAGTCTACACCTTCTAGGTCAGCATTTGTATTCACTAAATCAAAAGACAAACCTATCAAATTTATTTCACCTCACTATGATTATTTGCAATTACAATTGCAGGTGATTCAAATTGAACCAAAGCAATTATTCTATAAGACCATTTTTTCCGATGAAGTTTTAGAATTATTTTTTTTACCACCGCTTACAAATGATATGGATTCAAAACCCAAAGAGCCGATAGGCTTCAAACGTTTTGGAAACTATTTACTACATGAGGTTACACCATGACACAAACTCAAGTTCGAACTCGATTTGCACCTTCTCCTTCCGGTTTTTTACATGTTGGCGGTGCTAGGACTGCACTCTTTAACTATCTTTATGCGAAAGCGACAGGCGGAAAGTTTCTACTTCGCGTGGAAGATACAGACAGGGATAGATCCACTGATGCTTCCTTTCGTATCATTTTAGAGTCTTTGAAATGGTTGGGCATGGAATGGGATGAAGGGCCTGGAGTCGGTGGTCCTCATGGTCCTTATACGCAGTCAGAAAGATTGCATATTTATAAGGAACATACAGATAAACTGATCAAAGATAACAAGGCTTATAGATGCTTTTGTACAACTGACGAATTGGAAGGGAAAAAAAAGCAAGCCGAGTCTATGGGCATTCCCTATCTCTACGATGGTAAATGTTCCAATTTAAATGAAACTGAAATCAATGAAAACTTATCTACGAATACGCCTTTTACAGTTCGCTTTAGAATCCCAAATAAAATTGTAATCGTTGATGATATCATACAAGGAAAAGTAAAATTCGAATCAAAACTAATTGGCGATTTTATTTTAGTAAAGTCTGATGGATTCCCATCATATAACTATGCCGTGGTGATAGATGATGCCTTAATGGAAATAACGCACGTAATACGAGGCGTAGGCCATTTATCAAATACTCCACGCCAAATTCTAATTTTTGAAGCTTTTGGTTTTCCCATTCCAAAATTTGCTCATGCGAGTGAAATTGTTGGTTCAGATGGAAAAAAACTTTCGAAAAGAGCCGGTGCCACATCAGTTCTCGCATTTCGTGACTTAGGTTATCTTTCTGAAACTTTTAGAAATTATATGGCTTTACTTGGATGGACCTCTCCAGACGGAAAAGAATTTATGCCGGATGAAGAGTTATGCAAAATTTTTGATATCGCTCGTTGTTCTAAATCTCCGGCCACTTTTGATGTTTTCAAAAAGCTCAAAGAGGAAGAAAAGGAAACTGTCGACTTCAATAAGTTAGATGCTCTTGGTCTATCCGAATATTTAAATCCAAAATCAAAACTCAATTGGATATCAAACAAACTCATCAGAGAGATACCTATAGAAAGATTGGGCAAAGAAATGGTGCCTTTTTTGAAAGATGCGAAAATCCCAGAAGAATACAAAACGGGGACTCATCCGACTTTACTTTCTATTTTAGATTCAGTACGTGTTTATTTAGACCGATTGATCCAAGCACCACCTTACATAGAAGAGTTTTTTATAGACGATCTCTCATTTGAAAATAAAGAGGCGGAAGATTTGTTACTCACAGGCAATGGTGTAACAGTTGCTAAAGAATTTTTCCAACAAATTTTATCCTCGGATGCTAAATCTCCTGATGAGTATAAAAATTTAATGACGCAAACAGGGGAAAAAACGGCTGAAAAAGGCAAAACTCTGTTTATGCCCATTCGTTCGATTACGACAGGAAAATCACATGGTTTGGAATTGCCCATTTTATTCACCTTACTCGGCCGAGACAAATTGATCAAAAGGATGCAAATTTTAGCGGAACGGGCAAAAATCACCCTAACTTAGAAATTTTTTTCCGTTTTTTGGCCCATTCAAAGGAAGATTCAGCTTTTTTGTGTTTTGTTTTGGAGTTTTTTTCGTATACTATGCAATAAATGGTGGGAATTCGGTAATCATAGTGGGAGTAGCGAGCGAAACAAATCAGTTCGTATTAAGCCCTTCACCAGGTTCTTACGCTATGTTCCTTCCACCTGACATGGCTTCGGTGAAAGTGTTCCGTCAAGAGCTCCGACGTACTTTAACTGAAAATTTTTTCCCTGTTGCGAACATTATGCAAATTGAGCTGGCCGCAGATGAAGCCTTAACGAACTCAGTTGCCGCCAATGTTTGTAGTTGCAGTGATGAAACGATCATTTGCCGATGGAGAATTGAAGGCTCAAAATTCACACTCTATGTTTTGGACTATGGTTCGGGCTTACGAAATGAAAATCCAGTCGAAGATCCAGACCCTGAACTGATTAAAACAAATTCCTCTCTCTGCCTCTCTACTTTTATTGAAAATATCAAAAACCATCAGATCAGAAAACCAGCCGCCTTGCCTTATAATGGCAATGACCAAAAGCACAAAAACATGGGAAAAGGCTTGAAAATTATTAGTGCTATGATGGACTCCGTAAAGGTATTGTTTCACGGAGAAGGCATGGTGGGCGAAGCTCCCCAAGGTTTTAAAGTCATGGGTTCTATATTGGCTCTTGAGTACGACCGCGCCAAACATCAATAATTGATCTTACATATAAACACTTCTCGCGAATGGCGAGGCGGCGAACAACAGTTATTCTATCTTTCTCAAGGATTGGCCGCAGAAAAAATTGAGCAAGCTGTCATTGGAAATCCAGGTACACCTCTGGAAGAGAGATGTCAAAACGAAGGCATTCCCTTTTTCCCAGTGGAGATGCGTGGTGAATGGGATTTTCGAGCTGTCCGTCAAATTCGTCAATTGGCAATTCAAAATAAAGTTTCACTGATTCATACGCATACAGGTCACGCTCATACATTAGCATTGCTTGCCAAAAGAAAACATCTCAAAATCCCTTTGGTAGTTTCAAGACGAGTTGATTTTAAACCTGCGCGCAGTTTATTTTCAAAATGGAAATACAATCATGATGCGATTGATTATTTCCTTCCAGTCTCTCAGAAAATTAGATCCATCATGATGGAAGCTGGAATCAGTCCAGAAAAACTCATTACAGTATATTCGGGCATTGATACAAAACGCTTCGCCAAACTTCCGCAGTCGAACTCCCTTAGAGAAGAATTTTCTATTCCTAAAAAAACTCTTATCATTGGTAATATCGCGGCTCTTGTGGATCATAAAGACCAAGATACTTTGATTCGTTCTCTTTCAAAAATAAATACCGAAGTATCTTACAAACTCATGATCGTTGGTGAAGGAAAATTGGAAAAAAAATTACGTAATTTAACCAAAGAACTTAATTTAGACGATAAAATTATTTTTACTGGTTACAGGAAAGATATCCCAGAATTACTTTCCTTGTTTGATATTTTCACTTTAACATCTAAAGAAGAAGGGCTTGGAACTTCTGTTTTAGATGCTATGGCCGCTGGATTGCCAATCGTCGCGACTCGGGGTGGAGGTATCGCTGAAATGTTAAATGACAATAGCGGTGCTTTACTTGCTGATGTAGGAGATTCAAGTTTACTTGCAAACCATTTTGAAAACTTATTAGCCTCAGAAGAGAAAAGAATCAGTTTTGGGGCATATAACAAACATTCTGTAAATAGATTTTCATATCACAACACCACACAAAAAACAAAACTCGTATACTTCTCGTTAATTGGCGATTCTCTTTACGGAAAAAAAATCAAATGAACAGACTCCTCATCATTGACGGTCATGCTTTGGCATTCCGCGCCTACTTCGCATTTGCTGCATCTAATCTTAAAAATTCGATCACTGGACTTCCTAGCGGAGCTGTGTTTGGATTTTGGAGGATGTTATTTAAATTATTACAAGACGAAAAAGTTTCCCATATTGCGTTTACTTTTGATCCTGGTACCCGTCTGCATCGCAATGATATGTATGAGGCATATAAGGCACAACGCAAACCGATGCCAGAAGATCTAAAACCGCAACTCAAAGAAATATATGAAATGATTTCTGCACTTGAGTTCCCTATGTACAAACTTGATGGAATCGAAGCAGATGATATCATAGGTTCACTTTGTAAAAAATTTGCAAAGGATTTTGATCAAATCGTTATTCTTTCTTCAGATAAAGATCTATACCAAGTCCTCGATAAAAACATACATATGTTACGTGGTAAAAAAGGCGTTTCTGAATTTGAACATATCAATCCAGAATGGGTCAAAACAAATATTGGGATCACTAAAGAACAAGTGACCGATTATATGGGTCTTGTTGGAGATACTTCTGATAATATTCCTGGAGTCAAAGGAGTTGGCGAAAAGGGTGCCGCGACTTTGATTCAAGAATATGGAAATCTGGAAACTATATATAAAAATGTAGATAAGTTAAAAAATAAAGGACTCATTGATAAATTAAAAAATGATAAAGAAAATGCATTCCTCTCTAGAAAATTGGCAACAATTGTCACCAATTTAAAGTTAGATATTAAGAAAAACGACTTAAAAGTTCCAAATTATTTTGATCCGACCAAAGTTCATTATTTCAAAGAAAAAGGTTATAATGTTTTGCATAGGGATCTCGCAAAACAAGCAGGAATCACACTTGATGAAAGTGATAAAGCCCCAGCAAAAAAAAGTAAATCATCAAAAAATAAAGCAGATGCGATAGAAGAAGTTTCCGAGAAATCCGATGGCGACTTACGCCTGAAAAGTGACAAACAAAAATACATTCGCATAAAAACGATTGATGAATTAAAAAAAATTATCACCAAATTAGAATCCAAGAAAATTTTATCTGTCGATACGGAAACTACTTCCTCCGATCCGATGAATGCAGATTTACTCGGAATTTCATTTTGTTCCGAACCACATATAGCTTATTATGTGGCGATTGGACATCCCGAATCTATTTATTCGCATACACTTCCTGATTTAAAGGAAGTATTAAAAATAGTTAAACCCATATTAGAAAATCCAAAAATTCTCAAGGTTGGTCAAAATATTAAATATGATTTATTGGTTTTTCGAAATTATGATGTTGAACTTTCAGGAATCAATTTTGATACCATGATAGCATCTTATATCTTAAAACCAGGAGAACGACGCCATAATATGGATGATATGGCGGTGGATTATTTAAACTACAAAACCATTACCTATGATGAATTAGTTGGCACTGGCAAAAAGAAACAATTTTTATATGATGTTGATCCTGATTTGGTTTCCGACTATGCTTGTGAAGATGCGGATATCACCTTTCAACTCTATGAATTACTTGCTAAAAAAATAAAAGAAACAGACAAAGCAGAAATTTTTTCAAAACTTGAAATGCCTTTGTTAGATGTTCTTTCTCGTATGGAATTTCAAGGAATCCTTGTCGAACCAAAATACTTCGAAGGTCTTTCAAAAATCTTTGATGCAAAAATCAAAGAACATGAAAAAAATATTCATTTTTATGCAGGCAGAACATTTAACGTAAATTCTACGAAGGAATTGCAAGTTGTATTGTTTGAAGATTTGAGACTGCCCGCTGAGAAAAAAACACAAACTGGATTTTCCACTGACCACTCAGTTCTGGAATCTCTGATAGGAACCCATCCAATCATTGATGACCTACTCGCCATACGCAAATTTTCTAAATTAAAATCTACGTATTCAGATACATTGCCTACACTTATCAATGCGAAGACAGGGCGGATTCACACCAGTTACAATCAAACCATTGCCGCAACAGGGAGACTATCTTCTACAAACCCCAATTTACAAAATATTCCCATCAAAGATGAAGAAGGAAGATTGTTACGAAAAGGTTTTATTACAAGCCCAGGTTTTGAAATTTTATCTTTGGATTATAGCCAAATCGAACTTCGTATTATGGCTCATTTTTCCAAAGACCCAAATATGGTGGAAGCTTACAAAACCGGTGCTGACATTCATAAAATAACAGCCGCTGGTTTATATGGTGTTAAAGAAAAAGATGTAACACCCGAAATGCGAAACAAAGCCAAAATCGTAAATTTTTCTGTCATCTATGGTGTAACTTCTTTTGGCCTTTCAAACAATCTCAAAGTTTCACGAAAAGAAGCCAAAGAATTTATTGATAAATACTTTGAACAGTACAAGGGAGTGGAATCTTATATGGATTCTACTGTAAAATTTTGCAAAGAAAATGGATACGTAGAAACGATGTTAGGGCGTAAACGTTATCTTCCTGATATCAATTCCACAAATAAGATGGCTAGTGAAGCAGCCAAACGAGTGGCAATCAACTCCCCTATCCAAGGTACTTCTGCGGATATGATCAAAATTGCGATGATCAACATTCAAAATAAAATTGATTCGAGTAAGTTAAAGTCTAGAATCATATTACAAGTACATGATGAACTTGTATTTGAAGTTCATACATCTGAGAAAAAAGAATTTTTTGACATGGCGAAAAAAGAAATGGAATCTGCTTTAAAACTTTTAGTACCAGTTACCGTGGAAGGGAAATTTGGGAAAAATTGGGACGAAGCACATTAGAAAGATCGTCTAAATTTCACAGTTTTGTCATGAGCCTGTAACGGAGAAGAACTACCTTGAAGCATAGAAAAAAAAAAGGAAGTTCCTCCATGAAAGCAAATTCCAGTCCTACAATTAACAAAAAAGAGCGAGTTCTAGAAGTACGAATCGCACAAAACCAATTAGAAATCGAAAGAGCACTCGCTCTTCGTTATGATGTTTTTAACTTAGAAATGGGTGAGGGTCTTCCTCAATCCTCTGCAACGAGAAAGGATAGAGATGAATACGATTTGTATTGTGATCACCTAATCGTCATCGATAAATCTTTCGAAGAAAAAATTGTCGGCACCTATCGCATATTAACTAGAAAAGTTGCCAAAGAAGGAATCGGTTTTTATAGCGAAAACGAATTTGATATCACATCCATCTACAATTTACCAGATGAGATTGCTGAAGTGGGAAGAAGTTGCGTGCACCCTGACTATCGGGATGGTTCAGTGATTTCACTTTTATGGCAAGGTCTTGCAGAATTTATGATCAAAAATAACGTGCGTTATTTGATGGGATGTGGATCAATCCATTCTACTGATCCAGAAATTGCATCACAATCATACGCATTTTTAAAAGAAAAAGAAGCTCTTGCTCCTGCTGAATTTCGAGTTTATCCAAATCCAGATAATGTATTGCCTGGTTTTTCAGAAAATTTTGTGATTCAGGATCTCAAAGCTATCTCAAAAAATATCCCTCCACTTTTAAAAGGTTACATTCGAATTGGTGCTAAAATCTGTGGCACTCCAGCATTAGATTCTGTTTTTGGTACTACGGATGTGTTTATTCTCTTTGATCGCAAAGAAATTACGGAGAGATATGCGAAACACTACATGAGTGAATGAACCAGAGAGAGGACATTGATTACCAACATCCAAGTTTCAAGGACCAAGTAAGGTTTTTCTCAGGGATCATCTTACTTGTTACCTTTATCTGTTTAGGATATTTTTTTGGAGTTCCTCTCTATTGGTTGGGATGGTTATCCTTTGCCATCGCTGCATTTTCAGTCGCAGGAAACGATGCCGTACAAACTGTTGGGACATTTATCGAAAGTAAAAAGTCCGTTCATTGGTTACACAAAGTATTTGTACTTGGTTTTCTTCTCGTTATCGTTCATTTTATTGGTTGGTTTCTTCATGAAGGTGAAATTCATTTTCGAAGACTTGACTCAATATCCGAAGTCTCAAATTTCAATCTAATTCAGTTATTATCGCCTGTTATCTTAGTTGTAATTACAAGGTTACGCGCGCCAGTTTCGACTACCTTTCTCGTCTTGGGATTGTTTAGTGGACAATCCATAGAAAAGATGCTCACAAAATCATTTTTTGGTTATGGGATCGCTTTTTTTGGTGCAATTATTGTTTGGGCGATCCTTGCGAAAATTGATCCACATGAATATAACGAAGAACATACGCCAGACCCAATGTCTGAACTTCGTTGGTCTAGATACCAGTGGGCATCAACTATTTACCTTTGGATCGCATGGTTGTTGCAAGATACAGCAAACATTGCAGTATTTCTTCCCAGAAAACTTCTGTTTGGTGAATTTCTCGGAGCAGTCGGCCTCATACTTATCGCCTTATTTGTCATCATCAGAACAAATGGCGGAACCATTCAACAAGTTGTATCTGAAAAATCTGATATCAAATGGGCAAAAGCGGCAACAATCGTAGATATAGTTTATGGAACAATATTATTCGTATTTCAATTTATAAGCAATATACCTATGTCAACCACTTGGGTATTTTTGGGGCTTTTGGCAGGAAGAGAAATTATATTAAATGTTTTAACGTATAGAGATCTTCCCTATTTAGATACGTTTCGAAAGGTCGCCAAAGATGTGTTCCTTGCTACTTTAGGCCTCGTTGTTAGTTTGATGATCTTCTTCCTCTCCTCCATCCTGTATCCATAATTCTACAAAGATTGCCGAAAAAAAATTTCTTTACTTTCGGTTGATTGTCACAGTACTGTCATTTCTGAGATTGATTCTCAATATATTTACTTGATCCAAGAGGAATAAATTATGTCTATCGCTATGATGCTCCGAGAAGGAACTGCAGAAAAACACCAGGAAACCGAAAAAGTCCCATACCTTCGTGCCATCTTTAAGGGCGGTCTCGATCCTCAAACGTATACGACGCAATTGGAGTGTTTTTTACCAATTTATGAATGTATGGAATCTTTCTTTGCGGCCGAAAAATCCCATCCTGTGTTAAGCAAATTGTATTATCCTGAACTTAATCGCCAAGATGCCTTGAAAGAAGATATTGCTTATTTTCAAAAACGATTCGGGACAAAATTAAAAGGTTCCTTATCGCCAAAAACCAAAGCCTATGTGGAACACATTCAAAATGTGGCAAAAACAAATCCCTACCTTCTATCGGCTCAATCCTATGTGCGTTACCTAGGTGACCTCTCTGGTGGCCAAGCCATCAAAAAGGTAGTCGCTCGGACCTTTCAGTTAAATGAAAACGAAGGAACCCAATTTTACGAATTCCCAAACATTGCAGACCACCAAGCTTTTAAAGGAATTTATAGAACGGCACTCGACACTCTCCCTTTAAATGAAACCCAAAAGGAAGAATTGTTAGCCGAGGCAAAAAAAGTTTTTGATCTGAATAAAGATCTTTTTGTTGAATTAGATTCTGACCTCAAATCAAATATAGGAACTGAGAAATATCTCGCACTAGTTCCATAAAGGTTGATTCATTTGAGTTTCCCATACACATTAATTACTTTAGTATTTTTGTCCATGATACCGGTCACGATGATTGTGCCGGTAGTCAAGGAAATCGTCAAAGATCGATTACTCGGTGGGAATCTTGAAGTCGCTTATTTTACAAGCATACCGATGTTAGGTAGCTTTTTATTTGCGCCTATTGCGGGAATTATTTCTGATAAATTCCAAAATCGAAAGTATTTTATAGCAGGTTTTTGTTTCCTCGACGCCTTTCTATTTTATTTGCTGACTCTAGTCCAAGACATGAATCTATTTTTGATCATAAGATTTTTGGAAGGTGCATCACATATATTTATAATCGGACTTTTGTTAAGCTCTGCCGCTGATAGAGAAAATGATTCATCAAATACAAAATATTATGGCAAAGGTGTACTTATGGGTATCACTGGCATGTTTCTTTCGCTAGGCGGTGCCTTTGGTATGCCACTTGGAGTACTCGGGAGAAAAAACCCATTATTACCATTTTATGTTGGAAGTGGTATTCTTATATTTGTCGGAATCGTCAGTCTCTTGCATTTGAAAGACAAAGGCATTCACAAACAAAAAAAATTCCATTGGTCTCACCTCAAACGTGCAGCCATCGAAAATCCATACCTTGCTGTTCCCTTCCTTTTTAATTTCATAGATCGATTTACTGTAGGATTTATCATTTCATCATTTAATATTTATCTCAGAGAATCATTAGGATTTCATCCAGGAACACTTGGATTATTTTTGGGATTGGTTCTCTTCCCTATGTCACTACTATCCTATCCTTCGGCAGTGCTCTCTCGTAAAACAGGCGTTTTACCCCTTGTGCTCGTTGGATCAACAATGTATGGTTTATTTTTAGGACTTTCAGGGACGACTTCCGAATACTGGGTGTTATTCAGTTATTTATTGTTATGTGGAATAGGTGCCGGAGTGATGTTTGTGCCTTCTATGTTACTCGCAAGTAAAATGTCTAAGCCAGGTCTTACCGCGACAACTATGTCCGCCTTTACTGGGATCGGTTCCCTCGGTTTTATGCTTGGACCAATCGTCTCAGTGAATGTTCAAAATTTCCTTGTCGCTAATGTTCCGAGCGATTATGCATTTCCTTCCCTCTCTTTTTTCTTTGGGTTTCTTGAAATTTTTCTAGTTCTACTTACCATCCCATTTTTCAAAAAAATCCTGACAAAAATTCACCATGTCGAGAAAGAAAGAGAAGAGATATCACTTGCCAATTCCCCTCACCTGTTTTAATTTATAAATAGAAAATTTAACCGAGGTGAACTTTGAAAAAGTCAATTCTCATTCTTTCTTACATATTAGTGATACTAACATTTGTTGGTTGTTCTTCTGGAAATAAAGTCACATCTACTAGTACAAAAATTCATCCACATACTGCTCTTCGTAAATTGGAAATCGATTTGATTAAAGTCGGTGACAATTGGGTTAAAACGGAAGCTCTTGTCGGTAAACCCACTGAAAAATCTTCTGACCCAACAGGCTCAGTGATGACATGGTATTTTGCTGAAGACTTAGATGTACCTGAACAGTATTATACTTTGAAAGAAAAACCGGCACAACCTGAAACTTTCAAATTTTTGAAGTTAACTTTTGACCCTAAAAATAAAATCACAGCAAAAGATTTCAAACTTTAATCTTCGCTAGTTGCCCCTTCGGTGGTTGTGGGTGCGGGGAAAGGAAAACCAGGAAATGTTGGTTTTGACTTTCCCTCCACATCATCGTCGTACATATCTAATGTGGTAAAACCTATCAGGAAATCTGCCATCTCACCAAAGTTAAATCCCAGTCTTCCCCCACCATAGATTCCACCGACAATTTCAAAATTCCATAAAAAACCATCGGGATAACCAAAAGGCTTTTCATCCTCTTTCGGTAAATAGACGAGAAATTCTGTTTTGCCCGTTTCTCTCACTAAATCCTTTGTGAGCTCTCTTTGAAAAGTGGCCTTTTTTCGTTTTTTTCGCTCTTTGACTGGATCATTAAAATAACTAAAATAACGCATCTTAAAACTTTTGATATTGGCACGGTCATCTTCTGCGAAAGGAATTTTTTTTTCATCAACCATCCAATTGCCCTTTTCATCTTTGATAGGTTCGCCTGGAAGAAAACTCTCCCCACCTAAGAAGGTGTATACGAGTTGCTGGGAATGGTAACCGCCAATTGCCCCTCCCCTAACGCCGAACCCACGACCCAAATCTTTTTTCCCAAGCTCACTTTCACCACCTAAAAATAATAGGCCAATTGGTAGAGGTCCAAATTTGACAGCGGCGCCATACATTGGTTTTTCCACTCCGATAGTGACTACATCATATAAATCATTTTTACGGTTTTTCCAGTAAGTCGCACAATTAAAAAGGAAAACTAAGCTGAGTATAAATGGCCAAAAACGCATTCTTTTCCAAGATTTAAGATTTTCTACTTTGCGGAATCAAAAAAAACTTAATTCTGGAATCGTATATGCCAAAGGATCTCGAACTAGAGGACAATTTTCCCATGATTGATGTGAAAAAGATGAATGATACGGAAATTCGTCTCTTTGCACTTCTTTTCAACCTAATGAAGGAACCAAAAGGAATCTCATTTCAAAAATTTAGGAAAATCATGCCTCGGCATTATCGCAATGATGACATAGATTCAGATCGTAAAAAACTTTATCGAGATCTCAACCAATTAAAATCTATGGGTTTCAATATCAAGATGGCAAATTTTGGCTATCAGTCTGAGGATCACTATCCTTATTACTTAGAAAAAGAAAAACTGGACCAAGTATTAAAGTTCTCAAAAGAAGAATTAGAATATCTCTCTATATTACTTTGTTCTGAAACAAATATAGAAAATCATATTTTGCTTTCACTTTCGCAAAAACTTTTTTCCAAGAATTTAGAATTATATCCCAAAGGAATTAAAATTCATAAACATAAGAAATCAGAAGAGCCCAATGAAGACGAATCACCATTAACAAAGATTATCCAGGCCTTAAAAGACAAACGTGCCTTAGTCATTTCATATGGTCGGGACAACAAAGAAAGAATCATTGAGCCATATCGTTTGGTTAGAAAAAATTCTGAAGATTTTTATTTGATCGCATATGATAGAATGAAAAAAGGAATTCGAAGATTTATTTTACCTAGAATCGAAATCAGAAAAGACTTACGAGAAGACTTTCATTCAAACAAAAAAAATTCTGATATAGATTTGAGCTTTCACCCGCTCTCATTTTCAAAACATGAAAGCGAAGTAATTTTAATCATGATTGATCCAAATTATAAAGACTCATTTCAATTACTATTGGATGATTATCCTTATAAAGAAGAAGGACAAAAATTCATACTTAGTACAACAAACAAAGAAGCATTGTTTAATTTTTTTATGAAATATCCTGAAGCATTGCAGAATGGATCTTCCTTATCCTTCACCACTGCCTTCAAAGAGTATTTAAACTCTTTGATACGGAATTATTCAATTGTCACCTAACAACATTAATTACCCGATCACCAAATCTCAATATCTCAATTTCACACGTTGTTCCAATGGTTTTTATCTCTTAAATCAGGAAATGTTTCAAAAGTCAAATGTAGCTCATAGTGGAAATTTAGAATGGCACGATTTCGAAGGACTTTGTTCTACTTATTTTGATAACCAAATCACAATTTCAAGATCACTTTCCAAAGAAGATCAAACAAAAGAAACAAAATTAGCAATTGAAAAAAGGCAATGTATATTTGGAGGTTACTTTCAATCTTCCAATTTTTCATCGTATATAGAATGTTTAGTGCCATCTCCAGAATCAAACTCATGGGAACTTTATGATTTTCGTCCAGTAAGTTCAAACAAACTCGATATTATTAGATCCCTTTACTTCCAAAAAAAACTTTTGGAATCATTAGATATTTCGATTATTGATACTAAACTAATTCGTATCAATGCATCATATATTTTTGACAAATCACCAATTGATAGAGATGAATATCTTATCGTCGAATCCGTGACGGATAGACTAACAAAAGAAAGTTTGAGATTTGAAAATGAATGGGATTTATTTTTAAACTATTTAGAGAATCCCATATTTCCCATTCATGAAGATACACATCATACTTGTAGGTCACCAAAGTCATGCTATTCTAAAGATGTCTGTTTTAAAGAAATTTCAGATTATGAAATATTTGATTTACGGGAAGGCCAAGAACTAACAAAAAAATTCTATCTTAACGGAATCAAAACTTTTTCGGAAATGCCAGAAGATGAGTTAAGTCAAATCCAACTCATCCAAAAAAGAGCACATGTGAATTCAGAAGATTATTTTGATACGGTGCAATTAAAAACATTCTTTGAAGGAGTCAGTGATAAAGTAGCATTTTTAGATTTTGAATCAATCAATCCGATTCTCCCGATGTTCCCAAATTCCAAACCATTCCAACATATACCCTTTTTATACTCATTACATATATGGGATTCAACATCAGATACCTTAATCCATCATTCCTATATCCATAAGCCTGAAGATGGAGACCCAAGATACAATGTAATCAATCAGTTAATGAAAGATATTCCCAAAGAGACCACCATATTCTCGTTCAACGACTTTTTTGAGAAACAAATTATTGATGATTTGGTCAATCTGTACGCTGAGCATAGCGAACTTTGGACCTACATGAAGCCACTTTTCAAGGATTTAGCCCTTCCATTCAAAAAATTTTGGATCTATTCGCCAAAACAAAAAGGGAAAGCTTCATTGAAGGAGATTCTACCTGCGTTTTCTGACATAAGTCATATCGGACTTTCTATCAAAGAAGGTCAGGATGCAAATTACCAATACTTGCGATTATTAAAAAAGCAGGTGACACTAGAAGAAAAAATTCGTGTTCTGGAAGATTTAGAAACTTATTGCAAAATGGATACCTTTGGATTGTTTTTATTATATAAGATGTTATATGAAAAGCTCAAATAATTTATGTTAGGCATTAAACGATCCATTGCACAGTTCGTTTTTGCTCTCCCTGAAAATTGGATTCATACTCTCTTCGGTGGTGTTACTGTCCATAATGGAGAAGCACTCAATCCCCAATCTCAGCTCGCTTGCAATTTTGCCCGTATATTACCAAAACTTGAGACTCTGAATCCGATAAAGGCTAGGAAATTATTTGCAGATAACATTCGAGTATTTGATGAAGAACCTATATCTGTCAGCCATATTGAAGATAAATTAATTCCTACAACTGCTTCTTATTTCATACCCGTTCGTGTTTATAATGCCCATCCGCAAAAAGGAAATTTGCCGATCGTGGTTTATTTTCATGGCGGTGGATTTACGATCGGATCTATAGAAACCCATGATGCACTTTGTAGACGAATTGCCTACTATGCAAAAGTAATTGTAGCATCGGTCGATTATCGCCTTGCTCCAGAAAATCCCTACCCTGCCGCGATAGATGATTGTTTTCGAGCATATCAGTACATTCGAAACAGCGCATATTTGATGGGTGGATCTCCGAACGCGATCGCAGTTGCTGGTGATAGTGCCGGTGGCCTACTTGCGACAGCTATTTGTCTACGTGCCAAAAAAGAAAAAGTAACTCTTCCCGTTTTCCAGGCCCTACTCTATCCAATGACGGATGTTTCCAAAGAGTCCGGCTCTTACGAAGAATTCGGCGAAAAATTTATCTTAACTAAAAATACCATGCGTTGGTTCATTCAAAATTTTGCACCCAATGGAAATGATAGGCTTAATATATTCAATTCTCCCCTACTCACTGACACTAAAGATTTAAAAGGAATGCCACCTACATACATTGCCACAGCTGGTTTTGATCCACTTCGTGATGAAGGCGAAGCTTATGCCGCTTCTCTCGCCTCAGCGGGAGTCAAAGTCCAACATAGGCATTTTTCTGGACTGCTTCATGGATACTTGCAAATGACTGGCCTCATTCCAGCCGCCAAATTAGCCGAAAATGACTTCCATTCCGCGATCGTTTCTTTTTTTGAGACAAGAAAATTCTAAAGATCCATTTAAGTATCGATAGCAAAAATCACGATACTATAAAGGAATGAAAGTTCGAGGTATGTCATGATCCACCGCATTTCTATTTCTATTACCATTGCATTCATATCGGGTGCCTTATTTTCTTCGTTATTTGCCGAAAAACCGACTTCACTTACTTTAAAAGACCGTGAAACACAAAAGCAAATCGACGCCCAGAGAGCCTCAGGATTTTCAGACAATGAAATCGATACTTTGCATGCATCCATCGCTGAACATTTAGGCAAAATGAAAAAGTTGCAAGACCTTGGCGTAGATAAAACAGCGTCGCAATACTTGGGCCATACACCAAGTAAAGTGAAAGAATTGTTTTTGAAGGATTCCGAGGGTAAACCATATTTAGAATTAAAACTACCACAAGGACAATCCTATATCGATTGGCCAAAAGTTTATCTTTATGATGGAACTGCATTTGTATACCCTAACGAAGGCTATACGGAAGTTGCCAAAATCATACTCATGTTCAAGCGAGTCAATGCAGATGGAACTATCTATGTTAAAGAGATGCGAAGACTGATCAACCCTACACCTAAATCACAAAGTGTTGAAAAAGATGATAAAGGTGAATTTAAAATAGATCCAAATTCTGATATTTCACTAGAATATTTCCAAGCATTATCTTCTGATACGGTTTGGCCAAATGTTCCGGTCCAAAAATCACCAGCTAATATCACTATGGTGTTAAATGATGCGAAAGACCCACTTCCTTACGACAAACAAAAACATATCATGTTGACTTACAAAAAAATGTTAAGAAAGATTAATAAACAGACAGGTAGAAAATTAAGAAACATGGAATTGGATCAAAAACAATTGATCACTAAGATTATAGATTTTAATTAAGAATATAGATTTTAAGCAATTTTTTAAATTTGTTGGCGTTTCCTGAGGAGCTCCGAAATGGTCTGCTCCTCAGTCACATACTTCCTTTTTAAATAAGAAATAGCATTATTGATAAAAAGTGGAACACGTTTCTCAGCATCTAACAAATCCATTTTGATTTGCATCAGCTCATCAATTGTTGCCAAAGCCAATTTTCTCTGGCTTTGGTGCAATTCGAAATCGTCTTCCGTATCAACTATCATAACTATTCTTGAAACTGATTAGCGGTTTCAACTCCTCTCTTCTCATTTACGAATAAATTGATCACAAGTGAGATCAAATAAAATAAGGCTACGACAAGAAACGCATTTCGCAAACTAACGATCGTTTGAATGTAGCCAAATAGAAATAATCCCATTGCCGCGGCAATTTTTCCAGAAAGGCCCCACATACCAAAAAACTCACCCGATTTTGACTCTGGGGAAAAAATACCCACGAGTGCTCTAGATGCCGATTGTGTTGACCCAAGTCCCATACCAGCCAAGGAAGAAATAAATACAAACACCCATTGCACTGTCCAAGTAGTACCGAGCCCTGCATTCATCAAATCCGTTAGGTCACGAACCACATAAATCAGACCACAAACAATTAACCAAAGAACCAAAGTCATATTAAATGTTTTTTTAGCCCCTATGCTATCTTGTATCACTCCAAAAGCAAGTGCACCAATCGCGGCAGAAATTTGGATGAATATAAACATAACTTGTTTATGTTGGGCCTCAATATGAATTTCTTGTGATCCGTAAATGAATGCAAAAGAAATCACAATGGCAAGTGCCGCCATAGTAAAGAATAGAGAAACAAGATAAATCATCAGATCTTTAAATCGACTCGCATCTTTTAATGTTGTGACAACACGATCGATACCAATTTTTAAATAATTAACTTTTGTCGGTCGACCTAAGGGTAAGTGTGGTTCTTTCAAAAACATAAAGGTCGGAATCGCAGCAAATAGAAAGAAAACAGCAGTATACGGTCCAACTAACTTTAAATTTGCGAAATTGGACAATGTGTAATCACCGAGAGTTGTAGCAAGAACCACAGAACCGATACCACCGAAGTAACCAATTCCCCAAGCATAGCCTGAAATTTTACCTAAATCTTCTTTCGCACCGAGAAAGGGCAAAAAGCTAGATGCAAAATTTTCTCCAGAGGCAAAGAAAAAATTGGAAATGGCAACTAACACAAATCCAAGCCATATCATACCTGGATTCACATAGTATAACATAAATGTTGCGACGATACACCCGATATAACTAAAAAACAGAAATGCCTTTTTAGTGGAAGAATAGTCTGTAATCGCTCCAAATATTGGTCCTGTAAGAACGACAAATAGATACGATACCGCTAGTGCCCAAGCCCACAGGGAATTCCCATGTTGGAAAGGATTGTTCGAATTTGGGTCTGAGGGGACAACGAGTTGTGTAAAAATCTCACAATAAACAACGCTAATGATAACGGTTGTATATGATGAATTTGCGAAGTCAAACATACACCAACCGAAGATTTCTTTGTTTCGGTTTTTCTTTCTTTCTGGGCTTAGGTCATGTACCATAAACTTTCCTGGATTTTTCCTTATCTGAAGTAATTAAAGAGTTTCCACCCTTTTTGAAATTCTGTCAAATGAATAGTGTAATCGTGGACGATGGAATTGATTTAAATTCACTAATGAGACCAAAGCGGGTCTGCCTATGTCGGATGGTCACCGAAAAAGAATTAGTAGACGCCATTCGAGAGGGTGCCCATACTCTCGAGGAAATCAGAGAAAAAACAAGGGCCACAACAGGTTGCGGAACCTGCACCATGCAAGTTCACCACATCCTCCAAAGGGAATTGAAAAATCTCTCCGTTAGGAAGAATTAATGAAGTTATCGATTAACATGGCCATGACCTTAGATGGAAAAGTGGTTCGACCGGATGGTAGATGGTATGGTCTTACCTCCAAAGACGACAAACTTCAAATGGATGTTTATCGCTCAAAATCCGATGCCATCATACTCGGAAAAAATTCTGTTATCAATGACAATCCAGTCGTTAAAATTCGAGCTTTCCCGAATGCTTTAAATCCCAGGCCAGTCATCTTAATTCGCAATGGCACTCTCCCCACAGACAAACACGTATTTGACGAATCAGACCACATACCATTGGTTATCTGTACAAAAAACAATTTGAAAGAAATCAAAACTGATTTAGAAAACAGAGCAGAAATTTTCGCACTCGATTCAACAGATATTGATCCGAAAAAAGTAACCGGCATTTTAAAACGAAAAGGTTACAAAAACGTACTTTTGGAAGGTGGACCGAAATTAAACTACTCTTTCTTAGATGGTGATCTAGTAGACCGAATCTATATCACACTCGTTCCTTATGTCATCGGCAAAAACGGATTAGCCGGCATTGCTGACGGTAGTTCTGCAATAGCAGGATTTGATGAAAGAAATTGGCTATTAACAGATACAGTCAGCAAAGGGAATGAGGTATTTTTAACCTACGACAGAAGGTAAACCAAAGCCAAATATGAATGATGGTGCATCTAACACAGTTATGCCAGTATTTTTTATCGGACATGGAAGCCCGATGAATGCCATTGAAGATAATCAATTTTCAAAAGTATGGCAGAGTCTTTCTGGAAGTTTTCCAAAACCAAAAGCTATCCTTTGCATATCTGCTCATTGGGTAACTAAAGAAACATCCATTACCTCAAATGAAAAACCTCCCACCATACACGACTTTGGTGGTTTCCCCAAAGAATTATTTGAAGTGCTATACCCTGCTCCTGGAAATGTTAAACTTGCAGCGGAAATTGCCACTGAATTAAAGGAATTTAATTGTATCACGGATGCATCCTGGGGTCTTGATCATGGGACTTGGAGCATTGTCCGCCATATCTTTCCAAACGCGGATATCCCTGTTTTGCAATTGAGCATAAAAGGCACACTCGATGGAAATTATCATTATCAATTAGGTAAAAAATTAATTCAATTTCGCAAACAAGGAATTTTAATCATCGGTAGTGGCAATCTTATCCATAACCTTGGTTTGGTGGATTGGTCAAAAGTGAACCAACCAGAATTTGGTTACGACTGGGCTATCGAAGCAAATCAAATGTTCAAAGAATGGGTTCTTACCAATAACATATCCAATTTAATTGAATACAAAAAGCACGGGATTCAAATTCAGAATTCAATTCCAACTGCCGAACATTATTTACCATTTTTATATGTGCTCGGCGCGAAACAGGATGATGATCAAATTCAAATTTTTAATGACAAAGTAGTGATGGGTTCTCTTAACATGACCTCCTTTCGTTTCGGTTAAAGACCAAAGCATTCAAAATCTATTTATAATACCCTAATTAGATTAGGCAAAAATCATCACTTCATCAAAAATGTAGAATATTACAATTTCTCAAATGGTGAATTCATATGAAAAAAGCAAACTTAACACAATTGGCTAGTCTCTTAGAAGGTGCCAAAATCGCTAATTGTTCAGATCCAAATAAAGTGGAAATTGAATATGTGCTCCCACTAACATCAGACGGATCAAATTTTTTATCATTTGTATCATCAAAAGCATTCCTTAAAGACGGTAAAACATCGAAAGCCTCCGTCCTTGTCGCCAATCAAGAATTAGCCGAAGGACTACAAGATAAAACTTTACTTATCGTTCCCAATGTTGAATTGGCTTTAATCAAAATATTGAATTATTTTTTCCCGCCTGAAGTATCTGATGGATCTACGTCGAGTCATGCGATCATTTCTCCTTCGGCAAAAATTGGTGAAAATACAAAAATTGGACACTTTGTAACCATTGGTGAGAATGTCGTCATTGGTAAAAATTGTATCATTGGTGATGGAGTCAAAATTCAAAAGGACGTTAAAATCGGAGACAATGCCAAAATCGGAATGAACTGTGTTTTTTATCATGGTACACAAATCGGCAATGATTTTAATGTGTATGGAAATTCTACATTTGGTGGAGACGGATTTGGATTTACATTTGTAAACGGTAAACACAACAAACTTCCGCAAGTCGGTCGGGTGATTATCGGAAATGATGTTGAAGTCGGAGCAAATTGTACCATAGATAGAGGGGCATTGACCGATACTGTCATTGGAAACGGTTGTAAATTTGATAACATGGTCCATATTGCTCACAATTGTAAAGTGGGAGACAATGTAATTATCGCTGGCCAATCTGGCCTTGCAGGTAGTGTCACATTAGGGAACAATGTGATTATTGGAGGAGCCTGTGCGATAAGCGACCATTTAACGCTTGTTGATGGAACAATCATTGCCGGCGGAAGTTCACTTCGCACTTCTCCAAAAACAAAAGACGTTTATATTGGATGGGATTTAGGTCTCACATTTCCAGAGTTTCAAAAGTACCGGGTCAATATTAAAAATATAGTCAATTTAAACAAATGGATCAAACGAATCAAAGATATCGAAAAGAAAGTAGGAATTGAAGGGGAAGATACGAAAGATTAAAGATTAATTTAAAAATTAATTTCTAATTTGATTTTAAAAAAATTAAATTAAAATTTTTTATGATCCTGTTTCGGACTCGATAAAAAGTTTTATTTTTTCAGAGACTAATTGTTGTATGGTGCCATCTTCCAAAAGGACTACGGCACCATCTAAATCTTCCCAATAAAATCCATCATCATATTTACCGAGGCTCAGATAAAAAATCGGTGGCGGATTTCTACGAAATCGAGGATGCTCACCTAACCTAAGTGTAATTGATCCCATCTCTGAGACCACCCATTCAAAATTGTAATTAGAATATGAATACCTCCATCTTTTTGGAAATAAAGTATCTCCCGATCCATTATCTAAATCCGATTTTGTTTCGGGAAATAAGGAAATCAGAAATTCATAAATTTTTAAAGAAATTTGTTTGATTTCATCAAAATCTGAAATTTGGATTTGTTTTTTTTCCATTAATTTTTGGGAAGCCCACTAACAAATGTAAAGCCTTTCTTTTTATCCACAACTCCACCAGCTTCCATAATCAGATCCGAACGTAATTTTAATCCAGAGGACAACCAAGTTTGAAAATTTTGTATGTTTTGGGTGCAATAATGAAATCCATAATCTGTAGAAATATCTGATCCTGGCGACCACGGAAAGATATGTTTTTTGACTGATAAAGTCCGCACCACTACTGAATTATCTTTTGTAGGTAAATTCAAAATGGATTTTTTAAATTCTTCCGGGTAATAAAAATATTCTTCCGCATTGCTAAAATAAATGATACCGACGAATTTTCCATTCTTGCGAAGTGTGTCGCCTATACTACGCAAGGTGGTCTTTCCTAACAAATTTCCTTTTACTGGATAAATTCGGTTCTGTATAGCAAGGTTTCGAATGTATGCGTATTGCTCATCATTTGTTTGGAACATATCATATTTATACTCTGCCGAGGTAATCTTATTTGTTCTATGTCGTTTACGAACATATTTGATGATATTTTTATATATCTGTTTGTATTTTTCAGGTTGGCTTAAATTTTTCTCAATCAAAGAGAAAGATTCGGCTTCATTGCCCTTAGCATAACGACTGATAAAAAGTTCTTTAGTCGGAGATTCTTTTAAAAACATAATCATCATTTCATTGGCAGAAACAACAACTTGTGTAAAATCCATTAGATAAATAAATTCGGATTTAGCCCATGCAGCGATTGTTAGGTTTTGTTCTGCCCCAACGCCAATATAAACATTCCCAATATTTGAAACATGCGGAATCAATACATCTAGCCGGTCTTCATTGGAAACCGTTGTGTTGCCTACATCCCATCGAGTGGGAACTAGAGTTTCCTGTTCGATAGAAAACAAAGTTGAATAATCAAAATGAATCTTTTCTTTCTGCTGAAAACTTTTGCAGGATAAAATTAAGAAATGGAAACTAATAAACAATAAACTAACTTTAAATAGATGCATCATATTATATATCTTTGGCACAGCGAAATCCGAAATGATGGTATTCGGGAAAATTTTCTGGAACATGAGCCCTTCGAAAGGATCCCCTCGCCATTTTGGCAGGCCACCACCAAGAACCACCCTTTACAATTTTTTTTGTATGTCCAGGACATTCCTTATCACCGTTACATGGACCCATTGGATTTTTTCCAAAACAATCCTTGCCACAAATCTCATAAGATGGGCTATACCAGTCTGATACCCATTCCCAGGAATTGCCAGCCATGTCATAAAGTTCATAATGTCCTTTCGGTTTTTGGCCGACATCTCCTGTAGTCATCCAATGAGGTTTATCCAATCGTTTCGGAAAACATCCCTTTCTTCCATCCTCTTCGATGATTGCAAGTTTACAAGTGGCCTCCTCATTTCCCCAAGGATATAAATCGCCAGTCTCACCTCGCGCTCCCTTCTCCCATTCAGACTCTGTTGGCAATCTTTTCTGCGCCCATTGGCAATACTCCAAAGCAGTAAACCAACTAACGCCGACTATAGGTTGTTTTGGTTTTTGGTAAATTTTTCCATACCTCGCGCCTATGTAATCGCATGTTTTGTTTTTTAAACAATTTTGACAATGCCCTTGGCTTATACATTTTTCAAAATCCTCATTAGTGACTTCATACTGATCTAAAAAATAATCATCTAGATAAATCGTAGCTTCTGGTTTCTCATTGATTTCAGCATTATTTGAACCGCGAATGAATTCGCCTTTAGGAATACAAGTCATGCCAAGTTCGGTTTTACCATTACAAACCTTATTTAAAAGATCGATAGATTTGATTTCACATCCAATGAAAAGAAAACTTGCCATGCTATGGATTAAAAACATAACTGATCTAGTTTTCATGAAATCATTGGCCAAAGGTTTATATAAATTACTGACATTAACTTGCATTAGCTTTTTTATTTCCCATTGCCTTACCTTTGATTTTCAATTCAATATACCAATTGCACCTCTCGGTGACAAAAACCACTGGGTATTAATTTCAATCCCTTTGTCAAAATGGGAAGATTTTCAAATTCGGACGAACAAAAAATATTCTAAACCGTATATTCAAAATGGGAATGTATTTATTCCTTTAAGTAAATCTGAATGGGAATCCATAAATGAAACTTTTGATTATATTAAAATCAATATAAGTAATGTGGGTTTCAAATTTTTTGATGGCAGTCATCCAGAACAATTAAGTAATTTAAACTTTGATCTTACAAATTTAAAATCCGGGTATAAAGATAACCTCCTGAATACCAAATATTTAAATCAAATCGTAGCATCCTTTCCAATGTTAGCAAGCTTAGAAGAAATTGGAAAAACCAAAAATAAACATCCCATCTTAGCATTAAAAATAACAAAGAAAAATTTTAATGAGAACCAAAAAGTTTCCATTCTTTTTTCTTGCGCCATGCACGCAAATGAAGTTATATCAACTGACCATTGTTATGATATCATTCATACTTTACTCGAAAATCAAAAATATACCGAACGCTATTTGAATAAATTAAATATTTGGATCATACCCATTGTGAATCCTGAAGGTTCGGATGCATTTTGGAATCAATCTCATTTATTAGGTAGAAAAAATGATTCCACCTTACCAAATCTAGGAGTCGATCTAAATAGAAATTTTCCCATTCACTGGGGCAAATCGGGAAGCGAATACAGCTCAGATAAAAAGGATAGCCCATATTTTAGGGGACTTCATGAAGGATCAGAACTTGAAACACAAGCCTTGATTCATCTTTTTGAAAGAGAAAATTTTGTAGCATCCATTAGCTTTCATGCATTTGCTAATAGTCTTCTTTATCCCTACTCTATTGAAGGATTTCAAAATCCAGAGCCCGATCTGGCAAAAGAATTTGGACGCAAACTAACAAGATTTATTCGAAGCACAAATTCAAATAAACCATTTAAATTTAGAAAAAATATTTATCCTGTGGATGGCGTAGACCAAGATTTTTATTATTTTAAATATGGAACCTTGGCTTATATTTTTGAAACATCACATTTTAATCCCGAATATAAACATGTAGGAAAAATTATAGAAAATTATAGAATCGTATGGTTGCGCCTTCTTGACGAAATAAGTTTCGGTAAAAAACTTTTGTATCGGATTTTAGATGAAGAAGGTAATCCGATAAAGGCAAATGTCCAATTAGAAAACCATAAATTTTTCCAAGGGGAAACTAGGCAAAATCATCCCACGACTGGCATTTATTATTCGTATTACACAAGTGAAATGCTGGGAAACATCACATTCAGTTCTGATGGATATTTACCTATGCAACAAAAAACCAAAGCTACATCATCGTTTGAACCCTTAGAAATAAGACTTAAGAAACTTCCTTAGACTTTTTTAATTTAATTTTTGCTTCCGCCCAATGTACATCAAGTTCACTCAATGTTTTAGTCTTCATATCTTCCCCTTTTAGGAAAAGAATTTCTTCCACGATTTTAAATCTACTTTCAAATTTTTGGTTTGCCTTACGTAGAGTTGTTTCGGGATCTAAAGAAAGTTTCCGAGAAAGATTGACAAGAAGGAAAAATATATCACCTAACTCCTCTTCAATATGCTCATTGTATTCTATTTTTTTTCCAATTATATTTGGTGATGGGCCGATTGCTTCTTCTAATTCCTTTATTTCTTCTTTCAATTTAGTAAATAAATCTAATGGATGATCCCAATCAAACCCTTGTTTGGAGACCTTAGATTGAATTTTTTCTGATCTTTGGATTGCGGGCAGTGCCAGTGGGATATCCGCTAAGATCGATTGGAACGAATTAGGCGAACTATCTTTGCCAAATTTATTTTCCTTTTCTTTTTTTTTGATTTCATCCCACTGATTTAGAACCTCGCCAGAGTTTTTTAGTGAAGTTTGATCGGTATACACATGTGGATGACGCCTTACTAGTTTCTGAAAAACTTCCTCTGTGACATCTTCCCAATCAAAGGCTCCTCGTTCGCTCGCCAACTGACAATGAAATACGATTTGGAACAGGAGGTCACCAAGTTCCTCACGAAAATGTGGATCGTCTTCCTTTTCTATAGTATCAACGACTTCATAGACTTCTTCCAAAAGGTGAGGAATGACCGATTTGTGATTTTGTTCTTTATCCCAAGGGCAACCCTCTGGACTACGAAGGTCTTTTGTCAATTGGAGTAGATTTTGTATGGGGCTAGAAAAATGGGGTGGCAACATGTACTTGTGAAGATTTAGTCTAGGTCCAGCCTCGCAAACCGAATTTTTATCTTGTCGTAAAACTCACTGGCTAAAATTCTAATCCTATGTCCCAATCTCGTATCCTTACCGCAATTCTGATGGTTTTAGTCGCTGTCGCGAGCCGAATTCTTCCTCATCCACCAAATTTCAATCCTATCCTTGCTGTGTCTCTCTTTTCGGGAGCTTATCTCTTGGATAAAAAATTCGCATACGCCGTCCCTTTGGTTGCGATGTTACTTTCCGATTTGGTAATCGGTTTTCATGCGCTAATGCCTGTGATTTATTTGAGCATGGCTCTCTTCGTATTTCTCGGTGCGAAACTTTCTAGTTCACCAAAAATTGGACGCACTTTTACTTTAACACTCGCTAGTTCAGTTTTCTTTTTTATCATTACAAACTTTGCTGTTTGGTTGACCTCAGGTATGTATAGCCTGGACTTTCAAGGTTTAGTTTTTTGTTTTACACAAGCGATCCCGTTTTTCCAAAATTCTCTAGCTTCTGATCTACTTTACACAGGTGTTCTCTTTGGTTCCATGATCTATCTGGATCGAACCGTTTTTGCCTCTGAAAAACCAGTTCTCGTAAAATAGTTTTTCTATCTTTGGATTTTTAAAAAGCTCATGGGAGAATTCCCTTGGGCTTTTTTTAGTCGTTCTCACCTTCGTTACTTTTTCTAGAATATAATTTTATTTCAGATTGGTAAGCATTGAAAAAATCGATGTAACGAAGATACCCTAAACAATCTTTGTCAGGGCCTATGACGGCCAATTTGTCTACATCATACTGTAACATCAAACGAAGCCCTTTTCCGAGAGTATCTTCTGGCATCACTGCAGGTACTTCTTCACAAATTTCATCACAAGTAATAAGTTTAGCTAAATGTTCTTCGTATTCTGGCAAAATGCGATTTTTTCGCAATGAAACAATTCCCTTGTAACGATTGTCAGACTGAATCATAACAAAATCACTTGCTTGGATGCCAGGAGCCTTTGACTGCAGTTCAGTAAGTAAAGTTCCTTCATTTACAATGGCAAATTTTCGGAATTCTTTAAAATGTTTCGATATAGTAATCCGATCCATAATATCTTGGTTCATATCCCAATGATGTGATGGTGATTGGAAACGATTCAAAACTTGATGTTTATATATTGAAATTCGATTTGATAAAATTGCAGCAATGACAGCGACAATCATAAGTGGTGGTAATAATTCATAACTACCGATCATATCACAAACCATAATCATACCAGCGATAGGCGCTCTAGCCACGCCCGCAAAAAATGATCCCATACCAACTAACATAAATGGGAAAATCATTACATTTAGTTCGGGGAACAAAATTTGAGCCAAAGAGCCAACAAAGCCGCCTAACATTCCACCGATAAAAAAAGAAGGCCCGAGTAAACCTGCCGAACTGCCAGAGCCTACCGTAAAAGAAGTGGAAACTATTTTAAATAAAGCGATAGATAGAAAAAACAAGGGGCCATTTAAATTAAAGTGGTATGATTGAATTTTTTCACCATTTACTATTTTTTGCAAAAGTCCAAATCCCGAACCAAAAACTTCTGGAAAAAACAATGCTACGATTCCCACAACTACTCCACCTATCGCCGGTTTGAGATAGTTTGGAATTTTTAAATTAGAAAATAATTCTTTAATAAAATGATACGTGCTTACAAATAAATATCCCACTACAAAACACAACAATCCAAGTATGATATAGAATGGAATATGCCTGTAATCATTTAAACTATATTCGGCGACATCAAAAACTGATCCACTTCCTGCTAAACTTGAAAAAGTCAAGTAAGCAGAAACAGAAGATAAAATACAAGGCACAAGAGAATCACTTTCAATGTCCTCTTTGTACACCATTTCAACAGCCGTCAAAGCGCCACCAAGGGGGGCTCGAAAAATGGCTCCTAGTCCCCCAGCAGTCCCTGCAAGCATCAAAGTTCGTCTTGCCCTTGCCCCAACACCTAACATAGAACCTAACATGGAACCAAATCCAGCACCGATATGTGCGGTTGGCCCTTCTTTTCCCCCAGAACCCCCACTTCCGAGTGTTATAATTGTAGCGATGGCTTTATAAAAAGGGAGTTCTTTTGGGATCTTACCTTCGTTAAAGTGAAAGGCTTTGATCAAAGCATCGGTTCCACCACCAGCTGCCTCAGGGCAAAATTTATAAACGACAATCCCGGAAAAAAGACCACCTAGAACGGGCAGAAAAAAAATCCAAAAATAACTGATCGTTCTAGTAGAAAAATTAAATGTAAAAAATTCATCTCCGGCTGGCACACCTGGATCATAGCCAACTAACGTAGAGAAGGTGATGCTTTCCGCAAAAGAAAGTAAAAAATTAAATCCATAGGCACCAAAGCCTGATAAAAGGCCTATTAGGAGGGAGTAGACATAAATGGATCTGGGTCCTTGGACACTGAGATAGGATCTGAACTTGGAAAAATAAAACACCAATCCCAGTCTCAAAAGGTTCCCAATTTTTACCAAGGAAAAATCATTTCTATGCCTTGGAATGGTCTTGACCGATCGAAATATCATAGTATCTTAAGTAGAGTATGGTTCTACGATACCTTCTATTTTTTGTTATAATACTTTTTTTACCTGTTTGCTCTAAGAAAAATCAAAATAAAGCAGACTTAACCATTCTTGGTACCTTAAATAATGAACCTGCTCTTTTCTTTTTGGGTGAGATTGACTCCACAGTAACAACAAGTTGCGGAACGGCAAGCCCTGCCACTGCATCAACAACTACGACACCAGGCCAAACTACACCAGCGCCGGCAACTGGCACAACTTCCGGCACAAACACTCGTTTCTCGATCTTTTCTCAAATGGTGATGAAGACCAAAGAAACATTAAACATTCGTTTTATTTATGATGTGACGCAAACCCAAGGACGTATAGATCCTCAACAAGGATTTATACTTTCTGGGGGCTCATTCGCAAATACAGTGAGTGGTTCACAAGGAACTGTCAAATGGTTTAACCAGGGAGTCAACGTAGACCAAGGTGTCACAGGCCAACAAACATTGTCATTTTTTAATATCGAAGTAAACTTGTTAGGTACTTATACTTCGGGTGCCTCATCTACTAATTTAAATTCATGTAACACATTGGATGGTGTGAACTGTACATCTGGAGCTTCAGCTACTCAATGTTTTACTTCGGATAACAAAACTTGTTTGATCCAGTCTTCAACGTCCACTGGTTCGGCGGCTGTAAATATCAAGGGAACTTTGAATTGTAATGCCCCAAATATTGTGCCTCAGTGAACTTAATTTAAAATTTTTACTTTTATTTATTCTTTCAGTTAGTTTAGTTTCGACATTCATTTTTATTTTTTTAAGAATTTACTTTTTAAAAAAAAATAATGAGAAGGAAAAGTTCCTTCTGAAACAAATCAAAGAATTAGAAGAAAACAATCTACAACAGAGTAACGAACTTAAAAAAACCAACGAAGAACTCGACAATTCGTTGTTACAGATTCGTGAAATTAAATCCGCGCTAATTTATTCAAAAAAGATGGCCGGCATAGGAAAATTATTTGCTGGCATTGCTCATGAATTGAATAATCCGATCAGTGCGATCAAAGCATCGAGTGATACAATCAGCGAAATTTCTGAAAAAGAAATAAGCGAAATGGAAAAATCAAAATCCATATTTCAATCTCTAAATCAATCAGAAATGAAACAATTGATTCATACTATTTCAAAATCCAATGAATTCTCAACTGTTTCTAGTTATACGGAAAGAAAAGAAAACAAAAAAAGATTAAAAACCTTTTTAAATGAAAATTCTTATGAATGTGATGATGAAGAATTAGAAAAATTAATGGATGTGGGATTACAAAATTTAGATAAAAACGATCTCTCTATACTCTCCCACAAAAACCCACATATAAAAGATTATATACTTTCACTACGAAACTTAGGACAACACCTCTCCATCATACGCATTGCTGTTGATAGAGCCGCAAGTATGTTACATGCTTTGAAAAAATTTTCTCGGAGCACTGACAAAGATAGAGAAGAAATCCAATTCAAACTTATCGAGAACATTGAAACTGTACTTATGATTTATCAATACCAAATGAAAGGCAAAGTATCTTTAAAAAAAACGTATCTCAGTGATGCCTTGTTATTCGGTTCGCCTGAAGAACTTTACCAAGTTTGGACAAACATATTGTTAAATGCATTGCAAGCTATGAATTTCAAAGGGAATATCATAATTAATATCCAAAGAAAAGAGGCGCACTCAATCGAGATTCGATTGATAGATAATGGACCAGGCATTCCCAATGAAATTCAAAAAAGAATCTTTGATCCAGAATTTACGACAAAAAGTTTAGGTGAAGGATCGGGAATGGGTTTGGATCTAACGAAATCTATCATTCAAAAACATAAAGGAGAAATAAAAGTAGAATCTGAAGCTGGAAAAACAGAATTTATCATTTGTTTGCCAGTATTGAAATTTTTAGACCACCTAACTTAGTTTAGTCAGATGATTTAGATAAAAACAAAAATCAAATACACATTAATTGAATTATATTAACTTTTCTAATTGAGATTTAAATAGATTTTTATATTCGGAATCTTCAAATTGACTTAATACTTTTTGGAAGTATACATTTTCCTTTTTAAATTCTTCAGTTAAAATTTCTTCGATTCCAAATGCATTAAGAAGTGAAATGATAGCTTCACAGTCTTTTTCGGATTTTGTATCTTTTGAAACCAATATGTCGATTTCTTTTTTAACCTTTGATCCGACCTTTTCTTTAAGTATCAGAATCGGATAGGTATAAAGACCATTTTTAAAATCTTTCAGAAATTCTTTTCCACTTTCATTGCTTGTATAAAAATAATCTAAACAATCATCTTTCTTCTGAAAAAGTTTTCCTAACCTAACACCAAATTCAGATAGTGCCTTACATTGTTTTGGATCCAAACCTGAAAGTAATCCTGCACTTTCTGTGCAAGCTCCGAAAAGAGAAGCTGTTTTTCCGTATATGATAGAATCATAAATTTTTAATGTGATTTTTGGGTTCTTTTCCCATTCCATTTGTAAAAGTTCACTCACACTTAAATCGCGAAGAACCCTGGAAAAAATATGCATGATATTTGGTTGATTTAAGGAATTCAACCTTTCAATGCCACATGCCAAAAGAAAATCACCAGAAAGGATTGCCGTTTTATTTCCGAATTGGTAGCCAACAGTTGGTTTACCACGTCTGAGACTCGCATTGTCGACCACATCATCGTGTAACAAAGAAGCCGAATGAATCAGTTCAGATACGGCTCCCACCTCTTGCCATAAATTTCCCTTATAACCTAACATCTGACAAAATAAATAATGAGTCATCGGGCGAATGCGTTTGCCTCCAGACTCAATCACAAATCTTTTGATGATCTTGAGAATTTTGAGATCCTCTCCAATAATTTTGTCTAATTTTGAATCAAAATTTCGCTGTATTTTGGAAAGGGAAAGATTTGAGGGCATGTTTACTCGGCGTGCGTGGATCGACTCTCTAAGATAGATAGTTGTTCACTGATTTGGGCTTCCAATTCTTTGGAAGACTTCTCTCGGTAAATATGGATTAAATTACGGCACATTCTTTTGATCATAGAAAGTGTGGATGCCTTTGTAAAATATTTAGGAGAAATGGGATACCCATTCGCTTCCAAAAATTTTTCACAAGTGAACCTATCCAACAACACTCCGCCATGAAAGGGATCTATATAAGTGAAGTATGTGTCTGATTCGTATTGCAATAAAAAGTGTAATGGCAAATTTGTTCCGTACAATGGTAAGCCCAATCTTTGAGCAACTAACAAATACACTACGGAAAGTGAAATCGGAATGCCTAGCCTACTTTTTAATACATGGTATAGATACGAATTTGAAGGATCGTTATAGTTTTGTAAGTTGCCGACAAAACCTTCTTCTTGGTAAAGGACTTGGCATAATATTTGAACCTTCATTTCTTCGGAAAGATGGCCTTCATGTTCATCAAACAATTCAGAGACACGCAGTGCTAAACGATCTAACTCTTTTTTAATCTCAGAATATTTTTGATCAGGAAAACCAATGCTTGATAATTGAACAACAGACTCTTCTAAATCTTTGTAATGTCCTGAATTTCCGCGCAAGGTAAGTTTAAAAAAACTATGGCGAATGCGATGGCGAAAAATTTCAGGTGAAACGTTCCTTGCCATCACACGTAACAAAGGATCTTTTACTTCTTCGGTAGCTTGTTCAATCGATAATTGCCAAGGGATACGTGAAGCGATAAGTTTTAATAAGAATCGCTTCTTCTCTGGTGGTGCAATTTCCCAATCATATAATAATCTAGTTATGTCTTCCGATGAAAAGTTGGGATACGATCCAAATGCCATGCAAGAATATTTTAAAAACTATTTTGAATGTCAATCGAAGAATTCTAATTTAAGATAATTCTGCGAGTGCTAAGGCTTCCTGTTCTTTGTTTGGTGGTGTTCCATGCCATTTTGGATTATTTTCCATATATGACACACCTTTACCAAGAACTGTCTTAAACACAATCAAAGTAGGGCTTCCTGTATGTTGTGAAGCTTTTTCAAATGCTGAAAAAATTTCTTCCATATTATGTCCGTCAGCGTTGATCACATTCCAGCCAAAAATTTTAAACTTTTGATCAAGAGGTTCAAGTTTCATCACTTCTTCTGTGTTTCCATCTATTTGAATGAAGTTTCTATCCATAAATGCTATTAAATTATCTACTTTAAAATGAACTGCAGATTGTGCCGCTTCCCAAGTCATACCTTCGCCACATTCACCATCTGATATACATGTATAAATTTTGTGCGTTTGGTTTTTTAATCTTGCACCTAACGCAAGTCCTACGGAAACAGATAGACCTTGGCCAAGTGATCCAGAACTAGATTCTATGCCTTTCATATAGCGCGTTGAAGGATGACCTTGCAAATAGGAATTTATGTTACGAAATGTCAAAAGATCTTCTACAGGAAAATAACCAGATAGTCCCATCGCAGCATAGCGCACCGCACAGACGTGTCCATTTGATAAAATCAAGCGATCGCGACCTTCCCAATCTGGGTTCTTTGGATCATGTTTTAATATTTTTGTATAGAGAGCCGCATAAATATCGGCAAGTCCAAGTGGTCCACCCGGATGTCCAGAGTTAGCCGCTGTTACCATTTTGATAACTTGTATGCGAATATTTTTTGCGAACTTTTTTGCTTCTTCAATAACGCTCATAACGATTCCTTAGTTTGGGTATGTTTGAAATAAAAATAGACCGGAGATATACACAATTGTATAAAGTGGCAAAAAAACAAAATGCAATTTCAAATGAATCCTCTTTTTCTTTGTATAACCCGTATAGGCCATTCCTAGCATTAATACGAGCGAGATGAGTGCAAATAACCTATGGATATCAATGTAGATTCGATCAAAAGAAGGGAATATAGAAAAAGCCTCAACTCCACCAAACGCATATTTTACGGTAATCAGAAAGATAGCCGCAGATAGATTAAAAATGATTCCAAGAGTATTTACCCTTCGGTGCAGAGAATTATTTTTAACACGGAAATAATAACCTGAATAAAAACAAAGAATAGAGAGAGTCATTAACCCATTTACTAAAAATAACGCCACAAGGTCACAGTGGAAGGGGCCTCTCTCTACTCAAAGTGAATTTTTATTTGACCTCAGACCATTACAAACAAAAGTGGAAAAGCACGCCGCCTTAGCTCAGTGGTAGAGCAGCTGTTTTGTAAACAGCCGGTCGGAGGTTCAAATCCCTCAGGCGGCTCCATTTTTTCTCCCCGGGTAGGTACTCAAGTGGCCAACGAGGGCAGACTGTAAATCTGCTGACTACGTCTTCGAAGGTTCGAATCCTTCCCTGCCCACACCATTTCTTCTTAACCACAAAAAACTTTCCAACTAACAAAGACTAGAAGGATTCGAATTGAGGAGCCTGACTTCGACCTATAGGGAGAAGTTTTGACAGGATGTCAAAAAAGGCGACGACGAGCCTACGCGAACGAAGCCAGGATGGCAGAGTGAAGGGGAGGCGAATATCCTTCCCTTGCCCACCAAACTTCGTTCCCATCTCGGGGCTCTCTCACATCCGTGTTCGAATGCCCCCGCTCCGCCATCCTTGGCTACGCTTCCGATGGAAACAAAGTTTGGTCAACCGAAGAAAGATCGAATAGGCGGATTGGTTAGAGCGAGGTGGGCACATTGGATATGTTAGTTGGTAGAGACTTAATCGTGAAAAACGACTGCGCTATACGCTCCAATCTTTGCTTCGCAAAGGATTTCCGCTGCTATCGCTGGTGCGAGCAACCTTGTTCCCTACTCGTTCTTTTCTTCTACACGAATCGCTAGTAGATTAAATTATTTATAACTTTATGTTTTACTAATATTTGATTCGTATTGCTCACTCACCTTGTCAAACCATTAATTTGCTTTTATCCTCGCTCGTAATGTCGTTGCGGATTTATCACTGGCGGCGTTTTATCTTATTGCGTTAAACACTTGCAAATAGATTATAAATTTGTCTCTCGCCCTGTTATCTGTGAACTTTATCTCACTTACACTTGTGAGCTGCTTAATTAAATATTAATCTAAGTTTTGCAGATGAGTATCTGCTTCTGGAGAAGGATTTCATATCTCGCGAAAAATTCTATCTGAACGAACAAAGTGTTCACGATTGTAGTTTTTGCGAGGCTCAGCTATTTCCAATATGGATTCCTCTTCCCTTTCAACTCAGGAAGTTCATCAATCTCACCTAAGATTTGTTCGTAACTACCTAAACCTTTGCGTCCCATATAATAATCGGAAGTGCACAGGGGCATATTCTTTTCTCCAGGATAGACTTCTAACACTTTCAATTGAATGGCAAAAATATTACCAAATAAAGTAGTCGGTTTGATTGGATAAAAAGATTGCATCGCATTGATGACCTTATCATCATTTTTGAGGTCGATATCATAGCTTGCAATTTTTTTAAATTTACTTACGACTTTGAAATTCATCATATTGTTAACTGCTGTATATGGCGCATCGTAATAGGTCAGTCTCATCTTTTTAATTCGCGCATAACGTGTGTCAATACTGCCGTCAAATTCGCAATAATTTTTGAAGTAAAAATCAAAATGATCCTTTAAGTCGGTAGTTGGTTTTTGATTTTTTTGAATGGCATTATTATAAAATGCAGGAACATAATCAGCAGACACGTAGATCGCTGGTTCTTTGCCCTGCCATTTGCTCACGAACCATCGCCGCCGATCACCCCATTTTTCGATTATTTCAGACCTCTCCTTAAGCTTTATTAAATCCTTAAAATCTCCTTCCTTTATGTAATAGTTTACCGATCGCACGACTTCATCGCTCTCGCTTATTATCATTGGGCCACTTATGAATGCTTCATTGTATTTCTCTATCTTATTTACTAAATCTGATAGTTCTTTTTTTTCATCAGCAAAAATTGATAATGACATTAACAGCAAAAGAATTATTTTTATCATTTACTTTTTCTCCAAGACAGTAGACCACCGATTCATAAGCTCATAATCGCCATACGGATAGCGTGTGAGTTCTCCTTCTTTATTCGAATCGTTTACGATCCATTCTCCTTTCACATCATCAAACCCTACAATATTTACTCTATGACCTTTGTTAGGCTCTAATTTCTTACCATCTTTATCATATTTTGGTTCTGCAGGCGATGCATCCAAAAACATTCCCGAATTCACAATCTTGCCTTTTTGCAGTTGTTCTTTGATCGCATTACGCTTATCTTCTGTCGTTTTGATACTTTCCTTATCCATGATGTTAGTCGCCTTCGGTCCAAAATCAGAAAGGCTTTTATTGTATGCATTGATAGTATTCGTTGACATATTTCCCGTTTCTCCCATTTGGTATTGCAGTCTCGTCAATTCGTGTATAAGTTTTCTTCCTGCATCTATATTGTCTCGAAATTTAACTCCCTCTAGTACCATCTGACCCAAGAGCGTATAGGACTGACAAGTATTGCCTCCGTCTTGGACATAGACATACTTCCCTAAATTGGAATCCAAATGCCCAGCCGGTAGATTTACTTTTTTATCAGAAACAACAATCACTTTTTCACCATAATCGGAATGCTGATTTAGACGTTCCGTTCCTAGGATGATGATTCCAATATCACGAGCACTGCTATCCTTAATCTGCCTTTCTAATAAACTAATTTTTGCAGAACTTTTCAGAATCTACACATTTAGTCCTTTTAATTCTGTTGCTAAATCATTTATTATATTCTGCAAACCTTGTTTCCATCGGTAACGGAGACATGGATGTCGTAGTCCTTCCTTCGAACACGGAGGTGAGAGGGAAGGGAGATGGGAACAAAGTTTGCCACTGCACCACCGATCACAGCGTAAATCCTTTCGCTTTGTGAACAAATCCAACTTTTATAAAGTTATGCGAAAGATTGAAGCGGAGAGCGGGATCGGGTCATCGAACTAAATGTAGATCCATATAACACATCCGAGGTGCCCTAGCTAATAGTAAAGATATAGTTATTCGATCTTTCTCCCCGGCCAAGCAAACCTTGTTTCCATCGGTAACGGAGACATGGATGTCGTAGTCCTTCCTTCGAGCACGGAGGTGAGAGGGAAGGGAGATGGGAACGAGGTTTGCAATCGACAGCCCCGAGATGGGAACAAGGTTTGCACATCATTTGATCTTTGCCATGGCAATATTGGGACTTTCTGGATTCACACGTAGCGTTCGTGAGGCGGGGTGAATGATGACATCCATATCTTCCATCGGTATGGCACCAAGCAAGACTTCATCGCCAAGCACCATAGCACCGACAAATGCATTACGATTTTCAAATTCGATACGAACGGGACCTGCATATGGAACCAAATGCTTTTTGCCATCCGCTAAAGTGACTTCCCTATTTTCCAAAGTCTTTAGATCTAGCTGGATTGCCAAATGTTCAGGAATACACAAATGTAAAGCGCCAGTATCAACCAAAGCTGAACATTCGATTTTTTTCTGGTTTGGTAGGACAGGATTGGAGAGAATTAGCTTAGCATAAACGAGACCCATAAAGACTCTGACTCCTCTACTGTATCGATTTTACTTACCCAATTCAAAATGTCTAAACTTTTTTACCGACATATAGATGTTGTTATTCGATCTTTCCCCGGACTAGCAAACCTTGTTTCCATCGGTAGCGAAGCCAGGACGGCGAAGCGGGGGCATTCGAACACGGAGGTGAGACAGCCCCGAGATGGGAACAAGGTTTGCCTCTGCACTAATCATTCAATAAATTTCACTTTTTGTCGATTGAATAGAATAAGATAACTTATTTAGACCAAGGAGACAAAAGCCATGAAACAGAATTTTCTTATATTATTCTTAATTTGTCTGACTACAGCTTTATTTGCAGAAACGCGAAAAGAGGATTGTAGGTCAAAGGCGATTTGTCTTATTTCAATTGCGACGGATGATGGTAAGGAATTTAGAGTTCGTAATCTCGACGGAAGACCTTGGTCAAAGAACTCTATCCAATTTTTGGCAGAGATTAAAAATTACGAATCTTCGGAAAAATTACCTCACTCTATGATTGTTCGAGGAGCCGAGGAACAAGCGTTTGTTTCTTTTAAGATATTAGACAAGTCCGCGTATCGTTATTTTTCTTATTCATACAAAGCTAGACTGGGTGATGTCAATGCTGTGCATAATGATTCTGTAATATATGAATTGCCCTTTGAAGTCGGAAAAAGTTTTCGTATTGGACAAGGATATAATGGTAACTTTACTCATCATGGTTCGTCGGCGTATGCATTAGATTTTTCTCTTCCCATGAGAACTCCGGTACTTGCAGCAAGAGAAGGTTATGTGGTTGCCATTGAAGATCGTTATACTGAAGGTGGAACAAGACAAGATCTAGCATCGAAGGCAAATCTTGTATCAATACTTCATGATGATGGCACAATTGGCAATTATGTTCATCTAGATTTCAATGGCGTAGTGGTGAAGTTAGGAGATAAGATTTCGGTAAGCCAACTTCTTGGTTATTCAGGAAATACTGGTTATTCACAAGGCCCGCATTTACACTTTGAAGTGAATCAGCCCAATGTACGATATGATATGGCATCATTGCCTACCTACTTTCGGACACAAAATTCTAGTCGAGAACAACTAACGGAGAGTAATATCTACTTTAAACCCGAATCGCGAACCGAATCTTCTGATTGGATAGAACTGAAAGATGAGGTATCCCTTTGTCGAACTGAAACAAATGTTAAATCTATTTCCTGTGGCATAAATGAATTCAAACTTGGAGAAAAGTTTTCGCTCAAGTTCTTCTTCCTCAAGCCAGAAGTTAGAGACATCGAAGTGATCAAATGAAATGATCCATTACATTAAGATAAATTTACATTTCAAATCCAGATAACTTTTATCCTCTTTCTGCGATTTCTTTTATTTTCTCTAATGCTTTTGGCCAAGCTTCTAAAAAATAATCATAATATTCATCCATAGCATCCATATCTAGGGTGAATAAAGTTCCGCCGTCTTTTTCTGCAAAAGAATAATTCTCATAACTCGGAGCCCATTTTTTAACTTCTTCACTTGTTGTATCTTCAATGTTATTATGGATCACTCCATTATGTTTGATGGAAATATATTTATACAAAATATTATCTGCTATCTCACTCAACATACCTCCCTCTTCACCTGTGTTAGGATCTGGACCCAAAAAAAGAATTTTAGAACCTTTAGTCCAATCCCCTTTAAAATATGATCCAGCAGAAAATGAAGCAGACCATTCTCTATAAGTTTTATCTCCGATGATCGTATTCCAAACTTTTTCTAAGCCAGCATTTATATGGATATTTAAATTTAATTTTTTCATTCTCAATTCCTACATTGTCTCAGCTAACCAACGCTTTACTATTTTTTTGAATTTAGTTTTTTTCTTCATATAATCTTCAAAACTTACAAAAGTAACAACGGCTCTTTTATCGGCCAACCAAACCAACAATCTAGTTTCATCTTCAAATAAATACTGATTTGTTTTGGTATCCTTACCTTTTGCACCCGTATGGAAAATAAGCTGAATATTCTCAGATTTATCCAATCGAAATGTGATCCTATCGTCACCCAAATAACAAAAGCTTGGCGCATTCCATTTAATATGTTCAGTAATTGATTTATCAGTTTTTAATATCAAATCGCGAATTTCTTCGATTACTGCCTTCAAAGGATGTTTGTGGGAAGATAAAAAATTAGTAACATCAATATCCGTTTGTATAGGATTCGTTTTCGGTTTTTTAAATGTTAGAGTGGGCATTTGGCAATTCTATAAAAATAACAAAGGTTCCGTCGATATTTTTATTTAAATAAATTCCAATCTGCACTTTTTGTTCGCCAAAAATAGTAGGCCTTATTTTCTTTTTTAAGTGCTTGTACAAATAAATTGGAATTTGGACGTACGACAAAGGAAACCAAACTATATAAATGGGTATTTTCTTCCCAAGAAGGAAACAATTGTTTTCCATCGGGAGAATAAAAACCTAACATAAATTCTTCGGATTTTTCTACCTGTAGGATCGTAGCCAAAACATTCTTTAAAGATTCTTCCTTCAAGGAAAAACATTCCGTATTGATAGCTGGATTTTTTCCAAATTTCTTTTTTGGTTCCATTTGACATAGGAACAAATCATCTGTTACATTCTCAGAAAAAGTCAGAACTCTATCCGCTTCGACTAAAGATAATAGTTTTGTTTCGGAAAAAGTGGATCCGATAAACAATAAATAGATTAATGAGATTTTAAATAATTTCATATTTTGTCACCCTTCCCACTTTTCAAGGGCAATGCTTACTTTCTGGAAAAATTCTCCACCATCTTTCGCACCTAATGCTTTAATGCTGGGTTTAATTTCACGTAAAAATGTTTTATCTTTTTTGTTACAAATTAAATAAAATATTTGTGAAACTTCTTCATTAGGTGAGGATGAAAAATTAAATGTTTGGCAAACTTCCCCAAAATTTCCATCTAAAACTAAAGATTTTGCCGATTCGATTTTACCCCTTTCTTGCCAATGATATGATGAACTCATTCTAAAGTAACGAGCAGACATGGCAAAGTCACCTAAGGCACGATAGTATTGACCCATAAGATATAACAAATCCGAAGAGGTAGCGTCATCTTTTTCCATTTCATGTCCAATGGAATTTAAATATTCTTTTCCTTTTTCAGCATTTAACTTGATTGAGATGATTCCTTGGTATAATGGTGAACTAGAAATAGAATGGTCTTCGTTAAAAATTTGGTTCAGGAGCTCAAATTGTTTTCGTTTATATAGAATAATAAAAACAAATTCAAATAATTTTGGTTCCTTGGACTCTCTTATGATATTGATTAACTCAAGGTAATTTTCTGAATTTGTTCGAATGGCTACAGTGTATGCATTCGTAAGTTGTGTATAAGTTAAAGGTTTATAAATTTCTGAAACAGATTTCCATATTCCGGATTTATCTTTCGAAGAAACAATGGATGAATAACGCGTTCCAAGTAACAAGGCTTCAATGACCTTGTTATGTTTTTTATAAAGATAAAATAATCTTGTCACAGCCGCCTTTTGTAAGGATTTTGAGTTTGATGATTGTATTGATTGTTCATAGAGAGGAATTGCAAAAAGTGTGCTCTTAGATTCCATTTCATATGCTTGTTTGTATTTATTTGTATCTGCCCCCAAAGAAAAATTCAGAAATGATAAAGATAGAAATATTAATATATATGTATAAGTTTTCATTAAAATAGATTCTTCATCAATTCTCTGTTATCTAAATTTGGAAGTTTATGATCTTCTGCACAAATTCCTTGCGGTGGATAGTCGGATAAATAAAGTTCACTGATTGGATGCGGGCAATGTAGTCCCGCCTCTTTTCCGGAAATTGGGCAAATTTTAAACATCTTGCTATGTGTAGGTGTGGGAAATTTTCGTTTAACAACCAATTGATTTTTATCTATATTTTCTACGATCTCACCCCATAGTGGGGCCGCTAGTGCCCCGCCAAGTCCACCACTTCCCATCCCAAATTTTGGATTGTCATAACCGATCCAAACAGCTAGTGACAATTCAGGGCGAACGCCAACAAACCAAGCATCTTTATAATCATTTGTTGTTCCAGTTTTCCCAACGACCTCGCCCGTATATCCGCCGTTACGTACTCCACTCGCTCGACCACTATCTCTTAGTAAGGACGTCATCACCTCTGCAGTGTCAGGCCTTATGACTTGCCTTTCACTTGGAAGTTTTAACCTAAATTCATCTATTTCATTTAACTTATATATGACGACTCCCCTAGAATTTGTAATTTTTTTGATGAGATATGGACGTTTGATAGTTCCTTGGTTCATAAAGGCAGTAAAAGCCGAAGCCATTTCAATAGGTGATATTTCAAGTGTTCCGAGGGCTAAGGATAAATCACCTCGGAAACGAGCTTTCTTTTCACTGCTATCCGGAAAAAAGAATTTTGTAAAATATGATTCAATACCACCAAATCCAAGTTTTTCGGCAACCTGCACAGCGGCTGTATTTTTTGATTTTATAAGTGCCGTTCGTAATGAAATTTCTCCATCGTAAGTTCCACCCAAATTATCAGGAGACCATTCTTTGCCACCACCACCACGATAATAAAGGGGAGCATCTAAAATTTTGGTTCCAGCCTGAATCGCACCAGCATCTATAGCAGATGCATATAACACGGCCTTAATGGAACTACCCGTTTGTCTTCGCATTTGAATCGCACGATTGAACTGATTTTTACTATTAAATTCTTCGCCACCATGTAAAAATAAAATTTCACCAGTATTCGGTTCTATGCAAACAACAGCCGCTTGAATACCATTCTCTTTTTCATTCTCATCAAAGTCGGCTTCCCATAACATCTCATTTGCGATCATCGTATCACTGAACAATTGTTTGATAGCTTTGGCTTCTGGTGAATCTGGTAACTTCCGAATGAGTTTTCTTTGAATTTTTCCCGATTTAACCGCTTTGGAAAGATGCGAGCGAACCATAGGTCCTACCATTTCTTGCATATTCCGATCTAAAGTAGTTTCTACGACGTATCCTCCACTCTCATAAATATTTTTATCTACTTCTAAGCTAGAGAGTATCGCGCGTATATGTTCTGTTACATAAGGTGCTATATCCTGACGAACACCAAACACAGTTTCGTTAGGTGATCTAGTGGAAAATTGATGATACAGGGAAATGAATTTTTCTTTTTGTAAACCAGGGTAAATTCCCCTATTCCTAAACATTGCTAATATCGCACGGACTCTCTTATAAGAATCTTCTGGATTTTTTAATGGAGAATATTTGTTAGGTGCAGAAGGAAGAGAAGCTAGTAACAATATTTCTTCTCGAGAGAGTTCTTGAGGATTTTTATGAAAATAGAATTTAATACCTTCACCAAATCCAAAAGCACCATGGCCCAAGTAAACATGATTCATATAAGTTTCTAAAATTTCTTCTTTAGAAAGAGTTGCTTCCAAGGCAAAAGCAAGTTGCGCCTCTCGTATTTTTCTCGTTATACTCTTGCGTCTATCATCAATAATAATTCTTGCTAACTGCTGTGTGATTGTCGATGCACCTTGTTTATAACTAAAATTAACAATATTTTTTCCAAAAGCTCTTAGGATCGCCATATAGTCCACGCCTGAGTGATAAAAAAACTTTTGGTCCTCAATATTTAATAAAATCGAAACCATATCTTCGGAATAATCTTGCAAACGTAATGTGGAAGTACGTTTTTGAAATATTTCGCTTACTACACTTCCATTTCTATCTAATATTTTTGTTGGTATATTTTTTGTTAGCTGAGTTAGAAGTCCTGGAACTTCTTTTTTCATTTCATATACCCCAGCAATGAAGTAAGCAAATACGATAATAAATAAAAACAGAGCAAAGGCTGTAGTGGTGAAGGCGATTTTTAATATAGATGTATTTGGGGAGAATTTTCTTTTCGCAATTGGTTTCTGTTTACTTGAACTACTTGTGGAAAACCAATTAGGCTTATTAGCTAATTTTTCAGATTCGGTGAGTGTTCTTTTTAATTTATTTGGTTCACTGACAACTTTTTTCTCAAAGAAAGGCTTTTTGAAATTCGAACTTTTCGCCATTATGTCGTTAGTCGATATAAATATATTTGATTCTTTCGGGAGATTAGATTGAATCACTCGTTCGACATTAAATCTATAATTTTGAAATTTTAAGACGACCTTTTCTTTGCAATGTGCACACGTTAGTTGGAATAAACCCGTTTCAGGTAAAGGTTGCGGAAGACGGGATGCCCTTTTGCAATGAGGGCATATGTATTTTGGAGAAGGTATACTTGTTTCTGCCGTCATAGAGATTCCGATATTATAATTATCGGCCGTTTGTTAAAATTACAAAATCAGCTATTTTACTAAAATTGGCATTCTCCTCCTTACCCTCAGGAAATACGGAAACCACTAAAACTTTATGCCCCATCTTCCTTAAGCGAAAAGTGAGCCCTCCTTCCTCATCACTGTGAAATCGACCATTGATATGAAGGATCTTCCGACCAGATCGAAAACTTTCTCTCGAAACTGATTCCGCCATTCCCTGATCCCACATATATTGTGCAAGGATCATGGATTCAGGACTTGGGATCCCTTTGGCCCCCGAGGTATGACTCGATTGAAACATGGAACGAAGTTTGGCGAGATAAGTCTCAGATTGGTAAAGTCCAAGTGTATATGCTTCGGGTAAAAAATAATGTGCTTCATTCCCAAAATCCATATAAGCGATGATACCTTTTCGGGCAATGGCGTTCACATAACGTCTTGGAGGATTGGCACAAATGATAGGACTATAACTTTCTTTAGCAATTTTTACCAAAGGCAAATAGTCTGTTTGGAAGTTTTTCCAAAGTCTTATCCCTTCTAAAAATTGTTTTTCAGGTATATATCCCGAAGAATATTCATTAACAAGCATTTGTTGGTCTTTTTCCAACATTTCTAAACTTAAAGCGGAAGGAAACTTGTCTGAAAATTTTTTAAAAAATTCAATTTGTGCAATGTGACCAATACCATCATCATGTTCTTCACCCCAAAGCATAACATCAAAATTTTCCATCTCTTTCAAGAGGTCCTGCCATGTCACAATGGAATTTGTTTTGGTATTTATTATTTTAATTTTTAAATCAGTGGAATTCTCATCTGCATTAAGTAAGGTGGTTAAACTGAAAACAATAATGGTGAAAAAATAACGAATCATTTTATTCTTATAGTAGGCTTTCAATTGCCTTTTTTAATTCTTCACTTTCTGGTTTTACCGCCGAACCAAATCTTCCTCTGATCTTTCCATCCTTATCTATTAAAAATTTTTCAAAATTCCATTTCACCTCACCTTTATCTGAAGCATTTTCTGTGAGGAATTTGTAAACGGGATCTTTGTCTTCACCTAACACTTTTACTTTTTTTTTGAGATCAAAAGTGACACCATAATTTAATTTACAAAAATCGGCAATTTCCGTTTCAGATCCAGGTTCCTGGCCTCCAAAATCATTAGAAGGAAATCCTATGATTACAAAACCTCTATCCTTATAGGAGTTATATAAATTTTGTAGACCTTCATATTGTGGAGTATAACCACATTTAGACGCTACATTGACTACCAGAGCCACCTTTCCCTTATAAACAGAAAGGGATTGTTCTTTGCCTTGGATTGTATGCGAATTCAAATTGTGAAATGACATTTTTTTTTCTCCTGAGAGTATAGGTATAACAAATAAGAAAGTAAATGCCAGCAAAAGTTTTCTTTGCATCAAAGGTACCATCCAAATCATTAGACTATGTCTGCCCTATTTTTTGCGCTTCCCGCAGAAGCAAAACCTTGGATTGAGGCTTTAGAGGCAAAACCAGAAAAAAAACAAGGTCATTTTCGCTATTATCATTCAGAAAACCACTCCATCATCATTTCAGGAGTTGGAAAAATCGCAATGGCAATGGCAGTCACGGAATTTGCCCAAAAATTTAAAAATTTATGCAATCAAAGAAATTTTCAAATTTGGAATTTAGGGATTTGTGGTTCAGCTAACAATGAATACTTGATTGGTGATTTTTTTTGGATTCATAAGATCATTGATGATTCCACGGGACGAGAATACTTTCCGGATCGACTGGAAAAAATCGCAGATTTTCCTGAGACTTTTATCACAACATTTGATAAGCCGGTGACAAAAAATCCTGATCCAAAAAATCAAATTTTCAAAAAATTAAATCCTATTGAGTCATCTAACATTAGCCTCGTTGATATGGAATCCTCTGCTTTTTTTGAAGCCGCTTCGATTTATTTTGATTTAAGTCAAATTCATATTGGGAAAGTGATTTCAGATCATCTGGAAGGAAATTTGTGTTCTGCAAATACTGTTTCCCAACTTTTAAAAAAACATATTCCTACCTTATTGCCCGATTTTATTTCTGAAAAAGAAGATGCCGACAAATCCCCATTAGCAGATGAAGTTTGGATACACTATAAAGAACATGCGCTTTCGTTAAATTTTACAGAATCGATGTTAGTTGAATTAAAAAAGTCGATTATTTATTTTATTTTAAAATATCCGAACGAAGATATCCCAAAGCCACAGATACCCAAACTCACACGAAATTTCGAAAAACGTGATGTGAAAGAATATTTTTTGCAATGGAGACAACTTCTGCATGTTTAAGTCATTCTCTCATATATATATAGAAGATGCGATTATCGAACATCCTAGAACAAAACTCATATTGCAAAAATTTAAAAGCAGTGTCATAGTTCCTATTAAACATTATAAGGATGTCTTCAATCGGCGCGGTCAAGATTTCATTTTACAGAAAAAATCGCCAAAATTAATTTTAGCAAAAAGAAATGAACAATTTTTATACGAAGGGAGTCATTTTTCACCAAACTTTGATTCGCCTCACTTCTATTACAACACTCTTGCTTTAAATTGTATTTATGATTGTGCCTATTGTTATTTGCAAGGAATGTTTTCTTCCGCCAATTTAGTGTTATTTGTCAATTGGGAAGATTATTTTAATGCGACTGATGCATTTTTAAACCTATATCAATCCTTATATTTAGCTCTTTCCTATGATACAGACCTACTTGCCACAGAGTCATTTTTTCCAGCCACAAAAGCTTGGATTGAATTCGCAGAAACGAGACCTAATTTATTATTAGAAATCAGAACCAAGTCAAATAATTTTCCAAGTATTTCCCATCTAACACCAATCCCAAATGTGATACTGGCATGGACCCTTTCTCCTGAAAATATCATAACCAAAATCGAAAAAAAAACTCCTTCATTAAGTTCACGGTTACAATCCATTCAGTCCGCTTTGGATCTTGGTTGGAAAGTTCGAATCTGCATAGATCCAATGTTACGTGAGCCGAATTGGAAAGAAGAATATAGAACATTAATTTCAAGATTAGAAAGTCAAATATCCATAAATAAAGTTTATGATATCAGTATAGGTACGTTCAGAATGAATTCTGACTTTTTCGGAAAAATTCAAGAAATTAGAAATGATACGGCACTACTATATTATCCTTTCGAAAGAAAAAATGGAATCGTAAATTATTCCAAATCAGAAAACGATGAAATGTTGGATTACTTAACTTTATTATTAAAACCGCTTGTGGAAATAGATAAAATCAAAGTTAGTTTTTAGAAGATTATCAGTGTAAATAAATTGCTCTTTGCATAAAATTGTTTCTCTAATTTAAAAATTTTCCGCTTTGAATTTTTACCTACCTAACGAAAATAGTGCGACCCATGCAGAACGTAATGCGAATTCTGATTCTATTTTCTATAATATTTTACCTTCAATGTGGCATCTTTGACAAAAAAAAACCAGCTCCCACAGCCATAAATGGAGTCATCGATCTTCGTAATTGGGATTTCAAAAAAGATGGAACTATACCCTTGGATGGAGAATGGAAATTTTATTGGGGGGAATCACTAACCGGCATTAAATTTAATGAAAAAAATGGTCTTGCCTCCGAATTCATCCCAATTTCTGTTCCCTCTTCCTGGAAAGGGGAAATATGGAAAGGGAAACCACTACCAGGCTTTGGTTATGCGACATATAAATTAAAAATACTTTTACCAAAACACATTCCTACGTTAACAATTCACAATTTTGATCTTTCTTCGTCCTATCGGTTTTCCATCAACGGAGAGCTTTTCCATGAACAAGGTAGATTTTCTTCAGATCCGAGGAATGCAGAACCATCATACCGACCTCTTACAAAAGATTTACCAGAGTTGTCAGAAGAAACTGAATTTGTTTATGAAATTTCAAACTATCATTATGGAAAAGGTGGCTTTTGGGAAAGTTCAGAAATTGGCGAAAGAGACCAAATATTAAATAAACTTAACCACCGTTACCAGGTGACATCGTTTATTGCTGGTAGCATATTTTTATGGGCTCTATACCATCTTGGTCTGTATTTTATGAGAAGGGAAGATAAAGCGAGTTTGTTTATTTCCCTATTTAGCTTCTTTCTTGTCCTTCGGATTTTAACCACAGGTGAGCGATTAATAGGCGTTATATTTCCTGAAATTTCTATGGATAACCTTATCCGTCTTGAATTCTCTACAGCATACATTGCCGCTGGTGTTTTTGCTTACTTTTATAGACTCGTTTTTCCAGAAACTTTGGGAAAACATTCCATCACATTTGTATTTCTTGCCCTCTCACCATTTATTATCTCTTTATTTTTTTCTGTCGCCGAATTCTCTCAATTGGCCATTTATTATCAGGTATTATTAATTTTCATTTGTATTCGCATAATATTCGCTATACTTAAAGCTTTTAAATATGGCAAAACAAAATCCGTTTTATCACTTGTCGGATTTATTTTTATTTTTTTGACCGTGTTAAATGATACACTTTATCAAAACAATATCATAAATACTACTAACCTGATTCCTTTTGGATTTTTAGGTTTTATTTTATTTCAAGGTTATATCCTTTCCTATGGATTTACGCGTGCTTATTCTGATATTGCAAAACTAAAAGAAAACTTAGAAATATCAAACGGTCAATTAAGCAATCTGAAAGAAGGCCTAGAAGATTTGATCGTTGCAAGAACCAAAGAATTAGAAGAAAGTAAAATCAACATACAGCAGTTAAACGAATTTGCTCGCGCAATCAATTCCACTATCAGATTGGAAATCATATTAGAAAAAGCATATCAATACTTAAAGAAGGACCTTAATTGTGATTCTCTAATTTTATTTTTAATTGATGAAAAAAAGGAAATGGTTGTATTTCATAAAGGGGTTTTTGCTGATCATTATGACCAAGAAGTAGAAGCAAAATTCAGGGAGATGAATTTTGAATTGAATCCAAATGCTGGAATCTTCTATTTAGTATATAAAAGAAATAGATCATTTTCATTTTCAAAAGTCAGAGAAAGAAACCTTACAAAATCAAATAATACCTTTGTTAGACTAATTGGAAATAGACCAGGAATGATCATTCCCCTTGCCTCTCAAGGAAAAGTTGTCGGTCTACTAACATTATTTAAAGATAACAATGAAGTTCCTTTTACAAAACAAGATTTACAATTGGCAGGAAGAACCGGCGAAGCCATCGCCACTTCTGTAACAAATTCAATACTGATCGATAATTTAAATACTGAGAGAAATATCGCAGAAATTACCAAAATTCAAATGGAGGATGCTAAAAATGAAGTAGTAAAATTAAATGAGTTCACCAAACGCATTAATTCGGAATCTTTACTTTCTAAAATTATAGATGAAATGTTTGATTACATTCAAAAAACATTTAAGATTGAAGCGATCATATTACAACTACTAGACTATAACAAAAACGAATTTTATACTTACAATACCACAACTCCAGAAAATGTTTCGAAATCTCAAATTGATTATGCAAAAAATTTAAGAATACCCTTAAACGAATCGGGTGGTTTTGTATACCAAACTTATCTCCGCAAAAAATCCTTTTATGTATCAAATATTCCAAAATCATTAAACAAAATTGATAAAGAAATAATCACAAATTTCAAACTTTCTTCCTTTGTCGTTGTTCCACTCATTGTTCAAAACCAAGTAATAGGTATGGCGTATTTTACTTCATATAACAACTCATTGAAGTTAAAACATGAAAACTTACGAAGGATCAGTGGATTCTGTGATCAAATTGCTGGCGCCGTTCAAAATTCACTTTTGCTTCAACTGGCAGAAGAAGAAAAAAAACGCTCTGAACTCGCGAGAGCAGAGATTCAAAAATTAAATGAATTTGCAAAAAGAATTAACTCTTTAACGAATTTAGAAGGTATACTCGCAGAAATTTTTGCCTTTATCAAAAGCAATTATGAAATAGAAAATTGCGTTTTGTTTTATTTAGATAAAGAATATAAAGAATTTAGATATTTAAACCATTCTGGTTTCAATCTAATCGATGATGAGACAGTTAATTATTTTAAGAACTTAAAATTTCCTCTAAATGAAAAAGGAGGTTTCGTATATCAATGTTATATGAGAAAAAAATATTTTTATATGAAACGAATTCCAAAACATATTCCGTATGAGATTGATAGGGAAATAATCCAGCGATCAAAATCTAAATCCTTACTTGTGTCACCAATGATTAACAATGATGAAGTGGTGGCAATGGCCGTTTTTGGAATTACGGATGAAAACAAAAGTTTAAATAAAGAAGAAAGATCATCGATTATAGGTGTTTCTGAACACATAGCAAGCGCGATTAACAACAATTTCCTTTTACATAAAATTGAAGAAGAAAAGAAAAAATCGGACGCCTTACTTTTAAATATATTACCTAAGAATGTGGCTGAAGAGCTTCAATTGAAAGGAAGAGTGAATCCAGTTGAATTCGAAAATGTGACAATATTGATTACTGGTTTCTCTGGTTTTTCGCAAATGACAGCGAAACTCACACCTGAAGAATTAATTGAAGGATTAGATTTATATTTTTCAAGATTTGATGAAATCATTAAAAAATGGAATTTGGAAAAATTAAAAATGACGGGAGATATGTTTATTGCAGCAGGAGGACTCCCGATAGGAAATTTCACTCATCCGATTGACGCGTGTTTAGCGGCGTTATCGATAAAACAGGAAGTAAGTTTACTCAATGAACAATTTTCAAACCTCGCATTTAAGCCAAGCGGTATTACGATCGCTGTGCATTCGGGACCTGTAGTCGCTGGCGTCATAGGAAAATCGAAATTCAGTTATGATATTTGGGGCAAAACAGTTACACAAACACAAGCGATCAGACGAGCGACCCAAGAAGGCATCATTCACGTTTCACAAGAAACTATAGAAAAAGCAAAATCATTTTTCGATTTTGAAAAGCAAAAAGATATCGTAACGTATGAGGGTGAATCACTTCTAGTGCAAGAGTTAATGGCCTTAAAACATGATTTAGGTGACATATCTGGACTGCATCCAAATGAAAAATTTGATAGATTATATACACAACAAAAGCGTGGCGCTAGGATTCTCATTAAATAAATGTTAGTCCTTGTTTTGATTCTAATTTTTCTTTGTCTCATATTATTTTATTTTATGATTAAATTTTTTAGAGAAAATAATTTTCATAAGATGGAATTAATCGCTAAGAATAATGAACTTATAATTACAAAACAAGTTATTGCAGAAAAAGAAAGCGAATTAAAACAATCAATCGAAAAGGCCAATGATTTTTCTGATAAATTATACAATTCTTATTCTCAACTAACAGACCTTGATTCATTGCTAAGAGAAATTAATTCCTCGAAAGACCTTAAAGAAATATTAGAGATATTGGCAAAATATGTAAAAGAAAGATACAATATACCGCATTATGTTTTATATACATTCAAAAAAATGGAATCGGAATTAGAGTTTTATGCTAGTAATTTCCCAAAAGAATTGTCTGAAGTTTCCAAAAATGAAATCATTTCTCGAAAAATTCCTATCAATTCCGAAACAACAACAAAGTATGCTCATGCATATTCCTGGAAACGTAAACGCAGTTTTTTTATTCCTGATTTAACAAAATATAAAACTATCGGTGTCGAATATGAAAACCAAATATCCGTTAATTTAAAATCACTTCTAATCGTTCCATTATTTCAAAGACAAAAATTTATTGGCACCTTAGATTTGTTTGATTATTCTGGTAATCTAAAACTTACCGAACAAGAAATCAATCAGATAAAAATCGTCGGGGATTATATCGCAGGTTCAATCGAGACAGGATTTTTGATGGATGAATTGCAATTTAAAAATGAAAAAATCCAATTAGAAAAAAATCAAATAGAGCTTCATCGAGAAAAACTAGAATTTGCGAATCGATTAATGAGAAAATTAAACTCATACAATAAGATAGATGATATCGTTAACGAAGTATTAATATATTTAAAATCATTCCATCGTGTCGAACTCGCATTCCTTCTTCTTTATGATGAAAAACAAAATGTACTCAAACCTTTTTTAACCAACCAAGAAGTCTTTAATAAAGGTTTATTAATAAGTAATTTTTTTAGAAATTTTAAAGTTTCTCTCAATGCAAAAGAAGGATCTTTACATAGAACATTTTACAAGAGAAAACCCTTATATATTAAAACTTCTGCCATAAGGAGCCGACTATCAGGTTATGATCAAAAAATTACTGAGGAATTCAAATTAGAATCTATTGCACAAATACCTCTCGTAGTTCAAAACAATTGTATCGGAATTCTGTGTCTAACTAGACTTTCACGAAATTTGGATTGGTCAAAAAGTGAATTCATTGAGATGTGCTCTTTCGCAGAACAAGTAGCAGGTGCTATACACAATGCCAATCTAATGAAAGATTTGGAACTAGAACGTGAAAAATCTATTAAGATGTTAAAAAATATTTTACCCGATGAATTGGCACAAGAATTGATGGAAACTGGCGAAGTTGTTCCTATGGAATATGAATCCGCTACAATTTTGTTTACTGATTTTAAAGATTTCACTCACTCAGCAGAACAAATGTCACCCGAAGATTTAATTTCCCAATTAGATACCGTATTCTCTCAGTTTGATGATATCGCCTTACGTCATACATTCGAAAAACTAAAAACCATTGGTGATTCCTACATGGCAGCTGGTGGCATACCGCAAGGTAATTTTACTCACCCAGTAGATGCTTGTTTATTTGCACTTGAAATCAGGGCATTTATGAATTTTATAAAATTAAGTAAACAAATGTTAGGAAAAAAATTCTGGGAGATACGAATTGGCATACACACAGGTCCAATAGTCGCAGGTGTGGTCGGCAAAACAAAGTTTGCTTATGATGTCTGGGGAGATACGGTCAATGTGGCAAGTCGTATGGAAAGTTCATCACTTGCAGGGGAGGTCAATCTTTCAGAAACAACTTATGATAAAGTGAAATCTTTTTTTGAATGTGAATACCGAGGGAAATTGGCGGCAAAAAATAAAGGTGAAATGGGTATGTATTTTTTACGAAGATTAAAACCAGAGTTTTCATCCGATAAAGAAGGCATAAGTCCCAATGATACTTTTTTAAGATTGTATAAAAATTTACAAATTGGAGCTAAAATTATATATAAACATTCCGCCTAATTTTAGATGAATTTCACAAAGATAACATGGCCGCCTAGCATTAAGCTTGGTATAACCAAAGATAAAATTTTCAAATCGATAAAGCCACTCTACAAATCTTTCCGCACCAGGATAAGAGAATGTATTCATTCCTGATTTAAACTTCTTAGTGTTTTCCTATCTGTTTCGGAAATACCAACGCCATCAATGTCCTCCACCACTATGGCCACCGCCCCCACCACTGCTACTCCCTCCGCCGGAACTTCCGCCTCCGCTACTACTACCACCACCAGAACCGCCACTGCTTCGGCTTCCCCCACTTGAAGTTCTTGTACGCGTACTCGAAGATGAAGTGGTGTCACATGAATTCAAACAAGTGAACATTATAATTTGGCAAATTGGTGAATAAGTGATCGCTCCATTTGATTGAGATTGGTTACTCGTAACGGCAATGCATAATGTTTGCTCTACGAGACATTGGTTTCTGCATTGCATACCACTTGACTTGGTACTACTATTGGAACATCCAATAAAAAACAATAGTATAATACAGAATATAATCTTTTTGATATTAAAATGAATTAACATTATTTTGCCCCTTTTTCCGTTAACAAACGTATGATTTCTTCTTTATCAGATTGCGTAATTTCAGAAAGAGCTGTATGACCTGCATTTGATTTTATATTTGGATCGGCACCGGCATCCAATAATATTTTTACAACCTTGGGATAACGATGGTATGATGCCAACATTAGCGCAGTATGTCCGTTATGTGACACTGCATTTGTATTAGCTCGAAATGACAAAAGTAATTCTACCATTTCTGCATGACCTTCTTTGGCCGCGATCATCAGAGGTGTGAGCCTATCAAAGGTGTCTTCAGGCTGGTTCACATTATAACCTGCTCGAAGTAGTTTTCTCACCTTTTCCAAATCACCGATTGCCACTTGGAAAAACAAATTCTCTGAACGATCATGAATTCTTACATTATTGCCAGCGCATTGTGTCAGAAAGAAAGAAAGGATCACCAAAGCTAAGATTCGAAGTTTCATACACAAAGTTTCGCATAAAACCAGAGTGTTGGCTATGGAGGATGACCACAATTGCGGAAACCTACTATATTCTCCTTGAAATTTAGGAGGGAAACCAAAAACTTAGGAGGTATCAGGATGGACAAACGCAAATACCGTATTATTTTTCTTTGGTTTTATGTAATTTCCCTGGTTCTTTGGATCATTGAAGAAATTTACACTCTCACTAATCCCCCAGAGATCTTTGATCGTTTTCGATTATTGATCGCAACATTTGAATCCTTTATTGCCCTCTCTTCCTTTCTTGCCATTTCGATCCTTTATCGTGAAATGAAAACGGAGGCGGAGGAAAACTTCCTGGCACAAGCGGTAATTAAAGATTTAAAAAGAACGAATCGCATTCTAAATAACCCAGAATCTAGCTTTTGGATAGAAGTGAAATCCCAGATGAATTCTTGGAAGCTGACCGATGCAGAAAAAGAAATCGCAATTCTGATTTTAAGGGGATTTTCTCACCAACAAATCGCGGGTGTGCGTAAAAAGAGTCTCAGAACGATCGAAAATCAAACAGCCTCTATCTATGAAAAGTCTTCTATGAGAGGAAAACTTGAATTTATATCCTTTTTCCTTACGCCACTTTTGCCTGATGAGGAAGAAGGAGAGTGAATCAAAAAACCTTGACCATGTTTAAAAACTCTCCTATACTCATTCACTGGAACATAGGAATTAATGAAAATTTATAGTATTATTTTTATATCAACCATCACACTTCTGTTATTCTCTCCCTTATCTTCGCAAACTAAATTAGATGAAAGAGCAAAACAAAAACAAGATGCTCTTTTGGAAAAAAACAAAGCGAGCCAAGAAAAGATTTTAGCTAAATATGCCCAGTTTTATTCAAAATTGAAGGATAGATATCCAGGTTTAAATTTTGAGGAATTACCAGTGGATCCAAGCTTAGCAAAAGATGTTATAGATCACAATGATGCTCCCGGAGCAGATGCAAAAAAAACCAAACAAATATTTGGTTATGCTTCCGAAAGTTTCATATTAAAATCAGAACCGAATTTATTACCAAAATTCAACCTTCCCTTCAAAACGAAGAGAGGCGAAAAAGTGGAGGTTGTTCTTGTTTTAAAAAACGATGAAGAAGTCAAAAAAGAAAAACCAAACTGGTGTTTGATTCGATTATCTTCCAAACAAGAGGGTTATATCCCATCGGAATATCTTTCTCCTTCAATTATCAATAAAAATGATACGCAAGAACGTCGCCTAGCTTCTGTAAAACCTCCAACTACTCGTGCATTTGCTTTTCCAACAGAAGTAAATTCCAATAAAAAATCTAGGAACTTAGAATCTGATATTTTAAAAGATGAAGAAGGAAATCAAAAAACTGATGATAAATTCAAAGATAAGGACTTTTGGGTAAGTGCCAGTAGCTTAAATATTCGCGAAAATCCTGATATCAATTCATATATTATTGATCGTATTGCCAAAGGCGAAAAAGTAAAAGTCATATTATCAACTAACAATGAAGAAACTATTGATGGAATTTCGGATGTATGGCACCAGATTCAAAGTGGTTACCAAAAAGGTTGGGTTTTCGGTGGATACTTAAGTCAAAGTGAAATTGCCGCTGACTACGGAGATCATAACAATGGCCCGGCATTCCCACAAGAAAACCCTGAAGAATTAAAATCAGGCGAAAAAAGATATGTTAGGTCAATTAGTCTAAGGCTTCGGGATGAACCAAATGATTATGGAACAGTCGTGACTTCCATTCCTGGAGATGAAAAAGTAAAAATCATAGATGCGAAACCGGAATTAGAAACTATCGGTGGAGTAAGGTCAAGATGGATTTATGTTAGCTGGGATGATACTTGGGAAGGTTGGGTATTTGGTGGTTTTGTTTCAAAAGATAAAGGCCAATTAGTAGACAATGATGATATCTCAAAGTATTTTCAATTGCCAGTAGATAATGATCGTTATGTTTCTTCTGCTTACGGCACTCGTGTAGATCCTGTGACTGGAAAAGTGGGAGCCTTTCATTCTGGAGTTGATTTACCTGCGAGTGTCGGGACCCCCATTCGAGCAGTTAGTGATGGTAAAGTTTGGAGAACCATAACAACTAGCGGTGGTTATGGTGTATTGACAATTCTTAGTCATAAAAACAATATTTATACTTATTATGCCCATCAGAATGAGAGAAAAGTCGCTGAAGGTGAAGTCGTAAAATCGGGCGATATCATAGGCGAAGTTGGCAATACAGGAAAGTCAACTGGACCACACCTACATTTTGAAGTTAGAAAGGGCCCTTCACAACAAGCCTTAGATCCAGGAGCCTATCTTCCCAAATAAAATAATTATATGAAAAAACAAATTCTAATACAAATACTTTTAATTTCTTTGCTGTTCTTATCAAACAACAGTTACTCGCAAGAAAACGAACAACCAATCACTGAAACTCCTGTTACACCAGAAGTAGTGGTTCCTGATTTGTTGCAACTTCTCTTGAAAGGTTCACCTAAGGATTTTGACAAAGGGATTAAAGACGGTGGTGATATTTCCGTTACTGACGCTGACGGTAAATCACTCATCATGATCGCAACAGAAAAAAACAAAACAAAACAATTTGAAAGTCTGCTGAGTGCTGGTATCGATTTAAATCGACGTGACTTAAAAGGAAAAACGTTATTACATTATGTAGTAACATCTAAACTAACAAATCAATTTAAGGTTCTTGTAGAAAAAGGAGCGGACCCAAATGCCTATGATGCAGAAGGAAATACCCCTCTTCACCTAGCGATACTTAAATCAAGTTTAAGCGTCCAAAAACTTATTGTAGAAAGTAAAGTAGATGTAAATTTACGAAATAATCCAAGAAAATCACCTTTATTTCTTGCTGTAGAAAAAGGAAAAACGGACTCAATCACCTATCTATTGCAAAACGGTGCCAATCCCAACCTTCCTGAATTAACTGGACGTACACCCTTATTTGTATGCATAGATACTAAGAATTTAAAGTTAATGACGACACTTTTAGATGCAGGAGCGGACCCAAATGCCAAAGATGCGAAAGCAGTCTCTCCTCTATTACTAACTATTGATAAATCATTTCAAGCCGGAACCGAACTTCTGTTAAACAGGGGAGCCAAATGGGATATTCTGGATGGGGATGACTTGCCTTTGAGTTTTTCTGCTTATAATAAGAAAAATTTAGCTATTCTAAAACTTCTATTTCAAAAAGGATTAAGCCCAGATTTAGTTGGCAAACAAAACAAAACTTTATTGGAAATAGCTATCGAAAAGAATGATATAGCACTTACCAAATTACTTATAGAATTTAAATCAAATCTAAACAACCGTTTAACGACAAAAAAGTATCCTCTCGAAGAATCAATCGATAAAAACAAATTTGCTATTGCCAATGTGCTGATTCAAAATGATGCTTCCCTTCAAATTCTCACCGAAGGTGGATATCAAATGATCCATTTGGCTGCGAAAAAGGGAAGTGCTCAAACGATCGAAGAATTACTTAAAAAAAATGTTCCTATTGATACACTGACGATTCAAAATTCTGAAACTCCATTGGCTCTCGCTCTGGAATCAAAACAAATTTTGGCCGCCAAACATCTGTTAAGCAGAAAAGCCAACCCAAATCATATTTCAAAAAATGGTAAATCTTTATTAGCAGAATCAATCGAAAGAAAAGACTTAGAATCAGTTAAACTTTTATTGTCATTTGGTGCCGATGCCAATGAAAAAAATTCGGAAGATGAAACTCTCGTGATGATAGTCTGCAAACAAGAATTGGACAAAAAAGACCAAAAATTCACTCAAGAAATCATCAAACTTTTGTTATCAAAAGGATTAAATCTAAATACAAAAAACAAACGAGGATTATCTGCCCTTCATTTAGCCTTCAATAGAAACAATAATGAACTGATTCAAGTGCTTGTAAACTTAGGAGCAGAGGTCGATTCGATTGATAACAATGGAATGACTGTTCTGCGAAAGGCAGTTATTAAATTTTTACAATCAAAGGAAATTGCAATCGCTGAACAATATAAGAAACTAGTACTATTCCTAATGGAACGTAGAGCCAATCTGAATCTCAAAGATAAATCTGGTAAAACTATTCTTTCCGAACTAGCAATTCAATTTGATCCTGGTAAAAAAGATTTGGTGTTAGAAGTGGCAAGAATCTTTGTGTTGAATGGTGGAGATCCAAAGTTAGAAGATAACAATGGAAAGTCACCATTGAAATATGCAGAAGATAAAAACATAAACGAACTATCTGATATATATCGCGGAAACTAATGTCGATAAAAAAAGAAAATACGATCAATATATTCGATTTTGTTAATACTGTACCGACAAAACTTTATAAACGTGGTGAAGTCATAGTGCGCGAGGGAGAGGCATCAAATGAAAAGATGTATTTCATTTTAAATGGCACCTTGTCTGTAGGAATGGGATCACCTGATCAAAACAATTTTCATGAAGTCCGCAAACTCACAACGGGCGAATTTTTTGGAGAAATTGCACTTATTTCTGCACATCCCAGATCAATGACTGTTTATATAGAATCTGATAGAGCTCAGCTCGGAATATTAGACAAACAAAATTTAATCAAAATAGCCACCACCAATCCAATGTTTGTTTATGCTTTATTACAAACTTATGTTGAAAGATTACTCGAAGCAGAACAAAAATTAAAAGAATTAGTAGATGGGACTTAAAGAATCATTATCAAAACTTTCAATGGTGACTCTCAAAAGGGGGGAAGTTCTTTTTAAAGAAGGGGTTCCGTCAAATGGAGCGATGTTTTTTCTTTTTGAAGGACAATTGGATATTTATAAACATATCGAAGGCAAACATTCCAAACTTAGAAGCATTTTACCGGGCGAATTTTTTGGCGAAATGGCAATTATAAATAATAGTCCAAGGGCAGCATCCATTGTTACCGTTTCGGATACAGCAAAACTAGGGATTATTAATAGAAATTCATTTGTCAAGATGAGCCAAGAAAGTCCTGAATTTTTATTTTTACTATTAAAACGAGTGATTGAGCGTCTTTATGAAACAGACTCAAAAATTCGTTCCATCAAACGATCTTTAGACGACGAAGCAAATGGAGTAAAATCCGAAAAACCAGAAAAAGAGACACCAGCTGTCGATCCTGATTCTATCCCAATGATACCTATTGGAGATATAATACCCGACGTTTGACGTTTCAGACTATCTTTCATTCCAATTTCTGATTCAAATTATTATTTTTCTTTTTGATTTTGAATCGTTCAGGTTGAATAATAACTTCAGAAATTACAGTACCTTCCCGTTGATTTATAACATTGATTACAGAATTTGCAATGCATTCAGCTAAAATAAAACTTCTCGGGTCATCATCCGTTCTGAAATTAAGATCTTTATAAAAATCTGTATTTGTTAAATCAGGTATGATATTCGTCACCTTAACACCCGATTTGCGAAGCTCTCCAAATAACTCTCTCCCAAAATGGATGAGGCCTGCTTTCGTCGCTCCATAAACTGAACCCCATGGCGAAACTTTTGTCCCAGCAATGGATCCTATAAATATAATTCGTCCTTCTTGTTGTTTTAAATTTCTTAAAAGAGAATTCACGAGTAACATCGGAGCCGTTAAATGAAGGTTAACCATAGAAATAATTTCTGATGGAAACAGTTCCTCCATAGGTTTAAAAAAACCTATTCCTGCATTATGAATTAATATATGAATTTGATCTAATTTTTTTAAATCGGCAATCCAATTTTGAATTTGAACAGGATTGCATAGATCGACCTTGTCTAATTTAAAATTTGCATGAGTAAAATTACAATTCTCTGGATTCTTAGAACAACCATAAACTATATAATGATGCTGTATTAGTATTTTAGAAATAGCTAAGCCGATACCTCTAGAAGCACCTGTCACAATTGCTATTTTGGCATTTTTATCCATTCCCAATTCCATTATTTAATATCTTTAAAAAAATTCCAAATTTCTTCTGATGCATCTATTTCTTCCGTTGGATTTCCCATTTTTACAAGAGGGATTTTTTGATCTTTGCCAGGGTATGAATGACCACCGCCGATAACATTAACCAACATAACTTTTGTCTGTTGTTTGCAATCTAAATATGTGATACGCTCTATTGAAGTTTTATCCGGCTTGTTATCTTGTGATTCTCGTGTATAAAAATTTGAACATTGATTCCAAATTCGCCACCTCTCCACAGAATCTTCGACACTTAAAATTTCACCTCCATCTTTCACATAGCCTCCGTAATATGGCACAAGTGGGTCATCTGTTCCAGAAATAAAAGACACCGATACCGGATTCGCAAAGGAATATTGTTTTACCACATTCGCACTCAATTGAGCGGCGATACTTACTCCAGCCTTAAAAATAGTAGATAAAGATAAAAGTAGTTTCTGAGTCATAAATCCACCATTTGAATGACCTGCCACAAAAATTCTATTTTTATCAATCAAACTATCTTTTGTTACGTCTTCAAATATTGACTTTATAAACAATACATCATCAATGTCTTGTTTATCGGCAGGTGTCTTCCCTCTTCCGTCAGCCCAACTTCTATCATAACCATTTGGATATACGACTACAAATCCCTCTCTATCAGCGATAGAATTCATATTTGATTGTTCCATAATTTGTTGTCCCGTACCGAAACGACCATGTAACAGAAAGAGTAGTGCTTTTTTTTGTGGGGAATCCCCTTTTGCTTTTGGATTGTAGAGCAAATACGATCTCTTGGTTCCTCCAATTGTTATTTCCCTGCTCGCAACATCTTTTTGGATCATAGCTTTATTAAGTCCAAGAGACTTACATGTACCAATTGCGATTGAAATTATCAGGAAAAAGATATATAATTTAAACTTCATTAAGTGACCTTAGCAGTTTATCAAACTCCATTAAAAGTGAATCATTGAATACGAAACTCGGCCAATAAAAGGGAGTCAATGGAATTAATAAAATACCTCTATATTGGTGTAATGAAATAATCCTATTATTTTCATATACTATTTCACCCAAGTCCCTAATGCGCACTTTTAACTTATGATTAGAAATATTGTGATAAGGTAACATAGTTGCAGTTAAGATAGATCCAATTAAGTTCAAAAAATGTAATTTCGGATAACTATAAATTGGCGATATATCTTCTAAAATAATTTCTATTAACAAGTTACTTTCTTTATCCAAAACATATCCATTTGACAATAATTTAGATTCTATAAGTGTTTGTTGTTCGAGATAATAATGAAAACCAGTAAAAACTAAATTTATTTTTTTTAAATTTAGTTTTTTTATTTCTATATCTTCTTTGGTATTTCCTTTAAATGCGATACAATGGAAACTCAATATACTTATCAATAAAATACAAATTTTCATTTTTTAAGTAATCCCATATCATATATCCATTGTTTGGTTATAGTTCGATATATTTCTTTAATCAAAAAATGATCGTCAAAAGACCGCAATCCCAATGCAACCCAACCAAAAACTGAAATGGTCTTTATCGGATAATTATATTCACTTTCCAAATTATTTTCATACCACAAACGAAAACAAATATTTTCTTCGTTTTGTTGGACAAGAGGAATTAAAAATAGGGTTCTAAAGGACAACATCCTATTAATGAGCGTTATAATAAGCAGTATTGGTTTTTTTTCTGGCATCCAAGAAACAGGTTGGGTATGTTCTCCCATCAAAGGAAGAATTTTAGGGAGAGAGGTATGTATAATTTGTAAACGATACTTTTTATTTGATTTGATATGAGAAGTAAGGCCTGTAAATTTATTTGATAAATGTAAAGTTTTTAGAATTTCGGAACTATCTTCCCTATAATCGTTTAGATCCCAACCGATCAGTTCATATGAGAGATCTATTTTTTTTTCTATTTCTATGTTATGAAAATTGTAATTTTCTCCCAAATAGTATCTGGAACAAGAATTAAAGAACAAAATGAAAATCAATATAATTCGCATAAATTTATTTTTCTTTTAATTCGAAACTCTGGATCACTATTTCATTTCCATTAATAACAAGCGCTATATGATGAATCCCAGGATAATAAGTTCGAGTGGTAATTGGTGCGAAGGAATGTGATTTTAGCTTTATAAAATCTTCTTTTGGATTCAAAAGCTTTTCACCTAACTGAAATACTTTCTTTCCATATTTTTTATTTGCAAGATAAAATGATATGATATATTCCAATCTTAACTTAACTGGTTTGTTACTTTGGTTTACGATTCTGATGGAAAATTTGATTTTATCTCCCATTTTGATTTTATCTTTTTCTAATTTTAAGTGAAATATTTTTGGTTTCCATTTTGTATCATAATCAAAGGAATTTAATATTTCCGTATGACCACGTTTTAAAAGCGTTCTTAATGAATGTCTTAGAGATTTATCCGTCTCATTTGAATGGCCAAATTTGTCCTTTGCGAAATTCCAACTCAATTCTGGATTTATTTTAGAAATATCATTTAAGTGATTGGCAACACTTCGTCTAACCGTTTCATTGCGATCATTCCATAAATTTTCCAATATTGGTAAATGATATTCTGGATTACTTTTTATTTTGGGTACCCCAATTCCCCAAGGTAACAAAGGTCGGCTCCCTTCACTGGCGAGCCTTCTTACCATCGGATCTTTGTGTTTTGACCAAACTTTCATTTGATTCAAAGTATTTGTAAAATCAGAAAGATAAAAATGACGAATCACAAATTCAGCACTCGTAAAAACAGTGATAAATTCTATAGCATTCATACTCTCTTCAAAGTTATCATTTCCTGTTTTCTGTATGATTTCTGGTAAAAACATATAAGGAAAATTAAAATTTTCTTCACCAATTCCGCGTAAGTTGTTAATTAATTTTTTAAGAACTATCACTCTTTTAGAAAAAGAAATCGGAGTATGTACGATCATTACATCTGAGATGTGACTCATACGCTCTTTCAATTCAAATTGTATCCATGATTTTTTGAAAATATCTTTAACAAAAATATCGCGATCCAGAGATGGATAAACTTTTTTTAACGAATTTGCAAGATCCCCAATAAATTTTGGAGAATAAATATCCTTAAGGGCGGTCATACAAATATGATCATTAAAATAATATTATCGTAAGGCAATAAGGATTTATAGCATATGAACTAAAAAACTTGACCTTTTGATCGTCAGTTTTCTGATACTTCTGTGAGTTATTTGAAACAAATTTCAGGATTTTTTGAAAAATATACTTTCCGCATAACACTAGCTATTTGTCTATTATTACTTATTCTACGATCCCATGAAAGGTTTATATTTCCTCATCTATGGGCAGAAGATGGCTCACTTTTTTTAAGTGAAGCGATCCAATACGGTTGGAAAAGTTTATTTTTACCTTATGCAGGCTATTACCATACTCTTCCTAGAGTAATTTCCTATTTAATACATTTTTTTCCTGTATTCTTATTTCCTCAAATAATATTTAGCATTTGTTTGCTTATCTATGCTATTATAATTTCAGTTTTTGTAACTGAAGATTTTTCTTCCCTATTAAAAAATAAAATACATCGTTTTATTCTCTGTTTAACTTTCTGTTTTGTTCCAGGCCTACATGAAGTTCTTGGAAATTTAGCCAATCTGCATTGGATTCTTTTTTTATACTTATCCTTACTCGTATTAAAAAATAACAAGACCAATCTCAGCCTGTATGAATGTTTTTTCATACTCTTAGCAATTTTTAGTACAGGGGAGCCGGTAATTCTACTTCCCGTTTTATTCATTCAATTAGTTTATTTTTATAAATTCGAAAGCCAAGTTTCGAAAAGGACTCTTTTACTTTTTATCGCTATTTTATTTTCTGTGATACTAAATATTCTTCAAAAAGATAAACTTCCATCAGGCCCAAGTTTATCTATCAAAGATTTGTTAGTTGGTTGGCATTATGTTGTACAAAATTCATTGATATGGCAACCCTTAGTAGGAGATAAATACCTTCTTAAACTATACCGCGAACATTGGCATATATATTATTATGGTGGTATTGGTATCTCTTTATTGTTATGTGGTTTATATTTTTACCGAATCTGTAAAAAAAACATTTCCTCAGTAATTTTATTTCTTTTAATCTTGATGATTTGTTTTATTCCATTATTAACTTTTATAGTTCGTCCATATTCATTTACTACATTCTTAAATTTAAATATAGTTTGGAAGTTACGATATGGCTTTATTCTAGCGCCATGGGGGATATTATTTTTAAGCTTAACAATATCGCAAATTGTTAAAGAATCATGGAAAACATATTTTTTTATTATTTTCTTTATCCTAACTATGTTTTTAAATCGATATCGCTTTCTGATCCCCGCTTATGGAAAAGAAAATTGGTTTCAAGCTTCTAAAATCGCAGAGCAAGCTATCGAAACAGGATGTCCCAAAAAAGTAAGTATACCTATCTATCCAGACGGCACGGATGGGTATAATGTTAGGTTTTATTTTGAATTTACTATTACTGATCAAAGTTATGATTGCAAATAAATTTCTAATTCTTTCTCCAAGCCATCAAGCAATAACTCCATCCCAAAATCAAATGAATGTAGTCCACTATACTTCTTTTCAATGACTAACATCGTCAAATCATACATATAAGGATATTTTTCCTTAGACAACATAGGCAAAAATTTTCTAGCCATGATTGGATATTCTTTCGGTTTAAATGGAAAATTTAACTCTTGCGATGTGTAACCATAAATATGACTATCCATCACATTTACAGCATGATCAGCCCTTTCTAAGGAAAATCCTGCTTTCACCAAACAGCCTAGCGTAGCATTAAAAAATGATAACATTTCCGGTCCCACATTTGGCCTCGAGATAATAAGTTGAGTAAGCCAAGGATGAATTAACAATTGTTTTCTCATTGATTTTGCTCTATTTATCATTTCTCTTCTCCAATCTTTATTAATCAAAGGTGAATTAATTTTTGAAATCAATGTGTCTACCATTTCAGAAAGTAAATCATCTTTATTTGTTATGTGATTATACAAAGACATTGCCTCAACTCCCAGTATTTGGGCTAGATTTCGCATAGAAAGATTTTCTATACCATTTTCATCTGCTAATTCAATTGCTGCATGTATGATCCTTATTTTTGTTAAAGTTCCACGTTTTGATTTTTTTAAAGTAGGCATGGTGTAAAAATTATTTTTCTGAAATGAATATTTTGATAGACTCACTTACAGTGTAAGTTTTTTAATGAAAAAAGTCGAGTAAAATATGAAAGCAGCCCTTCTTACAAATTATGGCCCACCGGAAATGTTTCAAATTGGAGATATTCCTACACCTAAGCCGAAACCAAATGAAATTCTCATACGTATTAAAGCTACTTCTGTTAATTCAGGAGAATGTAGAATCAGAAGACCAGACCCACAATTAGTGAGATTATTCTTAGGTCTATCTAAACCAAGGAATCCAGTAATAGGTATCGCTTTAGCCGGCGAAGTTGTTGAAATTGGAAAAAATATCACCAAATTTAAGGTAGGTGATCGAATTTATGGGATGACTGGTATGAATTTTGGCACATATGCGGAATACAAATGCCTTTCGGAAGAGTCTTCACTTGATTTTATACCTGATGGTATCACAGATTTACAAGCGGCCTGTGTTCCCTTTGGAGGACTAACTGCTTTACACTTTCTGAATGTATCAAATGTCAAACCCCAAGAAAAAATTTTAATCTATGGGGCCTCTGGATCAGTTGGAACAGCGGCTGTGCAATTGGCAAAAAAAATGAATCTCCACATAACTGCAGTTTCTAGCCAGTCAAATAAAAATTTACTCAAATCTCTCGGTGCTGATGAAGTCTTAGGTTACGATGAACCAGGATATAAATTAGAATTAAAAAAATATGATATTATTTTTGAAGTCGTTGGAAAATCAAATCTTCCAAGTTTACTAAAATCTTTAAAAATAGGGGGAACTCTTATTTTATGTGATGCTAATTTCTATCAATTTTTATGGGCGTTTTGGAAATCTATATTCAGTAAATATAAAATGAAATTTGGTTTATCCTCTGAATCAATCGAATTATTAAAATCTTTAACCAAACTTTTAACGGATGGAAGTTTCAAGCCAGTTATAGATAAAGTTTATCCATTGGATAACATGGTAGAGGCTCATAGGTATGCAGATACTGGTCATAAAAAAGGAAATATAGGAATCGAAATCAAATAAACTATGTTAGTTTTTAATATAATTAAAGCATCTATGGAAACATAATTAATTTATTTAGTATTGATGGCATAAGTTTTCTTATGGGTTTATGGATAGATTTTTAAAATGATAAAGAATTCTCGAATTAAGTTAACGTAGATTTAATGACGATTTCTTGTTTTTCCATAATGACTAATAGAATAAAATAACCCAAGCCATATCCCAAAGGAAATTAAAAGCCATTTTGTCAGGTAAAAACGATAATGGTTTTTTCTAGTCAGTGTATCAAATAGATATTTTACCCAACTTTTATACTCTCCGTTCCAAGATCGGAATTCTATTGAATTAAAATACAAATCATACAATTTGAAATTATAAGAATAGGACTTAGAAAAAAGTTCTTTTCTAGGAATTATGATTCTATTGTTCGCATGACTTTCATAAGATTTAGATGAATTTACTGCGACAATGATGAGGTATAATCTATTTTTATAAGGATTAAATTCTAAATCCAAAGTCCGAAAGTCACCTATTTGCATTGAATATTCAGCAATCGGTAAAATTTTATTTTTTATTTCTTCAAAATCATTTAATGGTATTATTTCAATCCCCTTTTTTTGATTTTCCCAATTCACATAACCAACAATATATACGCATAGAAAAGCTAAGATTAAACTTAATATCCAATTTATATAATTTGAATTCATTTTTGTCTTAGATATTTTATTTGTAATTTTGTTAACCTTTGATCTACAAATGGATCATTCATTAGTTTTTCAGCAAGTTCTAATGGAGATTCTCCTTTTTCATTTTTAACATTCTTATCTGCACCATTTTCAATTAGAATTTTAAGTACATCTAATTTTTCTTTTGACTTAGATAAAACAGCTTTATGCAAAACCGATTCTTTTCTAAAATTTAATTTCTGTAAATCCTTTTTGGCACCTATATCCAAAAGAAATTTTACAATGTTAGGTTTCCCTGAGGCACAAAAATTATGAAGAACCGTATCCTCTGTTAAATCGGTGGTCTCATGAATATTGCCACCAAATTTTATAATCGCTTTCAAAACGGAAAGATCGTTTATAAAAGAAATATAACTCATGACCGTAGACTTTTCATCATCTTGGATATTTATATCAGCTCCATTTGCTAATAGTAATAGAATCATTTCCTCTCTATGATTCAAAGCCGCATAATGCAAAGGTGTTCTACCTGAGTGATCTTTTGCATTTATATTTTCACCACTTTTGATTAATCTAATCACTTCATCCTGATGATTCTTACCCGTAACAGCTTTATGTAAAGGTGTTATAGTTCTGGTTTCAGTTACATATTTAAATAATTCTTTACTCGCAAAATACGGAACTAACAAGGGATAAAGTAATATTTTCTCATACCATTTAAATTTAGGTTTAATATCCATGCCGAATAATTGTTGTGTTATTATCAAAAATATTAGAAAATAGGAAATTTTTTTTATCATACAAATTTCTTCTTAAAAGATATTTTTTTAGTGTTTATGACCATAAGCAAGCTACAATTACTTGCCAAACTACATTCCCCTATCTAAATATAGTTACTACGAAAACATGAATTCAGAAGATCATAACCAAAAACTTAAAGAACTATTTTCACTTGTATATGACAATGTCCCAAAATTGAAATTGATTGAAAATGTACTTTCTGATATTCATCCCGCCGTATTATCTAATGAAATAGAAAAGGATGTAGGATTTGCCTATTTGATGGATTATTACTTAAGATTTATGGATGAATCCTTAATAAAGAAAATCCTCCAAAATCCTTTATTTTCTTCAAAGGCACTTTCTGAATTATTTTACTGCCAAATCACATCCATCCACAAGGCAAAATTATTAAATCGCCCGATTCCAGAACTATTTAGTTCCTATTGGAAATATTTATCGAAACCACAGTATGCAGTATTATTAAAAAATGCTATTTCGAGAACTTGGAACCTTGAGCCAGCAAAAGGTTTGTTATCTCGAATTGATTTAGTACATATTAAAATGCTAACACTAAGTGGAGCAGTAAACCAAGATGAAATTTTAAATCTCTTCAAATCTTTGGGCAATGATTTAACAAAAGTATTTTCTGAAGATGTAAACTTATACGATTATGCTTTCAGTCTAGCAGTTGATAAATCCGATACAGAATTTTTAAATTTTTTAGAAAGTTATACAATGGTATTTGTTAAACTGCGAATCGCATCTTCCTTTGTGAGTGAAATTGAAAAATCTATGACAAAAAAGGGTGGGAAACTTAGTTATGTGGAACTTTATCATTTTGCAACAAACATTCCGAGCGATACAATAGATGTATGTCTAGAAATTTTTAAAGAAAAAGAATGGTTAACACAAAGTGAAGCGGATCAAATATCTAAATCTTTTGTTTCTAAAAATATTAAATAATCTCACTTTAAAGGTTAAATTTTTACTGAAAAGGACTACAAAATGAAAATTCGATTCTGGATCATCTTTCTAATATATTTTCCAATATTTGCTCAGACAAATGCAGAATTTAACAAAAAAGGAATAGATGCATTCTATAATAAAGATTATGCGAAAGCTATAGAGTATTTTAAAAAATCTATAAACCAAAATCCAAATGATCCATATGCAAATTATAATCTAGCCTGTGTTTATGCAGTTCAAATGAGTCTTTGCGAAGATATGGAAGAAGATTCGAACATCTACAAATTGCTTCAAACAGCGGTTCAAAATAAACCATCTTACCGCGAAACTATGCTAAAAGACAAAGATCTTAAAATCATCAAAGATACATTTCAATTTGGAATTCTCGCTGGTTTCGATCAAAAAACAATATTCACTCGGATTACTTGGTATGGACCAAGCCCTGGAGCATACGGACATATAGACCAATTCAATTTTGATCCTAAAGGGACCTTTGTTTATACAAAAAAATCATTCGATGATAACGATGGAAAATTGATCCATTTAAAATATGAAGGAACCTATAAATGGATAACAACTGATACTTTCCAAATCAAATTTAAAAATCAAAGTCCAATCGATATTAAAACGAATCAATTTTTAAAAGGTAAACATACTGAAAGAATCCTTGAAATCGAGGGATTTATGCATCATTTTTCCGATTCACCAGACAGATGTTCTGCGTAAGATAATTTGTTTCAACCAATTCATAGACCATATAACCGCCGAATACTCGCAAGGTGTGTAAACCCTTCAAGATCAATCTCGATGAAATATTCGCTCATCCAATTTCTCGTTTTCAATGCTTGTTTATTAGTTGGTTTATCTGAAGGTAAATAAATTCTAAATCCAAGCTTTCCTTTTTGGTTTTGATCAGAGAGTATACCTTGTTTAATTAAAATGCTTTTTGGAAATACAAATTGCCCGATTGAATTTCCCTTCTTAGTATTTATTAAAACTATATCAAATTTATCGTTATAGCCGAATGGAATGATAATACCATCCGAGTTTCGCTTCCATAAAGTCACAAATTGTCCGATTTTTTTCGGCGTGATTTTAGAGTTACGCGAAATGATGGATAATTCATTCAAATGGAAAGAAACGGCTTTATAATCCATGCTTTCTGAATCTTCGATATATTTGGTAATATGGAGATCTAATCGATCATATAGATTTTTCTTTAATTCTTGGACATTCACTTGTTTCAATATTTCAAATTGGAAGGAATTGAATAGAATAATTATTGCTTGGTTAATTCAAATCTAGAGATTACGAAAATGATCCATTTTTGGAATAAAATTATAAACATCGGAGTTCACGCAAAACTCGAAACTCTTCAAATCAAAACAATTCGCCTAACTAATGGAATAAATTTAATCACTATCCTTACCGGTTTAAATTTTTATCCAATTATAATATTATACTTACCACAAACATTTCCATTACTTGTAACCTTAAGTCTGGGTCTTACTTTATATTTTCCATTATTTTATTTTAATTATAAGAGATCATACTTAACTGCTAAAATGTATGGGCTTCTAGCCGCTTGGTTTAATATTTCGATAACTTCATTAATTCTCGGTACAGAACAAAATTTCCATTTGTTTTTATTAGCAATCATCGCCGTTAGTTATTTTTATTTTGATATTCATGAAAAAATCTATCAATATATCATCCAAATTTTAGTTTCTCTTACTTTCATATTTTTCGAATTTTGGTTTTCCGTTCACCCAGGCTTCGTTAAGTTTCCTGATGAGTTTAATTTTCTATCCAGGTTAAATAATAACATTGGATTAATGATTTTTATTTTAGGATTTTTTTATTATATCGCATCCAATTATAGAAAGGCCGAACTGGCACTTGAGGACGAAAAGAAGAAGTTAGACGATGAGAAAAAGAAAAGCGAAAATCTACTTCACAATATTTTACCAGTGCCTATAGCTGATAGACTTAAATTGAGTAGAAATGCTATTGCTGATGGATTTTCTGAAATTACTATTTTGTTTGCTGATATAGTTGGCTTCACACCACTTTCAGAAAAAATGAATCCCGTTGAACTAGTGACTTTTTTAAATCAAATTTTCTCTGAATTTGATTTACTCATTCAAAAGTACGAATTAGAAAAAATAAAAACCATTGGTGATGCTTATATGATAGCTGGAGGATTACCAATTGCAACTAAGGACCATGCAATTAAGATTGCAAATTTTGCACTTGAAATGATCCAAACTATTCACAAATTTAATGAAAATAATATTCACAAACTTGATCTGAGAATTGGAATTCATTCTGGTCCTGCTATAGCAGGCGTTATCGGAATATCGAAATTTAGTTATGATGTATGGGGCAACACTGTCAACATAGCAAGCAGAATGGAATCACATAGCCTACCCGGGAAAATTCAAGTTTCAGAGATCACATATAATTTGTTAAAAGGTAATTATATTTTTACAGAAAGGGGACGCATCGAAATTAAAGGCAAAGGTCCTATGATGACATATTTTCTTGAAAGTAAAACATCCAAATAGATTTAACATCCAAAGAATTTAAAGAAAATGAGTTTTAATATTTTATTAAAAAACCAAGACGTATTTCATATCGGCCTGTGAATTCAATTCCCGAGTTGTACGTAAAGTCTCACTTTGGAAGGAGAAATTAAGTCTGTTATACCCTTCACTAGTAATTTTTTCTAAGGCTTCTTCTTTACCAGGAAAAAAATAAAGGTGAAGGATTTGAATCAAATAAATCGCCGTAACAAACGAGATCGCGTTTATTTGTTGCCGCTCGGCATTTCTTTTTTCATCAAACTTTTGATCTACTAAATATGTAGATAACACCAAATGATTTAAACTTATATTTCTATCTAATGTAGGATTTAATAGGAAAGCTGATTGAGTCATTAGAGTGACTGTGTCTTTATATTCGGAATTCATACTATTTTAATGTAGCGTTCACTGTGTTATGCCGGCAATAGAACCCAGAAATAATCCTCCATAAATATAACCAAACGCTGGTTCCATTCTTTATAAATGTCCCCATCCAGGAAAAGTCAGGTCATGTAACATTTCTGATTTGTTTTGTGAATCTTTTTCTTCTTGTTCCAATTCCAATAGTATATTTTTTACACTTTCGACTTCTATATCCGATAGTTTTTCAGATGGTTTTGGGGTGGTTCCCCATATGGCGTAAGCCAATGTAGCGCCCACTACAAACCGTGAAGATGTCCAATGGTAAAAATTATATTGTCCCGATCCATTTCCCATAGGAAAATAAGTCCGGTAAGGTTTGCCAGAATATGCTCCACCTATTATCGTATCAACACACCAAGTGCCTGCACGTACGGAATACGTTCTAGTATTTCCATCATAGGATTCGATCACCAATTCCAATTGGTTTCTAAAATCATACATTGACACATCATTCACATGATTTTGATTGTTGATCCGAACCGATCGACCGAGATGGGACACAATCGGTGAAAGAGAAGAAACGTCTTTATTGAGATAGGTTTGATAGATCTGATCCATAGGGAACGTTCATAACGAAAGTTGTTCCAATGAATACTCCACGAGTAACTAGAGTGTCAAATTGGAAATTTGTCAAAGCTTTCGATGTAGAAAGACCGTTTGTGATTGTTACTTGGTAGGTTTTTGTCGATTGATTTTCTGCTGTTATTAAATATGCGTTAGTTGATGTAAAATCATTTTTCGTTTCTCCAGAAATCTGTGTGACTCCATTTTTGGAAATATCTTTCCCAGAATGTAAAAAATGTGGCATGAGCGCACTACGATTAGTTCCAAAAGGAGTTGTGACATTTACATTGAGACCCGCGATGACACCATACGAAACACTATTAGGAACATAAAAATAATGAAATTCTTTAGTATTGCTTTCGGTCGGAACTGGTAATAAAAAAGGCAACAAATGCAAGGTCATACCAATTGGTATGTTTGGATCCAATTCCTCTCGGCCAAAACTCTGCTGGCAAAATTGGAAACAAAAGATAATAGCTAATAAAACCGAAGATTTTCTAGTGAATCTACGCAAGAAATAAACCAATGTTTGGAATTCTAACTGAAGATAAACAGGTTTGTTCTTATACAAAGGACGCTTAATCTATTAAAGATTTCAATTTTAGTCTATTAATTTTTATTTAAATCATGAAATAAATTGAACCATGTTTTATAAATTCACGGTATTATAATTTTACGAATCTTCACTTTACAAATCGAACGATTGAATGAGCAAAATTTGGTTTCACAGGATTTTTCATACCACCTATATGCCCATTAAACTTTAATTTACATTTAGAGTATTGTTTGTATCAAATGCCAGTCCCAATCCCTCTGTTATAGATCCAGAAGATCCAAAAATGGGGACATTTTTGCCTAGATTTGTATAATTTTATCTGAGTTTATCTTAATTGAACTGGTTAGATTTCTAAAGCTGATACTATGATTGGCGCCTAGCATTGGATACATTTTGGACATTTAATTATCAAAACTACCGCGCTCTCCGCTACAATCTTTGCCATGTTTTATAAATCGTTTGCATGTTTTAGGTAGGCAAAGGATTTTCGCTTCGATCGCTGGCGCATGGACAAAACACAACGAAACCAAATAATAAAATTCAATATAAAATAATTTAGAAATTTTAATTTAATTTTAATATCGTTCAGATTGCTTCAACGTAGTTTTTTAAGACTTAAGTATTTTTGAGCTTTAATTTTGTATAACCTCTTTATTTTTATGTTCACTAGCTCCGAATCCCTTGCTATACTTTTTTACTTTAATCTATTAAATACTTGAATCTTACTATTAGTGCCAAATTGATAAGAAGCAAATTTTTAATTTTTTTTTAGTCTGTTAAAATGAACACCTATTGTTCTCATAACATATAATTTTGATTTTCTGAAACTTAGTTACATTATCATTCATAAACCACTCAAGGCAATTCGAATCAAATTGTAATATTACTAAAAATTTTATCATATATTTGAGATAAAAAGATAGTTTACAAATTATTTTAAAAGTAGGCCGATAGCTCAGATCTCACATAACATATTTAATTCTTTGAATGCTACATCAACTGCTTAGGATAATTTTTTTCCAAATAAACTGATTATATAAATGAATACAGTAACCTCATGGATTAAATCCATAAAATTCTTAATCGGGCTTCAAAGTAAGAACGATTCAATATTTGGAATTCGCGAAATTCAAATTCCGATCAAAAATCGCTCACTTCGGGCAGATTATTATTCACCAAAAACAAATTCTCTAGGTACCATAGTAACGATCAATGGTCTTGCACCATTAGGTAATCGTGATCCTAGATTTATAATTGTTAACAAAAGTCTTTGTAATCTTGGTTATACGGTAATAAGTCCTTATTATGATGAAATTTGTGATTATAAAATTTCCCTTCGCAATGTAGACGATATTAAAAACTCTATACTGTACATCGCTAACAAAAAAGAATTTAGTCGATCTGGCAAAGTTTCTATTTTCGCTCCATCGTTTTCAGGATCTTTAAGTCTTATTGCTGCCAGTGATGATAATATTTCAAATAAAATCAATTCCATATGTACAATCGGCGCTTATGGAAATGTGGAAGACATCATTGGAAATTTATTTTCTAACCAAAAAATGGATGAGTACGGAAGAATGATATTACTTCTCAACTTTTTACCTATTTCTATAGGCAAAAATGAAAATTTATTCAAAGCATTAAAACTAGCTATTTTGGATAATTATTTCAAATACAAAGACAATCTACTTGAACCCCATTATTCGAAAATGAAAAAAGCTGATAAGGACTTTTTCAATAAATTAAAATATGATACTGAATTTAGAATGAAACACTGGAATACAATTTTACGTAAAGGTGGAAAAAATCGTATTTTACTGTCAGCTTTATCGGTAATGAATCATATCCATAAATTGAATACCCCGATATTGCTAATTCATGGAACAAAGGATGATGTTGTCCCAGCTAACGAATCATCTAAGTTATATGACAAACTAAATGAACATGGTGTTGATTGTAAACTTTGTATAACAACTTTAATATCTCATGGTGATACTGGATTTAATTTAAAAACTTTATTAGAAGTTCCGAAATTAGTGTCATCATTTTCGTTTTTTTTCCAAAAAGCTTTTGATAAGCAAGATCCTTAAATCAAAATAATTTTTTTTAAAGTTTTCAAATTTTATAAAGAATGAATGTTTCAATTCACTTTTACCAGCGGGTATTCTTCTAAGTAACTTTCTCCATTGGCGCCGTAGTAATTCACAATTCGATTCACAAAGTCTGCATTGTATCCAATGACGCCAGCATTCCATGCGGATTGTAAAAATTCTGGAAATGTACTTCCACCTTCCTGGTCAGTTCTGAGTGCAGTAATTAAAGCTTCTTGCCTGAATTTTGGTATTTCATGGGTTCCTGTGACAAGTGGATTTCCTTGTTGTACCACGCTTCCTTCCTTCATAACGTATACTGACTGACAAGAGGGCAATGACCACACATTTCTTAGAACGCCTGCTTGGCGAAGGACTTCAGCGAGCACAGGGAACCCACCAATTTTTGGGCGTATGGACATGGCGAATTTTTGTGCATTTAATAATTGTTCCGTGATCTGATTCATTTGAATTTCCTCTTATTCTATAGGGTTTGTTTTAAGTTTATGAACTTCTGTAAGTTTAATGAGTAATTTTATTATATTTTTTCGCTCTGATTCCGTAAGAACTGAAAAATAATTTTCATCATTTTCATCAGCTATCATTGCTAACTTTGGAATCAATTTGCGAGCATTCGGAGTTAAGTTGATCTCTTGGTACCGGCGATCCCCATCGGACTCAATCCGTGTAACAAGATCTTTGTGAAGCAATCTATCTATCAATTTTGAAACAGCCCCACGACTAAGGCCAGTAATCTCAGCAATGAAACTCGGTGAAGTTTTTTCATCATTGGAAAACATCTCTCTAAGAATAACCCATTCTGCTACCGTAACATCTGTCGTAGCTAATTTTCTCGCAAATGAATGAGAGACAGCATTTGAAACGACCCTTAGGTGATAACCAATATGAGATTTTAGATGGCTCACTTTATTTAGTGCCGAATTTTTTTTCATAAATCAAACCGAAACCCAATATAGTTTCCTAAGAAACTATTGTCAAGGAAAATAAAATGATTTTTTTGCGTCACGGATCCGTAGGGCTTAGGTCTGCCAAGGGCAGACGGGAGCGACAGCGCACCCCGGAGTGAGCCGGCCCGGACGCCCAAATTTTTAAGATTGCTTTTGGGAAAACGATTTCTATGCTTTATATTTTGGTTTCATTTATCCTATGAATAAAGACATTAAAAAATATCACGACAAACAATCTATTGACGATATACTCATATGCGATCTGTTATATGATGCGATCTGCAAAAATTTAAAAGAAGCAGAGAATAAAATTTGGCATGGACATCCTGTTTGGTTCTTGGATGGAAATCCTATCGTGGGTTATAGCAAATTGAAGGCAGGTCTAAGATTAATGTTTTGGAGTGGCGCGAGTTTTGAGGAAGAATTTCTAGTTCCTAGTAAAGAAGCGAAGTTCAAAGATGCATCCATTACATATACGAACGCTGAACAAATCAAAACCAAAGATCTAAAACGTTGGTTAACGAAAGCCAGAGAGATACAATGGGACTATAAGAATATTGTGAAACGCAAAGGAGTTTTGGTCCGACTGAAATGAAAGTGGAAATCCTCGAAATTTAGAATTTTCTCACTTTCGAGGAATGTTATAAAATTTCTATAGTTTCCCGAAGAGAGCTGGCCCATAAGAACCAAAATTCTGATTAGGAAAAATCCCGAACTTAGAAGAAGAAAATTTTGAATTTTGAAAATCCTGCTCGAGAAAAATATCCTGCCGTGATATGGAGAAAGCATTGGGCGGCGGGTCTAGTTCCCCACACAGGCAGGGCGGGGATACCTAGATCGCGATCTTCTTTTGGCTCCTCACATTGTAACAAAAATGACAAAAAAAATCATTTTCCTAGCCCCTTCCTTTTCTAAAACGGTAAGTAAAAATAGATTCGGAAACCAACTCACATGAGAGAAATCAAAACAGTCACGATTTTAGGTGCCAATGGCGCGATGGGAGCCGGAAGTGCAGGCGTTATCGCCGCTTTCGGTGGAGCTAAAGTCCATATGCTCGCACGCGATGTAGAAAAGGCAAAACAAGGGATCGAAGCCGCAGTCGGTTCGGTAAAAACAGATACAATTCGTGGCAGAATGGTTCCAGGCTCTTATGATGCCGATTTGGAAAAAGCTGTCGCTGATTCTGATTGGGTTTTTGAGTTGGTAGCAGAAAGTTACGAAGTCAAAGAACCGATTAATGCCCGTATAGCGAAAGCTAGACGACCAGGAACTATTGTTTCCACCGTTTCTTCTGGTCTTTCTATAGCTCGTCTAGCCAAGGCGTTTGATGCCGATGGCCAAAAACATTATTACGGAACTCACTTTTTTAATCCTCCTTATAAAATGATTTTGTGTGAACTAGTCACTCACGCAGGTAACGATAAAAAAGTTACAGCAACACTGGGTGAATATTTGGACAAAGTCCTCGGTCGTGCTGTCGTTTATACAAATGACACACCAGCATTTGCTGGAAACAGAATCGGATTTCAGTTGATGAACGAATGTGGCCAATTCGCAGAAAAATATGCGGACAAAGGTGGCATTGCACTTTTAGATGAAATCATGTCTGGTTACACAGGTCGGGCGATGTCCCCTCTTGCGACTGCCGATTTTGTGGGACTTGATGTCCATAAAGCCATCGTAGATAATATTTACGATAATACAAAAGACGCAGCTCATGAAACATTCAAACTCCCATCTTACATGCAAAAGTTGATCGATGAAGGCAAACTCGGTATGAAATCTGGTGGCGGATTGACAAAAGTCACAAAAACTGCCGATGGAAAAAGAGAGAAGTTTGTTTATAATATCAAAACTGGATCGTACGATCCGTACCCAAAATTTGATATTCCTTTTATCAAAGAAGCAAGAGCAAATATTAAAGAATCAAATTACAAAGGAGCTATGGACATCGTAAAATCTGCTAGCGGATTTGAAGCTGACCTGGCTCGCTACTTTATCAGTCGTTATATCAGTTATTCACTTTCACTTGTAGGTGAAGTTGTAGAAACAAAAGAAAATACTGATGGTGCCATGGGATTTGGATTTAATTGGGTACCTGCATCTGCATTCGTTGATTTCCTTGGTGGCCCGAAAGATACCATCAAATTAATCGAAGCGGCAAAACTTCCCGTTCCAAAAATTCTCGCCGATGCGAAACCAAACAAGAAGTTTTATGAGTTAGGCGACAAATTAGATGCGCGCTCTCTTTTCAAAGGTTAATCAAGGAGACTATTATGAGTGAAAAAGTATACGTTCTCGGCGGAGAACAAACAGACTTTCAAAGAAATTGGTCCAAAGAAGGAAAATCCTTCATGTCCATGATGCGTGAAGTCATCCAAGATGCTTTGGAAAAAACAGGCATTGATTATGATGAAATCAAAAAACTAAACAAAGAAAATCGTGTCGCGGTTTTCGTTGGAAACTTTGATGCGGAACAATACACAAACCAAGGCCACTTGGGTGCCTTTCTTACAGAAGTAGATCCTGCTTTTTTTGGCGTGCCTGGTGCACGTTATGAAGCGGCTTGTGCCTCAGGTTCTGTGGCACTCGATGCAGCGATCACTCATATCCGAGCAGAAGATTATGATCTTGCGATCGTACTCGGCATCGAAGTGATGAAAACTGTTTCTTCGGCTGTGGGTGGCGACTTTCTTGGAACTGCCGCATATTACGAAAAAGAAGCAAAAGGTGTCCAATTCCCATTCCCGAAACTTTTCGGAAAATTAGCAGACGTTATACTTGAGAGATACAAGCTGAAAGAAGAGACCTTTATGGATGCTCTTGCCGAAATTTCTCGAATCAATTATGCTAATGCAAAACTCAATCCAAAATCCCAAACTCGTTCTTGGTTTATGAACAAAGAACATGCGATGGCACGTGGTGGAGACAATAACATGGCAGTCGGTGGAAGGCTTTGTATTACTGATTGTTCTCAAGTAACAGATGGTGCCGCAGTGACTGTCCTCGCTTCTAAAAGTTATGCGAAGTCATATGCAAAACGTCATGGAAAATCATTTGGTGACATCCCTCGCGTCAAAGGTTGGGGACACCGTGTAGCACCAATTACATTTGAAGCTAAGAAAAACGAATCCGTCGGTGACAAATACATTCTACCTTGGACAAGACAGACAGTCAAAGATGCATACAAACGTGCGGGAATGGATGTGAAAGACATTGATGTTTTTGAAACACACGATTGTTTCACGTCTTCGGAATATGCGGCGATTTCTGCGTTTGGAATTTCTGAACCAGGAAAAGAACACATTGCGATTGCGGATGGAACGATTGATCTGAAAGGAAAAAAACCAGTCAATCCATCTGGAGGTTTAATTGGTGTGGGCCACCCCGTGGGTGCATCTGGGGTTCGTATGATGCTCGACCTTCACAGACAAGTGACTGGCAATGCAGGTGGTTACCAAGTGAAAGGTGCAAAGAACGGACTGATGTTAAACATTGGTGGTTCGGCAACGACTAACTACGTTTTCATCTTGGGTCGCTAGGATGAATTCGCCAAAAACAGAAACATGGAATCGGATACTCGTCCGATTCCTTTTGGCATTCGCGTTTTGGGAAGCAATCAGCATCCCCTTACGCATGTTATTCTTTTCTAAATTTTATTTTGACCCGAGTTTGCGTGGAATATTTGTACCCGTCTCTGATGTATATTGGATCGGCCCTATTGCCGGTGATTTAATACAGACATTATTTTTGGCAATCCTCTATGTGTATGCGCGCCCTAGTTTACCGAATGGTCTCGTCGGTGGAATTCTTTTTGGAATCGTGTATGCCATCACAGCCAATATGGGTGTGACTTTGGTGCTAACAAGCCTTACAAATGTTGCTCCAACGCTTATTTGGTGGGTATGGGCTGGGTTCCAAACTCTTTACGCCATCATTGCTGGTTCTGTATTTTCAATTGGATGGGACGAAGAAGATTAATCTTCTTTGTCTTATTTAAAAGTTCTCGCTTTCGTCGTTTAACTTCAATCATCTGACTACTCTACGATTAAATTCATATTTCCATTTATGACTTCACCATAAAAAACATAGAACTGGGAAAGATCCCCATAGGTTCCTTGTGTAAAAGAGATTGAGGATGGGATCACTTTTTGGTAATTCGGAACATCATCCCCATCACTATCAAAGTAAATCGTAATCTCTTCTCTAGTATCCCCAGGTGTGGGTCGAATGAGAACGTGAGTGCTATAAGCTAAGGATTGCTTTTGCGTTTCAAATACAATTCCAGAATCAGGATACCTGATTCTTAACCAAATTTTCCAATCGCCTATACTTTGATATTCGTTGGCCGCAGGAACCCAATCGTCCGTAAATCCCATAAGTTTTATCGTATATATCGAGCCTGTTACATTCGGAAGATTTTTAACAACAGGAACGTTTATTCCAACAGAACTGCGACTTCCATCATGAAATATGGCCGAGATACCAAAGCCCCAAGTCATACCAGGTTGGTATGTAGCAGTATCAATCAGTGAAGGTGTGAATCCACCAGGATTCAAAATAAATTGTCGTCTTTCGCCAAGTCTTACTACAGGGTAATCGATTGAATAATCATTTAAACCATTGTATTTTGGACGAGGGCCCGGGGATGCCGCGAAAGTGACAGTTACACTTCGTACGGATTTTGTATCACTATTTGGATAAATCGAAAATGTTAAGGGAGAATCAATTCCTGCTTTGATACTCGTGGTATCCAAAGTATATGTCGGGCTGATGCTATTTATTTCTGTGGTTCGAAATTTAATTCGTTTTTCACTCGAAAGGAAATTTCCCGCCGAGTCCTTTATTTTATTTTTAAGATACAATTCATAAGTTGTGCCATAAGCCAAGGGTTCTAGTGGTTTCAATCTCAATTCACCAGATATCCCAGTATTGGAAATGATTTCTATAGGTAGACAAGTGGACAAACCTATTTGACCAAAATGTATATTCCCACTACATTCACCTAATGTAGATGTTGTGCGAATCGTTGATGTATCTAGTGAAGAAGAAAAATACATCTGTATTGTTGGAAGTATTCCTACATCTGTAGCGCCATCATTAGGTGAGATGGAATTGATACTGAAGACATTCGAACTGGAATTGGTAGTTTGATTGACGTTTGTTATATTTCCCGCAAGAAGGGGGCTAAGATAATCTTCTGAAGATGAACTTTTGCTAGGTGAACAAGAATGAAAGAAGAAAATAATGCAAATGAATATAAAAATAAACTGAATTGGCAAATCTTTGAATCTCATGATGCTGATAATTTTCAACTAAATATGATTTAAACTATGAGGTTACCATGATTGAAGATATCTAGCTATCCTGAAGGGAATATACTTAGCCCTCACATTTGTAAATTTTAAACTTGAATCAATTTTTCAAGATTCCTTCCGGTAAGCTATCAGGTGAATAAATGTATTTACTAATCGAAATGATTTATTTCGACGAATGCGATAATACAATGTTCACATAACATACATTATGCTAATTTATATCCCAAAGTAGAATGGAGATAGAAAACTTCTAAAATTTAAGACAAAAATTCTTATAAAAAATATCATCATTTCAATTTGCTTATCGAGTTAGAACTTTCCCTTTTACTTAATCAATTTAGGGTATATAATATATCTACGCAAGTTGTAATGAATACCTTGACATATTCGACCTAAAGTAGCATTTTTTCAATAATTCAAGATTGTCTATGTTTAAAACTACCTTTTTACCTCTTTCTTTACGGCTCGAGGCATTTACTCATCTAGTTCCAGTCCCCTTCGCAATTTATATGGCTTCCATCACTCAAAAATATAGCATTGATGAGTGGATAAAGTTCATATTACTTTGCTGTTCCAGTGGCTTACTTATGGTTTTAGGGGGATGTCTATGGAGATACAAAATCATAAATAAACTTTCATTAGAAATAGATACATTAAAAAAAAATGAAAAAGAACTGAATGAAAATTATCACAATCTTGGAGAAGTAGAATTATCCACCAAAAAAGAAGAATATTATAATAAAGCAAAAAGTATAAAACTATTCCTTTTTCGATATCCTTTTCATGAAGGCATTGTCATCATCTTGCGCTGGTTTATCGGTGTTAGTTTGATATTTGTTCTAACTCCATTATTTAATCTATATCGACCCGAATTATGGACTACATGTTTATCTTTCCTAATCATGATCCCGCCGATTTCATTTGTAGCTTATTATTTTATAACTGAAAATTCTTTTCGAAATATCTTTAATCTGAGCGTGATTCGACCAATTAAGATTGAACCATCAGAAATTCCGAAATTTGACTATTTCAAACGTATCTTAATTTCATTTTTCTCTTTAGTTGCTATGCCTGTAACAGTTTTAAGTTATATGCTCATATCTGTCGCAAACGGAAATATGCTTGTCAAAAATCCACTTTTGCAGGTCTCACTTATTGGCGGAATTTTTGTCCTCCCATTGGTCTTTGTAGCATACTTAGTCGCTAAGGCTGTTCGCACAGGCATTCGTGAAACGAGTAAATTGTTAGATGAATTAGCAAAAGGAAATTTCACTGTTGTTTCGATGCCATCTTCTGGCGATGATTTTGGACAACAATCTTTTCATATGAATCGTGTTATAGAACAATTGAACACGATGTATACTGAAATATTTACTTTAAACATAGGTTTAGAATCAAAAGTAAAAGAACGCACAGTAGAACTCGAAAAAACTTTATCCGAAGTTAACGCATTAAAATTCCAACAAGACGGAGATTATTTTTTAACGCATTTATTACTAAAACCTTTGGGAAAAAACCAAGTATCAAGCGAAAGAATTAATATACAATTTTTAATTCGCCAGAAAAAGAAATTCGAATTCAAAGGTAAAGAATACGAAATAGGCGGTGATTTAAATATAGCACATAATATACATTTGCAGGGTAAAAAATATACGGTTTTCGTAAACTCCGATGCTATGGGAAAATCAATGCAAGGCGCTGGTGGTGCATTAGTGTTAGGTGCTGTATTCCAATCAATTATAGAAAGAACACAATTGTCATCGGTTACATTTTCGCAATCACCCGAACGCTGGTTAAAAAATGCCTTTGTTGAGATGCATAAAATCTTTGAAGGATTCGATGGAAGTATGTTGGTCTCTTTGATCATAGGTCTTATCGAAGAGGAAACTGGCTTTTTATATTTTATTAATGCAGAACATCCTTGGCTCATCTTATATCGTGATGGAAGAGCATCCTTTATCGAAACTGAACTTAGTTATAGGAAGTTAGGAACAAAAGGAATTAAATCTGGAGTATTTATAAAAACGTATCAATTACAACCAAACGATATATTATTTTCTGGTTCCGATGGCAAAGATGATCTAGTGTTATACGAATCGAACCAATTTGGTCCCGAAAGAATCATCAATCATGATGAAAATTTGATTCTGAAATACATAGAAGTATCCAACGCTAATCTAACATATTTATACGATGAATTAAAAAAAGCTGGTGAAATCACAGATGATTTGTCCATAGTCAGGATTGAATTTTTCGGAAAACCTTCTTTGAAAGTAGAACAAAAATTTATAAAATCATATGTCGATGCCAAAAGAATCGCCGAGGCAGGAAATATAAACCAAGCCATAGATTCCTTAAAACAATTATTATTCGAATATCCACACACACATTCAAAGTTACATAAACTACTGGCAAAACTTCTTTTCAAAAGCAAAGATTTTGCTAGGGCAGCAGAACATGCGCAAGCCTATATGGATTCTCACCCAAATGACTTGAGTTTTATGGAGCTTACTTCCAATTTGTGGCGAAAAGCAGGTAATACGATCCAGGCCATAGAAATTGCAGAACGAATACGACTCAGAGATCCAAATCAAATAAAAAATAAATTTCATTTGATTCGACTTTATTTAATGAGTGGAAATATTCCAAGAGCTCAGTCTATTCTGAATGAATGCAAAGAAAATATGAGTCCCGAGCAAGATGAAAAATGGAAAAAACTTAAACTCGCTCTAATAAGAAAATCGGTGTCCTAAGTTAATCCTAGCTTACCACCGATAATAAAGGTGGTGGCAATGTGAACAGAAAAAACCTATTCTGGGAACTCACGCTTCGGCTTGAGGCATTTACACATACAGTCCCTGTTCCGTTTGCAGTTTATTATGCTGTCATCACTCAAAAGATGGAAACAGAGAAATGGATCATTTTTGTATCCTTATGTTTGTTTTTTGCGACTGGTATCGGTATTCTTGGAACTATCATTCGTTACTTTCTTGTAAAAAATTTATTTGAAAAAATTCAAAGAATTAAACTGTACGATGAAAAATCAAACATTGATTATACTTACAAAGACAAAGACTACGCTAAATCGGTAAAATTATATATATTTAAATATCCACTTATAGAAGCTATAATCATAGTTATAAGATGGTTTGCTGGTGTTATACCGATTGTTTCGTTATATACTTATTTAGTCGAATATACTCCATCCGTTATACGATCAGGGATTTTTACAATCGCTATGATCCCTCCTATTTCCTTTGTGACGTATTATTTTATCACAGAGAATGCACTTAGACCTTTATTCGAATTCCCTCAAATTAAGAATATAGAAATTAAACCAGATGAAATTCCTAAATTTGATTATTTCAAAAGAATAGTCCTCGCTTTTTTTAGTTTGGCGGCATTGCCCGTTTCGGTACTGTCCTACTTATTATATTCTGTGGCGAAAGGCGAAACGATGGTAGAAGAGCCTCTGATACCCATTGTCATTGTTTCAAGTATCTTTATCGTTCCATTGATCGTTTGTTCTTATGTTGTAGCGAAAACAGTTCGTCAGGGCCTAACAGAAACTAGTAAATCTTTGGACGAATTGGCCAAAGGAAATTTTGATGTTGTCGTCACACCAACATCAGGTGATGACTTTGGTCAACAGGCATTTTTTTTGAGCAGCGTTATACAAAAACTCAGAGGGATGTACGCAGAAATTAGAGGGCTCAATGAGGGTCTCGAAGAAAAAGTTGTTCAAAGAACAGAAGAATTAAACAAATCATTGCAAGAAGTTAGAAAATTAAAATTCCAACAAGATGGAGATTACTTTTTAACATATCAACTTTTAAATCCTTTAGGGTTCTTGGATGTCAAAAGCAACAAAATTCAAATTGATTTTCTCTTAAAACAAAAAAAATCCTTTGAATTCAAAGGCAAAGAATATGATATAGGTGGCGATCTAAATGTTGCACATACAATAACGCTACTTGATAAAAAATATGTTCTGTTTGTAAACGCAGACGCTATGGGAAAATCTATGCAAGGAGCAGGCGGTGCTCTTGTTTTTGGAGCCGTCTTCCAATCGTTAGTTCAAAGAACAAAAGGAAATCTGAATTTTCAAAACGTTTCTCCAGACCAATGGCTCGCATCCTCATTTATAGAAATGCAAAGGATATTCGAAGCTTTTGATGGTACTATGTTAGTTTCCATGGTGATAGGACTCATCGAGGAAGAATCTGGAATTTTATATTTTTTAAGTGCAGAACACCCACTGCCAGTTTTATACCGAGATGGAAAAGCTTCATATATCACACCGGATTTTGTTTATCACAAATTGGGCACATTAGGAAGCCAACCCGATATCCAAGTAAAACAAATCCAACTCGCACAAGGTGATATGATCTTTGCTGGATCTGATGGAAAAGATGATATCATGATCTCGCAAAATGGGAATGAGCCTGAGGTAAACTTGGATGATAAGTTTTATCTGAATATCGTAGAACATGCAAAAGGCGATCCAAATTACATATTTCAATTGTTAAGTGAAAGTGGAATCATAATTGATGACATCTCTGTGATTCGTATTGAGTACATGGGAAATTCTCGAAAAAAAACCATACTATCATTAGAAGGGAAAAATAAATTTAAAGAAGCGAAACGTCTTTATCTCAAAGGTAAGGCGGCCGAATCTATAGACCTACTTCAAAACATAATCAATTCAGAGCCATTAGCCTCTTCTCGTTTACAAAAAGACTTAGCAAAATTGTATTATCAAAATTCTGATTTTATATCGGCAACAAAACATGCAGAATTATATCTTAAAACTCATCCAGAGGATGATGACTTTACATATTTTACTTCTAAGTTGTACAAAAAAACTGGAAACATAAAGGATGCGCTCATAATTGCAGAGCGCATACGAAACAAATCACCGAAAAAATCAAAATATTTAGTCCACTTATTTCACTTATACCTCAAAACTTCCAATGAATCTCTGGCAAAAGGAATATTACGTGACTTAGAAATTCTTAATTTCCCAAGCAATGATCTCGCTCGTTTAGCAAACTTTATTAAATAAATTTAATTTAATTCCAGACTTTTTTAGTCAAATAAGCAAGTAAACATTGTGCCAAAAATAAGCCAAAAACCACTTAATATAACCGTCAAACTTGGTTACGGAATGGCTGAAACTGGCATAACGGCCGTTCAACTCCTGACTCAAATTTATCTTTTAAAGTATTATACAGAAATTGTTGGACTTATGCCAAGTTTAGCTGGCATTGCTCTAGGAATTTCTATTTTGTGGGATGGCGTGAGTGATCCCCTAATGGGAAATATTTCTGATAAAACAAAATCTCGTTTTGGTAGAAGAAGGCCATATATACTTATTGGAGGTATTTTATTATCTCTAGCTATATTGTTACTTTTTTCACCACCTGACATACATTCCCAGATGGGCAAATTTTTGTATCTACTTATCGCCTACTTAACTGTAAATACGGCAATGACCATCATATCAGTTCCACATATTGCTTTGGGTGGAGAACTCGCATTCGAAAGAAATGAAAGAACATCCATATTTGGTTGGAGATTATTTTTTAGTAATATAGGAATGCTCGTAGGAATGCTTGTTCCAGCCGCCATCCTGCAATCATTAGGTGATGAATCATCAAAGGTAAATATACAAGCGTCACGTTCCTTCGCGAGTGAAATAGTAGCTGGAGTTATTTTAATTTCAGCCATGATTTCATTTTTGGTAACAAAAGACAGAGACATAGTACCATTAAATACCAAAAAAGAAATGTCCTTTTTTGAATCTTTGGGTTCCATCTTAAACAATAGGGTTTTTCTTCCTTTACTTCTGGCTTTCATCATTGCAACGATTGGTAGGACATTCAATTCGGCGATTGCACTTTATTATTATCAATATCGACTGGGTCTCAAAGAATCAGATGTTGTGATCAATATCCTACTCCCATTTTTTCTTGTGCTTATGATTTCAATTCCATTTTGGGTTTGGTTATCAAAAAAAATTGGTAAAAAAATTCCAGCATTTCTTGGAGTCTTTCTTCTTGGATTGTTGACTGTTATCGCCTATCCATTGTTCCCCTATGGAGAGATCAGACCACCACTCATCGTCGCTTTCTTTGGCGGTATATTGGCTGGGTCCATTTTAATTATGGATTCTCTCCTAACAGATGTAGTCGACTATGATGAATGGAAAACCAAACAAAAAAGAGAAGGGATTTATTTTGGATTTTGGAAAATGGGAGTCAAGTTTTCACAGGCCATTGGAATCGCACTGACCGGATTTATGTTGGATTTTATAGGTTTCGATCAGAATGCTGTGACTCAAATCCCGGAAGTAGGATTTCGATTGGCATTGATCTTCGGACCGCTAGTAGGCTTTTTCTTTATCGCAGGCTCTTTAGTATTTTTGTTTTATCCGCTTACGGATAAAAAACATATCGCGATTCAGAAAGTTCTTTTAAAATCAAAACAAAATGGTTCGAATTAAAACTTCGTAAATATGAAAACAAGCGATAAAATTCTCACCATCACCGGATTCATCCTTATCTTTTTTATCATTCCTGTCTTTTCCAATTTTTTCGCACTCTTATTTGGAAATTATACTTCCACACAGTTTTTGCCTGAAAAGGATTTGCTTCTCTTTAATCTGATTTTGACCTCCAAAGATTTCTGGATGGCGATTATCAATTGGGCTCCTTTTCCTATTGTCAGTGGCATTATCACATTTTATAGTTATCCGATTTTACAATTAGTTATCGGCAAACATCTGTCAAATGAACGAATTGAAATATCAAAGAGGAGACTTATCAATTCTCCCTTTCTAATCAGTTTGCTTGGACTTATTGGATGGGAAATGGCAACGAGCTTATCTTTAATTAGAACGATCTATCTGATACCAGATGTGAGTCGCCAAAGTTTATTTTTATTATTCATCGTTTTTGGTTTTTGGGGCTACTTTGTTTTTTCATTTTCTTTTTTCACTGTTGATTACTTAAATCGACTCTTATTGATTCCTTGTTTTTTTCCTGATGGTGGCCTTGGGAAATATACCAACACAAGACGATTTTCGATTGTTTCTAAACATATTCTTGTCTGGACTTCCATCTCTCTATTTCCTGTTTTGTTACTCCTCTTTGGAATTATGAATCGTTCAAAACTTGAAATCCTAGATCTTTTATCTATATTTCAATCAGATATTTTATTCCAACTAGCGGCCGTATTGCTAATTCTCTCGTTTATGATTTCTTATGTACTTGCAAAAAGTATGCACACACCTCTTCGCCTAATGGAAGATGCGACGTATCGTATCAAAGACCAAGATTTTAATACTAGGGTCGTCATACATAGTTCAGACGAATTCGGAGTACTCGGTGATGCGATTAACGAAATGACGAAAGGACTTGCTGAAAAAGAAAGAATCAAAGATACCTTTGGTCGAATTGTAGACCCAAGGATTCGTGATTATTTGCTAAACAACGAACAGAGCTTAGGTGGAAAAACGGTAGAGGCGACTATACTTTTTTCAGATTTACGAGATTTTACAAAACTTTCGGAAAATCGCACACCCACGCAAGTATTGCACATATTAAATCGTTACTTCCAAGAAATGAGCAATGCGGTAGAAACTCACGGTGGATTTATCAATAAATTTATTGGTGATGCGATCCTTGCCGTTTTTGGTACTCCGATCCCACTGAATTCCCCAGTGTCTACAGCTCTACAGACCGCCTATTCAATGATGGAAAACTTGAAAAAACTGAACTTAGAATTTGCTACGGAAAGTTTACCAGAACTCCGTATGGGTATCGGCATCCATACAGGCCAAGTTTTGGCAGGAAATATTGGATCCTTAAGTCGCATGGAATTTACCGTAATTGGTGACACTGTGAACACAGCCTCGCGCGTGGAAGGTCTTTGCAAAGGCCTCGGGAAAGAATTGTTGATCACAGAAGCCTGTTATATGGGACTTCTTGATGCAGAGAAAAAGAATTTCACTTATTTGGGTGAATTTGAATTGAAAGGAAGATTTTCCAAAGAAAAAATCTATTCTTAAATTACTTGCCTTATAATAGTTATCCTCTTAGAATAGAATTATGAAACTTCGTATTGCGGGACTCATAGCACTTCAAATTTTTATTTTGAATTGTAGTGATCGTCTGATTAACAAACAAGACATTTTGGATCTACTTAGAGATGGGAATGAAAATGGTTCATCTGGTTCTTCAGCAAACAATAACCAAAACACAAGCTCAGATCCAAATGCCACTTCGATTCAAAATTCGCAAAATCTCGATTATTATGGTTTGACCAATTCGTCCACAGGTACAAACACTTCTGGTTCCACTGGAACCGCGACTGGCACACCTATCGGTCGCTAGCCGACACATCTATCTAGCTATTTTATATATTCAAAAAAATCTTCGATTAAAGGTTTAAAACAAGATCGAATCGTTATTTTTGCTACTTTTTCGTCTTTCGGACCATAATTTAAAATGATATCATTCGGATCTCTGATAAAGGAAAATATCTTTTCCACGACAAAGGTAGCATTGCCATCCTGAACCTTAATCCTATAGTTAAACTCATGTTCGTTGGCATCCACTTCGCCGACACCATACGGCACATAACATCGTATAAGACCTACACCCTGGATAGTGCCTGCATCCGCGTTTTCCTTTTCAATCTTTGAAATTTCCGGCGATAATTTGTATTCTAACCATTGTTTCGCTTTCAAAAAGGAACGTGTCCTTTGGTAACTTTTGTTTTCCCGAATTTCTTCCACGGTTCGATGTTTCGCCGAAACGATCCACAAGCGAAGGCACATGGAATTGGATAAAAAAACGAAAAATAAAGAGAAAATTAGCAGTTTGGAAAACATTCTAGATTAGCCTTCCTGCTCGCTCTCGCTTGGGCAAAACAAATCTTCACAAAGGTCAGAAATTTTCTCTTTATTTGGCAATCCTGTCGGAAACGGGATTACGTTGCTTGCATTGATAAATGGGTTCTGGTTTGAATTTTTGATCTTATGTCTCTTCGACTCGATTCTATCTCTCACCTTTATATCATCGGGAATCCGACCCCCGAATCTCAAGCCGTCCATTAAAATTCTTTAGTGGTCAGACCGCTTCTATTTGGAAAAATTGGATTGAATTCCATGAAATTTCAGTCTGAAATCTAAGGAAATAAGGGAAGGATTCCGAAACAAATGCCCGATTTTGATCGAATCGATCTAATGAATTTTGCTATTTATGGTAATGATTATGATTCCCAGTGGGATGAAATTCGTGCCTATCTTAAGTCAAGTGCCGCCGCTCAAAGGGAGTTGGAAGAGATCAAACGAACTCTGCCAACTCAATCTTCCATGGGCAAACGAAAAAAAGACTCGCCCACCTTACATGATTCAGGTGAATTAGGTGAGATTGATCCTTCGACAAGATCTTCATCGGGTTCAAATGCCGACCACCAAACAAAATCTTGGTGGAAAAAGATTATCGGAGATTAAGAATGGAAAACCCAATCGTTGACCAGGCAAAGAAAAATGTTGAGAATATTAAAAAATTTATAACTCCATTTTTTAATTTGGCCGTTACGACAAATGTCTACGGATATCACAATATTGTTCCCACAGGAAAGTTAATCCTAACTTGTAATCATAGAAGTGATATGGATCCCTTTGTCATAGGATCAGCATTTCCCAGATTTATATCTTGGATAGCCGCTGAGTACACAACGCGGATTCCCCTTTTCAAAGACTTAGTCGAAAAAACAGGCACAATTCCAATGGCAATCGACGGAAACATTTCTATCGCCAGTATCAAAAAAGTACAACAAGTATTTAAAAATGGTGATGTTTTGGGAATTTTTCCCGAAGGTCATGATTATATGGTCAAGAACGACTTTAACGGGCCTTTGGCGAATTTCCATCATGGATTTGCGGCCTTCAGTCTCAGAAACAAAGTAGATGTGTTACCTTCTGTCATCATTCCCGAAGAAGAAACAATTTCTGATTATCCGATCCCTCCTCTAGTTCGTTCTTTTATGGGGATGCCTAAGGAAGTTTGTGATATAAAAAAGAGAGTTGTTTATAAAAAAGTCAATCTTGTGTTTGGCGAAGTTATTAAATACCAAGACTATTCACACCTTCCCCTCGAGCAAGGGATGAGAGCGGTATCTGATGAAGCCAAACGTCGGATGGCTGATTTGCAAAAAGCGGACTTTATCAGAAAATAATTAAACTTCTATTGTGCCGCTAAACACTTCTTTGGCGGGACCAGTCATAATCACATTTCCATTTTCTTTCCATTCAATATGGAGACGACCGCCCTTTAAATCGATTTCTACCTTTTTACCAGTTTTGTTGTTTAATACTGCCGCAACCATTACAGCACAAGCACCTGTACCGCAAGCCAATGTCTCACCAGCACCGCGTTCCCATGTTCTTTGGTACAAATGGTCTTTACCTTTGATGGATACAAATTCTACATTCACTCTTTTGGGAAATAAAGGGTGATTTTCGATGATAGGTCCAATCTCGTGCACGGGAAATGAATCCGCGTCATCCACAAAGATCACACAATGAGGATTCCCCATACTAACGGCCGTAAATTGATATGTCTTCCCATTTACTTCAATCGATTGATTGATAACAGGATCATCCCCCTTCCATTGAATCGGTATTAGGCTAGGTTTTAAAATAGGTTCCCCCATATCGACAGAAACCATATTAACTTGTCCCGCGCTATCTGTGGATAAATCTAAAGTGAGAACGCCCTTCCCCGTTTCTATCTTTGGTTGCTTGTTTTTGGTAAGGCCGTGGTCAAAAACATACTTTCCCACACAGCGCACTCCATTACCGCACATTTCAGAGGAGCTACCATCCGAGTTGTACATATCCATTTGAAATTCGCCAGAATTGGAATTTCGGATAAAAATGACTCCATCACTACCAATTCCAAAGTTGCGATCCGAAACTTTTTGAATTTGTTCTGGGCTGAGCCGAATGTCATTTTTTGTGGCATCTATATAAACATAATCGTTGCCAATGCCTTCCATCTTTGTGAATTGAATCTTCATGATGCCTTACTCTTTAACCTAATCTTTTAATTTGGACTGGGATGGCAAGCAAGATCGAAGGGTTTTTTGGTTTGACCCGATGCCAAGGGAAAATCAGTGTATAAGCACAAATCCTATATGAAACATTGTATCCTATGTTCTTCCACCGATTCCAAAACTGTATTTAATGAAAACGGAATCCCGATTCTAGAATGTAATAATTGTGGTCATGTATTTTCTTCATATGAACAAGAAGAACATTACGACGGTTATTGGGAAGGCGAAAACCAAAGTTACGATTTAGAATGGTGGGATACGGCTCACAGGGCAGTTTATAAAGACTTTATCTCGACTTATCTAAAATCCGAACAGGGAAATTTATTAGATGTAGGATGTGGGCTCGGATTTTTCGTAAAATCAGTGTTAACTTCCAAGCCAAATTGGCAAGCAGTCGGATATGAAATTTCTACACAAGCCGTGGAATTTGCTAAAAAAAACAATGGTCTAACGACAGTTCACTCTGGTTTAGTGCAAAATTCAAAACTACCTGAAAATTCTTTTGATATCATCACACTCTGGGATGTCATAGAACATATCCCTAAACCTCATTCCCTACTTAATTATTTATTTACCCTGCTCAAACCGGGTGGCATTTTATTTTTACAGACTCCAAATTTTCCCATCCAACTCTTCAAAGCAAATCTAAAAGTAAAACTCAAAGGCATGCAACCAAACGGACATTACCTGGAAGCAAAAGATCATGTCAACAATTACAAAATGTTTACTCTTGCAGAACTTGGCAAACAATGTGGTTTTGAAAATCCGAGATACAAAGTCCTTATGCCAATCCTTTCCGTATCTGGCTCAAAAAGCAAAATAGCAGTCTATGCGAAGTTAGCTTATTATTTGATCACAAAGTTTATTTTTGCCATCAGCTTCAGAAAAATTAACTGGAACAATACCCTCTTTATAACTCTAAGAAAACCTATTTAAGCCGAATTCTATCGCAGAATAAATATTAGAAGTGGAATGGTAGTGGGTGTTGCCTTTGCCATTCACTTCTTTTACTTGTTTGTCCTCACCAAAGATCGATAATAAATGAATTGCATGAATACCACACTTCGATGCTCCAAATATATCATCTTCTAAATTATCACCGACCATAAATGTTTTATTTGGTAATGAACCAGAAATTCTTAGCGCATAATTAAAGTAATTTGAGTCTGGTTTTTCGAGACCGATTTCTTCTGAAGTAATCAAATTCCATTTGATGGAAGGTGGAAAAAATGCCTTTAATTTCATTAGCTGAGTTCGTAAAGTTTCATTTGTCAAAATCCAAACAGAATGTTTTTGGAATAACTTTTCCAAGTAGGAAATGAGACTCTGCCAATTTGGATCATTTGATTTTGCATTTTGTAATGAAGTTTCAAAATGAAAATAATAACGATCCTCGAGCCACAATAAAAATTCCATATCGTGAGTTGAGATACCGGAGTTTTTTTCGGCTAACATATGTTTAAAGCAAAGTAACCTCAATCGATTGGAAGTGTGGTGCAATAATTGTTTTTTAACAATTTCACGAGAAGATAAATATATATTCGTAAATTCTTCATTACTTCCGATTCCCTTATTTTCCCAATCAAATGCCAATTGTTTGATAGCATAATCATAAGCGGGTTTGGAAGGTAGGATGGTATTATCAAGATCTAAAAAAATGGCCATGACTTTGTACTATTTTATTTGTTGTGATCGTTTTGAAAGCAATTGTTGATTCAATAAATGAATTGATTTTATATTTCAATGATAATAATACTAAGTCATTAAGGATATAACATAAGGTGAACGAATGTTAAATTTCTCTGAAATTCTAGGCTATCTGTTTCTGATTTTAGGTTCGATTCTTTGTGTTTATGGGTTTTTTACCAATGGTGATACAATGTACTCTGTATCTTTGGGTCAAAATATCAATCTCATTTGGGGGATGGTACTTTTAGGAGCTGGCTTTATTTTTTGGCTCAGCTCCCGTCTGATTTCGAAATCTTAAAATTACCTTATTACATAACGCTAACGACTGCTAACATTTCTTTAAGTAGCGGTATCATATTTTCAAGAAGTTCAGGAAGCTCATATTCCAAAATATCACCTGCATATACGATATCATTTTTTTCCATTGCAGTAGCAACATTTCCCAGTGAATCATTTAAGGCGATTGTTACTTCCGAAAGTGTTTTGTCTCCTGCTTTAAAATCTGCCCAATTGATTTCAGAATGACGACCTTGAATAGACACCATAGCAGAAATCAGTGCATTCAATCTACCAACAGCATCCGTCATGATTTCTGTAGCCAAAAAATCTTTACCAGATTGAAAATTTTCATTCACAAGCATAAAATCTTTTATGATTTTATCTTTCTCATCAACAAACTTAGATACTATGGCGAGTAATTCGCTGTCATCCATACGAATCACTGCCAAACGAGCACTCAAATCCATTAGAAAAAGTTTTAAATCGCGTAGGTCTTCTAAAAACAATTCTATAGAATTTGAACTATCTAAATTCGTTGATCCTGCTTTTAGTGAGGCGATAATTTCTTCTACATTTTTACCTTTGCCCATCGGGCGAATTGATGTTAGGTTAAGATGTAGAAGATTTTTTGTAGATACTAACATGGATTCAACCCACGGTATACCTTCCTGTAAATCCAATGTTTCTTTTTCGGTTAAAGAATCCCGACCGACCAAAGTAGAGCCGACTTTATCAACATAAAGATCTAACTCGATCAAACTATCTTCTATAATATCAAGCTCTTCTCCTACAAAAAGATCCAAACGTTCAGCTTCACTCAGTTCTACTTTCTGCAATTCGGAACGGTTAATTTCTGCACCATTGACAGTAAAATGTCTTAAATATTTGCCATTCGATTCAATCCATTTTTGAATTTCATCCAATACTTGGCCAAGATTGGTTTCGCCATTCAAGGTAGTTTCTAACTTTTGTTCGTTGATAAAAATATTCATATTATTCCTGACCGTTTCCTCTAAACATATTATTTTGCAAATAATTTCCGACTGATTTGTTTTTCCCTACGCCTTGTTCCATATAGAGAAATCTTTGTTTTAATTTTGCTTCATACCCGACCAAATGGGATTCGTGTTCTTTGATCTTTTTATTATTTCCAGCAACATTTTCTTCAATTAACTTCACCTTACTCGTGATAATTCCTGACGCATACTGATTGTAAGGTTTTAGTGTATCTAATAATCTGATACCAACCCCATCTTCCATTTTGGCATCATTATTTGTATCGGATGCGAACAATTCACGAAGACCATCTGGATTATCACCCAATGCTGATGCGAGTTTTTCATCGTCTACGACAAGTAATCCTTCCTGGATTTTTTCCCAATTTGAACCGACGGCACCAGTCGATATTCCAATATCTGTTAAAACTCGATAACCACCATCTTTCGTTGCCGGATAATACGAGTTAGCCACAGTTTTCATACTGGCAATTAGTCTTAAAACAGAATTCTCTCCTGCAAGAATTCCCGACTTAACTTTGTTATCCCAAAATTCTTTGGAAATATCTAAATCCTTTGTATTTTCGGAAGGTTTCGCATCTGAAATTTTTGAATTTTTTTCTACAGAAGTTACTTCTTTAGAAAATTTCATAAGATCATTATATGCCTGAACCCACTCTTTAACAAGTGTCATACCTTTTTGGTGATCTACATGTATGTTTAGAGTGACAGGTTCTGTAGTAACTTTATGAATGTTAAATGATATTCCTTCCAAAACATCCGCAATGGCTTCATTTGATTCACGTGTAATTTCTACTCCGTCAATTTTAAACTTGGCATCTTTTGCTTCGGCTAGAACTTTCATAGGTTCCGCCGTACCAGGTTTTGGTGGTGCAATCAGTGCAACTGATCCGAGTTGTATATCAGCCGCAGAAGTATTTGTGATGATTATTTTTTTTAGGTTTTTCCCTTCTGCCAGATCACCGATTTGCAATTGGTATTTCCCATCTTTTGCGACAACAGGAATTAATTTGGTTCTGAGATTTCCTTCTCTTTCAAAAATAAATCCCATTTCCCAAACAGCCGGCGCCTCACCTACAACACTAAACTCTAAATAGGCGCGTGGTGGGATTTCATTCTTCTCATTGGAAAACAAAAATGCAGTATCTGGTTTGAAAATGATACCTGTTTCAGTTTTGTTCGGAGTGTTTCCAGGTAAAATCGTATTTTTGTATTTAGTCTCTTCATAGGGAATAGCGCTCGTTATATCGAGTGAGATGGGTGTGATGACAGTTTCTCCACCAGCTTTATTTTCACCGACAAGACCTGCCAATTTTAAGATGCCATCTGGATCAGAAAATTGCAATGCATTCAATTTTCCTGTCTTCACTGCAATCACAGTCATGAGAGATGAGTCTTTATCAATTTTGATAATTGTAGATTGAGCGATACTTCCTGCCACATTACGAATGCTAGCTGATAAGTCAGAGAGAGTCCCGCCTGTAAATGTAATTTTTTCTGAATGATTTCCTGAGATAATTGTAAATGTTCCAGCAGGTAATTTCACATCTGTGTCGACTTCCACACCAGAAACTTGGTGTTTGGCGGCAAGTTCAACGATTTCAATTGGCCTTTCCCCAGATTTGGCAGCGCGTGAAGCTTCCCCTGTGATCACTCCTTCTGTGGAGGATGTGATAGATTTTGTGGCAAAAGGTGCTGTAAAAGAAGTCAGGGCGCGCGTTTTTGTTTGGAGGTTTGCTGTTAAATTTTTAACTTCATTCCAAACTTGCACCTGGGTTTTTGCATATTCGTTCTCAGTTTCCCAACGTTTAATGGGCCTTCGTTCCAATTCGACGAGTTTTTTTACGATTTCATTGGTATTTTGGCCGGTCATTAGACCTGGCATTGTGTATGCTGGCATCTGTTTCCCTATAACCCTCAATTCTAGTGTCGTCGAATTCTTCTAAATGATTAGGAATTTACAGAATTTTTCCTTCCCGAATTCTAGAATTATGACTGCTAGTGTGCCAGAAAAAATAGAAATTGGAAACCCAAATATCTTCTTTGATCGTGAACTTTCTTGGGTTGATTTCAATTTCCGAGTCCTAGCCGAAGCCTTAGACAAAACAAATCCAATTTTAGAACGACTCAAATTTTTATGCATCACAGAGTCAAATCTGGATGAATTTTTCATGGTGAGAGTCGCAGGCCTTATCAATTTAAAAAAAGCAGGCATAGAAGAAAAGGGCCTAAATGGCAAACGAACCTCAGAAGTCGTTTCCGAACTCTACCAAAAAGTATCCACAATGGTAGAACAACAGTATACTTGTTTGGATGACATCCTAACAGAGCTTAAAGAAAACAATATTTTAGTGATCCAAGATCCAGCAGACCTTGCGGGCGATGATATACAATTTGTAAAAGATTATTATAAACGAGAAGTATCATCGATACTCACACCACTCGCGATAGATCCATCCCATCCTTTTCCTCATATTTTAAATCGAACGCTCAATTTAGGAATCACTCTTTATTCGGATGATGATAAAAATAAAGTAAAAGAACTTTTTGCGATTGTGCAAGTTCCAAGTGTATTGCCTCGATTTTTACAATTACCCCAAAAATCAGATAGTAAAGAAAGACGATATTTCCCATTAGAAGAAATAATCAAACTTCATTTAGGTGATCTTTTCTATGGTATGAACGTAAAACAAATTCATACATTTAAAATTGTTCGTGATGCAGACATTTCCATCAACGAAGAACAAAACATAGGTGATTTACTTACAACTATGAAAAATGAATTAAAAAATCGAATGTGGGGTGATGCCATTCGTTTGGATGTTCATAGTGGAGCAGGTCACATCAGAGATATTTTGAGGGATTTATTAGAATTGGATGATTACCAAGTCATGGAGATTCCCACCTTACTCAACTTAAACGATTTGATGTTTTTTCAATCACTACCAAAAACTAGTCATTTGAAATTTTCTTATCCCGTTCCCAAAGCAGGATTTGCCATCAAAAAGAGTGAATCCATTTTTTCAGAAATTAGAAAAAATGACCACCTTCTCCACCATCCATACGAAAGTTTTAAATCTATAGAAGATATGTTAAAGATCGCAAGCCAAGATCCGAAAGTGTTGGCGATCAAAATGACATTATATAGGACTTCTGGAGACTCACCCATTATACAATACTTAGGTGAAGCGGCTGAGAATGGAAAACAAGTAACTGTTCTCGTTGAATTAAAAGCACGCTTTGATGAAGAACGAAATATTCGATGGGCCAAAAAACTGGAAGATTCAGGCGTGCATGTTGTGTATGGAGTCGTCGGTTTAAAAATCCATTGCAAAATGTTACTGATAGTTCGTAGAGAAGATGACAAACTAAATCGTTATGTGCATCTAGGCACAGGAAATTACAATTCCACCACAGCCAGATTTTATACAGACATCAGCCTTTTCACAGCAAATCCAGAAATTACAGAAGATGTAGCCATACTTTTTAATACGATCACTAGTTCGGGCAAGATGCCTAGACTAACACGTATTCATGCGGCACCCACATTTCTCAAAGAAGAATTTCTGAGACTTATACAAAGAGAAGCAGACAATGCGCTCGCAAAAAAAGAAGCTCGTATCATATTTAAAATGAATTCGCTTGTTGACCCTGATATCATTATGAAATTGTATGAAGCATCGCAAGCGGGTGTAAAAATTGACCTGATCATTCGTGGGATCTGTTGCCTTCGTCCAGGCATTCCAGGTGTTTCCAATAACATTAGTGTTCGTTCCATTGTTGGCCGTTATCTGGAACATTCCCGTATTTACTTATTTCAAAATGCAGGCAAATCCGAAGTGTATCTTGCCTCTGCGGATTGTATGCCAAGAAACTTCCAGCGCCGAATTGAAGTTATGTTTCCAATTTTAACAGAAAAACATAAAAAACGAATCAACAAAATTTTTGATCTGCTTTTGCGAGACAATACACAAGCTCGTAGTCTCAATTCGGATGGAACATACACTCGCCTAATGCCAGGAGATGATGACCCAGCCGTCAATTCGCAAATTGACTTGGTTGAAATTTAGATTAAGGAAATTTTATGACTACTTCTCAAATGATTTCGGATCTTTCAGCACTAATTGGAACAGAAAAAGTATTTTCCAAAAACGATGGCAAATTTGATACAAATACTTTCAACACATACGGCATTGATCGCACAAAAGTATACTCACCAAATTACAATGTACTACTATTTCCGGAAACGACTGAGGAAGTCGCAAAAATTGTAAAGTACGCCTATCAAAACAATATTTCTATCGTTCCTTCAGGTGGCAGGACAGGTTATGCGGGAGGGGCTGTTGCGAAAAATGAGGAAATCGTAATTTCACTCAGCAAAATGAACAAAGTAATAGATTTTGATCCTTTTCTTGGCACATTACATGTGCAAGCTGGCATGATCACAAAAGAATTACACACGCAATCAGAAGAAAGAGGTTTTTATTTTCCAGTAGATTTTGCGGCCACAGGTTCTAGCCATATCGGGGGAAATATTGCCACAAATGCTGGTGGGGTGAGAGTTGTGCGTTATGGACTCATTCGAGATTGGATATTAGGGTTAACTGTTGTTACCGGAAAAGGTGAGGTCATGAAGTTCAATGGGGAAATTCTAAAGAACAATACTGGTTATGATCTCAAACATCTGTTTATTGGTTCCGAAGGTACATTAGGTATCATTACCGAAACAGTCGTCAAACTCACAAAACCGCCAAAAGATATCCGTGTAGTTTTTCTTGCTGTGCCCGAATACAAAAACATCTTAGAGATATTTAAAGAAACACATAACTTCACTTTGCCACTCCTTGCCTTTGAATTCCTCACTGATTATTGTTTGGAAAAAGTAAAAGAACATCTTGGTGTTGCAGATCCCTTCCCAGAACCTAGCAAATATTATGTGCTAATGGAATATGAAATCAATGAAGAGACTGATGAAGAAAAATTATTTACAATTCTCGAATCCATCACCGAAAAAGAATTAATTACAGATGGCTCCATTGCCCAAAATTCGCGCCAGAACCAAACGTTTTGGAAATACAGAGAAGGCATTTCCGAATCATTATCCTTAGCCTATACAGTTCATAAAAATGACATCTCTCTGCCCCTTCGGAATATGGAAGCCTTTCTCAGTGACATGGAAACACTACTTTCTTCAAAGTATTCTGGATTTGAAATAGCATTGTTCGGACACATTGGCGATGGCAATTTGCACTTGAACATTGTTAAACCAAAAGAATTAACTGATATTGATTTTTTTAAAAGATGCAAAGAAGTTGATCCTGAGATGTTTGCCCTGATACAAAAACACAAAGGTTCTATTTCGGCTGAACATGGCATTGGACTTCTTAAGAAAGATTATTTGGGTTTTTCTAGATCGCCCGAAGAAATAGAAGCTATGAAAGCGATCAAAAATGTTTTTGATCCAAAAGGAATTATGAATCCTGGAAAAGTGTTATAGTTAGGTGATAAACAATGGTCGCAAAAAAAAAGTCAAAAAATAAAAAAGCGACAAAATCCGAAAAACACAAATTAGAGCTTAGATACCTTCGCCCTGGAGATTACGAAAATGTCCGCAGTATTATGGATACTGTTTTTTCTAATCAATTTGATGGAGCTTGGACCAAAGAAGAATTTGAAAGACAAATTTCAATATTTCCTGAAGGTCAAATTGCCATAGAAGACAAAGGCAAAGTTATCGCGGGTGCTATTTCTATGATCGTAAAATACAGCGAACATGGAGATAATCATAAATATGACACGATCACAGGTGGAGGCGGTCTCCCGAATCACAATCCCGATGGTGATACTTTATATGGCGTCGATGTTTTTGTAAATCCAAAGTACCAAGGATTACGTCTTGGACGTAGACTCTATGATGCTCGTAAAGAAGTTTGTGAAAAACTCAATCTTCGCCGAATCATTGTTGGTGGGTGGTTACCAGGTTACAAAAATCATGAAGGGGAAATGAGTCCTCAAGAATATGTAAACCTAGTCAAACAAAAAGAACTTTTTGATCCAGTTTTATCCTTTCAATTAGCAAATGACTTTCATGTACGAAGAATCGTCACAAATTACTTCCCAGCAAACAAAGGTTATAGTTCATATGCCTGCCTACTTGAATGGCTCAATATCTATCACCAAGAAAAAGAACGACTGATTGGAGGCAAAAAAACCGTTGTACGTGTGGGCGCTGTTCAATGGCAGATGCGTTCCGTAAAATCTTTCGAAGAACTCAGGGACCAAGTAGAATTTTTTGTTGATACTGTCGCTAGTTACAATGCAGATTTTGTTTTGTTCCCTGAATTCTTTTATGCACCACTGCTCACACAATTCAATAAAATGAATGCATCAAACGCCGTACGCGCATTAGCTGACTATACAGAAAAAATGCGAGACGAAATGGTCAAACTCGCAGTCTCTTATAATATAAATATCATCACTGGGTCTATGTTTGAATATGAAGACCAAGAATTGAGAAATGTATCCTTTCTTTGTCGCAGAGACGGAACCCATGACGTGCAATACAAACTTCATGCTACACCTGACGAACGTTCGTATTGGGGAGTCATCGGTGGTGATACTTTGCGCGTTTTTGAAACGGATGCAGGTAGAATCGGGATTCTCATTTGTTATGATGTGGAATTTCCAGAACTTGCGCGTATCCTCCGCGAAAGGGGGATCGATATCTTATTTGTTCCTTATTACACAGATACGAAAAACGGATACCTCAGAGTTCGTAAATGTGCCGAAGCCCGCGCTATCGAAAACCAAATTTATGTTGTGATGACAGGTTCCGTCGGAAACCTCCCGAACATCGAAAATATGGACATCCAATATTCTCAATCCGCCGTCTTTACCCCCTCAGATTTTTCCTTTCCGCCCGATGCTATCGCCGCAGAAGCCACTCCCAACACAGAAATGACGCTCATTGCCGACTTGGATTTAGATTTACTCAAAGAAGTCCGAAAGCAAGGATCAGTGCGAAATATGCTAGATCGCCGCTTAGATTTATTCCGAATTGAGTGGTTGGGCAAGATTTTATAAAAATTTTACTTATTTTTCAGCATTTTGTATAGAAGATGCTAGATTTTAATCCGATTCATGATACAATGTTCTGCATGTGGAAGAAAATAGTTAAAGCATTCGGGATTTCAGTGCTATCGCTATGCCTTGCTTTCGCATTTCTCAGCAATGATAAGTTGACCGTTCGGCTCAAAGGCTCCCAAGGAAATAGAGTCGGACAAAAAAGAACCTTAGTCAGTGAATCTTCGGTCACAATTCATGGCACATTTGAGCAAGAAGAATCAAAAGACAAAGATTCGGATGATAAAAACAAGGCTCGTGAAATTTCCGAGTATTTGGATTTCAAAAATCATCACCTAACTTCTATTTTTCAAAACAACTCCGCGTTTTCTTATATTTTACAAGACTCATATTTGAGTTTACCCCCTCCCGTTTAAACCTCTCTCCCTTTTTATCCTGTGTTCTAAATCGAAATGGTTTAGAACACAGGTTGTTTTTATATTTATTTCACATTCTGCGGTTTCTCATTTGCCAAACATCCTTGTGATCATCTTTGCATTATTATATGCAAAGATGGTCTCCTTTTTGCCTCAATTAAGTAAACATTATGTGCAATGATTTTAGTACATACCGCTAAATGAAATTAGCTTATTTCCTTTATTTAGAAAGATTATTGCTTGCTAATACGTCAAAAAGATCATGGAGGAAATGTTGAGAAAAATCATTCAGAATCTACTGATTGTCATTTTGACAACATTCATTCTACTGCCGACTGAACAAGATGGCGGTTTTGATTCGATTTTTTTACCTTCTACCACAGCAAATAAAGTCCATACTAAAAATAATCATAAAACTAAAGATGTCGTAGAAGCAGTTGAGTATCTTGATTCAGAGACGGTTGCCAATTTTGTGCGCAATCGCTGTGACTATTTGGATTTGGTTTATGATGGTTTTAGCGAAAATCATTTTCATTTTGGATTTATTTCATCACACTTTTCGCTAAGATCCGATCGTTCTCATACCTTTTTACTTTCCTTTCTATTACTAAATTTACCCCCACCTAACCTTACATAGCTTCAAAACAATAAGTTAAAACTAAAGTTTTGATAATAAATTCTAGAATATAGAACCTTATCATATCTTGACCTTACCTTATTGTTATCTTGCTTCGCGACAAGGAGGGTCCGATGTCTAACATCACATATTTACACTTAACACAGGCTTTACGATGAATTTTAAAAGAATGATCATATCCTTGATTCTGCTTCCGACGGCTTATCTCACAAGCCAATCAGAATCTCCAGGTGAGAGAGCAGTTAACTCATTGGACAGACAGCTTTCAAATGAATCGCCGACATCCTTTGGTTCTGAACTTTATCCAGAAGACATACGAAAGGATGTAAAGATTGATATTGAAACGGCAGAAACATTGCTTTGGCAGAACAATTTGCTTCTGATTGCCGCTAAGTTTCAAATCGATGCTAAAAAAGCAGGTGTGATGCAAGCGGGTCTATACGCAAATCCAAACATTTTTATCGATCAAAGTATTTTTGCTGAACCAACACAAAGGTATTTTGATACTACAAGGTCAGGCCAATCTGTAGTTCAAATCCAACAAGTATTTTTGTTAGGTGGAAAAATTGATAAACGAGTTCGGGTCGCCGAATTAAATGCTAAAATCAGTGAACAAGAATTTTTTGATTTAGCACGCGCCTTATTAACTAAACTTAGGCGCACTTATTATACTATCTATTTTTATCGCAAAGCTCTCGTGTTTTATGACCAAAGTATTGCCTCCATAGAAAAAACAGTATCTTCCTCAGAACTAGCCTATAAACGAAGGGCGATTTTGCAGGCGGAATTACTTCGTTTGAGAGCCCTCCTCTTCTTTCTAAAAAAAGAAAGAGAAGATATGAGCATTAAAGTTTATGAAAAAGAATCTGATTTGAAGGTTCTGTTAAATGATGATCGTTACAGAGAACCGAAAGTAGCCTTCTTCCCTGCAGTGGAAGAACCAACACTTGATCAGATCCAACCTAATCAAGCAAAGTTGGAAGAACTCGTTGCAAAGGCACGAGATTACAGACCTGATTTAAAAGTAGCATTACAAACGCTCAAATATGAAGAAGCTAATTTAGAATTACAACATGCAAATGCGATTCCAGACATTGCATTTGGACCTACGTATAACAGAGGTGGAACGGCCTTTCAAAATTATTGGGGGGTCACGGCTCAATTGAATGTACCTCTCTTTGATAGAAATCAAGGTAATATCCAAGCCGCCGAAAAAGCCATTCTTGTGCGCAAACAAGAATTAAAGAATCGAATTTTGGAAGTAGAAAATGAAGTAGCGATCGCGTTTCAATCGGCAAGAGTAAAGGACGCACTATATCGCAGATTTATAGATACATATCTTAAAGATTATGCAAATTTATCACTCGATATGATCATGAGTTACGAAAAAAAATACATCACCATACTTGAGTTTGCTGACTTTTTTGAAACTTATAGAACGAGCGTAGTAGAAATGCTCAAACTCCAAACTGATCGAATGGAAGCTATTGAAAATGTAAATTACTCTGTTGGTTACGGAATCTTTTTACCAACGAATTCAAAAACAAATCCACAACCAAAAACTGAGGAACTGAAATGAAAAATCCCATTAAATCTCTGAATAAACGATCATTGATTATATTAATTGCCTCATTAACAATTATTATACTATCAATTACCATTTACGCTCTCACTAGATCTCCCAAAAAAGTAGCGCATCATCCAGAAAAAGCTGTAGCACATGAGAATGGACTTCGCATCGAATTCAAACCGAATAGCCCCGGTTTAGAAATTGTGAAATCAGCAGTAATCGGTGGTGGTGGAGAATTCGTAAGTTTAGAAGCCCCTGCACGAATCATTGCATCAGCGTCTCCCTCTGTTAGTAGTGGAACAAGAATCATACTTTTTGAATCAGCAGAATTAAATGATCTTTATGTAGGTTATGTGCATTCTAAAAACAAAGTACATCGATCTAGAAAAAACATGAATCGGATCCAAGATATGTTTAAGCATCGTGTGGCAACAGAGAAAGATTTAGTAGAGGTAGAAACAGAGCTTGGCAATGATTCTGCAGAACTTGCAGAATTCGAGGGTAAACTTCGTGCACAAGGTTTGAATCCAAATGAACTTGCCGGTGGTGGAATGAACAAATCATGGGTCATCTCAGATATTCCTGAATCTCAGATGACAAGCCTTAAACGAGGAAAAAAAGTAAAAGTTGTATTTGCTTCCTTTCCTGATGAGGATTTCATCGGGATGGCAGAAGCCGTTGGAGACAACGTTGACCCATTAACTAGAACCGCAAAAATGAGAATAGCGATCACAAATACTGGTTATAGACTAAAACCTGGGATGTTTGGTACCGTTAAGTTTCCAGAAGAAACCAAAAATGATTCTGTAGTTTTACCTTATTCCTCAATAGTCACTGTAGAAGGAAAAAACTATGTCTTTGTGGAAGAGACACCTTTAAACTTTCATCGCCGTGAAGTTGTGTTAGGTGTTTCTACGAAAGAAAAGGTCAATATCATTGATGGATTAAGAATCGGAGAAAAAGTTGTAGTTGAGGGCTCCATCCTTATGAAAGGCTTGAGTTTTGGTTTTTAAAATGAAAACATTCCGTTTTTTAATTTTAATTTCCCTAATTTTCAGCTTCACATACTTAGGTGCTGAATCTCCTTATCCGAAAGATAAAGAAGGAAAGGATATTCAACCAGAATGGAATCCTGATAAAAAAAATGCTGTTTCAGATGATGAAAAAATAAATGAAGAATCATTAAAGGCAAAGAAACTTCCAAAAACGACAAATTTCTTTGTGTATGGGGCATCAATCGGATCGCCTGCAAGCATCAATTTGAACTTAGGTTATTATTTTAATGACTTCGTTATACGTGCGTCAGGCGGTAGATGGCGGCCTCATTGGTATGGTGGACAGATTGATTTGGGTTATACTTTTTGGAAAACACCTGTCATCACCCATAGTGTTTCCTTAGTCGCAGGTGCTTATCAAGTGGATCCTTACTCACCGGAAGTGGGACGCGGGGGTCAAAATTCTTATCCGACCGGATTTGATTTTCCAGGATATCAAAACAGAAATCCAACTTACGAAGATTTGTTGATCCGCTCTTATATTGCAGAAACCGATCCAACAGCAGCCTTACTATTTGAATATCAGAGTCGTGATACACAAAAAGTTTACTTAAAGCAACAATATCTAGGCTTGACTTATGATTTGCTACTCGGCAACTTTTTTATTCAGTTAGGCGGAGGGATCGGCCAAGGCGATTACCGCAATCCACAGTTATTACTCCAAATGGGGTATTTATTTGATACGAGGTCAAACCAATGATCAAAGATTTTATAGAAAAGGCCCTCCAATATCGAATTTATACATTATGTGCTGCAGCAATATCAATACTGTTCGGAACATGGGCATGGATTGATATTAGAAAAGAGGCATATTCTGATATTGCAGATACCCAAGTACGTCTTATTGCAAAATTTCCAGGTAAAGCAGCAGTTGAAGTCGAAGAAAGAGTCACATTACCAATTGAACGAGTATTAAATGCTATTCCAAATGTTGCGGTTAGACGATCACGAACTATCAATGGATTAGTAGTATTTCAATTCGTATTTCAAGATGGAACGGATGACTATTTTGCTCGGATGCGTCTAATGGAAAGAGTTGCTGATGCGGACTTGCCAGAAGATGTACATCCTTCTCTTGGTCCTATGAGTTCACCAGTCGGTGAAATTTACAGATATGTATTAGAATCAAAAGCTAATCATACATCTATGGAATTACGTACGATCCAAGACTGGATTGTTATGCCAAAGATGTTACAAATTCCAGGCATAGCCGATGTAGTCACCTTTGGTGGACTTCCTAAACAATACCATGTTGTGACTTCACCAGATAAATTGATTCGTTATAAATTGACAATTCGCGATGTGATCACAGCCATTCAAGAAAACAACTTAAACACTGGTGGTAACTTACTTTTACAAGGGGAACAAGGATTTCCAATCCGTTCCCTTGGTGCTATCCGAGATCCAAAACATATCGAAGACATCGTTGTAAAAACAGTAAATGGTGTTCCCGTTTTCATTCGAGACTTAGGTACTGTCGAAGTGTCCCACCCTATCCCCAGTGGAGTTCTTGGTTATACGGTTCAAAATGATATCGATGGATTATTGGATGTAGATTCGTCTGTGCAAGGTTTGGTTGCCATGCGACGATGGGGCGATCCAAATGAAATGGGAGTGCGGATACGTGATAAAGTCCAAGAGATAAATGAAAACTACCTTCCTAAAGATGTGCAAATTAGAAATACTTACGATAGGACAGACTTAGTAAATTATACACTCAGAACAATTGGTAAGACCTTAGTAGAAGGCGTTGTCGTTGTCAGTCTTGTATTGATTTTCTTTATTGGAAGTGTTCGAGCATCCCTAGTAGTTGTCGCTACGATTCCATTTGCCATGCTCTTTGCCTTTTTATTAATGAACCTAACGGGCATACCAGCCAGTTTACTATCATTAGGTGCCATCGACTTTGGGATCATCGTAGATGGTGCTGTGATCATGGTTGAAAACATCATGAGAAGGTACAGAGATGCAAGTCCCGCTGATAAACAGAAAGGGATCATCTCCTTTACGCGTGATGCATCAGCTGAAGTCGGAACTGAAATTTTATTTTCGATTCTCATTATCATTTTAGCATATCTTCCCATTTTTTCCTTTGAACGAATTGAAGGAAGACTCTTCAAGCCTATGGCATTCACAATCTCCTTTGCCATATTAGGTGCACTAATTTTTGCTATGACTGTAATTCCTGTGCTGATGTCGATAATTTATAGAAAGTATTTTGAATCGACTAATCCGGGACCCATTGAATGGCATAATCCATTCTACCATTGGTTAGAGAAAAAATATGAAATCCTTATCGAATACATAGTAGAAAGATCTAGAGTCATTGTCAAAACCACATTTAGTATCGTATTCGCTTTGTTAGCCATTGGAATGTATGCATTGGGAACAGAATTTTTACCTGAAATGGATGAGGGTGGATTCAATATCCGTATTTTCTTTCCTGTAGGAATTTCACTTCCTGAAGCAAGAAAATTTATGCCAAAAATCAGGCAAATTATTTACAAAAACGAGCAGGTAAATGTCGTATTATCTCAGTTAGGTCGAAATGATGATGGTACTGACCCACTTCCACCAAACAGACTAGAAGTTCTAATAGGACTAAAAGACTATAATGATTGGCAAGAAAAAATTACCAAACAAGAATTACTCCTCCGAATGAAAAATGATTTAGAGGCTACCTTACCTGGAGCTAGGATCAGTTTTTCTCAACCCATCATGGACAACCTATCGGAAGCCATCATGGGAACCATTGCTGACTTGGCCGTATTCGTTTCTGGCAACGATCTACGTGTTATGCGAGGTATTGGCACAGAAATATTAGACATTGTAAAAGAAATGAAGGGTGCCAGTGAGTATGGGATCGAACAAGAAAACGAAAGCCCACAATTGACCATAAAAATTAATAGAGAAGCAGCGGCGAGATTTGGAATCAATGTGATCGATATCCAACAAATGATTGAAGCTGCCATCGGTATGCAACGAGTAAGTACTCTATATGAAGGACCATCCGATATTCCTCCCAAAACGCCCGCTAGGTTTGGAATTGTTGTGCGATTCTCAAAAGATTATAGAGCTTCAAAACAAGCGATTGAAAACATGCCAATTATCTCACCGAAAGGAGAACGCATCCCTCTATCCGAATTGGCCGAAATCAGTTTAATAGACGGACCAACAATGATTTTTCGTCAAGAAGGAAGACGTGTAGTCACTGTTAGAACAAACATCAGAGGCAGGGATCAAGGTGGATTCGTAGCTGAACTCCAAAAAGAAGTTAAAAAGAAAATCAAACTTCCTGAAGGTTATGAAATTAAATTTGGTGGCCAATACGAAAACTTATCTCGAGTTGGGAAAAAATTAGCATTAGTCATTCCCATTACGATATTAATTATCTTCGGTGTATTGTACATGTTATACCGAAATTTGCAATACGTATATGTTGCCTTAGCTTGTATACCTCTTTCATTGATAGGTGGAATCTATGCACTTCTACTCCGAGGTTATTACTTCAATGTATCAGGTGGCGTAGGATTTATTTCACTCTTTGGTATTGCGACTATGTCAGGTGTACTATTCGTATCTAGAACGAATCACCTTCTCATTGAAGAACCAAATTTATCTACAAAAAAAGCCGTGAGTAAAGCGGCAGTAATTCAGCTGAGACCGATGCTAATGACCATGTTACTCGCATTACTTGGTCTGATACCTGCCACTTTAGGGACAGGAGTTGGTTCAGATATTCAAAGACCACTCGCAACTGTTATCGTTGGTGGATTATTCTCAGCGATGTTACTAGTATTAACAATTTTACCTTCTCTTTATCTACTCGTTGTAGGTGAAAGAAAAGTAGAAGGAAAATTCTATAATCCAAATTCTGCGCCTTCACAAAATATAACTCGTTTCTTTGAAGTGAATGAAAATGCTTTTGATGAATTGATAGATGAAAAAAGTGATGAAGAGAATCAAAACTATAATCGAAGAAAAACTGATAAAAAGGAAAAGTTACCAGCGAAGAAAAAGAATAAAAAAATTCAGTTAGATGGTTGATAAGGAAAGTTTATGAGAGGATCAGATGATTGATCCTCTTGTTTCTTTACTAAAACTTCATAGTAAATGCGGCGACGATAAAATCTTCTTTTTTCGATGTATGCGAATTTCTATATTCAAAAATGGAATCTGCCGACCTTCGGTAAACGTATTCTAGGCGGAGCATGGCAGGATCAAACCTTAAGATATCAAAAGTTGTCGTATAACCATTTGACATAAATCCATTTTTGGTTCCCGTAACAGCCATAACTTGTAGTGGATCATAAAACCTCTCTACTCTAAAACTAAGCCTGTAATCGGGGGACAATTTGAAACTCACCCAAATGGTTCCATGATACCATTGGCGAAACACTTCGGATCGAGTTTCCCTATATTCACTTAAATTTGAATCATAGGATTTGAGCCAAGGTTCATAGATAAAACTTTGTTTTGCTTTTTGTGCCCCTACATCAAATTGCCCAGCTAACGAAAGCCATCCCAATGCAGTCCATTCAAGTATTGTATTATTATAAAGTCTCAATTGTTTGCGTTCGTTATTGGGTGCTTCGTTTCCAACAAATTGGTTTAAAGTCAGGACAAGTTTTGGTACAATTTCAAATTTAATTTGACTACCGATTGCCTTGTCTTTATTGTTCTCAGTTATATTTTGCCATCCATTTAAAACTTGAAATTGGACACTCAATCGATTTGAAAATTCATGTGTTAAACGGACACCCGATGAATAGTACGGCACATAGTCGAGTGCGAATGCACGAGTATAATTGACATTATTTTGAGAAATCCATGATTCATGCCCAATATTACCAAAAAATATCCCTGCATCTATCCAAGTATTCTTTGCAATTTTTACACCAACAAATGCTTCTTGGATATGTTTTACCGTATTTTGATTGGATGATTTTTCAGAAGTGATTTCTCCAGCATAATTTGCGTTAACTGAAGTGCCCCATTGAAAGGCGAGCCGACCTCGATATTTATCTTCTTTAATCGTAGCATCTATATGAGCCAGATTGATATTAAATTCATTATTTCTGATCGCTTGCGTCGTGTACTGGCGTTCTGTAGCTTTCGGCAAATTGTTGTTATATAAATAATAAGAATCAATAAAAGCACCGAACTTCAAAGATTTAGGTAATATAGGTTCTTGAGGTGAGGGTATTTTTTTTGCATTTTCAATAGTATCAGCATTTGTATCTTTTCTAATTTCTTCTGCACCTAGACTTAGATAACAAAAAAGTAAAAATACTAATAGAGATTTTTCTTTATACATTATGTTTTATAATTTAGCATAATGCATAAAGAAAATCAAGCCCGCTAAAATTAAGAACAAAAATAATCTATTAAGAAAAGATTAATATTTATTTTTGTTTTAGAAGTGTTTTAATTTCTTCTGGAAAATTTTTAAGTTCTTCAGGAACTGATATGAGTTTTTTGCGATAATTCTTTTTGTAATCTTTTTTGAACTTCGTATGACATGACTTACATGAATCTTCTGGTTTACCAACAGCTAACTTAGCATCAATGATTTCCTTCCACTCTGCTTGTTGATCTGCTGGAGCCATAGCAGAAACTTTTTCTAAAATTTTTGTCAGATATTCGGAATTCCCTTTTTTGTCCAAAAGTTTCGTCGCGGGTTTTGTATAATCTTCCATAAAATCATGTAAGGTCATTTCCGGAGAGAATTCCTTATTCTTTTTTTTGGATTCGGCAATCAAACCTACACTTAGTACAACGATCATTGTACATAATAACAAAATTTTATTCATAAATTATTTTCCTTTCCTTCGATTCAACTTCATTAGATTACAATTTGATTTGGAAGCAAGTCAGATTTTCTAATGATTTCATTTCCAATTTTAATATTACCTAAACCATTCAAGTTCACTCTTCCTGAATATTCATCGGAATAATTACCAAGCTCAGAACAAAATGAATCAGTAAATCCGGCAAGTTTTCTTGTTTCGGGAAAATAAAAGTATGCCTTCGCTCGCCTCGGAGTGAAGGGAAATTTGATTTGAGATTTATATAAATTCCATTCAGAAATTTCATTTTGATTGTCAGCTTTTAGAATTTTCAATCCGCGTTTCACGTGTTTGACTTCATCTTCAAAAATTTGGATCATGATTTGTGCCGTTTCCAGATCTCCATGATGAAGAAATGCTTGCGTGTAAATTTGAGAAAAATCTAAATTTGCGCCTTCGAAACTGATAGATAAGATAGCTGAGAATTTTTGAATGTTCGTAAATTGTGAAATCTGTTTCCAAAACAAATAATTAACAGGTATATCTCCAAATTCCACTCCGAAATCATGCATCCGTTTTAGATAAAGTCTTAGATGAGATTGTTCTTCTTCTATTGTTTTTAAAAATCCAATACGAAACCGCATGGGTGCATCGGGAAAAGCAAGTAAAGCCCATGCAAAAAGTTCAATGGCCATAAGTTCATGATTCGCAAAATGGTGTAGAGTTAAGCCCTTAGCGGATACTTGATTTAAATGTTCCAATCTGGGTATCTTAGTTTTTGAATCTGAAAACATTAAGTTTGACTGTCGATTCGGTTTTTCAATGATGATAGGCTTTAAATCAATTTCAGATTCCCATACTTTGTTCGGTGATAATAATTTGTCATTCAATGATGAAGACTGTAACAAATGTTTTGCGTAATCAGAAATTTTCATTTAAAAAAAGTTTGAATAAAATAGAATCTCATTTCAGGTTTATGAAATGACAGTGCTTTGGAAGCACTTTTTGAAATATGAAAGAAACAAATTTCTACGAAAAAGTGTATACTATAGTCAAAAAAATTCCCAAAGGAAAGGTCACAAACTATGGGACGATTGCTTTGCTTCTAAATCAACCTAGAGCTGCACGTGCTGTCGGTTATGCTTTGAATGCATTACAAAAAAATGAAGCGACCGAAATACCTTGGCAACGAGTCATCAATTCCCAAGGCAAAATCAGTTTCAAAGGCGACACATTACGTGCCAATTTGCAGAAAAAAATTCTCATAAAAGAAGGAATTGTTTTTGATTCTACAGATTCGATTGACTTAAAAAAGTATGGTTGGTTCAAATTATAATTATGACAGAACTACCGATTACACTTACGATTGCTGGATCAGATTCCGGAGGTGGTGCAGGCGTTCAGGCTGACTTAAAAACTTTTTCTGCGCTTAAAACTTTTGGCACGACTGTCTTTACTTGTTTAACAGCACAAAATCCAAATGGAGTCAGTGCCATACATGAAATTCCAACAAAATTCATAGAAGAACAGTTAGATGCTGTATTAAACTTTTTTCCGATCAAAGCCTGTAAAACGGGAATGTTATTTTCAGAATCCATAATCAATGTTGTTTGTGATTTGTTTTCAAAAAACAAACAAATTCAAATTGTTGTAGATCCAGTTATGATTGCGACAAGTGGCGCCAAACTACTGAAAGATGATGCCATAAATACTCTCATTTCAAAACTCATTCCCTTAGCTACTGTCATCACACCAAACTTAGATGAGGCTTCCTTACTTTTAGGAAATCGAATCGCTGAATATGATGAATTGATTCCCTCTGCTAAAAAATTGTATGAAACATTCAAAGTTCCAATTCTATTAAAAGGTGGTCATCTGGTAAACACAGAAGATGCGACAGATATACTTTTCGATGGAAAATCTATTTATGAATTTAAAAAACCTTTTTTAAAAAATAGGAATACTCATGGTACTGGTTGTACATATTCAGCAGCCATCGCGGCTTTTTTAGCAAAAGGCAAAACTCTCCCAGAAGCTGTCGGCAAAGCTAAAGAATATATTCATAGAACCTTGGAAGATTCTATAAAAACCGGACCTATATCTCATCTAAATCATTTTTTTGATATAGTTTAGTAAAGGCGATTGTTAATATGAAATTTCAAAAAAGTAAATTAAATCCAAGATTCAATGCTCAATTCAATTTTATCACTAATATTCAATATTTAGTTCTTTGATCTTTTTATCCAAAGTATTTCGGTTGATACCTAAATATTTGGCTACTCGAGTCTTAGTGTATCTAAATTTTTTCATCGCGTATTGTATCAATCTTGACTCTACTTCATTTACCACGATCTCCATCGCTCGACCGTCCAAATTGTCCAGCTGACCCGGTGTTAGACGACCAGAAGTGAGATCAAGAGATTCGGAATTATTTGCCGTATCGTTAGCTGGAATGGATGTCACTTCAGACTGAGTTTCAATTTGTGTTTCCAAATTGATGACTAAATCAGAAAAATCATCTTCTGCCAATAATTCATCTTGAGATAAAACCACAGCTCTCTCAATTACGTTTTCAAGTTCTCGAACATTCCCTGGCCATCTATATTTTAATAATAAGCGACTGGCCTCTCTTGTGACTCCACGGATATTTTTATTATTATCTTTGGCATATTTTTCTAAGAAATGATTGATTAGAAGTGGAATATCTTCTGTCCTTTCTCTAAGTGGAGGAGTATTTATTTTCACGACATTCAATCTATAAAACAAATCAGCTCTGAATTTTTTTTCTGCGACCAATTGTTCTAACTCAGCATTTGTCGCGGCAATGATCCGAACATCCACCTTCTTCGGCTTAGTTGATCCTACTGCTTCGATTTCTCTTTCTTGTAAAACTCTCAGTAACTTAGATTGTAAATTTAAATCCATTTCACCGATTTCATCAAGAAAAATAGATCCAGTATCAGCTAACTCAAATTTGCCTTTTTTATCACTGACAGCACCTGTAAAGGCACCTTTTTTGTGTCCAAACAATTCACTTTCCAATAAATTTTCAGGAATAGCCGCACAATTAATTTTTACAAACGGATTTTCAGACCTTGTGCTATTGTAATGGATAGCATTTGCTATCATTTCTTTTCCTGTTCCTGATTCACCTGTGATAAGAACGGAAGCTCTCGAATCAGCGACTAGCTGAATCTTTTCAAACATTTTTTCCATTGCCGAAGCTTTTCCTATCAAAGAACCAAATTTATATTTATTCTTTAACTCGCGTTTGAGCTGAATGTTTTCTCTAGAGATCTCCTTTTTAGCTTCCTCAACTAAATTTTGAATCTTAATCGATTGGGAAATAATTGAGGCAACCACTTGCAAAAAATCTAAATACGATTTTAAATCGGTATGTTTGTGTTGGACAACAAATGCATTGACTACACCTAAAATATTCTGTTCACTCAAAATCGGTGAACACAGTAAACTAACGTTATGTGGATCATGTTTAAAATGAGATAAATATCCCACTCGATTTAAAAAATCAGGATGACTTGCTACAGATTCGACGATCATAGCTTCACCTGATTCAAAGACTTTACCAGTGATGCCCTCTCCTGGTTGATAGGAACCTTTTTCAAATTCTTCTTGGGAAAGTCCACAGGCCGCGACAATACGTAACAAGCCATCTTCTTTTTTATAAAGTACGATACTCCCTTTTTCTAATCGTAGGGATTTTTCAATCGTAGACATGATCGCATCAAAAATTTCATTTAAGTCTAATGTTGTAGTTACAACTTTTGAAATCTCAATCAAGGTAGATTGGATTTTTGTCTTCTGTTCTAAATTTCGAATCGTTTGTAAATTTTTGAATACTTGACCTGCTTGATTGGCAAGAACACTTACTATTTCAAGCATTTCACTGGTAAAAGCATTCAATCGATTTGAATCCAAAGATATAATACCAATAATTGAATCATCAACGATCATTGGAGCAACTAACTCTGATTTAATTTCTTCTTTGATTTGAATATAATCAGGATCTTTTGAAACATCATTGATTAGCTTTGCTTTTCCTGTGGAGGCAACAACACCTGTTATACCCTGACCAATTTTCAATTTAGTTTCGCGTAACACTTGTTGGTTCATGCCGCGAGAAGTAACTGCATCTAGGACACCCAATTTTTCATCAATCAACATGAGCGAACCTGATTCCACACTACAAATTTGAATGCAACGATCTAAAATCAATTCCAAGAGGCCATCGGGATCCTGGGTGGAATTCATGGCTGTGGCAACGTCATGTATGGATTGGATCGGGTTAATTTTTTTTGTACTCATATCAATTGCTCTTAAAATCTACGCCTTGTATAAAATAATGGCAAGAAAACCATGCCCTGTAATTAAATTATATGCCTCATATCTAAACAAAGCATCTAAAATTTAATCATTTAGACGTAAAAGTCTCCTTAAATTAGACAATATCTGATTTATGCCTATACTTTAAGCATGAAATGTGCCAGTTTTCTTTGGGTTTAGTAAAATACTTGTAGATTTGAAAATTTCCGACCTAATTTGCATAGGTTCCATGATTAACCCAATAGAAGAAACTCTTTGTTTGTTATGCCAGGAACCGCAAATGCCCGACGGAATTACCAGGCAAGGGCGTTTCTATTGCAAAACCTGTGATAAAGAATGGATATTAGAAAAACGTAAAATTCCCCGTATGGGCAAAACTGTTTTGAGTTCGGAAGAGAAAACCGAATTTTTATTGGATTGTTTGTCCTTATTCAATTCATCAATGGGGCTCGAAGATTTACTTTTTCGATTCACAGAATTAATTCAAGACAGATTAAAAAGAGAAAAAATCGCGATCTTTATCGCCAATTTAGAATTAGGTGATATTCGCCTCGCATATTATTCCGCTCGTCAAAAAAGTTTACAGAGAGCTATCAAAAGAATCCATATTGATTACGATCTTAGTTTCGGTGTCTTAGTCGAAAGTATGGCTAAACGCGAATCAAAGTTTTATTGTTTATCAGAACAGTCACATCCATTTTATAAATTTTACTCAGACCTCACTGGCACAAAATCACAACTCATCATTCCGATTTTGTATGCAAATACCGCAGTAGGTATGTTAACTGTTGATTATGATGACGAAGATTATTCTGATTATATTGAAGATCAAGAAATATTGCAATTAGTCGTCGGCCAATTTGCCGTATCTTTACGAAATTCGTTATTATATTCTAGATCTCAAAACCAATCAAAAAACTTTCAAAGTTTACATACAGCCGCTCTGACTCTCAGCAAATTATACCTTGATAATCATGATGAAATGATACGTATGATTTTGCTTACTTTATCCGGAATTGTAGAATCAAATGTAGCCTGTCTTATCGAAAAACCAAAAACTGTAATGACAGTCAAAGTCTTCAAACTACTTCGTGATTTAGATAATTTTCAAATCTCAACAGAAACGAGCATGGTAAATGTTGCGACCCTCTTTCATTTGTTAAATGCCAAAGAGTCGTTCACCATTGATCCTAAAGAGTATCCAATATTTGAAACATTGGGCGTGATTGGAAAAGAAATTGTTATATTACCTGTAAGTTTAGAAAATAATGCAGATTTTATTTTTGTACTTGCGAAGCCTGATTCAAGATTTCCGCAAGATGAAATCGAAGCACTCAATGCATTTGTTTCTCTTGCTCAGATCACTATGGAAAATGCCACTCTTTATGAAAATCTCTCTAAAAAGGAAAGGTTGGAAAAAGAAATCGAAATTGCGAAAGAAATCCAATCTACCCTTCTCCCTAGAAAAATTCCTGAAACTAGATATCTAATGTTTGGTGGGTTTATGATGCCTGCTCGTGGGATCGGGGGTGATTATTATGATTATATTTTGTCACCTAATAATAAGGAACTTTTTTTATGCATTGGGGATGTGAGTGGTAAAGGAGTTGCGGCTGGACTTGTCATGGCGACAGTGCGAACCATATTACATTCATTAGTGCGAGTTAAAGATTCTCCTTGGGAAATTATCAATGATATTAATAGTTATTTGCATACAAGTTATAAAGATGCTTTGACACCACGATTTATGAGTCTAATTCTACTTAGGTGGAGTTTAGATACAAATCAAATCATAGTTTCAGGTGCTGGTCACGGAAATTTTTATATTTACCGAGCCAAACAAAACATTCTAGAAGAAATTGAAACTGGTGGAGTGATACTCGGAATCACAGCTGATATTTCTCCCTATAAAAACGAAGAAAATGTAACTTTAAACAAAAACGATACAATCCTTATGTTTACCGATGGTGTGACGGAAGCCTATAATGAAAAAGAAGAGCAGTTTGGCGACATTGCGCTAAAAGAAAAATTTATATCCTCTATTTCTAGGGAGCCCAAGTTCCTTTTGGAAAATATATATGCTGAAATAAAAACTTTTATGAAAAGTAAAGAACAGCATGATGACATTACAATGGTAGCCGTTAGAAAACTTTGAATCTTTCAGAAGACTTAAAAACCACACTTGAAAATTGGATCAATCGCATAGGACGAGAGTCTGTTTTATCGCAATCGTTTACACAAAACTCTGTATTATCTTATTCAGGGGGAAAAGATTCAAACATTTGTTTACTTTTTTTTCAATACTTGTTTCAAACTTATTCTATCCCACTTCCTAAAATTTTCCATCTCAACCACTCGATTCGAGACAACGCCAAACAGGAATTTGAGATTGATTCTTTCTTAAGGAAATTTTTCCCCAATTCATTGATAAAAAAAAAACGATTCCGAGTCTCGCAAAAAAAATAGGCAGAGGGCTAGAAGAAACGGGACGATTGTTTCGTTACCACGAATTAAATAAAATCATCCGTCAAAAAAATGGATTTTATTTTACAGGACATCATACGCAAGACTATTGTGAATCTGTATTACTTCACATAACAAGAGGTGCAGGGAAAGGAGCATTTAACACCTTACCTCCTTTAACAAAGGATCGTTTTTTGCCTCTGGTATTTCTTCCGGATCCAGAATTAAATTTGTTATATGAAAAGATTTCTGATTTTTTTCCCATCTTCGAAGATGAATCGAATGATGATATAACATTCAAAAGAAATCGAATCCGAAAACAAATCACACCAATTCTCAAGAAGGAAAAGATGAACTTTTATAGATTCTATTGGAATTTTCATCATTGGGAATCAGAAAATTTAGAAGCTAAATTTGATCAAAGATTTGAGATTCAAACGAATGTTATATCTGTAGAAAACCAAAATGTAAGTGAGTTTATGAATCCTTTTGAAACTCAGATTCCAAAAACCAAATCTCCATATTATTTTCGCATTCCGAATCAAACTTGGGATTCTTTAGATCCTTCGAGTCAAAAACAATTGTTAGATTTTTATCTATCCTTACTTGGACATCCCCCTTTGTATCGTTCACAATTTTTAGAATTTTTACGCCAGTCTTCATCCAAAGCAAATGTAGAAACAAAATCAGTTATAATTTTAAAAATTCTTGAAGGAGATATCCATCTCCTTTCCAAAGAATCAAAATTACTTTTAGCACCCATTATCAATAAAATTGACCACAAAATCTCCGTTAATTGGAATGAAAATCATATTGAAATTGAAAACATAAATAACGAATGGGAAATAAGGCCAGCGAAACCGGGTGAAAAGATAAATTTCCCTTACGGCAAAAAAGAAATTTCGGAAATTTACCGAGAAAAACAGATCCCAGAAATTTTTAGGAGGTATATTCCCGTTGTATATGAAAAAAACCTACCAATTCAAATCCTATTTTCTATGTTTGATCCATCTCTCCCAAATTATCCGAAAAGATAAAAAATGAATCAATCAAAAGGCAATCCATATCACGAGGAAATCCATTTCCCAAATACCTACTTTCTAACATCCATTGCAGACGAATTGGAAGAAGATAAATTACCGGATGAATTGTTAATTGGATTTGTAGGTCGCTCCAATTCTGGAAAATCATCCTTGCTAAACTCTATTACAAATCAAAGAGGATTAGCAAAAGTTTCTAAAACTCCGGGTAAAACAAAATTGATCAATATTTTTGGCACTAAAGCTGGATTTAGTCTTATCGACTTACCAGGATTTGGTTATTCTAAGGCTTCATATAAAGAACACAAAGAAATGATGAGTTTACTTGATCAATTTCTAAACAAAGCTTCCAGATTAAAATATCTATTTATTCTATGTGATGCGCAACGTCCTTTTCCAGAAGAGGAAATGCAAATGATTGAAACTTGTTTACAAAAAAAAATTACACCTGTTGTGATTCGTACAAAAGTAGATAAACTAAATCAAAAAGAAAGAAATATCATCCAAAAAGATATGGAAAGTGTAATGAATGAATTAGGATTTCCCTTTCCCTTGTTTTTTACCTCTACAAATTCTGGGAAGGGAATCAATGAAATTCGAAAGTTTATTTTAGAGAAAGTGAAAGTTTAACCAGTGTTTGATGGCACAAATTTAAGATGCTTAATAAATTTAGATTAAGGTATTTACCAATTGGCCAGGTTTGGATTCATTTCCCACTTGCATCATTCCAAAAATATTTGAAATCATCACCTTACGAATGTCAGTGAGCATATCAAACGAATCTTTGAGTGCTTCTTTCATCTTCAGAAGTCTTACCTCTTCTTCCAATCTTCTTTTCTCCGATGCGATTTCACGGGCGCGTTCATTTTTTCCCGTTAGTTCCTTGGGATCTTTTCCTTCGGCAGTTTCCTTCGTTTTTTCTGAACCTAATCTCACTTCAAGATCTTTGATTTTATTTTCTAATTCTTCCTTTTTATCACGCTCGATGATTTCAATTTGATTTGGTTTTTCAGGTTTACCAGCTTTTTTCTCATCATCTTTGGAATTGGTATAAATATCTTTAAAGGACTTGCCATCGGAGTATGGTTCGAGGCTTGGATCTTTTGGTTTAACGTCGGTTCTTTTTTGAGTCGTTGCTGATGTCTCGCCACTAACTGCGATTAAACGCCCATCTCTCAGCTCATAATTGATCTTAACACGAACGTCTCTAATTTCACTGCCATTACGAAAGGCATCTCCCTTAAATTCTTGCACATGGCCCAATTCATGAGCGATTACGTGTAATGGTGATAAAGTTTCTGGCGCACTTTCTAATCTACCATGTCCCACATAACTTACACGTTTGTCCGCGTAAGGATTGGGTCGCATAGATTGATTGAATGTTTGAATATCCATAATCTTTTTCCGAATTCCTACTCGGTACTTCGGCGTATCTATAGATTAGATTATCAAAAAAGTGAAAAATAAAAAGGATTTTCCTAACCTTGCCAAAAAACAAGATTAGGAAATGTGAGGGGATTAAGGGTAGTTTTTTACACAACGGACATAATTTCGATCCGTTTTGATTCCTTTTCTTTCTTCGCCAAAAGACTCTCTGTCAAAGGAGATAGAAATCGCCGTTGTGCCTTCATAATCAGTCAATTCTGACCAACTAGACCAGTAATCGGCTTCCACAGTATGCGGAAAACGTGCAAGCAGAGCATTTCTTCCGCCTACAGTTAAACGTTGCAGTTCATACGGATTTGGAACCCGGTAACCTGAACCATAACTCGCACATGCCGCAAAAAGTTCACTCGAACCAACGATCGCGATTTCTGAGATAGAAACCAAGGTCTGAGGTGGTGCAACTTTATTGCAAGCGTGTGTGCGTGAATCACAATATGCCACTTGTTTGGCGCCATATTTATACGGATCCAAAGGATTTAACACGGAACCTCCGAGGGCACCTTGGCAATCGTTAGTTGAGCCTCGGTACACTTGGCCATAGGAACATTTTTGCCATTCGAGCTTTGCGCCGTTGTCAATGATGGTTCCAAAGCCAGTATCAACCATTCCCGTATTGGAAACAATACCAAGAAGAGCTATGTCAAATTCGTCAGCTGTAAGTCCAAATTTTTCTTCCACGGGCTTGGCTTCACAATTCAGAAACAAAGCCGCTGTGAACAATATTAGGAGTATATTATATCTATTCATTTTCATACTTTTTGATACCTAAAATATATGGTTAAAGTTCACAAATAACTGTGAGTCTTCCGATGACCGAGCATAGTCAAAATAGATAACAGTTGCTTGGTTCCAAGGGATACGAAGACCGATACCACGTGAGTGTTTGTAACCTTTCAAATTGGCATCTGAAGTTCTGTCCCAAACACGTCCCACATCATAGAACGGAACTAATTGGAAATCAAAGTGCTGGCCCCAGACATCTGCCGAAGCAAATTTCCATCTGATTTCAAAATTGGCATAGGCCATAGTTTGACCCACAAATCTGTCTTGTTTGTAACCGCGCATTGTAGTTCTTCCACCTAAACCGGATTGGTTGGTTTCCGTTCCCCACATGTTTCTATATTCATAAAATGGTGCATCACCATTGGTTTGAACCATAGCGCCACGAGCTGCTAATACAAATTTTTCTAATAATTCTGGTGGTTTTCTAGTGAAATATTCAACAGGGCTAATGAAGATACGACCTGAAACTAAGTTCTTATTGAACTCATAATTTGAACCAATCGCCTTCGTTGATCTTTCATGAGTGTATTCCAAGAAAAGTCCACGATTTGGATCTGGTTCAAAGTCTCTTGTATCATAAACGATACCCGCTCGTACGTTATTTGTATAACCGCCGTTAAAGCCTAATATCTTGCCATCTTTGTTATCGCGAGTTAGCCTTGTCTCACCTTGAGGTGTTGTAATCGTGCGATCCGTGTCAAATAACCCAAGTGGAAAACCTGCGATTTGGTCATAAGCACCAATTTTTGAATCGTAAGCCTTACCATCAAATGTTCGAATCACTTGCTTAGATAATCTAACGCCCGTCACGGTTCTAATAGTTCCACCTAAGAATGAATACTCTCCAGATGCACTGAATTCAGGACTTTCAATATCGTAACGATTGTAGCGTGAATTGGTAACAGAAGGTGCTTCACCTACCCCAGCATCACCAGGTCTACGATAGGCGAGGTTCTCTTCATAATCCGCAAACCGTGCATTTCGCACTTGTTGGCCAGCTGGGTCATTTCTTTCCAAATAGGAAAGAGGTTTCATGGTATTTTCCCCAACGCCAAAGTACAAAGTGTTCGGGTTTCTCGAATAAATCAAGTCCCCTCGAAGTCTCCACTTTGTATCAAATACATAAGGAGCATCAATACTTGCCCAATGGTAGGGAGCATTTTTTGTCGTATTAAAGTATTGAGCGAAGACTCGGAAACGATAGGGAGTGTATTCAAATAAAGGGTTTTTACGATCCCCGTTATAAAGATAAATTACCCTGGCACCATAGCCTATTCCTACGTTCGGATCGGAATTGATCAGAGGGAGACCAGTGAAATAACCGCCTTCCTTTTTCTTTTCGACGTCTTTTTCAGACATACGTTTTTTTTCATCAATTTCGAAGGGTAAGTCTGTACGAGGAGCTCTCTGGGCTTGCGCTAAGAGGGCTAGGTTTGAAAAAAGCAGAAATAACACAGTACTTCTGAGAAGATTTAAATACATCATCCACCTATTGCTAAATCAAGCTGGGATATGGTTCCCATTTTCCTAAGAATTGTCAAATAAATTAGAGATATTATGTTTTTTCTGGAGCAATTTTGTCTAGTATGACAATCGGATCATCTTGTTGCACAATATTTCCCACTTTATGAAGGATTTCCTTCACAATGCAGGCAAAAGGCGCCTTGATCGCGTTCTCCATCTTCATCGCTTCTAGAATCAAAATGGTTTCCCCTGCTTGGAAAGATTTTCCTAATTCAGCAAACATCTGTATGATTTTGCCAGGCATAGGGCTTTTGATTTCAGGCGAAGAGGAATTTGCCAACGAAACTTCCCGCTCTTTTCGTTTGAACGACCATGTTTCGCCGAAATAGTGCAAATAGATTTCAGATCTTTCCAAAAGGTAGGTCAAGACGGATGCATCCTCGAAATAAATCCTGCCCGTAAAGGGGGGAAAATTTGTGACTTCTTCTACAGGTGGCAATGTGACTCTGTGAACTTTTTTACCATCATTGAGTTTGATATGGTTTTCAGAAATTTGGACAGAAAAATCCCCCTCAGGGGTTTCAAATCTATGGTTCATATTCTTTCCCTTTCTTTGACCCAAGGATCTGTTTCGCTCATTACGGAACTGGCAATTCCCGCAAGGCCCAATCGGTTTTGCACGCTTGTCTGTTTTAGATTTAGCTCTTTTTCATTGTTAGCAATGAAATGAGTGGAAACCTTTCCTTGGCGAAATCCTTGCATATTGATTAGAGATTTTAAAAAACTAATATTCGTTATAGGACCAAAAACGATAGTTTCGTCTAACACCTCTATCATTTTATTTATGGCAGACTCTCTGGTTTCTGACCAAACGATCATCTTTGCAATCATAGGATCATAATAAATGGAAATCTCAGATCCAGAAACCACGCCCGAATCTATGCGAACGCCTTCCCCTTCAGGGAAAAAAAGAGCATGGATCTTTCCGATCGAAGGTAAAAACTGATTTGTCGGATCTTCTGCATACACTCGCACTTCTATGGCATGTCCTTTTTGGATGGGTGTTTCTGGAAGTTTAGCTCCTTCGGCAATGCGGATTTGTAACTCAACCAGGTCGAGTCCTGTCGTCATCTCTGTGACTGGATGTTCTACCTGCAAACGCGTGTTCATCTCTAAAAAATAAAACTCACCAGATTCACCTAATATAAATTCTACGGTACCAGCACCTTCGTAGGAAACAGACTTGGCAGCTTGGACTGCGGCAGCCGCCATTTGTTTTTTGAGTTCAGGCGGGAAGTTGGGTGCGGGACTTTCTTCTACAACTTTTTGGTGACGTCTTTGTAAGGAACAATCCCTTTCATGTATATGAATGACATTGCCATGATTATCGCCAAATATCTGAAACTCCACATGCCTAGGATTTGTAATGTATTTTTCTAAAAGAATTCTATCATCACCAAAAGAAGAAAGAGCCTCCCGTTTTGCGGACAAAATGTTCGCTTCTAGCTCATCCATAGATTCGACGCGTCGCATTCCTTTCCCGCCACCACCTGCACTCGCCTTTGCCATGATGGGAAAACCGATTTTTTCAGCTTCTTTTTTGAATCTTTCTATGGATTGATCTTCACCCTCATATCCAGGAACAATCGGTACATTGAACTTAGCAACTAACAAACGTGAACCGATTTTATCACCCATAGCTCGGATCGATTCTGGCTTTGGTCCAAGAAATTTAATCCCTCTTGCTAATAATTTTTCCGCAAACTCAGCATTTTCGGAAAGAAAACCATAACCAGGATGAACGGCATCAGCACCAGTTTCCAGTATAACTTGCAATAGTGTATCTTGATTGAGATAAGATAGTTTAGGTTCAGGAGGACCGATAAACATGGCTTCATCGGCAAGTTTAACATATAAACTATCTTTATCAGCCTCAGAATATACAGCAACGGTTTTGATACCTAATCGTTTTGCCGTGCGTATCACGCGCACTGCAATTTCTCCACGATTAGCAATTAAGATTTTTTGAATGGAAGGCATGGATAGATGCAGAATCTCTCTTGGTTCTAAATAAATCAACCATGTTTGGAAGGGAGTTGACCGTAATCAAATTGGGAATCGTATGGAAAGGAATGAAACGGTTATGGCAAAAATTATCATTCTCCGACTCACTCTATTTCAGTTATCTCACTTTATTTCTAATTCTTTTTACTAGCATTCGATTCTTATTTTTAGGAATTTATTCCTATAGGATTCAATCTTTCGATTGGATTCAAATTATATTCACCTTTCTTATCGGCATCCGATATGATTTAGCGAGTGCGGCCATGATTTTAGGTTTCGGATATTTAATTTCAAAAATATCATTCTTAAATCAATTCATAAGTTTTCGCATTTTATGGACGTTTTATCCCATACTCGCTTTCCTATTTTGTTTCGGTCATCTGATCAGCGATTTAATCTATTATGAAAATGCCAACAAACATATAGGATATGAAGCTGTTATATTTTTTGCTGATTTGCCGATTCTTTTAAAATCTCTTTTTTTAGAAAGTCCAATCCTTTTAACTTTCATACTCATTGCGTTAGTCTCTCTAATTTATTTCAGTTTAAAGATATATTTAAAATGGAAAATTTATAGTTACATAGACAAAACAAAACCTTGGAAACAAATTTTAAAATTCACAATGGGAGTGCTTTTTATCGGAATATTTGTGCGAGGTGGATTGCAACAATCCCCTTTGCGAGCAACGAACGCCATCGTTGGAGAAGACACAACGATTAACAACATAGCACTTAACGGATTCTATACGACAGTAATGGATCTGAAAAGTCAATCCATTCCCACTCACCTTAAGATGAATTTAAGTGACGCTGTTAAGATCGTTCGAGAAGAAACAAATTATGAAGGAAGTATTTTTTTAAACGATCCTGAATATCCACTTCTACGTAAACAATTAGAAACAAATCATGAAAAAGTTCCAAATATAGTATTGATTTTTCAAGAATCTTGGACGGGAAAATTTGTATGGCCTATCTCAGATGGTATCATTTACGGAAAGGAATTAACTCCCTTTTATAACCAATTGGCAAAAAAAGGACATAGCTTTAAAAACTTTTATGCAAATGGAGGTAGGACATCTAACGGACTTATGTCGGTCATTACCGGCATTCCTGATAGGCCCGGTTTAACTGCCGTTCGCTCCCATCAAATACTTGGAAATTTTTCTAGCTTGGGAAATTTATTCCATAATTGGGGGTATGAAACCATATTTATAACAGGTGACGACTTACAATTTGATAACCTTGGTAAAATCCTACCACATTGGGGATTTAAAAAAATAATTGGTAAAAAAGAAATCGCAGATACAGGCAAACATCAAATTGGTGCTTGGGGATATGACGATGAAAGCATATATGACATTTTACTTGAACAAATGAATACTGCCTATGCATCAGGAAAACCATTTCTTGGCACAGCACTTACGATGACAACGCATTACCCGTACAAGGTGCCAGATAAAAAATTTGAAATTTTCAATTCAGATAAACAAGATTATGATTATTTAAATACGTATCATTATTCTGATTGGGCCATCTCAAACTTTATGTCCAAAATGGAAAAAACACCTTATTTTAAGGATACAATTTTTGTTTTTGTGGCCGACCATACCCACCATCGGTATTTATCATATTATGAAGATCGAAACGTTCCTTTTCTAATTTATAGCCCAAAATTCATTAAACCAAAATTAGATGATACTATTTCATCTCAGTTAGACGTTTTACCGACTATACTTGGATTAGTCGGTAAAGAAATTCAATTTGCATCTATGGGAAGAAACTTACGCGCACCAAATTTAAAACCTGGACGTGCGTATTTTGCTTATGGTGCGGCTTACGGCTGGATTGAAGGAAATCAATTTGTTTACCAATGGGTTGATGGTGATAATAGTCTACACTTTACGGCAAATCCACCTTACGTGGATGATGCGATATGTAATGCAAATAAAAATCTATGTGCGAATTCCTTAATAAAAGGAAAATCATTTTTCAATGTATCCATTGAACTGATGAATCAAAATCGAATTTTTCCTGGAGAATCAAAGTATGGCGATAAGAAATAAAATCCAAAATGTTCCCGTTGGATTAGAAAGGAATATGAGCGTTTCCTTTTGGTGGCTCTTTGACCAAACCCCGCAAAAAGCCATCATAGAATCTAAAATTTATGATAGATACCATGATATAAGTTTATTGTTAGAAATTGATCTCACCAAACAAACGATAATCGACTTTGAAATTGAAGAGAGGCGTACACCTTTTGTTACTTGTCCTGGCGCTATCAAAAATTATGATTTTTTAAAAGGTAAAAAATTAAATCGCCCAGCTTTAGAAATTGCTTTGAGAGAAAGTATCCCATTTTCTAAAAATGGATGCATTCGCATTGACCAATTGTTATATTACGCTGTCGATAATTTCGTTTCTGCCCTTGGCTATGAATTAAAAAGCCGCCAAATTCCCAAAGTTTGGAATGAAGAAGTGCATGTCAGTGAATCAAAACCTTTTGAAGAAAGAAGTGCTGCGGTTCATCAATGGTGGATCAGAGATAGAGTCATGAAAAATAGTTGTTTTACTATGAGTGAAGATTTTGAAAATTCAAACTATAAAATATTGCTAGCGACAGAACCTAGCATCACATCTCTGTTACTTGGTCTGAGGAAAGGAAAAGCTTAGAATTTAAAGAAGGAATTATTATGAACTTAACAAAAAGTATCCAATATTCTCTAACATTTGTTTGTTTATTGTGGCTCATTACACTTTTGGATTTTTTAATTCCACTCGACTTTACTACATTAGGTGTTTATCCTAGATCAGTCACTGGGCTCATCGGAATACCTCTTGCGGTATTTTTGCATGGCGGGTTTTCGCATGTCGCTGCAAATACGATTCCTCTCCTTATTTTAACTAGCACCTTACTTATGTTTTATTCAAGAATCGCCTTAATATCTATGTTTTATATGATAATCTTCTCAAACACAATTGTTTGGGTTATGGGTAGATCCGCATATCATGTTGGAGCAAGTGGATTAGTCTATGCATTGGCAACGTTTATCATTGCCGCTGGGTTTTATCATAGAAAACCGTTTTCTATATTTTTGGCCTTATTCATAGGATTTATTTACGGTGGCCTCGTTTGGGGGGTTGTGCCTGGGCTTGTGGATTGGGATGTTTCCTGGGAAGGGCACCTAGCAGGCGCAGTCGTTGGCGTATATCTTGCTAAGTTTTATAGATATAAAACTTAAGGGAAATGGTCAAGATACTCCGAAAACTAAATACAGAATTTCGGAGTATCAAATTCAATTTTAATTAAGGAACATTACCGAAAACATAAATTGCACCGGAGTTTTGTAGAGTTATGTCACAAGATGAATTCAAACCATGAGTAATTGTATTCGCATTACTTGATTCACCTACCGATCCAATAATGATTCTATCATTATTCATAGCCGCACTAAATCCAAAAGACCGACCAGCTCTTACATTTGATGGCTTCAAATAAGCACTTTGGCTCCATACTCCTCCAGAATTTGTAAATACATAGGCCGCACCTGACATGTTAAAGCTATTGTCCGCACTGGCAACTCCAGCATTGGAGACAGTATTTATATTGGATGATTCTCTTGAAGCTCCTACTAATAAACGGTTTCCTGAAATGACAACGCTAGACCCAAATCGATCCTGGGGATCGGAATTAGACGATTTTATATATCTGTCGAATGTCCAATTAGCACCTGTTCGAATATATGTATAAACCGCTCCACTATTTAATGATGAATTATCATTGTTTGTTGTGTTAGAAATACCTCTGAAATTACTTCCTTCACTTGCACTTACAGCCAATCGATCACCTGAAATCGATAATTGTTCACCAAACCAATGAGATGTGCCAGGGTTTGGAGCTTTTATATAAGCTTCTTCTGCCCATTGGTTGCCAGTCCTTTTGTAGATATAAACTGCACCTGCATTTTTTATGCTGTTATCGCTATTTCCACCAGATCCATTAACGATTCCATTGAAACCGCTATCTTCACCGATCGCACCAACAGCAAGTTTATTTCCATCTTCTGATAATGCAATTTTTCCACCGAATAGATCAATCGTACTCCATAAAGTTTCATCAGAAAAACCACCATTCCTATTATTTGATGCTTTTATAAAAGCTTCTTGGGTCCATGTCAAATTTCCGTCCCATTGGTATATATATACTGCACCACTGAACATCCCGTTGTAATCTTCTGGTGCGCCAGTACCATTTATGATTTGATTCGAACCAGATGGTTCTTCTCTCGCACCGACAGCAAGAGTGTTTCCTACTATAGCGACACTTTGTCCAAAACGATGATAAGGACCCCTGTTATTTGAGGCCTTTATATAAGCAATTTGATTCCAATTAGACCCGGACCTACGAAAAACATAAACTGCACCTGCATCGTTAGCAGAATTATCAATGCTAGCAGTTGTTCCAGTTGAAATCGTATTTTGAAGACTTGCTTCTCCAGGAGCACCGACAACCAATATATCACCAGATATCGACACAGACCGCCCAAAATCGTCATTCTCATCCAAATTGGAGGGTTTAATATAAGCTTCCTGAGTCCATACACCAGCACTTAATTTATAAACATAGACTGCACCCCCACCTCCGGATTGATCATTACTTGCTGTTGGTCCATTAGTAATAGTTCTTTGATTGCTCTTATCACCCGGATGACCGACCACAATTGTATCTCCAGAAGATGCGATTATAGCTCCGTATTGAGCATTTGCACTTGCGTTAGCTGCTTTGATCAAAGCTTGTTGTTGCCAACCTGGACTGGCAGCACCTATTCCACAATTGGCACCTGCAGAACCAGAAGGAGGAGGCAAAACGGGCATGCCATGACCAGGTAACTCAGGTGGAGCGGAACCTACGGTAACAGGAGTTTGTTGTGTAGTCGCAGTAGATGAGTTATTACTACTGCTAGAACTAGTGGCACTTCCAGTATTAGACAGAGAAAAGAGCAGGGAGCTGGAACTGTCATTAGTTTTTTCTGCACTACAATGAAAGAAAATAAAAGATAAAATAATCAAAATACTTCGAAATAAATATTCCATATAACACTCCTTATGTTGTGAATTAAAAAAACCATTTTAATGAATAATTTTGTTAATCGTATCCATTGAAACAATTCTCAGAAATTTATTTCTCAGTTAGAACTAATATTTTCCTTATCTATAAAAATATAAATTTTTTAATTACGTGGAAGGATAATCATTATTCCGATCAGGACAAAACTCAAAAGTATTCAAGGAATTCAAAGAAAATAAAGGTCAAACTTAAATTTATATACTTTTATTATTATATATTATTATTTTAATATATAATACGCGACAAAATTAAACATAAAACATGTCAATTGCCTAAACATTATAAAAAATCGCGAAGGAATAATTACGAACCATTGTAACTTTGAAAGAATTCAAGTATTTCAATACTATTGGGTATTAGGAAAAGGATTAATAAAAAAGATATGAGGAATATCGACTTCAAATTAAAAAGTAAGCCTTCCTTTAGCTTACACCTGACTAACAAATTTGGAAGGCAAAGCTCAAAACTAAACTAGATTATATGAATTTTTTCCATCTCCCTTCTCAATTTTTAAGGAACGCCAGGAAAACTATTCACATACTGGATCTTGAAATCAGGAAATGAATTCACAATCTGAACTTTAAAGTCAGGAAAACTATTCACAATTTCCCACTTGCCACAATCACTAGGGAAAGATGTAACTTGCTGTACTTTAAGATCAGGAAAACTATTAACTACCTGGACTTTGAAGTCAGGAAAAGAATTTACAATCTGAACTTTTCCAGAAAGTTTTTTTCCTTTGAACTGGCAGTCGGATCCGATTTCTCCAGCGAATAGAGATTGAACACAAATCAAACAAATCAAAATTAATAAATTTTTCATACTGATTCTCCTCTTCTTTAGAACATCGCATTATAACTCCATTTTTCTTTTTGCAAGCAAATTCCGAATATTAACTGGATTTTTCTTAGTTTGTCTTTAGAATTTGCCTATGGCGAATGAACCTTCTATTTTAATCACACAATGCCTCCAAAATGATTTTACATCCCTGCTTGATAAATATGACCAACTACCAAATGCGCTTCATGTTGGTTATGCGGAATCGAATAGATTGTTAGGGGAAATGGTAGAACATGGTCCGATATACTCGTTAATAGATTGGGCCTATCAGACAAAGAAAGAAAAATTAGAAATCATTCATATCAGAGATTGGCACAATCCTGATTCTGTAGATGAGAAGGATCATTTAAACCAATTCGGTCATCATTGTATAAAAGACACAAAAGGTGCTGAATTTGTTTTCCAGCCATGGATACAATATCAACCTAACCGTCATCATATTGTAAATGCTTCTGGATTAAATGATTTTGTAGACACAAAACTGGAAGAGATTTTAAAACCATTCAAAGGTAAAAAAATAAAAGTCGGTATCACTGGAGTTTGGACGGAAGCAAAAGTAACCTTTCTTGCTTATGATTTAAAAACAAGATATCCACAATTTGACATAGCTGTTTGTTCTGCTTTGACTGCGAGTTCTTCGCTCTCCATGCATTTTATCGCTCTCGACCAATTAAAACAAATATTAGGTGTCACCATTTTTCCATCTATCGGAAGTTTTACGCAATTTTTAACTGGATCGCAACCAGACCTTGAGAAAAAGATTTCTACTCATTCCAGAATTACTACTGAGCATTTAAAACTAGATCCAAATTATCCTATCTCTGAAATTGATAAAAAAATATTAATCTATCTATTTCGAGAATGTAAAGAAGTCGAATTCAAAACTTTGGATGGAGGTTTTTCCGGCAATGTTGTGTTGAAAACAAAAGCCACTGATATTTTAGGTCACAGTCAAGTGCCTTGTGTTGTAAAAATTGGCGATCGGGATTTGATCGCCAAGGAAAGAACATCATTCGAAAGAATCCAAGAAGTCCTAGGGAATAATGCGCCTGCGATCGTTGATTTTTGTGAATTAGAAAACCGTGGTGCAATTAAATACCGTTATGCGGCAATGCTCGATGGCAATGTCCGCACCTTTCAGAAAATGTATGAAAAAAGTGATGATTTCAAAATGATTGATAAAACTTTGGAAGTCGTATTTCAACAACAATTAGGTAGACTTTATGAAGCCGGAAGTACAGAAAGATTAAATTTATTAGAATATTATGATTTTCAGGCCAAGTATGCTAAAAGTGTTCGGTCTAGAGTGGAAGCTTTGATTGGCAAACCTGCAGAGGGTGAAAGCATTCAAATTTCAAATGATTTATCAAATATCAATCCTTGCCATTTTTATGAAATAGATTTAATTTCGCTTCGTGAATATGATGCTATCAATCACAACCTTGCCTATGTTCATGGAGATTTGAATGGTGCAAATATTATTTTGGATGCACAAGACAATGTTTGGTTGATTGATTTCTTTCATACGCATCGCGGTCATATCATTCGTGATCTTTTAAAATTAGAAAATGACATACTTTATATTTTTACAAAAATCGAAACAGAATCAGAACTATTGGAAGCTGTCCAATTAACAAACATTTTGCTAAATCATGAAGATTTAGGAATTCCCCTTCCTTTTGATGTACCAAATGAAATTAAAAATCCTAAACTTCAGAAAGCCTATCGGGTCATCGCTAAGTTAAGATCTTTTTATCCTGGATTGATAAAAATGGATAGAGATCCATACCAAATGCATGTTGGTCTACTTCGTTATGCGATGCATACTCTTTCCTTTGATGAGAGTAATGAAATACAAAGAAAATGGGCTCTATATAGCGGTTGTACCCTCATTCAAAAAGTCAGATCATATATTCAAAAAACCAAATCCTTGAGGATAGATTTTCTAAAGTATGATGATGGATTAAATCAAACACTTACAAAAAAGATTGGCCTTACAATTTTGCCAGGCAGAAAAGATCGAGGTAGATCACTTAACGATGATATTTTGGAAATGAAAAAACAGAGAGTGAAATTTGTCATCTCACTTATCACTGAAGCTGAATATAGCGAATACGGAGTTACTACTTTAAAAGAAGAATACAAAAAAGCTAATATAGAAGCATATTATTTGCCAATCTTTGACCAAAGAATTCCTAGTATTGAAGCCTTAAAAAGTGCATTGCAATGGATGGATACTATACTTACAAAACATAATGATAATCTATTGATACATTGCGTAGGTGGTTTAGGACGATCTGGAACTTTAGCTGCAGCTTATTTGATTTGGAAAGAAAAGTTTTCAAGTGAAAAGGCGATTCAAATTGTTCGCGCTTCCCGAAGTGAAAGAGCCATTGAATCTAGAGAACAAGAAGATTTCCTCTCCAAATTTGCTAATGATCAATAATACGGTATATAAATGGACTTTACATTTAGGTGTACTATTTGTAAAGTCTATTTATGGGAATAGAAAGGGAGTTTTGGACAAAACAAATAAAGAATGCCTGGAAAAAAATGCCCATTGTTTGGCTTTCTGGAGTTCGTAGAACAGGAAAAACTACTTTAAGTAAATTTTTTTCGGAAGCCGAATTTTTAAATTGTGATTTGCCAAGAGTTCAAGAAATGCTAGCTGATGCTGAGTCTTTTTTTAAAGAATGCAAAAATAAAATTATTATCTTCGATGAAATTCACCAACTAACGAATCCGACATCAGTATTAAAAATTGCATCAGATGAATTTCCCTCACTAAGAATTTTAGCAACAGGATCTTCCACTTTAGTAGCGAGTCAGAAGTTTAAAGATTCACTCACAGGCAGAAAAAGAAATATCCATTTCCTTCCCGTCCTCGTCAGCGAAACAGATGCCTTTGGTGCGAGTATCGATAAACGAATCTTAAACGGAGGATTACCGCCAGCCCTTTTATCAGATTCTTTAAATTCTGAATTTTATTCAGAATGGCTCGATTCTTTTTATGCGAGAGATGTTCAGGAAATATTTAAAGTAGAAAAAAGACAACCATTTCTGAAAGCATTAGAATGGCTCCTCATTCAAAATGGGAATAGTTTAGATATATCAAAATTGGCTCAAATATCAGGTGTTTCACGACCTACAATTACAAAGTATTTGGATATATTAGAGGCAACAAAAGCCATTTCCGTCATTCGACCTTATTTTCAAAATGCAGATAAAGAAATAGTTAACCAACCAAAAGTCTATGGCTTTGATACAGGATTTTGTTGTTATGTGCAAGGTATCAATGAATTACGAAATGAGGACAAAGGAAAATTTTTAGAAAATTTAACTTTAGAAACAATGCAAGCAGTCAACCAAGAGAATCCTATGTATTGGAGAAATAAAAATGGAAATGAAATTGATTTTGTGATTAGAAAATCGAGAAATCAAATTGATGCTATAGAATGTAAATGGAAAGAAAAACAATTTGATCCTAAAAATTTAACTATATTTCGAAACCATTATAATATGGGAAAAAATATCATTATAACATCCGATAGTCGAACAAGAAAGACAACTTTTAAAAACCTAATTTTACATTGGGTGAATATTAAAGATTGGCAAGGAGTTTTGGAGAAAGGAGGATAAGATGAACCTCGTAAGGCGGTAAGTATTTTTCTTGTTTTTCTGACATATCATAGTAAAACTGCATGAACATTCTACATTCTTATGAAAAACGAAAAGGAAACTCGGAAAGACGCATGCATTTACGATTGCCTCCAAATCAGAAATTCATTGCTAATAAAAGTTAAATCATCTTGGGGAAACTATGGCAGCAAAAAAATTAAGTGAGTTTACAACTATCATTCGTTCCTTGAAGCAAAGCGGACGTGAATCGGAAGTCGAAACTCGCTTTGTCGTACCCTTGATACAACATTTAGGATATAATGGTGAGGATTTTAAAGACAAAGTTTCTTTGAAAGGAACAGGAGAAGCGGATTTTGTTTGTTATGTGGATCAGATTCCTAATCTTGTAATTGAGGCAAAATCGAACACCGTCAATCTTTCCGATCCGAGTGCGAAGACTTATTTAGAAGCAAAGTTTCAACTTTTCGCCTATATGAGGTCAGACGGATTAATCGAAGTTCCTTATGGACTCCTTATCAATGGGAAGAATGCCCAAGTTTTCCAACGTAAAAAGAAAGTTATTTTCCCACTCACGGAAATTCTCGATTTAGAAATTAACACAGATAAAACTATCTCTCTGCTCAAAAAAATTCTAAAAAAACCATCGAGTTATGAGAATAGAAAAACTCCACTCATAGTCTCTATTTATAATAATAAAGGTGGGGTGGGAAAGACTGTAACGACTGGAAACTTTGCAGGTGTATTTTCAGAAAAAAGGCAAAATGTCCTTCTCATCGATTTAGATCCCCAACAAAGGGATCTCACAGATTCATTCAAATTAGAAATTAAAAAAACAGAAACACCTACAAGTATATTTGATATCTTACTTGGAAAAGAATTAAAAGGAGGAATCAATACTATCCGGATCAGAAAAAATCTCCATATCATCAAAGGGGATGAACGTTTTGATAGTTCTTTACATGCGACAAAAGCAATCACAGAAACCATGATCAAAAAATTCCGAAAACTATTAGAAATGTTTGGTACAAAAGGAAATTTTGATTATATACTCATCGATTGCCCTACGAATTGGAGCTTCTTTAGTAAAATTGGAGTTTCAGTCTCGGATGCTGTTTTAATCCCTGTTAACTATCAGGCGGCACAAGCCATTCATAATGCAGTACAAGTGTTGGATAAGTTTATACCAGAAGTTTGGCTAGAAAGAAAGGGAAATGGGCCTGAAGTTTTGCCAATTCTTTTTAACAATGCTTATACGGACCCAACAAGTAAAAAACATTTTGACAATGTAAGAAAAGATGAAATTCGCAAGTTAACAAAAGACAAATGGTATGCACATCTCTTTGATGAAGCGATAGAAATCAAACACCATCATGAGATCGCAACATCCTTATTTTTACATATGGATCAAAATGGACCATCACCTTATACCCTAAAAAATAAACAGACAAAGATTTTCAAAGAGTACGAAGAGATATTAGAAACTATTTTTGGGAGTTAAAATATTTTGAGTCGGTCGAGCTTAATTTGAAATTTTACCTGTTACATATTCTTCAAGCCTTCTTTAATTACATTCGTTATCGTTTTTATTTCTTGTAAAATAATATTTGTTAAATGCAACTATGCGATTGGATCAATCCCACCTCAACTCACTCTTCTATAAAATGTCTCCGTTGCCTTTGCCTCTTCCCCATCCGGCGAAATATTATATGCCGTCAGCGAAAATTCTTTGTCACTGATAAATTGAATCTCAGTCCTCCAACCCCAAAGTTTATCACCATACTCTGGATTTCCATATGTCCCTGTTACAGAAAATCCGTTCTCTAGGACGTCTCCGTTCGATAACATGATTTGTGTTCCCATATGAAAGCTATCAATCCATGAGCTTGTAAATTTTTGATATGGAATGTCAAAGCCAAGGATCATCTTTCCTACAAACGGTTTACCTTCTAAACTACTTTGGTAGTCAATAGAAATAAATCTACCATCTAACAAAGAAGTAATTGCAGCATTCGCGTCCGATTCGTCCGCTAAAACATCCTTTTCAAACCAAGTTTTGGTTTTTCCATTCCATACACCGATTAACTTTTGCAATTTGTTATGCGGTCCATTCTCTAAAGACTGTTCGAATTTATTTATTGTCATATATTAGTATTGTTTATTGAAAATTTTGATTTTTTAGATGATCTACTTAATCTATTTTTTTGGGATTTAGCACAGGTTTGATTTCCCCTTCTGCCATTCGTAAATCACGTACATTTTTTTGGACTGCAACGGCAGCAAATAAACTTAAGATAAAAGAAATTCCAAAAAATCCCTTTTCACTTAAAGCGAGTGTTGCATTCCATAAGCCTATAAGAAGTAGTAATAGATTCAATCCAACTGAAAACCAACATAAGCCGATATAGATACCAGTAACAAAAAGTCCTTCTAATTGGTCTCTTACTGTTTTTTGTAAAGAGACGGCTGAAAACAATCCATACATTAAAATGGTAATATAGAATCCTTTTTCGTTTAATGCCATTTCGGAATTCCAAATTCCAACGATAAAAGTCAACATACCAATGAATAAAGAAAGCCAAGATGCACCGATAAAGGCTACGGAAGGTTTTTGCGGTAAATTCGTCATACCTATTGATATAAGGATTTTTCTTTTAAAGGTCAAGAAATTAGCAAATATAAAGTGTCAAATTTATAATATATCTCTACTTTTTCTTTGCGTTAAGGATACGAAGGGCTTGGTCTGCCTTGGCAGACGGGAGCGTTTAGCGCACCCCGTAGTAGCCTGACCCTTGTTAGAATTAAATTTGTAAATTAGTGGGACGGGGAACGCACCATACAAATTCGAAATTTTATTAGACGTTTTTTACCAAAACCTCGCCTTTTTTAGTTTCAAGAAATTCATCCAGTTCCTTTTTCTTGGAACGCATAACTTCAAATAAATGACTTTGGAGTTCTTCATAAGTTTTGAAGTCTTCGGGATTGAAAATACCTACTTCACAATACCCCACAACATTATCTTTCCATTTGTTTTGATAAGATGTGATGCCAGACTTCAAGGCAACATAGATTGGAATTTTTTGATCAAAGGCAATCTTCACCATTCCTTTTTTCAAAGGCCTGATTTCTTCCGAATAAGAGTTATGACCTTCTGGATAAACGATATAAGATGTAGTTTCAAGACCTTTTAACAAACGTTTGATAGACTTTACAACGGTTCTTGATTTTGAATTATCAAATACTTGCGAACCCATAGCGAGCATCCACCAATAAGCAAATAAAGTTTTTTTGATGACTTGATTCGCTAAATAAGGTCTGCCTATCACATAACAGTCATAAGGAAAGTCCAATTCATTTACATGGTTTAAGAATATAAAATGCCCTTTCGTCGGTGGGTTGATTTCATTTAGTTTATATAAAATTGATTTTGTATGACCCTTAACATCATCACCCCAAAGCCTTGATCCTTCCAAAAAGGCTTCAATGCGCGCAGGTTTATCACCTTTGGCCGCATAAAACAATCCTTTCACCAATAGAGGACTCGCCTTACCTAGAATTAATAATATAACTCGCAGATAAATTTTAATCACGAAGTGACCGTACTCCGCTTTTTGTCCCTGCAATGCTCGAACTAAAAAATCATCTAAAAATGGAATCTTTGCCACACTGACATCGTATAAAATATGTATTAAACAGGAAATAAAAAAAGCTCAAGAGAACCTTGAGCTTTACGGCAGAGAAAACAGTGTTAGTTAAGGAGTGGCTGAAGTAGAACCTGGCGCTGGTTTGTTTGGCACGTTTAACTGTTTTTTGCGATCTTTATCATATTTGAAAAACACAATATTCTCAGAGTCTATATCGTATATCCTTCCACGCACATCAGCGTGATCTACTCGATACTCTTCTGGAACACGAACATCAAACATAGCTTGTAGCCTTTCATCAAACTTGATATATGGGTTTTTTGAAAAATCATAAGTGGCGCCATCGACTTTTACAGGTTCACCATCTGCTAATTTTCCAGTGTCATCAATTTTACCTTCTGTTTTACCTTGCGAATTCGTTAAGTAATAATTATCAAAAGGATACTTTAACTTATAGATATTGATGGCATTTGCTTTGGCATCACGACAAAGATTGATGGCTCCAAAATAATTTTCAATTCTATACTTTCTATGACTTGGTTGTAACTTTTGGTGTTTCTCCAAATTCTTTTCAACCTTAAGAGCTGTTACACGAGCTTCTTTTGCTAAACCTAAATGACGGAAACCTAGTTCCATATTTTTTTCTATCGTGTACTTGTTATAAACATAATGCACTTCTTTTGAGTCATACATCCTTCTGGAATAAGGTGCCTCTCTAGGATTGTCCATTACATCATGGCGAAAATAAGATCCCTTACCATATTCGATAGAAATATCGAGTAAGGCTTTATCCATTGGATTGTTTGGATTTTTACGTTCCATGGCTAGCTTCATCATTTCTTCAGCACGCAATACATAGAGTTGTGAAAGTTCTTCAGTAACTTTCTCAACACCTAACTGGCATTCAAGGAAACGTTGGTAAGCTGACATATAGTTTCCTTCAAAATAATATTGAAGTCCCTCTTGGTATATACGCTTGAGCTCGTTATATTTTTTTAATCGAAAGCCTTCTTTGCCTTCTGGTGCGTTGATTGGAGTCGGTTTGCCTTCTGGGTCTTCCCCACGAAAGTTTTTGATCATCGGCTCTAACTCACGTAAGTAGGTAAGGAGTTCGATACGCTTTTTGTAAGCCTTATTGGAGACAGCCTCTGCAAACAAAATACTTTGTGTTGCGAGTGTCAGGATTAAAATCAGAATGGAATGTTTCATTGCTCTGCCGCTCATACCTTTCCGTAATTTCCTTCAAGTGAAGAAACTTACAAGTAATTTCAGGGGGTTGCCCTACAAGGATTATCGGAGATTTTTGATATTGGATTGACAGAATGTATTTAAAAATCAGGCTTTTATTTGATTTTTAAGATGTCTACAGCTGCCGCCCAATCGAAAAAAGTTTCCTTCCGTGCCAAAGAAGTCACAGTTTGCCCTATCTGCGATGAAAATCACCAAAAAGAGCAAATGTTCCAAGGTGGAGGACGACTTATTGCCGGAAAATTAGCCCAAGACCTACGCAGAAATTATGAAAAAAACAAAAAGTTTGGACGTGTCAGCCCTTTGGATTACGTTCTCACAGTTTGTCCTAGATGTTATTACTCTTCCTTTCCAAAAGATTGGTCTCTCATTTCAAATGCGGAAAACGAAGCGATTCGAATGTCCACAGACATTAGAAAGTCTTATGTCGAAAAAATCCTCGGGCCCTTAGACTTTCAAGCGGATAGACACATTGCCACTGGTGCCGCATCCTATTTGTTATCTTATGATTGTTACCAATTGCGTGGACCATCCATTGCACCCACACCTAAAAAAGCAGTCTCTGCGATTCGTGGGGCCTGGTATTTTGCCGACCTACATGATGAATTCCCTCAATTAGGATATGATAAAATTAGAGATTTATTATATCAAAAGGCAGCTGTTATTTACGGAACGACACTTGAACTTATGCAAAGTGGTCAAGAACCAGTAGATGGCGCCGCTGGTATGTTAGGTCCTGATACTGACAATAACTGGGGATTTGACGGGGTCATTTATCTAAATGCCTATCTCACAAAAAGATTCAAAGACCAATTAGCCCCAAAACCAGAAGACCAAGTCGTTTTACTTTCCAGAGCCAAAAGAACCTTGGCTCGGTTATACGGTTCAGGGAAATCGTCCAAAGGAAAACCAGGACCGATCATAGAAATGTGCCGTGAATTGTACGACGAGTATAATATCATCATCGAGGAATTAGGCGGAGAGAAGTAAAATTTGCCTACTTATGCATTGTGCGTAGAATATGATGGATCCTGTTTCTACGGTTGGCAAAGACAGACTTCTTTAAAATCTGTACAAGGTACACTTGAAGACTCGCTAAAAATCATATTAGCAAAAAACCCACACACTTCTCTCTTTGTCGCAGGTAGAACAGATACGGGAGTCCATTCTCTCGGAATGATTTGTCATTTTAAGACAGATTTCCCAATTCCGAATTTATATAAACTTCTTCATTCTTTAAATTCATTGTCTGCTGAAGGAGTCACCGTTAGGCGAGCTACAGAAGTTCCAGATGATTTTCATGCCAGGTTTTCTTGCACTTCTAGAGAATACGTATACCAAATTTATTATTCAAAGTACCCTTGCGTTCATTATGAAAAACATGCTCTCTGGATCAAACAACGCGTTGATTGGGAAAGAGTGAAAGCGGAACTTCCCTATTTGCTTGGAGAAAAAGATTTTCGTTCCCTTACAAAAAAAAATTCCATGAAAGGCAAAAGAGCCATTCGCGAGATCCAAACGATCGAATTAGAACGAGATACTTTGGTTCCCGAAATTTTTAGAATTCGGATTAAAGCCAATGGTTTTATGCACAATATGGTGAGGATTACTGTTGGAACTTTACTGGACATTGGAAAGGGACGTTGGGAATCTAGATCCATAGCATCAATATTAGGGGAAGAAGACCGCACCAAAGCAGGAATGACACTTCCCCCACATGGTCTTTATTTTGTACGAGCTTATTATCAAAATTATCCACAGATTCAACCGCTTTATGAACCTCAGTTTCCTTAAAATTGCACTCCTCTGCGCATTTTTTTTCGCATCCTCATCTGTGCTCTTTTCGGAAACAGTAGAAGATTACAATAAAAGACGCTATGAAGTTGGTGGTTGGGTCGGTGCTGGGAATCCATTTCCTGGAACAAAAACCATAGAATTATTGGATACGACTCTCGGTGGCGGACTGTATGGTCGGATTCCTTTTCCGTATATGTTTTATACAGAATTTGGCACTTCTTATGCTGTTTTTCTATCCAAATCGGAACGAGGATTGACGACTATCCCCCTTTATGCGGCCCTAGCCTACCGCATTCCAGTCGAGCTACCCATCCAATTTTTCGTAAAAGCTGGTGGTGGTCAGGCATATGTAGTGGCAAGACCCTCCGATACAGCTCGCTGGAACCCACTCGTGTATGCAGGCCTGGAAGCAAGTTTTATCGCTGGGAAAAGGATACGAATCGGTGTTAGGTTTGATTACAACCAAATTCGAGAAACAAGTCTAGATGTCCCGGATACTTACAGGATCCCCCTTGCAAGTCCCTATGACGATCCGCGCCTTTTGAACCCAAATTACTACCGCTTAGAAAATGCAGACTTTTTCTATTTTGGACTTATGGTTGGTGTTTTGATATGAAATTCATTATACACTTATTTACGAATGTAATGTTCTTCGGTTTCACATTATTTGGTACATTCAATTGTAAAACGAAATTGGATTTAGGGCACGAAACAAATTTGCCTGTGCTTTCGACTCTTTTTAATAATAGAATGTTACTCTTGTTAAAGGGCACCTATTCTACAGATAGTCCGCTTGATTTTTCTGAATACAATAATGGTTCAGGTTCACTATATGTCGACTCTCAAGAACCAGGCAATGACCCGACGATGAGTCTTATAAATATACCAACGGCTGGAACTTTACCAATCTATGTAGATATCGGTGAGATTAGAATATCCAGTAAATTTGAAAAAGGTTTCAATAACCTTACACAAATTAGAGATTCACTGGACTCTACGAAATTTTGGGATTTTATTGCCCCAAATAGACAAGTATATTGTACAAACCCTTACTCCCTTGATAATGATACCTGTCAGGCGAATGGCGGTCTTGCGAAAATGATAGATTTTTTCAATGGAACGGGCGCGCATTATCCTTCCAATGACCCATCGGCTAAAACGGAAGGTGGAGATTATGGCTTAAATGCATTTGGTCGAAACTACTATTATTCAGGGATTTATTTTAGATCGCTTGTGACAGGTTTTGCGAACGATGCAGGAGTTCCTGTCACTACAACTCGATTTGATAACAGAATCATACCTGGTTCGGGATTGAATATAGTACCCAGAAATAATTACAACCCTGGAACATCCAGTTTGGCAAAAAATAGCATCGTCCCGAAAATGTTTCCTGTTTTATATTCTCAATCAGGAACCCAAGCTGATATGGAAATTCGAGAAGGATTTGATCCTTATATACTCGAAGTTAGGGTGAATCTAAAAGAAAATTTAATGTTACACTCCTATCTTTCGGCAAGGGCGCAGGTGATAACCTACGTCGGTGTAAGTGATATATTTTTTGATCATAAAGGGGAAGGAGATGCTGGTGGAAATTTACTTTCTCGATCGAGGGTCATTTATCCAGAAATCGCATCGAGTTTAGTGATTACTGGTGGATCAGGTTCACTTCTTCACCATTATGCTGTTTTCAGAGCATCGGAGACAGAATTAATTAATACTTTGCCTCTTGCCGCAACACCCGCTCGTACTTCTGCTAAGATCAAATATTTGAATCCAGGTTTATATAAACTGGTCTGTATGAGTGATGCCTCAAAAGTCGATGGGTTCCCAGATACTGTCGTAAGGGAAACTACATTCTCAGTTCCTGAAGTACCGTTTCGCCAGACTTATACCGTAGAACTTTCCTGCCCATAGGAGGGAGGAATTGCCCTTAAAAGCTAATAAATTTACTTTCAGTTAATTTTTATCTTTTTAAACCTAGTAGTATTCGAAAATAATTGTAATAGATAATAATTATATGAGTTCCCGATTTAAATTTATAACTAACCTCTTCTCGAAAGATGATAACAAATCTCTAGATTCCAGCTTTCCGATTCGCTTCAAACTTTTACTTATCATTTCCTTTGTTTTGCTCGTCTCGGTATCTGGAGTTATCTTTCTCGCCTCTTACTTTTTCAGAAAGGATAGTGAAGGGGTTGTGAAAGAAAATAATATCAAGATCAACGATATTCTCGCCTTAAAGGTAAAATCAGACTTACAATCCATTCGCCAAGATGTTCACATAACATCTGCAGGCATCATCAGAAATCCTGGTGTTTCAAAAGTCATCGCCAAAGAGCTATTTGATGTAGATCAAAGTTTTATTTTGATCGGAGCCTATGGACCTGGCATGACTCCTAAATTCGAAGTTTTGAATGAAGACTTTTTACAAAATTTCGATTACCAAAAATCTGAAATCCATAACTTAATGGGAACAATCAAAGAAAAAGTTAAGAAAGCTTATTCTGGTTCTACGGTAATTTGGAATGCGAGCCCTTATTTTCGTCACCCTATGCTATGTTTAGCGTTTCCTCTTTCTGAATCAAAAGATACCCAAACAATTCTTGTCACCTTAGTCAAGTTAGATAGGCTTCTAAGTGCATTCCAAACTTCAGGAACAACGGAAACATTTCTCATAGGTGAAGACGGAAGTGTCCTCGCGCATCCTGATGCTAAAATCGTATTATCAGGATCAAAATTAAACGACCTACCTATCGTCGAAAAAATGAAAAAGTCACTCGTTGACAATGGACAGTTCCGTTATGAAAACAAAGAAGGAGTTTATTACTTAGGTTCTTTCAAAAAACTAGGGATAGGCGGTGTTGGTGTTATATCTCAGGTCGAAGAAGAGAAAGTTTTCCAAGCGGTCAATGACATCCAGAAAAGAAATATGTATTTGCTAGTAATCTTTTTAGCTTTAGCCTTTATCGTTGTATATATTTTTGCAAAATCACTTTCAACACCTATACTCGCATTAGTTGAAGCCGCAAGAATGATCCAAGCTGGGCAATTTCGATTGAATTTAGCCGCTACAACTCGAGACGAAATTGGCGTTTTGACAAGATCTTTCGTATCTATGGGTCGAGGACTTGAAGAACGCGAAAAATTAAAAGATTCCTTCGGTAAATTTGTGAATACTGACATTGCCGAATTAGCCGCCAAAGGACAATTGGCGATTGGTGGCGAAAGAAAAAATGTCGCCGTATTCTTTTCAGATATACGAAGTTTTACGGCTATTTCAGAAAAATTAGAACCAGAAGATGTTGTCGAATTTCTCAATCAGTATATGAGCGAGATGGTAACATGCGTTAAAGAGACTGGTGGTATCGTAGATAAGTTTATTGGAGATGCCATCATGGCGACTTGGGGTGCCATTCGTTCTTCAGGAAATGACTCTGTGGACGCAGTAGAAGCCTCAGTCCGCATGCGCGAAAGATTACTTATATTTAATAAAGGAAGAGGAAGTGTTAAAAAGCCGATCATTCGGATTGGTTGCGGTATTAACTCTGGGTATGTGATTGCTGGTCAAATTGGATCTTCTGACAAAATGGAATATACTGTCATAGGGGATACGGTAAACCTTGCCTCTCGGGTCGAATCCCTGAACAAAGAATCTGGCACAGATATTTTAATTTCAGAAAATACTTATGATGAAGTAAAACATATGTTCAATGTAGTAAGCATGGGTGAAATTAAAGTAAAAGGGAAACTAAAGGCTCAAAAAATCTATGCGGTTCTCGGTAGAAAAAATGATCCTAAGTGCCCGAAAACCCTCATAGAATTACGAAAGTTAGTGGGTATTCCAACTCCAGAGAAAAAGAAATAATATATTATTTATGAAATTAGACAAACGCGATTACAGAGTATTACTCTTATTAATTTTAATCATCATCACATTCACTTCGTTATTTTATATAGATATCAATCGTAAGATTGATATCGGTGATAGAGAAGTCATTGGTACCATTCACTTTAAAAACAATATAGTGCAAAGAAAACTAGAGGATCAAGTTGTTTGGGAAACCTTAGAAAACAATAGTCCTTTGACTAACAAAGATACAATTCGTTCGGAAGCGTTTTCCGATGCCATCATTCGTCTTAAAGATGGTACTGAGATTAACATCGATGAAAATTCCATGTTTAACTTGGACCTTTCTGGAGAAAAACCAAGTTTAGAATTTTCTCAAGGTTCCATGCAAGTGAAAAATGGATCCTCTAAAGATTCAAATTTAGTGATCAAATCACATGGAAGTGAAATTGATGTTGGATCTGGAGATCTAAAGATTGAGAAAGATGCAAAAAAGGATCTAAGTTTATTCGTAGAAAATGGTAGTTCCAAAATTACACATAACGGTAAACAGGTTGATGTAGAAAGTGGAAAAAAAGCATCACTTGTCGAAGGTTCTGAAGTCACAGTCAAAAAAATTCCTGTAAAATTAAAAGGACCGATATCACAAAAATTATTTTTAATTGAGGGCAATGAAGCAAATGTTCCATTTGAATGGGACCTAGACCCAGGATTTAACGAATCTCAAATTGAAGTTTCAAGATCCCCGCAATTCAAATTACAACTTTTGAAACAAGAAGTTAGTGGATCTAAATACAGATCCTCATTTAAGGAAGGAACCTATTATTGGCGAGTGCAAGCAAAGGATCCGAAATCTGGCAAATGGGAATCTAGCGATACAGGTAAATTTTTCGTAGCACGCGATGAGCCACTGCGTTTAGACAATCCGTCAAATAACACTGAATTTGGATTTGTTTCCGAACCTCCCTTAATCAACTTTAGTTGGCCAAAAATTTCCACTGCACGCGGTTATCATTTTGAACTTTCAAATTCAGCACAATTCACAAACAAATTGAAAGCCGTTGAAACTGAAGCAAATACAGTATCATTCGATGATTTAAAAGAAGGCACATACCATTGGCGTGTGACTGCCTACTCTTCCTTTCCTGGTTCACCAAATAAAAAAGCAGGTCCAAATCATTTTACAGTAAAAAAACAAGATGCTTATCCTGCACCACACTTAATACGACCATCCAGTGGAACAGAGATTACACTCGAAGAAATTAACAAGGGTCAAGCGATTATGATTTGGGAAGGAAATCCCGAATTGGCAAAATACAAAGTAGAAATTTCTAAAGATCCAAAGTTTGGAAGTCTACTATCTTCTAAAGAAAGCACATCCAATTTTTTTACACCGAATTGGAAAGAATTTGGACAAGGTACTCTATATGCTCGCATCAGGGGTTTTTCTGCAGAAGGAAAAGAAAGTGAAACATCACCTGTCACAAAGTTTAGCATTGTCGAAAAGAAAACTCCGGACGAAGAACCGGAAAAAGAAGAACCGAAGAAGGAAGATAAACCCAAACCAGTTGCCTTGGAATTAATATCTCCATTGAACACTGTCATTGAAATGAAAGGTAAAAAATCATTGGACTTTACTTGGAAAGGTGGGAGCGGTGCGGATAAATATGAACTAGTCTTATATCAAGTAGAAGGCTCTCGCCGAACTGCCGTTTACCGAGCTCAATCAAAAACTATGAATTTATCTTTAAAAGATTTAACTGTTCTCGATGAAGGAACTTTTTCGTGGGAACTGATTGAAATTCGCGATGGGGAATCCAGTCAATCTAGAAAAGGAAATTTCATAATATCGCTCAATCAATTAAAAACTCTTAAATCAGCAGATATAGAATTTATATCTCCAAAAAGATTATACAAGGAAGGAAAACACAAATGAAGTTAAATCATAAACTAACACATTTTTTCCTCATAACTTTTTTTATATTTCTCGTGACTAACTTAATATCCTCTGAGTTGTACAAGTTTGTTGCCTGGAAACCAATTGAAGATGCTTCCGGATACCAAATTCAAATCAAAGATAAATCTGGTAAAATTATTATAGATAAAAAAATCGAAAAAAACTATTTCCCTGTTCAAGATTTAGGAATCGGTGATTATTCAGTACGTTCTGCACCTTTAAATATCTTCAAAAAACCTGTTATATGGTCACCTTGGAAAGAGATGGAAGTTCTAATTTCAGAAATTCCCAGAGTAGATTATTATAAAGATAAACCAACAGTAAAATTGAAACCACTAGACCCAGATCCTGAAACAGGGAAAAAGATTTCCGAACTGGAAATAGATGGTCAAAACTTTTTAGATGTAACGGAAGTAGAAATCAGCCAAAAAGAAAAAAAACTTCCGCTTCTAAAAAAAGAGTTTATGAGCGAGAAGCGAATTGATGTTAAAGTAGACACCACAAATGCCCCTGAAGGAGAGTATGATTTAACAATCATTAACCCTTTCCAAAAACCACAAACAATTTCCAAATTTTTAAAAATCGAAAAACAAGATGAAAAACCCATTGATAAAGTAGTCGAAGTTCCCGCTGGCCGACCTTTGTATACATATTCTTATCCAGAGTTCATGTCTTACCTAAAGGCAAACCAACCGAAAAACTGTCCCAATTCCACTGTTCCAGAACCTGCATTATCAGAATGTTATAATACTTACGTTACATTAAACGCTAAATCTAAAGATACTAAAGATATTTATGGATTCTATAAGTTAATTAGCGAAAACCAACAAGATAGAATGAATGGATATAGATATTTTGAAAACAAATGCAAACCAGTCTTTCGATCAGCCAAAGAAAGAATGAACGAATGGTATTCGAAACAAAAAGGAAATTTGGATCCAGAAGAAATCTCATTTCTAGAAAATTCGCTAAAAAAAATCAATAGTTGTGTAGAATAATTTGATATTTCTACTTTTTATGAGAGAATTTTAAGAGTCTCATTAAGTATGAAAAAAATAATTTGCTTTTCTAGTATTCTTTGTCTGATTACTTCTTTCACTTTGTATAGCGAAGGTGGCTCTGCATTAAATGCGAATGTAAAAGAAATTACAGCCAGACTTCAAGACCTCGCATTATATCCAAATTTATCCAAAAAACGCCTGTATGGTGCGATCAATAGAGGTGGCGCCATTCGATTTGATGTTCGAGCATCTGAAAAAGCTCCCCAGTCACTTGGAATAGGCATTGCTGGTGATGGGACTTTAAAAGAATGGCAACTAACAGTCTATAACGGTGAAGGCACAGACGAGAACAATCAGATTCTACGTAAAGAAAAAATCGTTTCTGAAAATCAATGGGTATTTGAAATGTTAGCCCCGCCTGAAGATGTGATCGTCGAGATAAGAAATTTATCTTCAAGTGGTGAGATCGCTGTCGTTGAGTTAGTGTATGGTTTTTATTATGGTTACTCTATGGATAAAGACAATTCCAATAAACCAAACCAACAAAACCCTGCACAAAAACAAAATCCAACGGAACCAGAAAAACTATCTCCCATCGACATTCAAAATCGTGTGGAGTTTTTTAAATCACCCGTAACAAAAGATTAAGCTTTTTTAATTTTTAATCACTCTATCCATAATAAAATCTGTATAATCTTTGTAACAAGATGGTGACATATGACCTGCGTCACTGAACTCATTGCACTTATAATTTTTATCATCATTCATATTCCAAAAAGGTACATTCACTTTTTCTTGGTAAGACAAAATCTTCGGTAACCAATAATCGTAAACACTGCTTGTTTTGTTTTCCTCTACACTAACTTGTTCCTTTCTGATATGTTCCATATATGGCAGTGAAAGTCTGACCCAAATTGTAGATGAAGGTACATTCAGAGATTTAGATATTTTAATAGATTCATCTAAAAATGTAAGTGTATTATCTGAAAATCGAAAAGGTACGAGATAAGATTGGAAATCACCTCTGGAAGATTTTTTTAATAATTCATCAGGCAATATTGCTTGATGCGTTCCTGGTGTTAGCGCCGAACCTCTGTTCTTTGACAAACGATCAAATAAATTATTTCTAAGTTCACGGTAAGAATATAAATACTTATCCTTATTCATTGCTCGTTTTACAATCACTTCTAACTTGGGTCTGTACTGATAACTTCGAAACATCCTCTTTGCAATGAGTGTAGAAATTTCATTCGTGGAAAATAAGTTAAAATGTCTTAAAACAAAAAGTACATCTAGTCCGTTTGTTAATGTTTCGTCTACATTTAGTGTTGCGGCAGAATTATATAATTCCACAGAATGATCGAACAAAAAGAAATCAGGCTTCACCTGATCGCGTTTAAATTTTTCCATCCATTGCAAAGTATAGTCCGATCGGCCACCAGGCACGGAAAAATTAAACATTGTCCAACCTGGGTATGTTTTTTCAATATATTCTGTATCAAAAAGTAAAGCTCTTGAATTTCCAAAATAGACCAGCACCTTTTTTCGATTCGGTGTGTTTAAATATGATTTTAAATCATCATACAATTGATTTTTTTGAATGTAATTTATATCAGATAAAGATTTAGAAAAGTAAGTGTGGACATTTTCTAAGAGTAAAAATTTATCTAAAACAAAAGCGATAAAAATAACAAGAAGTGGCAAAAGCAAAAATTTATTTTTAATTAAATCCATAAAATTTATTTTATCTAAAACTTATAATAGATAAAATCGCCTCCATCTTGGGATAAGGTAGCAAGCAAAAAGATAGTTAACACACCGCAGATGGGAGCAAGTATATTGTCATATTTTCTAAATTTTTGCCAGTAATCAGGAAAATATTGAAAATGGTGAAAGAGAAACAAAGCAACAAACATATAAGAAACTCGTTCTAAATTTTCTATATGAGAAAATGTAAAAAGAGAAGTTTTGCCGAAAAGAGAAGTCCCAGAAATCATCCATGAATTCGAACTATCAATCAAATATGATTCCAATGTATATGGAAAATGGGAAAATATCCCAGCGAAAAGATCTATCATTGAACTGGCGTTATTTGATCTAAACATGAGACCACTTATGGAAAAAAGGAAAAAAACGATAAAGGCTTTCAGAATGATGAGAGGTAAACTTTTTGTAGGAGTCAGTTTCCATCCAAGTCCGTCTTCTAAAAATCTTTCACCGGCAAGTATCACTCCCCAATAAAATCCCCAACAAATAAAAGTATAATCTGCACCATGCCAAAATCCACCTAATGTCATAATGACGATCAAATTAAAATATGTGCGAAGCTCCCCTAGTCTTGAGCCACCTAATGGGAAATAAATATAATCACGTAACCAGAAAGACAATGTAATATGCCATCTTCTCCATAATTCTCTTCCTGAAGTTGAAAAAAATGGACCAGTAAAATTTTCTGGAATTTCAAAACCCAAAAACAGAGCAATGGATCTTGCCATATCCGTTAAGCCAGAAAAGTCGCAATATACTTGAATCGAATAACAGATACCAGCCATGATTAGAGAAAAACTATCATATTCAGATGGATTGCCAAAAATCGGACTGATGGTAGTCGACATTGGATCGGCAACTAACACCTTTTTTATTAAACCTAACATCAACAAGTAGGATGCGCGGTACATTTTGTCACGGTCTGGATCCAACTTCTCCAAATTCGGCAAAAAATCACCGAAACGCATAATAGGACCAGCGATCAAAACCGGAAAAAAGGCAACAAAGAGAAAATAATCTCGAACGTTTACTAATGGTTTTGTGGGATCCCTGTATGTGTCAACTGCCGCGGCTATTACCTGAAAGGTATAAAAACTAACTGCTAGGGGAAGAACGATATGCACTAAGGTAGGTATGGATTGGAAAAAAGGAAAACCAGTGATATCAGCTAAGACACGATTGAAAAAATAAAAATATTTGAAAATACCAAGATTGATTAAATTTAAAGTGACAGTGGCATTGATCAAAAATTTTGTTCGTTTAGCTCGAATTTGGTGGTAAAGAAAATAATTTATCCCTATGACTAATAAAAAATGGATCGTTAAAATATAAGAAAAATATGCATAAAATGTTATGCCAGCAAGTAGAAGAAAATTTTTCCTATGTTGTTTTGGAATCGCCCAATAAAACAAATATACAATGGAAAAAAAAATTAAAAATGGAATAGAATTGAATAACATATTTATTTAGGTCAAAAACTGTTTTGCCCAATAATCTTTTTCAGGCATTTCAGCTAAACCCTCCTTCACTTGGTTTTCTACTGTATCGGATTCTGCTTCGACAAATGAGACCCAGTCTTTATGAAAATCTTCAGATGAAATCCTTTTGGCACCGATACGACGCGCAAAGTTTATAATTTCTTTATCTGAAGTGATCACCAAACATTGTGAAGGAACTGGTGCTAAGGTTAGGTAACCGATGATCAATTCATCCGCTTTTTTTTCGTGACTGTAATGAACGGACATACCTTCATAAGACTCCGAATAACAATCTTCGTTATTTGTCTTTCTTCCATCAAAAAACACGAGGACTTGAATGTCTTTTTTATCGTGGTAGAATTGCCAAAGGTATGCTAAAAGCCCAGCACGTGCGTCATCTATCCGAAATTCGACCAACATAAAGGCCAAATCAGGGAATTTGTACATCAAATTCATCCCATCAATCAATATTCGTGTAGAATTGGACACTTCCCCTATTGAATGAACTTGCCAGATTCCATAAAACCAAAAAATAGTAAGCATGGTGAAAAAAATAATCATTGTAGGTGGTTCTAGCGGAATTGGCAGGGCAATCGCTGAAGCAGAACTAAGAAAGGGATCTGAAGTGCTCCTAATTGCAAGAAGGGAGCAAGAATTAAAAAAGGTATGTTCTCCATGGAATTCACAGAAGAAAAAAAGTGCTCATTATATCGTAGCTGATGTGTCTGATTTTAAAACTGCCGAAAAAATCTTTGCAAAGGCAGTCTCCACACTTCAAGGATTGGATGAGATTTATTATGCAGCAGGTGTCATGCCAACTATTGGGAAAAAGGAGTACAATACGTACAAAGATCTTTCCATGATGAATGTAAATACTTTAGGTGCTATGGCTTATCTCAATCCAGCGGCAAACTATTTTACAGAACATAAAAAAGGAAAAATTATAGGAATATCTTCCATAGCCGGTGAAAGAGGTAGGAAAGGGAATCCAGTGTACAATGCGTCCAAGGCGGCACTTAACAACTATTTGGAGGCGATCAGGAATCGGCTTTCTGAAGTTAATGTACAAGTAACTACGATTAAACCTGGCTTTGTAAAAACGGACATGGTCAAAGGAATAAAACTTCCCGAAAAAGGTTTGTTAAAAGCAATTTCTGCCGATGAAGCTGCAGAAAAAATAATTCAAATCGTTTCTAAAGGAAAAGATGAAGCCTTTGTCCCAGGAATATGGAGATTTGTAGGTTTTATCATTCGAAATATTCCAAATTTTATTTTTAAGAAGATGAGTATCTAGATATGCTTAGTAAAAAATCAAAAAAAAATCCCGAGATACAATTACCTAAATCAGAAAAAGTAGAAGCTTGGGGAATGAGTTCCTACTCTCTAAGCTCTGTTCTACGACCGACAACAGATGCAGAAATCAAAGATATTTTTTTGTGGGCAAATCAAAATCAAATCAAAATAGCCCTAAGAGGTGGTGGTTGTAGTTATGGGGATGCTTCCACAAATGTAGATGGCATCGTACTAGATCTAACATCATTTAACAAAGTATTAGATTTCGATACCAAAACTGGAATTATGACAGTCCAATCAGGCGCACGAATCCGTGATCTTTGGCAAACAGGAATCGAAAAAGGATATTGGCCACCCGTCGTCTCTGGCACCATGATGCCGACATTAGGTGGTGCACTCTCAATGAATATCCATGGCAAAAATAACTTTCAAGTCGGAACTATCGGTGAACATATCTTAGAGTTCACTTTTCTTACGGCGAAGGGGGAAATTCTCAAATGTTCTCCAAAAACAAATTCGGATCTATTTTATTCTGCCATTTCCGGTTTTGGTATGTTAGGTTGCTTTCTTACAATCAAAATCAAAATGAAAAAAATATATGCTGGCAAAATGAAAATCACACCAGTTGTAGTTAAAAATTTTGATGAATTATTTACTTATTTTGAAGAGGAATATAAAAAATCCGATTACCTCGTGGGATGGATTGATGCCTTTGGTAGCGGAAAATCTTTGGGTCGAGGTCAGATTCATAAAGCGGTGAATCTTAAACCAGGAGAAGATCCAGATTTTCCTGAAAATTGTAAATTGGAAAACCAACATCTACCTTCTCGCCTATTCTTTGTTATTCCTAAAAAATGGATGTGGATATTAATGAAACCATTTAGTTTCAATTTAGGCATGCGACTTATAAATTATGCAAAGTACGTGGCAAGTATTTTAGTGAATCACAAAGATTATTTCCAGGGTCATGCAGAATACGCATTCTTACTTGATTATGTACCAAATTGGAAATTTATTTACAAACCAGGTGCCATGATTCAATACCAAGTTTTCCTTCCAAAAGAAACTGCGAAAGAAGCCATGAAAGAATTATTTGAACTTGGACAAAAAGCAGGGATCATTAATTATTTGTCAGTTTTCAAAAAACATAAACCAGACCCATTTTTACTCACCCATTCTGTAGATGGTTATTCGATGGCTATGGATTTTCCAGTGACAAAAAGAAATCGTGAAAAGTTATGGAATCTATGTTATGCGATGGATGAAGTCGTGATTCGAAATAGAGGCAAATTTTACTTTGCCAAAGATTCAACCCTCAGAAAACGAATTATGGAATCTTATTTTCCGAAGGAAAACCTGAAAAAATTCAAAACTCTTAAGAAAAAATATGATCCGAAAGGTATTTTACAAACAGATTTGTATAAAAGAATATTCCTTACCGAATAATTTATATATTCATTCGCCTATACAGAATATAGGCGGCTGAAATAAAAAGAGTCGGAGTAAACCATATTCCAAACCAAATAGGTAGCCCCCCATTTTCAGCCAAGGTCTTCATCGTCGAATATAAGATATAATACAGTAGGACAACAGCAATAGTCAATCCCAGAGAAGCAACACCCGCTGATCTCTTTGTAATCGCTCCAGCTAATGCGCCTAAGGCGACAACCACAAACGACATTAATGGCATAGCAAATGTTGCATGCCTTTGGACGATCACATCACGATATGGTATCCCTTTGATGATTCTCGATTCAATTTCTTCTGCCAGTTCAAAAAAATTCATCTGCTCAGGATTTCTTGTAGGTTTTGAAAAATAACTTACATCTTCTGGAAACGGATAGTCCTTCGAAGAAAATTTTTCACGGGAAATGATTTCTAAATCTTTATTGAACCGAATTTCTTCTGCATCGAATAATGTCCAATGGTGAGGGTTGGGAATAAATTGTGCCTTTTGTGAAGATACAACATAGTTTGGCAAACCTTCAGGACTGATATCGATGTAATTAAATCCGCCTTTCACTATATTTTCTTTTTCATCAATCCAATACACATAATAGAATCCGTTTTTTCCTTTGATGTGCAATTGGTAAACGAAATCAACTAGTTTGTTCGCACCCTTAATCATATAGCTATATTCTATTTGCGCTTTTTTATTTGAAGGTATTACAACAAATTGCGTAAAGAATGACATAAATATCCAAATACAAAATCCAAAAAACAAAATCGGAGTAATGATTCTTAAAAATGAAACGCCGGCAACCATAATTGCAACTAACTCTTTATTGACGCTATACTGACCTACTACAAAACATACAGAAAACATAAGCGCAGGGGAAACTACTTGCACAAGCATTCCAGGAACTGAAAATAAAATATAAAGATATACGTGTTGTTGATCAACTTTCGAAGATACGAGGTATTTCATGTTATTCGTAAATTCGTATATAATAATCATTGAAGTTAATAGGATAAGGGTTCCTAAAAAATTCTTTAAAAAATCAAAAAATAAATATTTATCTAATATCCGAAAAGGAATGAATTCTTGTTTGAACCAGCGAAAAGGAAGGAGCAATGTGTTTATTTTCATTCGATTTCAAATACCAACATACTCATATCATCTGAAGCAATTTGATTCGAATAAGAAATCGCTTCATCAAATATAGATTGTAATAAAATTTCACCAGATAAACTTGCATTTTTTTTAAAGCTTTCTATAAGACGAAGCATTCCGAATTCCACTTCCTCTTCGTCATAAACATCACTTATACCATCTGAGTAAAAAAGAATTTTGTCTCCACTTTCCAATTGTTTTTGAAAATTCTTTAATTTAGGTTCTAGGGGTGAAACGATCAAAGTACCATTTCCTTCCAATAGATTCACTTCATTTCCAGAATGTAAATGCAACAGAGGGGGATGACCCGCATAACAATAAGTAATTTTTTTGTCCTCTGGAGAATAATAAACAATACATGCACTAATATGATTTGTTCTAACCAGTGATATGAGATCTATATGCATGGCTTTTAAACATTTTGCTGGATCTGGTTCATTTAAAGCATGAGTTTTAAAAGATAATACCGCCATAGCTGAAACCATAGCAGATGCTATACCATGCCCTGCGACGTCAGCGAAAAATAGGACGAACTTATTATCTGGTCGAACTAAAAAACTTATAGCATCTCCGCCTACTTTTTCAAATGACTTAAAAAATGTACTACATTTAAAACCTTTGGTCTTTGGCCATTCTTTTGTTACCAAATTATTTTGAGTTTCTTGTGCCATTTCCAAATCATTACTAATCCGATCATGGAAAGATTTTAACTGTATTTGCGATTCGCGCAATTTCTCTACAGAACTTAATCGAACATTAAGAGTAAGGTATGAAACAATAGCAGGCGTTAATATGGATGATAAATATAAAGACAAATCAACTTGAGGTTTTTCTGAATAAATTCCGACCAAAATTCCAACAGAAATCACAAAACCCAAATAATGAACTAACCATCGACGTTCTACAAAACTTACACCTATACAAGTAATGACCAAAATCATACCCACCAAATAACCGATGTAAAGTGAATTCCAATAAAGTAAAATTAAGGAATGACCACTCATAGTATAAAAAAATACGAGCATAATTGGCTGAATGTATTTTCTGACAATACTTGAGACATATGTTAAAAATATAAAAATTAAAGTGATTCCAGAATGTACTATGCGAATCCAAGCCGGATCATAAAGTCCGAGTTCTTCCGTCGGAGCAAAAATTCCAAATCCGATAAAAGCGACAAAAACTGCCAAACAGATGCGAGATATTTTTAATACCTCTTCGTCTAACCGGAACTTGTCTATCTCTTTTCGTTTATTGCTCATAAATCACATACCATATTTAATTTTCTTTCTTATTTCCAAATTTTTGGTGAAAGATAACTGGAATTTGAGCGGGACGATTGGATTGAAAATCAAACCATACAAGACCTGCACTTGCAGTCGCAACACACTCATCACTTTGATTCCACATTGAACATATAACACTAAAACCACGAGAAGATATGGAATCCACTTCCAGAGTGATTTCTAAAGTGGCAGGAAATACAACCTGTTTGCGATAATCCATATCTAAATGTGTTAAAACTGGACCGGCTTTGGCTGGTTTTAAAGGAGATTCCCACAATATTTCGGCGGAAAAATAGTCAGCTCTTGCAGACTCAAAATACCTAACATAGGTTACATTATTCACATGGCCAAATGCATCCATTTCTCCCCATGCAACTTGTTGAAAGTATCTATGTTTGTATTTTATAGGTTTTGCCATTAAGAATTATCTTACTTCAAAATTAATTTTATCAATCGTTTTCTCATTCTTATCTATTAGTTCTAGTATAAAAATACCTTTCTCAACATTCCAAAGCAAGGCATCTCTAGCATTTTCTAAGCGTTTGCCATTTAAAACCCAAATTAGATTTTGATCATATTTATTTAGTCTAAACAAAATACGTTGTTGGCTTTTGGGAATATCATAGTCATATGCAAATATAGCAGAATCCGTTGGTGATTCAATCTTAAAAGGTATGCTTTGATTATGATTCCTAAAACTATTCACTTCATCCTCAATCAATTCCATTCCAGATTCATAATATGAATTTTTAAGCTTTGAATAAACAACACCTTGCGGTGGTAAGGGCTTTTTGGATGGTGTTTCATAATGCAATTCTTCCATAACTTCACGCCAAATCGGACCCGCACCAGAAACACCACTTACATCTCGCATAGGTATACCCTTAGTATTTCCGACCCATACTCCCACAGTATATTCACTGGAATACCCAACACACCAATTATCACGCATATCTTGGCTCGTTCCTGTTTTGACGGCCGTAAAAAATGGAGTCGAAAGATTATTTTCCCATCCAAAACTAAGAGACCTAGCTTCGCGATCGGAAAGAATATTTGTAATTAAAAAAGATACAGATTCTCGAAAGATCCTAAGACTTTTCTTTTTACTATTGTTAGGTGAATTGAGTTTTTCTTCGAGAGTAACACTTGGTTCCGAGAATTCTCCACCATTGGCAAGTGTTCGATACGCATTTGTTAATTCCCATAAAGATACATCAGCCGTTCCAAGAGCAAGGGATGGTCCATAAAATTCTGGATAAGCGAGTTTTTTAAAACCTAAATTTGCAAGGGTATTTAAAAACATACCCATATCTAAATACGATAATGTACGCACAGCTGGAATATTCAAAGAAGATCCCAAACTTTCTCTCACAGTTACTTTTCCTTTAAAAGACTTATCATAGTTTAAAGGTCTATATATTCCTCTAAAAACAGGAATGTCTATTGGCGCATCATTCAAAATTGATGTAGGCGTTAACTTTGATTCTTCGAAACTTTGTGCATACACAAATGGTTTCAAAGTTGATCCCGCTTGCCTTTTGGTTTGAATTAAGTCCAATTCTGAAACTTCACTTTCTGTTCCAGTATTCGCTACATAAGCGATGACTTCTCCCGTTCTATTGTGCAGAACAAGAATAGCACCATCGTCTACCATCTGTTTGCGTAGCGGTGCAATTTGATTTTTAAGAATTTTTTCAAATTTACTTTGATGTATTTTCGAAATGCTGAGATTTTTAGTATTATTATTCTCACTTAGGAATTGTTTTATAAAGTGTTTTCCGAAATTGGGTGAGGAAGAATAACTCGAATTTTTATATAACGCTTGTTTGGCTAAATGTGCAAGAATTTCGCAATCGTTTGTTTTATCTAAATTCATTTGTTTTTGAATCAAACAAGATCTTTGGGTCACTTTTTCAATGTTTCCTTCGGGAGAACGAATCAATGCGGCAAGAATATACGATTCATTTTCCGTTAAGTGCAATGGCTTTTTATTAAAAAGACCCTTTGCTGCAGAACCAATTCCACGTAGTTCCCCCCGAAAAAAAACTAAATTGAAGTAGGCAGTTAATATTTGTTTTTTCGTCCATATTTCTTCAAGAGAAGTTGCTTTTTGAATCTGTTTTAACTTTTGTGGAAGAGATCTTTTTCCTTTTTTTAACTTTAAATCTGGTTCTAAAATTCCGACTAACTGCATGCTAATGGTGGAACCACCTCTAAGTGTTCTTCCAAATATCCAATTCCAAAGAGAACCAAGAAAGGCTACACTATCGACTCCACTATGCTCATAGAATTTCTGATCCTCTGAGAAAATCACAGCATTAATTAATAAAGGAGAGATTTCTTCCAAATCAAACCATTCTTCGGAACGGTAATCATTTCTTACGCGAACGGATTGGAATGGATTTTCATTTCGATCAAAATACAAAATATCAGATGGCTTATAATTTGATTTTACAGAAAAATAATCAGGCAAAGTTTCGTTTGCATATTTTGGCAAACTAAAAGTTAACAAACAAATAACGAATACGAATTTCATTATCTATTTTTTCAGCTATCACTCGTTAATTCAATTAAAGAATGGCTTCCATATTCTCTTTCTTTAAATGGCAATCCTTCCCAAATTTTATCTACTTTCTGTCGTTCCGGAATTTGAGAAAGTATAACGAATGGTTTTTCTAAAGTTTTAAGATATTGATAAAGACTAACAATCATATTGTGCATTCTATCTGGTGTGACAGACCAATAAGTATACGGCGGATCCAAATAAAAAATATATGCTGATTCGGTAGAGATTTCCCATTTTAATGCGTGTTTTGTGGCATCCTTTCTGAAAAGTTTAATGTTGACTAAGCCTTTAAACAAACTCAGTAAAGATGAAAATCGTTTCTGGTCCAATTCATACACCAAAATTTTTTGATAACCTCGGCTATATGCCTCGGCTGCAATTTGGCCCGAACCTGAAAAATAGTCACAAAACAATGCCTGGTCAATATCTAGATTCCAAACTTCTAATTTTGAATCAATAAGATCAAATATTGATTTTTTCATAAGACTATTTGTAAAATTTAGATGACCTGATACTTCCTCGGGCGCAGGAATTTCTTTGCCTTTCCACTTACCACCTGCTACACGGAGAGATTTCATTAAATTTTACTTCCCTTAATTTCTTCGTTAAGTTCTGTAACTTGGTTTTTCAGTTTTTCACTCAGATTTAGTTTTTCAAGTTCTTCTAAAACTTTCAATGCTTCTGCTGTATTCTTTAAATCGGATAGACCATAAGCTAACATAAATAAAGCGTCAGTATAACGGTCAGATGCCTTTCCTTCTTTTTGAAATATTTTACCATATTTGATTAGCAAATCACTTTCCCCAAGAACAAGTGCTTTTTCCATAAAAAGATAAATGGCATTCCAATAGAATGTTGAATTTTTTGATAAGGTAGGGGCTACCAATTGCACTGTCTTTTTAAGACTTAACCAATCTTTTTCTGTAGAAACATATAAAAAGAAAAACCGGGGGTCGGTATCTGTGTCCGTTGATTTTAAAAATTTCTTTGTTAGTCGAGAGACAGTTTCATAGTTTCCTTTTTTATATTCTTCATGAACATATTTAAAAGAAATTTCTTCGCTACTAATTGAAAATAGAGCAGTTAAATAAAAAAGAAGATAAAATCCAAACCGGAACAATTATCTATAATTCTGTGATGTTCGCAGAACCGCACATGGGGCAGATCAATTCCCATGAATCCAAGTAGTCCTCTTCCGTATCAGCCTCCCAACGGTGGTCACAATCTTCACAAGCGTAGGTAACCCCATCTTCATTTAGGCTCTCTACATCAAATTCATCGTCGTCTAAAATTTCTTCTTCCATACCCCTCACACTAAATCACAAAGAAAAAGCCGTGTCAAGTGGGGAGGTAAAAAAAAAATGGAAAGTGCGTATGGTAATTTATTCTAGATACGAACCTCATAGAAAAAAGAAATCAAAATCAAATTGGTTTTTTCTAATTTTTCTTTTAGGAATCATAACACTTGGTTATTTTTATCGTCGTGATATTTACTTTTTATTTGCCCGTGACCAAAGTATTCGAGCCGAAAAGTCGAAAGATAAAATTATCGAACTCTGGAAAACACAAAACCTAAGAGAACAGGATATTTTAGATTTTCAATCTGTAGCAGAAACGTATTTAGAAAAAGATCCGATAGATCCGGTCGCATCCCACCTAATCGGAAGAAGTTTATTTTGGAATTTGGTAAGACTTGGCATAGTTTTTGATTCATCCAGTTTAGTATTAAATCTGGGTTCCAATTTTTCTGATTTTATAGGTCGCACACAATTATCAGAAGAAACTATGGACCAAATTTTTTGGAAAGTTAGGCAAGCGGAAGCTCTATCAACTTCACCTTTTCAAGATTGGGACAACAATAGAGCACTTTTGTTTTTAACGGAAACACACAGACAAGTAAAAAAACCCATCACACTCACAAAAGATTATAGTGATATAGATTCAGAAAAACTTTCTCCCGAATTCCAATCTATGTATATATGGCTAATGACATTTAACATGATGCAGGCGGGAGATGCAATTGGTCTAGAAAAGATTATCGAAACAACAAAACAGGCCAATTATAAAGGAGAAATTAAGTTTTCCCCTAGAGAAGAAAATTTCTTAAGAGGCATGGGCAAATATTATAAAAAGGATTATGTTGCTTCTTTATCTCTGTTAAGAAGCGCGAAAACAGAAAATCCAGATAAAATTACAGAAACTGCGATTTGCACAGAAGCTACTATATTTCATATGCAAAACCTCACCCAAAAAGGCATCGACTTACTCGAAGCATACTATGAAAAAACAGGAAAGAAAAATCTAGAGATCATAGCACTTGTGAGGCAAATGGTAAAAGAAAGACCCACTTCAAAAACAAAATTGGAGATTGGTCCACTTAAGTGAAATTTATGTTTTTACTAAATTCTTTACTACTATTAACTTTTAGTTTACACTTAGCATGCGGTCTCTTTCATAAGGGAGTTCCCAAAAAAGGAGAATTTTGTTATGTTCTCGCTAAACCTCCGTTATGCTTATTTGTAGATTTTGAAAACAAAAAACTATTTATGAACGAGAAAGAATATGACCTCACCTTACGAACTCGTGTGGAATACTTATTCGACTTAGACGGCATACCAGCGGAGTTATGGGCCACAACGGAAAACAGAGTTGAGATAAAAATTCCGGGAGAAAAAGTTCCAAAATTCTATATGCGAAAGAAAGAAAAATTCTCTTCGTTCCCTGAGTCAAAAAAATAGATATGACAAAGTCCATAGAAGAAATTCAAAAAGAAGTTATCTTAGAGTTTGCTGACCTTACTGATTGGGAAGAAAAATTTCAATATCTGATTGAACTCGGAGAAGAACTTCCCGTTTATCCAAACGAAAAACGATCCGAAGAATTTCTTGTTCCAGGGTGCCAATCAAAGGTCTGGCTTTATCCAAATGTACAGGGAGAAAACCTAACATTTTTTGCAGATAGCGATACAGCTTTGACAAAAGGATTAATCGCGATTCTGATTCGTGTATTTTCAAACCACACTCCTGAAGAAATAGCAGAGGCTTCGCTACAATTTATAGATGATATAGGGCTTTCCAAGTTCCTTTCCATTTCTCGGCGCAATGGTCTAACATCCATGGTCAATCGTTTGCAAGGATACGCAAAAAAATCAAAACTATAATTTTTGATTTGTTCTTTTGAAAAACTTATCTTAATCTATGACGATCAAAAACTTACAGATGGTCAAATCATGCAAAAGATCTTTATCTACTTATCTTTATTACTACTGATCCAATGTGGTAAAGATTTAAGTCCATATGGCGGCGCTCCGGAAGTGTCTTCCTTGCCTTTACGTCAAAAACCAGAATGGCCGACAGACGGATGGAAAGAAACCAAACCCGAAACAGTTGGTGTGTCGGGAGATAAACTTAAGTTAGTTGATGAATATGCATTTCAAAGAACCGGTGATGATACGGATCGCAAAGGAAGACGAACAGATGCGGTCGTCATCATTAGAAATGGAAAAATCATTTATGAAAGATATGCGAGAAATTTTGATAAAGACAAACTTCACCTAACATGGTCAGTCTCAAAAAGTATCTTACAAGCAATGTATGGCATAGCTATAAAAAATGACGTACTCAAATTGGATGATCCTGGTTATTATCATTTTGATACACTTGGCAAAGATGAGGCGCATAAAAAAATTACAATTCGACACTTACTCAATATGTCATCAGGTCTTGATGCAGAAGAAGGATACGAAAGTGGCCCTCTAAAGTCGAGTGTCATCGCCATGTTATATACTCGTGGCAGAAAAGATATGGGAACTTATTGTAGTGGACTTCCTCTCAGAGCTGAGCCTGGAACTCAAGTGTATTATTCTAGCTGTGATACAAACATTCTTTCTGCGATATTAAAGAATGTATATGGAAAAGATGAATACAACGACCTCCCCTTCAAACAGCTGTTTGCTCCTTTAGGAATCAAAAATGCCACTTTTGAACAAGATGCGTCAGGAACTTTTGTAGGTTCATCTTATCTATATTTGACGGCAAGGGATCTAGCAAAAATCGGTTATCTTTATTTGAATGATGGAGTCTGGGAAGGAAATCGATTACTTCCAGAGTCTTGGGTAAATTTTACAATGACACCTTCTCCCGCTTATAAAACTACATCCTATTATGAAGATCTCCCAAAGGACAATTATACTTCGCATTGGTATGCTAACACGGGTATACCGGAAAGAGGAGTGCCCGAAGCTTGGCCAGATGCTCCAAAAGATACTTTTGCCGCTTTAGGACATTGGGGTCAAAGTATGTATGTGATCCCTAGCCTAGATATGATCATTGTCCGCTATGGTGATGATAGAGAAAAAATGTTCATCAAAAATGATTTTTTGAAACTCATCAAAGAATCCGTAATCAGGTAATAAATATGAAAAAAAAGATACTTGGCATTTCCTTAAGCATCCTTCTCCTAATTCTTGTTTGGTTTCAATGGAATTGGAAACACGTGGAAGCATTTCCCTCCATTATATCCAGTTTTTACTCCAAAGAGTTTTGTTCATGTTTTTATGTGATGAAACTTTCCGAAGAACAGTGTCATGATTTTGCACGCCAATGGGTGCCAATTGGTGAATTTATAAATGATACTGTAAAAAAAGAAGTGAGTGTGACAGGACTTGGACGCACAAACAAGGCCATTTATTTAAATGAAAAAAATGGATGTGTTTTGAGAAACGATTAACGTTAGTTTAACGATACATATCGGGAAATATAAAGTTGATTCCAAATATTAAACCTTTTGCTTTAATTTCTTCGGGGACTGGACCAAAATTCTGTCCCCGAATGGAATCCACGCAAGATTGATCTACCACTGTTTGGCCTTGAGATGAAATCAATTTTACATCCAAAACTTGCCCGCCTTCACTTAAGAGAAATTGAACTTTTGTCATTCCAGGTTTGATCCCTTCCCTTGTGACAGTACCTGCCATATCTCGGTATCCGTAATTTCCTCCACCAGGTGGAGCAAATGATTCTTCGATTCGACGTAACATATTTTTAAAATAATAATAACCTGCAAATTGTTTGGTGGGAACTGTGAGTGCCTTAGCACCATCCCATCTAAAAAGAAAGTCTTGTTGGAATCTATAATTAAATGGAATTTTCATCATTTTGCCAGACGACTGACTTTGATTCGTTGATTCCTCGGTAGTTTGTTTGGAGATAGGATCTGCTTTAAAAATACCTATTTCAAAAAGGTCATCTTCTTTTGTTTCTTCGGTCTTTGGTTGGCTTGTGGAAGGATTCGATGCGGCACTCCCAAAAATAAATTCACGAAATGGGGAAAGAGTGTGAAAACCTTGTTTCTCTGTAATTCCGCCACCACCAGCTGAATCCTGATTTGATAAAGCTTTGTATTCATCTTTTTTTTCTGGATTGATAAACTGCTGTTCGACTAACACATCATATATCTTTTCTTTTTCTTCCGCGGGCAGCATCATTTCTGATGATTCTTCACCGAGCATCTTCCATAACATATTTCTAGTTACCAAATGACCAAGAAGCAAAGAACAAATCAAAACAACAAAGGCTGCTGAAAAAAATAGTCGTTTTTCGCCCTCTTCATTTTCAGGGAGATTGAAATCAAAATAAAGTTGGCGCATCTTTATCTCCCGATTTCAAATTGTTTACATAATTTAATCCTAAATGTTCATATGCTGATTTTGTGGCAACTCGACCAGCAGGAGTTCTATCTATAAGACCTACTCGTACCAAAAATGGTTCATAGGTGTCTTCGATGGTTCTCTCCTCTTCACCTAATACAACAGCTATGGGTTTTATGCCTACGGGTCCGCCATTGTACCGATTGATCAGAATATTTAAAATCTGTCTATCTACGGAGTCGAGCCCCAGATGATCAACACCCATCCTATCAAAAGCATAAATACAAGTATCCTTTGTTATGCTCTTTTCATTTTTGACTTCACCAAAATCTCGCACTCTTTTTAACAAATGATTGGCGATACGAGGTGTTTTTCTACTACGTTTACCAATCTCAAAAGCAACACCTTTATCAAGTTTGACGGAAAGTATCTCAGCTGAACGATCAACGATAATAGACATTTCTTCATCCGAATAAAAATCTAGCTTTAAATGAATCCCAAATCTTGTTTTAAGTGGATCACTCACCAAACCAGATCTAGTCGTGGCTCCTACAAGAGTAAATGGTTGCAATTGAATTTGTAGGGCATTGGCAGTGACTCCTTCTCCCACAACCAAATCCACAAAAAAGTTTTCCATAGCAGGATAGAGTAACTCTTCTTGTTTTTTGATAAAACCATGAATTTCATCCACAAAGAAAACTTCGTTGGTTTTTAAAAGCGTAAGAAAACGCACCAAATCTGCACCTTTCGAAATAGCGGGTGCTGAAGTCGGTGTGAAGGGCACATTCAGTTCATTGGCGATGATATTGGCAAGAGTGGTCTTCCCGAGCCCTGGTGGACCCGAAATCAAAACATGGTCGAGGGGAGATTTTCTTTTTTTCGCTGATTCGATATAGACAGAAAGGTTTGCTAAAACTTCTTTCTGTCCTATAAATTCCGTAAGTTTGGTGGGACGAAGGCTCGGTTCATCCTCACCAATTGATTCTATTTCCTCGCGTAAACTCACTTCAATTTGGTTTCTGCTCCGGAGTGATCGCAGTCAAGATTTCATTTTTATTTCGAATGATTTTTATCTCAATTCGTTTGCCAATTTTGGATCCTGCTATGGCCACTTGCACATCACTTGGAGTTTTCACTTCTTTCCCATCAATTTCGGTGATCACATCATAGGATCTAAGACCTGCTTTCTGCGCAGGAGAATTGACAACTCGTTCCATCACGATGGCACCTTCCGTTGACTTAAGGCCAAGTTGTTCAGCTGCTTCTTTCGTAATTGGTGCTAAGCTGACTCCGATCCAAGGCCGCGTGACTTTACCATCGACTTTAAGTTGTTCGGCAATTCGTTTAGCTTCGTTAATCGGAATCGTGAGGCCAATTCCTTCGGAGCCACCTGATTGAGAAAGAATCATTCGATTGATACCTATAACTTCACCGCGAATATTTAAAAGTGGTCCACCACTGTTTCCTTGGTTGATCGCCGTGTCTGTCTGAATATAAGATAAACCAGATTCATCAATGCCACCTCTTTGCACCGCAGATACAACCCCGACAGTAAAAGAATATTCTAATCCAAGGGGTGCTCCAATGGCAATCGCCCAATTTCCTACTTTCACCTTATCCGAGTTACCGATACGAATGGGTGTAAGTTCTGATTTTGGTGCATCAATTTTAAGTAATGCAACGTCCATTGTAGAATCAGAACCGATTAATTTTGCGTTAAACTTATTTTTATTTCGTAGTTTTACTGTTAGTTTATCCATCCCGTCTATAACGTGATGATTGGTTAAAATGTACCCTTCATCATTTAGAATGATACCAGAACCTAATCCATTTTGAATTTCTTGTATGACTTTACCACCACCTAAGCCTTGTCTGCCGAATAAGTGATCAAAGAATGGGTCGCCTGTTAAGGGAGCTCCTTGTCTTCGATTGACACGTCTTTCTGTGGCAATAGAAACAACACTCGGTGCTACTTTTTCAAATACTTCTTGGAATGCATCTTCCATAGCGATCGCCTGCGTTTGCGCAGGCGACAATTTATCGGTAGCATCGGCATTCAATTGCAATGGATTGTTGGAATGAGAGTCTCCACAAGTAAGTATTGGGGACAAAAAAGTTCCCAAAAGTAAAAAAGTAGAAGCAATTGCTATAAATTTAAATTGATTTGATTTTGTTTGGTTCATAGATCGCAAAACAATATTCTCCTCTGTTGTATTAGACTTTTTTTCCACCAAATTTGTTTTTAACTCATTCGGAAGATGACAAAAATAATTTAGGCTTGAACACATTGTCCACACTGTTAGTGTACAATGTATGCCAAAAACCGCATTAATCCCACTCGCTCCAGGCTTTGAAGAAATGGAGGGTATCATCCTTGCCGATGTTCTCAGGCGCGGAGGTGTCGAAGTGGTGACTGCGTCCATTTCATCGGGACCCATCGTTGCCGCAAGAAAAACGATTCATCTTGCCGACAAAAGCTTAGAAGAAGTATCTGAACTTTTTTTTGATTTAATCGTTTTGCCAGGTGGTTTAGAGGGAACCAAAAATTTACAAAGCTCAAAACTCCTTGAACAGATGGTTCAAAAACAAAATGAAAGAAAAGCTTTACTTGGTGCTATATGTGCCGCCCCGAATGCACTCAGGTTTTGGAAAATTATATCGGGAAATGATCCTTTTACTGCCTTTCCGACAAGCATTCATATGACTACTGGTGGAGTTTATAAATCCGAAAGAATTGTTTCACATAACCATATCCATACGAGCATTGGCCCTGGTTCAGCTTTTGAATTTTCTTTGTTTTTACTTGAAAAGTTACAGGGAATAGACATTAAAAACCAAGTGGCATCTAATCTATACCTTCCCCACTATAGAGAGTAATAATTTTCGTACATAGTTTGGTTTTTAATTTTCACTCGAAATGAAATCAAGGAATGAAGTTAAAGATATCTATACAAATTGCATTCGAATTACTGTGTGCACAGTGATTTTGTTAGTTTCAATCCTAGATTGCAGCGACTTCTTCCTTTGAGTAGACACTCAAAATATAATCTATCGTTTGTCTTTCGTTATCATCAAAGAGTAATTCATTCAATAGGAAAAAATCTAAAATTAACATTCGTTCATCGGCTGCAATTTGCATCAGTTCATGTAATATGATTGATAATCGATTCGAATTTCTATCTTTCGGATTACTTCTTTTTTCCTCTTCTAATTCAAAAATATTTTTCATTTCTTTTACAAAATCTTCCCATCGTCCAATTTGAAAAAGCAATGTCTCGATGAGTGCTATTAATTCGGGTTTAATCAGATTTGATTCTTTAAGAAAGACAAAAATCATTCGAATGGATGCATAAAGATTTTGGTTTCGAAAAAAAAGACGTCGAAGCTCTTCAATTTCAAGATGGTCAAATAAGAGTGCAAGATCGGCGAAACCATTTGGTGAGTCTTCTATTTTGGCAAAAAATGAATCCCAGGCCTTCGCGTCCAAGTTTGCAAGAAGATTGATTTTTAAAGTTTTATCTTTGCTTACTATTTCTGAAGAAAGAAGTTGTAAACTCATCTCTGATGGAAAAAGTTTCGTAACTTTTGATATGTAACTTCCATATTCCTCTTTGCCATCAATGAGATATCTACCCAAGGCTAAATAGATATAATGTTCAACAATTTCAATAGGCAAATGTGGATTTTTGAAGATAGAGTCCGCCTGGGAATCTTCCCAGAGAATCCAGAGGTATCCTACAAAGTAATCTCTGAGTTCGGGAGTAAAATATAATATCTCAAAGAATTCTCTAGATACTTCGCTTTGCGAAACCATAAGAAGCGTTCTTTTGGCCGCCTCGGGACTCATCTTTTTCCAACAATTGATATCTAATGGTTCCATTATTATTCAAGACGAAATTTAGGCGACTTTCCCATTCAAGATTCGACATTTTTATATAAATAAAAACTTTTTGATTTTTAATTAAAATGAAACTATCATTTTGAAATCAGTCACCTCTTCATTACTTAGGATAAATACTATGAGTTTTGCTGACGTTTACATCTTGCATGTTACGAAAAGGCATAAGTAAGACTTTGCCAATTATCGATTGATTACTTTATCTGAAGAAAATATAAAAAAGATTCTTTTAAGAAAGGATTAACTATGGTAATGATGATATTGATATCACTATTAAAAATTTTAATTTAATTTCGGAATTTATGAATCAATACAAAAAGAAATTTAATTTCTATACTTAAGAAAATTAGAATATTAAAAAGTAGTTCAAAATCAGTTTGGTGTTGGAGGAGCAGGAGGGTTTTCACCTCTTTCAGCAATCAAACTCTCTATGGCTACTTTTTCATTTTCATGAACTTGTAGGTGACTTTCCATTCCAGTAAGTTTAAATACTTTCGCGACAGAACCGTGCACATTGCACACTTTCAAGTTTCCATGATATTTTTTTAATTTGTACATCGCGGTAACAAGTGTTCCGATTCCAGACGAATCCATAAAGGGGACCTTTTCTAAATTGATAACGATTTCATATTGTTGGTTTTTGATTTTTTGATCTAGAATGTCCTTTAGTTCCTTCGCATTGTAAAGGTCAACTTCCCCTTCAATGGAAACTACTGGAATGGTATCTAAGATTTTTTCGTGTATCAACATAGCTTTGATCTTTCTCTCTGGATTGAAATAGAAAAGAAAAAAATATCACATTCGGAAAACCCCGAAAGGTTTTCTTTCAATTTCTCTGGCAGACACGATGGAAAGTGCGCGTCCTAAGATATCTCGTGTTTCGCTTGGGTCAATAATACCGTCATCCCATAGACGGGCAGAACTATAAACAGAGGAAGACTTTTTTTCATAATCTTCTAAAATTGGTTTCTTAAAAGCAATCTCATCAGCCGCAGAAAGTGACTTTCCTTCCTTTTCGGCTTGGTCCAATTTTACAGTCCATAGAACATTGGCCGCCTGCTCACCACCCATAACTGAGATGCGAGCATTAGGCCACATCCATAGAAAATCAGGAGCAAAAGCCCGTCCACACATTCCGTAATTTCCAGCACCATAAGAACCACCGGTAACCACGGTTAGCTTAGGAACACTCGTTGTCGAAACAGCGTTCACCATTTTTGCTCCATCACGAGCAATGCCAGAAGTTTCAAATTTTTTCCCAACCATAAAGCCTGTAATATTTTGAAGAAATAATAAAGGAATTCGTCTTTGGTCACAAAGTTCAATGAAGTGAGCCGCTTTCAATGCACTTTCCGAAAAAAGTACACCGTTATTTGCAATGATTCCCACTGGATAACCATGTATTTCAGCAAATCCGCATATTAATGTTGTACCATATAATTTTTTGAATTCATGAAAAAAGGAACCATCTACGAGTCTTGCGATGATTTCTTTTACATCGTAAGTTTTACGGGAATCTTTTTGTATGACACCGTAAATTTCAACTCCTGGGTAAAGTGGATCTTTTGTTTGTCTCGGAAAAACTTTTTTCTTTGCGTTTAAATTCCGGACGATAGAACGAGTGATCTCAATGGCATGAAAATCATCTTCTGCATAATGATCAGTGACTCCAGAAACTCTGCAATGCACATCTGCACCACCTAACTCTTCTGGTGTGACGATTTCTCCTGTCGCCGCCTTCACAAGAGGTGGGCCACCGAGAAAGATGGTTCCATTCCCCTTTACAATCACTGACTCATCAGACATAGCAGGAATATAAGCACCGCCCGCTGTGCAGGAGCCCATAACAACCGCTATCTGAGAGATGCCCTTTGCACTCATATTTGCTTGGTTAAAAAATATTCGACCAAAATGATCCTTGTCAGGAAAAACTTCATCTTGCATGGGCAAAAATGCACCACCAGAATCTACTAAATAGATACAGGGAAGATAATTTCTTTCTGCAATTTCTTGTGCGCGAATGTGTTTTTTAACTGTTAGGGGGTAATATGTACCACCCTTAACCGTGGCATCATTTGCCACTATCATACATTCTATGCCTTCAACGCGACCGATACCTGTAACGATACCTGCTGATGGCACAAGATCAGGATAAACACCTTCTGCCGCCAAACAAGCAATTTCTAAGAACTCAGTTCCATCATCTATCAAATTAGAAATTCTTTCACGAGCCGTCAATTTGCCCCTTGACTTGTGGCGTTCCATGGCCTTTTCACCACCACCTAACTTTACTTGATTGATTAGATTTCTGATAGGTACTGCAATTTCTAAAAATGCGGATCGATTTTCTAAAAAATCCTTAGATTTATTTTTGATATTAGAAAGAATTGTTTCCATATTACTCTTCTTCGCCGCTTTTTCTCTTAAAATTAAATACCTTCGCTTTGTTACGCGAATATGAATCAACCAAATACTCTATCTTTCCTGCAAGTTCTTCTGGACATTCTTCCATAGGTAAATGGTTGGAAGGCACAGATGAATGGGCACTCGTTCTTAGAGTTGCTTTTATAAATTCTGTTTGGTAAGGGGAAATCCGAAAATCAGAATCCCCAACAATGATTTGCCTTTGACCGACAAGGGATTTGATACCATCTTCTAAATCGCGGACGGTATGACTTGACCTATCTACATTTCTAATAAATTCTAGAGTGTTTTTACGATTTTTACCAGCAAACAAAAGTTGGAAGGTATCTTTTTCCCAATTGGTATCAAACTTAAATCCTTTTTTTGTTAAAAATAATTGGTAAAAAAGTTTGAGAAGTGGCGGTCGAAACATAAAAGACAAAATATCACCGAACAAAGGTATTTTCAAAAGATTTAAAGGTAAATAGAATTTAAATTTTGGTAAATTTAAAAATCCATTTGTAATCGTTAATGATTTGATATGTTCTGGGTGTTCTTTTAATAAGAAACCAAGGATAGGCAATGCATAATCATGCGCTACGATATGAACCTTTTTTTCTTGTGTCACTTTTTCCAAAAACTTATATAAGTAGTATGCTTGCATTCTGTGCGAAAGAGGTGTTAGGGGTCTCTCACTCAATCCAATACCAAGAAAATCTGGAGCGACAACTCTATATTTTTTTTCTAAAAGGGAAATCAGTTTACGATAATGATACGAAGTAACCAAAAAACCATGTAAGAGAACCACTATCTCATCTTTTGAACCTTGATCTCGATAAAAATATTTCACTCCATCTATATCGATGAATTTTCCTAAATTTAAATGCTCCTGCAATAATGGGCTCACTTAGCCGATTCCACTAATTTAGAATATAATAAATTAAGATAATTTTCTTCTGGTTCAGTTAAATTTATTTCACGTCTTGCCATTATTTTTTTTGTGTCAGTTAAAAATGAATCCAAGCGATAAAAAGAACCTTTTGCTATCCAAGTAAATGGGTGACTGTAACCTGAAATTCTATCTTCTACAATATTTGATCCAATATCTAAAACACAGCCCGTATTTAGCATAACACCAATAGCAATTTTAGAAAATGGTCCGATGATGGATCCAAATTTAATAGTCCCAGTGTTCGCTTCCGTAGTTCCAATTTTTAATTTAATAATCCCATAATTATTTTTTAAATCTGAAGTCGTAGATAGTGCGCCAAGGTTTACCCAATTTGAAACGAAGGAATGTCCCAAAAAACCTTCATGATGTTTGTTGGAATAATCCAGAATGATTGTATTTTCTACCTCGCCACCTATCCTACAATTTTTCCCGACAAGAGACCCACCAGTAATCCTGGCATTGTCAATTTGTGAATCTTTACCAATATAAAGTGGACCTTCCAAAAAACTGAATGAGGAAATTTTTGCATTCTCATCAATGAGTATAGGCCCAGAAGAAGTGTCGAACACCACACCTGGATAAACTTTAGCTGAGGGATGAATATAAAGATGTTTATCTTTTCCAATTACATGAAATCCCGCAGATTTCACTGAATATTTTTTTCTATAATTTTTCCATTCTCGATTTAAGACTAAGGCGTCTTCAATGATTGATGTCACACTTCTTTGTAAATCCCAAGGCAAATAGTTGTCAGGTGTCAAAACTTCATCAACCGGTTTGTTTTCAAAGGGTAAAATATCAGGATAACGATTTAATATCAAATTTTGGAAATCATTATCTCGACAAGCATAGTATAGGCGGTGATTTCGATTTTTTAATTTTAATTTTTGAATTAAATTCAGACCGCCGAGATTCCACTCCATAAAAGAATGAAATCTAGAAATCGGATCTAAAACAAGGGGTCGATTTCTTTCATCAATTAAAATTGATTTCAGAGAAGACAAATTTATTCTACCGTGACTGACTTAGCTAAATTACGAGGTTGATCCACATTACATCCCCTAAGAATCGCAATATGATAAGATAACAACTGCAATGGGACGACCGCTAATAGAGGAACCAATGGATCAGCAATACTCGGAATCTCAAACGTAAAATCTGCCATTTCTTTAATTTCTTTATCACCCTCTGTCACGATCGCAATCACTTTTCCTTTTCTTGCTTTTACTTCTTGAATATTTGAAATTACTTTTTCGTACGAATTGTCCTTTGTGGCAATAAATACCACAGGCATATCTTCATCAATAAGGGCAATAGGACCATGTTTCATCTCTGCGGCAGGATAACCTTCGGCATGAATATACGAAATTTCTTTTAATTTAAGCGCACCTTCCAAGGCTACAGGAAAGTTATACCCTCGACCCAAATAAAGGAAGTTAGTTGCCTTGTAAAAAGATTTTGAAATCTCCAAGATTTGGTCAGCGTGACCCAAAATGGATGCTACTTTATCGGGAATCGTATCTAAACCAAATAATAACTCTTGGTATTTTGATTTAGAAATTGTACCTTTTTTAAGACCAAGATACATTGCCATCATAGCAAGGATAGTCACTTGAGATGTAAATGCTTTCGTAGAAGCCACTCCAATTTCTGGACCAGCATGCAAATAAGCACCCGCGTCTGCAGCTCTGGCAATTGAAGATCCGACGACGTTACAAACTCCAAAAATTAAAGCACCTTTTGATTTTGCAAGTTCTATGGCCGCTAATGTATCGGCTGTTTCACCTGACTGAGATACGGCGATCACAATGTCCTTATCACGGATCACCGGATTTCTATAACGAAATTCAGATGCGTATTCTACTTCCGTTGGAATACGAGCCAGGTCTTCAAAAAGATATTCTCCGATCAGACCCGCATGCCAAGAAGTGCCACAACCAATAAGTAACATCCGTTCTGCGTTCACAAATCGATTCAAATATTGATCAATACCACTTAATACAAGATATTGTTCTGCGGAAACCAGACGTCCTCTCATGGCATCACGAATGGAACGTGGTTGCTCAAAGATTTCTTTGAGCATAAAATGTGGATATCCACCTTTTTCTATATCTTCTAAATCCAATTCTAATTTTTGTATGAAAGGGGTTTTAACAATATTTTCTAAACTTTTTACTATCAAACTTCCGTCTTTAATGATTGCCATTTCTCTATCATTTAAGTAAGTTACTTCACTCGTATATTCGATGATAGGTGTCGCATCAGATGCTATAAAGTATTCATCTTTTCCGATACCAATAACAAGCGGAGAACCTTTGCGTGCGGCAATTAATGTACGTTCGTCTTCTTGGGATAAAACGACGATGGCATAGGCACCGACAACTTCATTTAATGCTAATCGAACTGCTTCTTCGATCGAACATTTGTTTTGCGTTTTGATTTCTTCGATTAAGTGGATTAATACTTCGGTATCTGTGTCGGAAAGAAATTTGTGACCTGATAATTCTAATTCTTTTTTGATTGAAGAATAATTTTCTATGATACCATTGTGTATGATGGCGAGTTTTCCATCAGAACTTGCATGAGGGTGTGCATTTTTGTCATTCGGTTCCCCGTGAGTGGCCCAACGAGTATGTCCGATCCCAACACTTGCACTTAATTGTCTTTGCCCGATCTCAATTTCAAGATCAGATACTTTGCCTTTCTTTTTTACAATTTCTAGATTGCCGTTTAACATTGCTACGCCGGCACTATCATAACCTCGATATTCTAAGCGTTTCAATCCCTTAATGATGATTGGTAATGCTTCTCTTTTACCTAAATATCCTACGATTCCACACATTGTTTTACCCTCTTTAAGGTTAAGTCCAGATCTGATTTTGACCTTGATTCTGCGATCACTCTAAATATAGGTTCCGTGTTAGATGGTCTAATATGTATCCACCTATCACCTTCCGATAACCACAATCCGTCTTTGATGGAAACTTCGGCTTTTGGGAAGCCTTCTCGAAATTTTTCAAAAAGACTATCCAACGAAAAATCTTTGGCTAATGGAAAAGAAAGTTTTGTCATTTGGATGTCTGGAAGTTCTGAAACAAAATCATCTATTTTGAGATTTTCCTCGGCCATTAAATTTAAGATATGTGCAATTCCTGAAAGTGTATCCCTTCCAAACGAAGGGATATTTGGATCGATAACACCACCATTCCCCTCTCCACCAAATACAGCTTTGTTTGCGAGCATCTCTTCTACGACATTGGCCTCACCAACTTTTGACCGAATGACTTTCGCACCAAATACATCAGCAACAAATTCATTTAAGAAACTTGTTGATAAATTTACGACCACCTTACTTCCTTTTTTGGCACCACGAAGGACACTGCGAAGTGCTAAAGGAAGAGTCAATTCTTCCGATATCGCGCCACGTTTTGGTGTGAATAAAACAAGTCTATCTGCATCGGGATCGAGTGCGAAGCCTATATCTGCCTTTGATTTTTTGAATGCTTTTTCTGAAGATACGAGTGCGCTCGGTGTGGGTTCTGGAGGACGTGGAAATGTACCATCTGGCTTACAGTTATGTTCGATCACCGAACAGCCCAATTGGCGAAGTAAATTTGGAATTACAAATGAACCAGCCCCTCCGACAGCATCCACGAAAACTTTGAATTTTTTCTTTTTAATCTTTTGAACATTGACTCTTGCTAACACCGATTTGATGTGAAGATCTATATAATCTTCACCAGATTCCACATATGCCTTTGGATGGATCAGTTCTTTAGCAAAATTTCCAGATTTCAAAATAGACAAAAGTGTTTCATTTTCTTTTGCATTAAAGAAAAAACCATCTTTGGAAATAAATTTAAATGCATTCCACTCCATCGGGTTATGCGAAGCAGAAATCATAATTCCGCCCTTTGACTTGGAAAGTTTGACTACAGCTTTCGTTGTCGGAGTCGGAACTAGTCCTAAAGTTAAAACATTGCAATCAAGTGCAAGGAGAGATGCGGTTAATAAATTTTCAAAATAAGGACCACTAGGTCTAGAATCACGACCAATGACAGTTGTTTGGCCCTTCATCATGGTGGCAAAAGATTGAGCAAATAATAAAGCTTCAGGTAAACCGAATCCATGATTGATTTTACCACGGACACCTGAAATCGAAATCATAAGGGACGAGAGATTGTATTCTCTGTTAACGATCATATATCAAAGTCCAATGTGGTGCAAATACTAGGGAAGTCTATCTTTTTCAAGGAAGATGGGGGTAGGGAAAGAAATCCCTCTCTAGGACTCGAGGGTTTTAGATGTAAAAAAACGGAATTGGGCGATGACAGGATTGAACTGCCGACCCGCTGCTTGTAAGGCAGCTGCTCTCCCAGCTGAGCTAATCGCCCGTTCGTAATGCCAGTAAAATCGCGTTGCTCTCTGGTGTCTATTTAAAAATAAAAAAGGCCACACTAGGTGACCTTTTCGCATAAATCTTATGTGAACAAGGATTATGCGGCAGTTGCGCCAATAGCATTGATACGAGCTGCCATACGTGCTTTCTTACGATCTGCATTTTTTTTATGAATGAGTTTCGTTTTAGCTGCTCTATCTAATCTAGAAGCATACTTACTAAATACAGTAAGTGCCTCGTCTTTGTTTCCGATTTTTATCGCTTTTAACAAATTACGTGCATATGTACGCATCTCAGTTTTATCCTGAGCGTTGCGCTCTTTGCGACGCTCTGAGCGTCTGATGTCTTTTTTGGAGGATCTTAAATTAGCCAAGGAACGTCCCCTACGAGGAATTTTTACTTATCTTTTGAGTACCAGTCTGTGGGTCAAGGCGAAAGATAAAAATTTCAGTACCGATTGCTACAATCTGTCACCTTAGAATCTGAGGGAATTATGTTTTATACATTACTACAATTCGACAAAGAATTGGCAAACATCCTAAAAGAAAAACATCTAGAATTGGGGTTTATCATAAGAATTGCCCTCTTGGAACTTCAATTGAGAGATATATCAATCTGGGAAACGAATCAGAAACAAAGTTCTTACTTTGAGAGAGTTCATCTAACCGAAACAGATTTTTTTTACTTATATCGTAAGTCGCAAGAGATCGAAGTTGACCCAAATATGCTATTATCATATGCTTTTACAGAGACATTATTGGACATACTGCGATTGTGAACCCAGAAAAAGGAAAACAAACTTATATAAAAATTGGAAATATCTCAGAGATAGATCCCAATAAACTTTCGATTTCTCAGATCAATCAAAGGTTTATTGACAATGATAACAATCGCTATGCGCTAAGGTTTAACAAAGACACACGTAGAATTGAAATTATAAAAATTACAACAGTGCAAGGTGTTGAAGTCGTAAAATCAACGGTCGATGCACCTCAGAAAACACCAGACATTGTGGCACCTCAGGTCAAGTTACCAGTCGAGTCGGCACCTTCAAAACCCATCCATACGCCAGATGATGGAGAAATTGACAGGAGGTCGTCTCCGAGATCGGGAGGGCCCAATAGCGAAGAATCACTGCTAGGTGGCGATACGGATCTTGATATTATGGGAATCCAAGAATCAAAAATTGATTCCACTCTTGGCAATACAACTTCAAAAGATGAATCTCCTGCGGCCATCAATTTAGATAAACCAGAAGCTCGTGTTCCTGGTCAATTGATTGAACATTTTATTAAAGTTCTCACATCTTATAAAGAAAAAGCAAATGCGATCATTCGCAACATTCAGTCTTCTCGTATTTTTGAACTTACTGGCGATCCATCTGAAAATAAGAATATTGTGGGAAACCTTGCTCGCGAATTTGAAGCACAAATATTTGAATCTATAGATAAAATGGTCGATATGCATAAAGAAATGACCTCTTATCCTCGTCCAATTACATATTATATCTCTAAGGCTCCTGCAGATATGCGCGAAGAGATGCGATTTATAGAATCGGACAGAGAAAAATTGGACAAACTTCACTTATTTGAAATGCAACGTCACACGACAACAATTGTGAAGGATATGAAAGTACTAAGTTTACAATTATTGAATTTATTAAATCTAAAAACAGATTCCCAGGTCAAACAATTACAATACCCGAACCAATTGATGTACGTAGATGCGAAAAATGCTTCATTGTATTTTTCGCAAGATCTCGATAAAACAATTATGGAAGTGGATAATTGGAAAAATCAAAAATGAGCAAAGAATTATCAGAAATCGAAACAAAAAATCTATTAGAAAAAATTCGCAGTGAATACCAAGAACATGGAAAATTAAATCCAAAGGCTTTCGACCAAATTAGTTTTGAAACTAGATACATTCAAATGCTAAAAGTACGTGGCAATGTAGGAAAATTTTTACTAGAAGAAATCTCATTTTTAGAACAATTAAAAAGTAAATTCCAAGACCTGGTCGCCAAAAAAGAAGCGGCAAAAGCAAGTACCCTCAATCGCATCATGGATGAGTCCATGGAAAAATTGGAAAAATACCAGAAGGTAGATTTTCATCCTGTCGCAAAACTAGAGTTACGTTACTTCTATGGTGCCATGGTCGAGTTTGCTGAAAAAGAGTTACCAGTTCTTATCAATATTTTCAAAGGAACCCCTGAATATACCTTTTTGCAAGATGCAGTTTTGATGGTGGAAAGAATTGGTCTTTCCCGTAGAGGAATGCCTTCCTTAAAAATACAAGAAATCACAAAGAGCCTGCTTGATGCCAACGGAAATCCCATCATGATTGAAAAGGTATCCCAAGGATTATTGCGGGATGGCTGTTTAGCTTTAAAAAATATCACACAAGCTATACAAGATTTAACTTCTAAAAATAGAATCAATCCGGACTTAGTTGTGCAAGTGAATGATAGAGAATATCCTAGAGCATTTCAAAATTATGCTAACAAAAAATTTGGCGAATCACTCATTTTGATTTCTGAACGATGCCGACAAATCATACAAGATTTTCGAATGAATTCATTGCTCGGGATGGACTAATCTTATTCTTTAGGTTTTATGAAACCTATTTTAATCGGTGTTGCAGATACAATTGAACAAGAATTTGACTCAGACTTTTATAAAAATGCGAGCACAATGGAGAAATACTTCCAGCTTCTCTCTCGCTCTGTTGATAAACTCTGTGATTTCCTAGGCACTGATGCGAAAAAACTCTCTCCTTATCTTACTGATTTTGTTTCCATAGATTCTCTTTCCCTTGGTCGAAGTGGTTATGGTCATGCGGTACGCGACGCCAATGATCTAGGTTTCACTGGAATATCCTGCCATATGGTAGATTTAGGTGGCGCAAGTGTGGGTGGCGCAATCCACCAAGCCTACTCGATAGTGACAAGTAACCCGAATGCTGTCGTTTTGATCGCGGCGGCGGATGTCCCAAAATCAGTCTTTCGTCAAATTTCAGACCTCAAGCGCCTAACAGAAACTGTATGCCATAAAGATCATGAGATCAATTACGGAGCCACTCTCATTGGACTTTATTCCCTACTTGCAGAAAGGCAAATGAGTGAATCGGGCATTACCCTTGATGATTATAAAGAAATTACAAAACTATTTCGTAGTTATGCGATAGATAATCCGAGAGCATTCCAATATAAAAAAGAATTAACTGAAAAACAACTAAGTAGGCCTCTTGCTGGACCTTACTCCACTCCAATGATTGCCATTGTGACCGATCATGCTTTCGCTACTCTCATTACGACTGAAGCCAAAAAACAAGAGTTAATTGACAAAGGTATCATCAAAAGTGATTCAAAACATATATATATTTCTGGGGCAAGTCATGCCGTTCATGCAGAATACTTTTATCAAAAAAAAGGAATGGCCAGTCCCGCAAGTATAGCTGCCGAAAAAGCATTTTCGCTCTCAGGACTCAAAAGAGAAGACGTAGAGTATGCTTGGATATATGACTGTTTTACCGGCATGATCATTCACCAAGCAAGTTTATATTTTGGGATTCCTGGCAAAGAAGTGGCAGAAGCACTCAAACATGGAAATATTAAAAATGGAAAAAAGGAATTTCCCATAAATTTTGGCGGAGGAATTCTAAATTATCAAGCCGCCATGTCTTTGTCAGGTGTGACTGGTCTAATCGATGTGACTTCGCAATATGGCCTGGCAGTCAATCCCATTCCAAAAACTCTGAGCACTCCACCAAGCGTTAGTTTGCTTGGAGGCAACGGAGGCATTGATAGTATCAATTCAGTTATCATATTTAGCACAAACGACAACAACTATCCGACGAGAAGCCCACAAATTTCAAGGCCGATTCACATCAATGAAGTGGATGCGAAAGAAGGAGAGATTTGCGAAATCCTTTCGATTTCAACAGTCCACTTCAATGCGGGTGGAGATAAAAAAACTCCGTATGTGTTATGCGCAGCGCAAACAGAAAGAGGTTCCATGATACTCACAAATTTGTATGATGAGAATGAAAAGGAAATCCTCACTAGCGAAGGGTTATCCTTCAAACAAACAAAAGTTCAGTTAAAAAATATTAACGGTTTACTACAGTCTGTTAAACTCTAATTGAATTTAAAAATCAGATCCGACTATTTGCAGTAAAATGCTATTTTGAATTATTTAATAAAGTAGATTAAAATTAAAACACGAATAACGTGAGTTAGCCTAAACCAATTCTAAATTTTAGAATTGGTTTAGGAACCTAAGATTTCCGGATTGGAAGTATCGTATGTCATTGATGCCATATCGCATCATCACCAAACGATCTAGCCCAAGTCCGAAAGCAAATCCTGTCCATTTTTTCGGATCATGTCCACCATGTGCGAGAACATTTGGATGGACAAGTCCACAAGGCAATAACTCAAGCCAGCCAGATTGTTTACAAACAGAACAACCTTTTCCTTCACAAACAAGACATTGAATGTCCAATTCAAAGCCTGGTTCGACAAACGGGAAATAGCCGGGACGCAATCGTGTTTTCACTTCTTTTCTAAAGATACGCGAGAGAAGAGTTTCCATTGTATAAATTAAATTGGCAATGGAAATATTTTCTCCGACAACCATACCTTCCACTTGGTAAAATGTATTCTCATGTGATGCATCCACTTCTTCATACCGAAAAACCCGACCAGGTGCAATGATTCGAAAAGGTGGTTTTAAATTGCGCAGTGCTCGGACCTGTATAGCAGAGGTATGTGTTCGCAACAAATTTCCGTCAGTTGTATAAAAGGTATCTTGCATATCTCTTGCAGGATGATCTTCCGTAAAATTCAAAGCACCAAAATTGTTTTCATCTGTTTCTACTTCAGGACCATCCATGATCGAAAAACCCATAGAAGTAAAAATATCTTCAATCTCATATTGTATTTGTGAAATGGGATGAAGTGTTCCTCTTTCATTGGAAGGCAAAGGCCTTAAAGAATCAAAAAATTCTGTTTTTAATTTAATTTCGTAAAATTCTTCTTTCAGTTTGTTTCTTTGTATTTCTACAAATGATTCAATCTTCGTCTGTGCTTCGTTAGCGATTTTGCCTATAGTCTTTTTTTCTTCGACGCTTAAGGAAGCTATGCCTTTTAAAACTGACGTTAGTTTTCCTTTTTTACCAACGAATAAGTTTTTCGTAGAATCCAATTGATCTTCAGAAGGACAGGATACAAGAGCCGTTTCAGCATCTTTTACAATAGTTTGAATTTCTTCGAGTAAACTCATTTATTTTCTCTTTCTATAATTAACAATTTCAAGTCTGGATAAATTCCACCGAAAGCACCATTTGACATAGCCAATATGACTATTTTATGATTTTTGAATTTCAATATTTCTTTTGTTAGGTGTTTTATCAAATCTCGCGGGTCTTTACAGTATATGGCAGGTTTTGAAGTTTTAAGTTTTGTATCCTTAACTAACTTTTTAACATTTAAGCGGGACTTAGAACCAACTTTGTTCAATTGGTAAACTTCCGTAATCATAGTCAGATCTGAACCTTTAAACGATTTAGCAAAATCATCTTGGAAAACATTTCTATGAGAAGTGGCACTTCTCGGTTCAAAAAGAGAAATGATTTTATAATCTGGATAAGCCTGTTTGTGCGCTTTGACAGTTTCATGGATCGCCACAGGGTGATGGGCGAAGTCTTCTACTAACAAACTATTTTCAGATCGAAATAAAATTTCCTGTCTTCGTTTCACTCCAGGAAAACGAAGGAATGCGCTTATAATTTCTTCTCTTTTGTTTGGTGCAATTTCAAGGCAAACTCTGATGGCCGCCTCCGCATTGCGGTAATTATGTGCTCCAATCAATGAAGGTTTTAAAACCTTTTTATTTTTGGTGTCGGAAAGAATTCCTTTTTCATATTTAAAAATAGAATTCTTTTCCCCTAATTCAAATTTTTCAAGAGGAGCATGTTTATAATTTTCTAAAATAGAATTCAAATTCTTTGATCCATTCCAAGACAATACCTTACCTTGGCTCGGCACCAAATTCAAAAGACGCTTGAACATAACTTTTATGGCATCTAAATCAGCAAAAATATCTGCATGGTCAAAATCCAGAGCATTTAACACGAGATAGTATGGACGGTAATGTAAAAATTTGGAACTTTTATCAAAGAAAGCACTGTCATATTCATCGCCCTCTATGACAAAATATTCACCTTTTCCGATATCAAAACCGGCATGACCATCAGTACGAATGCCACCAACAAAAAGACCGGGTGCCAATCCAATTTCGGATAATAAATAATGAGTTAAAAAGGTTGTGGTCGTTTTGCCGTGAGTTCCTGCGATTACGATAGGCTTTTTTCCTTTTAGAAAAAAATGGCCAATCGCTTGTGCCATGCTCATGTATTCAATGCCGGAATTTAATACTGCTTCTACTTCAGGATTGCCACGAGAAATCGCATTTCCAATAATTACTAAATCTGCACCTTTCACATTTTCTGCAGCATAGCCAGATTTAGGTGAAAGGCCCCACTCGACCAACTTATCAGACATAGGTGGATACAGATTTTGATCTGAACCAGATATTTCATGACCCAATTGTTTTAACATATAAGCTAAATTGCCCATGGCAATTCCGCCAATGCCAACTAGAAATATTTTCAATTGAGTACCGTCCTAAGAATGTGATAAAAAAATAAGGGCACGCTGATGAGAACTAAAAAGAAAAGTGTGACTTTCATAAGTAAAAAGAAAAAATCACGGGAAGTCCACATTCTTTGGATCGATAAATACATGTATGCTAATTGCAATGAGTATAGAAAGCCCAAACCTAACAAAAGCAAGGGGAAAGGTGGAGGCAAAATCCAAAATACTGATGTGGAAGTAAATGGTAAAAATGATATAATAAAAACATGTGGTTCAGGTCCAGACCAATCCATTGCTTTATCGCGCATTTGGTGGTACATTCGAAAACTATCCGTAAGCCGAAGTAAACCATAGACTAAAACATAAAATCCTATGATGGGGATAATGCCCTGAAACAATGAAATATTTGTTTCTTCATCTAAGGATGTCACTTTGAAGACAAAAATCTGAATGAGATTGCCAACAAATTTCATAAGCCCACCCAAAAGTGCCAGGCTTAGGTGAATCATAAATAAATCTCTGTTTCCTAAATCAGTCTTTTGGTAATACGATTCGAAAGCCGACTTCGGAGAAAAAAAGATATCTCTAAGAATTTGTTTGCGAGCGTTGTAAGTATTCGAATTTTGCACCTTATTGGATTTTCTGATTGGGACGTTCAAAGCGGGAAGCATTTTTCACTTCCATTGCGGCTTTGACGAAATTTTGGAAAGTATCTTCCTTCACAAAGCTCACATCTTCGGTAAAATAGCCTGTTATCTCTCGAACTACAGGCCGGTATTCTAAATCGTTCCATTTGAATTTAGAATACACCAAAAGTTTCCATCGATACGCATCTGAATGTGAAGAAGAAATAGTAAATTCTGGTTGGCCTTTTTTGAATTCTTGAGCTTTAAGAAATCCGGGTCCACTACTTTCATCAGGATACATATCGGCTCTTAAAGCTTTTAGTTTGGTTTCCCAATCATTGCCAATCGCGGGTGAAAATACAATTCGTTCTCCAGTTGGGCGACTCCATTGATTGACATATGTTTCATACTGGTTTTTTTTAGCAGAATTTTCAGCGCGAACCAATTGACCTTGTCCTGAAAATTCGATATGAGTCAAATAGCCACCGTTATATGAAATATATTGACGTTCGCGAATCCCATCCAACTTACCGCGAAATTTATCCAAAATATAGTTGTAAGGCGAAATGATTTTGTCATTGGCTTTTGTGATAATGCGCGATGTATCAGATTCCAGCTTTTTACCAAATATTAAATCTGAGCCACCTAACTCTGATTTCAGATCAGCATAATCTTTGCTGAGAATAAGCCTTGGTCCATCGCCTGTCAAACAATGGGCTTTAGTATGTTCTTCCGTTATAGGTTCAATAAACTTTGTTTTAAGAACACTCAAATCAGAAAATGTGTTTTTAACATTATAATTTCCTTCATACAATATTACATTTTTGGTTTCAGGATCAATGAAAGATACAGTGAATATTGGAGATTTTTTCCAACCCCTATCATACATTTGGATTTGGAATGGTGAATTAATAAATGATGGTTCTAATTTGCCACACCAAGTTTCTTTTGGTGGCGCAAATCGAATCACTTTCCAATTTTCTTTCCAGTAACTAACCTCAGTTTGGTTTTCATTTCTTTCTTCTAAGAGAAAAAAAACAAAGAACAGAAAAGAAATGCTGAATATTAAATAAATAATTTTTTTGTTCATACTTCTACGACAGACTTTCTACGTTTTGCACTTACATAGTACGCACCGAGCGCAAAAATAAATCCTGGATATAAAAATACACCTATTGCCCACACGATTAATTTTTGATTATCTGAAAGGGAAATCGTATTTGATTCTTCTTTCTTTTTCGGAATCTCTGCGATGGCAGTATCTAAAAATTGTCCAGTGACAAGTGCATTGGCAAAAGGTGCGTTGATAGCATATGATATATATTGATCCGTGATCCAAGAAGTCCCTGAATGCAAAACGATTCTACCTTTCTTTTCATCCGTTAGAGATAAGGGAGTGAGTAAAACAGAAAGGATTTTATTTTCTTTCTTTTCATCTCCATCTAACTTTGAATTTTTGTTTTTATCTGAAAATACATCAAAACCTGTTTCAAGTAAATTTTCTGACTTAAATAAAAATGGATTCGCTCCTGCTGAAACCGTACTAAGCGTACCGCTATAAGGGAACAATACTCCTACATCTTTTTTAGGTAACATTTCCGTAAGTTTATTTTCAGCTAGACGTTTGGCGACGATGACACCTGGTTTTTGAACGACTTCGACCAATGTTTCATTAGCGTATGACAAACCAGAAATATTCAGTAACCAAGAAAAATCTTCAGAACCTCTAGGATCAATAGTGATAAATATTTTTCCATTTTTTTCTAAAACGAATTTTTTAATTTCTGTCTGTGCCTCAGGCGAAAAAGGAACCGTAGGTCCAATGATCGCCACCATATCAGCGTCAGTTGGTAAATTAGAAGGCCATCCATTTGAAAACCCCCATTCCTCTACTTTGAAGTTTAAAAATTGCAAATTTGTTGTGAATCGATTGATTTGTTCGTTGGGAACGGTTTTAAATCCGATTCCATACCTTTCCCCATTTGAAGTCGTAAAATAAACTTTCTTTTGTTCTGTGGAAACGGTAAAAAGAGCTGAGATTATTTTTCTCTCCATCTCTTCTAAATCAGCTGGTTCCTTGATAAATATTTTTTCTTCTGTGTATGGCGTTTTGCTATTTAATAGTGAAACTTTTTTACACCTTATCACAATGCTACCGTTAGCTGCTTGCGGGAAATCTTTCAATAAATCTGTTTCAACGTCCGCATTGATAAATTGAACTGAGATCAAAGGATTTTCTGCCCTAATTTGATCGAGCATAATCTCTACATCGGGACGAACACGCGTTAACGCAAAAGAATTTGCAGGGCCATCAGCTTCTAAAGGTCTTGGATAAAAAGCGGTTATATTTGTTTCTTTGGTAATTTGCTTTAGTAAATTTCGTGCAATTGGGGAAAGAGAATATTTTCCTTTTGAACTTAAATCAAAATTATAATTTCGTTTGATGGCAAAATAATTGATCGCTACAAGAATTGGGAGTAAAATTAGAAAACCAAGTAATGCATTTTGGAGAAGTGAACTTTTAGATTTGGAAAGATTACTCTGAGCTTCAAGCGATGCACGTCCAATTTCGAGTAAGACTACTTGCAACAAAAAGGAAAAAGCAAAAATAATCAAAATCAAAAGTAAGAGTTCTCTGATTTTTGGAATAGAACTTACTTCCGGGTTAACACCTGATACATTGACATCCAACCAATCACGCAAGAGATACAATAAAAACGACCCAAATCCAAGGCCCGTTCCGATATAACGATTCTGATCTATCTTTCGCAGACCAGACGAAAAAATACGATACAGTGTATCAGAAAAAAGAAGTATAAAGACACACAGTAACCAAACTAATCTTTTAGAGGGATCGACTACCATTCCATCCAAAAGGAAAAAAACAAAAAGCGTAACTACACTCAAAAAAGGGAAAATACGTTCTAAAGAAAAACTCATTTAATTATCCTCTCCATCTTCTGGATTCGAGAACTTTGATTGTCAGATATAAAAACAAAAACGTACCACTCAAAAAGAAAATTATGCTCGTTAGTGGCAAAACACCTTTCGAAAAACTTATATAATGCGAAAAAATATGCAAATGAAATAATACTTTTCTAGTTGTAGCTTGGAATAGATGAGAAAAATATCCAACTACCCAAAGTGTGAGTATGATGAGCACGGAAATAAGTAGAGAAATCATTTGGTTTTTTGCCAAACTAGAAGCAAATAACCCGACAGTATATGTGAATGTTCCCAGTAAAAAAACTCCAATTGAACCTGCGCAAACGATATACAAAGGTGCTTGCCAATAAGAATAAAGTAGGATAGGAAACAAACCATTGATAAAAACAGTGATGATTCCACAAATTGTCACACCAAACAAGAATTTACCGAGGACGATATCAGCATCCGTGATAGGACTCGTAAATAATAGTTCAAGTGTGCCTTTATTTTTTTCTTCTACGATAGAACCCATAGAAATAATAATCATAGCGATGAGTATGGTTGTCATAAATGATACAAATGTGACGACAGTCGCCTCTTCATAATTTGCTCTACCATTAAAGTTTAGTATCATAATAAACAAAGCGTTTAGAAAGGCAGTCCCACCTAACACTAGTGGACCCATATAAGTTCCAAAAAATAATTTCAGTTCTTTTTTAAAAATCCAAAGAGCGGTTTGAAAATTCATATTTTCTCCAAAAAAATTTGTTCCAATGATACTTCTTGTTTTTTGATAGATTCTATGTTAAAACCTGAATTGTGAGAACTTGCAAAAAGTTTTTCTTTAAATGACTTTTGTTCTTTGGTTTGAATTAAAAAAATATTTTCTTCAAATGAGCCGCCAACATAAGTTAATTTATCTTCTGAACTAAGCAATGAACGTAAAAAGGATTCCATTTCTTCTTTTGATTTACCTGATAAACCTACTTCGATTCCAGCCAACTTACTCATTTCTTCATCTAACTTTGAAAAGCTAAGTTCTTGCCTTAATGCACCATTATGCAAAAATAAAAATTTATCGCAGGTTTTATAAATTTCACTTAAGATATGACTGGAAATAAGAACAGTATGATCTCCTGCTAAACTTCGAATCAAATTTCTAATTTCGACGATTTGTTTGGGATCAAGGCCCGAAATGGGCTCATCCATGATCACTACTTCCGGGTTCCCAAGAATCGCTTGGGCAATGCCTACCCTTTTTCTAAATCCTAAAGACAAAGTCGAGATCAATTTATCTTTCATCTCGACAATGTTAGTTTTTGCGAGTACCCTTTGGATTTCCGAAGGCAATTCTTTTTCTGAAATTTGTTTCAAACGACCAACAAACTCTAAGTAATCATATACCGCAAAATCTTCGTAAAGTGGTGGTGTTTCAGGTAGATAACCTATCTTACGTTTGGCCTCGAGTGGGAAATCAAAAATAGACTTTCCGTCAATTTGAGCATCTCCTGCACTCGGAATCAAAAATCCGGTAAGAATACGAATCGTAGTGGTTTTTCCTGCACCATTTAGGCCAAGAAGACCGACGACTTCACCCTTTTCGAGTTTGAAATTCAGACCTGAAATAGCCCGTTTTTCCCCATAAAATTTTGATAAATTGCTGACTTGGATCATAACTTTGTATTTGATTTAGATATATTTGGACTTATGTACGAAGAATTAGAAAAAATCAAAGGCTTTTTCAAGGATGAGCAAAGCTTTTTTGAAGCAAAGCAACTTCTTTTCAAAAATGAAGATAAATTTGGAAAAGATTTACTCTTTCAAATCGTAGAATTGATTCGTGATGCCGTGTTTGTTTTTGATTCCCAATGGCGTTATTTGCATGTAAATGTCAAAGGCCAAGAATTGGCATTACACGATAAAGAGGAACTTTTAGGAAAAGAAATGTGGAAAGTTTTTCCTGAACTCCTCACCACCGAACTTGGTGAAGGTATGTTGACTTCCGTTCGAGAATCAAAAATCATACATATCAATCAATACAAATATACCAATGGAAGATGGTTCGACTTTTTGATCTTACCATTAAAAGAAAACATAATCGTAATTGTCAATGAAATCACCTTACACAAAAAGGCGGAGATCGGTTATGAAAATGTAGTCACAAAAAATAGAGCCATACTAAGTGCCATACCAGATTTTTTATATCGCATCCACGATACGGGAAAACTAATCAATTATAAAGAGTATCCTGAATTTTTCGACTGGGAAAACATTGATTCTGATATAAAACTTCTATCAGTAGATGAAATATTTCCAAAATCACATATTCAATTAATTAAAAAAATGACAAGTGAGGTTTTGATTAATGATACTCTTGCGACAATGGAATATTCTGCTGATGAATATGATGGTGAAAAATATTATGAAATCAGAATTTCCAAAAGTGGAGAAAAAGAAGTCCTAGCAATTGTTAGAAATATCACAATTCGAAAAAAAGCCGAACGACTCAAAAATGAATTTATAAGTTTAGTCAGTCATGAGTTAAGAACTCCCTTAACTTCCGTGAAAGGAGCCATTGAACTACTGATTGGTGGCGTGGCAGGTGATTTAAGTAACCAAGCAAAGTCTTTATTAAATATTTGTAGAAAAAATACCCTGCGTCTAGTGCGGTTCGTGAGTGATTTACTCGATATTGAAGCATTAGATTCTGGAAATGTAAATTTTGTTTATAAACCTCATTCTTTAGAAGAAATCGTCCTATCTGCGATCGAAGGCACGCGAACATTTGCAGAACAATACCACGTCCAATTAGAATATGAAAAAAACTGCAAGCAAATTCTCGTATATGTAGATGAAGATCGACTGAGTCACTGCATCACAAATTTAATTTCTAATGCTGTCAAATATACGCCTAAACATTCTTCTGTGACCATTTCCATTGGAGAAAAAGATAAAAATGCATTTATCAAAGTTAAAGATTTAGGTCCAGGTATAGATCCTGATTTACGTCCCAGACTTTTTCATAGATTTGTGCAAGGCCCTCCCCCAAAAGACAAGTTAGTTGGTGGTTCGGGGCTTGGTTTGTCTATCACAAAAGCCTTCACAGAACAGATGCTTGGCTCAGTTTATTATGAATCCTCTCCATCGGGATCCACATTTTTTATCGAATTACCCATATGGACTGAAAACAAAACTCCACTTGGAGCAGAATAGAATGAATCGACCATTAAATTCCGTTTTGATTGTGGAAGATGAAGAAGATATCATTGAAATACTAAAAATCGCCATAGAATTTAATTCTAACATTTTACTTTCTTATGCTACAAATGGAGAAGTCGGATTACGAATTGCAAAACAAAATATGCCAGATCTAATTCTTCTTGATGTGCTTATGCCAGGAATGGACGGCTTACAAATGATAGATGAACTAAAATCAGACCCGAAGATAGGATCGATTCCAGTTATCTTTCTTACATCGAGAGTTCAAAGAAGTGAATTATTAGATTATAAAAAAAGAGGAGCAATTGGTGTAATTGAAAAACCTTTCGCTCCTCTTGAAATCACTTCCCGTATCCATTCTATATGGGAAGAATTTAATAGAAAATAATTTTAATCTTTAAAATCTTTCAGAATTTCCTCTTGTCGCCCCATTAGTTTAACTGTTAGACGAGGCCCTACTTCTTGGACAATACGAGAAGCAACATAATTTCCCCAACGAGCTGATTTCGTATTTGAATAACCATGAGTTAGACCATATAACACACCTGCTGCGAAAGCATCACCAGCACCCGTTGTATCAATTGGTTTAACAGGAAACCCTGGAACAAGTGTTATTTTCCCATTTTCAGAAACATAGGCGCCATCTTTCCCTGCAGTCATAAAAACAAGTTCTGCAAGACCACTCATATATTCGATTGCTTCTTTAGGAGTTGATTTTTGACTGAGAGCGAGTCCTTCTTCCGTATTACAAAATACCACATCAACGTATGTTTTTGTTAAGTGGAGAAACTCTTCCCGACTTCGGTTCACACAAAATGGATCGCTATAAGTAAAGGCAACTTTTACTTGATTCTTTTTTGCTTCCGACATAGTAAGTTCACTGGCTTTTTTTGTCGAATCACCATCCCAAAGATAACCTTCCACATATACAAATTGGGAATTTTTTAATCTTTCCAAATCTATGTCATCTGGTGTCAATGATGTTGAAATACCGAGCGAAGTGAGCATGGTTCGTTCCGCATCTGGCGTAGTTAATACAACACATGTTCCTGTATGACCATTGGGATCTGGTTTGGTTTCAAAAAAAACACCAGCGTCTTCCATATCTTTTTTATAAAATTCACCATATGTATCATGAGTCACTTTACCAGTATAAGCACAAGTGCCTCCTGAGTTTGCGATCGCAATCATCGTGTTAGCTGCACTGCCGCCAGATCGTAATTCTTTTTTGGTTTCATGTAGGTTCGCTAAAATTTCGCCCTGTCTAGTTTCATCAACTAGAGTCATGATTCCTTTATCAATTTTTTGTTTTTCTAAAAACTTAGGCTCAATAAACGCGATGATATCCACAAGTGCGTTTCCAACGCCAAATACGTCATATTTCTTCATAGAAACAAACCTTTTAATTTGATTCTACGAAGTCCGCTTTTTTTCTTTGTGGATGTTCGATAAATTTCAAACGAATCAATTGACACACTTTACCACTTCCACAAATTGAACTTATACCTTTAGGGAGGAATCAGGTGAAATTCCTTGAGCTGACCCGCAACTGTAAGCACCTTTAAGGTGTAAGCCAGATCTTCCCCGCTTTAATTTCTTCGTGGTCTAGAGAATGAAGCACATTTACAGACAGATTTATTTATGTCAGTAAGGGGTCCCAAGGTGATTTGGGATACTAACACTGACTATGCGCCGACACATTTTAAATTCATCATTCTTTTATTTAATTCTTATTTATGGCTTCCTTTTTAATTTTTCTATACAAGCCGAAGATACAAAGTCAAGTCCCATCGAAGTTAAGGGCGAATCTTCAAATGCAAATAAAAACCAAAACTTCGTAAAGAATCCGACATCTTTTCAAAAGGAAATCAACTTAGATGGTTCCAAAAATCGATATATCTCATTGCCGGATATTTTAGAAAGAGAGGCGGGGATTCGAATTCGTCAATATGGGGGACTTGGATCGTATTCCACACTTTCCATCAGAGGCACAAATCCTAACCAAACAAAAGTTTACTGGAATGGAATTCCACTCAATAATTCTCAAGGCGGTGAAATCAATTTAGCAGATTTGCCTTTTGATAATTTAGAAAAAATTGAAATTTATAAATCTTCGACACCTGCAGGATTTTCAGGTTCAAATATCGGAGGATCCATTAATTTAGTTTCCAAAACAAATGAAATTAAGCCACAAACACGCATTACACTTCAAGGTGGTAGTTTTAAAACGATCAAGTCTACGATTTCGCATTCTAATTCATTCGAGAAGGGGTCCTATTTTTTTCAAGGACTAGGTGAAAAATCTGACCAAGATTTTTCTTATTTTAATAACAAAGGCACCCTACTTTTTAATACATATGATGATTCCATAGATAAACGAAGGAATGCTCAATATGAAAAAGCAGGATTTACTGGAAATGTTAATCTAGACATCCATAAAACAAGAATTTCCTTTTTAAATGATTTTCTTTATCGAATGCAAGGATTACCTGGCCCTGGGAACCGACAAACCGAAAGTGTACGAAGAAAATTCTCTAGATTTTCAACAGCGATATCTACAAATACAAAAGAATTTATTTTTCAATCTATCACTTTAGAAACCAAACTATTTCACAACCTAACGCGTGACGATTTATTTGACCCGAAGAGTGAATTTACATCTGGAATTCCTGATTCACAAACAGATATCAAACAATACGGATATCAAATATCTCCGACAATATATTTATTAGATTATTTTCAAGTACTCAGACTTTCAATCAATGGCGAACAAGAATACTTTGATCGATTGCGTAAACGAAGTGATCACCAAACAGAATCTAAAGATCCAGTAAAACGTAGAGACTATCAAAGTTTTCAAATCCAAGATGAATTTCGTTTTTTTGGAAATCGTCTTTTTTTGGTACCACAAATTAGATTTGATAGATATACGGATCGATTTGGAAAGGATTTGAATTCCGTTCGTAACCAAATCTACGATCCTCTCAGTGATCAATTTAAAACCAGGCGTGACTTTACAAACCCTAGTTTTGGGATTAAATGGATTATTTTACAAGAAAATAAATATGATTTTGGAGTGATGGGGAATGTGAGTAAAGAATTTCGAATTCCCAGCTTCATCGAGTTATTCGGTGAGAGGGGTAGTATCATCGGAAATACAAGCCTTAGACCTGAGATGAGTCGCAATTCTGATATGGGATTCTTTTTTAAATCCAAATTGAATGCCGAATGGAAGTGGGATTCAGAAATCGCATACTTTCAAAAGAAAATTTATGATATGATTTTATTTTTACCAAATTCTCAATTCACACTGAGGCCAGAGAATGTGGACTCCGCATTAATCAAAGGCATAGAAACAAGTCACACTTTAACCTGGAATAAAGGTTGGAAATTTAACTTTCAATATACTTACCAAAATGCTAAAAATACATCTGAATCAAATACTTTGAATGGAAAATATTTACCCTTACGTCCCAAAAATCAAATTAGTTCTAGTTTAACTTACTTTAAAGATTGGGGAGAAATCGGATTGGAATATTTATTTATCGGTGCCAATTTCCGAGATAGAACCAATGAATACTATGGTTATTTACCTTCTAGGCAAATTTATAATTGTTTTTTCACATACATTCCCTATCGCGATATAGAATTAGGAAGAGAATTTCTTATGACTTTCGAAGTACGCAACCTAACAAACAAGCAGGTGGAAGATTTGGTTGGTTATCCTTTGCCTGGAAGAAGTTTTTATTTAACTGGGAGTTATCGATTTTAATATGAAATATTTTTTTAAATTTCAAATTTTGATTCCACTACTTCTATTCACGAATTGCAATGAGATGGAAATCCAAAAACCAGACTTATTCCAATATTTATTATTATTTTCTTCTCCCACTTCTGTAGGTGTTATCTCAAGTGATCTTGGTAGCGGAGGAAGATTTAAATCCTTTGATCCAAATTCTTTAACCCCTTCCCCCACCTCCGTCAGCATTCATTCGGATGCATTTGGACGATTTTTCAATGATAGAGTATTTATTGTGAATCGCCTAAACCGTGACAGCATACAGGTTTTAAATCCAAATTTGAATTTTTTAACTGTACAAGATTTTAGCGTTGGCCAAGGAAAAAATCCACAAGACATTTCTTACTGGAATAACAAATATTATGTGGCTCTTTACAATGCAGATTCTATTCCCATTTATAATTCTGTAACCGGATTACAACAGGGAGAAATTTCGCTCACTAGTTATCGTGAGACATTTTCAAGTTCTGGAAGACCGGATGCTTATTTAGAAATCGGAGCCATGATCCAACATGAATCCAGTTTATTTGTCACCATACAAAGATTGGATAGAAATGATGTTTCGGGATATTTTCCACCTAACTCTGAATCGCTACTTTTGGAAATTGATATGAATCTTGACCAAGTGATAAGAGCGTATACATTTCCCATTCGAAATCCTTCAGGAAGAATTTATAAAAAAAATATTTTTGGCGAACCACATCTACTCTTTTCATGTGTTGCCTTTGTAGGTTTTTTATCAAAAAATGATGGAGGTATCTTGGCTTTTAATCTACGAACCAAATCCTTCCGACCAGACCCTCTGTTTCTAGAAAGTACGGCAAGTGGTGACATTTTAAATTTTCAAATCAAGGACGAGAACATGGGATTTGCCATAGTGCTCGACGGTTCTTTTAAAAAATCCATACAGGCCTTTCGACCGACAAACGGAGAAAAAATTGGGGTTTTACTTGATATTCCTGGCACTACAGGTATCACTCTAAATGGTTTAGTACTGACAGCTGATGGAAAATTAATTGTGGGCGTGACTGATTTTAAAAATCCAGGTTTGAATGTTTATGACACAAATCAAGGTAATGTCCTTCTTAGTCCAACGCCGATATCTGTTGACTTAACTCCACTCGATATCTTCCAGTTGCAAAATCCTGATTAAATTTGATGATGGAAAAAAACAAGGAATCTAATCTATGTTAACTCTTTCAAAGCACCCTAATGGCCCATTAACAAAACAAGTATTACTCGTAGTTTTAGATGGAGTGGGATTTACAAAACATAGTAGCCTTGACGGCAATGCGATCGATGCGGCAAATCTGCCCGTTCTCAAATCACTTTGGAAAAACCATCCAACAGTCCTTTTGCAAGCTCATGGCACAGCTGTAGGTATGCCAAGTGATGAAGATATGGGCAATTCGGAAGTAGGTCACAATGTTCTTGGCTCAGGTCGTATCTTTGACCAAGGTGCCAAACTTGTGAGTGCCTCTATTGATTCTGGTGCTTTGTTCCAAGGTGAGATTTGGAAAAAATTAATAAATAATGTGAACGAGAAAAATAGCACCTTACATTTCTTAGGTCTGTTTTCGGATGGGAATGTACATAGCCACATTGATCATCTAAAAGCGATGATACAAAAAGCAAAAGAAGGATCAGTCAAAAAAATCCGCATACATATTTTACTCGATGGCCGTGATGTTCCTGAAAAATCAGCCCTTGATTATCTAATCCCTTTTGAAGATGAATTAAAAAGCTTACGTGAATCAGGAATAAACATTCAGATCGCATCCGGTGGTGGTCGCATGGAAATTACCATGGATCGTTATGAAGCCGATTGGTCCATGGTGGAACGAGGATGGAAGATACACGCATTAGGTGAAGGACGAAAGTTTAATTCCGCCAAAGAAGCATTAGATACTTATTACACTGAAAATCCAAAACTTATAGATCAATACATTCCGGGCTTTGTAATTGTAGATGAAAAGGGAGTACCACTAGGTAAAATTCAAGATGGTGATTCGGTTATCTTTTTTAATTTTCGTGGTGATCGATCTATTGAAATATCTAGAGCATTTACAGAAAAAAACTTTGCACCGTTTAACAGAGGATCACTACCTGATATTGAATTTGCGGGAATGATGCAATACGATGGAGATCTTTTTATCCCCGAACAATACTTAGTCTCACCTCCGGAGATTGACAGAACGATGGCGGAATATCTTGTGAATGAAAAAGTGAGCCAATATGCCATTTCCGAAACTCAAAAATATGGTCATGTGACTTTTTTTTGGAATGGGAACAAATCTGGTTATTTTGATCAAAAATTTGAAACCTATGAAGAAATTAAATCTGATGTGATACCTTTTGACCAAAAACCGGAAATGAAAGCAAATGAAATTACTGATACCTTAGTACAAGCGATCCAATCACATAAATATCCATTTTTGAGAGTCAATTATCCAAACGGCGATATGGTGGGACATACTGGAAATATGAAAGCGACCATTTTAGGATTAGAATATTTGGATACTTGCATAGACCGCCTAATGAAGATTTGTAAAGAGACAAATACTGTCATGTTTATCACAGCCGATCATGGCAATGCGGATGAGATGTTTCAATTGGATAAAAAAGGACAGGCTCAAATTTCACCGAAAGGGGAACCTGTTCCAAAAACTAGCCATACTTTAAACCCAGTACAATTTGTTGTTTATGATCCCAATGAAAAAATCAAATTTAATTCTTCACTAAAAAGTTATGGATTAGCAAATGTCGCAGCTACCGTGTTAGACGCATTAGGATTTATTCCACCAGAAGGTTATCATCCCAGTCTAATTCAAAGATAATATGCGCCTTTGTTTGATATTTATTTGGATTGGATTTTTTTTTCTATCTTGCGGGGAAGATTCACAAGGATCTCTTTCGCTTGATGTAAAAAAAGAAATTAGACAAAGGCTGAAACAAGAAAATTTCCAAGGAGTCATTCTCATTTCTAAAGGCAAAGAAATATTAATGAGAGAGACAATTTATCAAAAGAGAGGAGACAATCCTAAAAATTTATATAAAAAACATAGTTTTCCGTTAGGTGAAAGTACCAAAATTTTCACAGCTTATGCCTTAAAAATTTTATTATTAGAAAAAAATATCAAAGAATCTTCCTATGTTAAAACTCATCTGCCTTGGTTCCCATATCCAAATATAAAAATAGAAAACTTACTCAAACATACGAGTGGATTGCCAAAAATCGTAGAAATTGATCCAGACTTTGATACGATACCTCAGCGAAAAAAAAATACTCAATTAAAAAAAGCACTGATAGAAGCCAAAACTTTGACCGCATTTCCGCCAGGAGAGTATTGGAAATATACAAGATTGGACTACTTTGTTCTAGGACTTTTGATCGAACAACTTTCAGGAAAGTCTTATCACGATTTTTTGAATGAAAAAATTTTTTTTCCTTTAAAAATGAACCATAGTTATGTGGACGAATCAGAACCAGTCCTAGGTAACAGTGGAATTTATTCAAATCCAGAAGATTTAATCCATTGGCAAGAAGAACTTTCACATCCTACTCTATTATTCAAAAAACAAGTAAAAGCAATCTTTGAGCGCACTATTTTGAAAGATGCCGTTGCCGAAGATGCAATTTATTTTGGTGAAGGTGTGTATGTCGGTGAATATTTCCATTGGTCGTATGGAAAAGAGAAAGGGATTTCGAACTTCATTTACCAAGATAGAAAAAGTGATCTCTTTATTTGTATCATAAGTCCCTGGGGTGGCTCACTCGGTGATTTGTCTTCCTACAAATCCATACTCACAGAAGTAATGTTTGGTGGTAAACGTCTCAAAGTTAGAGAACTAGTAAAATCAACTACAGAAATATCTATAGAAGATGTGATGAAAGATCAAAAAGTTCCAGCTGTAGGTATTGCAATTTATAAAAACTATAATTTGGCTTGGAAAAAAAATTATGGTATCAAAAATTCTCAAAACCAAAATAAAGTTACAGAACGTACGCTTTTCAGAGCTGGATCTTTATCAAAGACAGCGATTGCATTTACAGTCGCTCAATTGATGGAACAAGGAATCCTTCATCCTTATGAAAATTGGAATCAAAAATTAAGAAAGTATAAGATCAGCTTGAAACAGAAAAAAAAAGGTGAATTTGTAAATTTAGACCAACTACTTTCGCATACTAGTGGCCTCACGGAAAAGGGAAATTGGGATGATCCGATTAACAAAGGCAAAAAACATATTAGCGAAATTAAAGATACATATTCAGAAAAACCCGGACATGGTTTAGAATTGTATTATTCACCTGGATCTAAATCGAGATATTCAGGCGGTGGTTATGCTGTGATTCAAGAAGCGCTTACAAATTCACTTAGTATGAATTTTCCTTTGCTCATTGAAACTTATGTTTCAAAACCATTACACTGGAAAGAAAGTACCTTTCGTCAAAATCTTACGAGTCCTTTCGATTATTGCGATGGTCATGATATGAATGGAATTGTTCTCCCTCAAAAGAATTTTATTTCACCTGAGCTTGGTTCCGGAGGTCTTTGGACAACTCCAGAAGAGATTGGAAATTTATTCAATGAAGTAGCAAAGGCATACAATGGAAATTCAGAAATCATATCACAAAGCTATGCAAAGTATCTTTTGACACCGAAAATGAGTGCCGCCAACCTGACTGTTCATGCTCTTGTCGGAAGAGGCTTTTTTATAAACCGTACAGGCAACTCGGAGTATTTTTTTCATGGTGGGCATACAAAGGGACACAAAGCATTGGCATTTTTTAACGCTAAAAAAGGCTATGGAATCGTGATTCTGACCAATTCTGAGAATGGATCAAACTTAATATGGCGAATTTTAAGAAGCGTATCCATCCAAGAAAAATGGGAAAAATTTGTAAATTAAACTGATTGACCAAATCAAAAAATGGATTATCTTCAAAGCGGTTGAATGGAATACACTGAAAACAAAATAGATGGCGTTACTGTCTTAAAACTTTTTGGAAACTTAGACATGTTAAATGCGGGGATCTTAAAAGAAAAAATTAAGGAATCCTCTGCTGACAGTGAATATAAATTTGTCTTTGATTTAGGTGGAGTGAGTTTTATCGATTCATCTGGCTTTGGTCTTATCATGTCACTCAATGATAAGTTATCTGCACAAGGCGGTGGATTAAAAATCGTTAACGTATCAAAGACGATTCAACAAATTTTCCGCATCTCAAAAATCTCTTCAGTCATTCAGATTTATGAAACGACGGAAGCCGCCTTGGCTTCCTTTTAAACGACCACCGTCGCCGCCAACTTTTTCCAAAAATATCTTAATTTAGCCACCTTTTGATTGCTAGGTGATATCTTCTCCATCTGATCGAGTAAAACTTCTGATTTATTCACGATTTTCATATGCATCAAAATTTCACATAAAAGCATCAGATTTTTAAAGTTATTCGGATCTCTGAGTCTTAGTCTCTCTGCAAAATCACATGCAAGCCCAAAATTTCTTCTTTGTTTATACGCATAAGCTATATAAAAAAGAAATTCTGTATCTTCAGGATTAGTTTTTAAATACCTTTCAGCCAAATCAATCGCCTGATCATAGCTATGTGTCTTTAAATATAATTTTGCCAATTCTCTTAAACAATAAGCATCATTTGGTTCTGATTCTAAAGCAAATTCTAGAGATATGATGGCATTTTCCCAATCGCCATCCCGGTAAGAATTAAGACCTTCTTCTAAATGTGTAAAGTATTCTTCTTGTTTGGTGACATCTTCAATCGAAGTAGCATTTGTTTCTAAAAAACTAATTCTTAATAAACTTAAATCGTCAGTAAATTCTCCGATTTGTATCGATGATTTTAAGATTTCGGTCAAATTCCCATTTCCATTTGTGACGTGTTCTAAAAATAAATTTTCATCATCATTGATGATTCTATTTTCATCTTTCTGACTTAATAATAAATCATCTCTACCATCAGATCCCATAATGATTACATCACCAGGCCTCATAGCAAAAACCTTTATGATCACTTCATCACTATGCATTTCGGTAAAACCAATCTTTCTAAGTGAAAATGTTGTGTCTAAAAAACTAGCCTTGCCATCTCTAAAAAGTACAGGCCAAGGGTGTTCTGCATTGATATAGTATAATGTTCCTGTTTCTTCATCAACAAGCCCCATTATTGCAGAGATCAACATATGACCATCAAAGCTGATAAAAACATTGTGAATTTCTTGGAAACATTCTTTTAGCCATCTTTCTGGATGACGCTCTTGCATATATTTTTGTTTTTGAGTGCGAGTGAGGATGGATTTAAAAACAGTACCAAGTACAAGCGATCCACCTGCACCTTGTATTGATTTTCCCATAGCATCTGCATTGACAAAAACTGTATATTTTTTTCCCATTAAATGGATGTTATCTGTTAATGTTATATCCCCACCAATTTCAGATTTTTTATTTCTGAATGTAAACTCTTTCATTTGTCTTTCTAAAATGGAAATGTTTATTGTTTCTGACTTTGAAAATATGCCTTTCAATGGTTTTATTAATAAAGAGGTCAAAAAATAATCCCCATCTTGGCCTTCTTTTAATTTTTTTACTTCCGCCAAACTAGCATTTAGCTCCATTGTCCGTTTGTTGACCATATCCTCCAAATGATTTTGGTGTTGAAACAATTCTTCTTTCATATCAACAAAAACTCTACCCATTTGACCAATTTCATCGGATCGCCTTGTGGGAAGGTTTTCTGGTTTCCAATTTTCTAGATCATTCATAGCAGAAGTTAATAATTTAATAGCACCAACTATATCATGAGAAAATGTAAGTGAGATCAAGAGAATCACACCAAATAACATAAACGAGGCGATGGTAAAAAATGTCCAAATTTTTAATGTTTTGGTTTCTACTTCATTCTCATCAATCATTACATTAAAAACCAAATCCTTGACCGTATTTTCCCGAGCGCGATAAGGAATCTTCACAATATAATAAGGTTTATTTTGAAATTGAATTCGCTGGTTGTCTTGAAGAAGGCTTGGCTCTTCTTGAATTAATTTTGCCAATAGATCAGAACCAATTGTTTTGATTTTTCCCGCTTGGAATATCGCTAAATGAATGCCTTGGTCTTTTGAAATCGTATGAGTGAATTGATTGTCTACCACTTGGCCAATGAGAATCGTACCTTTACCAAATAATGGTGCCGCCAAACGAAAACCAAGTCCACTATGGCCATCTTCAAGACTTGCTGAAATTTCACCCTTAATCGCTTTTTGAATGATAGGTTGCTGAAATTTGTTATCCCCAAAATCTTTCGGGCGATGAGCTCGAAATTGAACGATACCTTGCATATTTCCGATTTCAAAAATCGAAAGTTCATAACGCTTCATTATACTTTCTATATATGGCAATTCAGAAATAAAGACACTGCGATTCAGGAGACCTCTTTCTAAAATTGATTTCGTTTTTGTATTAAGTGTAATTTCATTCAGTAAAAGTTTAAGTTTCTCTTCTTTGAATTCCAATTCTCTTTCGAAATTCCGAGAAAGATCTTCAGCCCTTTGTGTCTGTGGGATGTTCTTTACAGCTTGTAAAAGGTAGGCAAAACTTGTAGTTAAGGCGATTACAAGAAAGATTTGACTGACACTTAATATGAGTAAAAATTTATACCGTATGCTCATGATGATTTACCAAACTAAATTTTACTTGGGAATGATTTCAAAACGATTACATTCGTTTAAATAAATGTTCTTATTTTCAATATAAACTCATAATGAAATCTGCTACTTTTATCTTTTTTAGCCTCATACTATTATTAATCCTTTATTTAGCTATAGAACGAATCATTCACCGCATCACTCTTTCAAAATTCAAAATACGAATTCATGTAAACGGAACTAGGGGGAAATCTAGCATAACAAGACTTATACGTTCTGGCCTTGCCGAATCTGGACTTCGAGTACTTGCTAAAACCACTGGTACTATGGCTCGTTTAATATTTCCTGATCATTCGGAGCGGGTAATACGACGCTGGGGTCGACCTTCTATTTTAGAACAAATTTCGATTTTAAACGTCGCAAAACGAGAAAATGCGGAAGTGATTGTCATAGAATGTATGGCACTGGAACCACGTTACCAATGGTCTTCCGAAGCTATGATATTAAAATCTCATATAGGTGTGATCAGTAATGTTAGGGAAGATCATTTGGATGTTATGGGACCGACAATAAAGGATGTGACACTTTCTTTAGCATCTGGAATCCCTTATCATGCGGATTTATTTTGTGGAAAAGTTTCCCATCCAGAAATTTTTGAATCTGTATGTAAAGAAAGAAAAACAACTCTTCATTTAACAGATCGTAATGGCGATGACAAACTGACAGAAAAAGATATGAATCAATTCACATATTGGGAACACAAAGAAAATGTATCTTTAGCACTCGCTGTATGTGAATTTTTAGGTGTTAAACGAGAAGTCGCACTCAAAGGTATGTGGAAGTCTGCACCAGATCCAGGGGCTCTTTATCCTTTAACGATATCTTTTTTTGGAAAAAATTTAGTTTATTTAAATGCTATGGCCGCAAATGATTCCGAAAGTACACGAATGATTTGGAAGTCATGTAACAAACGTTACGGACACGATAGATCAGCCTATGTCTTATTTAATTGTCGTGAAGATCGATTAGAACGAAGTGAATTGATTGCCAAAGAAATTGCCCAATGGGAAAATGTAGAAGCCATTTTTTTAATCGGTAGCGGTACAAAATATGCGCTTCATTTTTTGAAACTTTACTGCCAAGATGGTATGCAATTATTTAACTGGGAATCTGCGGATTTAGATCATATTTTTGAATCTATATTGGAACAGGTGAAAGAAAAATCCTATGTGATCGCTCTGGGAAACATTGCAGGCATTGGACTTGAGTTAAATCAATATTTAAAAAATCGGACTATATACTAATTATGAATGATATACTTTCACTTGCCATAGGAATCAGTTTAGTTGTTAGTTTATTGTTTTCTGAATTTTTTGGTATCGTAGGGACAGGACTTGTTGTGCCTGGATACATCGCACTTCATTTAAACCATCCAAAAAATTTAGCCATTACTTTTACTATTGCCCTTCTATCCTATTTAGCGGTCGAAGCTCTTACATTTTTCTTTATTGTTTTTGGGAAACGAAAGACCGTATTGATTTTGTTATTTGCTTATTTTATCGGTTATCTTTTAAATTATCAAATTCTTCCCGATATTGAGACCCCGATCTTATCAGATATTCGTAGCATTGGATTTATTATTCCTGGACTGATTGGACTTTGGTTTGAGAGACAAGGTGTCATTGAAACGACATCAGTTCTCGTCATCGCTTCAATTCTTGTAAAGATAATCCTCATCTTCCTAGTAGGTTCCGAATTTTTATGATGACAAGAGTTTATTGGCAACTATGGAAACACTCAAGGATAGGTATAGCCATACTTGCCTTATTTGGAATTGCAGGAATTATTAGTATAGAAACATTCAAAGTAAAAAAGGAACAACCGTATTACAAAAAGAAGTTGATGGCTGCAAAATTAGCAGAAAGAGCTTTCTCCGCTTTAAAACCAGAACTTATCAAAAGAAAAAAACCAGATTATACAGAATTTGATCCAGCTAACTCTGGATTCATTGGCGAGTTTTTAACACCGGTAACTAGTAATACTGGTTCGCTCACAGCCAAACAAACTTCTGTTAATCCTAATTTCTCAGCTGTTTTGGTGCATTTATTGATGAAAGCAGAACTTGAAGAAGGTGATACGATTGCGGTTTCTATGTCGGGCTCATTTCCTGCCATGAATATATGTGCACTTGCCGCATTGGAAACTTTGAAGTTAAAACCTATCGTCATAGGAAGCGCCTCCGCTAGCCAATTTGGAGCCAACCATCCGCAAATGTTATGGTTAGATATGGAATCAGCCCTCATAGATGATTCTATATTTTTTACGAAGACCGCTTATGCATCGCTTGGTGGAACTCAGGACAAAGGTGTAGGTATGTCATCTGAGGGAAAATCAATCCTTATCAATGCTATCAAACGAAACAAAGTGAATTTGATCTTACCATCTGGAATAGAAGATTCTATGAAACAAAGAATGGATTTGTATTTCAAACTTTCTTCCGGAAAACCAATCAAAGCTTTTTTGAATGTAGGAGGCGGAACCACAATTCTAGGAACTAGCCTCGGCAAACAAGTGTTCAAGAGTGGTCTCATTAAACAATTGCCAGACGATGTAAATCCACCTGATTCCATTTTAAAGTCATTTTTAGAAAGAGACATTCCAGTCATAAATATCATTCAGATAGAATCATTGGCCAGAAAATTTGGATTACCACAGACTCCCAAAGTAACACCACTTCCTGGAGAAGGCAAAGTATTTCACAAAGAAGAATACAATCTCTACTTATGCACACTTGTATTATTGATTTTACTTGTCGGGCTCTACGGCATTACCAAAAAAGATTGGGGCCAAAATCCGATTGATTTTCAAGTTCCACAAACTGTGAGAAGAAAGACATAATGGCCTAGAAAAGAGTTGATCCTTCTTTGTTTCAGTGGGAGTCTAATTTCGTGATCAAAATACTAATTTTTTCTCTGCTTCTTTATTATGTTTTTCGCATCATTGCACGGATATTTACCTTTCCGTCGCGAATGAACCATGAGAACCAAGATCCCAAGGTTTTTGTCTATAGAAATGGTGAAAAACCAATTGCCAAAAAAGAGAAAGACATTTCCGAGAAAGCAAGAGTCGTCGAAGACTGATATTTTTGTTTTTTGAAAATTACATCATCGCCCGATGATGTAAGTAATATGTCTTATCTCTGCCGTTCCATAGTTTTTTTCTTTATCCTTTTTACTATCAATTGTGGTGTACCGAAAGGTGAATTTGGCTGGGCGACATCCAAAGCTGAGAAATTAAATATCTTAGAGCGCCATATCCAAATGGTGACTGATTATAAAATGATGAGAGATGGACTTATCTTTTCTCCTTCAGATACCATTCACTATGTGTATCAATTTTCCAGAAACCCAGGTTCTGAAACGGACTTTTATATTTCACTCAATCGATACGAATTGGATTTCGTCGAGATTGATATCAAAAAGAAAAATGTGGAAGTGGAATCCGGTGCCATCCGCGATTCATTTTCTGAATTACGAACAGGCGAATATTTAATAAAGATTGTTTACGAAGGGGACGTGGTTGATGAAGTGAAGTTTCAAGTATTGCCAGAAGAAGGTTACACTGAAGAAACCGTTGAGCAAGAGTTAGCCGCAGAACAAGAAGACGAAATCATCAAATACTCTCGTTAAATGGTGGATCAATCACTCCGGTTGAAATAATTTTTTCTACTCTTTTCTTTTCACGAAGTGCCGCTTGGATTTCGGTCTCTCCGCCAAGTTCAATCACTGTTTGATAATATCCCTTGGCTTTTTCAAAATCATGACTCCCTTCTGCAAGTACAGCCAACCGATAAACAATCTTTAATACTGGCACTTTGTCTAGTTTCGTTTTCAAAACTCGAAGTCTTGCTTCTGCGTCTTCGATTTTTAAATCAACAAGGCGGTATTTTGAAAGTGCTTCATCTTCTGTGGTTACCAATAAATCTTTTTTAATTTTTTGTTTTTGAGATTTTAAATCTACTGATAGTTTTTCAGCTTCCAATAACTCAGCGTCGATTTTTTTCCATTGGTTGTAAGCTAAATTGAGTTTGCTTCGCTCTGCTTCCGATTTTCGGTTCTGTTTGTCCAAACGAGAAAGATGAAAAAAGGAAATGGCTTCCAATTCTTCCAAACCCGTATTTTCATTTAAACTTGGGTTCCAATCTTTACTATTTCTTTCCAACCAATAGATAAGATAATTCGAAGCCTTTTTTAAATCACCAATGTGTGTGGCAAAAAATACTCCCATTTCAAAGGATACTCTTGTTTTTTCTTTTGAATCTTGGGAAATTTGAAAGAATTTCTCATACCAAGCACTGGCAATCACCTTACGCTTGATATCTGCATTTAAAGTTGCAAGTCGAAGGTAAGTATTTTTCAATTTTTCAGTTTGAATTTCATCTAAAATATTTTCTTTATTCAGTAAATTTACATATTTTTCATAAAAATCTATGGCTTTTTCTTTTTGGCTATCTTGACGGTATTGTTCCGCTATATCAAATATGACGGATGGATTTTCTGGCCATTGGCTATAAGCTTTCTCAAGTAACAATTCATAGGCGAAAAAATCCACATTTCTTTTGTAATCAAATAAAACATAAATTCCTTTACCCGCCGTTCCGAGTTTGTTTATAATTTTAAGCCTTTCCTTGTTATCATCCTCTATTTTTTTAACTACGGCGGCCATTTCGTATAAGTTTGTAGAATCCGATTTTTGTTTTTGAACCAAATATTTATTATAATTTTCTAATTTTGATGATTCATATTTTTTTAAAGCTTCTAAATATGATTTTTCTTTCAAAGATACGATTTGTTTTTGTCTAGTTTCTTCATTCTGAATTTCTGCGAGAGATCTATTTTTTTTGGCAAGATTGGCAAGCGATGTATGCAAATTATCTTTACTTTCTTCCCATTCTTTTTCTGCTTTTTTAAACTCTGCGAAATTCGTTTTATGTTCGTTAGCTTGAGGTAACCAGGTTTGTTTAAAATCTTCTTTTTGCCATTCCCCTTCTCTAAACATTTCCTCTGTTAAATCCAGTGGGTGATATCGAAATCCTGCCAAATAATGTCTAAGTGAAGGTGCCGTTTTTCCCGCTTCTGCATATAATTTAGCAGCTCTTAAGTGCAATTCGTACAACACTGGTGAATCCCTTACCACAAATGTCTCAGCTAATTTATGAGTATTTTGCCATAGTAATAACCTAACATCATTTTGATCCGACCTTGAATTATAAATATTTCCTCTTTCTCTATCTTCCCAAATCCGTTTCTCTTCAATAAATTGACTGTAATATCTTTTAAGTAATCCTTCTACTTCACGTATTTTTGTTTCTAAATTTTTGGGTCCTGTCTCTTGTGTGGTATCTGTTTCTGTAGGATCTGCTGGAAAATCACTTGGTGGCAGATTTGGGTCTACAGCCGGTGGTGGTGTGGGTTTTAAAGCTATACCAGAGTCTTCATCAATGGGGATTCTTTTTTCGGTATCAAGCGATTGGATTTCTTCAGGGCTTATCACTTGCAAGGGATTTAAATACAAATCCTTTAGCTGATTTCTACGGTCTTCTTCCCCAGCTTCCAAAATAGAGAATGTTACAATTAGGATTCCAAAAATCCAGATTCTATTTAAAACTCTCAGGGAAATCATAACTAATCTTAACTATCGGCGAAAAAAGAATTTCTGTATACCAAAAGCTGCAGAACTTGGAAATTCAAATTGTGAGAATTCTGAGGGTTTGGAATTTGGAGGCTCTATGTCAAAGAACATAGTCGAAAGGTATTTGGTACTCAAAAATAAATATCGAAACTACGATACGAAGTATGCCCTCAAACGAATGCAAGCCTTTCGACTTGCTACGCAAGAATTGTCACGCAAAGGCTATGAGGTAGCCCTTGAAATTTTGGGCTCCATCAATTTTGGAATAGTAGAACCTACTTCTGACGTGGACTGTATTTTACTAATTGAATGTGACTTGCACAAAGACCAAGGATCCTGCCCAAATCATTGCCCAAATGTAACTTTCGTAAAAGAAGAAATCCGCAAATTTATAGTTAAACGACTCCAGCCCGAAACTTTCAATATTGAATACCTTGATACAATTAATCTAAAATATGTAGAAGAAAAAATAAGGACAGAACAAGTACTTGGTGATGAAACTTTGTTTTGTTTACTTTTTTATCGCAATATCGGTAGACCTGTCAATCGTCCTCTATTTATCCCTTATTGTGATGAATTAGAAGAAAATCATGACTTTGTTCGAGAGATTATTCCTTGGGCATCTGAAGCTTTAGAAGGTTACCTAAATACAAATCAACATAGAATGTCGTTTAACAAGTACAATGAGAGGATTAGAGCAAGAGGACTTGATTTACCAGAAGGTTTACAACAAGAATTGCAATCGTATATGGAAGGAAAACTCGAACCTTAATTGAATGTTAAAGTTCGAGCAAATTTTCTATTAAATTTTTAAATCAGATTCAATTTTATACTAAAGCATAGTCCGTATAACCTTTCTCATCCGCTGTATAAAGTTTTGATTCGTCAATCGGTAAGAGAGCTAAACCTTTCTCCAATTTAGTCACCAAATTTGGGTTAGATAGAAACGGTTTTCCAAAAGCGACCAGATCAGCATTTCCAGAATCTATGTCGGCTTCTGCCCTTACTCGGTCATAACCTCCACTTAATATCAAAGTTCCTTTGAAGGCTTCGCGGATTTTTTTCACAGTTGACGGTTCTACTTTTGGTGCTCCCATTGAAGAGTGATCCACCAAATGAATATAGGCAATGCCCAATTCATTTAATTTTTCTGCTAAAAGAGTATATTCTATTTCGGTTTCTTCAAAAGGAAAAAGATCATTAAATGCACCGTATGGCGACAAACGTATCCCTACTTTTTCTTTTCCAATGGCATTCACGACGGAAGCAACAGTTTCCAAAACAAATTTCAATCGTTTTTGATGACTGCCACCATATTCATCATTTCTAATGTTCGATGTAGGATGCAAAAATTGCTCCAATAAATACCCATTAGCTGCATGTAATTCAACGCCATCGAAACCAGCTTCGATGGCATTTTTGGAAGCATTGGTATATTCATTGATAGCTTCTTGAATTTGAGAAAGTGTCATTTCCTTTGGAACGGGATGGTCTTTCATCCCTTCTGCATCTGTCCACATTTGGCCTTTGGCGAGCACTGCAGACGGAGCCAGAATCTCTGCACCATTCGGTAGGTTCGCTTGGTGTCCAATTCGTCCGGTATGCATCAATTGAACAAAAATTTTACTCGCTTTAGCATGAACTTTCTCAGTAACTTTTTTCCAACCAGCTACCTGCTCCTTAGAAAAAATACCCGGAATTCTCGCATAACCAAGTCCATTCGGAGAAGGGGATGTTCCCTCAGTGATGATCAGCCCAGCCTCTGAACGCTGTTCATAATAGGTGGCGACTAAATCATTCGGGATATTTCCAATCGATCTTGATCTTGTCATGGGAGCCATAACGACTCGGTTTTTTAATTTAATAGGTCCTAAATCAGTAGGTGAAAACAATTTGCTCAATTTTAAACTCCAAAGCGTAATTCACTGATTAGACCGAATGTGTGTTTATTTGATATAAAATAATTCAATATCGAACTATTTTTTGGGTTTTTTTAAGTTCTGATTGGGATCAAGAAATGGGAGGAAGTTTCAATTTTTTGATGAGAAATTATGGTTTTTTCTTCAAGGAGTCAGGGTTTAAACATTTCGAAATCGAAAGACTTCTTTGAACGATCCAAAGAAGAGTTTGACATAACACTTCTTAATGCATTAAAATCCCTATATCTGATTTCTGCAAACAAACATTAGTTTATATTTAATCATCCCTTTATATGAAAATTAATACATTTCACGTATTCAAAGTTAAAATACCAATGCGGTTTTCTTTTTCTCATAATCTTAGCAATCGATTTCAATCTGAATCAATCATCGTACGGATATCAGATGAAAAAGGAAATATTGGCTTTGGAGAAGGAGCACCGAGAACATATGTGACCGGTGAAGATTTGTTATCCTGTGAATCCTTTTTGAAAAACCAGATTAATCCCTGGATAATAAAAAAAAATTGGAATTGTTTGATTCAAAATCAAAAAGAATTACTTCAATTCTTAAAAGAATTCCACACGGAATTTCCAAATATTTCATCTGACAAAGTCATAGCTTGGAATGCTGCGAAATCTGCCACCGAACTCGCTCTTATAGATTGTCTTTTTCATCGTATCGGTGCTTCCTTTCACGATTTTTTTTCTTTGCATCAAAAATTCCTTAATTATGGAACTGGTATTGGTGCCTATCCTCCTATCAAGTCTACTATTTTCGCATTATCAATGTTTGCTTTTGGATTCAAGGATTACAAAGTCAAATTAAATCGATTTCAAGATTATGAAAGATTGGATATGATTCGTTTCGCCTTAGGTCAAAACATTCGAATCCGACTAGACGCCAATTCCGCTTACGATTTAAAAAATAAATCAGATATTAATTCCTTAAATAAATTCAATAAATTAAATATTATTTCCATTGAGCAGCCTTTCATCCGAGGACAACATAAAGAAATTAGTTATATTAAAAAGGAAATTGGAATTCCACTCATGGCAGACGAATCTTTGATCACCAAACAAGATGCTCTCGACATCATTGAAACAAAAAGTTATGACGCCTTTAATCTCCGGATCTCCAGGCTTGGTGGTATTTATCCTTTTATAAAGATGGTGAATCTTGCGAATGAAAATCATATTTGGTTCCAGATTGGTTGCCATGTGGGAGAACTATCTATCCTTTCAAAAGTTGGGCAATTACTTGCATCTCATTTTACAGAAACAAAGTATTTAGAAGGCGGATATGGAAATTTATTATTAAAATCAGATATCGATTTTAAATCAAATTCTATTGGTTATGCGGGAAAATTGGAAGTTCAAAAATCACTTAGTTTTGGATATACGATCAATGAAAAAATTCTTCAAAAATATTCTAATTAAAATGAACCCAATGTGTTAAGCTATGAATCCAATTTTATTATCTTTTCTAAAGAATAAATTTAACCAATTTCAAAAAAGTTGCAAGAACGCACAAAATATTCAAATCGAATATTTGAAACATGTTTTGGTTAACAACCATCATACTAATTTTGGTAAGGAGTATGATTTCAAATCAATATATCAAAATTTTTCAATTTCAAAATTTCAGAAATCTATACCTATACATAATTATATTTCGTACCAATCACAAATTGAAAGTATTATGAAGGGAATTCCAAATGTTTTGACAAAAGAAAAAGTAAATTTTTTCAATTTAACAAGTGGTACCACAAACAATCCAAAACATATTCCTGTGACGCGCTCGTTTCATAATCAATCAAAACATTTATTGGACACTTGGATTGGAGGATTATTAACAGATCATCCATCTGCTATGGATGGGTTTCGATTAGCGATTCCAGGAAGAGCGATAGAGACTTACTCTCCTTCGGGAGTTCCGATTGGTTCCGCATCAGGAATAGCTTACAAATCAGCTCCTTGGTTCATCCGCAATAAGTATGCAGTTCCATATGAGGTTTTTGAAGAAGAAGATTTTAATCTTCGTTATTTATTAATCGTTCGATCTGCCCTTACAAAAGATATTTCCTTTATCGCGACACCTAACTCTGGTACCATCCTTCAATTATTGGACAAACTCGGTGAGTCTACGGATATGATACTACGATCTTTTTATGAAGGAGGATTTTCTATCCATGAAGATAAAATAAGAATGAATCACTTATTCAAACCAAATATAAATGTAGCAAGGCGGTTTGAAAAAAACATAAATTTAAATGCTGGGAAATTCAATCCGCTCACTTATTGGGAAAATTTAAAAATGATTTCGGTATGGTTAGGTGGATCTTGTGGCAGTCAAGTTACTAAATTAAAAGAAAAATTTCCATCTATCCCTCTTCGCGATTTGGGCTTTCACGCAAGTGAAGCGAGAATGAGTTTACCTTTTCGAGACAACACTTCAGAGGGAATCCTTGCGATACATAATAATTTTTATGAATTCATTCCAAAGAATGAATACGAAAATGAGCAATACAATTGTTTGCAAATAGATGATTTGGAAGCAGGAAAAGAATATTATATTTTAATTACGAACGCAAGTGGCTTATATCGTTATGACCTAGGTGATGTCATCCAAGTCACTGGTTTTTATAAAGAAGCTCCGATTATAAAATTTATGCGTAAAAACAAAGATATGTCTGATCTTGTCGGTGAAAAATTGCACATCAATCATTTTCTATTTGCAAGAGAACAATTGAAGCTAGAATTAATTTTGAATGATGAACGATTTATAATATATCCTTCTCAAGATTATAATGGCTACGAATTGTTTTGCGAGATATCTGATATAGAAAACAAAGAAAAAATAAATGTTTTGTCAAAAAAATTTGATGACTTCTTACAAATTGCAAATTGGGAATATGAAACCAAACGAAAATCACAAAGGATAAATCCCCTACGATTAATCAATATTCCGAAAGGCACGATTAATTCTATCGTATATGGGAAATTTCAAATGGGTATGCGCGATTCTCAATACAAATGGAATTATTTCACAAATGAACAACCGATTATCAATGATTAAGTGGTAAACATATGAAGGAATCTTCACCAAGCGGTACAGCAAGATTAATTTCTTTATGTATTTTATATTTACATTTTGAAAAATCAAATTTAGTTTCTAATAAATATATTCTATTTCAAAAAAATTGTATAGATTCTTTTGGAAAAAGAAAGAATCTGATTCTTCGACTATTGAAGTTTTCCTTTTTTCGAAAGATTATTTCTGTGATTGAATCTACTTTCTTTCCAAACTTAATTGCACACTATGCTATAAGAAAAAACATTCTGAGTGAAATAGCACTAGATTTATTTGAAAAGGAAAAAATATCAACCTTGCTTGTGTTAGGGTCCGGTTTTGATACTTTTAGCCTTCGTGTAACTGATCAATTTCCAAAAATTAAAATTTGGGAATTAGATCATCCGGCGACTCAATTAGTAAAAAAGATATCGTTTGAAAAAACGGGGATCAAAAAAGAAAACTTCGTATTACATCCTGTAGACTTTTTTCATGAAGCTTTGTTTCCGAAAGATATTCAATTCGAAGAATCTACCTTAGTTTATGCAGAAGGACTTTTTATGTATCTATCAGAGCAAAAGATCAAAGAACACTTATTCAGCCTTTCGTTCAATTTTAAAAACGTATATCTTTTATTCACTTTTATCGAGGTAAATTTACAAGGTAAACCCATATTTTATGATAATAATTTGTTAGTTAATAGTTATCTTCGAGTGAAACGCGAACCTTTTTTATGGGGGATTCAAGCAACGGATTTAAAAGATTTTCTAAAACCATTAGGATTTGATTTAATGCAAATAATTTCACCTAACTTTGTTTTGAAATCAATGCCTGGAAGTAAGCTAAAAAAAACCATTCGTGAAAATATTGCTTTAGCTAAATTAAAAACTTAATTTACAAATGGATCAACTAACATTTTTTATTCAGCCCATACTGAACATTTACCAAGATGATAGATGTTTATGGTTTTCGATATATGCGGTCTTATTTTCGATCATATCTTATATAATTCTTGCACTTCCCTATTTGATAATTGATCACTTAAAAATTACAAGATTTAATAAATATAGAATTGAAACAAAAACTAACAAAAATTTAGGCCATAAATCAATCTTTCTTTTTATTCTTAATTCGATCCTACTTTTTTGTTTGTCTGTGATTTTTTGGCCATTGCTAAGTTTAAGTCAGATTAATCTTTCCCCATTCCCAGGATTTATTATTTCCATTTTACAAATACTATTCTTTTTGATGTTAGACGATCTGTTATTCTATTTTTATCATAGACATTTACATTCTCCCTTCTTATATCATAAAGTACATCGAATACATCATTCCTATCGACATAGCTCGGTTCTCGCAGCCATTCATTTTCATCCGATTGAATATATACTGATTTCACTCAGTTTTTATAGCGGCCCATTGTTGTTAGGTGCCAATGTCTGGGTTTTTTATATGTGGATTTTTTTACGGCAATGGATAGGGGTTTCCGGTCATTGTGGATACAAATTTCCATGGGAATGGCAAAAACACATTCCTTTTCATTCAGGAAATCAATTTCATTATTTGCATCATAAGTATCCAAACAGAAATTTTGGTCTTTTTTTTGATCTATGGGATCGTATTTTTTCAACACGATTCGATTCTTAGTTCTATTCCTCTAAGGAAATTTTCCAGCCCCACTGCTTGTATTTTCTAAATGACGAATGTCCTTACCTGTGTTGAGTCGAACAAGCTCTTCGGCAACATTCACAGCATAATCACCCAGTCTTTCCAAAGCCAAAATAATACGATATACATCGGCAAACTCATTTTTTGCCATATCCGATTCTCTGTATTTGCGAAATGCATCATCACAAAGACCGTTTAACTCGTCTTCGATGGTATTCACACTTCCCATAAATCTTTCTTTTTCTTCAACGAGAGATTCGATAGCCATCCCCGCGAGAGTAGTCACACGAGAAAGTATCAGACCCATAGGTTCTTCTTTTTTAAAGAGTCCAGGGCGAATTGTTTTATAACGAAATACTTCCGCACAATTGACAACTTGGTCACCCATACGTTCCATATTTCTTGTGATCCGGATCGCAGAAAGGGCAAAGCGAAGCGGGTCTTTCTTTAAAATGATCTCGTTATCCACATTGCCCATCCCGAGGATATTTCGATTTGTAATCGCCTCAAGGATCGCAATTTGGGAAAGGTTATCATTTTCTTTTTCTAGATTGTCTATCAAGTCGTCTCGTTCTACGATTTGATTGGCTTGGTCGTAGTCATCATTTTCCAATGCCTCGCTAAGTAATATTACCTGCTCTAACACCAGTTCCGCCATAGTATAAAGGTTTTTGCGTAGGTAATAAAACTTAGAAATAATCATAGAGTTCTAATCTATTTAAACAACTGCGAGCTCTGAAATTTCTTCTACTGTCAAAATTTTTTCAATATCTATCAAAATGATGAATCGATTATCTTTTTTTCCCACTCCCGTAATATAACGAGACGATATCCCCTTCACAGAAGGTGGAGGCGGATCCACTTGATTTGCTGGAAAGTGGATCACATGAGATACTTTGTCCACAATCACACCCACAGATTTTCCTGCAATGTTGATTACAATGGCACGCTCTGCATTTTCAACTGCATTCGCATTACGAATGTTTAACCTTTTTGTAAGGTCAATCATTCTTACCACCTTACCTCTGATATCCATAATGCCCGCAAAATAGCTCTTAGACTGGGGAATGCGAATGAGATTTGTAATCTTGACAATTTCTTCTACGATAGTGATAGGTATCGCATATTCCTCATCGCCTAAATTAAAGATAATGTACTGTTCGTGAATGAATTGATTGCTACTTGATGATTCTTTTGCCATATTTTTCTATGAGGTTGCCGTCTTAAAAATAGACGTAACCATTATAGAAAAAATATGAACCAAGGGATAGAAAAGACAACACTTTTGTAAATAACACGGAACGTTTTCTTACAAGGAAATCAAGTAGTCCTACAACCATTCCCATACATGCCAAACTCCAACCAAGTAAGACATAATCATAATAAGCATAATAAACAAAGGAGGCAAGTCCTACACCAAGGCATAAATCCTGTAAATCACCCCAGATCCTTCGTTTGAATCTCTCCCAAAGTGTGCCTCGTAAAAGTTTTGCCTCTCTTCTTTTTCTTAGCCATTTTTGAAATCGTGTTTCTCGTATGATGCCAAAGACAGAGTCATACTTTGTCGAATAAGGAGAATCAGAACTCCTACCGCGCCGATAGGCTCCCTCTTCTGCATCTTTGGGATCCGATGGCGAATAGATCTCATATGAGCCACCTATGGTCGCAACAAGGTCTTTATCGGGGATAGCTGAATAATACTCTCGGAATGGCCAGATCTTACGAAAAACGGGATAGGCACGACCTGAGGAGACGTCTTTTTCTTGGAGTACAACTCCGTTACGAATCGTGGTCGCGTAAATGCGACCCCTTTCTTCTTTTATTTCTGCTGTTAGTCGAACGAGCCTCTCGTGAAAGTTAAACTCTGCCTCAAGGATATCTCCTAGAGGGGTCACTGTGGTAAAGGCTCGGATGAAACCAGGTGTACGGGGTTTCTGCTTCCTCCAGACTTGCTTCATAGCAAATCTATCGGAGGAAAGAGAAAGTCACTGAAGGAAGATTATTTCTTCTTTTTGTGTCGGTTGGCTCTTCTTTTCTTCTTACGTTTGTGGGTGGCAATTTTTCTGCGCTTTCTCTTTTTTCCGGAAGGCATTCCTTCCTCCTTACTTAGGCCGTTTAAGCCAAATTTCTAATCAAGGTACTTTTGTAAAACTTTATTTTTCCTCATGGAAGCGAGCATGGATTTAATATCCGCCAAGCCTTCTCTCGAAGATACAAAGAGTACATCTGGTTCCTCTACGACGATTAAATCATTCACGCCTAAAAAAGCAACGAGGTCTTTTTGCACCGAAGAGATATTTCCCTTGGCTTTATGGTAATAAACTTCCTTTCCTTGGTGGTGGTTCTTGTTCGCATCCCCAGGCAAGATCCGTTCTAGTGACATCCATGAGCCCACATCGTCCCATTGGAAGCTCGCTTCCACCATGCGAATGCGAGTGCTTTTTTCCATAATGGCGGTATCAATCGCTTCGCTAGGAAGGATGGCAAAGGCATTTTTAAGATCCCCAAAATTCTTAAATGGAAAACCATTCTTTAAGGTTTGTAATATACCAGGAGCATGTTTTTCAAATTCGGAAAGAATCATTTCCACTCTAAATAGGAAAATACCTGGGTTCCAATAGAAATTTGATTTTTTAATGTATTTGAGTGCTGTTTTGAGATCGGGCTTTTCAAAAAATGCCTTCACTTGAAATCCCACTTCCGTAGGTTTTCCCGCGCTGATATAACCATATCCCACTTCTGGACGATTTGGTTTCACACCTAACAAAACAAGCCCATGTTCTGTTTCGAATAATGCTTGTTGGATGGTCTTAGTAAATTCTTTTACTGGATCAATAAATGCATCAGCAGATAAAACAATAAGATTTGGATTGCCGAATTTCTTTTGAAAGTAAAGAGCTGAAAGTGCAATGATGGGAGCTGTGTTTTTACCTTCAGGTTCAATGATAAAATTATTAGAAGGAAATTTAGGGTCTCTTTTTAAAATCTCGCTCTTTAGATTTGCATTTGTTCCTATAAAAATGCGATCGAGACTTGTGATCGTTAACGCACGATCGATGGTTTCTTTCAAAAGGGTTTTATTTGAATAAACCTTTTGGAGTTGTTTTGGTGAGTTGGTGCGAGATCGGGGCCAAAATCTCTCTCCCTTCCCCCCAGCCATAATTAAAACGACGGGTAATTCTTTTTGTAATTTTGCCATAAATTCAAAGGATACTAGTTTACAGCCAGATTTTAGAAACGAACCAAATCGAAAACTAGAAAAGAAAAAGGGTGTTTAAACCCCATCCTTTGGTGCATCTTCCGAATGCAACTTAATCGGCTTTGCTGGGATGATGGTCGAGATGGCATGTTTATAAACGAGATTTTGTTTTGCGTCGTTTTCTAAGATAATGGTAAAATTATCAAAACTAACAACTTTCCCTTTGAGAGGAACTCCATTTAACAAGTAAATTGTGAGGTCAATTTTTTCCTTACGAGCAGTGTTTAAAAGTTGGTCTTGGATATTGTTTTTTGCAGACATGGGATCCCGAGTATTTTCTATATTTTTTCTATTTTTTTTAATTCATCAAACGCCTCATTCCATGAAATGGATCTGAGGATAGGGTCTTTTCGAAACCAAGTCACTTGTCTTTTCGCATAGTTTCTGTGCGACTGTGCCAAACGTTCGATGAATGCATTAGTATCAATATTTCCATTCAAGAAATCAAGCGCAAAATTATAACCCAAAGATTTGAGCCCTGGGCAATCCATTCCGTATTCCTTTATTACAAATTTCGATTCTGTTAACATTCCCGAAATTAGTTCAGGCACTCTTTTATTGATCCGAGTGTACAATTCTGGTCTTGGCCAATCCAACCAAAAGCCCAGAACAGAAAGATGAGGATGTTCCTTTAAAAATCCTCCGGTTGTCGTTTGCGAAATGTTTGTCCATGTATCACCAGATAGCAAAACTTCTAAAATTCGTTTCACTCTATATTCGTCGGCAGAATCAATATTTGTTAATGCTAATGGATCTTTGGATTTGATGAATTGAATGGCTTTCACCAAATCCATGTTTTGTGCTTCACTTCTTATTTCGGGTGTGACAAGAGGGACTGGATACATTCCGTTCAAAAAAGCTCGCAAATAAAAACCGCTCCCACAAACAAGTAGTGGAATTTTGCCCTTGCCCCATATAACATTGATGGCTTCTTTTGCTAGTTCCGAATATACCCTTGCATTAATTTCTTCATTTGCCTTTAAGATACCGACCAAATGTTGCGGCATTTTTTTTTGTTCTTCGGGAGTGGGTAAGGTTGTACCAATTGGCAATTCTGCAAAAACTTGACGCGAATCAAAAGATACGACTTCAAAAACATCTGAGGATAAGGAAGTGACGAGAGAAGTTTTGCCGGATCCAGTTGGTCCGGCAAGAATGGGGAGAACATTTGAAACGGGAGACATGAATGTTTTACAGAAATCAATAATTGATTTTTGTAAGGGTAGCTATTCTTCTTCTGCTACAACCTCTTCTTCATCTGTCTCTTCGATTTCTTCTGCTTCTTCTAAGATTTCATCATCTTCCACAACTGGTTCTTCTTCATCGACCTCGTATTCACTTTGACGAATCGCAGCTAACCTGGATTTGATCGCGGGTTTTGCCAATTGGTCAGCACCGCATTTGGGACATTTTTTTTCCGGTTTATTTAAATCGTAAAATTTTGTATTACAAGAGTAACAGGAGAATTTTTTTCCAAGGGGTCCATTCGAACTGATTTCGGCCTTCGCTTTTGGTGTGTTTGTGGCACCTGATGTAGAAATTTTTTCTTTTCCAGCACTTTTTGGTGCTGGGGTAGATAACTTTGACTTAGGGGCAGGTTTTGCCGCCGCAGAGGATTTTGATTTATCCTCATTTTTACCAGCCGGTTTATTTGCCTTTACAGGCTTTTCTTTGGCTGGTGCTTTTTTCTTCGCCGATGGGGCTGATTTTTTCAATGCTTTCTTTGCTACCATAGGAGTACTTTTGACGATCTTTTGAGACCCCTGTCACGGGACAACCTTTTTGAAATTTGACGTTTTTCTCCTGGAATTAATTTATAGGAAAGTATTTTTTTTAATATGACCCAATTAAGTGTAAATGTAAACAAAATAGCCACTCTACGAAATTCTAGAGGGGGTAAAATACCCAGTGTCACGCATTTTTGCGAAATTATCTTAGATGCGGGGGCAGACGGAATCACCATTCACCCGAGAGAAGACGAACGCCATATCACAACAGAAGATGTTTTTGCCATCAAAGATTTTTTACTCAATTACAACCAAAAACACAATTCCAAAAAAGAATTCAATATCGAAGGGGAACCTAGCGATCGTTTTATGAAACTTGTCCTGGAAACGAAACCCGACCAAGTGACTTTAGTTCCAGTGATCCCAGGTGAAATTACCTCTGACCATGGATTTAATTTATTTCATAAGGGCGAAAAAGCGGCCGTCATCAAGGCCATCGAGGCATGTAAACCCATTGGCCTTCGCATTTCCCTTTTTATGGATACCGATACTGAAGGCTACGAAATCGCAAAAGCCATAGGGGCAGATAGAATTGAACTTTATACAGGACCTTTTGCCCATGCGTATGATAAATCTGCCGAATCTGGAAAAGTTTTTTTTAAAGAATATGAATCGGCAGCAAATCTTGCTCATTCCTTAGGGCTTGGAATCAATGCGGGGCATGACCTTGATACAAACAATCTTACTGTCTTTGCTAAATTGCCTCACCTAGCAGAAGTTTCCATAGGCCATCGTCTCGTATCACAGGCATTAATTGACGGTATGGACCAAACGATTAAAGATTATCTCAAAGTTCTTTCGATAAAAAACTAACTTTGGTATAATAAGGGTCTTGTTCTAATAAAAGTTTGGCGGATCTCTCCAGTGCCAAGGCAAGCCCTGCTTCGGTTTTTCCTCTCTTTTTTGCAGTTTGGATTTCGGATTGGAATTGTTTTAAATAATTGCGGGCTGAAGTTTGATCTCCCGCTTTTGCGGCCATTTTTAGCTTTCGCCAAACTTCGGAAATTGGATGCGAATAGGTAAATCCATCTTTTGGCTCTACCCCTTTATGAAAATAGGATGTATCCCAAACTTTTGAAAAGGGATCTGATTTGACTTTGTCTGCCACTGCCCTTTCTGCATAATTGATCCGACTTGGTTTTACATGCTTAGTGATTTCAGATTTTTCTGTTTCCGTTAACTTTGAATAACAATGAGAAAACACACCTTTTTTTAGCATATCTTGCGTAAGGTGACCTTCTTTGGCAAGGGCCAAGAAACTCGGAAAATGTTCTTCTTGTTTTGTTTGGGAATGGCAATTTACGATTGTAGCAGAATAAAGTGCCTGAACCCGACCTTCTTCATTCATAGCGGCTAAATCTGACAAATTTTCTGACCTTTCGGCAGAGAGTCTGAGTAGATTTTTATATAGGGAATCATTTGGATTTTTCTCGAGTGCCTTTTTGAAAGCCGTATAGCTATCGTTAAAATTGCCCCTCTTGTACTCTATGAGACCTAAAGTATAACACAAAAAACCATCATCTGTGTCTTGATTTCGACAGACATATCTTAGGCGAGTCAGGGCTGGTTCGCGACTTTCACTGCTTTCCCAGACATCCAAAAGCACTTCTTCTAGAAATGTCAGAGTTTCTAAGCTATAAGGATCACTGGTTGGATGATTCCCATTGCCGATGCAGGAAAAAAATAGTGCAGTAAAAAAAAGAATCGGGCCAAATCGGTGCATAACAATGTCTACCTTATAATCAGATTCGAGGTTTGTCTTATGTTTTTTCAGTTGCCCAGTCTGGAAATTTAAGATTTCCTTGAATAATTACACCACAAAAGCAGAGAGTTCCCTTGAGACGAAATCTTTATTTAATTTCCATATTCTTACTCCTTAGTTTCACAATGCCCGCTGGATTTATATCTTGCGAAAGAGAAGCTAAAAAAGCTCCCAAAAGGGATACTGATTTTACTTATTCTGACTTTGAACAAGTTGTCGACTCCATCGACAAATACTACATTGACAAAAATATTAACAAAAATCGTGCCTTCACCGATGCGGCCGTTTATGCAGTGATGACGATGCCTCATCCGCTTTATCTTTATCCTGAAAGTTATTTCAATGAAAGAGATAAATACGAAGACAAAGAGGAAATGTATCCAGGAAAATCATTTAAGATTTCTCCTTCCGACAAATTCGTATTATTTGATCCAGATTATGATCAGGTTGAAAAAATTCAGAAAGAAAAAATCAAAAAGAATGAAAATAAAAAACTTTCTGATGAAGAATTAAAAAAACTGATAGAGAAAGAAAAATTAAAGAAATCTGTAATCTCCGCTAAATGGGAAGAGATCAATTTTACTAAAAAAGATTTTGATCGAGTGATTACTTATGTAAAAGATAATCTTTCCACTTACAATACTCCTGTTCTAAAGGGTCTCGCAGAACTTGATGGTGACCTAGAAGAAGAGCCAGAAGAAGATAAAAAAGAATTTTCCATGGAACAAGTGTTCCTCGCTGCTGCAAACGGTTATCTTAATTCTCTCGATCCACATTCTAGTGTTTTTTTGAAAGAAATGTGGGAAGAGTCGATGGCAAAGATCTCTGATGGTTCTTTTGAAGGCATCGGCGCTATACTATCTGGCGGTGGCACAAGAGAAGTGATAGTAGAAAGCCCACTTGAAGGTAGCCCAGCTGTTAAAGCAGGAATTCGTTCAGGTGATATCATCGTGGCTGTTGACAATAAACTGATCAAAGGCCAATCCCTCGACAAAGTTGTTAAAAAAATCAAAGGCAAAAAAGCCACAAAAGTTGTACTCACGATCAAACGAAAAGGAAATACGGCAAGTCTTGATATCGAAGTGATACGAGATAAAATCACAATCAAAAATGTGACTCACCACTTGCTCAAAGAAAATCCACAAATTGGTTATATCAAATTAACTGGCTTTGTCAAAGCGAACGGTGAAGAGCCTGTCGAATCCCAAATCGTAAAAGGATTACGAGCATTAGAAGAAGAAGCAAAAGCGAACGGTAAAGAAATGAAAGCGCTCGTTCTTGATCTCCGCAATAACTCAGGCGGGTATTTGGACTTAGCGGTAGATATAGCAGATATGTTTATTTCCAAAGGCCTTATCGTATCAACAAAAGTTCCAAATCGTACATCCTCTGATGACCAATACGCAAACAAAGAAGATATCACAAAACTACCGCTAGTTGTTCTTATCAATGCAAAATCAGCATCTGCATCGGAAATTGTGGCAAGTGCTATCCAACATCACGGCCGTGGTTTACTTCTCGGAGAAAGAACTTTTGGAAAAGCCACTGTACAAAGGTTAATCGATCCACTGCCAGGTAATGACGATTATGTGCTAAAACTCACAAATTCAAGATATTATGCTCCGTCTGGCAAAACAATCCAGGTTGTAGGTGTGAGTCCAGATATCGAACTTTCAGAAGAAGCCGATGGTGGATTTCCCTTCCGTTACCGGGAAGAAGATATGTGGAACCACTTACCTAAAATCCCACATGAAGGCATTGTTAAATCAAAGTTCAATATCGAAGCCATCAAAAACTATGTGAAGAAAAATGGAAAAGCAGACACATTTTTAAAACAACACTCAAGTGATGCGATCAAACCAGACTATATGTTAGTAAGAGCAGTGGACTATATAGAAGGTTTTTTAAATACCAAGTGAATCGGATTACCACCGACTTTCTAATTATTGGGAGTGGAGTCAGTGGGCTATTTAGTGCCCTAAAACTCGCTCCTTTGGGAAGTGTTGTTGTTGTTACAAAAAAAGCTGACTACGAATCAAACACCAATTATGCGCAAGGTGGTATTGCATCCGTTTTTGATGACAAAGATAAATTCGAAGAACATATTGAAGATACTCTGAGTGCTGGTGCGGGTCTATGTGATTTAGATGCCGTACGTGTGCTTGTAGAAGAAGGGCCCACTCGGGTGAGAGAACTCCTGGATATCGGAGTGCCATTTACCAAGGATGATTCTGGGAATTTGGATCTCGCACGAGAAGGTGGTCATAGAAAAAATAGAATCGTACATTCACATGATCGTACAGGTAGTGCCGTCGAAGCGGCCTTGTTAGATGCAGTTCACGCCACACCAAACATTCAAATTTTAGAAAATCATGCCTGCGTGGATTTAATGACGCGCCACCATTTAAAAAACAAAGAAGGTCTGCCCCTTCGATGTTATGGGGCCTATATTGTCGATACAGAGACTGCAGAAGTATTCCCCGTAATCGCTAAAAAAACATTACTTGCGACTGGTGGTGCAGGACAAGTCTACCTACATACAACTAACCCTAGTATTGCGACAGGTGATGGAGTCGCTAGTGCGTACCGGGCTGGTGCTGTGATTAAAAATATGGAATTTTACCAGTTCCATCCTACTTCTCTTTTCCATGAACAAGGAAATAGCTTTTTAATTTCGGAAGCTGTGCGCGGTCATGGGGGCATCCTACGGGAGATGAATGGTCGTCCTTTTATGAAGGATTATCATGAAATGGGAGAGCTCGCACCTAGAGACATCGTAGCACGAGCGATAGACGACACGATGAAAAAAAGAGGAGAATCCTATGTGCTTCTCGACATCACACATCGACCTGCCAATGATATCATCCAACACTTTCCTTCCATATATGAAAGATGTAAAAAACTAGGCATTGATATTACCACTGACCCGATTCCAGTAGTGCCTGCGGCACATTATATGTGTGGAGGGGTGGCCACGGATCTTTTTGGAAGAACCAATATCCAGGATTTATATGCTTGTGGTGAAACTACTTGCACTGGCGTACATGGTGGGAATCGCCTCGCATCCAATAGTTTATTGGAGTGCCTCGTTTTTTCTCATCGCATAGCAGATGACATACGAAAACAAGGAAAACTTCAATTTCCTTCGGAAAGTAAAGAAATTCCAGATTGGAATAAAGAAGGCACTACAAATACAGAAGAATGGGTATTGATTTCGCATAACCTAGGTGAAATTAAAACTATTATGAGTAATTATGTGGGAATCGTTAGGTCCAATTTACGATTAGAACGAGCTTTACGAAGACTCAGCCTTATCTCAGAAGAAGTCAAAGACTATTACAACCGAACTACTGTTTCTCTGGGACTACTTGAACTTAGAAATTTAGTTAAAGTTGCTGACCTTATCGTAAGATCTGCACTGCTTAGAAAAGAAAGTCGTGGTCTGCATTTTAGTACTGATTATAAAGAAGACAGATCCCCATCTCGCATAGATACTGTTTTACATAATTTAGACTAAAAATCAATTTCCGATCACAGTTATCTCGCCATTTTCTGAATCTAAACAAAGTTTAAATGAATAATGCCCTGTGTTTTTTTCATTTGTATAATAGTGATGTTTTCCTAAAAAAGAAAAACATTTTTTCTGCACAGATTTTTCTTCCGAGATAAATTTTAATTCGGCATCCATATGCCAATAGGAAATTAATATTTGTCCTTTGATAAGAAAGTTAATGATAGTTAGTTCATTGATCCCGCTTTGTTTATGATAATTTCCGATTAACAAAGATTCTTCTTTTTTTAATTTTGTAACATCAACTCGGGTTAAATTAGAAAAATATTTTTGGTCCACTACTACAGACTTTGGATTTTGAGTATAATATAGTAAAGATTCGTTTTGAAATATGATTTCTTTTGGAGTAGAAATAGGGATCAAACCTATTGTTTTTGCGTTTTGTGCAAATATTTTTTTGCTTTTTTCTTCTTCTTCATAAGATCCTGTCATTCCATTCCAAGGGCTTTCATCCCTAGTAATCAAATATTTGTTAGTTGGTGAGAGTTTCATTTCTCCAGACTCATTCGATGATTTTATACAATCTTTCAAAAAAGTTTCAATCTTTTTTGCCTTGGGATCATGTATGACAAAATGAAAAGTCTCTGTTTTTTTGTCAGAAATCCTAATAAAAATAGAAGTTCCTTTCTTTCGATCTGGAGGAGCCTTACCTTCTTTGAGATTTAATGTTTGGATCAAATTTTCGAAGTCTTTCAATTGTCCGGGAGCCAACAAACTTGAATTTGGTTCACCACCTGAATACAAGCCACTCGAACTCATTTCTGGAGTGATGGGATCATAATTTAGACGAATCCCCGATCCTTGAATTATTTTATAGGAATTCCCACTTCCATCGATAAACTGATAATCAAAAGCATACATTGGATTCACCAAAAATAGTGCAATGAGTACAAATTGATATTTCATAATGTAAATATAATTTTTTCCTTTACTTCGGATTAAAAATGGATATGATTCTCACTCGGTCGTAAAGATAAAAAATTTCGATTTAAGGATAATTAAGATATGGTATTACAAGAGATTCAAGATTCCCTAAAAACATGTTTCACAAAATATGTGGACTTCAATGGTACTGCAGCTCGTCCTGAGTTCTGGTGGTTTGCCCTGTTTAATTTTGTAGTGAGTAACATTCTCAATCAAATTCATCCAATCGCTGGCGGTGTATTTTCATTAGCGATCCTGCTTCCTTACTTAGCAGTTGGTGTTCGTAGATTGCACGACATCGGAAAAAGTGGCTGGTGGATGCTTATCGCTCTCACTGGTATCGGGGTTTTTGTCCTAATCTATTTCTGGGCACAAAAAGGAAAAGCTTAGTCACATAACATAAGCAAATAGTAGGATTCATAATCATTCTAATATGATATGAATTCTACTTCCTTCAGGGTGCATTTTTCACCTTCTCCTAAAGTGGCATTAGTCTTTTTTCGAAATAAATTTTCATATTTAAATTAAGTTAATTTTTTAATCTTCAAATATTACTTTGATATTTATCGATTCCCCTACTGACCCGAGACTTAAACATTATTCCTTACTAAAATCAAAAGAAGAGAGTGATGATACATTTATCGCTGACAATGAAAAAACCGTTTTGCGATTATTAGATTCTGAAATTACAATACAATCCGTTTTTTGCCTTCCTAAATATTACGAGAAACATAAAAAATTATTAAATCATCGGCTTACCTCGCCAAATCAATGTTTATTGGCTGAAAAGGAAATTTTCGAAAAGACGATTGGATTTTCGGTTCACCAAGGATTTATGGCTGTTGGTTTACCGAAATGGACGGATGTAGACGAATTGGGCACAAAACAAATATTATTCGATACCATCGCAGATAGCGAAAATATTGGTTCAATGATTAGAACTGCGGCCGCCTTCGGAATCAATTCTCTCGTTTTTGATCATAGATCGGCCTCACCTTATTTAAGAAGAAGCATACGCGTTTCTATGGGAAATATTTTTTTTACAAAAATTGCAAAAGTGAATGATATAAAAGAATACCTGCTCCATTTTCAAAGCAAGGGAGGCAAGGTCATAAGCCTTAGTTTACCAAAAGACAAACAAACATTTGGTCATAAACTTATCAATTTAAATGATTTTCAATTTAATGATAAATTCGTTTTGGTTGTTGGGAATGAAAGTGAAGGCATACAAAAACCAATCTTAGAAATAGCTGATTCTATACTTTATATACCGATGAAAAATAATGTAGATTCACTGAATGTTTCACATGCTTTGGCTGTTGCCCTTTCTCGAATTTAATTTTTTTACAAATATAAGATAATTACAGATTCACTACTTGTTAGTAAGAGAAGGAAAGCATTACGGAGAGTTTTATTTTGAAAAAGTCTTTTATCGTCAGTTACTTATTTTTCATTTTGTTCATCACTTGTGGCAAAAGTGAAAGTCAAAGTGAATCGCCTGCAGAAACAGCGACTCTTTCGAGAGAGATGTCACCATCTGCGAAAATGGCAGAAGAAATGGTTCAAAATGAGGCAGATGAATCCGAATTAAGAGCGGAAAAAAAAGACATTCTGACACAAGATAAGCCTGAAAATAACTTGGGCAAGGTTTTTAACCCAACTATCAATTCAACTGAACGTTTATTAGAATTTCGAGTTATACTAAACTACGAATCTTCAGATATAATAAAAACAAGAAAAGAATTGATCCAATTTATATCAAAATATGGCTATTTGGCAAATAGTTCAGCTGTCAATTCACGATCACCATATATGTCCGCCACAATCTTTGTCGATTCATCTAAGTTATACGAAGCATTATTAGACTTAGATAAATTGGGAGTTATACAATCGGAAGACATTACAACTATCGATCATACAGAAGGTATGGTATGGCAAAAACGCAAAATCAATCGTGAAAAAATTCGTTTGGGTAGAAAGAACAAAGCGAACAATCAAATCGACGCAAGTTCTAAAAATTGGTCTGCCATTGACGAATCACTTACTAAAAGTGAAGACCAAATGGATTTGGCTGAGCATGAAACTTGGAAAATACAAGATAGAATCAAATGGGCGACAATCCAAATCCAATTTTCAACACCAATTCCACCAGATCAAATTCAAGTCCCTGTTTACAAAAATGCATTCATAGGATTGTTTAATATGTTTTTAGAATTAACATATTATTTGATATGGATAATACCATTTTTGCTTTTGGGATCTGGAATTCTTTATGGATCAAACTTTATCTTAAAAAAATTTGGTGTTACTATTTTCAAAAGAAAGTAATTTATTATTTGGAAAAGATGATCGCTTCTTCAAGCGATCATCAATCTTTCCAACCATTTTTTATTCCAGAATCGCCAAGAATATAAGAGACCGAGTGACATTACCATTCCGGTTAAAATCCACCAACTCATGAAAGGTCCAAATTCATATTTATTTTTTGCAATATAAACGATAGATGCACATGACCACATCATAAGATTGGACGTTATCATAGTCCAAAGAGTATCTCCTGATCCTTTAAGAATTCCACCTAATATGGAATAGGTTGAATCGAACAAAAAATAAAGGCATGAAATTCGCAACATAGTAGTTGCATAATGATAAACATTCGCAAATGATTGGCCATCTAACTCGGGCGAGAAGATCGTAACCAAATAGTAGTTTTGAGAAAAATAGATAATCGTGATGAATATAGCATATATCCATCCAAATGTTAATGCGGCATACGCTGAACGAAGGGCATAAGCTTTATTTTTTTCCCCCAGATACTTTCCTATCTGACCTGATACTGCTTGTCCAATCCCAAGAAGTGGGATAAAACATACCATATCCCAATTTAAAACTATTGTTGTCGCTGCTGCCACATCACTTGAATAGGAATACATGATCATTGTAAAAAACATAAAGCCAGCAACATTGATCATCATTTCCATTCCAGCGGGAAGTCCATAACGCAGAAGTTTTCCCATAATTGAAAAGTTGATTTCAGGAAAGAGATTCGTATGATAAATTTTTTGAAATTCTTTTGAATAAAACTTTAAAACAAATATCAATATAGGAATAAATCCTGATATCACTGTTCCGATAGCCGCGCCTGCGATCCCCATAGCAGGAAAACCTAATTTACCAAAAATTAGGATATAACTTAAAGGAATATTCATCAAAACAGCTCCTAACGAAGCATATGTGACGATCTTTGAACGTTCTATCCCAATAAAAAAACTAGAAAAACTAGTACGAATCGAAACTAAAAGAATGGAGAAAGCAAGTACAGAATAGTATTCTATTTCTTTTTGTAAAAGTAAAGATTCATGTCCAAAAAATCGAAAGAGGGAAGGAGCAAAAACATAACTAAGTAAAACAAGAATGCTACCGACACTTAATGTTAGAAAGATTCCTTGATGCACAGTACGAATCGAATCTTTGACTAATCCTGCACCTCGGTATTGACCAACTAAGGCTGTAATTTGCCCCAAGGTTCCCAGTATAAAAGTAGAAAAAAGATATAATATCAATCCTCCACTTAATGTAGCCGCCAAGTCTTCTTTACTTAATCGAGATAAAAAAAATCGATCCGTAAATACCATAACCACATCAATCGCCTGTGAAAAAAAAATCGGAAGAGCAATCGGAAATAATTCTTTAATACCTACGGAGACCGATGTTACGGTTTTTCGTAAATTTTTCATATATAAACCTATAATGTTTTTTAAAATTCGCTAAATTGAGAGGAAGGATAACCTAGGATATGTTATATTCTGATTATCCGAATCTGTGGAAGGTTTTACAGGCTCATGGGAGTATTTTACTTTTGTTACCTTTTACCTTTTTGAAATCATATAAATTTTTGTAAATTATTTTCTATACTTTAACGAGAGCAAGGTAGTTCCACAATAAACTTTGTTTTTCCTGGAATCGAATTAAAATAAATTTTGCCTTGATGTCTATCGACTATTTTTTTACAAATATCCAATCCCAATCCACTTCCTTCCCCTAATGGTTTTGTTGTAAAAAAGGGTTCAAAGATTCTATCTTTAAGTTCACTGGGAATTCCAGAACCTGTATCTTCAATGGTAATTTTTACAAATCCATTATCTTTTTCTGTACGGATGATCATCTCTCCGTTAAACTTCATCGCCTGCAATCCGTTATAGATCAAATTTGTCCATAAGTGCAATAACTCTTCTGGAAAACCAGGAACCCAAGGTAGTGGTTCAAATTCTCTAACTAAAGTTACATTCTTTTTAAATTGACCTTGATATATAGTGATAACCGTTTCTATATTTTCTATCACATCAATCATTTTGTTTTCACTGGCTTCATCAAATCTGGTAAAATTTTTTAAAGCAAATGTCATTTTGGAAGCACGTTCAACGGCTAGTTCGATGATCGAAATACATTGAGAGACACAAATTTCTTCGGTTAACAATCGTAATAATTCATCATTATTATTTACAAAAAGATCTTCATACTCACTAAGTAATTGGAAATCAATACCACAATCGATGAGATCATCAGGTCGAATCAAATAACATTTTTTTGAATCTATCCAAGTTTGAATTTTTTTACGTTGTTCAATTCTTTCACGGCCTGTATAAGAAATGCGCCTTGCTTTAACTTGCATTAGGAAGTGGCTGGCAAGTTTGATTAATTCTTCATTTTTTAAAAAAAGAGGTAAATCAATATGAAATCTTCCGCCTGCTGAAAAATTTAAGGTTTGTTTTAAGTTTTGGTTGGATGCCTGGATCGCGGCGATAGGATTATTAATTTCATGAGCGATTCCAGATATAAGCTGACCGAGAGATGCCATCTTTTCGGATAATACGAGTTGAGCTTGGGCTTTTTTTAAGTCCGAAATCGTAACTTCTAAAGCCTCATGCGATTTTTCTAAATTTGATGTCCTTTCTTGAACGATGGATTCCAAGGACTCATTCAAATGTTTTAATTTTGCTTCGCTTGCGAGCAAGGCTTCCGTGACCAAATTCTTTTTTTTATTACTAATAGCTAATGAGATTTGATCACCCAACTGGCTACAGAAAATAATTTCATCTTCTTCCCAAGTATGCTTGACTCCCACATGCTCAAAACAAAGTGTGCCAATGAGTTCTTCACCCATCCGAATCACACCGTCTAACATAGAAGTAATGCCATTTGGTTTTAAATAACCTTCAATAAAACCTTTAGTTCTAGGGTCATGGTATGGATCATTAGCATCTACATATTTTTCAGTGACTAAATAATGAAATTCTTCACGAAATTCATGTTCCCGAAGAATCGCTCCTTCTGTGTGTGTTTGAGTACTAAGAAAATAAATATCTATATTAATAAGTTCATCTTTGTTATCATTAAAAATCCATACACCTACGCGTTCGATATTTAACAACTGTGCTACAGTTTTAGTAATGAATTGTGCTAATGATTTAATGTCACCTGATAGAATGGCAGGATGTGAAGAAACCATAGCAACTACCTTTTGCTGGATTCTTGCTACTTGAAGTTGGCTTTCAATAGATTCCATTGTCTTTGGTTCTTAAAAAATTAATCTATGAACAACAATTGCGAACAGCTGACAAAAGTTCATCGGCATCCCATGGCTTTGAAAAAATAGCTACTGTATTTGCTTCTGTTTTCAATTTTTCCATTTCTTTTAAATCCGCATGGCCTGAAATCATTATCGATTTTATATGCGGGTACTTCTTGTGAACTTCGCGAAGGAATTCGTCACCATTCATTCCTGGCATCAACCAATCAGATACGATTAATATAACTTCGATTTGTGTTTGGCAAAGGTAATCGATAACCTCCATGGCTTCACTCGGATTTGAAGCAGTTTCAAATGAATATTCAGAGCCGATTTCGCGCTTCAATTCTCGCACGAGAGATAACAAAATAATAGGTTCATCATCAACGCATACAATGGCACTCTTCTGGTTTTCACTTATCATACAGGCGCCTCCAGGAAATTATTTTTCAAATTGAATAGTTATTGAATCACAAATTTGAATGGAAAATTGGTCCCATGTCAAGTGTTATAGAAAGTTTAGTTCATTTTCAGTGCGTTTACTTCCACTTCGTAGGAATTAATTTTTTTCAATTTTCTTGATATACTTTTGCAGTGCCAAATACCAAACCATCGAATATGCCATCGCTTATAGACTGTTTGGCTAATTCTGTTGCTGATAATAACAATTCGGAAATTTTTCGATCATTCCAACCCAAGACCTCGATTGCTTTCATTGCGGCTTGATTTTCTGGTATAATTTCTGAATGGTGAAAGGCATCAAGTAAGGCAAAATATTCGAGACCTTCATCCTTTAATTTTCCAATTTCTGCAATCACCCAACTCAGTGCAAAAAAATGATGAATATCAAGTAAAAGAACTCGTTTATGATTACCAACCTCGGGGAATTTATTGTATTTTGAATTGATTACATCTTCGGTAAGATACTTTATGAGTGTGCTTCCACTCCCTGTTCTATTTGCATATTGAATCTGGCCTAGTAAGGCATGAGGGTAGATACTTAACCATCGTACATCCCTTCGTAATTCATGCACATGATTTTCAACTTCAGTAAATGGTTTTCCATATTTTGAAATAAACTTTTTAATCGCTTCAATCTCTTTAATATAATATTCTTGGATAGCATTGATTTCTTTTTTTTCACTCGACCAATCTATTTCATTCAGAATTTTCTTAATTTCTTTAAATCGATTTCCTTTTTTTTCAAGCCATCCATGAGAATATAAATTCTGTTTTAAGGCTTCTAACTTCAATGCCAGCTGATGGTTCATATAATCCTTGATGGATTGTGGAACCTTTGTATTTTCTGAAAATGATTTAGAATAATATTCGTAATAATCAATAGCACCAAGATGATCTTCAAATAATTTGAATAGATCTTTTAATTTTTCAAATTTATTTTTGTTATAGATTTCACCATACAAGCGGCAAAGTCCTTGCAACATAAACAAAGGGGTACGTCCATCATTTCTATAAAGATATTCTTCTGGATTAATTTCTAAAGAAGCATCACCTAATATAATGTCTAACTTTCCAAGTTGGAATTCAAATTTATCTTTTCCGCTTACCATTTATATCCTCTCTATAGATATTGTCCTTCGGACATTATCTATATTCTTTTTTAATATTAACTTTTAATAGTATTTTTTTATAATTTTCAAATTGTAATAAATTTTCTAATTTCTGTAAAGTCTACGATAATATCTTCTACAATTGACATAAGTTCTTCTTTGTTATGCGATGTAGCGACACCAATAATATGACAGCCCGCATTTTTTCCTGAAATTAAACCTGCCAAAGAATCTTCGAAAACCACACACTGATTCGGTTGCAGTCCCAAAAAAGCAGAACATTTTATATAAACTTCAGGATCAGGTTTACCTTTTTTTACCTCGGATCCATCGACGATTACATCAAAATAATCGCGAATCCCCAATGAATTCAAGGTAAAATCTACATTCATCTTCGGTGCAGAAGTTCCAAGGGCCAACTTATATTTTTTTATCTTTAGTTCTTCTAAAAATTCCAAAAGTCCTGTATGTGGTTTAATTTCAGATTTATAAATGTTTTGATAGTTTAATTCTTTCTCTTTTGCGTATGAGAAAATCTTTTCATTAGTTATCTCACCAAAAATCATTCTAAAAAGATCCGCATTTGTTTTTCCATTGAACTTCGTTCTATAAATTTCTTCATTTAATATAAAATGGTATTTAGTCGCAAATTCCATCCATGCACGAAAATGGTATTTGTGATTATCAACGATCACACCGTCCATATCAAAGATAATTCCTTTTATTTGATGCAATTTACTACCTCAATAATTGAAAAGATAATTGGTGAAAGTTAATTCCTGTAAAGTAAAATTATAAATTTTGAATTTTATAGTGACATGCCAAAGAAATGGAAGTGCTATCTATAACATAAGCCAAACAATCGTCAGTCCATCGATTCAATACTTCATTTTCTTTTAACTTAAATAATGATCTTTCGTATAACAGACTACATAAATATCGTCCCATTTGTATCATTAAACTTTCTGATAATTTTTCTTTTTTATTTTCATCATTCAAAGAACGTAATGTTTCAATTGATTCTTCTAACAACTTGTATTGTTCTAATAAATATTTTGAAGGATTCAAAATATCACTGTTTAAGTCTATTAAATACTTTTTGAAATTTCCTTCGCCTGCCATACCAGCGATAATGCCACCAGTTGCAATTCGTACATGAATTTGACTGGTTCCTTCATAAATTGTATTGATCCTAGAATCGCGGAACATTCTGGAAACATCGTAATCTTCCGTATAACCAGCACCGCCAAAAATTTGAACAGCTAAATAAGCACATTTGTGCCCCTCTTCCGATCCATAGTATTTTGCAATAGGTGTAAGAGTATTTGCCAGTGATGACCAATATTTTATTTTATCATCTTTTCTGATTTCTCGATCAGGTAATCCAGCTTTTTCTAATCTTATTTGATGGTGCTGAAACATATCTATTACGCGTGCTGTTTCAAGAGCAATAAGTCGCATAGCGTTTGTTTCTCGTTTAATTTTATGAAGCATTTCTGCGACAGCAGGAATTTCAATGATTGGTTTTCCAAATTGCATTCTTTCACTTGCATATTTTTTACATTCATAATAAACACCTGCGCCACCACCGGGTCCACCAGAGGCACTACTAAGTCTCATAAAATTTGTCATACCTGCCGTATAACGAGTTAAACCCATTCCCTCTTCGCCCAATATCTCCCCATATGTATCTTCATAAACAATTTCACAAGTAGGAGAGGCGTGAATCCCCATTTTCTTTTCTATGCCTGCTACAAATACATCCGTGCTTTTTACGATAAATACAGATAGACCCCTCGCCCCACCTTCAGATTTTCCTGTACGAGCAAGTGTCAATAGCAAGGCAGAATGATCTCCTAAACCACAACCTTGGGATATGAAACGTTTTGCGCCTGTTAATCTGTAACTACCATCAGGTGACTTTATCGCGACCGTTTTGATATTATTTAAGTCTGAACCATAATCCGGTTCAGTCAAAGCCATAGCAAATAAACACTCACCCGTCGCGGCTTTTCTCGCAAAATTGCTAATTTGTTCTGATGTTCCAAATCTAGCTACGATCTGAGCAAGATTCAAAAGCGTAATGGTCATACAAAAAGAAACATCGGCACGTGCCATAATCATAGCATATAACGCACTCATTGTGGCTGGAAATGACAATCCACCTGCTTCTCTAGAAATTGCATAAGGCATAAGACCGGTTGCTATAAATTTTTCATATATGTCTTTTGTTTCATTCGGAAAGATCACTTTCCCTTTGTCATATTTTAATTCTTTGACATCCATTGCTTTAGAATGTTGTGAAACTTCTTTGCCAAAAAATTCACCTAACGAAAATAGACTGGATTCATATAAATCCTTAGCTTCTATTTCATTGGAAGGAGCCATTTCAAATTTTGAATCCTTTGAATGTACATATTTTTGATGATCAATAAATTTTTCCCCCTCGACTTCAAGAATGATGGGATTCCAATCTATCAATTGTTGAAAAAATACCTGCAGATCTTCATCATCTGCGAAATAGTTGTTAGCGATCATAGGTTTCCTTTGAGAATTATCAGCTTAAATTTGATATGCCGCATCCAATCCTTCGGCAAAGGCTCGTTTGGCATCAACACCATTGGCATCCTTAGCACCGCCGACAATAAACATTCGTTTATCGGGATTCTTTAATTTAAATTCTTCAAAGAGATCATTTTCTTTTTCTTGTCCGACACAAAGTATCAGAGAGTCACAAGGATAAATAAACTCTTCGCCATTTTTATATTCTATTTTTAACCCTTCTTTTGTGACTTCTTTATAATTTAAACCATGAAAGAATTGAACTCCGACAGATTCCAATTCTTGTTTAAGAGCCCAGAAAGTAGTTGGACCGAGGCCTGCGCCATGTTTTCCGTTTCTACGAAATACTGCCACATCTCTATTAGCTTTTTCATTTTGAATCACTACATTTGTAAATGAATCAATGTTATATTTTTTATTATACGAATCCAAGGTTGGATCACCGTCTTCTGTTAATTTATGTGCTACGTCGACACCGATTCCACCTCCACCAATGACGGCAACGCGTCGCCCAGGTTTAAATTTTCCATTTAAATAATCAGTATAACTTCCGTATGGAAGATTCTTTATACCTTTCAATTCAATGTTTCTTGGTTTCACACCAATAGCAAAAATGATAACATCAGGATTTAATTCTTCTAACAGTTCGATAGTAGCCTTAACATTCAATCGAATATCCACGCCAATAGCAGTGAGTTCATTTGTAAAGTATCGAATCGTTTCTTTAAATTCGGATTTGCCAGGGATATGTGAGGCCAATTGAAACTGGCCACCTAACACATTTGCTTGTTCCAGAAGTATGACATTATGACCGAGATTTGCTGAACCTCTTGCGGCTTCTAAACCAGCAGGACCAGAGCCTACGACTACAATTTTTTTAGGAGAATTTGTTTTTGTTTTTTGATACTGAAGTTCGTTAACGGCTTCTGGATTTACAATGCAAGAAACAGATTTTTCTTGGAAAGCATGATCAAGACAGGCTTGGTTACAAGCTATACAAGTATTGATACGATGGGCATTTCCATTTGTTAATTTATTAACTATTTCTGGATCGGCAAGAAATGGCCTCGCCATAGATATAATGTCTGCTTGGTGATTATCGAATATTTTTTGCATGGTAATAGGATCATTCACCCGATTCGAAGCAATGATGGGAACACCAAGAGTATTTGCTTTGATCCGACCTGCGATACCTGCCCAGGCACCTCTTGGAACTAATTGGCTGATTGTCGGAATGCGTGATTCATGCCATCCGATCCCAATATTTAAAGCTGATACATTTTCATCTCGTAATGTTTTTGCTAGTTGGACAACATCTTCAAAAGGTGCATTGCCAGGAATTAAATCAATTCCAGACATACGAAAAATGACAGGGAAACCTGATGGTAAATTTTTGATGACTGAGCGAAGGACTTCGATGGACATATTCATTCTTCGCTTTGCATCACCGCCAAAATAATCATCTCTATGGTTAGTGACAGGTGAGAAAAATTGGTTCAACAGATACCCTTCACTTCCCATGATCTCGACAGATGCAAAACCTATTTCCCTCGCAATTTTTGCCGCAATCCCAAAATCTTCAATTGTCTTCCAACACTCATCCTCAGATAGAGCCCGAGGAACATAGCGACTGATTGGTGCTCGAATGGCAGAAGGTGCGACCAAACTTCTATCTGCTGCATATCTACCTGCATGAAAAAGTTGTGCACACATGTTTCCCTTACCAGCTAACAAATGATTCATTTTTAATAATTCATTTGCATGATCTTTGTTTTGGATATTAAAGAAAGTACGAGATCCTTTCCCTTCCTCATTCACACTGATTCCACCTGTAACGATCAAACCGACTCCACCCAAAAATCTTTTTTCATAGAAGGCGGCTATTCTTTCCGCCGTATTTACTTCTCCCTCAAGTCCTAGATGCATAGAACCCATGATAAAACGATTTGGAAGAGTGAAATTGCCGATTTTTATTGATGTAAAAGCATTATCCATTTGATTTTTCCCAAAGAATGATCATTAATTTACCATTGGTAATATATTCGTATTTCAAAGCAATCCCATTATTTACCAACGGTAAATAAGTGTTTCCAACAAATTATATCCAAATAATCATAGAATCATGGCCAAAAAAAAAGAAACTAAACTTAAAAAAAAGCCATTATCCGTAGGTAGACCCTTCAAAAAGGATGCGCTCGATGTGAGAGAGGCGCTTATCGAAGCTGGGATTCAATTATTAAATACAAATTCCATAGAAGAGATTTCGCTACGTAATGTGGCAAAAATCGCAGGTGTTAGCCATGTTGCGTCCTACCACCATTTCGAAAACAAACAAGCGTTATTTTCAGCCATTGCGGAAATCGGATTTCAAAAATATTTTGAAACGTATCAAACTGAATTAAAAAGGACAGACCAGGATTTTAAAGGCCGTTTCAAAGCACTCGGCTGGACTTATTTTCAATTTATCATGACCCATAAACAATTCGCAAGAATCATGTTTGGTGGTATAGGTATAGATTTAAATAGTAACCCAGCTTTATCGGCAGTTTCAAAAAGAACATATCGCCAGTTACATGACATCATTCGATTGGGTCAAAACCTTGGCTATTTAGAGAAAGATAAAACTAGAGAAAAAACTTTAGCTTCTTGGGCGATGATTCATGGTATAACAATGCTTTTTTTAGAGGGACGATTGAAGATAAAAAATGATATATCTGAAATGGAAAATTTCATTCAAACCGTCACAGAATATGCATATATCGGAATGAAATGAAAATAATATTAAAATTTATTTTCCAACAAAATTCAAACAAACAAAATCCTATTCGAATACCAATGATTTAGTTTATCTATAAGTTTGTGTTTTTGAAATCCATCAATCACAGTTTTACGAAATCTAAAAAGACTCAGCCAATTAGCATTCGATGTAGGAATTTTCACCAAACACCTAAGCTTTCTTATAACGGGAAGATCAAAACCAAGTTAAAAATATTATTCAAAACTAAATATGAATAATATGAATTTGATATTTGAACCAAATGGTTTGTCTAAGTTTATTTGTAATTGGGATAGAATTCAAATTTTTTATTAACAATATTATTTGATAGGTTATATCCGCGCAAAGTGAGAAGATAATTTCATTTTACAAAGAAATAAATTCTATGCACCCGATCTATAATGAATCTCCAAAAGATAAAGATGATCTTATACCCGTATTGCCCCTTACCTTTCAATGGCAAGACGCAAAGGCAAATTTTTTTACTACGATTACGACTTTGGGTACACCGCTTGATTTAACCACTCAAGAACTTAGGATTGAATCCCTAATTCCTGCGGATGAAAAAACAAAATCTTTATTTGAAAATTGGCAATTTGCATAACAAAAATACTTATTAATTTAATGTTTTTTTCTCAAATTTAAAAAACTATTCACTTGATTAATTAATTTTTCATAGAACAATTGATGCAACATTATGAAACATAAATTGACACAATTATTCCTTCTCCTTTTTTTAATCTCGATTACCTATAACTGTAACAAACCTCCCTTAACAAAATTGAACGATGATAAGGTGAGTGGTAAGGATGTTAAAACAGCGATTGAGGCATATTTAGTACCAACGAATATAGTTGATGCTGCTATTAATTCTTTTCTTATAAAAATCATAGCTGGCATCAATGAGTCTTCCTATTATACAAGAGGGAGTTTAGACGATTGCAAACAAAGGCTTAACCTACTCCGAATCCTTGGTAATGATCTAGCAGTACTTGCCACTTGTGATATTAAAGAAGTGAAACCACTTCAATAAGTTCGAATGGTTTCCATAGTTTTCACATTGGATCGTTCGATACGAATTTTTCCTATACCTACTACGAAAAGAGAATAATGATCAGCCAATTCAATTAAATATCCTTCCCATTTTTTTCCATTAGTTTCCGTCAATGATACATATGGATAATTAAAATAATCATTCGATTCTTCAAAATTTCGAAGAATCGATAAGTTTAATTCTGTCGACGATTTGTTATTTGGAGATGTGGATTTTTCAATTCTTGCCAAATTTTTGATGAATTCTACTTCCATGCCTGTAAGCTTTCCTTCATTCAAGGAATTTGAATTTGTTGATGATGGATTGTAAAGGATAAAGTCACCAGCATGTATGAGTTTACTTTCAGATTCGATTTGATTATTTGACCTGACCATAAGCGAACCTTCTACAAGCGAAAGTCTTTCTTCTGATGCAGTTACTTTTATATAGAAAGAAGTGCCTAACAAAACAGCTCTTAAGTGGTTAGCACGAACTTCTATATTTATATTTTTTTCTCTTTTGCTGGATGTAACCAAAATTGAACCAGTGTATATAGATATAACTAACTGGTTTCCTTTTATAGAAAATTTAGCCTCTGTATTTGGGAATATACGCAAGGATAACTTACCATACTTATTGATTTCAATATCACAATATGAATTTTGATAAGAAGAATATCGTATTAATTCGTTATTTTCATATACTTGGAAACAATTTCCATGTGAGCTAATCACTCGACTATACGATTCAATATTATTTCCAAAAAAATTATACAAAACGGACGAAGATATAACAATTAACATTGATGCAGCCAAAAATATTAATGGAGCCGCTTGTTTCCAAATAGTCATCTTAGGAACAAAAGGAATTTGAAATTCTTTAGGTGGTAATTCACCTAATTTAGCCTTAACAAACATCAAAGAGAAATACTCTTTTCTAATATCTTGATCTTTTAATATATCAGCTATTTCAGTAGGGTTTGTTTTAGAATCAAATATTTTAGCTAATTTTTCAATACGCTTATGATTCATTCTGTTAACCCTGCCAAAATTTCTTTGTTGATACCCTTAGATTTTAGATCATCTTTCAAAAGGATAAGAGCTGATACGAGTCGCCTACTTATAGTTCGTTGAGATATCCCAGTATACTTTGCCGTTTCGGCTATAGTCTTGCCTTGAATACAATGTAATAATATTATACTTTTTTCAGGTTCTTTGAGTTCTTTGATCGCCGTTCTCAAAGCATTTAAGGTTTCATCCTTATCTTCCTCAAGCAATACTTTTGAATATGAATTAAATATCAGTTCATTTGCTTGATTATCAATATATAATTCTTCTTTTTTCGTTTTTCGAAAATAATTTATCATTTCGTTTCTGGCTATTGCATAGATCCAAGAACTTTCTTTACCCAATGTTTCTTGATACTTATCATGATTTGAGTATACCTTCACGATTGTATCTTGGCTTAGTTCTTCCGCAGTTTCAGGAGATATTCCAGATTTTTGAAAGAAATACTTGAGCCGATTGTAATAGTTTATGTATATGTACTCTGCGTTCCCTAAACTTGAGTTCATTAGAAATCATTTGCCTACATATTCAATACGTATCTAACGAAGGAGATCGCCATTTTTTTCTATGATTATTATTCACAATCAAAATTTCATTATGCTTATTTGCTTTATTGGTTTGATTCTATTCCCTCCAATGCTCGGCTCCGAGATACTAATTCTGAAAAATGGTAAAAAATTAATTGTGGACCATGTTAAACTTAAACCAAATAAAAACGTAGAGTATACTATTGGAAAACAAATTAATGAAATTAAATTTTTTGAAATTAAAAGCATAATATCCCAAAAAGAACAAAATTTGCCCCATAAAACAAGTCTATCTAATCGTAAGAAAACTAATCAGAGTATAATTCCCGTATATTCTAATATTTATAATTACCATAACTCGGCAATTGAAACTTCATTGATAAGATCTGAAGGAAGTAATGAGCATGAAATCAAAGATCAAGATTCTAACTTTTTTATGACTCGTACGGGTAAATTTTTTCAATCCATCATTCCAGGATGGTCTCCAATGATAATATCAAATGATTCATTGGAAAGTAGTTTAGGTGTTGTAACTTCAATAAGTGAGATTTTTTTAATGTATAAAGGTATTGAATTTTTTGATGAACCAAAAAAATATGTTACAAATTTTGGACCATCTACTGAGGCCAGGTTTGATTATATAACTTATTCAATAATCAGTGGAAATCTTAAGAGCCCCTTACCAGTTATTTATTTTAATTACACTGGGCAACAAATGATTGTCACATCGCAAAATAATATATTAGAAGAGTCCACATTTTATCACAATAGAAATCTTTATGCTTCAGCTCTTATAGCCACCATTGCCATTGACATCGGATTAAGCCAATATTTTCACCACAGCGCTATTCCAAAATCTATCCATATAACAAATACAGATGGGGGGCATTCTACTCTGATAACATTAAATTGGATTTTTTAAAAAATTTTGGCGCAATTGATTTTGATAATAGTATTACCTTTTAGATTCAATCGAAAGGAGATTCGTACATGATTCAATTAAAAATGATATTAATAGCGGCCTTAACAATATTTTTATCTTGCTCACAAGAGAACAAAAACAAAAATAAGGAATATTTTGCCTTAACATTAATTAACTCTTCAGCAGAGTATCAACAAACAACAAATCAGCTTACACAAATACTAGGTGCTATCAATCCTTTAGGTGGCCAGAGTGGAACTAGGAGCGTTCATAACTCAAATGGAATTTCAAGAAATGACAATAAAAAAACTGCCACTATGACACAAAATTGTATGTTAGGTGGAACGCAGAGTTTTAATGGTACCTTTACTGCGACTCCTGTTAATTCGAATCTTATCAAGTTTTCGCTTTCGAATTTGACTATGACCTTTAATGCATGTAAACAAAGAGTAGCAGCGATAGGATCTAATGGTGAAGCGACACCTACAGAAATAGTTATTGAAGGTTCAATTTTAAGAAATGTAGAATCGAGTCAAGAAACCACAAAAAATGGTGATACCACCACAGTCATAATGAGCGGAACAGAAAGTATGAAATCGAGTGATTACAAAGTAAATGGAATCGCTTCACCAGAATTTGATCTTATATTCAAGAGAGATAAATCAAAATTTACCATCATACAATTATCATCTACTAGCTTTACTGGAACTTTAGAAGAAAATGCTGTCGTAACTGGAACCGTTGGGGGAAAACCTGTGAACCAGACCATTAAATTCACGGCCAATTTTAACAATTAGTCATTTTTTTAATTGGGATTCTAAAACCAGGATCCCAATCAAACCTATACAACCAAGAATAACCTAACTAAGAATATCCAAATCTAATCTTTAATAGTTATTTCTGAATTTGCTCTTAGAGAAAATTGCTGAGTTATTTTTTCCTTGCAAACGATTGACATCGAATGTAAATTCGGATTATGACTCCATTGATTGGCGGACTGATTGTATTTTACGCGATTTTCTTTTGGTACATAAATAAAATAGTAAAAAGTAAATCCAAATCAGGGAAGTTCTAATGGTTATCGGACATTACGCTGCCGCCTTAATTCCTGTAGCTCATAAAGTCAAAGCTCCCTTTTGGTTATTTTTGTTATGCGCTCAAATTCCAGAATTCCTTTGGTTACTTCTGGCAACAATTGGTCTTGAGCCGACCTTGCCATCTTCTATACTGGATGCGGCATTATCAAATCTACAAGTGGATATGAAATACAGCCACAACTTAGTACCCGCATTGATTCAATCCGTAGTGACAGGCTTATTGATTCTAATCATATATAGAAATCTCAAACTGATGCTTTGGTGTGTCTCCCTTGTAGTAATTCACGTACTTTGTGACTATATCGTTGGTTATGCGCATCAAGTTATGTGGTATGAATCTCAACCTATAGGTTTTAATACCTACACGAGTGTTCCTTACATCGCGGTTTTAATTGAATTGGTTTTTGCTATGTCTATTGTCGCCTATCTACAGTTAAAACGTGGTGGAGACTCAGAATTTCCTATGAAGAAAATCAAAACTCTTTATATAGTTTTTGCCATCGGTATTTTAGTTCTCTTACCCACAGCAAAAATTCCTCTAAAGATTTGGCTAGGTTTATAGAAATTTATTTAATCGCAAATGATTCAAAATTTTTCATAAACTTTTAAGTCTAAATTATTAATAGGATCTGTATCTTATAGTTCTTAATTAGATAATTTTTGATTCTTAATTAATATTGAAAAAAGCATTACTTATATTGGGAAACCAACTCTTTGATCTCTCTTCTCTCATTCCAGAGAAGAACAGAGCAGATTATACAATCTTTATGCGCGAAGATGAAGAGTTATGTAACTACTATCATTTTCACAAACAAAAAATCGTCTTTTTCTTTTTGGTTATGCGCAATTATGCAAAAGAATTACGGGAATTTGGTTTTAATGTTCATTATGAAACATTTATTAAATCAAATGAATCATATGATGAAAAATTTTCTTCATTTCTTATAAAAAACAATTTTTCAGAAATCCATTTATTTGAAATCGAAGATAAATTCTTTGAAAAACGCATCAAACAAATTCTAAATGTTAGCAATGTTAAGTATTTTGAACATAAATCGCCTATGTTTTTAACTACCAGATCCGAATTTAATGCTTATTTGGCGACATCATCAAAACCGTTTATGAAAACATTTTACCAATACCAACGTAAAAAATTGAAAATTTTGATAGATGAGAAAAATTTACCAATAGGTGGTAAATGGAGCTATGATTTAGAAAACAGAAAAAAGATCCCAAAAACCTATTTCCCACCATCAATTCCACAAATTGAAATCACAAATGTTGATAAAGAAGTATTTGATTTAGTAGAATACCATTTTCCATCTCATCCAGGTAAGGTGGAATGTTTCTGGTTACCGACGACAAGAAAGGGAGCGAAGGATTGGCTTCGCGATTTTCTAAAACATAGGCTACATGATTTTGGTCCTTATGAAGATGCTCTGTCAACTGAGTTTCCTTTTCTGCAACATTCGATTCTCACACCATTTCTAAATGTGGGACTACTAACACCGAAAGAAGTGATCAGCGAAACGTTGAAGTTTTCAGAAAATAATCAAATACCCATTGCATCTTTAGAAGGATTTATTCGACAAATCATTGGTTGGCGGGAATTCATTCGAGGAATTTATCAAAACTATAGTGAAGTGCAATGGAATACAAATTTTTTCAATCACAAAAGAAAACTCACCAAACATTGGTATGTTGGGAATACAAACATTGCACCACTAGATCATGTAATTCGCAAATGTAATGAATATGCTTATGCACATCATATCGAAAGATTGATGGTTGTCGGCTCTCTTATGGTACTTTTTGAAATTAATCCGCAGGAAGCATATCGCTTCTTTATGGAAATGTTTATAGATTCTTCGGATTGGGTTATGGGACCCAATGTTTTTGGTATGGCCTTATTTAGTGATGGAGGAATTTTCTCCACGAAACCTTACATATGCGGTTCAAATTATTATAAAAAAATGGGAAATTACAAATCAGGGGAATGGGAAAATGCTGTCGACGGTTTGTATTGGTCCTTTGTAGAAAAACATAAAGAACATTTTCTTAAAAATCCGAGAACTTCGATGCTCGTTGGAAATTTAAATAGAATGAATCCGGATAAAAAGGATTCCCTATTTGCCATAGCGAATGCTTGGGAAGAAAGAATTACCATTTTGCCATAAAATTCTGTTTTTAAAATTTACTTTAAATTTAGATTCATTCTAAAAAATTACTTGCCAGAATTTACTATATTTAATCTAATTTTATACTTAGTATAAATAAAAAAGGTCAATATGAATCAGATCCATCGTATCATCATTGCACTTTTGGTGCTATTTATTAGCCCATTAGGAGCCATAGAACCCAAAGAGACCGCAAATAATAGCGACAGGCAAAACATATCCAACCAGTTTTGGTGGCCTGAACGATTGGATTTAGCCCCTCTCCGCCAACACGCGGCTGAATCAAATCCTATGGGACGCCAGTACAATTATGCCAAAGAATTCAAAGATTTGGACATAACAGCGATTAAAGAAGAAATAAAGGTTCTTATGAAAACTTCCCAAGATTGGTGGCCGTCTGACTACGGACACTACGGGCCTTTTTTTATACGTATGGCATGGCATAGTGCTGGCACCTATCGGATATCAGATGGTCGTGGTGGGGCTGGTGGAGGTCAACAACGATTTGAACCTCTAAATTCTTGGCCAGACAATGCTAACCTTGATAAGGCTCGAAGATTGTTGTGGCCGATTAAAAAGAAATATGGAAGAAAAATTTCCTGGGCAGATCTCATGGTTCTGACTGGAAACGTAGCTCTTGAATCTATGGGTTTCAAAACGTATGGATTTGCAGGCGGACGAACCGATGATTGGGAAGCTGATCTTGTGTATTGGGGACCTGAAAAAAAATTCTTAGCCGACGAACGTTATAAAGGTGACCGGGAATTAAAAAATCCACTAGCCGCTGTGCAAATGGGCTTAATCTATGTTAACCCAGAAGGACCAAATGGCAATCCAGATCCACTTGCCGCAGCGAAAGATATAAGAGAAACATTTGGGCGAATGGCGATGAATGATGAAGAAACAGTGGCTCTGATTGCAGGTGGACACACATTCGGTAAAGCACATGGAAAATCTGATCCCTCCAAACATGTAGGAAAAGAACCAGCCGCGGCAGGCATCGAAGAACAAGGATTTGGCTGGAAAAATAATTACAAAAAAGGAAATGCAGAAGATACAATTACCAGTGGTCTTGAAGGTGCTTGGACTGCGAATCCTACGAAGTGGACATCACAGTATCTAAATAACCTATTTGGTTTTGAGTGGGTACAAACGAAAAGTCCGGCTGGTGCCATCCAATGGATACCAAAAGACGGAGTGGCGGCGAACATGGTACCTGACGCACATGATAAAACAGTTCGTCATGCGCCCATCATGTTCACGACAGACTTAGCTTTAAAATTTGATCCGAGTTATAAAGTCATCGCGAAAAAATTCCAAGAAAACCCAAAAGAATTTGAACTCGCCTTTGCGAAAGCATGGTTCAAATTGACACATAGAGATATGGGACCTATCTCTCGTTATATCTCGAAAGATCTCCCCAAAGATCCTTTAATCTGGCAAGATCCACTTCCTTCCGTAGATCATAAATTAGTTGGTCAAAAAGAAATTGAAATCTTGAAAGAAAAAATTCTGACATCTGGTCTTAGCATACCTGAACTAGTTCGGACAGCTTGGGCATCTGCCTCTACCTTTCGTAGTACGGATATGAGAGGTGGTGCCAATGGGGCAAGAATTCGTTTGGCTCCGCAAAAAAATTGGGCCGTGAATGATCCGGAAGAACTTTCCAAAACACTCAAAAAACTAGAAAAAATACAATCTGAATTTAACGAATCAGGTAATAAAATTTCACTAGCCGACTTGATTGTACTCGGTGGGAATGCGGCCATCGAAGATGCGGCCAAAAAAGCGGGCGTGAAAATCGCGATCCCATTTACACCAGGAAGAACGGATGCGACAGTAGAACAAACTGATGTATATTCATTTTCCGTATTGGAACCAAAAGCCGATGCCTTTCGAAACTATTATGGATCAGGTAACCCCCTTTCTCCAACAGAGATGTTAGTCGATAGATCCAATATGTTGACCCTTACCATTCCAGAAATGACAGTACTCATCGGTGGATTGCGTTCTTTAGATGCCAATTCAGGAAAATCCAAACATGGAATTTTGACTTCACGAGTTGGTGTATTAAGTAATGATTTCTTTGTAAATTTACTTGATATGTCTACGAAATGGCAAAAGTCTTCGCTTACAGAAGGCGTTTATGAAGGTGTCGACCGTAAAACAGGTGCTAAAAAATGGACTGCGACGTCTGTAGATCTAATCTTTGGTTCACATTCCGAACTTCGTGCGGTCGCAGAAGTTTATGCGTCGGATGATAGCAAAGAAAAGTTTGTCAAAGATTTTGTTTCCGCTTGGAACAAAGTGATGATGTTAGATCGATTTGATATAAAGAAATAGTATGAAGAGACTCACTCGGAAAAGTTTTTTGAAAGGGGCGATCCATTATGGATCGTCTCTACTTATTGTTTCGATGATATTGAAATCATTTGATTCGCTTGATTCTAAAGAGAAAACAAAAGAATCAGGTTTGGAAAAATCTCCCCTTCCAAATGGCGAAATCCCAGTTTTAGAAACAGAACCGACAGCCATTGCCCTTGGTTTTCATCATGATGCAAAACAAACAAATTTTGATCTTTATCCAGAACGTAAAAGTCCTTCTGCCGCCAAACAAGTATGCAAATACTGCGCACAGTTTAATCAGTTAAATGAAGCATGGGGAAAGTGTAACATCATATCTACGGGTGTGGTTTCATCCAAAGGATGGTGTTCGGCATGGTCACAAAGATAGTAAAAAACACTTGTTATTTTTGGCTTTATTCTTCGATTGTTCCATGTTATGTTACGTGAAACAATCATTCCGATATAGGTATTCTCCACAATTGTGGCAATCATCTATAGCAGAATTTAATTTTTTACGATAACATTGCACTTATGAATGTTATTAAATTAATAAAATTTTTCGTTTTTACTTCATTCTTTATTTTCTCAAATTGTGCGAGCCTCCTTCCGCCAGAAAAGAGAATTTATCCTAGGAATCCAATACCGTTACCGAATGGAATGAATATTTATGATTGGTTGGAATTAAAGAAGAACCAATTTCCTAATCGAATGCAGCGATTTCATTCCAGTGAGGGAATTTATAAAATTACCTTTTATAGAAAAAACAAAACCAAACATGGTTCCTATATTTCTTGTAGCGCTTTAGTCAGACAGTCTTCTCCAAATACTTTAGATTTATCTGATATGATTTATACGATAAATTATCATGATTATTTTAGGCCAATGACGATGAGAAAGCATGGTGGAGAAATTGGTCCCGTTTCAGAAATTGATCGAACTGAAATTCTCTTTCCTTGCATCGAAGAATTTTTAGAATCTGATGAAGAAAAGTCTTTAGAGAATTAGTTAATGGGCGTTCCCGATTTTTTTCATTTCAAAGTATGGATCTAAGAATGGGTCGGGCTACTTCGGGGTGCGCATTCGCTCCCGTTCGCCAAAATGGCGAACCAAGCCCTATGTATCCCTAATTTAGTATGAAGCCATATGCTAAATCTATTAAATAATCTATAAATTTGTTCAGAATTATATATCGGAACGACGGATGTGCACCGATCAATTATACTCCTTTGTTAAGATGAAAATGCGAATGAGTCACTGTAAATATTATCTCTCTAGTCTTTGTAAATTTTTCTTTTTAATTCTAATTTTATTATATTCTCTTATTGGTTGCACACATAAACAATTCAACAATGCAGGAGATTTCGATAGCCATGAATTTACTGAAACACAAATATTATCATGTATTCTGAAAGGTTCTGCTTGTTCTCGCAGTACTAGCACAAGTGAAACCGAATTGGTAAATTCTTTGATTTACACTGGAAGTCCATTCACTTTTTTACAATTCGTTCCGATCACGTCTATTTCACCTTCTATAACAGCAACTTTATCATCCTGCGAAATAACGCCTGCTTTACCGACAGGGCTTATCATCAATGTGACAAACTGTTCGATCAGTGGCACGCCAACTGTATCGCAAGTAGCCACGAGTTATAACATCACGGCGACAAATGCAAATGGGAATCTGCAAACGACTATTTCAATTGCTGTGTCTCTGATGATTCAACCTTTAGTGCGATATCATTTTACGAACGGTTCCACAATAAATTCTGGTTCATTGGCGATTACCTTAGGTTCGCCTGAGTGGGCACCAACAGTAACAATTGGTAAAGACGGCGACTCTAATGGAGCCTATCTTTATACTACGAACAACCAATATTTTACAGGAGTAGATACTGGTTTGCCTATGGGGGCAAGTCCGAGGACAATGTGTTCATGGATCAATCCTTCTGTCCTTCCTGCAAATACATTTCATCATATGGTCATACGATATGGTAATACAGCCGCAACTAACGTCTCTGTATTAGGAATTTCGAATAATGCTGGTGTGCACCAACTTTCTTTTATTGGAAGCTCATACGATGCCTATGCCGATTATATTATACCGATTAACACCTGGTCTCATTTATGTTCTACTTTCAATGGAGGAACTACTGCGAGTTTTTATGTCAATGGAATTTTTATTGGGACTTCGACTTTCGCAGGAGGCGGGCCACTCAATACAATTTCAGCTTCACTCGCGATAGGAACTTGGACCGGTAGTGGAGGCTTAGCATTTTACTGGCGGGGTGCACTCGATGATATTCAGATATATGGAACGGCATTAAGCAGTACCCAAATAAGTCAGATTCATAGCTATGGGATGGCATATTAAAAGAAGTATAATTAATTTTGATATATACTTTAATATTTTATTTATTCACCTACTGACTGTTTGTATTGTAACGGACTTTGTCCTGTGGCTTTTTTGAATTCTACATTGAAGGCCGTTTTGGAACCAAATCCTGTGGCATACGCTATGGAAAGAATTGACATATCCGATTTTTCCTTGAGCAAATTCTTCGCCTCTGTTATTCGAAATGAATTCAAGTAAGCGCGAAAACTCACTCCCAATTTAGAATTTAGTAATTCAGAAGTCTGTTGGACATTTAGCCCTATGGCATGAGAGGCAATCTCTAGATCCAGTTTTTCATCCAAATAAGGTTTAGTTTCCCGCATCCAGTTTTCTAATTTTGCTAGTGATTCTTCCGTGTTGATTGAATTTAGCTTTGATTTCACATAACGGGCAGTTGGTGTGTTGTTTAAAGTGAGGATCCTATGAAGAATTTCATTTCGTTCCCCTTCTAATTTCTCATATTTTTGTAATAGATTAAACAATAAGAAAAACAAATCTATGGGAAAAATAAACACAGCAGAATAAAGGAGAGGAGTCGAATATGGAAGGATTCCTAAAAAATAAAAAATCGTATTGTAGCTGACAATAAAGTATGATCCCCAACTTAACAAAAAGAATAAGATTCGTTTTTCGCCTTTGATATAAAGGTGCAATCCAGTACCAAGGATCATAGGAATGGAAAATAAATAAATATAAGTGGCAATCCTAGAAAATATTTTTGTCGTATCTGAAATAAGAATCGCAGGAACCAATAAGAGTGCTACAATCCCGATAAACATTAAAATTTTATGAATTCTTGGGCTATTTACTTTGGTATTCAAAAACATTCGCACAAATTGAAACGAAAAGAATATCCCTAATGTAGAAAATACTAAAATAGCTTTGTTCTGCCACCACGTAAATTCTGGCCAAAGCACGTCGTAAGCATTCCCATATTGAACATTGTACCATAACACAGTGCAGACCACATAACCAGCGTAGAAAAAAAATTCACTAAGTCCAAAAGCAAAATAATAGAATAGAGAAAAAATTATCATAACAGCACAAACACCTAAAATAAGCCAGGTGATAGCCGTTTCTAAAATCATTCTCTTATTTAATGATTTTTGATCTATAGAACGAATCGGAAATGAGATCAATGACTTGGAATGTATTTTAATATAAAAATATGACCCACTGGATTTGATTGGTATCTTAAAGCTAGGATACAAAGCATCAGGGAATGCCCACTTCGATTTAGGTGTCGTATCACCCGTGTTAAAGTTTTGAAATTCTTTCTGGTTTAATGGATAATATAATATGGCGGAATCGAGTGCCTTCCATTCGAGCGAAAGTATCCTATCTTTCGAAAACACATTTTCATTAGATTTCGCTCGGAGCCAAATCACATCATTTGAAAAATTAAATGATAAATGAGGTGTAGAAATTTGATTCCAAGCTGTTTCTTTTTGAATTTGGTCAAAAGGAATTTCCTGACTACTGTCTATTAAGTATTCAAAATGACTAGTTACGTTTTGGTCTCCTGGATGATTTGATGTACAAGAAATTCCTGTTATCATCAGTGGAAGAAAAAGCATCCAGGTAATTATTTTCATCGAACCCAATCGTAACATTGAGTTTGGGAGTCTGACAAGCCTTTTTGGATATTTATTATTCTTCTGGGGGGAATAATATTGAGGAACTCGATATTATTCATATAAATATAGAAAAGAAAACCAAACTTACAGATTGATAATAATTTTATACGATACTATTATCGAAAATTGCGAATTCAGATAAATTACATATTCAATTTTCATAAATTCATGAATATAATAAATTACGATGGCATAGAATGGGCCAAATAATATTATGTTAAAGAGTTATTATAATGAAATTTTTGAGAAAGTAGTATCACATAAATTTTTCGAACAAATCTAAATTTTATAAATTGACGTCGATTTCCTATTTTATGATCGTAAATGTGGGTTAGTTGAAGAATAAATACTACTACCTTATTATAATCGAAAATTGGAGATACGAAATGAAGAAAGTATTACGTTTACTTTTTCTTATTGCTTTAAGTTTGAGCCTAATTCATTGTCCCCCTGCGAAAAAGGCTGACCAATCGGAAACTCTATTGCCATTACTCGCTTTATCGCGAGGGAGCAGTACTAGTACGAGTTCTACTAGCAGTAGCGATTCTTCAACAAGCAATAATCCAACGATAAGTTCGATGTCCGCAGTCACAGGAGCATACCCTATTTCCAGTGGGGTCGCTGTAATGGAAGGAGGTTCTGTTACAATATCTGGAACGAATTTTTCTGCAACAGCTACGAGCAATACTGTTACATGGGGTGGTCAAACATTAACCGTAACAAGCGCAAGCGTGTCATCATTGACAGTAACTGCACCACAAGTGACATCCAACAATGCTTCGGCGGTATCTGTAAAAGTAGGAAGTAACACTGCAACATCTAGCAGTAACCTTACTGTGTTGGATGTTAGTTCTTTGAGCATCGCAACAAAGATAACACCGACATTAGGAACCGTTAGCCAAGGAATTACAGGTGCGACTCCAAGAACAAAGATATATAAAGTAAATTTGTCTGCTGGAACTTATCTCGTCAATGCCTTCGGTGGTGCTGGTACCAATAACTATCAGCTTTATATTAACAACAGTTTTTCGTTATCAGGAACGATATTGGCGACTAGTGGTGCTAATTCTACTGGGACAGCAACCAAATTCACAATTTCTTCTACAGCTGATGTATACATTGAGTTATATGCTTCAGCCGCTAATACAACGAGCACTGTGAATTTAATCATTATATCCCAGGCAAGTAATGGTTCTTATTCCATCAGTTGTAACGGGTATTCGGGGGCAAGTCGATGTTATAATGTCCCAGACTATCATAATGGTTTCACTTCTACGACATGTACTGGAAGTTTAAGCGGTACCTATAGTGGCACTCAAAACTGCGCAGGAGTGAATGGGACTGGAGTTGTTGTTGGTACATGCCTAGTTCCTTTTATAGATGTAGGTCCATTAGTACATAATTATTATAGCAATGGTGGAGCTCCATATACTGCAGGCACTGCAAGCACACATTGCACTTCGACTTTAAGCTCTAGCGCTATTTTCTTTTGAAATGAATGATGAAAATACTATTTGGCATAGTCTTGATAAAAATATGAAAACTATATTTTACAAATTGAAGTGATTTTTTTATCTTATTAAATCTAATATGCTAACTATCTATTATTTACTAACATGACAATAATTCTTTGAAAACGGAGTATCTATGTTCAAAATTCTTTTTTTAATCTTTCTAACATTTATTGTAAATTGTATAACTCTTAGAAAAAATGATTTAGCCAAATACAATTCTGCAGTAACAGTCGTAAATCCTGTCACAAAAAAATTAACCTATAAGTTAGATTTTAGTTCTACTGCATTAGTAAACGGAAATAACACGACACCCCAGCCTGCCTTTATTGCAGAACGTCAAAAGCAATTGAACGCAGTTATTGATGAAACTGGTTTGTTTACTGCTTCTGAAACTGGCGCCGAATTCAATCTTCACTATCATGTGATAGAAGATTCGAAAACGAACGATGGACTAGGCTTTTTATTTGGATTCACTGCTGGCTTGATTCCATTTTATATTGATGCAGATTTAACATCGGAATTAGAAATAAAAAATAAGTCTGGAAAAATTTTAGGTAAAATTGTTAGAAAAGAATCCTACTCCTATTGGGCACAATTATTTTTAATCCTTGTTACACCATTTCAAAGACCAATATCAAAAATAGAAAATATTTATAGAGATCAAATGCGTGCTTCGTTTGAGGAAGCGATTTCGAAAAAGTATTTTGGGAATTTTAATGTAAATCAACAACCGATTGAGTAAAAATAGAATTGTATGTTTATGTAAAATTTCAGTCTAATTTTTTATTTAAGATTTTTTCTATTTGATGAAAATTATGTGATTGTAAATAAAATTGGAGCTAACAAGTATTTTGCTTTCTGTTTAGCTTCAGTTTTGTAATATTTAAAAATATCTAATGAATCATCCTACTGTGCAATTCGTACGGAATATACCTTACCTGCATTTCCAATTACATTAATGGGGCTTCCTCCATTCAAAAGGCTGGCAGTACCAGAATTCTGGTCAATTGAAAATTCATAAAAAGTATTGGTACCCGAACCATTGTTAACGAATCCGTATTTTCCAGAAGGATCAAGAGAAACAAATTGTAAATTGGTACCAAAGCTTAAGTTGGAGACTGCAGAAAGTGAACCATCTGTCGCTATGTTATGCTTTCCAACAGAAATCGGAGCACTTACAATATTTACTGTGTAGAGATAATTTCCGCTCGGATGCATTGCACCACGATAATTTCCATTATTACCGGTAAATGGTGATCCAGACAATAATGTTAAGCCTCCCGTAGTTTGGTTGATAGATGCTCCGGAAATATTTCCAACGCTACTAACTGCATAGACAAATGTTGAATTGGGATGTATCATTACTTCATCCACTGAGCCAGGTACAGCAACACTACCAGCTAATGACGGTATGCCTGTACTTTGATTCAATAAGAAAGCGATAATTTGTGATGGATTATTTCCAGTCACATAGAGAAATTTTCCATTTGTTGAAACATTAATTTGTGCAAGGTCGGTGCAACCGCAACTAGTTGGATATTCACCAATCTTTGTTAAATTTCCATTAGATACATCAATTGAGAATGCAGATATATCTAGGGTAGTATAGTTAGTTGCATATAGAAAATTTCCACTTGGATGAAAAAATAAATAAGTCGGATAATTGTTTGCCGATCCGTATGTTAGATTGTCCAAAGAAATTTGACCCGTCTCGTTATTTACATTGTATCGAATCACATTGTTTGGTGGACCAGATCCAGTCGAAGTATACATGAATTTTCCATTGGGATGAAAAAATCCAATCGGAGTATTGGCAAAGGGAGAGCCCGAAATAGCGGTCAAGGCACCATTATTAATATCGAGTTTATAGATGTTAGCATTTGTACCTCCAGGAGCATAAACAAAATATCGATATACAGTTATTGATCCACTACTTGTTGCTAAACCATTTTGTGTTGTGACTGTTAGTTGGCCTGATTTTGCCCCGATGGGAATATGAACAGAAATGGATTCGCTGGAAAAGGAATCAATTGTGGCTTCCACCGAATTGGAAAATAATACCTTATTTCCATTTGTTTCATTGGAAAAATTTGTCCCTGTGATAGTAATTGCTTCACCTTCTATGCCACTACTAATCGACAAAGAACTAATTTGAGGAGGAAGTTGGGATGTTGAATTATTGCTATTGCTTGGACCGGAAAGTAGCGAAGCAAAGGTAGCATAACATAATAATGGCGATTTATCTTTTTTATCCATAATTAGACTTTGGACAATTGGATTCAAAAGACATGCATTCATAGATATTTGTATCAATAAAAAAATGACTCCTCTAAATATTCGTTTAGGGAACCTTTTGGTTAAATATGATTTTAGTAAAATAAATTCCATGATCAAGCCCCAATGAATCCTTACAGATATTCGCCACACTATTCATGATTCAGTAAGTCTATCGATATAATGGCGACTATATTTTCTCTTTGTAAAGAGAAAAAATGTGACAAATATAAACTAAGTTATTCGATCGGTGATTTTTTGAAATTTATTTATAATACAAATTTTTTACTTATAGAAACTGATTCTAGTAATAATTTTTTGCCAATTTAATATTCAACATTATGGATAAACGAATGTGTTAGATGATGTGAACATAGTTCTGCAACACAATCCGTCCAGCGGTTGTTGAATGAACATTTTCCGAAAATTGAAAACATGACGCCACCGTTGGTAGAAAAATCGGTAGGATGGCAAGTCGAAGTACGGGAGGCAAGTGACCTTGTCTCGACTGCGAGACTACAATTCGCAAGCGTGATGATTAGTATCTAAACGCGAAATTCGTTGGCGCTAATTACCAAACAAGATAATAATCTATCTGCCAAGAATTTGGGGCTAAATCGTGCCAAATCCCTTACCAAAGTCCTAAGTGATTTAATAATACTTCCTCTCCTAATTCTATTTTATTTTCTACGGAAACGACAACTTTGAATGACAATGACACTTTTGATTCTGTCATTCAGAATTTTTGTTTATATAAGTAGAAAAATTTCGTCTTAAAATAGCATGGCCTCTCAGAAACCATTTTAAATGCCAATTGCGAGTGAAGACAGTAAGACTAACCTATGTTAGCCATATTTTCCAGAGATTTTATTCTTGGTGAATAAGTTTGTAACGAAAAGGAATCATCGAGTTTCGAAGGATGTTTGGGAACTACAGACCATTTTGTGGACTTAGTGCTCACGAGTGAGATCATCTATCGATTGCTCATTTTGTCCAATCCCTTAATAAGGTAAATATTTATTTCACCTAACATAATATAAACCAAAGTGTAATCAAAAATAAATTGATTAAAAAAACATTTAGTTGAATTATTATCCTCAATAAAAATTGTCTCACAAGGTCTATATTTAGTAATGTATAAAAATTGGAAGATTAAAGCGAAATTATCTGTATTGTCGATGATCCCACTTATGGCCGCTTTATCATTTGCCATTCTCACATTGAATGCATCCTATGTGGAGCTTAAGGTGAGCCAGTCGATCGTAAGTGATTCGGAGTATTTTAAAATCATAGGTAATCTCGCACATGAACTCCAAAAAGAGCGTGGTATGTCGTCGGGTTATCTTTCGAGCAAGGGTAATGAGTTTGGACCTGAGCTTAAGAAGCAAAGAATTGTGACATACAATTTGTTAAATTTTTACTCCGACTTTATCACATCCTATCAGAACTTCCCATCAAAGGAAGATCGAATAGAAAAGATAAATTTTAAGAACAAACTAAACTCTGATATTAATGAAAACAGGAGAAAAATTGATGATTTCAAAATAGCACCCCAAGCAGCAATGAAAACATATGCGGATGGGATTCAAGTTCTATTAGAATCTGTGCTTGAAAGTACGAGCAATGTAGAAAGTCGTGAATTAGCAAGTACACTTAACTCCTATTATAAAGTTATGGTTCTCAAAGAAAGTGCTGGATTAGAAAGAGCTACTCTTAATGGGGCTTTTTCCAAAAGAGAATTTGAAGACGGTGCTTACGAACGATGGATACAGTTTTCTTCCTCTCAAAATATTTTACAAAAAGAGATTAAAACACAATCCAACGCAAAACAATACGAAGTCTTTGAATCCCTTCTTCAAGGAGAATACCTCAATGAATTTGACGCCTTTCGTATCAGTGCAAAGAAATCTATGTATGAAGGTGTATTCTATCAGAATCCAAAAGATTGGTGGAGAGTATCCACAGAAAGAATCAACCGACTTAAGAATGTCCAAGATTTTTATTCAGAGGAAACTTCAAAACTTGCGGTGACTATTCTTTCCTCCGCAAGACAGGCATTAGTCCTTAAATCCTTTGTCGTCATGATCTTTCTACTTGTGAGTATCCTATTCACAAGTATTCTTACAAAAGATATCACAGTTTCACTCAATGAATTTGTATTAGAAAGTTCTAACATTGCTAATGGACATTTAAAAATTGCAAAGAGCTCTAATCGTACGGATGAGTTTGGAACTTTACAAAGTTCTTGGTTTCTGATGACAAACAAATTATCGGAGTTAATTTCTGGGATACAATCTAGCAGTAGTAGATTAGAAACAAACTCCATAGAAATAAGGATGGCGGCAGACCATTCCGCCCAATCGGCAGAGGAGCTTGCAGCTTCCTCAGAACAATCGGCATCCACTTTAGAGTTGATGGTTACATCCTTTGGAAGGCTAATTGATCGGACTGAAAAGGGAAATACGAGCATCTTAGAAGTCTTTAAGCTCACAGAAAATTTGATAAATTTAAATACAAATGTGAATGATATTTCACGAGCAGTCTCCTTAAAGTCAAAAGAGACGAGAGATAAATCATTTGAAGGTAGCGAGAAAATCACCTTACTTACGGATTCGATGAAAGAAGTACAAAGAGTCTCCTTGGAAGTAAACAAAAGTGTTTCCGTGATAACCGATATATCAGACCGAACAAATCTTTTAGCACTCAATGCCGCTATCGAAGCAGCTAGGTCAGGGGAACATGGCAGGGGATTTGCAGTCGTCGCAGAAAGCATTTCGAAATTAGCAGCATCCACTAAGGCAAGTGTCACAATAATAAAGAAAATGATTCTAAGTTCGGAAAAAGCGGTTCATGAAGCCCTAGAATATGCCAACGTCACATCAAAAATTCTGACCGAAATGATCGCAAAGATTGAAACACTAAATGTCGATATGGTTAAAGTTGATTCTCTGGTAATGACTCAAAATGGAGAGATGAAGTTGATGAGAAAAGATTTCTCGGACTTTATGAAAGTTTTCCATGAAATCAACAAAGAAGTAAATGATCAGAAAGAATCTGTGGAATTTTTGAAAAAAACATTTTCAATTAACTCGGAGCAATCGCAAGCCTCCGCAGCGTATGCAGAAGAAATGGCAGCCGTCGCCAATAATTTAACCACACAATCGAGTGAATTGAGTCAATTGGTTTCATATTTTAAAATTGAAGAGTAGAATTTATTTTTAAAATCACATTCAAATTTTAACTAATGCTAATTCTTCTTTGTTTCGGTTCTAATTCTTAATATTATATGTTTAAATATGTTGTCTCCGTGAGAAATTGGCTATTATTTTGAAAGTCTGTTTTCCCACTGATATAAAATCTATTGAAGAACGAATACGTTCCATTGATCCAGAGCTTTATGGCAAATCCAGAAATTATATAGATGGAGCAGTAACTCTACTTTCTCCTTATATTGCTCGTGGATTTATTTCCACAAAGCAGGTATTTGATGACATTTTGAGTCAAGGGAGAAAGCCGTATCTTATCTCGAAATTTGTCCAAGAATTGGCATGGAGAGATTATTTTCAACAGGTTTGGAAAACGAAACGAGATAACCTCGCATTTGATCTGAAGCAACCACAACCTTTGGTTCGACATCACCAGCTTCCAAAGGCTGTTTTGAAAGAATCATTGGCAACAGGTATCAATGGAATAGACCAGGAACTTGTAGATTTCTATGAACATGGCTACTTACATAACCATATTCGCATGTATCTTTCATCAATCATTTGTAATGTGGGGGGTGCACATTGGAAAATGCCATCCCAATGGATGTATTATCATTTGTTAGATGCAGATTTTGCGAGTAATACCTGCAGTTGGCAGTGGGTAGCTGGAACTTTTAGTTCGAAAAAATATATTGCCAACCAGGAAAACATCAATCGGTATTTAAAAACCGAAGAGAGAGGCACTTATCTTGATCAGACTTATGAAGAGATTGCGCAGTTTATTTCCATTCCTAAACCATTAGAAGAACTAGTGATCTGGGACATGGACCTGGCATTCCAGAATACAAAAAATTGGTTCTATGAAAAAGTTAAATATGAAATATCGAGGGAAATCAAGACTCAATTTACAGATAACGCCAGTGAGCTGGACCTTAATCCCAATCTCCCGACCTTACTCTATGATTTTTATAATTTAGATCCCAAATGGCATCAAGGTGAGGAATTAAATCGCATTTTTCTCATGAGACCTTCTTATTACAAAGAGTATCCTGTTTCACCAAAGACCATGGATTTTATTTTTTCACTATCTCATCACATTCCCAAGATAAAATTCTTTTGGGGAGAATGGGAAGACATATACAAATCGGAAAAGGAATGGAAAGAACCATTTTATTGGAAGGAGCATCCCACAAACAATTGTTTTATTGGCTTTGAAGAGCCAAGAGATTGGATATTTCCTGAAGTCCAAGGATACTTTCCTTCTTTCTTTAACTATTGGAAAAAATGTGAAACCTATTGGTTGCGAAGAGAAGACGGGTTACAGCCAACTCTGCCGGACCTATAACAGCTAACGCTTATCAACTGAGAGGGATTTCGAGTAAAAATTTTATTCTATTTGAAAAATCGAATTTGTTGGCAGCTTGCAATTGTGTAGTAAGTATTGAATTTTCGATAAAACGAATATTCGCATATTCGTACATAACTTAAAATCCTTTCAGATGAAACAAGAATCCGAGCTGCACATTCCTTGGACAAGGATTCAATTCGACTCGCTAAATTAACGGTATCACCAATAACAGTCGTATCAAGACGATTTTCTGATCCGACTGTACCTAGAATCAATTCCCCATAGTGGATGCCAAATCCTGTTTGTAAAACAGAACCATCCTCAAGAGGTAAATTCTGAGTGCTATTTGCCATTTCCATGGCGGCTAAAACTGCGCTCTCTGGATCCGAAAATAATGCCATGATGGCGTCGCCAATAAATTTATCTATGAATCCGCAGTGGGACATGATGATAGGTTCCATTATCTCTAAATACTTATTCAAAAAAACAAAGGTTGCTTCAGTTCCGACTTTCTCTGATAAGGCGGTAAAGTCTCGTATGTCTGTAAATAGAACTGCTTCTAAACTCGCACCCACTACTTGACAAAAGTGTGTATAGACATTTCCATCAATCACCGTTAGATTTTCAGCAACAAATATGCTAATAGTTGTTAATAAACTAACCCAAGCAATGGCAAAAAATATGGCTGGTTTGTATCCAGATCGTAAACTCATAACAATGGTTAAGATGATGGAAGAAATCGCAATTCCTGCAAATAAATTTACTAGCAATAAACCTTTGATAATTTAAGCCCAATACTCTTTAGCTGTAAAAATTGGTTCGCAAATAAAAGAGCAAAAATAGAAGTAAAAATTGCGTAAAATTTCAAAGCTTTGATTCAGGAGTTACAAAAAAATGATAGTTTGGATGGGCAGGTCATTCGGAATTTCGATGCTTTAATTCAGAAAGAAAATACCGTCTTAATCTTCCATCGCAAACCTGAAAGTATTTAATTTTATTTAAAAGTGGAGAGCTACTTCAAAAATCATCTCTCGATCTTGTTCTAGCTTTACTTCCACTTTCAAACAAAGCTCTTTGTTAGAAAGTCCAAAATTCGCATACGATGATTTCGTAGGGCGAAACTGTTTTTGAAAGTTTGGCGAAAGAATGGTTTCTATCGTAGTATTATCATATTAGGAAAATAGAAATTGCGTAAAAGGACCAAGCGAAGTATATCATTGATATACAATACACAGACTAATATACCGAATGGTTCTTTCTAAAAGGAATCATTTTATGGGTGCGATCGCTGTAGTTTCTTAAACTTCCAGAAATTCAAGAAAGAAAGTAAAACAGCGATGAATACCAAGCTTACTAATAATATAACAATGAACAAATTTCCTCTGTGAATTAAAATCGGTGTGCTGTCATATACGATTTCATTATAATGCGTGATAAGCCAACGGCCTTTGAAATTTTCAAATGTAATTTCCTCCCAGGCAACATGAGTTGAGCTACCTAAAAAAAATGCAAAATCGCCCCAGAATATATGATCATGAAAACCTCTTAGTTTAACAATCTTTCCAGGTTCAATCACTTCCATATAATGCGGTCTAGGTGCAGCAACAAACGCCCCATGCTTAACGACTCTTTGCATTTCTTCAATTCCTTGTGACCAGACCCACTCTCGCAGTTCATACTCTCTTGATTTCCACAAATCGTTCATCATTTCGGCACCGTGACCTTGCGCCCCGACCATCCCATAATAGAACCTGTCTGCAAAAATATCTTTGCAAAAATCATAAAGCTCCTCGTTATGTTTAGGATCTCTTTCTCGGACATACCAATCCATCTTGGAGAGCCATATGTAAACCTTAGTGTTCAGGTGAGACTCTAAATTATAATGCGATTGTTCCCTTTCTGTTCGAAGTAAAGATCTTATGCCATTATCGTTCACTGCCTCGCCAAACAATCCAGTGATCGCAGAGAAGAAAAGAATCAAAATTGTCAGATTTCCAAACTTGTTCATACCTCGCAATGTTCCATTGGCTCAAATTTACCTCGATCGGTATTTTTCTTAGACTGATTCTTTAAGATCATGGTATCTATAGTGAAATTCGTCGATCCGAGAATTTTTTCCAAAAAGAATCAGTTAACAAATGTTTTGTTCTAACTTAATGATTGGAAATGTTTTTCTTGGCAGGGAAACTTCAGTACTCTTACACATCAATTCAATAGATTTTATGATGCACCTAATGGAAAAAATCTGTTTTATTACCTTGTTCGGTTGGAACTGGGCGTTCCCCATTTGATTCGTGTTTCGTAAAATCTAGTGACTATGGCATTTACGTGAGACCTGCAAAGAGATTAAAACTCGAATCGCGAATTCCGATGTCATCGATACCTTCCTGGCACCAAACAAAGATAAGGAGTTGAAAAAGAAATACAATTTGATCGATGGCTATTTTTACCAAAAACCATCAATTCTTTCCAACGAGAGCTCCCAAAAAAGCCAGAATTCACTGGCTTGCTTAAATATAGTCGCCTTTAAGCCGTCTGGATTCCTACGGTTCGACGGGCTCACCGTAAGTATTGAGCAATCTGTCGCGCAGACGTAACATCCGTTCTGGATTTGGGGACTGGTTATTGGAAAAACCCTCACCAAAGTACTATGTGGTAAATATGGAAATCGAAAGTAGATAAATTCTACTGCTCTACGCAATACAAATTAACAGTCAATCGATCGCACGTTTGCAAATATCGATGTAGGAAATTGGAACCACCCGCCGAATCACCGACAGGCGCTGATAATCCAGCAGAGTTACTCGTCCAATTTGTACATGTTCCCAATGTGGTCCAAGTAGAATCTAATCCTGTCCAGACCTCGCCTGCCGTTCCTATGCCATTTGACAATGTTGTAAAGACTCCATTCCAGCCTACTGTCATTACGGGTGTAATCCCATCTGCACGAAGATAAGTGATATTTGGTCGCAAGACCCAATTATAATTTTCAACAACGCCTGTACTGCAAAAGGCAGTCGTACAAGCACGTCGATTCGGAGTTCCGTCCACGATCATGGATTTGTATGTCGATCCAAACTCAGCCTGACACCAGTTATCTGCCTTAGCGATTCCATTGGCTCCAGTTCCAGCAACTAATCCTGAGGACCTTGTCATCGTTCCGTCGAAAGTATTAGTAGTCTCAACTATTTTCTTATTCGGTTGCTGTACCAATGCCTGTATTTCAGAGGCGACTAACGGTCGATTATACAGTCTCACCTCATCGATGATTCCGTCAAAAGGATTATAATTTGATGCGGCTCCGAGATTTCCGATATAAAGTACAGGATTTGTTGTGTTAAGTGTCTGCGTTGCTCCGTTTATATAGGAGCCGTTGTAGTAAAAACTTTGCGTATTGTTCCCATGATCTACAGAACAGGCAAAATTCCATATACTGGTTTGCGAAAAACTCGATACTGAGGAATAACCTCCAAGCGACAGATAAAGATTTGCTGAAGTTTCATTGGAGACGTTGATACCAAAAGTATCGGAACCAGCAACATTAACAACTCCGTTGAATGCAGCATACGTGCCAGATGCTTTAAACCACGCACAAATAGTTCTAGCAGAATTACCTGTAGGAAATCCAAGATTACTCGTGGTATTCAATCTCGCATTTGAAAAGGAGTATGCTCCGTCATAAGTACCGAATCTACCACCTGTCGCATTGTAAATCGCACCTGTATTTGAAAGATCATTTCCCCAACCACTTTGGTCGTTAGCATCTCCATTAAAGTCATACTTCGCAACAAGACCTGCGGGTACTTCTGTGGCAAGTTGCCGTATTTGTCCAGAACTCAGCGCAGAGTTATAAACACTTACTTCGTCAATTTTACCTTTAAAATATTGACCTGGTCCAATCTGTGCTCCGATTTGGAAAAAAGAATTCCCTGTGTCATAAGTTTTAGTTGAAGAACCAATCATCACTCCACCTACATAGAGTTTAGCGGTTGTGCCATCATAAGTTCCACATAACTGAGACCATGTGTTGATAGGAAGCGTATGATTGACTATAACATCATCATTGCTACCTGTGAGTCCAACTCGCTGAGTGCCTGATGGATTGTCCAGGAACAAACCAAAACTTCGACTGCTAGCTGCCGCTCCAAAGTTGGCTACGAGAAATAATCCAGACGTACTTGGTAGATTGTCAGGATTGACCCAAGCACAAAGTGTTCTAGGACTTGCCGTCGTAGGTAGCCCCGAAAGGGAGGCAGCCGTCAAATACTGTGTCGATCCATTGAATCTAAACGATCCAGATGCATCACCATCCTTACCGGATGCTGCAAGATTTCCGTTTACATTGTTTGTTACGATTGCAAGTGGTCCAGAATCCTGTCCAATTCCATTATTCGAAACTGCATTAAAACTATATTGGCTGAGTAACCCTGTCCCCCCAGTATTAAAACTCTGTCCTACGTTAGTCGATACAGCATCCTGAGCCAATTCATTTATCTCACCTTCATTTAACACACGATTATAGATTCTAACATCTGCGATATAACCTGTAAATCTAGAATTATTATCAATTTGTGATCCTATCCTCAAGGTTCCCAATACGGTACTGATTGTTACATTTTTCTCAAGAAGTAGATGACCATTCACATAAATTTTAGCCAAAGAACCGTTATAAGTGCTACAGAGATGAGTCCAGAGTCCCGTATCATATTTAAAATTTACAAGAGCAGCATTAACACCACCTCCCCATCCTGAAAAGCCAATGGTACCTGTTACGACTGCTAGACTACTAGCTTGGCCCGCCATTGGTGTCCCATAACTTAGGATAATACCTCCTGCGGAGGAACTAGTTTTGAACCAAGAACACATAGTCCGAGCGGAAGTTCCAGAAGGCAGTCCCGTATCAGTTCCTGAAATGTATTGTGTAGTGCCATCGAAAGAGGCAGAAGAATCTGTGCTGTTTCTTCCTGAATTAGCGGGATATGTCGCGGTTCCAATCCATGTCCCATTATTGATTGCGGAACCTCCACTATTACGATCCAATGTATCGGCTAACAATGACCAATATCCAACGATTCCATTGTCTCCTAATTTATACAAAGATGCTTGGCTATCCGATAAATAAAAATTGTTACCATTGGATATGATACCAGTAAGACTCCCCGAGAAACTAGCTTTTGCACCCACTAACATGGATCCAGAATTTGCACCATCACCAGCAATGGTTGTTACAATTCCTCGCTTGGTGTCTAATCTTCTGACACGATTATTTCCAAATTCAGCAACATATAAATCAGTGCCATCATGTGTAATTGCATGAGGTTTATCAAATTGAGATTGACCTAAAAGACTTCCATCCGAGAATCCCATAGTGCCCGTACCAGCATATACACTTACACCAGGTGTTGCACTAGGAGTAGTGATTTTCAGAATATTATTTCCGCCATGATTGGCTACATAGAGATCACCATTTAATAAAGTAATATCCTCAGCATCATTAATGCCCGTTATATCAGAAAGAAAGCTACCATTTGATAAATTAAGTCTTTTGATTATCGTTGAATTGCGAATAGTGATATAAAGAATCTGATTCGCTTGATCAAGTGCAAGTCCCGATGCTCCAACAACTCCCACGGGAAAGGAGCCAATATAGGTTCCGTTCAATGCAAATTTTAAAATACGACTATTTGGCCAATCAGAAAAATATAAATTTGTGCCATCTGTGACAGGGTGTCGAAGATCCGTCGCATTCGGTGTAACAGCAGTTCCCAAAAACAAAACACTTTCTATCATTGTCGATGTTGAGAACACATAACCAGTATTTGTAGATTTATCGAAATAATACAAATTCCCATTAAAAATTGCCAAACCAGGAATTGAGAGAGTGTTAGCTGTTTTTGCTAAAGAAACATTGCCTTGGTATAAACGATAGTCGAATTTTGCAAGCGGGGACTGACTTACTCCCTTACCATTTTCAACACCATTGACACAATTGATATTTAACGTAATGGGAATTGTTGTTGATCCATATTGCATTTCTTGAATGGAACAAACCTTATCTGTGTTTCCTGCTGATTTCGAAAATGTACCAACTTTGAAATTATAAGTAACTCCGGAAGGAACTGGAATTGTTCCTGTTGCCACGGATGGACCGGTAATCGTTACCGGAGCCGACGGAGAATTCAAAGTTTCCGTGACTACGAGCGTATCCAATGCCTGGAGACCAGCAACACTCAAAGTGACAACTGGCGAAGCGATCACTTGTATGTTTATCGTAATAGAAGTACTTCCATAAAGATTTGTTGCAGTGATAGTATAGGGCGAACTGACTTGAATCACTGTAGGTGTACCACTGAGGGAGCAAGTTGAGGAAAGAGTTAAGCCAGTTGGTAATCCACCACTTGAGGAACAGGATGTAACAGTTCCGCTAACTGTCGGATTGAGTGTGGTGATAGGGAACCCATCAGAAAAAACATAACTCGTTGAACCATAACTCAAGTTTTGCGGTGCTTCGTTATTTATTGTGATCCCTATTTTCGCCGTTGCACTTCCCGTGCGATTCGATGCCGTGATAGAATATTCCGTTAAAGTTTGGTTGGCAGAGGGAGTACCACTAATGGCACAGGTAATATTGTCAATGGTTAGGCCACTCGGTAATGACGGAGAGGAGATGCACTTGGATATACTTCCAGAGACTGAAGGATTCACCGTTGTAATTGCGAGACCTTGCGTAAAGGTATAAGGACTTCCATTATAACTGAGAGTTGGCGGTGGTGTGGAGGTTGAGGAAAAATACCGAAAAATGCTAAATATTTCTAGTGGGTTTCTCGCCAATGATGGGACACAAGCCGAAGCAACAAAAGGCAAAAACAAAATCAAGATTTTGAGAAAGGTGAGATGAGTGGAAAGGTTCTTCCATCTAGCCCTGGTGGACCCTTTGGACCTTATAGATACGTGTACACAATGACCCAAGGGAAAGCTCTTTCCGAATGCCAATCTCGTGAAGGTATAATTTTGGATGCCACCCATTTGAATTATCTACAGATCTCTTGGTTAAGAACAGATTGAATTTATTCCAAATTATTTACGAGAAAAATTTTGAGTAAATACCCTAATGCATTTTGTGGATAATATTGATACAGTAGGAGTCGACTTGCTCTTGCCTTACGAATTTCCATCAAAAAATTTCCTCATGGATCAGAATCGTTTTCAGGGTCTCTGGATATCTTTCTTGTGTTGATCTAATCACGTTACGGATACATATCCTTGTAAGATTCTCATCTAAACAGGTGCGAATGAATTAATGTAGATTGAATGAAGGTATTTAAAGAGTTAGAAAAAGAGGATTGTAAAATTATGATCCAAATGCTGGCTTCAAGGAAACATTCTCATTTTGATTTAGAATTATGCAAGTTATGATGTGCGTTTAAGCCGACTGGATTCCTATAATGAGGATTGTGTAGCGAATATCGGGCTTCCCTATTGCGTTTTTGGGGTGTGGTTCTGGAAAAAACCCTTCCAACTTCCTATATGTTCATAATCAAATATTGGTATTATTAAGTAAAAAGTCGTCTAATATGAATTATTGATAAACGAGGTATTTATGATCCTGCTTAGTGTTTTTACTCAAATTTTTATTGCAATTTCCATTGCTGTTGTATGGGTTTTTAGATTCGAAAATATCGTGAAAGAATTTGAACAATATGGAATCTCTCCACTAATTCGAAGTATCGTTGGTGCGACAAAAATTTCACTGGCTACACTACTTGTCGTTGGTATTTGGCATCCTGAACTAGTCGTCATTCCTGCCTTAACAATGGCATTACTTATGTTAGCTGCTCAATACTTTCACTTAAAAGTAAAAAACCCACTCATAAAATTTGTTCCTTCCTTCATATTACTATTACTCTCATTATTTGTTGCGGGTGTCGGTTCTGGATATTTAAGGTAAATGTGGTTTCTTTCGGTCCTAATCTTATTATCAAGTTTTTCTTTCATAGCCTATGGGATTCATTGTTTAGTTAGTTTAAATATGATTGTTGAATTCGAACGGTTTGGATTTAAAAAGCTTCGAATACTAACTGGTATCCTTGAGATTCTTGGAGGAATGGGATTACTGGTTGGGGTAATTTGGAATCCATTACTAATTTTCTCTTCTCTTGGTTTGACATCCCTTATGTTAGTTGCTTTTGGTGTAAGAGTTAGATTAAAAGACGGGATTTTGGAATCGACACCTTCATTGATCCTTATGTTGATGAATCTTTCGATTTTGATTTTTTCAATCAAACAACAATAAGTCAATGTATGAATCTCGAGATAAATATATGACAGAAGTAAAGAAAGAAATTACACCGATTAAGAAAGGAAAAAAAGAATTCGAATTCATTCTGCAAAAAAAGAATAATAGAATTCAACTACTCGAAGAGTGGATTTTATAATTGCAAAAAACCAAAAGCGATGCTCTTAAATTTTTCTCCGAAATAAAAGGGGAATACCATCCCTCGACGAGGGCGCTCGGTCGATCCCTAACGCGGGGATTGCAATTTTTAAAAAATGCTGGCAAATTCGAAAATCATGGAGGAGCCGTTACGAATACTGCTATACTAAAAGAGTCAGCAGAAGAGCTCTTTCGATCTGAAAAAGATACAATTTCAAATTACCTGGAACAAATGAGATCAGAGAAGTAATAATTGATTACGGTAAGTCTTGAGGTACTATTTGAAAATATAATACCTCAAATTGAGAGCACATATTCACGTAATATAATTGTTGATCAGGCAATCCTGGAGAAATCCATTTCAAAAATCAACACCTACCTTCTCGACTTAAAAGATCCATCGGAATATAAAATTTCAGGTAGTATAACTTTCTGGTTTAGAAAATTGAAACCCTTGCCTCTTTGTAAATGAGGTCATTGCAGTGTTATACGGATATACTTACATTCGAGCATCAAAGAAACAACGAAAGGAAAAGCTTTTAAACTTCAGTGCATCTTATCTATCTGATTTTTCAACGCAGCTGAGATATTCATCATTTTCACCTTCCAGCATTGCTTTGTTATACGAGACAATCTATCTACGATCTGAGCAAATTTAAATACTAGAAGATCATGATAGCTTTAAATTATTTTCAAGCAATAGAGCTAACTTTTTTTAAGTATATCTCTATCGCAGATTCTATACAATGCAGGTAAATTCTCCTTCCATCTAATAGTATTCCTTAATATACGCATATGCCCGATCAAACAGGACCTGATCAGTATGAAGCTTGTATTTCAAGAGTGCCTTTCGTAAAGACTTTTGGACCTCGCGTTCACCACCTGTAGTCGTTTGCCATCCAGGAAAGCGCACTACTCGTACGATGGCATCGATGTCGGCAACGATTCGTGCCACAACGGCTTCGCTTACGTTCTGTAAACATTCCGCCAGCCGTTACAGATCGAATAGGTTAATTTGTTCTCATAAAACAAAAAAAGCCTCCGATCTTTCGACCAAAGGCTCTTACTCTTTTAACAATCTTTATACGACAGAGTATCCAATCTATGGGATGGCCAGTCGGAGCACAAGAGGCAAGTGACCTTGCCTCGACTGCGAGACTACAACTCGCGAGCGTGATGCGTAGCATCTAGCCGCGAAGTTGGTTGGCGCCGACCACCAAACAAGATAATAAACAACAAGAGAGACTCTCTTTCCTGACTTGCACGTTCGTAAACATGCAAATTGTAATATGGTCAAGCCAATCGAGCGATTAGTATCACTTGGCTGAATCCATTACTGAACTTACACCTGTGACCCTCTATCTCGACCCATAGGGAGAGATTGAGCCTGTAAGGTGGCTGAATGAAATGAAGCCAAACCCGGGTCGTCTGCCCGGACTCTTCAGGGAGATCTTATCTTCAGGTGGGCTTCCCACTTATATGCTTTCAGCGGTTATCCCGTCCGAACAGAAACTTTTTTTACTAAAAAGTTTCTATGATGCACCTGGTGGAACAAATCTGTTTTATTACAATCCACCCCGATTGTTCGATTGATGATGGGCGTTCCCGATTTGGTTAGAGATTTAGAAATGGAATGTCTAAGGGTCGGGCTCTTTCGGGGTGCGCTGTCGCTTCCGTCCTTCGGACCAAGCCCTTCAGATCCCTAACGCGGGGGGATTGAATTGTACCTTTATTTATTCAAAAGCAATTCGTTCGCAATAAGCTCCGCCTGCTTCAGCACGGTCTCAGTTGCTAACATCTGCATATCGGGAGGATAGCCATATTGCCGGAGGATTCTTTTGACAATGACTTTGAGTTTAGCTTTTACATTCTCTTTAATCGTCCAATCGATCGAGGCGTTTTCTTTTACCTTTTGAAATAAGACAACTGCAAGTTCCCTGAGTTTTTCTTTCTCCATCAATTCCTTTGCACTATCGTTGTTTGCAATGGCTGTGTAAAAAGCGTATTCATAATCCGATAAACCCATCTCTTTGGGTTCTGAATCCATTTGTTTGATTTCTTTTGATAAAGAGATCAACTCTTCGATTACTTCAGCGGCTGTTAGGATTTTCACATGATACTTTTTGATCGAATTTTCCAGCATTTCCATGAGTGACTTGCTCTGGATCAAATTCTTTTTAGCACGACCTTTGATTTCGTCGTTTAGAAGTTTTTTGAGTAGCTCTAAAGCAATATTTTTGTGCTCCATGTTTTTTACTTCTAAGAGAAATTCTTCTGAGAGAATCGAAATATCTGGCTTTTTAATTCCAGCTGCATCGAAGACATCGATTACTTTGTCAGTTACCAAAGCTTTATCTATAACTTGGCGGATTGCAGTTTCGACGTCATAGTTTCCACCTTCGGAATCAGTTTTTATGAATTTTACTAATCTTGTTTTGACAGCTTGGAAAAAGGAAATTTCATCTTTCGCATCAATCGCTTGTTCGTGGGGGATCGCAATGGCAAATACTTTTGATAGCGCAGTTACCTCATCAATAAATCTCTTTTTACCATTTTCTAATCCTAAAATATGATTCTCCGCTTCTAAAATAAGGGACAATTTTCTTCCCATATCATCATCAAAATATTCTTCATATCCAAAACCATGAAACATTTGCGAAACAACTTCCAATTTTTCCAACATAAGTTGCACTGCCTTTTCTTGGTTTTCGGCTGGATCCCCTTTCCCGCCTGCATCGGAATAAAACGACAATGCTTTTTTGAGATCCGATGCAATTCCTAGATAATCAACAATGAGTCCACCAGTCTTTTCTTTATACACTCGATTCACGCGAGCTATGGCCTGCATCAAATTATGGCCTTTCATAGGTTTATCGATGTACAAAGTATCGAGGGAAGGCACATCAAAACCTGTTAACCACATATCCCGAACGATCACTATTTTCAATTCATCATCAGGATCTTTCATTCGATCCGCGAGGTTTTTCCGGATTTCCTTTGTCGTCTGGTGTTTGTTAATTTCTGGACCGTCTGAAGATGACGAGGTCATCACTACTTTGATTGCACCTTTTTTGGTTTCTTCACTATGCCACTCAGGTTTTAACTGAATGATCGCTTCGTAAAGTTCTGCTGCAATTCGTCTGGACATTGCCACAATCATTCCCTTGCCTTCAAAGACTTCTCTTCGGCTTTCAAAATGAGTCACTATATCTTTTGCCACTTTTTGAATGCGATTTGCACTTCCAATCAGGGCTTCGAGCTGCGTCCACTTTGCTTTCGCTTTTTGCGATTCCGAAAGTTCATCAGGTTCCAAATCGTCATCAAACTCTTGGATGAGTTTTTTTCCTTCTTCGCTTAAAGAAATTTTAGCAAGCCGACTTTCATAATAAATTCGCACCGTGGCTCCGTCTTCGACTGCTTGCGCAATATCATATACGTCCACATAGTTTCCAAATACAGCAGGTGTGTTGACATCCGTGTTCTCTATAGGAGTGCCCGTAAATCCCAAATACGTTGCATTCGGAAGTGCATCTCGCATATATTTGGCAAAACCATAGACAATCTTTTTCCCAACTAAATTGCCAAGCTCGTCTTTGGTATCAATCGTTTTGGCTTTAAACCCGTATTGTGTTCTATGCGCTTCGTCTGCTATGACTATGATATTGTTTCGTTCTGATAAGGTTTCATACACATTCCCTTCTTCAGGCTGGAATTTTTGAATGGTTGCAAATACCACACCACCTGACGCAACCTTTAAGAGTTCTTTGAGATGATCTCGATTTTTTGCCTGCACTGGTTCTTGCCTGAGAAGTTGTTTGGCGGCGGAAAATGTATCAAAGAGTTGATCGTCTAAGTCATTCCTATCGGTGATCACAAGAATTGTGGGATTGTCCATCGAAAGGACAATTTTACCCGTATAAAAAACCATCGAAAGTGATTTTCCAGATCCTTGCGTGTGCCAGACGACTCCCCCTTTTTTATCTCCAATAACGGATGAGATAGATTTAAATCCTTCTGATTTTGAAGTATGAATGAGAAGGTCTTTTTTAGGAGATTGGTTTTTTGAATAGCCGGATGCCCGAAGGGTAGACTCAACGGCTTTGTTTACCGCATAGTATTGGTGATAGGCGGCAATTTTCTTAATAAATTGAATTGACGTGATTCCAGTTTCTTTGTCTTCTTTCTTCGTATTTTCAAATACAATGAAATGACGAAGTAAATCCAATAAAGTTTTCGGATTTAACATTCCGCGGATCAAAGTCTCCAACTGACCAACTAGTGGCGATGCTTCCATTTTACCGTCAGATGTTTTCCAAGCTAAAAACCGATTGTAACTGGAAGAAATGGTTCCAGCTTTTGCTTCCAATCCGTCAGAAATTACTAAAAATCCATTGAATGCAAAAAGCGAAGGAATGGTTTGTAGATACGTTTGCAATTGATGAAACGCAGAATGGACTGTTGCATTTTCCTCTGTAGGATTTTTGAGCTCGATCACGACTAAAGGAATGCCATTGATAAAAATAACTAAATCAGGTCTTTTGTTTGTGTTGTTTTCTACAACTGTGAATTGATTGATTACAATTAACTCATTGTTTTCCCAAGTCTCAAAGTCAATCAGTGAGACCAAATCACCACGAGAGTTTCCGTCTTTCTGATAAACGACTTGGATTCCTTCCGTTAGAAACCTGTGGAAGTTATGATTGTTAACGATCAGTTCCCGTGAATTCAACCTTTGGATTTGTTTGATCGCATCCTCGATGGATTCTTTGGGTAATGATGGATTGATCCGAAGGAGAGACTCTTCGAGCCTTCTCACCAAAAGAACATCTTCAAACGACTCTCTTTCAGGCTGATCGCTGTCAGGTGCTATGTCTGGCCCATAGATGTATTGATAACCTAGGGATTCCAAAAGAGAAATCGCATATTCTTCTATGTTTGATTCGGTGATTCTTGCAGAATTCATCGTATGATTCGTGTTTATGCAAGAATGTCAAATTTTATGAAATAAGGCAAGCGTCAAATGTAGGTTGGTCTGAAGAAACTGATTGAATTAAGCCTCCAAATGTATAAAAATGCAGTTCAATTTGGAGAAAAATCCTTGCTGGAAAGTATTATATACCTGAAGATTTAATTCTGTTTCTTTCCGATGCAAAAATAGATTTAGGTCATAGTTTATTGTTGAGTAATTTTTTGTTAGCCGTTAGTAGAGGAATACTAGAATTAAAAAAATCTCCATCATTGGTTAATAATACTGCATTATTGGATTCACATAGATCAACAATAACTCTATCTGAATAATCTAACAACCCTCCTGAAAGTAATTTATTTATATCTGGCTTGAAATAAGACTTCCCAACTACATCAAAATTCTTCAAAATTTTATCTTTTAAAACTGTAGAAATATCCTTTTCAATCTGCTGACCTTCTTCCGAATTTCGAAAATTTTTGAATTCACTTGGATTTACATAAAGATGCTCTCGTTCTGCAAATTTATCGAATTCAAGGCGAAAGGCTCGATTATAAATTTCAGAAATTATCGTATTATCAACGATCAGGGGATTTTTTTGTCGAATCAATGACGAAAGTATCGATGAATATTCTTTCTCCTGTGAGTTTGAACCAGTCGGCCAAAAAATATAAATTAAAACATTTGCATCAAAAAAAATATTCCTTCCGACTAACGTGGATATATCGGACTTTGAATAAATCTCCGGCAATTCATTCCCCTAAAACTTCGCGTAAGGAACGCTCCATACGATCTGGGTCTTTATAATAAATTTTTGCAGTATCGACAACACGTTTTAATAGCCCTAAATCTTCTTGGGACATGCCTTCTACTTTCAAACTAGTTTTAATTGTATCTTCTGAGAAATCTCGGTATAATTGTCCGATCGCAGTGTTTAAAAAAGCAGACGTAATAAGTTCGATTCCTTCGAAAGAAAGGGTTACGGCATTTTTCTCATCTCTAAAGGATTTTGAGATGAGTAGGAATAGCTTCTGCCCGTCCTCAGCATCTACACAATAAAGACTAGGGACTAATTCTTTTATAGGGATTGTTGGAATCACCATTTTCATTCTCCTAGAATATATCGGTCACTTTTAGCTCTTCCAAAAGGGAGTAAGACGTTGGATCGTCTGTCTGGAATCTCATATTAATGGTAGTTCCTGGAAAAGGACAAGAAATTTCTTCGAAAATATCGATTCCATTTTCGAATTCGTAAAAACCAGAATCACTGACAATATTGATTTTTCCGCCATTTTTTTCGGTAAATTCCCGCAATATTGCGAAACCTAGCCCCCCTGTAATATTGTCCTTTGTGGAATGCCCTGACTGAATCGCCCACTCGATTGCTTTGGTTGCGGAAACATCGCGATGAAAGAACTTACAAACATTTTCTTTGATCCCGATACCTATATCAGTAATCGAAAATTCAATGGTATTTTTATTTGGAAAAAATTGACCACAAGTTATAATTTCTTCCGATTTACTGTGGGTCTTAGCATTTTGAAAAATTTCAAATATAGATTCTGTCATTTTCTTTTTTAATAGTTCGGAAAGTTTTGGTAACTCTGGCCTTCGAAGTAACTCTGACTGGATATAGGTTAAAAATTCGTCCCCTTGGTTAGGTTTTAATTCTAAAAATTGAATTGTCGTTTGATTTTGATCAGTTATTTTTTCATAACCGTATTTACTTAAAAATTTATTTTTGCATAAAATCTTTTGAATGTCAGGCTTTAAATAATCAAATTCGAAGCGATGACCATTTAAAGCCAATTTATTCATCACACTTCCTAAAGGTGAGCACATATTGGCACCAAACCAAGTATCAATGGAGAGAAAAATTTTTAAGTGATGCTTATCTTTAAACTGATTGTAAAATTCGGCAATTTGTATATAACCATCGTAAGATGTTCTTACATTGTTGAATTCGAAACTAATTTCTTCCAAATAAATCTTCCAGATTTAGAGTAAAATTTAATCTATTTTTGACATGCTGAAAATGCAGAACTGCTTCTTCACCTATTGTTTTATACAACCAGGAGGCTCTGGAAACGAGTTTATGAACCGAATAATCCGCATCATCCGACCAGTCTACCATGGCGTAACCTTCTTTTGTTTGGACTAATCCTAAAATATTTTTGGAAAACCCATGTTTTTCGATTGGATTATTTCTTTTGGGTCGATGTTCTCCCTCTATTTTTGGTATTCCCTGGTGAGTCCATGCATGTCGATAACCTTCGATTAACTGGTATCTTCTATCCAAAGAAAATTTTTCAGCAAATTGTTTCAATTCTAAAGGGAACTTGTTCACATTTTTAGGATTTATAATTTCTCCAATCGTACGGGTTCTTACCTCAATATCATTCTGTTTTCCATAGAAATAGAAATAAGAAGACAACAGATGATTTAGGGCAGAGAATAAAGACAATATCGCATAATCAAAATGATAGCGAAAATAAAATACTGAGGATATACGAGGATGTTCGCTTAATTGAAGTCTCCGTTGGAGGGAAAATTCTCTCAATGATTCAAAAAATGCGGTCCAAGCAAACTGATATCGGTCAGCAAAATCTCTCATACATACATAAGCATAGTAAGTATATAATTCTTCGTTTTTTACTTTCGCTGGAACTTTCCCAACTATCTGATTCCAAACTGGTAGATATGACGGAAAATATTTATAGATTGTTTCCTTTTCTTTAGCGAGCAACTTAGGATTCACTCACACCTCCACCCTCACTTCCCCACTCATCAATTTCGGCAACAAAACATCTCGGAGTTTTTCAAGAGAACGAATTTCGAGGGAGTTTTCGACAATTTTTTCATTAACAGGCATAGTAATTTCTGCATAGCTTTTAAGCTTTTTGTTAGGAGGTATTGGAATTAAAATATTAGAAAATGTTGATTTGTTTATAATTGGCATTGTTGTTCCTCCGTGTGCAATATTCCTAAGTTCGTCGTAAATATGCCTTAAATACTGGTAAGTGTATTCTGAATATAAATCTCTATCTTTTAAAATGATTGAATTAATTTGTTGATTCGTCAAACATTCATTAATATTTATAGTCACCTTACCCATATCCGAGCCTATACAAGTTACTAGAATAGATCCCTTTGGTAAAATTAAGTTCTGATGATTGCTTTTTATCTTTTTCGCCAATGTTCGCATCGCACAGACTGCATATTTTCCAAAATTTTTATAATCAGTTGGAGTAATAAAATCTAATTCACCATCCCAGAATTCCGAGTTTTCTGTATTAGGTGTTTTTCCGGTGATAATAGTTCCCAAATCCCCCAACTTCCCCTCCTCCCAACTCTCTTCCGCTTCCTCCACAAACCACTGCCGAAAGAGAGCCTCTGCCATCGCTTCCAAAGTTTTATTCTGCCGGTGCAAAAGATCAATTTTGTCATCTAACGCCGACAAAACGCCTGCAATGGCTTTTTGTTCGGCGAGAGGGGGAAGGAGGATGGGGACTTCTTGCAAAACTGAAGATTTAATCCCAAATACAGTTGTGCCAGATGCTCTAGACTGAAGCTCATGTTGTCCATCTTTAGATTGAAAATAATATTTTAGAAATACATTTTCAATTTTTTCTTTTTTCCCACGTAATGTGATTATTCTTTGAGCTAGAGCTACTTTTTTATCTTTTATCAAGGCAACTTCGCCTAATGGTGCTTCAGTCGTTAAAACGACATCATTTATTTCGGGAAGACCTCGTGTCATCCATGAATTATAGTCATTTTCCGATATAAACTCATTGGCTTCTAAAATCTTGCCTTCTTTTACTATTTTCGCAGTTATTAATGGAATTCCATGAGTTGTTTTTGTTGGAGTCTTTCCTCTATAGTCAATAAATTTCTCAATAACTTCTGATAATTGATATTCCTTCCATTCACTCATACAGACTCCTCGCCTTTCTCAATCGTTTCCCTTCGCTTTCTTTTCCAGTTGTTGATAAACTCTTCCAACTGCAGATCCATTTTTAGATCGATTCGATCGTCCAGTTTGGTAACAGCGTAGAATCGAACTGAGGTGGCTCCAGAAGATTTCGAAAGCAGATTTTCAAAGGCAGTCCTCTCCATTTGTAGAGTAAATTCATCACTAAACTCTAGCCTTGCGGGAAGGGGAGCACTAATATATCCATAGGAGGGATCTGGTATCAACATGTACGCTTGGTCAGTTTTTGGTTTGAATTCTATATGAAATGATTCGATCACAAAGGGAACTTTTCCTGTGTTGAGAATTTTCAGTAAAATCAGTTCTCGGCGAACGAGTCCAGGTGGAATCGTCCATTCTTGCATATATTTTGCTGATCCTTTGGCTTTGATTTTGTTCGATTGATAAGAGAACCAAAGAGAGGTGATGACAGCGCCAATAGTTCCTATAGCAACAAGCCAGTTGGGGAGAATGGTGGAGAAGAAGAGTGTGCAGTCCATAGTTAGGAAACTCCGTCACGTGTCAGGTCAGCCATTTTGACATTTGCTTCTAAAATTTTTCGGACATTCCAAAATCCTAAGAAGCTGGTTAGGATCGCTTGGGCTTCCGCCCTTGACCACTCATCCGAATCATCCTCAGGATGTTGAGACAAATGAACGATACGCTTTAGGGAATGATACGAATCGATCCATCTCTCCTTTCTAGAGAGTTCTTTGTTTGTCTTTCCGTCTGGCTTTCCTGCCGGTAAATCAAAAAGTTTTTCGAATAAATTCATCGCATCACGAATTTTAGATACAGAATTCTTCCAACCTAACGGTCCACCCCGGTAAAAGGAATCGATCGATTCCTGGACAACCGAGGAAATTCGTTTTAAATTTGGGTCGTCTTGAATTGGATTATTTAATTCAAACAAATGAAATTCATAGAGTCCCAATTGATTGAGAAAATGGATCCATACTTGTTGAGGAATGGGATACTGAATTGTGAGATTGATATCAAAAGATCTTCCCTGTTCCTGAACTGTCCAGCTATCCAATATTTTCGTATAGGACGTAGAAAATATGAGTTCGAGATTCGCGATGATTTCACTTCCATTTCGCAAACGCTCCCATTCGATAATATCCGTTACATTTGTTTCACAATTTAAATAGATTGTAAGATTGTCTCTGATCGCTGAATCAAAGATCTCTTGATTGGATAGATTTCCCAAACAATAATTGATTTGGTAATTTTGATTCGTATTCAATCTTAAAGTTCCCCGGATATTTTGGATCAGGGAATACAAATGGGTATCATTTTTATAATGATTTAGATTGAGAACCAAAGGTAACTTAAAGAAAATTCGAGAATGTGACTTTTCGAATCGAATCGTTTCCAAATGTGGGAGCGAAAAGGATCCGATTTGATAGTTAGAATATTGGAAGCTGTAATTATGATTTCCATTCATCGATTGATTCCTAATTTAAAATAAGTCCATATACTCATGAAAGAGAAACACTCGATTTCTTTGGTTTCCCGTGGTTTCTTTTAGAATTTTATTAGAAACAAACACATCCACCAAATCATTGCTAGCTTTAGTGGAAAGTCCAGTGAATACTTCTACATCTTTGATATTGATCACTGGCTTTTGAAACAAGTAGTGAAAAAACTCGAGTGCAGTTTTTGAACGTTTCCCCATACTAAGTATAGTGTCTCTTTCAATCTTTGCTTTTAAATCGGTAATCTTTTTTAAAGTATTTACCGAACTCTCTGCAGTTTGAATCACGCCTGTCAAAAAGAACTTGATCCACTGTGCCAAATCGTTCTTCTCTCGTACGCGAGTTAGATTATCATAATATAAACTTTTATTTCTTTCAAAAAAATCGGAAAGGTAGAGTAGCGGTTTTTCTAATATCCCATTGGATACTAAATACAAAGTAATGAGGAGACGACCAATACGGCCATTACCGTCCAAAAATGGATGTATCGTTTCAAATTGGTAATGGGCAATGGCAATGCGGATCAAATGAGGTATACGAATAGTAGCATTTTGCAAAAACAGTTCTAAATCTGATAATAACTCAGGCAATTCCGTGTGAGTCGGTGGAATAAAAATGGCATCGGCAAGGCTTGCACCTCCAATCCAATTTTGTGTAGATCGAAATTCACCAGGTAGTTTATGATCTCCCCTAGTGCTTGTTAGTAATATTTTATGAGTTTTGCGAATAAGCCTATTTGACAAAGGAAATGATTTCAGCTCTTCGATGGCTGTGTTCATTGCCAATACGTAATTATTCACTTCCCTCCAATCATCACGTTTTTCAGGGGAAAGCTCTTTTTCTTCAACAAGTGCCTCTGCGATATTGGTTTGGGTTCCTTCGATGCGACTGGAAACGACTGCTTCCTTGAAAATATGCATCACAATAAACATGTCTATGTCAGGAACAAATCGAGAAAACGAATTCAATTCTCCCAATCGGAGAGATGCAGTTTCCAAAAGTTCATTGATGACATCATCCGTCCAAAAAAAAGAATGATTCACCTTTTCTGGCGAAAAATAGAAGTATTGAAATCCCTTCTTTTTCTTGCCTGCCTTGAAATCTTGAACGTTCATTTTTGCCCCAAAGTATCCTTATTTTTTCCTTAGTTTACTTTAGACCACTTTCCTACACTAAGGCAACCTTTAATTTACTTTCACCTTCGCCAAATTTTCCAAAATCAGTGCATTCAGTCGTGTTTCTTCTTTCAACTGCTCTTCAAATTCCGCTTTCAGAGTCGTAAACCGCTCCTTAAAATCGAAATCGTCTTCCTCATCGGGAAGTCCCACATACCGACCAGGTGTTAGCACATAGTCGAGTTCCTTCACTCGCGAAATTTGCGCCGAGTTACAAAAACCCTTGATGTCTTCGTATTTTTTGTCGGACTTTCGCCAATGGTGATAAGTGTTCGCAACCTTCTGGATGTCCTCGGCTGTAAATTCTTTTGTCCTTCGATTAATCAAATAACCTTCGTTACGTGCATCAATGAATAATATCTCATCCTTTCTCGAAGCTGGTTTGTTCCGATTTACAAACCACAAACAAGCAGGTATCTGTGTATTGAGAAATAGTTTAGCTGGTAAATTCACAATACAATCAATAAGCCCTGCTTCGATCAGGGCTTTTCGTATCTCGCCTTCACCAGAGCTTTTAGAAGTAAGTGATCCCTTCGCGAGAACAAAGCCTGCAATCCCTTTCGGACTGAGATGATAAAGAAAATGTTGGATCCACGCATAATTCGCGTTTCCCGAAGGCGGTGTTCCGTATTTCCAACGACCATCTGTACGCAATAAATCTCCCGACCAATCGCTATCGTTGAACGGAGGATTGGCGATAACAAAGTCAGCTTTCAAATCTTTGTGAGCATCACTCAGAAAAGATCCTTCATTGTTCCATTTTACTTGCGAACTATCAATCCCACGAATGGCAAGGTTCATCTTAGCAAGACGCCAAGTTGTTTGGTTACTTTCCTGCCCATAAATCGAGATATCATTTACTTTTCCACGGTGGCTTTCTACAAATTTCTCAGACTGTACAAACATTCCACCTGAGCCGCAACATGGATCAAATACGCGACCATGATTCGGTTCTAGCATCTCAACTAAAAGTTCCACCACCGAACGAGGTGTATAAAACTGACCACCTTTCTTTCCTTCAGCGAGAGCAAATTCCCCTAGGAAATATTCAAATACATGTCCAAGCACATCCGCACTTCTTGCCTTCGCACTACCAAGTGCCACATTACCAATAAGATCAATGAGTCCACCCAGACTCGTAGGATCTAAATTTCCGCGTGCAAATACCTTGGGCAAAACATCCTTTAGCGTCGGATTTTCTTTTTCAATGGCATCCATAGCTTCATCAACATCTTTCCCGATGGTTGGAAGTTTTGCCTTAGTCTGTAAAAAGGACCACCGTGCCATCTCTGGTACAAAAAACACATTTTCTGCTTTGTATTCGTCCTTGTCCTCTGGATCGGAGCCAGCGTAGTCACCTTTACCAGAAATTAATTTATTATGAAGTTCTAAAAATGAATCTGAAATGTATTTAAGGAAAATTAGTCCAAGAACTATATGTTTGTATTCCGCGGCATCGATATTCTTTCGAAGTTTATCAGCCGTCTTCCAGAGTTGCTTCTCAATAGGTTCTTCGCTTGTAGAATTACTTTTGCCCTTTGCCATCATAAACTCCAATTACCGCAATCTCTTCATATCACAGACGTTTAGCTACAAAATTAAAGTGTTATCGTTAAAATCAATAGGATTAGTTTAGCATTGCACTCGGACAAATTTTCCCCTGCTTTCGCAAGAAAGCCTCTTTCGTTTCACCCACAAAATAAAAAAGCCCGCATCTTTCGACACGAGCTTCTTACTCTTCTAACAATTCTTATACGACAGAGTATCCAATCTATGGGATGGCCAGTCGGAGCACAAGAGGCAAGTGACCTTGCCTCGACTGCGAGACTACAACTCGCGAGCGTGATGCGTAGCATCTAGCCGCGAAGTTGGTTGGC